>Ga0208958_1000006_pt1 | contig 494772 bp, 487 predicted proteins | sample RifOxyB1_FD_184032 | JGI IMG/M metagenome (GOLD analysis project Ga0208958, IMG submission 184032) | Soil microbial communities from Rifle, Colorado - Rifle Oxygen_injection B1 (SPAdes) | ecosystem: Environmental > Terrestrial > Deep subsurface > Rock core/Sediment | place: Rifle, Colorado...
GTTTGCACATTGGGAACAAGGTCTAAGACCTGCGGCTGGATAATGGGAGCTGTATGAGCTGAGAGGTTCACGTGCAGTTCTGCGAGGGGTTGAGGGTGAAATTCCCTTGATCTACTCACTTAAACCGAATGTTAGATAAACTCCCTCTCGCTCAAACCGTAGAAGATTATGAGCGTCTTCTCCCTCTAAAAGGCCAGTTCTTGGCATAAAGTTGATGATTATATCAAAAAAAATAACTTAAAGATAGGATGGCCATTTACCGCTTACGTCATATTAAACCACCTTTTAAATTTTCCATGGCCTCATTATCTTTCCCAGTAATAAAACCTCTATCATCGCCGGCTAGCGTAGTATCTTCTTGACCCTCTCCCTCGAACACTGGTGATGAGGGGGAGGGTCAAGAAATACGAAGCGATAAGCCGGCGAAAATCAAGAGGAATCAAAGAGGTTTTGGATATCGTATTCAATGGAATCAGTTTTGATTATACCAAGGGTAAATGCAGGTTCAACTTTCTGCTTAAACATTAATAATATCTCCCAATTTTTTAATCTCATTATTGAAGAAGACGTTTGCATCGATGAGAGAAAATTCATAATCTTTAATGGTTGGATCAATTACCATCATTACAATTTTTGAAAGAGGTCTCTCATATTTCATGTATGGTCTATTGTCTAAAAACTGAAGAGTTTTTTTATAAACTTCAAAGATTGAAGGTTTTTGAAAGAGATAAAGAACGTAATGATTGTCGGGAAGATCATAGAAAAGTTCCATCTTCTTTTCAATTCTTGATTGACTCTTTTGAGTCAATTCAACTTCTACGGCTAATTCAAAGTTATTATCAGATAATGTTTTTCCAAGGACCCAAGCGTCAGGTTTGTAGTTGTTAAATGTTTTTACTGCATGATTAACACCTCCTTTAATGATTGATTTCATTTTTAATAATGCCTGTAGAGCGTTTGAAACAACAATGTCATGACGAATATTTTCGTCAGAGATAGCGTTAGAAAGGTGAATTGAAGTTTCATTTAATCCAATACTGGTTAAATAAAGATACTTTCTAAACTTCTGACAAAAAAAGCTTTTGATGTAACCAAGTTCCTCCAGTCTCTTGATTCTTTTGGCGAAAGCCTGGTAGGAATAAGGATACTCGATAACGATCATTAATCTTTTTAAGTCAATAATTCTCCATGTAGCAATTGTTTCAAGAATGTCCTCATAGTAGTCACTAAACAAGAGTAGACTCATCCATTCCTCCTTATTAGAGTAGTTAAAAATTGTAAGTAGTGATTAATTTTATGAGACTTGCTCTATTTCAAATTTAATATTTCTGATCATCTTTTCTAAATAGGATACAAGAAAAGCAACAAAAGCAGTTAAGGCAATTAGGTACAATCCGGATATGGCCCAATCAATTGTTCTTATATGTTCTAGAGAAATCATAAAATAGATCCGATCAAACACACCAGCGGCGGGAAATAATCCATAGACGACAAAACGAACCTTCTTAAGTGCGGAAAGTCTTTCAAGAAGATGTGTTTTTTCAAATTCTCCAAAGGCCTCAACAGATAAGCCGAGGGAGATATTTTTGGTGTTCTTGTAATTTTTATAAACAAGGACTTGGATAATAATTAATCCAAGAGTCATGGTTAAAGAGAATATTACAGATCCGATATTATTTTTACTGAAGGCATATAATAAGCTGGCAAGGATAAACATTGGAAGTAATATGAATTCCTCAATATTACGAATGAGAATAGCTTTTTTAAATTTTGAGGCCTGTTTTTTAACATCTTCTAGATTTACTTTTTTAATCTGCTCTTCTTCTTTTTTAAGATCAGATAAAAGATTTTTAAAAGCCTGACTTTGGTGATTCATAGCTTCCCCTTGTTGTTTTCAAGTTCTATATCTTTTAAAACTTGTGCTTTAAGTCTGTTTATTTTGGTGGATACGTTAGAAGCACTTATTCCAACGAACTCACCAATTTCTTTTATATCTTCTCCATAAATATAGAGAAAGAAGCACAGTCCATCGATATACGAGCAATTTTTGAGATATTTATCAACTATTTTTAAATTATCTAATTTTGAATGTCCTTCGAAAGAGTCACTATTATTTTTATCGGCAATAAGGTTAATGTCGTGCGGTTCAAGCATTAGATTTGTATTATGCTTCTTGTTGTTTCGAAAATGCTTTCTAGAAGTATTAACAGCTATACGATAGGCCCATGTTTTTAATGAGCAGCTTTCCTGAAAGTTGTCTAAGGAGAGCCATATCTGAAGATATATTTCTTGTTTTAAATCATCCCTAAGACTTTTGTTATCTTCATGAAATAATACTATGCGGTTGATGATGTCATCGTGATTATCCCATATGTATTGAAATTGTTCTTCTTTGTTCAAAGATTTGGTCCTTTGTGAAGTATTGTTCTCAATTATATTTGTACCGAGGAAGTGAGAGTTGTCACAAAAATTTATTGAATAAAGAATTTTTTTTATAAAAAAGCAATACGTATACACATATTTGTTAGAATTTGTTAGAAAGTCATAATGAATGTATTTACAGGCAGTGACACAACGACTCAAGTATTTGAAATAATTATGTCAAACTTGCTTATACATACATTTTACAAATAATACCATGTTGTGTATAAGTATATTTTAGGGGATAATGAACAATGATGAATAAGATTGGCGAAAAACTACAAGAATACAGGGTTAAAAATAACAAAACTCAACTTGAGATTGCGGATTCTCTTGGAATTACGCAGGTGCATGTTTCCAGAGTTGAGCAGGGTAAGGCGAGGCCTTCTGCCTCTTTGGTTAACAGAATTGCCTCTTTGATTGGTGAGCCAATAAATTTATCAAAATTGCAAAATTATAAGATAAGCGATAAAAACTGGAATATTTCATATTTTGTAATGGGAGACATGTTGTCTGGTGACAGGGTTATCGTTAACAATAAAACCTATAAGGATGCTATTTATATAATCCACGTTGACTCTGAGGGGCATAATACGGCAGCTAAGAGAGCTAGTGATGTTTTTCGAATTGCAGCCGAGGCCATAATATGTTCATCTCTTAATTCAGAGCTAACAACACCGTCTTACTTACTCAGATCTCTCGATGGGGCGGCGAAAAATCTTAAGGAAGATTGGACTGTTTCGTCCAGTTGTAATATTTTTAATTTAAAGAAAGAGAAAAACCTTCTTTCTTTTATTAATGCGGGGATGCCTGGATTGTATTTTTATAACGCCTCTAAAAGAGTAATTGAAAGACTCGATGGGATTACAAAGGTTAAACCGGTAAGAGAGCTTTCTAGTAATCAAGGACTAGCGGATACATATTTAGTTATGAATACTGGTGATATTTTGGCATCGTTTTCTGATGGGTTTTTAGAATTTTTTGGAAGAGTTTTCTCCTCAAGCATTGATGAGTATTTGGCAACTTTTTCAAGGACATTGCGAGGTGATGCCGAGGGATTAGGAAGTAAAATATTAAAAGATATGGTTGCAAATGAAAATAAGGTAGGTAGTTCTGATGATATTTCGTTTGTAATAATAGGAAAAAATTGAGGTTTATATGTCTGCAGCAAAACAATGGGATGTGGTGAAAGCGGATTTTCCGTATTGTCAACAATTAGGGAAACCGTATAATGAGTATAAATATAATGCTCTTTATGCTCAATTCGAAAAAGTTAATAATCATTTTGAACAAGATCAAAGGATTATTGCTCACTCGAGGATGACAGCAGAGGAAGTGTCAAATATTATAGAAAATAATGTTTCTTGGAATCGGATGCGCGTACGAACAGAATATAATCAACAAAAAACAATTTTTAAAACAGATATCATTTATGATGGAACGGAATATTTTAATCCCGAGGATAAAAATATTACCAATGTGATTGGTTCAAAGGGTTTTTTTAAAAGATATACTAGAAATTATAAAATTGAAAATGGTGAAGTAAGAATAAGTGTACATGTGGAAATATAAAAAGGAGAAAGAAAATGGTAAATGCAGAGGTGCAAAATATAGTTAATTCGAAACAAATCCCTGTTGGAAAAAAAATTATAGTAACTGGATATTTTCGTCGGGGAGCTCCTTCTTCGGAAATTGTGGCTGTAGAAAAAGAGTTTTCTAGAGTAAGGTCTTGGTATTTAGATGAGTTAGTTTTGATAGATTTTACAAAACTTCAAGAACTTGATTCGATCGGAATAAGAAACACTATCCCCCTTATTATTACTTTTAATAAAGAACTTATTAAAAAAAAGAGATTTCCAATATCAATTATAGGAAACATTAATTCGGATATTTATAATGCAGTCAAAGATAAGTTTTCGGATGAAAATTTAACAACTTTATTACCTTGGTATGAAAATGAAGAGAAATACTTAAGGGCTGCAGATGTTGATTAGTGTGTAAATATTGAAATTTGAAATATTAGTGATGATTTAAAAATAATTTAATAAATAAGAGTTGAAGAGTTCGATTGAGATGAAGAAGAGTATTGCGGTAATATTATTGATTTTGTCAGTCATGAGCTATGCCTCATGTAAAGATGAAACAAAAGGCTTGGACGCCTGTCTTCAGTGTTGCACTGATACGACTCAAGCCGCACAAATGCTAAAAGAAAATGCGATTATGGCTGCCGACCTATCAAAGCTATGCAAAGAAGGTAAGGTACCCAATCAAGAGGCTTCGCAGGCATTTTACTCGAAATACAAGATCGAGATGAGTCTCCTTTACTCAGCATGTAGTGATACTCACTTCTTGAATGATCAAGTCTATGTGGCAGAATCGTACAAAGAATGTGTCAAATCTTGTGAAGAAGCGTTTAAAGTGAAGAAAAAATGAGCCGTTGTGATATGAGAAAATGGACAGAGCGGCGAATTGCATTTGTTAGCTTATGGATTAGTGGGCTTAGCTTCCTCATTGCTTCGGGAAGTGGCATCTGGTTTAGTTATAAGGCCCAAAAATTAGATGAACGAAACTTCTGCTTCAACTATATCAATTCCAAACTTGAGTCGATAAAAACAGATGTCCCCGACCTTCCTCGCCTTCTTTCAGGTTGTGCTGTTGATCCAGCTACTTATTGCGGAAATGCCAGGGCTGCAGTTACTAAAATTAGAAATTTAGTTATGGCGTTGAATGATGGACTTTTGGAAAGCAATGCTCAATTTAAAGATCTCGATGATGCTCTTGCGGCTGTTAAAATTTACCTGAAAGACACTAATAATGGAAATAAGGATGTGCTGATAGAGATGGGGGAAAAGATTACTTCTATGCTTCGGGCAGTTGATTCTGTGGGAATGAAAAAAATAAAGTGCTTGGAGTCTTTGTAGTAGAGATCTTTGCGACCTGGTCTTAAATTTTTTTTACAAGTTATAAATTCAAATGGGCTAAAAACGGGCTAACGTATGCGAAAATTGCTCATTTTAAAACATAATGGTGCACAAAATATGCAAGGCCATGAATAGCTAAAACCCAATGTCAGTCGAGCTTTAGAGTAATTGGTTGTTAAAGGTTGTGCTTAAATTAAAAATGTTTTCTTGGCTCCCATGTTCTTCGCCATTTTCAATTAAGTCTTTGAAATAATTCAGTACTATTTAATATTCCCAATTAATTTTAAAGTTGGGATGATCTTTTTTAAGGAGTCTAATAACTTCAGGATCTATGGGTTTAATTTCATATAATGCATTTTTAGCTCTTTCTCTTATTGTTTCAGTGTCGTCTAATGATTTTACTATTTCAATCTGAACATCTTTTTCTTGTGGAACAATATCCATCAATGCCCAGATAGCGGCTTGCCTGACCCATACACTCTTATCACGTAATGCTTTTGCTAATTTTTTATTGATCAATGTATTGTTTGGTTTTAATTCCTTAAGGCCCAAGGCAGCGTTTTGTCTTGCAAGCTCATCGGTTGGATTTTCGAGTCCCTCAATATAGATTTTGAGAACTTTTTCATTAGTAGCTGAGGCTAAACAACCTAGTGCATCTGGTTTATAAGCTCCCTTTGTACCACCTTCAATTTTGATAAAATCATAATTTATTTCTTTTAATGTTGGTGTTGTTTTTGCCATTGAACAGAGACTGTCTTTTGTTGCATAATCCATGTCTCTTCTAAAGATATCTTTTAGAATATTTGTTATTCTTTTTTGTGCAGAAATCTTGTCTATCCATGTTAGTCGATCAGACAAATCTAAAAGTTTAATTGATAATAGAGGTGGTAGTTTATCAATGAGATTAAGAACAGTAGCTTGAACTTCTTTATTTTGTTTGATTTTTTCGTAGTAGATTAATGCTGTTTGCGAAAAATTCTTAGGGTCATTATTTTCAAAAAAATATTGAATTGTTGGTAATGCATGTAGAAGATGTTCAGAAGTCGCTAGCCTGTCAATAGCTGCTAATCTTTCTTCAATAGGAATTTTATTGTTTCTTATATAACAAAGATCTTTTTCAACATCATTATCCAGTAAATTATTTAAATCACCAGAGCATTGGGTGAAATTAGTGACTTTTAAAGCATCAAATAAATCTTTATTTTCGGTATAGTTAATTTGGCCAAGGCTATCTACCACTTTAAGCGTAGTCTCATTATTTAGGTAGTTAGAGTAATCTTTCTTTTTTAAAAAATATTTGTCTAAATATTGTTTGACACTTTTTCCAGAAGGACCGATGGATTTAAACCCATAAAGATGTGGAACTTCAGAAAAAACTTTTTTCATTCTCTGTTTAAACTCATCGCCTAAAGGTGAATATCTATAACTGGCAATATGTTCCGCAGTAGTTCTTGGAATGTTGTCTCTAACGAGAATTTCAATATATTCCTCCATGGTTCTTGTGTCTGCATCTTTTCCTGCTAGCGTATTACAACCAAATAGAAAAACTTCTTTTGGGTTATTTAATATTCTCTTGCAGCTCTGGTCACATATTTTACTTTCAAGTTCATCGGTTGAAAGAGTCAACTCTTTGTTGCCAAAGAATGAGCCACCAAAGTGTCCTGAGATGAGAAGTATATCACACATCAATAATTGCTCATTACAACTGTTGTTAAACCAATTATCTCTATCACCCAATTTGGTTAATTCAACAAATTGAAACTTTCCCTTGTTGTTCCCTTTGTTAAGTTGATCATAAAAAGTTTTTATTTCATCATCAGAATTTATTGTAATTGAGCATACAGTAAAATTGTCATTGTTAAGCTTGTTTATTGGGGTAAATTCAATAGCACTTACTGTATGGGTCAAAATTAATATTTGTATTAATACTATGATTATTATTCGCATTAAATAAGGCTCCTCTACTTTTACTAATATCGGCTATTTAAAAAAGTAATTTAATGATTTGTGTGACAGTTGAGAAATGAAGTAAAAAAAGAGATTAAATGACTAAAAGGCCTAGAATAGCTAAAACTGTCTAACGACAATTTAAACTAACCATCAACCTCTTTATTCCTAATATCCTAAGAAAGTCACGGGGGGAAGTGTGCAGTTTATAAAAGATTAAATAACTTTTGAATAAGCGTGGGGAAAACTCAATAAAATATTTTAAACGATGGACTCATATTAGCTTATATTTCTATGGGCTAAAAACGGGCTAACGTAGGTGAAAACAGCTCATTTTAAAACATAATGGTGCACAAAATATGCAAGGCCTGGAATGGCTAAAACCCAATGTCAGTCGAGCTTTAGAGTGATTGGTTGTTAACGGTTGTACTTAAATCAAAAATGTCTTTTGGGCTCCCATGTTCTCCGCCATTTTTGTTAAACCATTTAAAATCATTAGATATTTACTTCAATTAATTACCCTGAGGGCTACATGAGGACTATTTTCAGGATTAAAGCTGATAATATTGGCTTCTCTTTTTAAGAAGTCTGGATGTAATCGTATGGATTGGAATTTTAGGAAGATTTTTAAATAGAAAAATGATGGAGATCCTGGGATGATTGTCTTGTGGAGAGTGGTGTAAAGATTAAGCGATGCTATCGATGATTACATGGTTTTTCGAAAAGAATTTATAGGTAATAGTTAGTCCTTTGGGCGTGGATAGTTTATTATTTCCATCTTGCCCTGAATGCTTAATCAACATAATTGTTTGGGTTAAATGTTTTCAGGCACTCTTTTGTAATACAATTATTTTGGACTGCAGCCTTTATCCAGCGATCAACACAATTTTTTACAATTATTGGATCACTCTCGAGTATATGATCTACACTAAAGCGACAACGCTCTTCTGCAATACATATTTTAAATTCTACCCTAGTATTTCGAGTACAGTTATAAAAACCTAAATCAAAACTCTTCATCTCCCTAATTTCATCACTTAATTTAGCAGACTCAGTTTGGTTATCAACTATTTTGGAGGCACTTTGCGCCCACTCATGGAATTTTACCATGTCTTTAGGGGAAATATTATTTCCCGATAATTCTTCAATTTTTACGTACATAAATTTTTGATCTACCAATTGCAGCTCTGCATTCGCTCCTTCGCCAATAAGTTTACGCGTTGTAAACACTTTATTCTTGTCGACAGAAATAACCCTAAATAACCCACCAGGAGGAATTAAACTTTCTTCCTCCGCTTTCATGATTGCATATGACGAAATATCTTTTGCTGACTCAGACTTAATCTCCAACAAAATAAATTCATCTTTGTCTGGAGACTTTTTGGTATTTTGAGCAGTGGCAAATGCTATCGCTACCTTGCGGTTTGTTGTGGTAGATAAAAATTCCGGATTAGAAAAAACGTTACCCTCAAAATATGTTTTTTCTACATATTCAGTCATTTCCTCGCTATTTACCGACAAACCTCTGTACAATTCATGCTGGGGATTGGAGGATAAATTGTTGATAATCTCTTGAAGCGACTTTGCGAATGCTAAATCATAATTATAACCTTTCTCTAACCAGTCATTTCCAATTGTATATCTAATTTTATATGAATTATCTTCTATTAAATATTTTGTATTGTTTCGAAGGAACTGATTTATGGGTTTATATGCATGTCCAGTATAGATATGCATCATTCTTCCAATAACACTATTATCGTAAGGCTGTACAAAGTAAGAATGTATTAATGAAATACAATCTGTTTTAGCGTAACTTCCAAGAGAAATTAAAAGCATTATCGCTATAAATAATTTCTTCATTGTTTTCTCCGAAAATTAGTAATTCTATTTGAATCAAGGTGATTATATAGGGGAATTAACGCATAGCAATACTGCTATATTAACACTATCTTTCTTACACACATCACAGAACAATGAGTAAAATTATCAATAATATCAATGTCTTGGGCTCATATTTGTCAAATGCACTCACTTGCTACAAATGAGGGCCATTGTTAAATATATTGCGTCGATATCCGTGAACCATATATAGGCACAAAATTTATTTTGTGGTAAGATATGGTATGTGTATGTTTTTTAAAAAAATAAGTAAATTTCGAGGAAAACCTTTCTCTTTAAAAGACGCCAAGAATATTGGTATTCCCAGATCCTATATTAGGAAATGGCTTGAAGAAGATAAAATAGAAAAAGTTTCACATGGTTTTTATAAAATTAATATAGATGAGTATGATAAGGAGACCCCATTAATTGATGCAGTTTCTATTGTGGGAAAACCTTCTGTAATCTGCCTATTGTCAGCACTTGAATTTTATAACATTACAGATCAGATCCCAAAGAAGACCTGGATAATGGTTCCTGCAACAAAAAAATGTTCCAATAAGCGATTGCGACTATATAGAACAAGAAATCCCATGTGGGATATTGGTATTGATAAGCACAATAACTACGCTATTACATCCATCGAGCGAACACTTGTAGAATGTCTATTGTTTAAAAAAATACTGGGTCTTCCTGTTGTAATGCAAGCGATTAAAGAGGCGTTAAGAATGAAGCAGACGACCTTGTCCGATATTATAAAGATGGCAAACAAAATGTCTGTTTATCATCGGATTGAAGGAGCGATTGAGGCACTTATATGAATGAAATTTCAAAAATAATCATTAAGAAACTTAAAGAAATTGCAAAGGAGTCTTCTCTTAATATTAATGAACTAAGAATTGTGACAGCGCTTGAAAGGGTCGTTATTAGAATTGAAAGTCATCCAGAACTTTCAGAGCATGTAATCTTTAAAGGAGGATTTGTTCTTTTTAAGGTTTATAATTCATCTCGTTTTACACGGGATATCGATGCGATAGGAAAAAATATTGATATCGAAAAAATTAAAAAGTTAATTCCAGTGGCCTTAGAAAAAAATATAGATGATGGGGTTTGGTTCGGTGATGTGTCTATTCAAGAAATATTAGATGAAGATGAATATGGTGGATTACGCTTTAATCTTGCTTTTCACATTGGAGATCCTCCAGAAAATGAAGCGAAAATTAAAAATTTATCTCGAGTTCATTTTGATATTGGTATCGGTGATTTTGTTCCAGATGATTTGATGAGAAAACAGACAGAATTGCTAACAGATAAAAAAGATTTCCTCAGTTGGAAAGTTTATCCGCCAGAATATATTTTTTCTGAAAAACTACAAACACTGGTTAAACGTAAAGATGCCATGTCACGGGCCAAGGATATTTATGATCTTGTGTGGCTGTTTGATTGTTGTGATAATAAAGAAGATCTTTTTAATGCAATAGAAAATACATTTCATAATAGAGAAACAAAAATTCCATCATCTTGGAGTAAGTTTATTAATACTTTATCCTCAGAACTAATAAGAAGGTCGTGGGGAAGCGTGCAGTTTATAAAAGATCACATAACTTTTGAACAAGCATGGGGAAAACTCAATAAAATATTTAAAATAATGGACTCATATAGCTCATATTGAATTTCATAAAATCCATGGGCTAAAAACGGGCTAACGTATGTGAAAACGACTCATCCTAAAGCATAATGGTGCACAAAATATGCAAGGCCATGAATAGCTAAAACCCAATGTCAGTCGAACTTTAGAGTAATTGGTTGTTAACGGTTGTGTTTAAATTAAAAATGTCTTCTGGGCTCTCATGTTTTCCGCTATCCACTGTTAACCGAGAAAACCGAATCCTTATGCATACCTAGATTAGACATCTTTTATTGTTTTTTTAGTCCAATAATATAGCATATATGATATAATATTTGAGATATCCTGTAAGAATATGTTATAAATAAGTAATAATTCGTAAAAATTTAAGAAAATATAGTAAATAAACGATATTTTTAAAAAATAATTCATAAAACTAGGATAAAAGCGATATAAGTAGTAAAAAAAGACAATAATATTGATTATAAGCTATAAAAAATACAAAATAATTAAATTATATTCCATATATGCTATAAAAATGATTGCACTGCTTTTTGTTATAGAGTAGAATTAATTGATATGGCCAACACGGTGCGCAGGCCTTTTTTTCGTGTGTATCAAGGGAAAACATATGGATCGTAGTATTGCAGAAATGATAAAAAAAATGAGGAAAGAGAGGGGGATTACCCAGAAGCAACTTGCTGAATATGCTGGTGTGAGCTTTTCTACAATAAATCGCCTTGAAAAAGGTGAACGAAATATTACTTGGGGGACTGTTAAAAATATTCTTGAAGTTTTTGGTTACAGTCTTTCAGTTATTAAAAAACCAAGTAAAGATTCATATAGTACTAACGAGGAGATAGAAGCTTGATGACTGAGCAAGAAATGGACTTTGATTTTATAGGCATCAGAAAGGCGCATGTATACTTAAGAGATCAGCTTGCTGGAATATTAGAGAAGAAGTCGACAGAGGAATTCATATTTAAATATTTTGATACATATATAGAAAAAGGTTTTCCTTCAATCGCGATTAGTCTTCCGATTGAGAAAAAAATTTTTCTAACAAAGAAGCTACATCCTTTTTTTGATAATATGATTGCCGAAGGTTGGTTGCTTGCCCATACTGAACAAATTTTTAGAATAGATAAATCAAACAGATTTGCATTATTGATGGCAACGGGGACAGCTCCTATTGGGGCCGTTAGAGTTGTTCCTTTGGGTGATAATGGTCTTGAAATATCGTTACAAAATCACTACAAGGATAATTTAAAAATTGGCGACATGGGTATTTATACATATATCCCCAATGAAAAACCAGAGTTTTGTCCTTATTGCTTAGAGTCTTTGACTGAAAAGCAAAAGTTAAAAAGTGATTTTCATCCACAATGTGCTAAAAATATGTGGGGCTCTACAAGAAAATTAAAATTCTATTTTGACAAAAAAAAACCAATGAGTTCATTTATTAAAGTGATCTACGGTGGTTCGATTTCTGGGTATCAGAAAAAGGGCCTGTTTAAGCTTGAGGGTGGGATAGTTAAGCCGATTTCTTTTGGAGCTCAATATATTTTAAAGCCACAAGGTGATCTTAATGAGTTACCTGAAAACGAACATCTTACAATGGCAATTGCAAAAAAACTAAACTTTGATATTCCTCCGTTTACAATGTTAAAGTTTGAAAAATTAGGCAATGTATTTGCAGTAAAAAGATTTGATATAAATAAAGACAATGAAATGCGAAGAATGGAGGATATGGGTCAAATACTATCTAAGGAAGTAAGTGATAAATATAGTAGTAGCTGTGAAAAGGTTGGTCAGGTTATATCTGATAATTCATCAGCTCCGCCAATTGATTTATATTCATTTTGGAGAAGAATACTTTTTGCATATTTTACGGCAAATGGAGATATGCACCTTAAGAACTGGTCATTATTAGAACATAAAGAGTTAAATGGGAGTATGGCCTTATCACCTTGCTATGATTTGCTAAATACAAGACTTGCGCTACCTAACGAATCAATCGATATTGGTATAGCAATTAATGGGAAAAGAAAAAACCTACAGAGAAGCTATTTTATTAAATTAGGAGAGACGCTAAAAATTTCTGACACGAAAATAAAGCAAACATTAGATGATGTTCACAATTGGTTAAATGTAGCAAGAGAGATGATTCCTAGAAGTTATCTTAACAAGGAATCTCAAGAAGAATACCTTAAAATAATAAATGAGCGTTATCAAAAATTAATTAAGTAAGTTTGTAGGGGTGACAGTTCTTTTCAAAAAAAATTTAATAGTGTACGAAAAACTAAATTTGACGTGGTTTTCCAATATAAATTTCAATGGGCTAAAAACGGGCTAATGTATGCGAAAATAGCTCATTTTAAAACATAATGGTGCACAAAGTATGCAAGGCCAAGAATGGCTAAAACCCAATGTCGGTCGAGCTTTAGAGTGATTGGTTGTTAACGGTTGTGCTTAAATTAAAAATGTCTTTTGGGTTCCCATGTTCTCCGCCATTTTTTCTAACTATCTAAAATTAAAAATAAATTTAACAAAAAATAAAAAGCGTGTGGCAAAATTGTGGCAGAATTTTTTTAAAATTGCTTAGCAATTATATTTTCATTACAATTTTTATACAAAACTAGGCGGTGTAAATGAAAGTACTAATGGCACTTATTCTTTTTATTTTTTCCTTTTCAACATTCGCAGTTCAAAAATACAAATTAGATATAAATTTGCTATCAGAGAATAAAAGTATCTCAACTTATGAAATTATTGTGGTTGAGAATGGAAAGGGAGTATTCTCAAAGAGCGATCCAGCGACAAATTCCACAACCGAAGTTGCGATTATTGTCACTCAAGGCGAAATGGATGGAAAGAAAGGAATACTTTTAAACATGGATGTTGTGTATAAAAAAAGTACCGTACGAAAAATTTCTTCACATATCCAAACCCTTGTTTCAGCCGGTAAAGAAGCTTTAGTTGATATTGCAGATAATGAAGGTAAGAAGCAAATGTCCTTAAAAATTATCGCAACTTCAGTTCTTTAATAAAACTTAAAACAATTTTTTTAACTAATCATCACAACATCAGCCGCCTGATGTAAAAACTCTTGATCCAAATGAGCATAAATCATCGTGGTTTTGATATCTGAATGCCCTAAAATTTTTTGTAGGGTATAAATGTTACCACCATTCATCATGAAGTGACTGGCAATAGCAAAGTTAAGCTGTAAATTTCATTGATAGTTTTTGGATTTTTTATTGGGATCATAAATCCTCCTTAATGTTAGTGAGCATCCAAATTGCTCTGGTTTAAGTTTATTCAGTCTCTGTATGTGTGCAAAACTAAACCGAAGATTAGCGCAAGGCATTAGCCAACGCTATGCAAATTTTTTGTTGATTAACTAAGAAGGGCTATTTAACCTATATTTACCAAACTGTAGGTCAGGCTATTTTAGATGGTCAACAAGATCGCTATTTTAGTTTGACCTCCTATTTTTAGCGATCAAAATAGTTAAAGTTTGTCTATTGTAGTCTCTAAATCAACATCTCATGTCAAGTAGACAAGTAACCGATATTATGGCCTTCGTCTTGCATCAAAAGATTGTTGAAAAACAGGAAGGACAGGTCTTAAATTGTTTTAGAATCGATTAATATGGTTTAATAAAGGGGCTAAAAAAAGTGAAAATAGCTCATTTTAAAATATAATAGTGCACAAAATATGCAAGGTTTAGAATGGCCAAAACCCAATGTTAGTCGAGCTTTAGAGTGATTGGTTGTTAACTGTCGTTATTGAGTTAAACATGTCCTTTAGAATCCATGTTTTTCGCTCTCTTGTTTAATTACTTTTTAATAATTTGAAATTAATCAGCCTTTTCAATGATTACATTAAATAAACATAATAATATCGAATAGATATATAAGCATAACATAAGTTCCGTTTTTTTTCCGGAACTTATGTTATAGATTGTTTGTTGATAAATTATATTTTTTAGCCAGACAATTTACTAAATATTATTTGTTGCGTAAATAGATATTAAAGAGCTAAATATTCACAACACTGCTTCCGTTTTTTTTCCGGAACTTGTGTTATAGTTAGTGGAATATTTCGGTTTATTATTGTCGGAGGTGAGGATGCCTAGTTATTACGAATCACTTGGATATAAACGGTCTCCGTTTTTTCGAGAAGCTTTGGAGCCGTATAAAACTGATTTTGAGGTATTTATTGGTCGAACGAAAGATGTTCGTAATTTTTTATCTATTTTAAATCCTGACTCGGGTGTTCATCTTATTAGTGGAAAACGAGGTGTAGGAAAAACGTCTTTTGTAAATGCTATTCAATATATGACTAGCTTGTCAGCCGAAGAAATTAAGAATCTTAACGAACAGTATAAGATTCACTATTATCCTGAAAATATGCTTCCTTGTTTTAGGAAAATTCAACTAGAGGAGGATGATAGCATTGATAAAGTACTGTTGAAGGTTATTTCATCAATCATCTTTTCTCTTGATCAATTTTTGAGAGAAAAGCAAAAAAATGGCACCGTATCTTCTGATCCAATTCGACAAGAAAGAGAGGAGTTTCAGAAGCTAATTGCAAGCAGTCTTTCGAATGCAGAGAAAAAAATAGACGTAAACACAAAATATGATCTTCTCACTCGACTGATTAGTTCAATCAAGAGCAATACCCCAAGAAACGGAATATACCTTGTTATTGATAATCTAGATATTGTAGATATTGCAGTTTCAACGAGGATTTTGAATGAGTTGAGAGACTATGTATTTATTCCTGGACTATGTACCATAATGATGGGCCCTGAAGGCATTTATACTGATTTGAGATCAACCGTTGATGGCGCTAGGATCATTGATAGAGTTGCTGGTCAAGAAAACATATTACATGCTTTAGATGTGGACGAGACAATACAAATCCTAAATGCTCGAAGAATTGTATTTGCAAAAGATAAACAACATCCTCCGGACATCCCTCTAGATCTAAACTACGTGCGAGACCTCTATAGCATTACTGGCGGACAAATGAGACTTCTGTTTAAACTTTGTGAAACAATTTGTACTACCGTTTTATCTCAGTATCCAAGTATAACAAGCATTAGTGGCGAGAATGCAGCTACATATCTCAAAACTGTTGTTCAAAACGAAACAAAAATAAGTTCATATTCAAAAAAAGAATTGGAATTTTTAAAGGCTTGTTTGGACAAACCAATGAGACCTAAAGAGTATAATAATTTAAAATTGGATTCAGGAATGCATTTTATTAGAATTGCGAATCGACTTATTCAAGATGAGCTTATTACTAAGCAAATGGTTGGCGTTGCGGTATATTATGCACCAACAGCATTACTGAATCTCTCTCGTTATGTAGGGCTTATATGAGCAAAGTAGATATAAATGAAATTGAAGAATTGATCCGCAATTATTCGCGAGAGCTTTATGAGTGTTCCGATTCTATTACAAGTCACGAAGAAGAGCTTGGTCTCGTGGATTCTTCAGAGAAAGAAAGAACTGTCTTGGAAGCCATACAGAGACTTGAACAGAAAAAGCAAAGCATTGAAAAAATGATTTTTGATTTACGTCTTAAAAAAACAGAATTATCCAGTTTTAACAGTGACAATGTTATTAAAAATATATTGGCTATTGCCACCATTGTCATATCAATCTTTTTAGCCTGGTTGACATTGGAGCAGAATATAACTAATAAACGGTTAACCGAGATAGAGCTAATTAATACCAAGAATCTTGAAGGCGATATTAACAGTAGATTAGAAGTAATTGAGAAAGACGTGAATCTTTGTAAAGAGGATGAAAAAAATCGTTATGAAAAGGAATTAGCTCAAATGAGAGAGCAGGTAAACAGGCTACTTGATAAAAGTATTATCAAAAAGCGCTAATTAAAACCAATTAATATTATTCTGTGTACAAATAATTTAAGCTTAGAGTATTAGAAGTTTTCTGATTCAAGAGATTAAAATTCAAATAGCACTCATAAAACCTCATCGTTTATATTTTTATGGGCTAAAAATGGGCTACCGTAGGTGAAAACGGTTCATTTTAAAACATAATGGTGCACAAAGTATGCAAGGCCTAGAATGGCTAAAACCCAATGCTAATCGAGCTTTAGAGTGATTGATTGTTAACGGTTGTTATTGAGTAAAAAATGTCTTTTGGGCTCCCATGTTCTCCGCCATAATTCATTGAAATTGTTGAAAAAAATGACTCTCTCTTTTCGAGAGGGATTTTTCATTTTTGGAGGTTAAAAAAAGCCTTCGCACGCAAAATGCACGCAAATTTTTTTTCGAATTGGCAAAAAAATTTATGCCAAAAACGTTAAGAGCGTGTAGCCGATTTTTGCGTGCAACTGCGTACATGATACATTTAATATCTCATAAAGACGTGTAAATGGGATTAGATGATATCGGGGGGGGGTATTTCTTTTAGCGTAAAGGCAGATTGAAGTAGTTTTAGATTTTTTTCTTTAGATGAAATTGAAGCAAGGGTACCGGCAAATCTTGGAGCAATTAAGATCAATCTATTCCTTTTTCCAAACTTGTCAGAAAATTTTTCAAGTATATTTTTTATTTTTCCATAGGAGTCAGTCGCGACTGTTTTGGTATAAAACTTAACACCAACGAATGTTCCGACTTTATCCTTAAAGAGCGCATCTATATAAATGCCTGCTGGTATTTTTTTATCGACTGAAGATCTTCTTCAATTAGATGATTTTGTAAAATATGTTTTTTTAGATAGTCTTCATTTTGTATCGTTAACTTTATTCCGCTTAACATTTGAACGGCGTGATCCCATCCTCTCCAAAGAGGAGATGTCTTTAATTCAATCAGCGCCTTGGTTATTTCATCGGATCTGCAGTTTAAGCTTCTAGCAAGCGATAGTATGGTTCGGTTAATTTCATGAAGATTATTGAGCTTCTCGTTAGAAATAATCACTTCCTAAACGACCTATCAAAAGAAATGGTAATTTTTCGGGTTTTTCCAGCTAGAGGGTAGGTTTTCTTAGCTATAGATTGAAGTTAAAAAAAATGTTTCAGGGAAAATTACCACTAGATGATCATGAAGAAAGATTTTTTTGATCCTGCACTGTTTTGAAGATAAGCAAAACCATATTTTAAATAAAAAAATTCCGCCGATTCATTTTTGGCATCAACCACAATTGCTCTTATTCCTATTTTGGTTGCGAGAGCTTCAACGCGACTAAATGCATGGAGAAGTAATTCTCTTCCTAATCCTTGTCTCTGCATAGAGCGATCTACGGCAAGCCGTCCCATTCTTGCAATAGGAACAGGATAGGGAGCAATTTTTTTCTTAAGGGTTTCTGGAAAATTTTCAAATTGCACGCTGCCGCTTGAGAGGGTGTAGAAGCCAACCACTTCATCATTGCTACCAACCGCTAAAACAGAAACAGAAGCGTTTCTTTTGAGATCCTGCTTCATATACTTGTTTAGATATTCATTTAGAATTAATTCTCCACAATCAAACTTTGAAGTATCAAATTGGTCACTATATTCTTCAAATCTCCACTGTGACATAATTATTCATACTTCTTTTTAAATGCTGCTTGGGCCTTTGTGAATGCCTTGTTGCGAGCAGGTTTATTTAATAGAGCAGCAACAAAATTATCTCTTTGCTTGTCGTTAAGTACAATATGTTCTTGGTATTCTTCATACTCGTTTTTTGGCACAAGTACACATGGAGTAAAAATAATTCTACCCTCAGAATCAACTTCTCTCGTAAAGTGAGTATCGCGTACGTCAGAACCAAGAGAGACTCTATTTCTACTGTCTTTTTGGACTACACTACTCATAAAAAACCTCCTATCTAAATTATAGCATATTTTCCCATTTGGCACAAGTGGGAAATACCTACAAGAATAATCGGCATAAATCATTAATATCTTTAGCTTTTAAATCTGGCTTTAAATGAGATGATTGCGCAAGTTTACCCTGCTAATTTATTGAGATCATTAAATTCAATTTTTCGTTTAATACCTTTTGGCATTTCTAAAACACCTGCTTGTTGCAATCTAGAAACAAAATGATCAAATGCCGCTTCAGTTTGATGAGAGGCATAGGATTCTCTACTTACTGATGGAGTGTGCATTGCAAGTTTCGCTGCCTGATCAAAATCGGCAAGATCTCTTTTTTTATCCAAAACCGATGTGATAATTTTTCTAACCGCATGTAGGCCAAAACCAGTATTGCTATTAGAGTAAACCGTCATCTGTCGCTTTTCACCTGACCGACACCAGTTTGGGATCGACTTACTCAAAAAGAAAAAGAGCTTAAAAAGGGAAAATAGTAATGATATGGTTAAACCCAAGGGACAATCAAAGAGCAAGATTTTTGATAAATTCATTGATAAAGAAAATTAAGTGGAAAGACTGTGTATAGTAATGTAAACAAAAAAATCAGGAGATCGTATGAAAAAGATATTAAAAAAAACGAAAGTAAAAAAAATTAGTGATGTTGACAAATGGAACAAACAAGAAAAACTCCATCAAAGAAAAGCGCTGGAAAATGCATCAAAACATTTTGATAAAGACGATTCATTAACTGTTAATCATCTTCAAGCAATTTATGGAAAAGAGAGCAGTTATGGCACTCAGATAAGAGAACGTGGGACAGCAGGTGCAGCAGGCGATTTTATGTTTGAAAAAACAACGGCGATTCGATTTGGTCTTACTGTAACTAAAGAGAATGACCAACGTTTTGATGTCGATGATGCTTCAGCAGCATCGGCAAAATACTTAAAAATCATTGACGACAGCTTTAAAGGACCAACTTCGCTAACTAATTCTCTAAAGACAATTACTGTAACCAATTCTAAAGAAAGAACAAATTTTGTAATTGCTGCTTATAATGCCGGTGAAGGAAGAATTGCCAAGGCAAAAAAATTAGCAAAAAAAGATGAAAAAGGTCCTCAAAAATGGGATGACGTAAAAAAGTATCTTGGCCCAGCTGGGGCAACTAAAAAGAAAGTTCAAGAGATTACTGAGTATGTAGATAAAGTTCAGGAATACGCTAAAGAATTTTCAAAAAAATCAAAAGCGGATAAAAGAGCGAAGTTCAAAAAACCATCTATAATAGCAATTTCTCCTAAAGGAGGTCATTGGATTACTAAAAATGGTCAACATATTCTTATTGGAGGTTAGAGCAATGATTAAATATTTACTTTGCATGCTGTTATTGGGTTGCTCATCAACGATTTTCCCAAAATACAAATGTATTTTTAATCAAGTCTCTTTAAAACCAGAGCATTTAGCATGCATGAAAAATGACATAAGAACTAAAAATCTTGTAAACAATCTTGGTGGAGTTAAAAAAAGTTTGGAAGAATGTTCTAAATGCGGTGGCCCTTATCCAGATGCAAGAAAATTCTATGAAAATATGGGGTTGGCATTTTTATCGGTTGCTGTTTCAGACAATGGATTTGGTGGATATACTTTTTACGGTGTTTTCGAGGGAGATCCCAATCTTTATAAGATCTGGGCATATGATGTAGGAGAAGGTGAATATCATGTTAGAGCGATTACTCCACAAAGCAAAATAAAAGAAGATCTAGGCAAGGATAAAGAGATAGAAGATTTTTGGATTAAATTTTAATTCAGGAAATATATTTTTGTGAAATATAACGAAGAAAAAGTTGATCGAGCCGCGCTTGCAATACTGTTATTGAACTACGATGAACAAACTGGTCGAAGCTGGAAGTCACTTCCTTGGGAGATAACAGATAGACTTTTTAGAGCGGAATTAATCTCTGATCCTAAGAGTAAAAATCAATCAGTAATACTAACAGAGCTTGGTCTACAGAAAGCAAAAGAGATTATGGCAAAGGATTTTGAAGTAAAAAGCTAAAAGGTCTAATCGCTTGCACTTAACATAATATATACTTAAATCATAGAGTCATATCCCAATATCTGGTTAAGCAGTTTACATACTAACAATTTACATCGCTTAGACTACATTATTAATTCAAACTCATATGCAAAATTTATACGGAAGTGATACAGGATTTTTCACAAAAGGATTCACTATATTAAACTTCCGATAAATTGGATTTTTAGATTTTAAATACTGGCTTAAATGTAGACAAAACATAAATAATATAGACAGGGTCAAGATACATATTAGACTTCTTCATGGGATGTTATCAATGATTCCTCAGCTAAATGTTTAAATTATTAAATTAAATAAAATGATGGAAGCAGCAAATTATTTCTGGGATTTAAATTTTACAAGTTTTAAAAACCATAAAAATATTGTTATAACTCTTGCTTTTTCTTGGGCAAAATTAATGATGTAAGGGTTTGTTCAAATTTATTGATTTGTTGAAGTAATTTCGACAGTAATTCACTTTTCTCTTGATCGCCGACGAATGCAGTTTCAATGGAATTGATAGCCATTTGTTTCAATTCAGCGTAGGTGATATCGCTTTGGGAGATAGCTATTTCACATTCAGTGTTCATGTCTGTTTCAAAAATACCTTCATCATCTGTGCTTAGACTTACGGGAATACCAAGGCGTAAATACTTGACGAAGGGGTGTTGTTTAATATCATTGACGGCCTTTAAGCGAATGTTACTTGTAAGATTGATCTCGATTCCAATTTTTTTTGAGGCCGCATATTCCAGCGCAATCGGATCATTTTCTAATTTGATACCGTGACCGATGCGTTCAACACCAAAAATCAGAGCATCTCGCGGATTGCGATCATCTCCTAATTCTCCAGCATGAATGGTTCTTTTTATTTTGTGTGTTCCGTTAGTAAGTGCGTTGCCCACCAGTGCGTAGGGGATTTGGCCATTTTCCAGGGTGGGGCTGTTTGATTCGTTTCCAAGCAGGTCAACACCGACTAATATAGGGTCATTTAGCATCAAAAGTGTACGTGTATTTTTTCGCATGTTTTCGTCGGAGTCTAGTCGGAAAAGTGATTCATTAATTTTTAATATTATACCGAAATTTTTTAAATAGGTATCTGCTAAATTTTTATAAAAATTTAAAGCATGATCTGTAAGTATATCAGTGGTAAATTCAATATAGAAAATACCTTGTGCAGACGCTTTTTGTGCAAAATTCTCGAGCGCAAAAAGGTAGTCTTGATAAGTGCTTACTGGAATACCAAGAAAAACAAAAACAGAATCAAAACGAGTAAAATCATGATTACCAAAGGGTAAAAAGAATAAATCAATGGTTTTTTTCTGATCTATTGGGGATAAATCAGAAAATCTTGTTCCATTAATAAAAGTACTCATCCAATTATTTTCTTCTGGGTAGATCATACAAGTATTTTCGGGATTATTAAAGAAGTTCAGGAACTCAATCCAGTCCAGAATAGGATTTTTTAGTATCATGAGTTGGGTCAACGTGTTTCGAGTAAAAGTTCCAAAGGGATGAACGTGTAACATTCCCCCCTTGGGCATATGCTGACAAAAATTATGAATAATTATTTTTGCTTCCTCCGCTGGAAGTTTTCTGAAAGCATCAAAGTTAATGACAGAGTTTTGGTAGGCCACTTCTTTAGCAACAAGAATTCGTTCAGATTGCATTTTGGTTAAATTCATTAAATCTTCATCCGTGAATTTCCACTCATCATGTGGTTTTACCATTTTTTCCCAAGTCGTACGGTCGACTTTTTCACCACTGCTTACGACTTGATAGAGGTAATGTTGTGCATTTTTATATATTTGCCATTGATTTTCAAGTTTATCTGCCAGAGTGGGAGTATTGGCATAAACTAGACAAAGAATACTGAGCCAGAGTGATAGTGAGGTAAAAAAATACTTCATTTTATATCCTTGGGATAGATGATGCCATTTGGAATTTAGGTGTAGCATTAGATATCGAATTTTTCAAGCAGGTTCTTTTCCAGCAACGTATAAAAGTATGTGGATATTTTAATAATAATTTTCATTAGATGCCATAAATTTTCTGTTTGGTTCAAGTTTAAAAAATCGTTTATTAAAAATATTTATGTGTTGAAATTGGAGTAAAGGGCATGATGTGATGTTGATTGTGCATCGACAACCAAGATTATCTGATCATATCTTGAATTTTCTTATTTTCTACAGCCTCGAGGATTTTATCTAGAAGTTCGTGGTAGTGATCTGTTAGTCGGTCATTCATTTCAGAACTGATCAATTCCCTGGGAAGGTATTGGGATTCATGATCAGTTATCCTAATAAGCATATTGTTTGGGTTTAAATTGTATTTTTTAAGAAGAGGATGAATTATATTTTCATTGGAAATAATTTCATGAAAACTTTTAACTTTATCCAAATCAAATTTAATGAGATTACTAAATTCTTTGTCAAGAATGCTTTCAACTGTCTCAAATCCATCAAAAATTAAAGGACCCATGCTGTTTTTATCTCTGAAGTAATTATATCCTTCGTCGTAACCGCCATAGTTTTTACTTAAAGAGTCGCTGGTATCGGCTCCTTCATCAATTTTTTGGATTTCCTCTGTAGTTTGTTGAGAAATAAGAGTGTCTCCAATGGCAAAATTAAAAAAATAGGATGATGGACCATTAAAGATATTATGGATCATGGTACCTGTTGAATTAATGTAATGATTGATGTTTACTCCATGGTAATTATCAAGGGGATTTTGTACATTTGCGGCCATTTCAAGTCCGGTAAGTTGAAATAATTCTTTTTCTGAAATGCCATAAATATTTTTGGTTTCATCGATAGCAAGAAGCTTGTAATTTTTTAATATTTCGGAAATAATCTTGTTTTCATCCACTAAAGAGTTTAATCCGTGGATATTAGTTCTATATAATTGCAGGTAGGTATTGACCTTAGAAGCGAGCATATAGGAAGTATTGTCGTTTGCCCACCAATCCAGGAAGCTATTTTTGCTTTGTTTGGCATGTAAGTTTCCCATAGCACTTTTGATAAAAATATTTACGTTTTCATGGTAGGGAATATCTTTGGATAAGATCAAATCATTTTCATCAAAATTATACATGTCGTTGGTAATAATCAGTTTGTTTGCAATGGCAGGGAGTTTTTTATCGCCTATTTCTGTGATGGAAGTTAAATAGTGTTTCAAGCGAAATAAAAAAGCAATTTTAGAATATGAAAAAATATGATTGTTGAAGTAGTACTCTTTTTTCTTTGAAAAATTGTTGAGCCCGATTTGGGCGATATGATTTGCTTCTTGAAGATTATCAAGGTCCCCACTTCTTAAGAGAGTCATTTGCTTATGCACCTCTTTTAGAAAAAGGTATTCATAGCTAAAAACTTTTCTGGTTATAATTTTTTGAATATTTTTTACGTGATTTAGACATGAATAACTTTTGTTGGAATAATCCAGATTAGTTTTGAAAATACTTTTTTGGGTTTCCAGATGTTTTTTTGCCCAAGAGTCATAAAGGTCGTTGGAAATTATGACAAGATTGTTTTGTTTGCTTGCAAATTCGTTGTAGATATCTTTAAGTAATCTTCCAAATCTGATTTTTCTTTCATAATCAAGTCTGGCAATTTCAGTCATGGCGGGAAATCTTTCCATAACCGAATGATCAACAACAAAAACTTTTTTTGCATCAAACAAGATTGATGAACTTAGTTCGCTAAATTTTTTATTAAATTTATACTTAGAAGAATCATTGATCAAAAAGTTTTTAGCGTGGTTTTCGCAAAATTTGGAAACTGTTTTGTAGCTTGAATTAATCTCATGAGGTTTTAATGTAGCAAGCTCCTTGCTTAAATACTTATATTCCCGGGTGGGTAGGTGATCGATTATAAATTCTAAAATACTTAGAGGAGGTGTTTCGAGGTCATTAAAGGTATTGGTAGATAAAGCGCTTTGAAAGCTATAAAAAATTTTAGTTTGATTTAATGTTTTGTCAACACCGTAATTTCTAAGTCCAAAATCCAACACCGGCCACTCTCCGCCGATCAGAAGATCTTCCAGTTTGTTAGAAACATCATTTTCCTTTATACTAAAATCCATTCCAACGTTGGAGGAAATCATATCTTTGAAATGATAAAGTAAAGACAGTGTCGATGGGTATTGGGCGTACATTTGAAATTTTTCGCCAAGACCTTCAAAAGAAAGTTTTAATTGATCGAAATCATCGCTGTTTACGTTCACAAATTCAACGTTTAATAATTCTTCCAGAGACTTGAATTTTTCAAGTTCATTTTGCCAATATCTGGTCAAAACAGATAGCCGGGATTCAATGGCTTCAAAAATTTTAATATTGGAAATTTTCTCCTTTTTAATTTTTTTTATAATACTTAAAAGTTGGGTGCTTGAGTTTTTAGTTGTAATCAGTATACGTCCTTTTAAAAAATTTTGAATTTGTTTTATGCAGTCTAATTTTTCGTTGCCATCCATTGAGGAAACGATCATTTTTGCAGATTCACTGGAAAGATGTTTGTTGAAAGTTCGATCAAGCAGATAATAACACTTGTCAGGAGTGATTTGATTAATTTTTAAGTTAGCAAGTATTTGGGGTGAAAATTCTTTTATTTGATTTAGAATGGACAAATTGTCACTTTCTAATGCTTCTTGATATTGTTGAACTGATGGTTTTTGCTTGATCCAATGAATAAAAAGTACCTGTTGCAGATTGCTTGAATCATCTGTTAAGTAGTTGCTATAATTCCAGGGTCGAACAGATTTGATCAATTCGTCTAAGTTTTCACTTTGAAGAGTGGATTTACTCAGTCTGTCGGTAACAAGCCCAAGACGCTTGTCTAATACTGATTTTATGTTTGAATCAAGATCAGAGGAATTTCTGAGCATGGAATATCTTATTAAAAACAAACGGTCCAAAATTTGTTTGTCTTTTATTTTTAATATTTCGTAGGCGAGATAAAAAGCATTTAGCATTTCTTGTGATGAAAGATTTGAGCTGTTAATATCGCTAATAATGATTTTGACCAATACTTCCTGTATAAAGTTACCGGTCTTTAGGAGTTTGTGTCCCGGACAATCAGGTGTGTAGTTGTCACAAAAAATATTTTTTTTAAAAAGTGCCAAAATGGAAGGATGTTCTTTGGCCACATCGGTACTTTTTAAAAGATTGCCGTTTAAAATTTTTAACTTGTTTCTATAATCCAAAGAAGATGTAATTTCCTCGTTAGCTGCAATATCGTGGTTTAATAATTCATTAGCAAGAATGAGCAATTGATTGGGTTGATATTTAGGTATGGATTTAAAGATTTCGGTAAATGACTCGGTTGATTGTGGAGTGTTAGATGAGCTATCAGATAAAGAAACATCATGTTTGATACTTTCAGAGTTTTCCCTGGTGCAGCTAATGAGAATAATAAATGAAATGAAAATTATTGCTTTCATCATAACTTTTCGCATGTATCAATGTTAATCTTAAAGTAGTTATTAATATCTGTACTTGTCTTGTTATAAAAACAACCGGTCTCTTCATAAAATGTTTTTCTTATTGAATTGATATTATCTTCAAATACCTCCGGATTATAGATTCTTTCCTGGGAATCAAAGTTTTTAAAATCAGAGTCAAGATAATGGCTGCTTACTATTACAGTATCTTGATATTTTTCACAGGCACGCATGAAGTCTTTTATGGTTTTCATTTTTATGTTTGCGGTATCTTGATAAGCCTCTTTAATGCCTTCTGATACAGTTTTGTCAATATTAAAGAAAAACTTATCCAAATCCCTTTGTGACTTGTAAAAATGTATGGTCTCCATAATGGTACCTTGGCCAATTCCTAAATACGTTTTAGGTATTAACTCATCCTTAAGTGTTAAGAAATAATTTTCTGTGTAGGGTATCAACGTATTATTTTTATAAAATAATTGTCTGATTTGATCGATGTTGTGTTTTGATTCTTGGTTAAATAGCTGTAATAAAGTCATGTCTTTATTTGAGATATTCAAATAGTCAGATACTCGTATCAGTGCTTGAATGATGGAATTGGGAGAAATGGATTTTATTCCGTTGTAAGAGTGATAATAGGAAGCCTTTAGTAATTCACGGGAAAGTTCGATTTTTTGGATGATTTTATCAAGATCGTAGGTTTCGCCAAACCAATTAATAAATTTTTCCCCGTTTGCGCTGGACCAGGTCAGCATTGTTAAAAATATTTGATTTTCAAATTCGTGGTAGTTATCCTCATTGTTAATGGGTTTGATATCACTCGATTTCGGTCGTTTGATTATCTCTAGGTTATAAAAATTACTAGGTGGAGTGATTGATGGGGCAATAAGAATATCTTTACCATTGTATTTGATAGAACTGGTATTTTTAAGAATTTCACCAATCTTGATCATAATATCAATTTTATGCATATTGTAACTATTATTGGAGATCATTGAATCAAAGCCCCGATAACCTTCCGGGCCATTTATGGGTATTATATTATTTTCATCAGGTGAAGTGTTATTAAGTAATTTATAAATGTTTTTAAAGTAAGGCTTGATCTTGTCCAAAACATGGTGTCTGAGTGAATTTTCAAGAGATAAAAAATCTACCATGCATCTATCCAAATCACTGTAAAGTTTGAAAACACCTTTTTCAAATTCTCTTCTTAGTTTAGTTGTATTGTTTGTTAATTCATTAACAGTGGAATTAATTTTCTTTAATCTTTCTTGCTGTTCCTGCTTGGAAATTAATCCCGCAATAACTTTTTGCTCAAGGGTTGTTTCGTAAATTTGATTTGTAATTTTGATAACATGATTTATAAAGTTGTGGAGAGAATTAATTTCCTTTAAAAATTTTATTAGTTGATTGGATACCAAGAAGTCTTGGGTGTTTTGAGATGATTGATAAAATTTTAAAAATGCGGAGCCTATCCCGGCATTTTCTGTTCCAATAAACAACGTTTTATCCAGATCCGTCAAAGAAAGTTCAACTTTGATTGGTTCCCTATTTTTATCCATATTAATAAAAGCATCGCAGGCATTAAGGTATTTATTCATTTCCGGGCGAGTCACTAATTTATTGAATTTTGAGATATGTTCACTTAAATCATTGCGCATGGTAATTGTTAATTTTTTTACAAAACTGATAAAAAAATCAGCTGATTGATCTTGCTCGTTACCGGAGTTGTTTAACAATCCCATGGAAAATAAATAGGAGAGTGAATAAATGGTTTTTAACGTTGAGATGGGTTTATTATCGGCTGTTAAAGGTATCCAGGCTGATTCAGTTTCGTTAAACATCCGGATAAGTTCACGACCATCAATGGAAAATTCAGTGTTTAGAAAGTTGGAGATCTTTGAAGTGTTCTCGTTTTTAAATTGGTATGAAAAATACATCATTAATGGCCATACGGAAAATATCTTTATATTTTCATCCAGGACTTCAATAGAATTACATAAGTTGATGTATTCCTTGGTGGAATTATTTCCGTGATAAAAATGTGTTTGTATAAAGTTTTGAATGTTTTTAGCTCTTTCAAGAGTTTCCCCCCAGTCCTTGAAATAATAATTTGAAAAATTTAAAACACTCTTTAGCTTGTTTTCTTTTGAACCATTGTACTCATGAAATTTCTTTTTAAGCTCGTTATGCGATGAAACAACTTTATAAAAAATCATTGTTTGAAGATAATGTCTGGCAACCCTTAAAAATTCATTTTCAACTTCTGCTTTGTCTTTTAAATTTTTTATATAATGTCCCCAAATTATATTGGTATCTTCCAGACTAAAATGGTTTTCATAAAGCCGGTCAATTAAAAACAGATAAATTGAATTTGAATTATCTGTTTTTATCAAATCATTATTCAAAATTACTAAATCTTCCGCCTTGAAACTAAAACTTGGATCAATTTCATCCAGCACTTTCAGCGTTTTTTGTGATTCATTATTAATGTTTTTCGGGTCATTAATTTTTTTTATATGCTCGATCTTGTTGGCTATAAAAAAATAACTTCCTCTTTTGTGCTTGGAAGATTCTTTGATTGATTCTAATTCATCGTCAAACAGGCTTTTGCTTTTTTCAGGATCATTTAAAAGAACTTTTGAGGCAAGTAATAAGTAATTTTTGGCAGCAAAATTGTAATCGCCAATATTTGAATCAATTCGTGAGAGTTTAAACGCATTGCCGAGCATGTCTTGATCTTTGGTGTCAAACCAATTGAATAATAATTTTGCAACTTTAATTGGTTTAAGATGAAAGGTTTTTTCAATTTTTTTGGCTTCTTTAGATCCTTGTAGGGTTTGATAGTCATTCATCAGCTTAATGGTTATTTCATCCAAATGATTATCTTTCTGGTGTTTTATATACCTACATACATAAAGTAGTTCGGTGGTTTCATTGAAATCTTGGATGTACTCCTTAGACATGATCCCTTTTGAAGACTTGGCAATAACACTTTTTTTCATCTTGGTTTCGAGTAAATTCTTTAAAACTTGATATGAAAATGGACTTCTCTTATAAAATTCCAGGGCGTGACAATTGGATATATCGTCTGCACACGCCTCCAATAATACTTTGTAGAATTGATCTATTAATCCCTGGTTTTTTTCATTTACGGTTTGAATCAAAATGGCCCTGGAAAACAAATTGAATAATTTGTGAAATATGGTTTGGTTGGTGTAGTCGCTGTTAGAAATCATGGAGCTGTTAAAAAAATATGTTTTAAGAGGTGTTATAATTTTCTCGTTAATCTTAAAAGCAGGATCTTCTAATTTCTTATTAAGAGTAGGTAAGTCATGGGCAAAAGAGCGAAGACCATCCAGTTCACTTGGTAGTTGTTCTGCGATTTGAACCTGTTTGTCCACATACGCACTTTCAGATTCATGGTTATCTCGGTCTATGGTTTTTTTGGAACAAGCACTCCATAATAAAATAGCCAGGAGATTGATTAGTAATAAAAATTTTTTTGTTTTCATTATTCTATCTCCTGTACTTGAAGCAAGGTAGGTAAAACCATACCTTGTAAAAGACCGGAGGTGGTAACAATTGCCTTAAGTCCTTGTACTGCTTTTGCACAAGTATCCGGACTGGGCAATTTTTTTCCCTCTATACCTTTTGTATAATAAATTTTATATTGTTTCTCAACTGATTCGAAGAATTTATCCTGACTGAGGGGATTGCCTCCAATATTACTGTTATATTCGAAGCCTTCAAACCCTTCACCGTTTTCATTAAAAAAATAATCAAGTCCGTTCATTTCATTTCCCGGACCTTTGTGGATACATTCATCCATCACTTTATTGTGGAGCGATTTAAGAGCAAACTTTAGTGAGTATTTGGAAAGTAAATCGTCCCGTTCGTCATCAAATTCAACTTTAATTACATAACTATAAGCAAGACCGCTTGAATCTTTATTCTCCCCGAAAAATTTAATTTCGGGAGAACCAGTGGGTATGATAAATGTTCCATCAAGACCCCTGACCAACAATTTTTTACCTGGAAGAATATGCACTGATTGAGTTCCTGTCATTCTTTGAGTAGAAAGATCATAAAGTCCGGCTGTAAAATGGGAAACTTTCTTACTCTGGGTTTTTCCGTCAAATTTATGTTCCTTTAAAATGACCATTCCAAGTGATACCTGAAAGCCAACTTGATTTCTGATTTTTTCAAGTATTCTTTCAGCCTTACCCAAATTTTGATCGTTGGTGGATTGGTTCATAAACGCAAATCCACCAATTGAATGAATGAGGCGACCTACTATTGTTCTTTGATTTTCATCATTTTCCGAAGGTAATTTTATATTTTCATTAACTGCTGCATGAAGTGATTTGGTATATTCCACAGGGTAAAGTGTGGCATAGGAATAGTGTGACTCGCTGTCAGAATATTTGGGGATTGGAGCAAATTCCATATTGTAAAGCATGGATGGTGAAGTGGTGGTCAAATAGTAAAGTGCACTGGTTTTGATTGGGATGGCGGTTAATTCCTTCCAGGTACCAAAAAAACGACCATAGTCTCTATTTACATCCAACGCACTCATTCCCGCGGGCATCATATATTTGTCTCGGTCATATTTGCTGTAATCAGCGGCATCCAGTGACATTAGCAAGGTTAGTTCATTAATTGCCTGGCCATTGGCGATACATAATTCTTTTAATTCTTCATAATGGTTAAAAAGATTGTTTAATTTGCTATTGTGATTGATTTTACCGCTGCATGTATCATAAAACTCCATGAAATTCTGCTCATCTTTGGCCACGATTTCAGCAATTTGTTTACTGTATTTTTGTCTCATATAATCATAAAAAATCCTAATTCTACTTAAATTGAGAAGAGATTGTTGCCACAAATACATTTCTTTGGCTTCAGGATTGCCGCCGGCCTGATCTGTGAACGAGAATAATTTTGTGTCTAGATTATTAATTATTCCATCAAAATAGCTGGCCATAATTTCACTGGCCTTGTTTCCACGGTCGTGCCTATTGCAATACGGATCTGCATAAAGACTTGCCTCTAAGTCATTACAGGCTGGAAAATAAGCGGCGGTGTTTGGAATTTTACCACCAGATGAAACGTCTAGGAATTCAAAGTCATTTTGGCCTTGTTGGTAAATTGGATATTTATTTCGATAAATATACATCAAGGTCAGATAATCCTGGGGGCCAGGGATTAAATCGTCATAATCAGTCAGGACCTCTGATTTTGGATGTCGGTATCCCATTACAGATGTATAGTTCGTATAACCACTTTCTTTAGTGGATCTTTTTACAAGTCCTTCTTTTAAATGATTGTGATGACTGTGTTCATCGCCAAAAAGATATTTATCAGGCACAGTTCCTTGGGCAGGTAGAATATTTTCTTTAAATTGATGGCCGAGTCCAAACATATGGCCCATTTCATGTAATATTAGTCCCTTTAACATTGCTCTTAAGGCTTCAGGATAGTGTTCAATACCCTGTTCTTTCAATCCCTCTTGCCAGCCACCGATTACATCACTAAACCTGCGATCCAGGTCAAACACACCATTGTTTTGTAGCACACTTCCGCGTTCGATATGGGATGCATAAGGGGAAAGGGCAATTTGCATCTTTTCTTCCTTGGTAAGTTCACTGGTTTCCGTGGATTTTTTGTTTGAAAGGTTATATCCAAGAATTTTATCCTGTCTATCTTGAACGGAATTCGTTATGTCGATTATTTTTTGAGCATATTTTTCTTGCTCATTTCTTGCTTCTCCAAAAATTTCATTAATTACGTTTAATACATAATTTTCTTTTTCCTGTTTGGACAGTAGTGAAGATAGATTTAAAGAATCTCCAATTTTATTTTTAAATTTTTCTAATTTCATTCCGCTAATATCAAAATTATTATTAAACCCTTTGGGCACTTGATTATTCTCTCCAATTAATCTCATTAATTGCTTTTTTGTAATTGGAAACCGTGGAACCATTTGCAGATTATTTATTTTATATTGGTTTTCTTCCTTGCCCGAATTCAGTGGATAATAATGATCCAGGTAACCTTCAATCGTCCCCCCGAAAATATTAACAGCTCCCCACTGGATTTTTCCATTCAGCACATCTGCATGAGTCATGGCAATGCCAAGCGGCCCATGTTCACTGATTTCCCTGTCACTAACCCAGTTAATGGTTGGATAGCGTAAATCAAAAGCGTATTTTCTATCAATGAATTCCAATGCAAAATATTCGGTATAATTCTGGTATATGTCTTTTATCTCAGGCATAAATACTTTTGTAAAAGTCACATTCCATTCTTTTACAACATCCTCAACAATTGACTTATATTCATCGGGAAAATTCCTGGCGTAAAGTTTTATTGGCAAGTTATTATTTTCAAGATCCCATCTGGCTACATGTAAAATCTGATTAAGTCCATCCACCTTTTTTCCCATAATAAAAATAGGATTAATTTTTTTTGCGTTGTTTTCATCATATTTTATTTTTTTAAATTGATGATCATGCTTGTATTCAAGGAAGTTAAAGCGAAATTTTCCCTGCATTTCGCTACCGAAAAATGAACTGGTTATGGAAGCGGTAAAGGCAATAAAGGTTTTGCCATTTTCTTCTGTTACTTCTTCATCTTCAACGCCAGTGATAATAGTGCTGTCATGTCCCCAAAAAATTTTAAATTCTTCTTCCAAAATTTTAATGCCAGAAAAATCAAGTTTGATGTGGGTTCGATTTTTCCAGTAGCTTCTTGATGAATTTTCTACGATCTCATTTGTCTCCCGATTGTAATTATCTTTTCCTTTTTCCAGGTAGTAATGTTTGAGAATTGGTATTGTTAATACTTCTTTCCATCTGCTTTGATCGTTGGGATAAGATGGATCGATCTGAAGTCCTACTAAATATTGTTCTCTTACATCGAAAACAAGATTGCAGTGCATGGCCATATTATAATTATGCAGGATCCATGATTTTCCATAAGTTCCGTTGCTTGATTCACTGGCCCAACCAGCCATGTAGCTTTTCTTGGTTCCATCCGGATTGGTAAAGATATTTTTTTCAAAGGAGAATTTGTCAGGTGTGGGAGAAGTGGCCCCTGGTCTTTTCAGGCCACAACTTGAAACACAAAGGATAAGGAAAGTGATTATAAATAAATTCATTTTATTATGCATAAGTATTCCTTTTCATCTTAGTTGTTGATTTATCTGCAATTTTCATACCCCCATAATTTGGCTGTTATCAGATGTTTAAAATACCAATTTTGGCTTTATCTTGGATGATTGTCTTAAGTATGGCCGCCAAAAATATGAGGCAGTAGATATCTTTTATTTGATTGTTTAAATTTTAAAGATCAGGTGAAAACTGGAGAAAAAAGTTATTATCGGGCTGAATTAGTTTAAGGAAGATAAAAATTTATCCACATGAACAATTCTAATATTGGGATGAAGTAGTGATGCATTTCTTTCTTTTTTTGTTTCACGGACGAGTTGAAAACAAAAGGTAGGTTTTAGAACTTCGTTGTAATGAATGAGAGGCGAAGTGAGGGTATTTTGATTGGATTTTACCTCTAAAAGAAGATAAGGTTTGTTATTACAGGTTATAAGAAAATCTACTTCTCTTTTTTGCTTGTCTCTTAAGTAAAATAATTTAAAATCTCCCATGGCACCATCAGTCCATAGATGTACATTTTTTAATAGATGTCCTGCAATCATATTTTCAAATTTTGCCCCCTCATCTTCGATTCCTGACCAGTCATAGAGAAAAAGTTTTGGCTCTTTCGTGAGTGAATTTTTAATTTTGGTTGAATAAGGTCTGATTCGATAACAATAATAAACCGCTTCTAGCAGATCAATCCATCTAAGAATAGACTCAAAGGAAACTGATAAATCCTTACGAATGGATTCATAGGAAAGTTGACCTCCCACTTTAGTTTTAAGGAGCAGGGATAAATTATCAAGTACGGATAGATCACGCACATTTTGTAGATCTCTTAAATCTTCTTTAATCATTCTCTCTTTATAAAGATTTCTCCAACGGGTGGCCTTATTTAAATTTTGTCCCATAAGAGGTTCAGGGAATCCGCCAAGTTTGAGCAAGTCATCAAGTTTTATGTCACTTAAAGTCGCATGCTCAAACCAATCCCTTTGCGAAGGAGGTTTTATCTTAGGAGTTTCTCCAAGAGTAAAAGGATGAAGTCGATAGGGAAAATATCTTCCTTGCAAACTATCTCCTGATTTTCTAAAATAATCCAACCGTGCACTTCCTGAAACTATTAAATTTGTGTCGTTACCATAAATATCAAACAATCCTTTTAATTTGTTTTTCCATTTACGATCCTTATGGATTTCATCAAAAACAACAATTTTTTTTCCCTCAACTAGCGTTTTGGGAGATTGCAACCATGCCAGACGAAAATCATCATCATCCCAGGTATAATAAGCCGTTTTTTCTTTTGCTTGTTCGAGAATTTGTTTGCAAAGAGTGGTCTTCCCAACCTGTCTAGGCCCGGTTACGAAGGCAATTTTTAAGGAAGCGAGGGCATCTTCAACGATTAATTTATTTAAATACCGGTCTTTCATAAGAAATCCTCTTATTACCATTTTACACATAAATCGAGTTTTGGTCAACTTTTATTAATATTTATCGAGTTTTGGTAAAAACAGTTTGAAGAATTATGAAGTGCTTAATTCCTTTATGCTCCTATTTAAAAACCAAGAGAGGTGTTATTACAGGGATTAGCTACATGGACTCATGCCTTATTGTAATCTGTAAAAATATTGAAATACCTCGAAACAAAGTGTTTAAAGGCATATCAGGATAGTAATTTGGCGAAAGGGGTACTTATTTATGGTTCATATTGTTGCCTTAAGGGTTATGAACGATAACCTGGGCGCAATGAGGCTTTACGAGTTCCTGGATTTCAAAGTGATTTGATTAAAAAAGATAAGGCGAAAGGTATAATCAGTTAGATGAGTTTTGGTGTAGACCGGAAACCATATAAAAAATTCATGTTTCTTTGTTCGTGCAACACTTTGTTTCACAAACTATTGACTTAAATTTTAAAGTGACTTATACCGGCATCATGAATTATCAAGAAAAATATATTCATATGCTTCAAACTGAATTTAATAATAGAAAGATTATTAATGATCAGTACTCCCTTCGGGCCTTTGCCCGTGACCTTGGAATTGAACCTTCAAGGTTAAGTTTAGCTTTTTCTAAAAAAAGAGGTTTTTCTTATAAGCGAGCAAGGTCAATGATTTCCTCTTTAAAATGGACGGATAAAGACAAGGAAGTATTTTTACATCTGGTCGAAGCGAGTCATTCTAGATCGAAAGTATCTCGAAAAAAAGCAATTGAAAAAATTAATCAAAATTACAAAGAAAATATTCAATCTATTGAAAAATTTGTTGATGATGATATTTTTAAACAAATTTCAAGACCTATTCATTATCAAATAATTGAGGCTTTAAAATTGGATGACCTGCCACCAACGTTAGAAGGCCTGGAAGAAATTTTGAAATTTTCCAAAGAAGAAATCCAATCAGCTCTTAAAAGACTTGTTGATTTGGATTTTATTATCAAGGAAGGAAAAGTTTATAAAGTTAATGAGTATGTGAGTACCACAAGCGAAAAGATCCCTTCTATGGCCATAAGACAACATCATTCATTGCAACTCAAGGCTGCCATGAATGCCTTGGGTGAGCAAGATATTGATGAAAGAATATTTTCCTCGTTAACCATAGCTTTACCAAAAGAAATACTTCCAGAAATATTTGAAAAGATAGTTAACTTTCGAAAAGAGATAAATACATATGTAATGAATCACGAAAACCAAAACAAGGACAATTTGTATTGTTTATCAACTCAATTTTTTAGAGTTTCTAAGGAGAAATTATGAATAAATTTAAATTTTTGATTTTATTAGTCGGTTTATTTAATTTTTATGTTTTTGCCGCCGGGAAAGAGGTGGGAACCGACGGGCAAGAAGTTGGAAATGGAGGTGGAGGTGTCGTAACGAATAGCAAATATATGTCATTCTACAGTGCAGGACTTTATGTAAAATTAAATAATCAGAATGAGATGACATTTCAATTACCAGCATTAGACGATTTAATTAGTTATATTGCTAATCTTGAAACAATAGACCTTAAAACCAAGGGTGTTTTTATAGAGACAATGATTCCCTCTTCTAAGCGAAAATATTTATTTGCTGAGCCTGAACAATTAACGCCCAAGATTTACGAAAGACTTATGGAGGAGTTTAGAAGAGTGACTGGTGTGGATAGTACGCAACTCAAGTTATTCGCTATTACGGATACTGTTCAAAAGTTTACCTACCTTCTTCCGGACTTTAATAAACTAAGTCGCAATGATCAGATGGCTTTGCTTTTTCATGAAGCTTATTGGATAGTTAACCCCTCTGCCTCGTATAATGACGTGATTGGGGCAGAAATGGCATTTCAAGCAGCATATACTAATCCAAATGATGTCGTTGCTATGTATGATTTTTTAGAAAAAGTTAAAGTTTCTAAGGTAAATCTTGCTGTAGCGTTGGCGAAATGGGATTTGGAGGAAGGAAATATAGATGGGTTTTTAGATGATAATATGACGTTTCCACTAAAAAAAATATACGGAGACGACTTTATAAAATGTGTTTTACCATTAGTAGTTAATTGGAGTACGGATAATACTCATGTTTGTAATTTTCATCTAGCAAAAAATCTTTATAAGTTAACACATCAGTATCCCAAATCAATGATTTTCAAAAAAATGTTAGATATTTTTTCAACACAAGGCGATGTTCTAATTGGTTATAAGGGAAAAACAGGTACTGGAGCGGCCCCAAATGGAGATGGTGTTGTTGAGTTTAGAAGGGCATTTAATGGTCACAGTCGACAAGAAGTTAAAAAGTTAATGAATTGTCCTGTGCATTTATTAAAAAATGATAAAAATGACTGCGGAGTAGGAGATTTTTTTCGTGGTGGATATCTGATGTTAAACATTTAATTCTAAGGAGAATATATATGAAGAAGTATTTATTAATTGTTATTATGTATAGCTTGTCATCGGTTACGTTTGGATATTATAGTCATAGGTATTGTAATAACCTTGTTTTACATACAAAAATTTTATCATTTAAATCACATTTTACATCAGACAAATGTGCACAAACAACTCCCCTTGCTCTAGCACAAGGAGATTATACTTTTAGCTTTGGAACGCATGTGGCACGCTATTGGGTGGGGGGGTACTCCAGACCAGCGGAATCAGTGACCCGAACATTGTACAAATGGTATACTTGCTGGGGAGATTTATTTGAGCAAAAAATTGAAACTAAAACAACGGAACATTTTGTATCATTTGATTTAATTAACACAAATCTTTCAAGTGATGCTACTTGGGCAGATGTCAAAGCTCCAATGACTGATGAGGAAGCTAAAACAGCTCTTATTGAAGCGAAACAAAGATGTGAGAGGGCAGATCAGGATGCCTTGAACTAATATTAAAAAATTTATCTGTGTTTAACAAATAAGCATAACAGAATTAAAAAATGGAGAAAAAATGAAAAATTTATTATTAGGATTACTTATTTTGGGAAATGTTTTATCTTTTACACTTCAAGCAGATGAAGGGAATCAACTTTATTTAACTTGTTTAGTCACATCAGATGGTGTTAACCCAAATATTCCAAGAAAATTTGAAGTGTATATGAACATTGAACAAAGAAATTGGCTTCTAGTTTATAACGTTGCGGGAATACCCACAGATTTAATGAAGCAAATCGCATCTGGCGATATATATCAGCAAAAACAAACTAATGAGCTTTTGCAAGCATCTTTTATTTTTGAGGATGGAAGCACTCTTGATATTGATTTTAAGACAGGTGAATCAAAATCAAATAATATTATATTCAGACAACTAGAGCGGGGAATATTAAAAGAGTGTAAGTTACAATAAATAAGTATTTGCTTGCCGTTGATGCTAAAATCGAGAATGAAAAAAGAAATGGGGTAAGGATATTTTGCAGATTTTTTCCTTACCTCAAACTCTCCACCATTTGTGGATAGCCCTGGGGAGAACCACTGAAAATATAAGAACCCGCTACCAGGTTATTAACCCCCAGATCAATCAGCTGCTTGGCATTTTGATTGGTGATTCCGCCATCAATTTGAATTTGATAGTGATATTTATTCTTTTTTCTAAGCTGATCAAGTTCTTTGATCTTGTCTAGACTAATCTCTATAAATTTTTGGCCACCGAAACCTGGTTCCACGGACATGATTAAAATAAGATCAATACATTCTAAGACTTCTTTTGGAATTTGGGATACAGGGGTTTTAGGTTTAATTGAGATACCAATGCTTGGATAAATTTTTTTTCCCTTGGTGATGATATCCATTGGGTTGGGATTAGCCTCTACGTGAAAAGTAAAATTATGAATTTTGTAATTTTTGAAATCGTCTAGAAAAAATTCGGGGTTGGTGACCATGAAATGGGCATCCAACGGATGTTTGGTGATTTTATGCAAATTTTTAACCACTGGTCCGCCGAAAGTCAGGTTGGGTACAAAATGCGAATCCATAATATCCAGATGAATCCAAATATTTTTACATGGTTCCAATGCCCGAAGTTCATTTTCTATATTTAGAAAATCACAAGAGAGAATACTCGGCGAAATAATAACCATAAAAAATTCCTTTTAGGGATTAACATTAATTGTTTCATTTCTGCTTTTGAAGGCATTGATCAAGGATAGGTCGGAGGTAATATTTTTACCTTCCCGTTGAATTGATTTTAATCGGATAGATTTATTATCAGCACAACCAACCAGTAGCTGTCCCAGATCAGTATAAAGGGTTCCAGGCATTAGAGATTTGCTGGAAATTTCAATTTCTAATAATTTATAGCGATGCTCATTAATAAAAAAATAACATCCCGGCCAGGGAATAAGGGCCCGAACCTTGTTATTAATTTTAATTTGCGATTCATTTTTAAAATCGATAAAACCATCTTCTTTTTTAAGGGTTGGGGCAAACGATATCTGGGATTCATCTTGGGGTTGCCAGGTCAGATTTCCAGTGTAAATTTTTCTTATAAAAGTATTTAAGGAAAGTGCTGATTGGAATTTTAGTTTGCTGTAAAGTTCAGCATAATTTTCGTTGTCTTCAATGGATACTGCCTGAGCAAGCGCAATATCTCCAGCATCCATTTTTTTTACAATTTTAAAAATTGATACACCTGTAATTGAATCGCCCTTTAAAAGGGCGTATTGGATTGGGGCAGCTCCACGATATTTAGGAAGAAGTGAGGTATGAATATTATAGCAACCAAGTCTGGGGATATTTAACAATTCTGGGCTTAAAAATTGGGAGAAGGCCAAAACGATTGCCAGGTCAATTTTTTCAGCTTTAAATTTTTGTAAAATATCTTTCTCCGTATTGATGCTGGATGTTTGAATAAGAGAAATTTTGTTTTCCCTGGCAAAGAGTGCCACCGGTGGAGAATGTAGTTGTTGACCACGTCCACTTTTTCTATCGGGCATGGTTACGACATATCTTAAATCAATCAGGGGATGATTAAATAGGATTTCCAAAGAAGGTGTGGCAAAATCAGGGGTTCCCAGGAAAATTGTTTTTAGTTTTTCCAAAGCTTATTCCATCTAAAAATTTTTATTTGTTACGTTCTTTTAAAAATTGCTTTTTAATAAACTTTCTTTTCATTAAGCTCAATCGCTCCAAGAAAACAATTCCATCCAGATGATCAGTTTCATGTTGAATACAAATGGCTAAAAGATCAGTTGCCTCAAGGGTCTGTATTTTCCCTTGCAGGTCCTGGTAAACCACCGAAATTGATTGGGCACGTTTGACTTTTTCATAGATACCCGGGACACTCAAACACCCTTCTTCGTAAAAAATTTCGCCGGTATGATTGGAAAGTTTGGGGTTTATAAATACTCTAGGGTTAAAAGCACTTAACCGGGTTTCTTCTTCTCCATTGGCATTGGTTATTTTTTCACGGTCATAATCGATATCCATGACAAAAAAACGCTTACTGATACCGATCTGGGGTGCTGCTAATCCGAGGCCTGGTGCATTGTACATGGTATAAAGCATGTTTTTTATAGTTTTAATGAGATCGTCGTCAAAAACGGTAACTTCTTTGGCCACTTTTTTTAAAATGGGATCTGGGAATTCATAAATTTCCAGCAATTCGCCTTCTAGTTTGTAGTTTTTTAAAAATGATAAGTCGCACATAGATACAAAGATATAACACAAAAGAATTAATAGGTTAACGAATTTTTCGGTAGCGTAAAAAATTATAGATTAAAAACGATGTAAAAACTAAAGGCATAATGAAGGTTGCAACGTAAGGATTTACTTTAGAGCTTCTTCCGAGTTCAAAAGTATAAGAATAAATAAGCCAATATAAAATAGCAAAAACTAGGGTATATAGAACATTTTTGCCAAATGAACTGCTTCGGCGGTTAGGGTTAAAAATTGACATGGAGGCGATTAAGGCCAGAACACAGCAGATAAAAGAAGTTGAAAATTTATCTAAAAGTGTGACTTTGTAAGAGCTGGTATTGATTCCCACTTCATCCAGACTTTTAATGTATTCATTTAATTTTACAATATCCAAGGTAGTGATATCTGCCTCAATTTTTTCAAAATCACTGGGACGCTCAAGAAGGGGAAAAATTTTCATGGCAAAAGACTCTATTTGGGGGAACTCCAAATTATTTAGATTATTCATTGTTTTGCCTTCATGAAAAATCCAAGTCGGGTCATGGTAAACCGCTTTTTTGGCGTTGGTCACCCGGCTTAATTTATTGTTAGCATATTCATAGATTGCTAAATCCATTATAGAATTGGTTTCTTTGTCAAAAGCAGTAAATGAAAAAAAATAATTTTCCCCCTTATACCATATTTTGCCACTGCCAATCGTGCTTGAGCGCAGCCCCTCGCTGTTTAAATTTTTAAATTTATTTATATTTGGAATAAGAATGTATTTATTTTCATTAAAAAAAGGTTGAATATAAGCTGAATTAAAAAAATTAATAACTGCGATTATTGATGAAGCTTGTAAAATAGTAATGACAAAATTTTTTCGGGAATAACCGAGGGAAAAGAGTGCAGTTAGCTCATTTCGATCTTTTAGTTTATTGATTGAAAACAGGGATGCTGTCAGGCAGGACAAAGGCAATATTTTACTCATAAAACTGGGTACTTCAATAATATAGTTCATTAAAACTTCGTAACCACTGACATTACTTCGCAGTAATCCTGAGATCAAATTTGAAATGGACATTAAAACAAACAATAGCACCAATGAAGCTAGAAAAAATTTATACCATTCCTTGAGTATTAATTTTTTTATTTCGTGCATATTTTTTTCTTGTTTTTACCAGGGAGGAATAAAATGATTAAATGGATAAATAAACGGATTGCCGGGGTTAGCAGTTGATCACAGTATTTGTGACGTTGACAATAAGTAATAAAACCGGGAGATAAGGTGTAGTAGAATTTAAGAAATTGTTCTCCACCCCAGTTATCCAAATAATTATCACGAAAACTTCGTAGGATAAAAAGATGCGGATGATTTTCTCCAAAGCAGTGGGTCGCCAGGTAGCATCTTTTGGAATGAACCCGGAGTTTTTGATAGGCTTCCTCCATGAGTTTTTCCTGGGGACCAGTAACTTTTTTTAAATATTTTCGGAGAGTTTCACAATTTAAAAATTGAAATTTGTATCCTATGGAAAACAGCACAAAGCGATCCAGCATGATTTTTAATTTTTCCAAATGCTTTTCTTTATCACTGTAGGCATAAATTCTGGCCAAATTCCAGGATACCAGACTGATTAAAAAAATTTCATGGAGGTCATCTTCTTTTTCGTTGATGAGACCTTCTTTGGTCAGTTTTTTAAACATCTCTGGTTTTAATTTTTCCTTTTCGACTTTGTGCCATTTGGCAACCACTTCAAAATATTTTTCGTAAACGGTAATGGCGTTAATTAACTCACCCTTGTTTTCATACATCTGGCCTTGCTTGATGTAATCAAGTCTGCATTTGTAACCCATGATCATGGCACGGCTTGGGCCTTCGTTTTTGTTTTTTTTGGCGGCAGACATCGGTCTTACCTAAAACCTGTATGAGAGTGAAAAAGAAGTTTCTTTAATTTTTTCTGGTTCTATATTCTTGTCTAAATCTGCTTTGATATTGGTATTTTTTAGGGCAAAATCAAACATCAATTTGGGTTGTACCCAGCTAAGTCCGGCACCACTACCATTTTCATTCAATCCATCGTCTGTAAAAAAACCGGCCCGTACAAAAAAATCACCAAAAACTTTAAACTGAACAGCCCCGCGATAGAGGAAGGTTTCCGCCAAGGCTTTATTATAATCGGCTCCCGCATCAAGTATTAAAAAAACAAAATCCTCATAGACATATTGTAATCCGAGAATACCTCGGGTTTCATTAGGCCTTTCTTTAAGTGGGTCAATAAAGGTAACTCCCATAGTTACTGCTTCACCCAAAACGTGGGATGCGCCTAAAACCAGCTGATTATATTTTATATTCTGAACGTCTTGGCCATTTTCACTTAAAGAGTCTTGGGTGATTCTTGCCGCAATGCCCAGAGAAGATTTGTCGCCAGCTCTGCCAGCCGAAGCAATCATCAGTCTTTTTCTTTTATCAAAGCGATCCTCCGCATATTGATATCCGATCGAACCACTTATGGTCTGTCCTGACTCTGTGAGTATAGCGGCCATGCTATCAATGTCCAATGGCGCAGCATGGGGGTTGTTGCTAGTTTCTTGGGTAATATTTCCAGAAATTTTTTGCAGGTAGATAGAGGAATCTTTAAAAAAGGCGACTGGTGCAGGGTTTAAAACACTTGATTCCTCCATTAAGATAGAGCCGACCCCTGTACCTGCAGTGGATTTCAGTCTGGTCGTTTCAAGGTCTCGTAATTTTGCATATATGGGTGGGGGAAAACAATTGATAAGAAGCAGGCCAAGAAGAAGAAATAGGAGTTTGGTCATTTTCATAGTCTAATCCGTTAGATGGTTGTAATATCAATTCCATTATCTTATATATGTTTTATTGATTTGTTAATGGTGGAGAAATGAATTTTAGGTCTATTTTAATCCTTTTACTGTTTTTTAGTTCAAATTTGTTTTCAGCTTATCCGACCGCTGAAGATCTTTTCAAAAATACTGGCAATCAAGAGGTTGCGGGAAACCAAATTGTTTTGAAATTTCAGGTTGAAGAAAGCGATGAGAAAAGAATAAAGAGTGAATTAGAAGGTGATTTGTCGAATAAGGATGTCATAAAAACGGAAATTCCCGAAGCTCTTACTTTAGAAAAACATGACAAATTTGAAACCAAATATTTGACTTGGACGTTTTCGCTTAAAAAAGAGAGCAAGATCGAGTTATTTCAAGAAGTTTATTCTGATTCGCTGATGAAAAGCCCCCATTTGGAGTTGATCAATTATTTGGGGGACTATCATAGTAAAATCAGAGATGACAATAATTTAGAAAGAAGTCTTTTTTATGCAATTATATCCAGTCTGGTGTTAAACGATTCTCGGGGAATGGTGGAATTTCTAATGAGACATGAGCCTACTTTTTTATCCAACACCATGCTGTTAAACCGGGAAAAGATAAAACATTTGGAGAAATACAAATTATTTTTGGCTGAAAAAAAAGATAAAAATCTTCCAGTCCCCACTCCCTCCCTGGATGAGGATGCTTCAACCAAAAAGAAACAGATGGATGAGATGATGCATATGAGCATGTATCAAAAAAATAACCAGGTTTCTTTGCAAAGGCTGGATGGGAACTTTTTTTGGATGGTGAATTTACCAACTTTCAAGGCGTATTATAAAAACGAAAACAGGGATCTTTATAAAGTGGATTTTAATAAAGACACCGCCAATATTACAACTATCATGGGTAACTATATGTTGTTTGATGGAATACACCAGCTACCCAAAAGAATCCTTTTTAAAACCACTAACGGGCGTAATTTTATTATCAGGATATTAGAGTTAAAACATGTTTCGCAAGCAGCTGACTTAAATAAATTAAACGATCAGTTTAAAAAAATAATTGATAACAAGGAAAGAAGCTCTTCCCGCTTAAATCAACGGGATCAAAACGGGCCCTACTTTTTTGTCAAATGAAATATTGCCGGGTAGCGGTCAATTCACCGTTTAATGATTCTTTGCTAAATTACATACAGGAAGACAAATGGGGTTTTGCCGAGGGAGATTTGGTTAGCGTTCCCCTGGGGAGGAGAACCATAGAGGGGTGTTTATTAAAAACAAATTTATCCTTCTTGCAGCTGGATGATTCAATATCAGAAGAGAAAATCAAACCAATTGAAGCTTTTTTAACCAGGGAGTTCAAGTTATCTTCCGAAGAAATACTTTTTTATCAGTGGATTGCCAGCTATTATCATTATCCGCTGGGTAAACTCATTTTTGATTGTCTTCCCAGAATTTTAAAAAAGCCGCATAAGCTATCAGCTGTGAAAGGAATGGGAGCCTGTCCGTTGCCCACCATGACTTCAGGTCAAACAGCGATCTGGTTGAAAATCAGAAAAGAGATAGATGGAACATTTAAAAAATTTTTATTACATGGGGTTACTGGCAGCGGAAAGACCATTATTTATCTCAACCTTATTCAAGAAATGTTGCTTCAGAACAAATCAGTTTTATTTTTGTTACCAGAAATTAATTTAACTCCCCAGTTTATCCAGACTTTTAGTGAATATCTGAAGGTGGACATTTACCCTTATAACAGCTCGATCAGTAATTCCAAAAAATATGAAATGTGGAAAACCCTTAAAAATAAAAATGAACCGAGTGTGATTATTGGAGTAAGAAGCTCGATTTTTTTACCTATTAATAATCTTGGTTTGATTATAGTGGATGAAGAGCATGATCATTCTTTCAAGCAAGAGGATAGATGCCCATATAATGCCAGGGATTTGGCCATTAAAAAAGCCAGTTTGCTATCTGTTCCGGTCATACTTGGCTCTGCCACCCCAAGCGTTGAAACATATTATCACTTTAAAACCAAGGCAGATGAAAATTATTTTTCCCTTAAGGAAAGAGTCAATCAAAGTAAACTTCCTTTCATAGAATTGGTGGATTTAAGAAAAAATAAATCGTATGAAAATCCGGAGATATGGCCATTTAAAGAACACAGTATAAAAAAAATTCAAGAGGCCTTGGCAAAAAATGAACAGGTGGTGGTTTTTGTAAATCGTTTGGGTTATGCCAATTACTTGCAATGTAGTGCTTGTGGTTATCAATTTTATTGTCCTAATTGTACAATCAATCTTAAATACTTTCATAAAAAAAATGAAATCCAATGCCAATATTGTGAATATACCGACAAGAAACCTGAGATCTGTCCCCAATGCTCCAATCTAAATATTTTACAAATTGGTTTTGGCACTGAAAAATTGCAGCAAGTTTTGAAAAAAGTATTTCCTTCCAAAACCATAGGTCGATTTGATCGGGATGATGTGACCACCTTTAAAAAATTGGAACAAAGGCTGGATGATTTTCATCAGGGGAAGATTGATGTTTTGGTGGGCACCCAGATGTTATCCAAGGGGCACAATTTTAAAAACGTCAATTTGGTTTTAATTTTTGGTGTGGATTTACAACTGAATTTTCCGGATTTTAGAAGTAACGAACGGGCCTACCAACTGTTAACCCAGATTTCCGGACGATCGGGTCGGTTTGGCAAAGATAGTGAAGTTTTGATCCATACGCTCGCACCTGAAAACCGGGTTTATCAATATGTAAAAGATCATGATTTTAACTTGTTCTATGATGATGAAATAAAACTAAGAAAAATGAGCAAGTCACCGCCTTACTCCAAGATTGCTATTATTTATGTTACCTCTCAAAAACAAAAGGATGTTATCGAGGAAGCCGAGCTAATGGGGGATTTTTTAAAAAATTTAGCTGAGAAATTTTTTAATGATGTTGTCATTTTAGGACCTCGAACTGCTCTTATCGAAAAGAAAGTAAATAAATACACCTGGGTTTTTATGTTGAGAGGAGAAAATATCAATAACCTACATAATTTGTTGAGTACGATGAAGAAAAAGTATATTCCGACCAAAAGGGTTGGGATTAAAATTGATGTTGACCCTTATCAAATCCAATAAAGTCTGTTTAAACCACTGCTAAAATGTACCAATTTTGTTCACATGAATTAAAGATATATTTGAATTAGCCGAAAAAGAGCTTGTAGAGTTTTGTAGGTTTAGTACCTAAGAGAGGTTTTATTCATGAAGGGTTTACTAAAAAAACAAGTTGTTTTGGCAATACTTCTGGCAACCATTTCTGGATCGGCGTTTGCGCTGGTTTTCAATTTTCCCAAAAAAACCGCAGGAAGTATTGTATCATCCACAAGCGAAGGCTCTATCGATGATACTACATCGTATGCATCACAACAGCAGACGGTCAATATAGCGCAAGAGAATAAATGTATTGATTCTAGAAATTACCTTTCTTGGGATCTTTTGAAAACCGTGGCTGACTTTGAAAATCATCCGCCGAGGGTTGAAAAAAGGATCGTGGGAGATAGGGTTGATTTGCAGGTATATATACCTACTTACATAAAGGAATGTTTTGATCCGAAGATTGAAATACTAACAATAGAAAAGCCTAAAAGACCAGGTTTCATTATACAGGTCAGGAATAATTTTTTTCAAAAAAATCCGGTCATTGTAAAAGAGATTTTTGGAAGCGAAGAGGAAATGAATCGTCTTACTCAAGATGCCCGTTTAACGAAGTGTTTTGAAAATCGCTTTAAAAAGGCTGGAAAAATCAAAACCATCGTGAAGGATGGAGTGAAACAGGACGTGGTTGACATTGAGCCAGATCGAGATATGGAAATCGGCAGAGTGGTTCATCTGACCAATCCTGCCAAGGTCGATGATGTAGAGAATGTGTTTGTTTATATGAATTCACCTGTTCCAGGATTAGTACCCAGAAGTGGAGTTGTAAAAAATGTTGACAACAAGAATATATGCTACAAGGTAGAAAATTTTAATATGGAGGATAAAGAGACTCCGATCCTTGATTCAAAAATTTTAAAGGATAAAAGTGATTTGGAAGGATGCTCTGGTTCAGAGGACTGTATACAGAGGCATATAGACCAACTTTTTGAAACTTTGAAAACAGAAGATTATGAGGGGCTTTCCAATACCTATCTAAAATATTTGGAGGATATCCTGTTTAAAAAAGATAAGATAGGAAATGATAATAAGGAGTATAAAAATATACAAGCTCAGATGAAGGACATTGTGAAAAAAATGGGTGAGTTAGCGGAGGATATGCTTGAGGGAGGAGATGATGATATTAAAAAGCTTAGTCGAGATTACGATGAACTTCGCTATAAACTTGAATCAGATTATATGAATCCTTTAATTGAAATTTTGGAAAAAAGATATGAAATGCGAAAAAAAGCGGATAGTGAGGAAGAAAGAAAAACGATAGATGATAGCATTGTTCTGCTAAATAGACTTATTGGTATGTATGCGGAAGAAACTGGAAGAGCTGATGAGGTGGTGGTTTTGTTAGCCGCAAAAGGTCTTTCTATGAATGCAAAAAAAGCTGGGGATTTGTATTTTCGATCGGTAAACTGGTCCATGGTAAATCATGATGAAGATGGTTTTAAACCTAACGAGGCCAAGAAAGAAATTATGAAGGCAGGCAAGCAGTTGGTAAAAGAAACTAAAGAAGCCAAAATCAAGTATTTGGTTAGTACTGGTAAAAAAACCATGTCGCCAGTGTATATATCCCAAATGAGGGCAACCGAACAAGGTTATCAAGCTCAAATGGAGCAAATGTATTCCAGAGAAATGGAACTTAGAAAGGGATGTACGCAGAGTCCTTGGGGATTTGGTGTTTTAAACCAAGCCAATTGTAGTAAATATTATAAAGGAATGAATGTCCGCAATCAGCAAAGAATGATAACTGAAGAGAGCTATAAAAGAAATATGACCCAATTGCAAGCGAAGGCTTCTGGTTGGAGAAAGTATGAAATGCTGGGTGCCAGGTATAAAAGAGCTCAAAGAGAAGAGAGATACGGTAGTCTGTATGGTGGAAATAATTTTTCAAGCAGGATTGATTTTGGATCGGCAGATAGTTATTTATTTAATAACTCTTATAACGATGTTTCCTATGATTCAATGGACTATATGATGTATCCGGATTATGGGCTTGAGTTTGATATGCCCCAAAGTCCGTTTGGCAATAATAGTTACATGAATTCATCACCGAATCAGATGTTGATGCAAAGGCAACAAGGGTATAGTCCGAACATGTATGGTGGTGGAAACAACGGTATGAACTTTGGCGGCAGCTTGAACTATGGCCAAGGGCAAATGCCTTATGGTCAATGGCAATAATCAAGAGGGACGCAAAAAGAATTAGAAGCTTATTCCAACTCTAAGCTGGCCAAGAAAAACATTTTCAGTTTCGTTTACTACACTGCTGTCGTTGGTATAGGCGTAATAATCACCGGTAAAATGATAACCGGTCAAGAGAGCAATATTAATTTCATCGCTCCATTTATAAGTGCAATTTAAATCGACTTCAAAGCCCAGGTCATCTTCTTGGGCCAAGGTTGCGTTAAAAATTTTATTTTTAGTGTGGTTATAGGTTCGAAGATTGCCCCCTTTGGCTGCCTGATTGGCCTTGGCGTAGATAAAAGCGCTATTTAACATCCATTTAGAAGTGGTGTAGGTCGCTCCAAATTTTAAAAATTTTGTATTGGTTATATAGGAATCGTAAAGACTTTTGGTAGCCGGGTTATTGATGGCATCCATATTGTACCTGAACATGATGTTGGCGATTTGGTAGTTTGGGTTTAAAAACATGGCCTCAAAACTGGATTCACTACCAGGATCTCCGCTGACATGACCCAAGTTCAATCCCATTTTCCAGGCTTCGCTGAAATTATATTCAGTTTCAGTTATAAAGGCTTTGGCCTTGTACTTGGTGGATTGGCCGTTTTGATAAATGTTTCCAATCTCGCCACTGGCAAGCGGGAATTCAATACCAACATTTAAAGGGCCAAAGGATTTTCTAAAATAGATATCAATTAATTTAATGTTGGTTTCGCCAAAATTATAGGCTGTGCCGGTGTTGGTAACATCAGTTTCAAAACTCTCGTTGCCAAGAGCGTTGGCTTTTTTGTTATATAAAACCCCAAAGGCCAGTTCCTTTTCACTGTTGTCATACAAAACACCGACCCCGTACTCTTTGGATTTCGTGGAGTCCGTTAGGGAGTTTTCTGAGCTGATTTTGGCCCAATAAGGGGCGATAGAAAAACTGCCGATTTTTAAATCCACCGTGATTCCGTCACGAATGCTTGAATAACGATCCCAGACGTTTTCACCACTGTTCATAACAGTGCCCAGACCCCAATGCTTGGAGTGTCTTCCGATGGTGTAGGTGAACGCATCAGAGTAGAGGACGGTGTAAAGTTTAGTAACATTCAGGGCATTTCTAGTCGTGTCGGTCGTGTTGTGCAGGTAAAGGGCATTACCCCAGTCGGTTTCTTTGGATTGGATTGAGCTATCACCCATAAAACCACCACGGCCGTATCCGGTGGTGAATTCTCCGAATACGCTGGCAGAATCATTAACGATTATAACCGGGTTTAACCGGAACAGGTATGATTGAAATTGTGAATTATCTTTTCCACCATAGGTAACTTCTTGTGAGCCTGGCCTGCCGACAGAATTATCAGTGGTACTTTTAATGCGGCGGAAGTTTTGCAACATAGTGGTATCAAAGCCAACAGCTCCATTCCAATCTATGGGGGTGGCTGCTAAATCCAAACAGGTGAAACCTAGTACAAAAAAAAGAAAGGATTTAAAAATTGTCTTTAACTTCTTCACGACTTACCTCTTGTGACAAAATAATAGATAATTCTAGTTTAAGTATAATATTGAAGATAATATGAAACAGGACGCAAACTGTCTATAAAACTAAGACGTTGAGTAAGGGATTAATGATTAATATATGATGCTTAGCAGGAAATTTTTAATAAAAATATTTATCGGTTTGTTTTTATGTGCAATGGTTTTGCTGGCGTTGGGACTTATGTATTTAATCTGGGATTTACCCTTTGATAAGTTGGGTAAAGTAAGTGAAGGCCAGCAGATTTATGCAGAAGAAAGCGTGCCGGAATATTTATTAGAGGAAGGTTCCGGGGTCTTATTGGAGGATTTGCAAAATTATTATTTATTTACCGATGCTAAAAGTACATTTAACGACTGGTTAAAAGAGTTAATGGATGAAAAGAAAATTGATGTCGAAAACGAACGAATTTATATCAAAAAAAATTTTTATGTTCCCGCATTAACTGAAAACACTTGCAAGGATGTTTATTGTTTCCAACATAAAATTGATTTTAATCATATTCCCAGCGTTTTTTGGAAAGGACTGATTGGTATCGAGGACGTCAGGTTCCTAGATCACTTTGGAATTGATTTAAAATCAATTCTGAGGGCGATCATAAAAGATATTCAAGTACAGAAACTGGCACAGGGAGGATCAACCCTGACCCAGCAATTGATTAAGAATTTATTTTTTACTAATGAGCGGAGCCTGGCTAGAAAAGTAAAAGAAATAATTTTATCCATTTATATCGAACATAAACTGACAAAAGAGGATATTCTTGAAATATATTTTAATGAAGTTTATTGGGGAAGCTTGCAGGGGATTCATGTGCGGGGTATTGATGCGGCTTCGTTATTTTATTTTAGCAAAAAAGTGGAAGAGATCACTCCTTACGAAGCAGCTATTTTGATATCCTTGCTTAAAGGACCAAGCTATTACAGTCCTCTTTACCATATAGGAAGGCTTAAACAACGGGCTCAATATGTTTATGACCGGCTTATTCAATTAAAGATTTTTGCCTCAGAGAAAAGTTTTTTGTGGTCCGATGATCAGTGGGCCGGGTGGCAAAAAAAAATAATTCAAAAAAATAATACCCGACCTTTTTATGCACTAACTGTTGACCGGGATAGCGATTATAAAAAAATCATGGGCCAGTATGAATTTTTTGTTCTTAAAAAAAATATCCAAACCATGCTTTACGAGATTGAAAAGCGTTATAAGGGGGAAAGTTTTGCAGCGAAAGTTATCATGGGAGTTCCCTCTCAAAAGAGTTTGGGTGAATACAGGTTTTATTCCAAAATCGAAAAGAAAAAAGAGGCTGCCTTTAGTTTGGAAAAACAACAGGTGGGAAGTATTCTTAAACCTGTTATTTATTCCATTTTTTTTAAAAACAACATTAAACCGGAGGATCAGGTCAGCACCGAACCTTTTGATTTGATATTGAAATCGGGGAGATGGTCTCCCAAGGAGGCGCATACCGATTTACCGGAAAGTGTGACCGTTGCTGAAGCGCTTATTAATTCTTATAATCGGCCGGTTATCAATCTGGCACAGTCTCTCGGTTTTAAATTAATAGAAGACGAGCTAAAAAAATATTTACCAGAGCTAGCTGTCCCTTTAAAGGAATTTCCTGCCCAGCTGCTGGGTTCTTTGGAGTTGAGTCTAAACAGAGTCTATGAGCTTTATACAGTTTTTTTGCTTGATGAATGTAAAAAATATTTGGAAACCACGGATGAAAATAATTCTGCTCTTTTTTTACTTGCTTCTCCGGATCGAACGACCATTAGAAATGTGGTGGCAGATAATTTAAGTCAATTAAAATTTTTTGGTAAAACCGGTACCTCCAATAATGGTTATAATAACTGGTTTGTTTTTTTTGATGGTTATTATTTGGGAGTTATATGGGTGGGGTTTGAGGGCAGACAAAAAGGGCAGGAGTATCGATTGTTCGGGAGCACGACTGCCTTTAAAATTTTTCAAAGTTTTTTTAGTGATAGAGGGAAAAGATTTAATGAATTAAGCTGTGATAAATTTCGCTGATGAAATTCGGTAATATTTTCCCAGAAAAAACGGATTCCCATTGTGTGCTATTGCAAAAGATCATACTCAATAGTATAGTCCACGGCATAATGAATATTTAGTTGGGGTGTCGACAAGTGGTAAGTCATCAGATTTTGATTCTGCCATGCGTAGGTTCAAGTCCTACCACCCCAACCAGCAGAAAGGCGAGGCAATTATGAAAAGACTTGTTCTTGTATCCGGTTCATCAAATTTTGAATTATCAAAAAGAATTGCAAAGTATTTGGATGTAACGTTGGTTAATCCAGGTTTGGTGAAATTTGCCAATGGGGAAGTGTGTTGTGAAGTAGAAAAGAGTGTTAGAGGAGCAGACGTTTTTATTATTCAATCCACCTCAACTCCGGCCAATGATAATTTAATGGAACTATTGATTGTGATAGATGCCCTCAAACGAGCATCTGCTGCTTCGATAACGGCGGTTATGCCCAATTACGGGTATTCAAGACAAGATAGAAAAATCAGTCCCAGAAGTCCCATTACCGCTAAATTGGTAGCCAACTTAATTTCGGCGGCGGGAGCTACCCGGGTTATTACCATGGATTTGCATGCAGGACAGATTCAAGGTTTTTTTGATATTCCCTTTGATAATATTTATGGATCACCAGTCATGGTTGATTATATTAAAAAAAATATTGCCACAGATAATGCCATTTGTGTTTCTCCTGATAGCGGTGGTGTTGAAAGGGTTTCCCATTATGCCAAAAAGCTTGGGCTGGACATTGCCATGATTGATAAACGCAGAACCGGAAGAAATGTGGCCAAAGCGATGAATATAGTTGGTAATGTAAACGGAAAAGATTGTATTTTAATTGATGATATGATTGATACTGCCGGTACCCTCGTGGAAGCTTGTCGGGCCTTAAAAGAAAATGGTGCCACCAAGGTTTATGCAATTGCCACTCACGGTGTTTTCTCCAATCCTGCTATTGAAAGAATTGCTGGATGTGAAGCGCTTGACAGAGTGGTTGTAACTGATACCATTCCACTCTCTGAAGATGGAAAAAAAGTAGCGAGAATACATGTTGTTTCAATTACAGAAGTTTTGGCGAAGGCTATTCACAGAACCTTCAACAACGACTCAGTCAGCTCCCTGTTCCTGTAGCAAGTCTGGGGCAACAGTGAATATGTTGATTGTTGCTTTAGGCAATCCTGGCAGAGAATATGAAAATACTCGGCACAACATTGCCTGGTTGGTAATGGATCGACTTTCATTTTTCAAAGAACTTTCCTGGAAAGAAAAATTTAAAGGTGTTTTTGCCTCCAAGGATTTTGGTAATACCAAATTTTATTTTCTCAAACCTCTTACCTTTATGAATTTAAGCGGAAGAAGTATTTCTGCTTTAATAAGTTTTTACCAAATTGATTTGAAAAATATTATTGTTCTCCATGATGAAATGGATCTGCCTTTTGGGACTATTGCTTTTAAAGAGGGCGGTGGACTGGCGGGACACAATGGCCTTAAATCCATCGTCGATACTTGCGGTAGTCAGGATTTTAAAAGAATAAGATTAGGGGTAGGAAGGCCTTCGGTGGGGGATTCGAAAGACTGGGTTCTTTCAGGATTTAATAAGCAAGAGTCAGTTCATCTGGATATTTATCTCGACAGTGCTGCCAAGGCATTGGAGGATAGTATTAAGTTGGGTTTTGCCAAGGCAGCAGGCAACTATAGTCGAAAATGTCTTGTTTCAATTATTGATAAGTAGGCTTATTAAATGTTAAATCTCACATTCATAATGTCTCCATCCTGGATTTGGTAGTTCTTACCCTCAATTCTGACTTTACCAGCTTCTCGGACTTTTTCTTCAGATAACAATTGCACTAAATCATGTGAGCTGATAATTTCGGCTCGGATAAACCCTCTTTCCATGTCGGAATGAATTTTCCCAGCAGCTTTTTGAGCGGAGGTCCCTTTTTTTATTTCCCATGCCCTTACTTCATTTTTGTTTTTGGTAAAAAATGTAATCAAATCCAGCAAACGATAGGATTCTTTGATTAACTGCTCGCAGGCATTATCAGATTTTTCGTTAAAATGCAAAGAGTGACATTGTACCGCTTGAAATCCATTGATATTAAGAGATTTGGATTTTTTATTTTGGGCCCAGATGGATACCTTTTCGGCGCAGTCCTTACTGATTTGGGAATCATCAATATTGCAGACATAGATTCTTGGTTTAAGGCTGATTAAATTGAGTTCTCTAATCATATCGCAATTGGAAACTTCGTTAATCCAGGCCAGTTCTAAGTTGCTGTCACATAATTTTTTTTTCAATTGCTCCAACACGACCAGGTTTTGTTGATTTTTTCGAGTCGATTCCTTGTCGGAACATTTATGAGCGTTTTGCAAATTTTTTAATTTTTTTTCTATAACTTCTAAATCAGCCAGAATTAATTCTAACTCAACGATTTCTATATCACGGATGGGGTCAAGAGTTTCATGTACATGTGTGATGTTTACATCATCAAAACATCTGATCACATGAAAGATGGCGTTGACTTGCCTTATGTGTCCTAGAAATTGATTACCAAGTCCTTCACCTTTGCTGGCGCCTTTGACCAGACCGGCGATGTCGATAAATTCAACTGAGGCAGGGATTATTTGCTTGCTTTTAGTTATTTGAGAAATTTGTACAAGTCGTTTGTCATGAACATTTAATCTGGCAATATTGGGTTCGATGGTGGAAAATGGATAATTTTCAATAACAGCATGGTGATTTGTTAAGGCTTTAAAAATGGTAGATTTGCCAACATTGGGAAGACCTACAATCCCACAATTCAGACTCATCGACACCTCAATTAAAATTATCAAGTGCGTTAAGGCAATATATTGACGTTGCCGGGTTAATAAAATTTGAAATAATATATAATAAAATAGTATGATTAGCATATGTTTAAAACCCTGGCTTTTTGTTTTTTTTCAGTTGTTTTTTGTTACTCATCATTTGTGTTTGGACAAAATGTTGTAACAGAGATCAATAGCGATTCAGCAAGCTCTCTGACCGGTGATATGATCACTGAAAAAATTTTTAAGATTTCCGTCTCTGGAAGGATCATTGTTATTACAAATTCCAATGAGGTGCTGATCAAGGGTGATTTTATATCCATTATTTTTAACCAAGATCTGGTTTTTCGGGCCTTGATTGCGAAAGTTACCAAGGCATATGTGGGAATTAAAGTTGTTAAAATATACAACGAGGAGATTTTAAAAAAATTAAAACCGGGTGATTCTGTTTTGATAATCAGAGGGGACGATAGTTATTATAGGAAGAAAGATGAAGTGGGTGAGGATGTTGAGGGAAAAATTAAAACGGAAGATAATTTATTTGATGATACATTATTAGAAGAAGATCTGACGTTGCAGGAAAATAGTAAAAGGATTCTCAAACAGGACAATATAATTAGCGTTTCCTATGCTTTTGTGGAAGGGGTCAACACTGATCATTCAAGTCACCGTTTTGGTCAGTTTAATGGACAATGGGCCTATCAATTTTTGGATAATGTGTGGGGAGAGCTTGGTTTTGGCCAGCATCGTATCTCTGATTTTCCTGATGATGGCCTAGATACCAGTGTCACGAATTTTACCTTTAGAGTAAAATACACTTTTGCCGGGCCTTTTTATTCCTATATAAAACCCTACTTTGGATTTCAGGTTATAAGGGCCAGTGATTCAACTGATACTGATACGACCCAAGAGCAACTTGATAAAGAAACAGCTTTATATGAGAAGACTGAAAAAACTACGCCGGTGGTGGGTATAACATTTTTAAAACGCTTGGTGCCTGGATGGTTTATACATGGAAATCTTGGCTCGGATTTGTTTGCCATGGGGTTTAGTCTTGAATTTTAAATTTACGTTGATATTGGTGATCGTGGGGTTGGCGACGGCTTGTGGGGTGAAATCACCGCCTTTGATTCCTCCCGAGAGTGTGATTCCCAGCTATGAAGAAAAGTTTATTGAGAAAAATGATAAGGATATTGAAATAGAAAAACCGGAAGAGATAGACGAATGAGTTTGGTGATTGGCATTGGATCAAATATTGGAAATAGAATGGAAAACCTTAGGAAGGCCAGGGCACTTTTGGAAAATCATTTTGAGTTAATAGCCGAAAGTCGGATATACAAATCTGAAGCAGAAGATTATGAAAATCAACCCTACTTTTATAATCAGGTTCTTGAATTTGTTTCACCTGATATAGATGAAGAAATATTAATGAAGTTATTGCTTTCGTTGGAAGATGAAATGGGCCGGGAAAGAATAATTAATAAAGGACCCCGGATTATTGATATGGATCTTTTGTTCTTTGGAGATAGAAAGGTTAAAAATGAAATAGTGGAAATTCCTCACCCGAGACTGTTTGATCGTTCTTTTGTGGTAAAACCTCTTTCAGATTTGCCTTGTTTTGAAGATTTAAACCGGCTCTATCAGTTCAAAAAGACTTTCGCCAATCTTGCTACCCCGGTGTGATCTACTAGATTCTTTCGTTGTTTGCTTTAAAGGAAAAACCTGCTGCATGCTCTGGTTCCACGGCATCCATTTCAACTTCTGATTTTTCCAGTTGAGCTTCGGTTTGCTCGTTAGCTTCATCAGATTTATCAGATTCAGATTCAGATTCTGGCATATCGTTATCTTCTTCTTGATTTCGATTGTTGGTTTGCGAAACCAAAGTGCGGTGTCTGATGGCTTCTTCTTTGGTTTGAAAGGCAAGGGGTTGTACTGGCTGGGCTGCTTCAATTGCCCGAGCTTCATCTTCTGCAATAAGTTTATTATAAGCATCGTCAGGACTTACATTATTATTGATTTCCGCAATTTCTTGTTCAGTTTGATGATTTTTAAACACGATCAAGCTATCTTGTAAAATCCCTGTGAAAAAACGTATATTTAAGGTGTAAGTATTATTGTCAAAATTTACAAAGCCACCATCATTATAGTTTGATCTTGTTGAAGATGGACTGGAAAACTGTCCGCTTAAAGGATTTACAGAAACCGGAGAAGTAATTTCATAACGGAATGAATTATCAAAAATGACGTAAAGATAGATGATGTCGGTTATTTGGTTATTGACTATTTTAACTTTAATTTCACTTTTTTGTGAATCAATAGTCGCTTTTTCTAGTTTTTTATTAACTGGTTTAATTTTCAAAACATCAAAGCTGGCAATTAAAATTTCATAGTTTTCTTCATTATTAGTTAAATCAGATTTGCTTTCTGAGACTAAAGTTGGCTTAGAAAACTTCTTTTTCATGTTCTGCTTTTGTATTTTGATAACCGGGATCGAGATTTGCTTTTTAGATGCTACAAATCTTTCGTAATTATCGTCTAATCTTTTTTCAAACTTAACCTCACTGAACTCCATATAGGAAGTTGAAGTTAAAATCAAATCACTATAGATGCAAGCTACTGCAAAAGTAGTGAGGATTAAACAGATGCTAGTGAATGCGAGTTGTCTAAAGCCATTTAAGCTTTTCATAACTCTCTCCTGAGGTTAATGCTTAGATGACATAATAAGTAGCAATAATGGTGCCATGCGTAAAAACCAATTATGTCCGTTAATTGGGGAGATTGTGTTGCTAACTATCTGAAATTATTCAAATAATTTTTATGTATAATATTTTGACAGGTTATGGGGATGTATAAAATTTGAACAATATATATAAAGCAGACAATCAATAATATATATTTACTATGCTTCTTCTTGTTGTTTGATGATTCCCTTGTCCATCAGGTTTTGAATGGAAAAAAAAAGGTCAGTTTCTGCTAGTTGGTTTTCGTAAAGTAGTCGTGAAACATTTTTTCTTTCGATAATTTCAGATAAAACCTGAAAATCAATTGTACTTAGAGTGTTGCGGGAAGTGGTTTGATCAGGGGAGAGTTGATAGTTAGAAAAAAAATTATATCCTAATTTTTTGATTTGTAAAATCTCATCGTGAAATTTTTTAAATTTTTTTAAAATTGATTTAAGGTCACCGATGGTCTCCGTCGCTAAAAAAAAGTGATCTCCGGCTTCGGACATGATTTTATAATTTTTAGGCTCGTGGAAAACCAGGTAAATTAGATAAATCAAGGCCTGTTCGTTTGCATAATTATTGGTTTTGGAATGAATAATCCTTCCATTTTTTAAAAAAATGGTTCCAATGTTTTGGCCATTTAACTGGATGATATTAACGGCACCGCTAAAATGGTATTGATAGTGTTTATTTAAAATTTCAAATAACATGGTTTTAAAAGTATATTGAAAATTCCAGAGATGACAAAAAAAATATGGCCGATGAATTTAATCAATTAATATCTAACTACTTGAATAAAAATTTCTAGATAGGACAGGGTAAAAAGCTTATTATTAGTTATGTAAAAAGTTCTAAAATTAAATATTTTGTTTAGGGGTGTTGGATTGAAAGACTACAAGAGAAAAAATTACTTAATAAACCCACGATTTCAAATTAAAGTCAGCATTTATCTGATACTTTGTGTAGTAGTTTGTACGATAGTATATCCAATTGGAATATGGCAGCTTTTTTACTTGTTTGCGCAGGCGATTTCCGAATATGATCCGGCCAAAATGCAGATACTGGAAGAACAAAAAGTTGAAATTTTCACGCTTTTATCCTTGTGGGTAATTGGTACTTTGTCCCTGGCATTTGTAGTGTGTATATTTATCAGTCACAGAATTGCAGGTCCTTTGCACAAATTAAAAGAATATTTGAAAGACCTGCCAAATCAAAAAATAGTTCCCAAACTGATTTTCCGACAAGGGGATTATTTTTCGGAGATAGCCGATATTTGGAATAAAAGTTTTGGAGAAATTCAAAGTTTAAGCAATTTAAGTGGAGCAGTAGATGAGGTGATTGTTCAGCTGGAAGAAATAAAAACAAAATCAGGAAATGAGGTTGCAGGACAATTGCAGATAGTAATAGAAAAAATTAAGATGTTAAAAAAGTAACTTGGTGAAAACGACAGGAGGTTGTTTGGTAAAATATCTCGTTATATTAGTATTCATTGTTTTAATAAACAATCTTTTGGCAAATATAAAAACAGAAGAACTTGCGCTTGAGTCGGCTGATTCGGTGAATGCTTTTTTTGAATTACAAAATAATGCCGAAAGTGAGGTTTTGGGAAGAAACCTGGTCGAACTTATTGCAAATTTAAGTAAGGGAAAAATAAATATTTCGCTGGTTAAAAAAATTCAGATAAATCCAAGTTTGGAACTTTTTTCAAACCTAAAAGAAGAGCTGGATATTTTAAAAAAACTTGGCGATCCAGCAATAAAAATAAGCGAAATTGTTGTTACTTGTTCGGGATACGAGAATAAAGTGATAGCCGGGGTTTGGTATTTGGACAAAAAAATAAGTCCGTTATGTCGAAAAATTTTCTTTGAAAAACTTGATGAAAATAACGGCTACGAGCTATTAAAAGAAAGTAATTTAAGTTTTTTTAAAAAGAACACTGACTTTTTGTTTATGGCAGGCGAGGAAAACAATACTCAAAAAATCTTGAATAAAATTAAAAAAAATGAATCCTTGTGGTCAGTTATTTCAAGTCTTTTGGCCAAAGAATCAATAATAAAAAAAACCAATATACCTGATAAAATATTAGAGGATCTGAATTTATCAGATGAATTCAAAAATGAGATTTTGAAAATTAACGCAAGCAAGTCCATGGGTTTTTCGTCTCATACCAATGAGTTTCGAGAGCGGGTGAGGGAAATTAATCGCAAACTAGGCGAAAATAAAATTGAATTGGCTTATCAGCAAATTGTTGAACTTATAAATTTTTATAAAACAAATCTGCAGGCGATTGAAAAAGAAATTGTCTGGCAGCATTTTACTGATCTGGGAAAAGAGTTATTGTTGGTCTATGGCTTGACGGAAACGGCGTTAGGTCTTTTGCAGATTACTACGGAAATTACCTTGCCGGGAAAAGAGCAACAGACCTGGTTTATGTTATTATGGGCAAACCTGTATGCTAAAAAATATGTGGATAATGTAAATATAATAAATGAAAAAAACATGCTTGCTTCCTGGGATAAATATGATGATCGTTTACGGTTTTGGATTGCATATACTTTTGAAAAAAATAAAAATATTCAACAGGCCGATGTGTTATATCGCAAATTAATCAAGTCCTCATTTTTTTCATATTATTCAGTATTGTCCTTGAAAATAATGAATAAAAGAAATGGTTTTGAAGAAATCAAGCCACCTGCTTTTGATTTTAAAAAAAATGAGAGAGATAAATTGTTAACCACGGTTGAGTGCGAAGATGAAACCATAAAGGCATTAAAAAGGCTGAATCTATGGTCCAAGTTGTCGTACGGGGTTTTTATCAGTAAAGAAATTAATGTATTGATGAACAGTAATGATAAAAAAATAATGTTGAGTAGAAAAATTGCCAACCAGCTTGATTATGAAAAATTATTAATAACCAATATTGCCCATGTTTTAAATTATAATAATCAGCATTTGGCATTTTTTAAGCTATTTGATCAAGGTTCTTCCCGGAGCATTGATCAAATAAGTTTTGATTTTTTACAAAAGCTTTTTCCGGTCAATTATTTAAATAAAATTGAAAAACATAAAACCAACTTTGATCCAATTTTAATTCTTTCGTTAATCAGGCAAGAATCAGCCTTTAATACACATGCCAGATCTCCTGCCGGCGCCAGGGGATTGATGCAACTGATGCCGGCAACTGGTAAAATGCTAAAAAGAAATTTAAGAAAAGAAAATCTTTATGTTCCGGATATAAATCTTGAACTTGGAATCCGGTATTTTAACAATCTGGTAAAAAAATATGACGGTAATTTAATATTTGTACTGGCAGCGTATAATGCCGGCGAAACTGCCGTTAAAAGATGGCGTACTAAGTATCTAAACAGTAATGATCCGATTATTGATATTGAGGCCATCCCCTATCAGGAAACCTGCTGGTATGTAAAATTGATCTTTAGAAATCTTTTCTTTTATAATCTATTAAAAGAAAATGCTGATATTAGTAAAGCAATTCCGTCAGACTTTTTTGTAAAGTTTCAGCAAGCGGAAGGTTCTACCTATTAAAAAAAAAACCGTCCGGGCTTACAATTAAATCACTGATCATGTTTAACTCTTAGGAGGAATTATGAAAGAGATTAGGGTGTTGATTGTTTTGTCTATGCTGACACTGGTTTCGTGTTCGGGAGGATCAAATAATGAAAACACAGAAAATATTTCAGATGTGGACAGTTCTACAGAGGCATTGGAAGTGGATGATCTTGATGTTGATAAGGCTGAGACCGAAAGTGACTTATCGGGAACGCAATCTGATGAGAGCGTCAAGGTGGATACCATGCCCGCAGAGGTAGCGTCTGCATCTGGTAATCAAGTCAGTGATAGAAATATATCAATAAACGACATGGCCGATTATATTATTCAACCAGGTGATACATTGATGTTGATTGCCTTCAAGCTTTATGGGGATTATACCAAGTGGAAGGATTTAGAGCAAATGAACCAGGTTAATCGCTCAGGGTTAATAGTCGGAAAGACCATAAGATATGCAGTTCCCGCTCAAGCGTTTTCCTGGCAACCATCGGGTAACCCGCATTTGATAGTGCGAGGTGAAACCTTGGGTACTATCTCTGAAAAATATTATAATACTAAAAGTAAGTGGAAAAATATTTGGGAAAACAATCGTCCAATGATTAAAAATCCTGATTTAATTTTTGCCGGTTTTACCCTTCATTACCCAGATCTTGCCAATCTGGCATCACTTTAGTTTGGAATTATTGTTAACCTGTTTGGTGTAATTTAAACGGATCTGATATAATTAACCCTAGCTGACTAGCTAGGGTTTTTTATGGAAAAATTTAGTATTTTAATCATTTTAATTTTTTTTATATCTTGTTCAATGATACAGGATGTTTTTCATCCAGAGAAAAAAAATAATGTGCTGGCAAGTTATAAAAAGATGGAAGATCGTGATTATTTAATGCATCTTTCGGCGCTGGGAGATCACTATCTGCAAACTCCGGGAATAAAAAATCTTAAACTTGGTAATCAAAGTCTTGAATATCTAACCAGTATCTACATGAAATTAACCCTAGAAAATGAATTATACTACACTAAAAAAATTCAACCATCCTTTTATATTATCGACAGTAAAACGCCATTTACCTTTTCATTACCTAATGGAAAATTCTTTTTTTCTTCTGAATTGATTCATAAATATCTTAAACATGAGGATATCTTAATTTCGGTCTTGAGTGCTGAAATTTTTCGGGTACAATATGAAATTTATGGAAGAAAAAGTGTCGTTTCTATTGGATATATCGACACAGAGAGACTATTGTCGCTGCTTAGATTATCTGAAAAAAATCAAACAGAAATTGATAAGTGGGCATTTTACACAATGAAAAGAGCGGGTTATGATGCCATTGCATATTTAAGTTGGTTACAAATACAAAATAGAAATTCGATGGATTTTATCCTGCAGCATGGGGGGGATACCCAGAAAATTTCCAGACAAGAATTTATTTTTAAAAAATTTATTGTTGGACAGGGAATTTCCAACGACGATGCCCAAAGATTTGAGCGGAGATCTTCAGTAGATTTTTATAATTTTAAAAAAGAATTAACCAGGGCAGGATATGGAAACAAAAATGACCGAGAATAATAATTTATTAGTTTATGAACTTGTGGCAGATTCAATGGAGAAGGGATGTGTGCCCAAAGAAAGTATTCTGGGGATTAATCGTTTACCGGGCGATGCTTCTACGAGAACCTACTATCGAATTAACACAAACCGTAACCGGTATGTAGTTTGTCTGGAAACTGTTAAAAATGAATTTGATGCCAGATCTAACTTTATTGTAGTAGGTGAGGCTTTTTTAAAAAATAAAGTTAGAACCCCAATCATCTACGATACCATTGATAAATCAGGTTATATTTTACAAGAAGATCTGGGAGATGAAACCCTGCTCATGCGTTTTGCACATATCAATTCAATCGGTGAAGAGTATGATTTTTTAAAAAAAGCAGTGGATAACTTGATAAAAATTCATAAAATCAAATATCAAAACTATCCTGATGCAAATTTTGCCAAACTGATGTTTGATCAGGAGAAACTTCTTAGTGAGATGAATTTTTCGATTAAAAACTTTTTCATCAATTTTCTAGGTCATCATCTTTCGGAGAATGAACAACGATGTCTGTTGTTACACTTTGAAAGTTTATGTAAAAAGTTATCAGATACCAAATTTGTCCTCTGTCATCGAGATTTTCATACCAGAAACATTATGGTGGTGAATGAAGAATTGGTTTTGATTGATTTTCAAGATGCCAGGATTGGCATACCTCAATATGATTTGGTTTCTATTCTGGAAGATTGCTATCATAAGGTGAATGATCTGAATGTAGAAAAAATTAAAAAATATTATTGGGACAATTTTTTGAAATCGACCGGTTACCAAGAGTCGTATGAAGATTTTGAAAAATATTATAATTTAATGGCCATCCAAAGAATTTTTAAAGCAGTAGGAAGTTTTTCTTTTTTTGTCAGCCAGAGAAAAGATTATAGATATTTGAAATATATTGGCTATGCCATGGAAAAATTAAAGGAATTTTTGTTTAAAGATCCTTCGTTAAATGAACTAAGAAAGATTATTTATGGACATTATTACACCAATTGATACTGCTCTCCTATTATGTGCTGGATTTGGTACCCGCATGGGAATAATAGGAAAGCAGTTACCCAAGCCACTTTGGCCCATATTTGAACAAACCATATTGGATTACCAGATAACGTATTTAAGAAATCTCAAAATTAAGAGAATTTTTATCAATACTCATCATTTGTCCAATCAGATCAATGAATATATTAAGCAAAAAGAATATGGTAGAGATATAATTCTTTTACATGAACCAGTGCTTTTAAAAAGTGGAGGCACCATCCATAACCTATTAAAATTGAAAAAAGGAGCTTTTTCAAAGTTGTTGGTTTTGAATTCTGATCAGTTTTATTTTCCACACCCGGAGATTTGGGAGCGGGCATGTATAGAATCAAGCCGTCATACCGCTGTTTTATTCCCATTAAATTGTTCTTTGAAAGATGGGTATAACGAATTGGTTGTAAAAGACAATCTTTTGCAAGAGATTATCAATATTAAAAACATTCAAAAAAACAAAAATGATTCCTATCTTACTTTTTCAGGAATGGGAATTATTAATATGGATAGATTGACATATGTGCCTGGGGTTTCTAATTTTTGGGAGACGGTTGCTAATTACAAATCTGATCAAATCTTTATTACTTCAGCAAGAGATTATCATTACTATGATTTTGGAACATCTCAACGATACTTTGAGACTTGCTTTAAAGTGGCGGATGAATTTGATTCCCAGGTTAATTTGTTTTCCAGATTGGGAATTGCTGGGCCCATAATGACGGGGCAAAAATCAGATTGTTACGATAAAAAGGTATTAAATTTTTCAAAGTTCCCATTTAGTAATCCACAGAATTATCAAGCAATTATTTTAAAGTCCAATCAAAAAACCATTATTAATTCGACGGGATTATATTTTAATGAACTTATTGATGAAGTTGTGTAGTGGTTGTTTTTTACGCTTAAGGGTTTTTTAAATTTCATCGCAATCCTTATTGCTTTTTATACAATCAACCGGGCAAATTTTTACGCAAATATTGCACAACGAACAGGCCCATGTCTCCAGAAAATATTCATTTTCAACGTTAATAATGGCGTTTTCCGGGCAAAGTATTTTACACATATCACATTTTATGCAGTTGGATTGGATTTTTAGGTTTGTTATCATATATAATAACTATATTACGAAATCTTTGGGTTACCAAGTTAAACAGTATCAAAATAAGGCGATGGTTTATATATGAGATTATTTAGAAGAAGTGTTATTGTTTACCAATATATTGCTTTCTTATTTTTGTCATATCTTTACTCTTATATATTGGCTTCCCTTGACAGTGGTGAATCTGCCTTTAATTTGGTGAAAAGTTTTAATTTTATTGTTAATAATAAAATTTTATTACTGCTGGTTTTGGTTTCGATGGTGTCAGTTTATCTGGTTAAAAGATGGTCGAAATTTGTAATACTTTTGTTTATGATACTGACCCTGTTGAGTGAATTTGACATTTTTTTCTATAAACTTGACAAAATTGTTCTGGTGTTGATTTTTTTTCATGTACTCATTTTTTTTACTTACTACTTACTTTGGAATATCGAACTGGAAGATGTCGTTTATCGTCCAGGATATAGTAAATATGACTGCTGGAAAAAATTCTATTATGATTTTGTATCAGAAATTGAATTAAAAAGTGGAGTTATTTTTCCAATTAAACTGACCAATTGGGATCAGCGAGGTATTTTTTGTTTAATTGATGAATCAGAACAAAAAATGGATATGCGATTGATGGAATCGCCTATTATTTTAAGATTGAAATTTGAAAATGAAACTTTTGAGGAATACGGGAAAATTGTCTCCTCTTATGACAAAGGTTACGGACTTAAATTTATTAAGACTAAAAATGAAAAAACAAGCTGGGGTTGGAGAGATTTTTATACTATAATTAGGGATAGAGGTTATACCCCTTTTTTTGCTAGGACTTGAATATGAAACAAATGACATTTATTTTATTGGTGTTTTCAACTCTGATTATTTCTTGCAGGAAAGAAAAAACGGCTGAAAGGGCCTTGATTGATTTTATTTCCTATCGCTTTCAAGAAAATCAAAGCCGGGATGCATTGTTGGAACAAACTCATGGAAGATTGAAAAACCTGATTGCCGAAATGGATGAAGTGGAGTTTAAAAAATATGCATCTGTAGACAAGCTTCAAAAGAAGAGTTTTAAAATTGTGTTAGAGAATTGTAAAGCTGATATTTGTTTTATAACTTACAATTTGAGTTATGTAGATTTTAAAGATGATAAAAAACGTGAAGCTAAATTTAATATAGAAGTCAAAAAAATTGCGAAAATTGAAAAACAAAATGAGAACTGGCTCATATCTGATGTTCAAAATGTAAAAACATATATTAATTCCAAGGAAAAAATTAATATAACCGATAAAGATATTCTGGAAAAAGACTTGGAGGATGAGGAAGAAACCAAGGGACCAAACTGATTATTGCAAACTCATGTAATAATCTTTCATCATTTTAGCATCTACTTCTAAATTAGGGCTGCCGCAGATAATATAGCCACGACAGTTATAACTTTTCAAGGCTTGCATCAATTCCTTCCAGTTGAATTTTGACTGGTTCAGATTTAAGTGTTTAAGGTCGCCTTTAGAATTTGAGCTTATGCCTGACAAATGGATATGCATATTTTGGAGAGATCTATCTCCAAGCTCGAGTTTAAGACGATCAAGTACTTCACAAAATTGCTGGAAGTTATTGTAGGCATTTGTTCTTGCAAACAGGTGGGAAAAATCCATGCAAGGCCGGCACGAAGAAACACTTTTGGTGAGGCTAATGAGTTCATCAAGTGAACCAAACTGACTTGTTTTACCAGTAAGTTCGGGGCGAAGCTCAATTTGTATGTCCAAACGACTTAATCGTTCCTCAATCACACTCATGCTTTTTTCTACTAGATCAAATACATCGTAAGGCGAGTCTTTCATATAAAAAGCAGCGTGAAAGGTCATGGATTCAGCACCACACAAGTCGGAAATTTTTGCGGTTTGGATAATTCGTTCTACCGAAGAATCAATCTTGTCCTGCTCTCTGGCATTCAAGTTTATATAATAAGGCCCGTGGGAGGTGAGGGGAATGCCCAGCTCATAAGAAATTTTTCTTAGACTTGAGGAGACCTCCTCTTTCATACGAACGCCGTGGGCAAATTCAAGTTGCATACAGTCCAATCCGAGAGCATGGATCTGTTTTACACCTTCCACTGGATTATTTTTTTTTACCGTACTGTTGGGGATACCTGCTGTGCCGAATAATAGTCTGTCAGATCGCATTAACTGAACTCCTTATGAAATTGACGTTTCGTTTACTTAATAATTTTTTTTTCTGAAAAACAAGTTTGCGAAATTTTCATTGCTGTAACTCCTAAAGAATGTCATCATTTAGATAGCGACTTGATGATGCGTTATAACGTCATTTGTAAATATTGTCCACCTCATTTCTTGAAGCTGTAATATTAACACATAACGCTTGGCGCAGGCAGAAGGAGCAAAAAAAAAATTAACGGAAGTTTTTATCAATGCGCATTGCGTTTGCACTAATATTTTTATCAATCATTTCTCTTAAATTTTTTATTCTGATATTGATTTTTCCCTATGTCATAGCGTTGATTTTAAGTCTGGTCTCCATGACACTACTGTTTGGATTAATTTTTTATTTTGGTGATAAATGGATCATCGGACAGCTAAACGCTTATCAGGGAGGTATTCCGCAATATATTAATTGTTTGGGTGAAAACTTGAAATATAAAATGAGTATGCCTAAAGTTCATTTTTATATTTCTTCAAAATACTCAAAAAATGTTTATTTTTTTCAGACAATGTATCATAAGCCGATTTTGGTCATTGGTCGTGATATTTTTAGTGTTTTATCCAAAGAGGATATGGAAGCATTGTTGTTTTTGTTTTTTCATTTGATTGATAAATATCAAGTTAGAAACCATACATGGTTCAATCTGCTTTTATTATTTTATGAGTGGCCGCTTTTATTATTAAAACGGTTGAAGATTTTTGAAAATACAATGCTGGTTCGTTGGGTGTCTTTTTGTTTTTTTCCACTGCATTTTTGTCGATTTATTATAGCGGATAAAAGTCTAAGAAAAGCCATAAATTTGATAAGTAATGAGTTGAAAACCCAATATGGATTTAATACAGATCCCTTGATTTTTAAAATATACAATTTATTTAAAGCTGACATTGACGGTAGGTTGGAAAATGATCCCTTTTTTGATAATTTTGCGTTGGTTCCCTGTCAACATCTAGGCGTGGTAAATCAATTGGTTTTTCAGGATCTCAGCTGCTCCAAACAATATGAATAATTCACGGATCACCTATGATGGATAAAAAAATTTTGAAAAAAATTGGAGATTTTACAAATTATTATCCCTTGTTTTTTACATTAGTTTTTGTCGTTATTTTATTTCAATATAATTTTCATTCGATGGAATCCATTTTTTATGATTTGCGGTTAAAGTATGATTTTGGAATTAGTTTTAAAGATAATATCATATTGATCGTGTTAGATGAGGAAAGTGATGAGTTTCTTGGCGAACAATATCCCTACACTTATGCCAGTCACAACAAGCTGATCAGAAGAGTGATGCAGGACCAACCTTTGCTTATTAGCTATTTGGTTAATTTACAAGGTTCGGTTGCCAAGGGTGATAAAAATAATCTCATTAATTTTAAAAATAGCATAATGGAATACCGGGAATCCGGAGGGTCTTTTAGATTTGGCACAGGTCTTGATGAATGGGGGGAAAAAATCCCTCCAAGGTATCTACAAGATCTTGGGTATTCTTTGGCGATTATCAATGTTGATAATGCAATTTTTTCGAAAGATAATGTTGTGCGAAGGGCATTATTGAATATTTCGGGAGAACCCTCAATTCATTTTTGGGCAGCTAACCGTTTTAGATTGTTTCAAGGAAAAAAAGAAATTGATACCAAATCAGTTCTTGGTTCCTATTATGTCAGAGAAGCTGATGCGACTTTTGCTCTTTTTAGATATGCCACCTCTCCTTTGGAAGATAATTTAAAAATAAAAAAGATTCCATTTCACCGGGTGGTGGTAGGAAATTTTCCGAGAGGGTATTTTACAGATAAAATTGTCCTGGTTGGATCAAGTTATATCTCCAAACCGAGTGATGACTATTCGCTTTCGCCGTTTGAAAAGGAAAATCTCAGATCATCAAAATTATCAATACATGCCAATATCATCCAATGTTTGATTGACAATAAAACGATCACTCAAATACCGATTGAATTCTCATATATAGTTTCCATTGTTATTGCGGTCATCCTTTCGTTTGTGGTGTTTAGATTTCAACCAATCAAAGGGTTGATGATCACGCTTGGTTTGATGTTGGGTGTGATTGTGATTTCTTATTTATTGTTTGGATTATTTGGTTACTGGTTTTATATGACTCATCCGCTCCTGACGGTATTGGTTATCTATTATATCTGGGTTCCCTTTAAGGCGATTGGTGAATATAAAAGAAGATTTGCCATACAGGAGGAATCAAAACTTTTAAAACAAGTGGATGGTTTAAAGAGAAATTTCATCTCTCTTATGAGTCACGATTTAAAAACTCCCGTAGCTAAAATTGCAGGAATTGCGGATGTGGCACTTCAGCAAAACAAAGGGAATTTGAATCTGGAAAAAAATTTATTTTCAATTATTGAATCTACTAAGGAGCTGAATAAATTTATTACATCTATTTTGGATCTTACCAAGGTTGAATCACAAAAACTTAATTTGCAACTGGTCTCCAAAGATATTAATCCCATTATCGAAAGTGTATTGGAGGGACTAAGGTTTGAAGCCAGTCGTAAAAATATAAACTTTATCGCCCAATTGGAGCCACTTTATCCGATCAATATTGACGTCACTCTTATTAATCGTGTTCTATCAAACATGATTGAAAATGCGATTAAATACTCTGGGGAAAATAGTACGGTGATTGTAAAAACTTACGATGATGAAAAATGGGTTTATATAGAAGTGAGTGATAATGGAGCCGGGATACCGGAGGAAGATTTACCTTTTGTATTTGAAAAATTTTATAGGGTAAAAAATGATGCGTCTCACAAGATTAAGGGGACCGGTTTGGGTCTTTATCTAGTGAGATATTTTGTGGAACTACATGGTGGTCAGATAAGTGTGGAATCTTCTCTGAATGAAGGTACAACTTTTCAAATTAAGTTGAAAAACGCATAAAATGGTGTAAAAGATTATTTAGGAACATGCCGGTTTAGGAGGCAAATATGCATAAGGTGTTAGTGGTTGATGATGATAAGGTACTTCAGGAATCAGTTAAGCAGGCCTTGGAATATCATCACTTTTTTGTTAATACTGCCAATAATGGAAAAGAGGCTTTAACTGCGATTTATCGAGAGAAATATGACTTGGTGGTCATGGATGTCAACATGCCGGAAATGGACGGCCTCGAGGCATTAGTTGAAATAAAAAAATATGATGCTTCAATTATTGTTTTAATTTTAACGGCCTATTCAAATGTGGGTGATGCTGTCAAGGCAGTTAAGGAAGGTGCATTTAATTATTTAGAAAAGCCAATTAGCTCCGATAACCTGGTGGCGCTGATTAAAAGGGCCTTGAAGGCCAGGTCATTAGTTGAGACCTCGGCGTTTTCAGCTCCTACTCTTTCCCTGGGAGGCAGTCCCTCCGACAAGTTTGTGGGAGAGTCAGATGTCATGCAAAAAGTTTTTAATGTAATTTCCAAGCTGGCTCAAGTTCAAACACCGGTTTTAATTAGAGGGGAATCGGGAACAGGTAAAGAACTGGTTGCCAAGGCTATTCACTATAACGGGCCTAGAAAAGATAATAAATTTGTAACTATCAATCTGGCTGCTGTGCCTGAAAATCTGATTGAGTCAGAATTATTTGGTCATGAAAAAGGAGCCTTTACCGGCGCAAGTGAAAGAAAGATTGGCAAATTTCAATTTGCGGATGGTGGAACTCTGTTTTTGGATGAAATTGGCGATGTATCTCCTGCCATGCAGGTAAAATTACTTAGAGTTTTACAAGAACAAATCTTTAATCCGGTCGGTAGTAACCGGACTATTAAAGTTGATGTGAGAGTGATAGCAGCTTCTCATAAAAATTTTGAAGGGATGATAAAGGAAGGAACATTTAGAGAAGATTTGTTTTATAGATTAAACGTGCTTCCTGTTTATTTGCCACCACTTCGGGAACGTGTTTCTGATATTCCTTATCTGGTGGATCATTATGTTAAATATTTCAATAATATTCACAATCTGGAAATTAAAGGGGTGGGGCCACAGGCTGAACAACTGCTTAAAAATTATAATTGGCCGGGAAATATTAGGGAACTTAGAAATGTAATTGAACATGCATTTATCATAGAATCCGGTGATTATATTCAAGCCTCTGCACTTCCAGAGAGTGTTCGAAAAAATGCAAAAATTGAAAAGAACTATTCCAACGATGAAACCAGTCAAATTGACTTTAGAGGTATTCAAGATTCAGTATTGGATAACCAGCTTAGCCAAAACGATGTAAATGGTTACAAGTTTTCTTTTATCAATAAAAAAGAAAATGGAGAGATTAATTTAGACTTTCAAATTGCCAAAGATCTTTTTGAAAAAGAATTTATTATTTATGCCTTATCGTTAAATAAGGGTAAAATCAATCAGACAGCCCTTAAGGCCAATATACCTAAAAAAACCTTGCTCAGAAAAATTGAAAAATATGGACTTGATCCGAAGGAGTACTACGCATGAGTTTGTATTTCTTAAAAAGACTCTCCATTTTTATTTCCTTTATCCTGATCATTGTGGTGTTGGATCAAGTGACCAAAAGCTGGGTAGTTTCAAATTTTTTTGTAAATGAATCAAAACCGATTATAGATGGTTTTTTTAGCTTTACTTATGTTAGAAATCCAGGTGCTGCATTTGGGTTTTTAGCCAATGTTAGTGATACGATAAGGAAACCATTGATTTTTGTGGTACCAGTGCTGGCTTGCTTTTTATTGGTTTTTTTTCTTAAACAAGTTTGGAGAAAAAACCTCATTTTGGAAATTGCATACAGTATGATTTTTGCGGGGGCTGTTGGTAACCTTATCGATAGATTCTCTCTTAATTATGTAATAGATTTTTTAGATTTTTATTATGGTACTTATCATTTTCCTGCTTTTAACGTGGCTGATTCTTCGATATCTGTTGCGGCTGGATTATTGGTTTTAGATTTCATAATTGTATCTATAAAAAAAAGACATGAACAATAATCTAATATGAATTATTGTGATGTAGGATTGTAATGTGCAGCCATTAATTATCTCTTTTGGGGAGTTTAAAGTTTATTCTTATCCTTTGTTTATAGGGTTTGCCTGGGGCCTTGCTTTTCAAATTACCCAATTTTTTATCAATAAGCTAGATATTGAGTTTAAGCGTTTCAAACTTTTTACACTGGGTTTATTCGTTGTTTCCTGGGTGGGTGCAAAAGTCTTTTTTTTAATTTTTTCGTCAATGGAAAATTTTCGACATCATCTGATTTCTAGTTATTTTTGGCTGGGAGGTGGTTTTGTTTTTTATGGTGGACTTTTAGCCGGTGTGCTTTTTGTTATATTTTATTGCATGTTTGTAGATAAAACCTTGACGGGGGATAAGTTGATAGTTTTACTGCCGGCTTTAGCTTACGGACATGCCATAGGGCGAATTGGTTGCCTTTTAGCTGGATGTTGCTACGGTCAAGAGACCTCTTCTTTTTTCAGTATCCAATTGCATGGTGCTTCTAGATATCCAGTCCAGTTATATGAATCAATTTTATTGGTGATTTTAGGTGTGATTGTCACCAAGTTGATTTTTAAAAAAAATAATCATGATTTGATTATTTCGTTTTATTTTATTTATTATGCAGTGATGAGATTTATATTGGAATTTTTCCGTGGAGATCAGGTGCGGGGCATATTCTTTAATTTGTTATCAGCATCGCAGATCGTTTCAATTTTTATTTTGACTTTGGTAATTATATATTTAACACGAAAGAGGATATACAGAAGGTGAGTATGAAAATATATACTAAAATGGGTGATGAGGGAAAAACATCGCTGGTAAATAGTTCAAAAATTGAAAAATCAGATATCCGACTGGATGTTTATGGAACGTCTGACGAGCTGAATTCATGCATTGGAATTGTGATAGCAAAGCTCAAGAAAATAAATTTTGAAAACGATGTATTGGAATTTCTATTTGATATTCAAAAGAAAATGTTTGATTTTGGTTCACTACTTGCCTGTGACAAGAAAGATTGGGTTAAATATAATTTATCTTTGATTGAAAATGAGCATATAAATAAAATTGAATCCATGATTGATGAATTGGAGAGTAAAAATTCAAAAATTAATTTTTTTATTTTGCCGGGAGGAAGCGAAGAAGCGGCTTACTTGCACCTGGTAAGAACAGTGTGCAGAAGGCTTGAAAGAAATCTGGTTCATTTTTATAATTTAAAAAAAGAAGAGACCTGCTTTGAGCTACTTGTTTATATAAACAGGTTGTCTGATTATTTTTTTGTATTAGCGAGATATGTCAACCAGTCGCTAGGAATATCAGAAGAGGCCTGGCATTAAGATTCATCGTCCTCGGGTAGGCTGATGGTTACCGGCTCTATTTTAGAATTTTTTTTGTTTTTTTCAATTTTTTCTTTAATTGTTTTTGGGAAGCTTATCTCGGCAACCTGGGTTTTAATTTGGGTGTTTTTATTGGTATGAATAATGGTTTGCTCGGGAGTCATTTCTTTTGATATCAGCTGCAGCGAAGTTTTTCCAATGAGAATGACATCTCCAATATATAATTTGGTTTCTTGAACGTTCAGTCCATTTATAAGCATACCATTGGTAGATTGTAAGTCTTTGATTACTAAATGGTTGTCGACAATAGTAATCAAGCAATGACAATTGGAAATAAGAGGATCTTTGAGTTTAATCTGACAGGTGGAGGACCTGCCAATAAAAATTTTATCAGTCTCTAATTTAACATTTGCCGATTTTCCGTTGTAACTGACTTTTAAGTAAAAAGGCATCGCTTTTCCTTTTTCATAACGCTGCTTGGTAAAAATATAACATATTAATAATAATATTGTTCAATAATTCATTCAATCTTTTTTCAAGTTATTTTATTTTTGGTCATTACTTATGAAAATCATATTTAAAAAAATACATTATAAATTTTAATTGCCATAAAATATTGACATCCTGATTTACATCAAGAAATAAAAAACGTTTGAACGTCGGAGTTTTTATTTAGGTTGAAAATTAGTGGCTGGGGTGGAGGGATTTGAACCCACGACCAACGGATTAACAGTCCGCTGCGCTACCGCTGCGCCACACCCCAACGATAATTTAGACGTATTTATTTATAAGTATTTACAATATCTTTGTCTACAAAAAAAAGAATAAGGTTTAATGTAAGATTTTTACGAAGGATATATCTAGTTGAAATTACATGGAAAGTTTCTGAAAGCTTATTAATTTGCTAAAAAAAGTCAAACTAATTCCTGGAAAAAGCTAAAGGACACTGAAGAAAATTACTGGAAAAAATATTGGGGTATTTAAGAACTTCCCTTTAAGAGGCAGTTACGCCATTTTTATGAAGATCCTTAATAGAAAATTAAAAAAAACCGATTAAAAAGTGTGAGTAGAGTGTCGCTATTGTTGTTAATTTTTCTTACTTCTTACAGTTATGCAAATAATACTGCGAAAGAATGTCTTAAATCAATCTTGGAATTTTATCCAGAGAATCAATCAGGTAACATTACAAAACTTATAAATAATTTTAATGATGAGCAGTTAGTGCAACTCCGAAATATTTTTACGCAGTCAGGTGGTGATCCTCGAAAAGAGATTATTGAATTGGGTAATCTGTACGAGGATTATTTATTGTCAACTTTACCGAAAAACCAACAAGATTGGATCAAAATGCAACTTAAAAAGAGAGAATTAACTAAAGTCGAATCTTTATCTGAAGTTACTAAGGGAGAAATGGATAAATTAAAAGAAGATCCACTCGGTACTTTAAGAGATGGACTGATTGAAAGAGATAAACTGATTGAAACAGCTAATAACATCAGTGTTAGTAGGGAGTTTAACCAACATCCAATATTGCACAAATTAGATCTTATTCAAGAAATGAATAGAGTTTTATTCAATGACTCAAGACCTTTATGGGATAAAATACCTGTTGTTAGTATTTCTAATCCTTTGCCAATGAACACATTGGCACATTTTGAAGGAGTCAAGTTGCTTTCGGCAAGGCAATGGGATTATTTGACGTTAATTCCAGAGGATAAATTTGTAAAAGTATTTGAAGAGCTTGAAGGACATAGAAAAATGTTTCTAGATGTTATGAAAAAAGAAGATGGAAAAAAAGAAATAAATAAACTTTTTGATGAAATGAAAGATACTCTTGAGACTTATCAAAAATCTACGGATAAAGATGATTTTCTGAAATTGCAAAGAAAGAAATTTAATTGGAAAAATGAATTATTAGCGGAATATATATTTAAAACAATTTGGTTTGGTGGAATTGGGACTGTTTTATATTTAGAATCTCAACATAAGAATGGTAAGTAATAAGTATACAAAATTGCTCCAATTTTTGATACTTATTGATTCTCTGGAAATAAAAACTTTTTGTAAAATAATTCCATCAACTAAAAAACTTTTTATCAATTTCAATAAATGAAAATAACAAGCACCTGCTTTCAATGTTGTGTTTTCGGATAATTAGGCCATAGTATCCAAGTTTGTTAGCAAATTGAATACCATATTTATATTTTTGAAAGGTGAAATTGATACTGTCGACGGAATCTCATTTGTTACATCAAATCTGGGTTTATTTATTTCAAAAATATTAAGCAGAAATCAAAAACTAACACCTCTAGAAGTGAGGAAAATCATCTATGATACAATTACTCAACATCCTTCTTTCGTTGGAAAAGTTGAGTCTTCAGGGTATATAAACCCTGAAAAAATATTGGGGTATTAAGAACTTCTCTTTAAGAGGCAGTTACGCCATTTTTATGAAGATCCTTAATAGAAAATTAAAAAAAACCTGGAATAAGGTTTAATGTAAGATTTTTATGAAGGATATATCTAGTTGAAATTACATGGAAAGTTTCTGAAAGCTTATTAATTTGCTAAAGAAAGTCAAACTAATTCCGATCAAATAAGTGGGTTAATATAGGATCTAAATATGAGTTCTGAAGCAGTAAAAATTGATGACAATGCAGCACCTCTGGATGATTCGGTGGAGATGGTGGCTGACGAAATGTTGGCAAAACAGGACGCTGATAATTCAAGTGTTCAAGATTCTATTTTAAAAAACTATTTGAGGCTGCTTACTTGGGAAGAGTTGGTCGAGATTGCATCGGTTTTTGATTCAACATCCATGATTCCATTAACTGAATTTTTGACTAAGGAAATTTTGGAAAATAAATACGCCAAGGTCCCGGAAAATGGCATTGGAAGTGAAAATGATGATCATAAAAGCGCTAAAATCCTCCCGTTTATAAATGACTCTTCAAATGTTAATAATCAAGAACCAAGCGATGATTATGAGTTCGACAAATACGATCAAGAGCTAGCTGGTGCCAAAGGAAGAAATGTAATTGAAGTCAATAAGAACGGAAGTTTTTCAATTTATGATCATGAAGAGGAAATACATCGAAAAAAGCATGAACTAAAAAAAATCAATATCGGGGAATTTATTCTGAAGCAAAAAAATAAACTCAAGCAATGTCAGAAAAAATTAAAGAAAAAAGAGATTTATTTGCTTTATAAAAATAACTCCTCGGTGGATATTCGTGCCAATAAAGGTGATGATGAAAAGCAAAATGGAATAAAAATTTCTTCAAATAGTGGTCTGCTTATTAATAAAAGACAAAAATAAAATTATTCGTGAAATCCAATCAAATGATGATTTAATTTTTTAGCATCACTTTCTACAATAGATAATGGGTAAACGCATGAGTTGATAGCTGCGGTAAATGCCGCCCGATGGTTTCCGGAATTTTTAATTCCGAGGGAGGGGAGGTCCTGTTCAATATTGGTGGTAGGGGTATTAATGTTGATAGTACCCGATTGTAATTCATCCAGGCATTTTTCTTTAATTTGCGGTAGATTTGTGTAAATGGAGGAAACCAAACCATATTCAGTGCTGTTGGCGATTTCGATAGCCTCTTCGATATCCCTATAAGGGATAAAGGTGGCAGTGGGCGCTAAAATTTCTGAAGTAAGAAAACGGCTTTTTTTATCAAATCGGTTGGTGAGTTGGATTGAGGGGGTTACATAATATCCAGGATTTTTTTTATCGATTTGTTTTCCTCTCATGACTTCCTCAAAACCCTCTCTTTTGGCCATTCCAATAAAAAGAATATAATTGTCTACAGATTGCTGGTTCACCAGTGGTCCCATAAAGGGCTCTTTTTCAAAGTTGATGGGATCATCAATAATAATCTTTTTGGCTAATTGATGAAATTTGGCAATGAACTCTTCTTGAATATTTTTATGAATGGCAATTAGTGAAGTGGATCTGCAGTTTTGTCCACTTGATAAGAAAGAAGAAATCAACATATCCTTTATTGCAAAATTAATATCTGTATCATCATGGATAATAGTGGTGTTTTTACTTCCGAGATTGAGGGAAATTATTTTGTGCAAATCATTTTGAGTGGCATCAATAACTTTATTTCCCGCTTCGTTGGTTCCTATAAAAAATACACATTTAATTGATTTTTCTTTTAGCAGCCTTCGGCTTATTTCGCTATCTCCTTGGATTGAGTTTATAACTCCGTTTGGAAACTCGGCTGCTTGAAAACACTCCATGATAAGTTGAGAAGTATAACAAGTCTCGGGAGATGGTTTAAGTATAATGGAATTTCCTGCCATTAAGGAATTGGTGAGGTAGTTGTTGGGAATTAGAAAAGGGGAACAAAAAGAGGTAATAATTAAAGTTGGACCAATTGGCCGGTAAATTACCCTGGCGTTCGCAGAGTCAGTTGAATGATGGTTTAATAAGCCGGAGGGAAGAATTTGTTGTTCGCAATTATTGATCAAAGAGGTGCAGCCGAGGATGGATTGTTTAACCTCTTGCAAGGTTTCCCACACGGGGCGTCCAGTTTCTAAGGAAATGGTACTGGCGATTTCATTCTTTCTCTCTTCGATTTTTAGAAGATAAGTTTTAATTTTAACTAAACGGTCTCGCAGAGGGGTTTTCTTCCAGCATATAAATCCTTCTTCGGCTGATTCGATTACGGGAATTATGTGTCTGGAATCAGCAGGACATTGCCATAATATTTCAGTGGTGTTGGAAGGGTTGATTTTTTTTAAAAGGATATAGGAGCTATCCAGCCCTTTAGTGGGAGGAAGAGAGAAGTTGTTATGATAGTAATCGCCTTTTATTTCGTAAGTCATTTACTTGTCCTTGATGATTATCTCGCTTAGGGTTTGTTCAATTATATCAAAAACTTCTTCAATATGCGATAAGCTAGTCATCAGGGAGGGTAAAAAACGGATGCGAGCAGGTTTTTGGCCGGCTGAAAAGGCTATTACGCCGTTGTCAAAAAGTCTGGTTAAAAATTTCCAGGTAAGTTCATAACTGGAATCCCCCACTTCAAATGAGATCATTAAGCCCACTCCGCCATAGTAAGGAATAATTTTCTTGCCATATTTTTTTTGAAGTTTATCTAGGCATTTAATAAAATGATTTTGGATTTCTTTAATTAATCCTTTTTCGCCATAGATATTATTATTCAAAAGAAAATTTAAAGAATGATTGGCCATGAGCAAAGAACTGTATGAAGCGGCAAAGGTGCCTCCCAGTATTCCAGCTTTAGGGTTTAATTCATGGGTATAGAGGGTGCCACAAATCTGGAGTGCCTTGCCGATAGTGACTACATCCACCAAGTCAATCAGATTAAACATTTGAAAAGCAAACAGCTCGGTGGTCCGGGCAAAGGTTTGAATTTCATCAACCCAAATATAGATTCCCTGTTGCTTGACCCAGGATAATACTTCTTGGTAGTAGTTAGCATCACCAAAAACAAAACCGGCTTCGCCTTGAATTAATTCAATTAATAGTGCGCTATAAATGTTTCCATTTTTTTTAATTAATTTTTCTAACGCCTGAATGGTTATTTTGGCATCATCTTTTGTGCTAAGTGGACCAGGTATATAGTCAACGTCAATAAGATCAGGCAAGTTTTCCTTGTATTTTTTGTTCCAGGTTATATTTTGTCCGGCAACTGTTCTTCCGGCAAAGGTTTTTTCGAAGGCAATCAAACGAGTTTTGGGGTGAGTTTTGGACCAGATTATTTTAATAGCGTTATCGTTAGCAAGGCTTCCAGAGGTGGCAAACCAAAAATGTTTTAATCTTGATTGGCTTACATTTTCTAAAATTTTGTCGCAAAATGACAGGTAAGAGGGATCAGGCAATAGATTTCCGCAAATGGCACTGTCTTTCAGGGCCGATTGTAAATGAGATTGTATGTATATGGGATGTGAATATCCAAGCAAATTTATCCCGATGCCATTGATCATATCGTACTTAATGGAACCATCAGCTAATTCCAGAAAAGGACCATTACCGTTGCCGGTTTTAAGATAATTATAAAATGAGGGTATGCCACGGCACTGTTCTAGTTTTTTAACCTGGTTATTATTTTCAATTAATAAATTTGGTTGAGATCTTTTAAGTTGATTGATTTTATTATTTTGATCTTGAATGAGTGAAAATAAATGCTCAAGGGTTTTATTAATTTGCAGATTGTTAGAAAAAATATTTGTCATAATTTAAAATATTGGTTGAGCTGTTTTTCTTGCATTCTCTATTTGCCCAGCAGATAATATTTCTATGAATAATTCTAGCACGAACACGTCATTAGAGTCATTAAAAGTACTCTATAATAATAAGGGTTATAGCGAATCAATTGATACTTTATTGAAAAATAAAAATATTTTTAGCAAAGATATTTTCCATTATAATTTGGGTACGCTTTATGCTCAGAAAGGAGAACTTGCCATTGCGCGGTATCACCTAGAGAAAGCAAATTCGATTGGCACACATAAAAACATAGTGAAGAATTTGGACTTGGTCAGGTTCAAGTTAGGGCTGGAGAATGAATCTCAAATGTTAGATAAAGTTGATCAATTAAGTTTTTCTATTATGGAAATTCAAAAGGAAGATTATCTTATCGGGGGATTGTTTTTTTTAATGGTTTTTTTTATTGTCTTATTGAAGTTCACCAAATTTAAAAAAGCTTTTTGTTTTGTATGTTTATTTTTGAGTTTATTTTTATTTGGTGCTGGACAATTTATTAAGAAAGAATTTTTGACAGGTATTGTATTACATGAAAGCCAATTAAGAACCGGTCCATCATCAATATATCCAGTCAGAACCGTTATAAAAAATGGCCAAAAACTCATAGTAAGTAAAAATGTTGATGGATGGTTAAAAGTGATTTCACCAAGACCACTTGAAGGTTGGTTATCTCAAAATGACATAGGTTTATATTAGGGGGAATTTATGGGTGGCTTTAAACACGAAAATGAAGAAGTGAATTTGCCTGAACGATTAAATATTGGAGTTATTAAATATTTTTGGCAATCCAGTCCTTACAATCCTTCTAAAAAAAATACAATTCCACATTTTTTAAGAAATATTGTTGTGTTCAAGGATTTTTCTGATTATGAACTTTATATTCTTTCAAAATTTATTCATGAACGAACTTACGAAAATGGTGAGATAATTTTTAAACAAGGGGATCTAGGGATAGGTTTTTATTTAATTTATTATGGGAATGTGGAAATTATTGTGGAAAAGGAAAATCCCCTATCCACTTCTTCAGCAGACAGTATGGAATATAGTCTGGTCACTTGTCTGGAAAATAAAGATTATTTCGGAGAACTGGCCTTGCTGCAAGAAAATAGTATAAGAAGTGCAACCGCGGTTGCGAAAAATGCCTGTAAACTGATTGGAATTTTCAAACCTGATCTGGACGAACTTATACGAGTTCATCCAGTAGTGGCCACCAAGTTGTTACAATCAGTATCCATGATTATTGCAGAAAGACTTTATTCGATTACAAAAGAAGTAAAAATTTTGAAGTATAAATTAAGTAAAATGGAACAATTAAATGAAAATGAAGTTAAATAGCAACAAGGGGAAAAAAATATTTTTTTTCTTCTTGTTAATAGTGATTAGTATCATTTTTATTTGGAGTCTGCCCCGATTATCAATACCGCTGATGATTGCCTATGTTTTGTATTTGATTGTTGAGCCAACCATACCTCAGCTTCTTAAATTAGGGGTTGAACGAAATCTGGCGGTGATTATTATTTTTTTAAGTTTGGCAATTATTTCAATTATTCCGGTCGTGGCGCTGGTGCCTACGGTAAAGATGGAAGTTGAAAATGTTGGGATTTATTTGCCTAAAGTGGAAACATATATAAAAACCAAATATGAGGAAATCCAGCTGGTGGTTTTGCAAAAAGCTGGCGTGGAACTTAACAATGAATATTTTAAAAACGCAATTATTTATATTTCGGACAACCTGCAAAAAATTATTATCAATATTCCCAAACTTTTAGCCTCGCTTTTAGAATGGTTACTGGTCATACCTTTTTTGCTTTTCTTTTTTTTGCGGGATGGTTTTTCTTTCAAAAGGATTATTTTAAAACTTGTTCCAAATGAAATTTTTGAAAGGACCTATTATTTATCTAATGAATTAAATAAAAAAATAGGTGATTATATTTTTGCCAAATTTATAGAAGCCAGTATTGTTGGTACTATTATTTTTGTAGGGCTTTTGCTCATGGGTGTCCGGTTTGCATTTCTTTTGGGTATTGTAGCGGCTTTTACAAATATCATACCCTATCTCGGGCCATTTTTAGGATTATTACCGGCTATCATTTTAGGGTTAGTGGAGCATGGAATCCAATCTCCAGAATTTTCAGGAATATTGATTCTATATCTGGCGGCTAACGTTATAGACCTTGGTTTTGTTTTTCCAATATTGGTTTCCAAAATGGTTAATCTCCATCCCATAATTGTTGTTATTAGTGTTATTGTCGGGTCACATTATTTAGGAGTGGCTGGTATGATCATTTCGATACCGCTGGCGGCTGCATTTAAACTGGTGGTGGCTCAAATTTATTTTGAGATATTTGGTCGTGGTTAGACTACGCAGTCATTGATAGTGATCAGGGCCTAATTATGGGGTTACTACAAACTCTCCTTTGACGATCTTTACGCCTAAATGATACAGTCACAATAAGCGTTATATTCGTAGGGAAGCTATATGAAGTCATTAGTAGTCATAGGTATCATATTTTATTTGTTGGTAGGTTGCAGTCACGATCGACCTAAAGGGGATACAGAAGCGGAAATTCTGTACAAAGAAGCCCAGCAATTGGCTGACAAAGAAAGATATTTGCTTGCCATTGAAAAACTTAACATGATCCGTTCGCAGTTCCCCTATAGTTATTATGCCACTCACGCAGAATTGCTAAATGCAGATGTGTTGTACAACCAAGAAAATTATGTGGAAGCAGCCGCAGCTTATATCATGTTTAAGGATTTTCATCCCAAGCACCCTAAAAATGCTTACGTTAACTGGAAAATAGCCGAGTCTTTTTATAATCAGTTGCCCTCTACTTTTGATAGGGATCTTACATCCGGCGATGATGCAATTAAATATTACGAATATATTCTTGCCAATTATCCCAACTCTGAATACGAAAAGGATGCCAAGGCCAGAATTTTATATATCAAGAAAATGCAAGAGGACAAAGAAAAGTATGTAGCAGATTTTTATTTTAAAACCAAAGATTATGATGCCGCTGTTTTCAGATACAAAAATATTTTAAATAACTTTGATAATCTCGAATTGAGAAAGCACTCTATGGAGAAAATTATAATGGCTAGTTTTTATCAAGAGAAATACGATGAATGTAAAAAATATGCGAATAGTTTTTCTAGTGCTTTTAGCCCTGATCAAAAAGAAAAAATTCTTGAGATGGGGCAGAAATGTCAGGATAAATTAGTCAAATAATGGCGGCGATTGGGTTATTATTGATATAGATATTTAAAAATCTTACTGGAGGACATTTTGATAAATAACAAAGAATCAGACTTAATCAACAAGGCCCGAGATTTTTATAATAGAGGTAAGTATAAAGAAGCTAAGATTCTTTTAAACGATATTATTGATAGTAATGGCAAGAGTGCGGAGGCTTTTTATTATTTGGGAAATATTTTTCATATTGATGGAGAAATTGGCAAGGCTATCAAGGCGTTTAATAAAGTGCTTGAACTTGATCCATGCCATACTGACGCATCCATAAGTTTATCAATTCTTTACAATGATATTGGAAAATATGAAGAGGGTAAAAAAATTTTTGATCAAACCAATGAACGGATCAAAAGTAGAAAAACGAAAGAAAATGTTGAAGACCGGCATATCAATAAAAAATTTGCAGAAAAGCATTACGAGCTTGCAGAAATGTATATGAGTTATAATCGTTACGATGAAGCACTTTATGAATACAACAAGGTGAATGCACTTAATCCAGAGCATTTGGAAACCAGGATAAAGGTGGCCAAAGTTTATTCAAAAAAAGGATTTGTTTCCAAGGCCTTCGATGAACTTAGGAAACTTAAAACTGAAAATCCCGGGTTTATACCTGCTAGAATAGCCTTAGGGATACTATTTTATGGTAACGGGAAAGTGTTAGAGGCCCAAAATGAGTGGAGAAATGTCCTAGTTAAAGATCCATATAATTCTGAGGCGAAAATGTACTTAAATTTGTCCGAGACCGCCACGGAAACATCAATCACCTAATCCAAGTTTGGATTTAAATCCCTCTAGTTGATGATATTGATAATCTTTAGGCTTCTACTTCGTTAGTGTTTAAAGTAGCTGGTTCGTCAAAGGTAACGGTGGCTTCGGAATATTCAGTTTCAATTTCGATAGCCTCAATTTTGGTTCTGGTTCTTTTACTATCGTCAGAGGAATAATTTACAATATATTTTTTAAGGTCCGCATACATCAATCTTCTGACTTCTAGCTTATTGTCCTGAAGAACAATTTGTCTGGCAATCTTGGTTTTGTTGTTAATAACAACTGGGGCTTTTAAGTTGGCGGACATTTCTGTTACTTGCTTCGGAATAGTCAGTATCGTATAGATGCAAGCATCATGTAAATTATCAAGTGCAATGCTGCTTAGTTCAGCAGGGAGTAGTTTAACTGTGTAATTAGGATCAAAAATTTTCGGTTCTATGATTGGGAAAGCCACCGCTTTATCTTCGGTTGATTGAAGCCATAAGATTAAGGTCTGATCACCTGGGTCAACTACAAAAAATCTTTTAAGATTTTCAAAACCTAAAATACCGTCTTTAAATGTAATAATATCTTTTTTCTCAACTTCCAAAATGCCAAATCGTGTTGTATTTATCTTCACAGATTTCCTCCTAAAAAAGGGGTAGACGACCCTCCCAACGATTGTAGCAGTGAGTATCATAAAAGGGCAAGTGGGAAATTATTACTTATTTAGCTCTTCAGTTAAATTTTGAATATCAGTCAAATCAGCTTCTGAAGCTTCAGTGTTCTGATCTTGAATAGCCTTATAGACTTCCTCTCTGTGAATTTTTGTTTCTTTGGGAGCTTTGATACCGAGACGGACTTGTTTTCCTTTGATCTGAACTACCACTATTTTTATGTGATCATCGATAGCAATACTTTCTCCCAGCTTCCTTGTCAATACTAGCATTTTTCTAACCTTACCTCATGTTTTGATTGTTAGAACTTCCTGATGCGAGTTCGCAATGAGGTATATTATTAGAATATACTTTTTGCAAGTAAAATAAGTTCTAAACTGAAAAAATTTACACAGTGTTACTATAGTACGAGGAATTACCCGATGACGCTTAGCTTAAAAAGTTAAGAAGGCTTTTATTCATCAGCCCTTTTCCCGTTTGGTAAGCTGTTTGGAGAATATGTTGCTGCTTTGTAATGTCTGAAAACAGCTCTGCTACGTCTGCATCCATTAATTTACTTTGAAAATCCTGATTTTCGACATTTTCGGTGTCAATTTGTAATTGGGTGTGCAAAACGGTGTTAACCAATGAGCCCAGTCTGGTTCTCATGGTAATTATTCGTGAAATAGATTCATCTATTTTCTCAAGTAGATCCTGGGTGGCAATTGTATTATTATTTTCCAGTGCAGAGATGAGTGTGGTTAATTGAGAGAAAATATTGTTTTTAGTAATAAATGGATCGCGGCTGGTATCGTCGGTAACAGATGCAAGTTCTCGTGCTGGAAGGGGTGTTTGATTTTTTAATTCATCTTTATTTTCAGATGGAATTGGTGGATTTTCGCTTGGATGAAACTCATTGAATTCTTTTAGTGGATGAGGCGGATATTTAATATTGTTATCGGTGAAGAACACCTCTTGCCCATGTACATTGATTGGGATAAAAAAGTCTTTGGCGATTTCCAGTTGAATGTGACCGAAATCGCCTTTATAGTTACCTTCTTTATCAAAAGGGGTATCGAGAGTCTTATATCCGGAGAAAATATATCTGTTTCCAAGTCTCTTGTTAGCAAGCGCCAAAGCTTGATTACGAATTTGAATAATTTCATGAGAAACATTTTTTCTTATATTTCCTCCATAAAAATCGGAGGATTGTTGAATGGCAATTTCTTTTGCCTTGACCAGTAGTTCAGCCAATTGCTCCAGGGTGCTTTCAGTGGTGTTGAGCTGGCTTAATGCATATCCAATATTACGTAGGTATTGGGTGTTATCCTTGTTGACTGACTGAGCTTGCAAACCCTGAAAATTGGCCATCGGATCGTCAGATGGTTTGATAATTTTTTTTAGCGTGGTTCCCTTAACTTGCAAGTCTTCCATTTTCTTTTTGGCTTTGTTAATGGAAAACTGTAAGGAGGCTGAACTACTATTTTCTGAAACTCTTGTCATCTAATAATCCCTACCTCTTTATGCTTAAAATAGTTTCAAACATCTCTTCTGCCACCTTCATTACTTTTGCAGAGGCTGCATAAGCATGTTGGTATCTCATCATATTAGCGGTTTCCTCATCCAGGGACACGCCAGAAATTCTTTCTCGGATATTATTGGTTTGGGCCAGGATGCCTTCTGCTTGTTCTAGGTCAAAATTCGATTTAGCGGCTTCTAATCCAAGCTGAGAGACCGTGTGCAGGTATTCTTCCTCAATGGTGGTGGTGCCACCATTTAATAATTTTTCATGTTGAATTTTGCTTATTGCTAAGGCCACGCGGTTGTCACCCGAAGCATTAGGGGTAAGTCCTACACATATATTGGTGGGATCATCTAAGACTTCCTCGCTTAAGGATAAATGCTCGATGGTGTCTTGTCCTCTAATAGGCTCTTGAAAAAAATTAATTCCGGTTGTTTTACCAATTTTATCATAAGGAAGGGCGTTTCCGGAGGGATCAGTTTCAATTTTGCGGGAAACGTAACCTTTGCTGTGGATGGAGTTGACAATTTTAGCAAAATCATAGGCCAGGTTGTTTATTTTTTCAGAAATATTTTGAATATCCTCGTTTCTAACCTTAATAAGGGAGGTTATCTGACCACCTTGAAATCTATTAGTTATTGGAAAACCGGGTCGATCCTTGTAGAAAATTTCAAAAGATCCATCAATTCCGTTAGTAGCTATGTCTTTAGTCGCAGGTCCTGCGACTAAATCGGTTTTTTCCCCTGCAACAACTAAGGTTCCCACTCCCTTTGCAGCAACGGCAAAATTATTTCTATTATCAACGTATGTATGAATTTCAAAAATTTTAGATAATTCTCTTATGGATTTATCTCTTCCGTCTCGTAAATCTCCAGATTCACCACCTAGTTGTTCGATACGAACAATTTCCTTGTTAAGGTGTGCGATGTTATTTATAAGAGAGTTGGCATCGGCGATCTTGGTCTTAAAATTTTGATCAATAGATTTTCGGGTATTGGTTAAAGTGGTTTGAATTCTTTGGAAGTCCCGGATAACAATTTTTGCATTATCCCGTACCACCATTTTCATGGTTTCATTTTCGGGTTGACCAGAAAGTTCTTTGAAGGAGTTGAAGAATTTATTCAGCAATGTATTGAGCCCTTCAGTATCCACTTCATTAAAAATTGATTCAATTTGTTCCAGTTTTCCAGATCGCTCTTTTAGAAACTCGGTGCTATTGAGTTCTTTGTTTAATCTTTTTTCGATAAAATCGTCGTGAATTCTACCAACACTTACAATTCTACTACCAGTACCCTTTACCAACCCGGACTGGACGATAGATCGTTCAGTGGTTTGATTGGCCCTTTGTCTTGAATAGCCTTCGGTATTAACATTGGATATGTTATGGCCAGTTGTCTCCATCGATTTTTTGGATGTGAACAATCCGGTTTTGCCTATACCGAGTAAGTCTGACAAGTATGTATCTCCTAGGTTTTTTCAACCACGATTTTTTCGGTGGTTTTATTCTTTTTTAATCCTTTACTGGTGTAAGTGGAATAAGTTTTCTGACCTAAAACCTCGTCTTTTATCTCTTGTAACGCCAGGGAAGCCTTGTTAATAAACAGCTGATTCTTTTTATTTTGAGCTTGAATTTTTTCTATAATATCGATCAAGATCTGGTTAAAACGCCAAAGATGTTTTTGGTTGTTATATTCCTCAAATTCAGTCATAAGAGAAATCAGGTTACCGATGTTATCGATTTTTTGATTAGTTTCGATTTCAATTTTTTTTAAAATTTGGGTGCGTAACCCATCTAAAAAATTAATTTGATGAATAATATTTTCTTTTTCTTTAAGCAATGATTCCAATTTATTAATGTTATTTTCTAGTAGTTCAGCATATTCGGCACAGGTAGCCTCAAATAACTTGGTATGTTCTTCACAAAGCCTGCTCCATAGATCAACCACTTGAAAATAATAGGTGTGTAATTTTGTGTTAAAATTATTCATTCATCACCCGCTAAAACTCTTGTTCAAGTATATCATTTGCTAAAGCATCGTAATCGATTTCATATTTACCAGCTTGAATTTGATTTTTTAAATTAGCAATTTTTTGAGAATTATCTACTGGTGGAGCGGCGTCTACTGCTTTTTTGATTTTTGCAAAATCTTTTACTGATTCGGGGATTTGTATTTTTGCATCATTTTGAGCAATTTGTTCTAATTGCTTTTGACGATCCCCGGGGTTTTTTCTAAGTGACAGATGTTCGGTCCGGTCCAGACGATTAGACTTGGTATTGGGAGTTGTGTTTGGAAAAAACCTAGAACGTGCTTGGGTGGTTTTATCTATATTAGTCATGGGAAATCTCCTTAGCAGATTCTGATTTATTATTAACGGTTATTGTGTCAAGATCCGCTCTTTGGTTTCTAGTTTTTTGAATCATTAAATTTCGTTGATTGGTTTGCTCTAAATATGCATTTAGATTTGCCTGATTTCGGAATTTTTTAGGATAAATTTGATCCAAGGCAATATCTTGTAATCCGAGACCCCCATTGTTTTTGCTAAGTAAATCGGCCTGCTCAGTAGTTAAAAGGTCTCTGTAAATATTGGTGGCGGAGTCGTTTTCACCTTCACTTCGCTCAACGGTGTTGTTCATTTGGTCAAGCATAAGTTTGGCAAACTGGCTTTCCATATTGCTGGCAAGTTCCCTGTATTCCTTGGGGACATATTTATAGTCATCAAAAATATTTTTTTTCAGGTGATTATCAATTGAAATAGGGGAGGATTTATTTGAAATATCCATTTTTTCCCTTCCTGAGTTTAAGTTAATCACTCCTTGATTAACAGTATCTGATATTAACAGATACATTTACAATATTATTCTAGCATGTAGTTAGTATAAAAACCACTAGGCATGCACGTCTATCTGAGATTAAATTAATTCAATCTCTCCTATCAGAGCGCCATTACGTTTAAGTGCCTGAAAAATGGAAATCAAATCTTCTGGTTTGGCACCAAAAGCATTCAAGCTTTTTACCAGATCATTTAATGTAGTTTTTTTATCAACAAAATAAAGGGAATTTCCGCCTTTTTTACTGCCGCTATCAGCTTTTTCCCCAATTTCAATTGTAAGATCTCCATGACTTATGGCAACTGGTTTGAGGGTGATTTCACCTCCTGCTACAATGGTACCCGTGCGTTCGTTGATAATAATTTTAGCCTTTTGATCGGGGATCACTTCCATGTTTTCAATGATAGCAATCAAATGAACCAGATCTCTTTTATAATATACAGGAACGATCAAATCGATGGTGGAGGCATCTCTCGCCATAGCATATTTACCACCTAGTTTTTCATTGAGGGATTTTTCTATTCTTGCAACGGTAGTAAAGTCGGAATTATTAAGGTTTAGCCGTAAAGATGTTTTTTGGTCAAAACCTAGATCCAATTCTTGTTCAATGGTGGCCCCAGAAGGAATGATTCCAGCCGTGGGAAATTTTTTCCCATTGTCAAGCCCGCCGATAGAAAGGGAACCCGAGGCGATAGCATATATTTTTCCATCACCCGCTTTAAGGGGTGTTACTAGAAGTTGTCCACCTGCCAGGGATTTAGCATCACCGATAGATGAAATGCTGACATCCATTTTTTGGCCGATTCTTGCAAAGGGTGGAAGAGTGGCAGTAACGATAACTGCGGCAATGTTTTTGGATGAAATTTCCTTCTGGGGATTGAGTCCAAGTTTTTGAAACATTAACTTCAAAGAATTGTTGGTGATTTCACCACCTCCATCTCCAGTGCCATTAAGACCGATCACCAAGCCATAGCCGATAACCGGGTTAGATCTAACACCTTTGATAGTTATCAAATCCTTGAGTTTAGCCTCATTGCTAAAACATCCAAAGTTTGCAAAGAATGTTAAAAATAATAATAAATAAATAAATTTTTTCATATTTTCTACCTTAATACTTCGACATACGATTCTAAAATATCGTTCGAGTTTATTGAGTCATCGACACTTATTGATCTTCTAGACACTAAAGCCTCCACTTCAACAGTTCTCTTATTTCCCTTGTAAATGACATTTTTTCTTCCTCGGATTAGAAGGTGGTCCTTGTTAATCTGGTCTACCACTATACTTGAAATTTTATCAAAAACTTTCTCTTGATCATCCTTTTCGCCATTTTTGGCAGCACCAGCCGTGTCAGTTGTGGAAGGGTTTTCAGGAGTAGAAGCCGGAGCCTTGGAAGGCGAAGCCAGGTTATTGGGTTTAGGGGGATCAGGATAGGCTCTTTTAAGTTCCATGGATATTTTGCTTTTTAAATCTTCAAATACGTTGACGACTATAATATCACCGTTTTGTTTACTACTATTTTGAGTGAATAAATGGTTGTCAGCATCCATGTTGGCCCATAGACCATTGGTCTTAGTGTTGTCGTAGAGATCTTCGGTGGTGTATCTTTTTGTTCCAGATTCCTCGACAGTTTTATACTGTCTTTGAGTTTTGGGTGGTAGATAGTTATAATTTGATGAATTTATGCTTTTTGATTTACCATCCACTGTTTTGAAATGTGCAAATTTATCCTTGGGTGGTTTATTTTTGTTTACATCAGATTGTTTATCGAGTTCGCTATATATTTTATCAATATAGCTACTGCAGCCCAAAAGCAGGTGGGTGGTAAAAATAAAAATTCCAAGTTTTAAAATCATAAATCTACCTTTACTTGATTAAAGTTGATAACCCGGCCAGACACATAGGTTTTGTTTTGTCGTTGTAATTTTACAATTTCATTATATTTAGCATTTTTTACCGGGATTGCAGTTCCAAAAAGGGAGATACCGTCTTTTTGAAAAATAATGGAAGTGGGATGTCCATATTTGACAATATCAAGGGGGATGATGTCGTTATATTTTAAAACATTTCCCTCTGCCAAAGATTGGGTGGGACGGTAAAATTGGATTTCATTCAGTGAGCTGAAATATAATTCTGGTTGAGTGGCATAAATATAATCTTCACGAAAATCATTTTCTAAAAAACCCGTGTTGGAAGGATTGATATTCTTGGTTGATATTAAAACCTTGGTTTTAGTGGCAATCATTGCAATGGCCCACTCATTAATAGATGTACCTGTGCTTTCATTCAAAATAGAAATTTTTACGTTTTTATGTCCTAGAAAATGACAATCGTCACAAGTAAATTTAATTTTTTGTTCAGCATCAAGTTTTAAAAAAGGGGAATTATTTAAAAGATTGGCCTTAATAATCATATGATCCTTTGCAAGTATCAAATGATTTTGCAAATAATTTTTAAATTCAATAAATTTAAACTGATCAGGAATTATTTTGATTTTATAATTGGGAATTTCCTCAGAGATGATTTTTTCAATGTATTTTGCCTTTAGATTGGAATCATAACTATAAATAGCTTTGATAATTTTTTGTTGGACATCCAAAGGACAATCAGTTTTCTTAAAAAAATAATCAGGTGATGGATCTTCGGTCTTTTCAAAATAAAAAATAGTCGGATAAAAATGTACGTTACATTCAGTAAAACAATAGCTGGATGTCGAAAAAATAAATATAAATATGTTTAATATATACTTCATAGTTACCTTAATTGATTAACAGTATGTAACATCTGATCTGCAACTCCCATGACTTTGGAATTCATCTCATATGCTCTTTGCGCACGAATAAGGTCGGTCATTTCAGTCATGGTGTTAACGTTGGATAATTCAAGAGCCCCCTGCATAAGGGTACCGGTATTTTCGGTGCCTGGTATTCCCTGAATTGGAACACCGCTCGATTCAGTCATTCGGTAAAGATTATTTCCGCTGGAACTAAGCCCGGCAGGATTAATAAAAGTGAAAACAGGGATGGTACCAAGGTTGCTAGGTTCTGGTTGATTATTGAAATAAACGTCCAGTGTCCCTTCTTCATTGACATTAACACTTCTGATGTTAGGTGGTATGGTAAACCCAGGAAATAATTTGTAACCCTGTCTGGTAACCAAATTTCCTTGTTGATCCACCGTAAATGAACCATCCCGGGTGTATCTGATTTCATTATTAGGAAGAATAATGCCAAAAAAACCATCGCCATTAATCATCATGTCAAAAGGACCTTCGGTAATTTTCGTACTTCCCTGGGAAAAGTTTTTTCTGATGCCTGAAACTTTGACCCCTGATCCAATTTGTACCCCAACAGAATAGCGGGTGGATGATGAAGATCGACTGCCAGATTCTTGGACAGTTTGATAAAGTAAATCTTCAAATTCTGTCCGGGACTGTTTAAAGGCAGTGGTGTTAATGTTGGCGATATTGTTGGAGATAGTATTGACGTTATCAGCTTGGGCAGCCATTCCCGTGGCAGATGTATCAAGGGCTTTAAGCATAGCGGAAAGTTGTTGCGGAATTATTAAAAAAAGACAAATTAAAAAATATAAAAGTTTAAAATTTTGATATCTCATTAACACCCTTACCGGTTATATTGTCATAAGTTTTAATTGCTTTTTGAATGTTTTCAAAATGACGATGTGCTTTTATAAGCTCTGCCATCTCGGAAATAGCATTAACATTTGAGCCTTCTAAAAAACCTTGATGAACGGTTGAAGTCAGATTATTTTGCCTTATATTGGTTGCATCTAAGTTAATAAATAATAGTCCACCTTCCTTTCTTAGTGCCTGAATATCATTGAATTCAACCACCGAAAGATCGCCGATCTTTTGTTTCCCGTTAAAAATTTCCCCATTATGATTTATTTCAATTGATTTTCCAGTTACTTTAATAACTCGTTCTTCTGGTGAAGGAAGGGTACTGGGTTGATTGGTGGCATCCTGCAGGTTGATTTTTGATAAAATCGGAAAGCCTTGTTCATTAACTAAAAGTCCGTCTTGATTAATGGATAGAATCCCCCGCCTGGAATATCGCAGTCCATTTTCAGTAAGTACTTCAAAAAACCCTTTTCCACTTATGGCCAAATCAAGTGGATTACCGGTTGGCTTCAGTTGTCCTTGTTCAAAATCTGTAAAAGTTCCATTAACTGCTACAAAGCCATCTTCTGCGCCGTAACTGCGATAGAAATCACTTGGCTTCCATTCTTTTCTGGGCAGGTCAATATCATCCAATCCTTTGGTGAGAGCGGTTAGGTGTTCTTTGAAAGTGGTTTGATCTTTTTTAAAACCCACAGAGTTGGCGTTGGCCACGTTATTAGCGATGGTTTCCACTTTTTGTTGTTGAGCAATTGCCCCCGAAACTGAAACCCATAAATCGTTCAAAACACCCTCCTGGTGTTTAGATATTCTCAATGTTAACTATACTCCGTGCTATGTCATTTATTCTACACCAGGCAAATTTGACCATTGCCAGATGAGGTGGTTTTTTAATGCGTTTTCCTGGTGAAAGATGTAATATTTTACAACAAATTATAAATACTTATCAGTGTTTGACTGAATTGATATGCTAATAAATTGTAACGACAAAAAAATGACATACTAATTATCTTTTTTGAAAGAAGGGGTGAAGACCGTGAAAATAGATAGCTTTGAAAAAAATTTACAAGATCTTGAGCAAATTGTCCTGGAGTTGGAAAAAGGTGATTTGAATCTGGATAACGGTTTAAAAAAATTTGAACAGGGGGTTGAATTATATAAGCAATGTAAAAATTATCTTGCCCAGGCAGAAAAGAAAATTGGAGTTCTAAGAGAGAATCTAAAGATAGAGGATGTCTTGTAATTGAATATTCGATGTATGAATAAATATTGTGAAATTTTTTTGGTTTGTATTTTATTATTGCTATACTCTTGTAGCAATACTGAAAATGAGCAAAATCCTGCTGATCCAGTTGGAGTCAATTTTGATGCTGGTGATTTGCATCAATCTAATGAGAACAAAATTCTAATAACAGAGCGTGATTTACAAAATAAGCAAGGTCCCATTGTCGAGGGAATAAATGAGAATTTTAATGAGGTTAAAAATCGTCAAAAATCTGTGGGAATAATTTTAGGCCCGGGACTTAATCGGACCATAATATATGCATCCATGTTTGCCATTTTTGCAAAGAAAGGTGTTCCCGTGCACTATGTTGCAGGGATTGGCTATGGTGCGATTGTGGCAAGTATGCATGCTTCCAATATGACCGGCTCTAAAATTGAATGGTGCTTTTATAATTTTTTTAACAAGATTAAAGGTAAAAAGCCCTTTTCAAAAGCTTGGAATGCTGCCGTTGAAGAGCATTTGCTTACGCAAATAAACGGTAAAAAAATTGAAGATTTTGACAAGGTTCTTGTGTTGCCGATGTGGGATAAAAATAAAAAAATGATTAATTATCAAAAAAGAGGAAATTTGCAAGAGGCTCTTCAATTTAATTATAATTTAGTTACTTTTTTGGAAGAGGAACCGTCCTTAAGTGAGTTCAACTATTACGATCGGGATTATTTTAAAAATAGTGGAGTTGATTTATTGGTTGCTGTAAATCTATTGGATAATGTGAAATTTTTGGACATCGATGGTATTAATATGCTTGGTTATGAAAAATTAAAAAATAACTTTAATAGAAATAAAAAGTATGTTGATATTTTTTATAATTTTACCGCTGGAAATATTTCTATGGATCAGCCTGAAAATGTTCCAGACCTTCTTTTAAAAGCTAGCAAGGAGAGTGAAAAACTTTCCGAGTTAATATTAGAGGAATTAAATAATTAGCAAATAATTATAAATGTTGTAACCTTTTCCAGATAAAGGTTACAATGAGACATTAATAATTTTTTTTAAAAAGGCATTTTTATTTAGATGAAGAAATTGATTAAAGTGGTTCTGGTTTTAGTAACCGTTGGTGTTTTGGGTATTTTTTTTATCATGGCTTTGTTATTTTATTTTTCCTTTGATTTGCCCAAAATAGACAGTCTGGCAGATTATAGACCTCCTATTCCATCCCAAATACTTTCTAAAGATGGAGTTGTATTGGCAGAATTAGGTGTCGAAGATAGGGTTATTGCTAAAATGGATGAAATTCCCAGGGTGATTCTGGATGCTTTTTTGTCTGCTGAAGATGATTCTTTTTATCAGCATAAAGGGGTGGATTATGGTGGAATGATCAGGGCCATGCTGAAGAATTTAAAATCGGGAAAAGTGGTTCAGGGGGGAAGTACAATTACCCAACAGGTGGCAAAATCTCTTTTACTTACCAGCGAAAGGTCATATGCCAGAAAAATTAAAGATATTCTTCTGGCACAAAGGATTGAAAAAAAATTTTCCAAAGAGGAAATTCTTTTTTTGTATTTAAATCAGGTTTATCTTGGTGGTGGAAATTATGGCATTAAAAACGCTTTTCACGGGTATTTTGGCAAAGAGTTATCTGAAACAACGGTAGCGGAAGCAGCCTTAATGGCAGGGCTTTTAGTCGCGCCTGGACGCTATTCCCCTTATATAAACCCAAAATTTGCGATAGCCAGACAAAGGTATGTACTGAGCAGAATGCATGAAAATAATCGGATTACCACTGCCCAATATGAAGAAGCTTTAAAGGAAGAAATAAAATATCGATCCCGAAAGAAAGAAAAATTCAAGGCACCCTATTTTACGGATTGGGTAAGGCAGAGGGTTGTTGAACTGGTTGGTGAGGAAAAATTTCTGAGGGATGGTTTTAAAATTGTTACTACGCTTGACTGGCAATTACAGCAAGTTGCGGAAAATGAAGTTGTTAACGGGGTCAAAGAGATTGATAAGAGGCAGGGTTACAAGGGACCACTTGGTTCAATTAGTTTGCAAGAAGAGCTTGTCAATTATGAACTGGAATTTAGGAAAAAATTCCTAAAAGAAAAATCGGAATATTTTGTAATAGATTATAATAACGATTTTTCCATTAAATACGAGCTAGAGTTTCAAGAAAGTGAATACCGGGCCCTCCAGGCCAGAACGGCAAAGCTCTTACAGGATACTCAAAACAACATCAGGTTTTATCCAGGCCTTGATCCTAAAGATACCTTTGTTGACCTTATACAGACTGGAGAGTGCTATAAGGCTGTGGTGGTAAGTATCGATTCTGTTGACAGAATTGTGTATTTTTCAGTGGGAGGAGTGATTGGGATTATACCTTACGAACAATTTAATTGGGCCAAAGAAAGAGTGATTAATGCCGATCAGCCCAATTATTCCCTGATTAACAATCCTTCTTCAATACTCAAGCCGGGCGATATAATTCAGGTTAAAATTCTTAATAAATCAACCTCCCTTTATCCGAATGTGTGGAAAAATTCACAGGATTCATTTAAAAAACAAAGTTTCTTTAATGTCAGTAAACAAGAAAAATATCTTTTGGGACTTTTGGATCAGGAGCCTGATGTACAGGGGGCGCTTTTGTCTCTTAATCCAAATACTGGAGAAATTGTTTCATTTGTTGGAGGAATAGATTTTGATAGAAATCAATTTAACCGGGTTGTTCAATCCAAAAGACAACCTGGTTCATCTTTTAAGCCAATTTTGTATGCTGCCGCTTTGGAGGAAGGGTTTACTCCGGCTACTACGGTCATAGATTCACCAGAAGCGTTGGGGGGAGTTGATGAATCACTCAATTGGAAGCCTAAGAATTATGATGGTGAATTTCTTGGACCGATGACTTTTCGAACTGCGCTGGAGCTTAGTCGAAATGTGCCAACCATAAAAATTGCCGAACAACTGGGAATTAATAAGATAACAGATTTTGTTAATCGAATTTGTTTTGATGTAATTTTGGAAAAAGATTTAAGCTTGGCATTAGGGTCTTTCGGGGCCAGTTTGATTGAGTTAGTAACAACTTATGGTATTTTTCCCAATCGAGGAAAAATTGTGGATGCAAAGTCTATAATTACGATTACGGATAGGGATAATACCCCCTATTTTTTGGATGAGAATATCAAGAAAAATAAAATTTTAGAAAAAGAAAAAAATAATATTCAAGTTAAAGAACAATTGCCAATAAGTGAGGTGATAAAAAAGCTGGAACCATCCATTACCGCATCGGCTTCCGTTGTTGAATCTTCTGCTTCAAAAGAAGGAAATCGGTTTTTAACTTCGCTTGATAGAGAACAGGTTTATGATGAGCGGCTGGCCTATATTATGTCCAATTTGCTCAGGGGGGTTGTATTACATGGAACGGGCCGGGAGGCAAGAAGTGTTGGAGAATTTATTGGAGGAAAAACAGGTACCACCAGTAATTATGTTGATGCATGGTTTATTGGATTCTCCTCGAATTTAACCACCGGAGTATGGACCGGTTTTGATGATAATAAAACCTTAGGGTGGGGCGAGACGGGAACTAGATCGGCTCTTCCTATCTGGAAAAATTACATGGGGCATGGGCTAAAAAAATATGGGGAGCAAGATTTTGCTGTTCCAAAAGAAATAATTTTTACCAAAATAATCAAAGAAACGGGTAGATTGTCAGAGGCAGGAAGTAAATCATATTTTATAGAAGCTTTTGTGGAAGGAACTGAGCCAGGTAATGAGGAGGTGCTTTCCCAGGAAGTTCTTCACTACCAGCCAACAGATGGTAACAGTCAAGTAATCAAGGAAAAGCCGACTATTGATAAAAAAGAATTTTACGAAGACGAATATTTTAACAATCAATAATATCAAAGATATTTAGCGTGGTGGGGGATTTTTTTGCCTCTGTGATTTGCAGTAATATTTATTACTCACACGAGATAAACAACCGAACGGTTAATGGTATGTGGGGAGTAGATGGATAGAAGCAAAAAAAGCATCAATCATTATTTTATACGGGCATTGTTATTATCTCTGATAATCCACATGGCTTTTTTATTTTCACATTTTGATTTTAAAAAAAATAATTTGATTGGGGTGAACCAAGAGAAGAAAATAAAAATCGTTTTAATTGACGATGAAAAAAGAACAAGTGATAAAAAGGTTGAAGAAAAAAAGCGTCAGATAGTGAATTCAAGTCAAAAAACACCGGTTGATGAAAAAGTGGATTCTAAATTTCTTGGGAAAACCAATCAGTTATTTGAAAGACAAACAGTTGCCAAACAAATAGGTAGTTTCAAAGATGCCGGTCTTGGGGTGGAGCATGGATCAGATTGGTTGAGTAATAAAATCCAAAATATCGAAAACCCAATTATTAAACCCAAGACTAAAAAAATAAATCATATGTTATCGAAAGAAAAAATAAGTCTTAAAGATCTGCTGGTTAATCAAAATATGGCAAAACAGATAATAGCGAACAAAGAAACAGCTTCCAAGGGGATAAGATCGGGAGATAGGCTCAAGATCGGACCATCTATGAATAATGATTTTATTGAGGATGTTAAGCTTGGCGATTTTACCAAGTTAAATACTACCGAATATAAGTATTTTGGTTTTTATGATCGAATAAGAAAAAGACTGGAGCAGTTTTGGGGAAACTCATTACAAGAAAAAGCCAGGAAATTGCAGGCAAGAGGTGGTCGGATACCGGCCGGAGAAAATAAAATCACTTCTTTGAAAGTAACGATAGATAAAATGGGAAATATTACAAATGTTTTTCTTAAGAGTACCAGCGGTATAATTGAATTGGATGAAGCGGCGATAGAATCGTTTAAGCAGGCTGGACCTTTCCCAAATCCGCCCAAGGGTATGATTGAAAATGGTTATGCTGAAATTGAGTGGGGATTTGTCGTTAAAAGTTGAAATCACAGGGTGGGTAGAAAAGAGATTTTAATGGTTGGTTTGTTTTTTTAAAACCTCTTTTAGTTTTTCCATACCTTCCATTAAAACATAATCATTCCATATGTTATCTAGTGACCTGATGGTGTCCACCAGTAAAACAGCAGCTTGATCCCTTGATATTTTTTCGTTTTCTGAAAGATAGTTTATCGCATGTGCCAGAGCTTTAATCGCAGGAGATTCACATATCTTGGAGAGTTTTTCCTGGTAGGAAATATTGATTTTTTTTTCCTTGCTTTTTATAATAGCAGTATTTATTAAGCGAATAGAATCTTGTTCTTTATTTGTCATTTTAACTTATCACCATTGTTTCGACTACGAGGCAAAAGTATGAATTTTTTGTATTAATTCGTAAAGGGAAAAAAATAATTTCTTTGTATGAAGTTGCAATAATAATTTTTTTGTTTATAAATAAAAAAATCATGCCCTGATAGGCAAGGCATGATTTTTTTTAGTTTGTGAAAATTATTTAAGAAATTTTTTCGCAATGTACCTTATAGTCATTTGCGTTCATTAATTGATCAAATTCTGTTTTATTGGTAATTTTAATTTTGACCAACCAGCTTCCAAAAGCATTTTGATTGATGTTTTCAGGAGAATCAGACACATTTTCATTTACTTCTAAAACTTCGCCGCTAGCAGGAGAGAAAAGATCATTCACTGATTTAATGGATTCAATGACACCACAAGGGTTGCCTTTTTCCAGCATCGAGCCTATTTCTGGAAATTCAACAAAGACAATATCTCCCAAACTGGACTGGGCAAAGTCAGTGATTCCAAAAGTTAATACATCACCTTCAAGCAATGCCCATTCATGGTCGTCAGTGTACTTTAAATTGGGTTTAATTTCATGTGCCATTACTTATGTCCTCCTACAACAAACGGTTTTAAATGATATTCTGTATCGTACATTTTATCCCTGATTTGAATTTTAAAAAGTTTATTTTTTGGAAATCTATCTTTTTCAATGTGAGCTAGGGCGATTCCTCTTTCTAAAACAGGAGAATAACCACCAGAGGTCACAACACCAATATTGTTGTTATTGGAATCTAATATTGAATAACCCGCACGAGGTATTCCTTTTTCGATAGAAAGTTTTACTAAATTATAGCGAGGGCTGTAATTGGCAAGAGCATTTTTACCGATAAAATTTGCTTTATCCATTTTGACAGTCCATTTTAAAGCACTATCAAGTGGAGTTACTTCATCATTTAGCTCATGTCCATAGAGGGGAAAACAAACTTCAAGTCGTAAAACATCCCTAGAAGCAAGACCACACGGCACAACTCCTTCTTGTAAAAATTCCTTCCAAAGTATTTTGGCAAAATCATGGGAGCAAAAAATTTCCACTCCATCTTCCCCGGTATAACCGGTTTTGGAGATAATATATTTATAATTATTTCTTTCACTTTCTTTTACGGAATAATAAGGAAAATCACCAGGGGGGAGAAGATGTATTTTTTTTAAGATGGCATCTGATTTTGGCCCTTGAAGTGCAATAAGAGAATAATCATCAGATTTATTTTCCAGTTTACAGTCAAATTTTCCAACATTTTTACTAAGCCAATTCCAATCTTTTTCCATATTGGAAGCATTTACGCAGATGAGGATTTTCTGATCATGGATTTTGTATGAGATGTGATCATCAACCACAGTTCCATTTTCTCTACAGATCGGGGAGTAGACAGCCTTGTTCGGTCCTGCATTGATAAAGTCGTTGGTCATAAAATTGTCCACGAATTTTAATGCATCTTTACCGGTTACAAAAAATTCACCCATGTGGCTAACGTCAAACATTCCGCAATTTCTTCTAACAGCAAAAACTTCTTCTTTAACAGAAGAATATTGAAGAGGCATGTCAAATCCCGCAAATGGCGCCATCTTTGCTTTTAGTTGAATATGCTCATGGTATAAAGAAGTTTTTTTAAGTTCCATAAACTTGCCTTTTTTAAAAAATTACTAATGGACAACACCCCATGTGTTATATGTTTTTTTCGGCGGCTTGTAAAAGGTTTTGACTGAGAGTCAAGATAGTTAATGGCCCAACGCCTCCAGGTACGGGGGTTATCGCATAGACAAGTGGTGAAACTTTGTTAAAATCAACATCTCCGCATAGGTTTCCATCTTGATTAGTATTTATTCCGACATCTATTACGACAGTTTTATTTTTTTGAGACGGATGTATGAAGGTTTCATTTAAAAAGTTAGGCTTCCCGATGGCAGAGACAATGATATCTGCCTTTTGGGTTAATTCGGATAAATTCTCAGTTTTACTATGGCATAGTGTTACGGTGGCATTAGCGTTGGTAAGCAGCATTTGCATCGGTTTTCCGACAATCATGCTTCTTCCGATGATAACGGCATGTTTCCCGCTGACCGAAATATTATAATATTTTAGTAAGCTCATGACACCGTAAGGTGTGCAAGGTCTAAAATAATCATTTTTTTTATTATCCGATAAAAGTGAAAACAAATTAAAAGGATGAAAACCATCTACATCTTTTTCCGCAGGTATCAATTTTTCGATTTCAAGATTGGCAAGGTGTTTGGGAAGAGGAAGTTGCACAAAAGCACCGTGAACATTTGCAGCTGATGAAATTTTATTTAGTTCGATGACAAAATCATTAACAGAAATATTTTCATCAAGATGGTGGATATCGCATTTTGCTCCAAAAGATTCACAAAATTTCTTTTTTCTATTGGTATAGATTTTACTTGCCTTATTATTACCAACCAAAAGTACTTGTAAATTAGGAATGATGCCATTTTTTTTCAATTTGTTACAACGGATTTTTAAACTTTCAAGCTCTTGATCAATAATGGGTTTGGAAATTAGGTTAATAGACATCGGCTTCTCCTTGAATGCGGGTATCATATACCAGAATAATCTTTTTTTAAACTTTGATTGCGAGGTAATGTTTGTAAGGATAAGATGTTCTGTAATTGAATTTTTTTCAGACAGGGCCTTTAAATGATTATTCTTGGCATTGACCCGGGCTCTCTTAAGGCCGGATACGCAGTAATTGAATTGGAAAATAAAAAATACAGGTATTTGGCTTCCGGTGCGATGAAGTATGGACATATTGAAACTTTTATTGATCGGTTAGGCGTAATTTTTAATAGCTGCAAAAATTTGATGGAAGAATACAGACCAGATGAAATTGCGATTGAATCACTTGTTTATGTAAAAGGAACAACATCTATTTTAAAATTGGCTCAGGCCAGGGGTGCTATGCTGGCTGCTTTTAATCTTTATAAGCAAGGTCATATTTATGAATACTCACCAAATGAAATAAAATCTTGTGTTTCGGGACATGGACATGCGGAGAAAGAGAGTATCCAAAAAGCACTGGATATGGTTTTCAAGGGGATTATTTATAAAACAGATGACGAAAGTGATGCGCTGGCAATCGCTTTTGCCCATACTTTAAGTAGCAGAAAATTACAAATTAATATAACATCGAGACAAAAAAAAAGCCGGGGAACTAGGTTAAGAGATCTCCGAAATTAGGAGAAAAAAATGATTGGTTATTTACAAGGGACAGTACTGTTTAGTGATGGAAATGAAATTATTCTGGGAACCAATTCCGGTATTGGGTATCAAATATTTTACAAAAAAGTTCTCGTGGAGGGAAGTGTAGCTTCTTTGTTTGTATCTCATATTATAAAAGAGCACGCACAGGAATTATATGGATTCGCTTCTTTGCGGGAAAAAAAGTTATTTGAAATGATGTTGAGTGTAAAAGGAGTTGGGCCTAAGTCGGCTTTTGTTTTGATCAGTACCTTGGGGGTTTTACCAACGATTGATGCAATTAACTTTGAAAATAAAAAAGTATTGTCCGGTGTTCCTGGAATAGGGCAAAAGACTTCAGCTCAAATTATTTTGGATCTAAAAGATAAAATTAATAAAATAAAAATGTATTCAGATGCCAGGGTGGTGCTTGATATTGATACCACGAAAGAGGCTGTTTATAAGGGCCTAAAAGTTGATAATTTGGTGGAAATGATTGATATATTGGATATGACCGACTCAAAAATCATGACAGACACCATAATGGCCTGTAAAGAACTGGGTTTTAAAGAGGATAAAATTATCCCGTTGGCTCAAAAAATTCTGGAAAATAATAATATATCGAAGCCAGAACAATTAATTCATCTGGTGCTAAAGGAGATATAGATGGAGACATATGAAAACCTGGAAAGATTTATTTCTCCTAAGGAAATCCCTAGTGATAAATGCATAGATACGGGTCTTAGACCTAAAAGTTTTCAGGAATTTATAGGTCAAAAGAAGATTGTGAATAATATTGAGGTAATGGTTAAGTCGGCCAAGATTAGAAAAAAGGCAATGGATCATGTTTTATTTTCCGGGCCTCCAGGGCTTGGGAAAACTTCGCTTGCTCTTTTGATTTCCAATGAACTGGGGAGTGACCTTCAAGTGATTTCCGGCCCTGCGGTTGAAAAAAAGGGAGATTTGGCAGCGATCCTTACCAATTTAAATGAAGGTGATGTCTTGTTTATTGATGAGATTCACCGTATGCATATTTCCGTGGAAGAGATTCTTTATTCGGCTATGGAAGATTTCAGACTTGATATTGTGATAGGCCAAGGCCCATCAGCTCGGACCATGAAAATTGATATTGCCCCGTTCACCTTGATTGGTGCGACCACCAAATCAGGGCTTCTGTCTAATCCTCTGAGAGACCGATTTATGGCCCACCTGCATTTTGATTTTTATGATCCAGAAGATTTGGCTCAAATAATTGATAATAATAAAAAGAAACTGAATGTGGTTTTAAGCGATGATGCTAAAAAAACTATTTCATTTTGCTCAAGAGGAACCCCCAGAATTGCCAATAGGATTCTGCGGAGAGTTCGCGATTTTGCGCTAGTTCAAAATCAGGACGTCGTGACCAACCAAGAAGTAGATGAATCTTTGAAGTTAATGGAAATTGATTCCTATGGGCTTGATCGCATGGATCGAAAAATTCTACAGGTTATTCAAGAATATTATGCTGGTGGCCCGGTCGGTATTGAGGCTCTTTGTGCGACTCTTGCTGAAGACAGATGTACCATCGAGGATGTCTATGAACCTTATCTTTTGAAAGAAGGTTTTATTCTTCGAACACCAAGGGGAAGAATGATTTCACAGAAGGGGAAAAATATTATCTGATTGTAAAATTATCGAAAAGACATCTTTAGAAATATAAAGAAATATACGAATAGTATTTTGATGAGATGGATTTTTATCTTGATTTTATTTTTGAACTGTGTACCCTTTTAATCTAATAACCGAATAAGCTTATGTGTTTTTTGAATAAAAAAATCTTTGTTCCATAGTTTTATTATTTCATTTTTATCTGGTTTTAAAAATTTAGCTATGTCTCTTCTAATGTCTTCCCAATTAATGTTTACTATTTTTAATTCAAGCTGCTCTTTCAGCCAAGATGCAGTCACTAGTTGTTTTTTACCTTTCCATGGGCCAAGTTGATTTATTGCTCCTTGAAGCATTAATAAATTAATTGTTGATCCCTTGCTAATGAACCATAAGTAATCATACCAATCTCTTCCTTTGATATAATTTTTACATAATAATGCATGACATTTCCCTGCGAATAGAGACGGTATGTCATGAGTCGTAATCATAAAGTCAGTAGGAAAATCTAAGTAATTAATTTCATTTTTAGCATCAATAGGTGGATTGATATCCACTTCAACTTTAATTTGGATTTTTTTGCGTAAATCCTGGACATGCTTTAAGCTTAGCAATTTTTTTATACTCTCATCTTTTAAAAATCGTTTTTTTATATTGCTGTCAGCTTTGTCAATTCCTGAAACTTCTATCTTGTAACCATACACGTTCATCGTTTCAATTACAGTTTTCAAGTATGGTTGTAAATCAAACTCAGGATCATAATTCCTCAATACAAAATCAAGATCCTCTGAAAACCGATCAAGGCCATGTACTATTCGCAAGCAAGTACCGCCTTGAAAAAAAACATTTTTAAAAAAACCAGCTTTGGCAAGGCCATATAAAGTTACTTCTTGGGTAATTTCTTTAATTGCATTTTCTTCATCATCTCTGGTTGTGCATCTATATGATTTTAATTTTTCCTGGATTACATCTTTCATTTAAAGGCCTTTATAAGGATTTCGTATAATAGATAAATATTTTTTTTCTTATATGACTTTGCTAATATTTCAAGTTCCAGAATTGAGATCTTTGATATTTCTTGCAAAAGACTGCTTGGCTCAATTCTAAAATCATTTTCAATATCAAGTATCGAATTGTAATTTTTACGACGAATATAAATAAGGTCAAAAAGAGCCTTCAAGGGAGATGCCATCAGTACGCCTCCCTCTTCTTTGTGGCTTTGAACTCCCATAAAAAAAGGTCTGCTCGAAATATAATCAAAAGAAAAGTTACCAAGATCATTTGAAAATGTTTTGTTTTTTCTTTGGAAACACGCAGAGGTTGTGGTGTAAACAGCTTCTGGAATTAATCCGTGGTATGAAAGAGCTGATTCAAATGATATGTAACTTGGATCGTATAATTTATTGGCAACGACTAACTTTGAAATTGAACCTCTTTGTAAATTTTTTGCAAATAAATATAATCCTCTCTTAAGCTTTAAAAATTCACGAGTTTCAAGGGATCTAGTTATTCCGCTATGAATCGCAGGATCAGTAATTGAATTAAAAATGGTTTTTATATCTTGCAAGGTAAAGATGTCCCTCTTTATGTGCTCTCTTAATTTATATGCAAAATCCAATCTTTTGCTCCATTAACAATCATTTATAGTATGTTTTTAGATAATTTTAATACTTTTTTGTAACAATTACAATCATTTTATGATTGTTTATGGTGCAAATAATTCGATTCTGACCTCATAATCCCATAAACACATCTTTAGTTAAGCAATGATCTTTTCTTCCTTCTTAAAAAATAAAAAAATCTCCCCTATAATTTATAGATGAGCAGCCTTCACGTAATAATCACCATTCTTGTTTTATTCTTGTCTGGAATTGACATAATTGAAGCTAAAATTAATGTATTAGCACTTGATTTTAATCAAACCACCGAGACCGATGTCTTAAAGAATTTGTCCAAAGAATGTTCTGAGGATATGGAAATTAAAAGTGCCTTGGATGATGAAACATTATCCGGTGAACCTAAGGATAAAATTTTACAATTATGTGAATCAGGATATGCACCAGATGTGATCATGATATCAGGTCATTATGCATCTGCATGGTCTGGAGATAGAGGATCACTTACGTTGGTCGAATTGGAAAAATTGTCGTGTAATCCTAAATGTAATAATTTTTTCTCTAAAGTTAAGATTGGATTTTTTCTAGCATGTAATAATCTTATAAAAACCGCCAAAACCAACGAAACTGCAGAACAGTTTATGAGACGTATTTTGGAGGAACATCAGGATCGGTTTGGTCCAGATAATGCCATTGATGCAGGAATTGATATGTTTGAAGGCGAAAATGGGGATACAAACGCACGTAGATTATCTGATATATTTTCTAATTATAAGGCAATGATGGGGTTTGATGGGGGCGCACCTCTTAGTGGCAAAGAGGGTGGCAAGTCAGAGATCGGATTTAAAAATGTGTTTGAAAAGCTCAAGCAGAAAACCAAATCAAAAAATATTTGTGAAGGGTTAGGCAAAATACTTGAAAACGATAAAGAAAAATCTCTTGATCCGCTGGTCAAATTATTAGATTCATGGAAAGAGGAGATGAATAAAGTTGAAGCTCAAGGACATGGACAAGATGCCGCTTATTTGTGTCAGCAATGTTTTGATGGTTCTAAAATCAATAGTGAGGAAGTGCCAAGAACAATAATTTGTGATCTATTGAGTGAAGATAATGAACGCATAACAAATGCCATAACAGAAGTGCTTATAAATCCTGCTTGGCTGGATAGACTTTTTAATAAAATGGCTCAAGCGATAGAGATTATGTGTGGGGATGAAATTCCGTGTGCCAAGTTAAATATAACGAAGGATCAGAAAAATTTATTGCTAGAGATTGCCAGGAAAAAACTTAAATTCTATCCCTCGTTGGTGCATAAGTGGTCTGCTCTTAAAATGATACTGTATCTACATAAAAAAAATGACTCGTTAGTATTGGAGCATTCAGAACTTTTTAAGAAATTGTTGAATGATTATATGAAAAGTTCCCAGGTAATTAATCGAGATGTTTTTAGACAGACTATCCTGGAAGCTCCTTTGCCAATAATTGAGAAAAATGCTGATGAGTTGTTTTTACATTATAAGACGACTGAGGATAGAGAGCTCAAGCGTGATATATATGATTGTTTTGCAAAGACCTTGGGGGCCTATAAGGGGACCATATTTCTGGATAACGTTCATAATTATAAATTTTCTTCAGATAATAAATATTTCTATATAGTTTCATTTGATGGATTAATCAAAGTGTTTGAGATTAATGAGAAAGATGAAAAACTTAAAAATCTTGGAGGGAATATAATCAAACAAAATCAAGTCGCATGGGGTGTTGATATATCAGCAGATGGTAAATATATAGCGATAGCATCAAGAGATAAAACGGTAAAGGTTTATAAAACTGGTAGAGGGCTGCTTTCTGAACTTGGGGGAGAGGAAATCAAGGCCAATGAAGATTTTCGTAGTATTGCCATATCAAAGGATAGTAAATATGTGTTAGCGACTGCATTCTCTGATGGAATAATCAAAGTGTTGGAGATTAAAGACGAAAAACTTAAAGAACTGGGTGGGGATAAAATTCAGTATCATAAAAATGACGTCTTGAAAGTCGATATATCAGAGGATAGTGGATATGTAGCGACGGCGTCAAGCGATGGAACGGCAAGGGTTTATAAAATCAGGGATGGAACACTCATAGAACTCAAGGGTGCTAAAATACAGTCAAAAGAAGGATTCTATCGTGTGTCCATATCTGCGGATAATAAATATGTTTCTATAGGCCAATTTGATGGAGCACTAAAAGTGTTTAAAATTAGTGATGAAAATCTTGTTGAGATCGCAGAAGATGAGATTAAAAAACATGAGATTCTTACCAATAAGGATAAATCATCAGACAAGTATAGAATAATAATTTCACAAGAAACTGGTACCGTACAGTTATTTAATGCTAATAAGGATGATGGACGGTTAGTTGAATTTGGAAAATAAAGATAGGGAATGAACTAATGAATAAGATTTTTATAGCAATAATTATAGGAGTTGGCGCCATTGGTCTTGAAGCAAGTGAATTAGATTTATCAAAATGTGAATTTATAAAACATAAGGATAAAATTTCCAAGGATTATAAGCTATGCAAATGGGGTGGTTGGAGTGTTTTTTATAAAAAGGGGAATATTCGCTTGGCTGAGTATGTAGGTTCCGGAAAAACCCATGTGACACCAAATGCTAAAGGGTATCAAGTGAAGATCTTTGATATTAAAAATGTGGCAGATTATGTGGTTTCGATTATAGACAAAGAAACACTGATAAAATGTTTTAAATGTAAAATACCACCAGTGGTTGATATTCAAAATAAGACCCAGACAATGAGTTGTTCTTGTAAGGATGAAAAGTGATTTCGGAGAAAAGTAAAGAGTTGATCTGACTATTCAAGTTGGATATTTGAAGTGTTTTAATAATCAGAATTATTTTTAAAGTCAGGAAAATTTAATCATACTGATTGATCCCTAATTTCTTTTAGAATTAAAAATATGAAATATTGACAATTGTTCAGTTTGAAAACAACATAAATCAACGGAACATGCGTTGAAAAATCGCAAAAATGAGTATTTTGTATGTATAAAAATCGCAATATCAATATACTAGATATTTTAAATAAAAAAAGTTAAAATATTATGTAGTTCTTTCCCAGGTTCCTTTTCCATTAAACGAAGCGGGGATTGAAATTTTGCCTTGGAAGATTTTTATAGATAAACTGTGGGCCAGACAGCACACTTGAAAAATAATACTTAGGTGATGCTTCTATCGATTTCAATTCCTCCATCTGTGGCAACATCTTGAAGGCAGTCCCATACTGCCGTTTTTACATTTTGAACGGTAATTTTATTTTGCTGATTTTTGGCAATAGGAATTATAACTTCATCTGCAAAAGAAGAACCAAGCGAGTTAACGCCTAAAAAATCTAGGCAGACGGGATACTCAATATTTCGCGCAATTTTTTCCATAGTATCTTTTCCAAACTCTCGTCCAGTTAAAACACTTCCGTACTTATTCATCATTAATATTTTCATATCGATTTATTTCCTTTGTTAAAAAGTTATCTGCTTCTTCTCTGGTATTTTTATTAAATTGGTGATCAATATATAAAAAACCAAAACGAGTGCTCTGAGCGTCCAATAAAGGCGGTTCGATCCTTGTTATTTTCGCTTTATCGGTTATTTGAAAATCAAATTTAAAGTCAATATTTCCACTCGACACTCTAACAAGAGATTTATTTCCCATTGCAATTGATAGAATATCTGTTAAGCCTTTGCCTCTTTTATACTCATCATCCCAGGAGGAAACATTTTGTTTAAAGGCATTTAAAATTGCCATGTGATCACTTAGGTTGCTGTATTTAGGATTTTGTTTGAGTGATTTGTGTATTCCTTGCCCGACGTCTGCAACTCCTATGACGACACATTTTGAGTTTTCTCCTACGCTATACCTTTGGGCCTGAATAAAACACATCTTATTTTTAAGTAAATTTCCATCATGAGTGAGAGAATTATCGGCAAGTTCTCCTATTAACCATCCGATATAACCACCAATTTCATCTGAAAAGCCCTGTTGGATAAACAACGTGTTTAATTGTTCAATAACTCTTCTCTCTTCTCCTTTTCTTCGAAGAATTGTTATTGATAAAAGTGAGTCAGGTGGAAAATATTTTTCTCCTTCTAATATTTTTTTATTGTATTCAACCAACGGGGCAAATTGATCAATATAATTAAAAAAGCCGACATGTCTTAATTTTTTGCATGCCTCGGAAGTATTAATCAAAAGTTGTGTTTTTTTACTTTCTCTTGACCTGCTAATTAAATAAACTAACAAGGACAGTGTCCCATAAGGGTCAATGTAGTGGACCCCCCTTAAGTCAACTATATTTTTTTTTGCTTCAAGATTTATAGTATCTTTCGTGGAAATAATTTCTAACTGACCAGTTGGTATGACCCATGAGGTGACTTCGTCATTTTTTCCTTGAAGATATTCTTCAATTGCCTTTTTTGAAAATTTAACCCTTTTACCAATAAGGGTTTCAAATTTTCCTAGTGTAGTTGTTTTTCTCATCATTCGAAGTGTAGGGATAGATATTCCCAACATTTTGGCTACCTCTGTAACTGACAAATATTCTGATTCTTTACTCACAATTTTTTCTCAATTTTGCTCTATTTTTCTTTATTTTACCATATTTCATCAATTTAAGCAAATAAATAAAGTTTAGTTTTAATTGGTTCTAGAAATATTTTTTATTGTATTATCGCCTTATTCATTTAGAAATGCTTCACTCTATTTTCTTACTTCTTCTAGGATTATAATTTCTTAAAACATATTCACATATCTACTTTCTCTCGATAAAATTTCTAGAACAATTAAAAACGTCCATTGTCTGTATTGGCAAGAAGGAATTAAAAAAATTTTAAACTGTTAAATAGGTTAAATATAACGCTGACCCAGAAAAATGATATTGTGTCTAGGTGATAAACAAAGAATTGACCTGATAATCTTTATATATTTGGTCAGATAACGATGTTTTTTTCCCGTCCATAAAATTTAAAAATTTCTCTCTGAAATCAATCTTATCAAAAATACGGCAAATAATTCAGCACTGATTAGGCGAAAGATGAATGATCCGATAAAATAAGAGGATGAATATATTCAAGTTAACAATATTCATGGTGATGCTTAATATTGTACTTTTATTTGAGAGCAATATTTGCGTTGCTGGCGCAATCAATGATTGTTTAAAAACAGAAATTGGTGATAAGTCTGGATTAGAATTTTATACAGATAGAGAAAATTTATTAAAAGCTGAACGGATTTCTCGTTCTAAATCTCTGACTTCAAAACTCAAACCCATAAGCGGAAGAGTCAAGTCTCCAGTAGAAGATAAAATTCGTACATTAGAAATTGATGATAAAAAGGGGAAGAAATATTTAAAAGGAACAACTGGTGCAGTTCTTTATACGCTTGAAGACGGAACACAGGTCGTTTTTAAACCGATAAATTCTAAATGGCAGTCCAATTATCGTGCAGAAGTTTTAGCCTACGAGATTGACAGGCTATTTGGATTTAATCTTGTGCCTGAAACTTCTGTTCGCAGAATCAAAGGGAAATTGGGCTCGGTACAAATTTATAAAAAAAGAAATAAATTGATTACCCCCAGAGAGTCAGAATTAGATAAGCAAAGTTTTTTTGATTTTTTAATAGATAATGGTGATAGAAATAGCAGTAATTTTTTTGTGGCGGATCAAGGTAATATTGTTTCAATAGATCATGGTACAAGTTTTACAGGTACTGGGTGGAGTTATAGAAGTTTTGAGGAACGTCACCAAGAAATTGAGAGATTTTTAAAAAGCACAGAAGGCAAAATAATTATCAAAAATATGAGAGAGAAAAATATTAAAACTCTTGAAAAAGAGGTGGAAAATTATATTGGAAAAAAGGATGCAAAGAGATTTATAGATCGCTTGCAATATATTCTTGAATATACAACCGTAAGGTAATTGAAAAGTGCAATTTGATTACTTGGATCTATCGATTTCTTGGATCAAATAATATGGCCGCTCTTGCTTCTTGAAAATCAAGTGAAAGAGTTCTTGGGGATAATGATAATCGGGATGTCATATCCCGACAATAGGACATTATCTGATCGTGTACAATTTTTCTTACGTTTTGTATTCAAAAAGATCAGCCATACCTCTGAAGATTGAGACAAGATTTTTGGCGGAATCTCCGCTTGCTTTTAAGGTTAGTTCACCTTCTTGAGAATATTGGATATTGACGCCTTTGAAAAGATTGGCAATATTAATTGGGGAAGTAGCCATAGCAGGAATGGTTACTTCGTTGGTAACAGATTCTGCTATCTGGACGAGGTCTTCATCAGGCGGACTTTCGGGGGGGCAGAAAGCCAAATTGGCGTTTACCATATTGGCATCGGCAATCGCATATCAGTATGGTCTATATCATCAGGGCAATCGAGAAGGTAAATCTTTTAGACTTGTTATGATTGATGAGGCATTTAGCAAGTCAGATGAGAAAAATTCACGTTATGCTTTGGAATTATTTAAAAATCTCAATCTCCAACTCATTGTGGTCACTCCCAAGGATAAAATATACGTTGCTGAATCATCCGTAAAAACTATTTACCTGGTACAAAATAGTGAAAAATTGGACGATTCATCAGTCAGAACAATTTCCATTCTTGAATATTCAAAACTACGAGAAGAGATGAATAAACAAAGAGAAATTACTCATGTCCAATGAAGAACTAGAAAAAAAGATAAAAAAAATTGTTGAAAGATATTATTTATCCACAGGTGATAAAAAAAAAGATTTTTTTCCACAGAAAATCAAACTTTATTTTACCAAGGACAATTTCAATCAAATGTCCACGGAACTGGAAGAATTTAATAATTTTATAAAAGGCAAACATGAATTTGAAATTGAATATCAATGCTTAAACACAAAAAAATGGGGTAAACAAACTATTCCAAGCTATTTGCGTTTTGATAATATTAATCAATTAATTCATTTGACCCGCAAGGGGAAAGAGTATCAACGTTTTATTGAAGTAACTGACTATTTAAAAAGTCAATTCAAGGAATTTATCAATTGGCCTCAATATGTGTCGGATGTGCGGGATATTTTGCATTACTCGTTAGATGAATGGCGCCAGATTGTTGAAGTGGCCAGGTTTTTGGGAAACCAGCAAAGAGAGGAAATTTTTATCCGGGAAATACCAGTATCAACCTCGACAAAATTCTATGAGCAAAATAAGCGAATAATAAAAAAAATAATAATGTTTCTGTTTAAAGATTTGAATTTGGAATATTCCGATGACTGTTTTGAAACAATATTGAGGATAAAACGATATCCCTCGCTGATTCGAATCAGATTTTTGGATCAAAACTTACAGGATCAATTAAAAATAAAATTCAGTGATTTTGCCGTAAGTGTTGAAGATATGAACAAAATGATTGAAAAAAACAATAATTATCCTCCAAATGTTGTTATATGTGAAAACAAAGAAAGCTATTTTTCTCTTCCCAAAATACCCAATAGTCTTGCCATTTTTGGTGAAGGAGTTGCCGTTTTAAGATTGAAAAAAGTTATATGGTTGCAGAAATCAAGGTTAATTTATTGGGGTGATATTGATGCCAAGGGTTTTGAAATCCTCGCTGATTTAAGGGAGGCTTTTCCTCATGTCAGATCGTTGATGATGGACTGGCCAACCTGGGAGCAATTTAAAGCCTATTGTATAAGCACTGCCTATAAAGGAGCCTCGATTTTGAGAGGTACATTAAGCACGGAAGAAATGTCTCTTTATCAATTGGTCAAAGAACAGGGGATGCTTCTTGAGCAGGAGAAGATATCGAAGGAATATGTTTTTTCAAAGTTTGAAGCTCTTTAATTAGTGATAACTTTGTGGCGGGATTATATAAAACACACGCCTCGAGAGACATTTAAGAAGCGAAATGAAACCGCACATTTTTTAGGGCAAATGACCCTTTCGTCAAGAGAGAAATATAAGTCCCTGGAAAACATATAATCATTTGAAATTAAAGGATAATGGTATAATTTTTACATCGTGGGACTTTTTTCGTCTATTATCTGGTATGTAGTTGGATGTCGCTTGCCGATAAGAACACCCGACTGAATTAGTGAGATTTTAGTTGCCAAAACATCTAGTTTTTTATTATTTAGGGTAAAAAATTGTATGTAGTTGTCAGAAAATGTTATTTGGTTGATAATGTTATAACTACTTAAAATTTTAGGAATTAACTTAATGCTATATCAAAGAACTCTATCAAAATCGACATCTGTTACGGGGATTGGACTCCATACGGGGAAGAAAATCACTTTGACAATACATCCGGCCAAAGCTGATTTTGGTATTCAATTTAAACGAAGTGATCTGCCTGATGCACCGGTACTAAAGGCTTCAGCTGATACGGTGGGAACAACTGAAAATAATACTACGATCGGGAGTGGCGTGAATGTTATTCACACCGTAGAACATTTGTTATCAGTTTTTTACGGACTTGGGGTTGATAATGCTTATTGCGAAGTTAATGGCCCGGAGATTCCAATCATGGATGGTTCGGGGGCGTCTTTTGTTTTTCTTTTAAAGGAATCGGGAATCACTAATCTAAATAAATCAAAAAAATTTTTGGTGGTGCTTGAGCCTATTCGAGTCGAGCTGGACGATAAGTGGGCGCAGATAGAACCATCCTCAAGACTCATCGTTGATTCAACCATTGTGTTTGCTCATCCCATAATTAGAAGTCAAAATAAATCATTGGAATTTTCTTGTGATAATTTTATTGATCTTATCAGTAGGTCACGCACGTTTGGTTTTCTAAAAGATGTTGATATGCTCAAGAGAAAAGGACTTATTAAGGGTGGATCTCTTGATAATGCGATTGTGTTAGATGATTTTAAAGTTATGAATTCCGATGGGCTCAGGTTTAAGGATGAATTTATTCGTCACAAAATCCTGGACACCATTGGTGATATCAGTTTGCTTGGCTACGAGGTGTGTGGAAAAATTACTACCTATAAGTCAGGTCATCTTCTCCATAATATGCTTTGTAGAAAACTGCTGGAGTCACCCAACTCTTATGAAATAGTATCCGCCTCATCTATTCAAAAGGAAGCGCTGGAGGCTTTGGAACTTCCAATTGCCATGGCCCCTATTTTCCAATAAAATTCTCTTATTGTTTACAATCGTAAAATTCTTGCATTTACACTTAAGAACAAACTGGCCAATGAGTTAGAACGATTGTATTTCAAGTAAAGGTAAAATTTTGGCAGAGGAAGTAAAATGAAATTATCAAAAGGTTTTTGGCAGACGTTCAAGGAAACTCCAACCGATGCGGAAATTCCATCTCATCAATTAATGATTAGAGCAGGACTTATTTATAAACAATCCGCAGGATTATTTGCCTATCTGCCCATGGGGCTTAGAGCTCTTCAAAAAGTTGAAAATATTATTAGACAGGAACATGCCAAAGCTGATTGTTATGAAATTAGGGCCAGCGTGATAACCCCCGCAGAGCTTTGGCTAGAATCCGGCAGGTGGGATAAAATGGAAGGTCAGATGCTTAAAATGAAGGATCGTGCCGGGAGAGAGCTTTGTGTGAGCCCGACCGCAGAAGAGGCTTTTGTGGATGTTTTTAGAAAATATGTGAGCTCATATAAACAGTTACCAGTTTGTCTTTATCAGATCAATACCAAATTCAGAGATGAAATTCGCCCTCGCTACGGAGTAATGAGATCGAGAGAATTTATAATGAAGGATGCTTATAGCTTTCACCCCAATGAAGAAAGTATGCATGAAACTTATAAAAAAATGTATGATGTCTATTCCAATATTTGGAATAGAATGGGACTTAAATATATTGTTGTCGATGCTGATGGCGGAACCATGGCTTCAGCTGGTAGTAGAACCCAGGAGTTTCAAGTTATCGCCGATTCAGGAGAGGATCGTGTCCTTCATTGTCCAGAATGTGGATATGCTGCCAACATTGAAGCGGCGGAAGGAAAACGAGTGATAGAATTTAGTAAAACTGACAAAAAAATTGAGTTGGTTGATACCCCGGATAAAAAAACGATGGAAGAAGTTTGTGGTTTTTTAAAGGTGGATAAGAAACATAGTTTGAAGTCCGTGGTTTATTCAGCTATTACGGGAAATGATGAGAAATTTGTTTTGGTTCTTTTGGTGGGAGATGATGAATTAAATGAAATTAAATTAAAGACACTCATGAAGTGTGATCATCTAAGGCCTGCCCTTGAGGGAGATTTGGATAAACTTCAGATACCAGCAGGTTTTTTAGGCCCTTATAAGATTGATCGAAAAAAAATTAAAGTTGTCTATGACAAAGCTATTGATTTGAGTGCCAGCTTTGTAACCGGTGGGTTGCAAAAAGATAAACATTATCTCCACTTTGTACCAAACAGGGATGATAAAGAAATCGAAGTTTCTGATTTAAGATTAAGCAATGCCGGTGATCATTGCAGTAAATGCAAAAAAGGAATTTTAAAAGAAATCAAAGGAATTGAAGTAGGACAAATCTTTGAACTGGGGGATCGTTACACTAAATCCATGAATGTGACTATTTTAGACCAAAATGGTAAGGCCATTCACCCACTGATGGGGTGTTACGGAATTGGAACTACCAGAACCGTTGCAGCTGCCATTGAACAAAATAATGATGCAGATGGAATTATCTGGCCGGTTTCGATTGCCCCTTATCATGTGCATTTTGTGGTGATTTCAAAAAATGAAGATTTTATAAAGATGAGCTATGAAATTTATGATCAGTTAATCCATAATGGAATTGAAGTGGTGCTTGATGATCGAAATGTAGGTCCTGGTTTTAAATTTAAGGATGCCGACCTTCTAGGGTTGCCACTGAGGCTGACTCTTGGAGAGCGGGATTATGCCCAGGATGGTATGCTTGAAATTAGGGACCGACGAAGTGGAAAAGCTAAAAAAATAATGAAAGAAAATTTGATTCAAGAAATCAAAGAATGGCTTTTGCAAAAACAAAATGATGAATTAAAAAGTGCCAGGGTTTAAGATGGAAGGAATTGATTTAATTATTGGTGTTCATAGTATAATTGCTGCATTAAAGAATCCTGAGCGGGTTATCAAAGAATTATATCTGACTAAAAAAGCCAAGGAAGAATTTTTAAATGGGGTTAATTTATCCAATGTAAAAGTGAATGTGGTTGATCAGCATAGAATTCAAGAAGAAGCCAAACGATTCTATATTAAAATGCAAAAAGAATTTAAAAGGATATCTTCGGAGATGTTTTTAATTGCAGAATCCTTGCCTATTTACGATGTTTCTACACTTTATAAGGATGCTGAAAGTGGAAAACTTTTAAAAATATTTTGTCTGGATCAAGTTACCGATGTTCATAACGGTGCTGCCATTTTTAGAACTGCTGCTTTTTATGGAGTAGATTATCTTGTGATGGCCCAAAAAGGTAATTTTGGATTATCTCCATCATTTTTTAAAATGGCGTCAGGCGGATGTGAGTATGTTAAATTGGTTCAATGTACCAATTTGTCGAAAACAGTAACCAATTTACAAAAATTAGGTGTTGCCACAATTGGTTTTTTAGAATCAGGTGAAGATGTCCTACCTAATTTACCCAACCAAAGCCAATGCATCGTAATGGGTGCGGAAGATCGAGGAATCTCTCATGCGGTGAGGAGGGTTTTGGAATTTAAGGTGAGTTTAAAACCTCAAGGAAAACTTTCTACGCTGAATGTTTCGGTCGCTTCGGCGATAGCTCTGGAAAAATGTTTTCCCTCATAACGCAAAGCCCATTTCATAAAAATTAGTGTTCTTTAAAGAAATACCTTGCTTAATTCAAGCTCAACGTTTATAAATTTTTGTTAGTGATATGAGTTACATTGAGCTGACTTAGCTCAGTCGGTAGAGCTGTGGTTTTGTAAACCACCGGTCGTAGGTTCGATTCCTATAGTCAGCTCCACTCATTCTTATGGCCAGGTTGCCGAGCGGTCAAAGGCAGCAGACTGTAAATCTGCCGGTGTACGCCTTCGGTGGTTCGAATCCACCCCTTGCCACCATTTTTCTATGAGCGGGAGTAACTCAGTCGGTAGAGTGCAACCCTTCCAAGGTTGATGTCGCGGGTTCGAATCTCGTCTCCCGCTCCAATAAAAAGCTATCTTCTTAACAAGATAGCTTTTTATTTTAAAGGCAAATGAATTTCAAAAGTCGTGTTAGATGATTCGTTTTGATAAAAAAGTTTGCCACCATGTTTTTCAATAATAGTGGAAGAAATACTTAAACCAAGACCAGTTCCCTCGTTCGGATTTTTGGTTGTAAAAAAAGGCTGCATAATTTTATCTTGAATGTCCGCAGGAATTCCTTTTCCGCTATCGGTAAATTTTATAATCACCTGATTGTTATCAATAAAACAATCAATTCTTATCCATTTTTCTTCTAAATTTTTAATAGCGCTGAAAGCGTTATTAAAAAGATTTAAAAACACTTGGGAAAACTGGGTTTCGCTGCAATATACTGGTAGATTTTCAGGGTTAATATTTATCTCAATCTTAATGGCACAATTATTAAATTTTTCTTGGCAAAACGTAAGGGTTTTGGTGACTATGTCCCTAAGAATTTTATATTCCAACTTATCCCTGCTTCCATCTCGCGAAAAACTTTGCAATCCTTGGACAATTTTGCTTATTCTACCAACGGTTAAATCGATTTGAGGTAAAAGTTGCAGCATCAATTCTTGGATATTTTCATCCTGCCTTTTGGCGGCATTTAATAAAATTTTTGAATAACCGTTGATAATTGCCAGAGGGTTGTTGATTTCGTGAGCAACCCCAGAGGCCATTTCGCCAAGACTTGCCAGCTTGGAAGAGCTTATTAAATTGGTTCTTTGCTGCTCTATTTGAATTCGATCTTTTTCAGACCGGATCATGATGCCGACGATAGAACAAGCTGAACGTAAAAAAAGCACCTCCTTGTTGTCTAAAGAGAATTCATTTTTAATGACAAATGAAAATACCCCCTCAACGTATTCTTCGTATTTAATTGGAAAAATATATTTTGATCTTAAAATTGATCCTTGCGGAGTCACTTTATCGCACCGGCAATCCGCATCTGTGGGTTGGATTTCTATTCCGGTTTGAGCAACTTTTCCACAATGACCCTCTCCAACAGGTATTGTGTCGCAATAAATCCCTTGATCCTCTTCTGGCGTTTCATTACTGCGAATATGGGAGGCGACTTTTTTAAGAGTATTATTTTTTTCAATAACAAAAATAACTCCTCTTAATACATTCTCCATCCAGTAAACATTTAAAATAATCTTTAAGGCCTCAGCTACCTTTTGATCAAGTTTAAGATTCATCGTTTGCACACGCAGAAGTTCTTTGAGCGTTTTCTCTCTCATGTACTGATTGAAAAGATTTTGCTGCATAATCTCCATATCTTTTTCAGATTCAATCCGAGAACTGATGTCGTTGGAGGTTATCTGGATGGCGTATAGTTCATTTTTATTGGTAAAAATAGGAGAATATGATGATTCAAACCAAAACCCAGTTTGTTCGGTTGGCTTAATAAAGTCCTTAGTAATGATTTCGTTTTTATTTATCACGATTTCTTCAGTTCTTTTTTTTATTTCGTCAGCAAACTGGGGAAAAAGTTCATATATAGTTTTATCCTCCAGTTTTTCCGGGGTTGAATTAACTGCCCGGGCAGCGGTTTTGTTAATCAAGAGTATTTTGCCGTCGGATGGAGAGTAATATGTTATTGAAATTTTTGCCCGCTCAATAAGAGATTTAAAGATGTCATTAAGTGGCCATAAATTTTTATTTTCGATAAATTCTTTCATATATTAAAAAGCATTAATTAAATGTTTATTTATTACAGTATAGGTGAGCAGACCTTTTACAAATAGTAGGGAAAAATAAACCAAAGTATTGCATAGCGGCATTGCGATTAAGATATGTTTTTTATCAACAATGACAAAATAGACCTAGACATATTTCGTTTGATGACTGTATAAGATTTAGCAAATTGGTCAGGCTCGCGTAGCTCAGTGGTAGAGCACTCCCTTGGTAAGGGAGAGGTCATGAGTTCAAGTCTCATCGTGAGCTCCACGCTAAGCCATAGGGCGCAACTTGGATAGTTAGTAGGTTTTTTCTACTTGTCAGTGGAGAGAATTTCGTTAATACTGATGTTTCAAGAAATTTGTAGGTGTTTAATTTAAAATAATTAATAATATTTGAAGGAGAAATACAAATGGCAAAAGAAAAATTTGATCGTAGTAAAACTCACGTTAACATTGGGACGATTGGGCACGTTGACCATGGTAAAACGACTCTTACTGCTGCGATAACCATGACCCTTGCTGAAATTGCTGGTAAAGGTACTATTATGACTTATGCCCAGATTGACTCAGCTCCAGAAGAAAAAGCTCGAGGTATTACAATCAATACAGCTCACGTTGAGTATGAAACGGCAACCAGACATTACGCTCACGTTGATTGTCCCGGACACGCCGACTATATCAAGAACATGATTACTGGTGCGGCGCAAATGGACGGTGCAATTTTAGTTGTTTCTGCTGGTGACGGACCTATGCCACAAACTAGAGAGCACATTCTGCTTGCTCGCCAGGTTGGTGTTCCTGCGATGGTAGTTTATATGAATAAAGTTGATCAAGTGGATGATCCTGAACTATTGGAACTTGTTGAAATGGAAATCAGAGAGCTTCTTACTTCTTATGAATTTCCTGGTGATGAAATCCCAATTATTCCGGGCTCAGCTTTAGCGGCTATGGAAAAAAGAGATCCAGAAATTGGTAAAAACTCTATTATTAAATTGATGGCAGAGGTTGATCGTTATATTCCAACTCCAGCTAGAGAAGTTGATAAACCTTTCTTGATGCCTGTTGAAGATGTGTTCTCAATATCAGGTCGTGGTACAGTTTGTACAGGTAGAGTGGAAAGAGGTATTGTGAAGGTTGGAGAAGAAGTTTCCATCATTGGTATTAAAGATATTCAAAAAACTACTGTTACCGGTGTTGAAATGTTTAGAAAACTTCTTGATGAAGGTAGAGCCGGTGATAACGTGGGTCTTCTTCTTCGTGGTATTAAACGCGAAGATATTGAAAGAGGCCAGTGTGTAATTAAACCTGGTTCTGTTAATCCACATACTAAATTTAAAGGTGAAGTCTATATTCTTACCAAAGAAGAAGGTGGAAGACATACACCAATTTTTAAAGGTTATCGACCTCAGTTTTATTTCAGAACCACTGATGTTACGGGAGCAGTTGAACTGGATCCAAGCGTTGAGATGATCATGCCTGGTGATAATACCACTTTTAATGTGGAATTGATTACCCCTATTGCAATGGAAAAAGGTCTTCGATTTGCAGTTAGAGAGGGTGGAAGAACAATTGGTGCTGGTACAGTTTCTGAAATCATTGCATAGTTGTTTTTTTCTTTGATTAATGTTAATTAAGAGGCTGATTTATATGATCAGCCTTTTTTTGGTTTTTTAATGCGGGTGTATAGCACCAATTGGTAGTGCAACTGATTCCAAATCAGTAGGTTGGGGGTTCGAGTCCCTCTGCGCCCGCCATTATCAACCATAAGCAATAAAAGTAAAATTTGATTGCTTTAGTTTTATTATTTAGATTATAAATAATGCTGGTTGGAGTATATTTTTTGCCTTTTATATAAGATAATGCTTGTCAATTTCTTGATAAATTGCAATAAGTGTGGACAAAATCAATTTTTTGCAGCATATAGGTTTCCGGCTTACCTAAAAGGGGATGTATGGCAATTTTGAAAAGTGAAGATAGTTCAAAGTGGGTCAATGGCTTTGTTGCTATTCTTTGTGCGCTCGTCGCTTATATTAGTATTCAATTTGTAATGACTGTCGGAGAATGGTTTGATTTGGAAGCGAAAATAAATCATTTTATCATTATCGGGCAAATGGTGGGTGTTTTTGTCGGTGTTGTGGCTTTTACGGTAGTGATGAAAAATAAAAATGCTATTCAATACTTACAGGAAGTTTATGGTGAGCTAGTTAAAGTTATTTGGCCAGATAAAGATGCTGCCTTAAAAGCCACTGTCGGTATTCTTATTGGAATATGTATGGTAAGCGGTTTTCTTGTTATGGTAGATTGGATATGCAGAAAACTTCTGAGTCTTATATATTAGAATTATTATTGGGAAAACAAGATTATGAGTAATCCACAAGAACAAGAAAAAACCATGGTAGAGGCTGAAATGGAAGCAAGAGATACGCTTGAAGGCCAGCTTTCAGACGGGAACTCACCTGAATTCAAGTGGTTTGTCGTAAGAACATCAACCGGACAAGAAAATAAGGTCGCAAAAGCTCTCAGGGAAAAAATAATTAATACAAAATTAACAGAATATTTTGCAGAAGTTATGGTTCCAGAGGAAACAGTAGTATCAAATGTAAACGGTAAAAAAAGAAAGATTAAGAAAAAATTTTTTCCAGGGTATGTTCTCATTAAAATGATCATGAATGAGAAAAGTTGGCATATGATCAAAAACACCGACAAGATCACAGGTTTTGTTGGTGGGACAAAAGATAAACCCCAACCTCTTAGTGATGAAGAAGCAGCATATATGACGAATCAGGCTCAGGAGGGTTTCAAGCAACCAAGAACCGCAATAAATTTTTCAGAAGGTGAAACGGTTAAGGTTATTGAGGGTCCTTTTGCTTCTTTTGTGGGTACGGTTGAAACAGTAAATGAAAAAGGTAAAGTTAAAGTCAACGTTTCGATTTTTGGAAGACCGACTCCAGTGGAGTTAGATATTTCACAAGTAGAAAAAATATCGTAGAAAACGAGTTTATGTAGGAGATAACAATGGCTAAGAAAGTAGTAGGATTTATTAAACTTCAAATACCTGGAGCAAAAGCGAACCCAGCACCACCAATTGGTCCAGCTCTTGGACAAAAAGGTGTAAATATAATGGAATTTTGTAAGGCATTTAATGCTAAAACCCAAAAGAGTCCGGGAGTTTTGTTGCCAACAATTATTACCGTTTATTCAGACCGATCATTTACTTTTGTTACGAAAACACCGCCCGCATCTTATCTCTTGAAAGACAGGTTAAAGCTTGCGAAAGCTTCCCATAAACCGGGCACTGAAGTTGCGGGAACAGTTTCCAGGAAAGTGGTTGAAGAAGTGTTGAAAACAAAAGAAGTTGACCTAACGGCTGCATCTCTTGAAGCTGGCATGAGAACAATCGAAGGTTCTGCCAGATCAATGGGGCTGAAATTAGATTACAAGTAAAACAAATTTATTATTAAAGTTAATTACGGGAGATTTGTCATAGAGCAAGTCGTTTGAACCGGGAGGATGAAGATGGGAAGAGAAAAATCAAAAAAGAGTATTGAAGCTCATAAGAAGTATGATTCACGCAAGCGCTATTCGATTGATGAGGCTCTTAAATTAGTGAAGGAATTAGCTTTCGCAAAATTTGATGAATCAATTGATGTTGCTTTTAATTTGGGTGTTGATCCGAAGCATGCAGATCAAATGATCAGAGGTGCGATCACAATGCCTGGGGGAACGGGTAAAGAGGTAAGAGTTCTGGTTATTACGTCTGGTGAGAAACTAAAAGAAGCTGAACAAGCTGGCGCTGACTTTGTCGGCGGTGATGATATGGTCAATAAGATTCAAGGTGGCTGGATGGATTTTGATAAGGTGATTGCCAGTCCGGATATGATGGGAAAACTTGGTAAAATTGGTCGAGTTTTGGGGCCTAGAGGCTTAATGCCGAATCCGAAACTTGGAACCGTAACAAACGATATTGGAAAAGCCGTGGAAGAGCAAAAAGCAGGTAAGGTTGAGTATCGAACTGAAAAAACTGGTATTGTTCATGTGCCTATTGGCAAAAAATCTTTTGATGAAGATAAAATTAAAAAGAATTTTAATGCTATCTTGTCAGCGATTATGAAAGCAAAACCGGCTAGCGCAAAAGGAACCTATCTTAAGAGTTTGACGGTAAGTTCAACCATGGGTCCTGGAATTAAAATTGATACATTAGAAGCAGTTGCAGTTGCTAGTTAGGAATTAATGTTGTTTTGTGGGGTTGAAGAAGGTCGGTTCTAACAATTAAAAAATGTTTTGAATAAATCCTGCCTGAAATCTCCCTCCTAGAACAAAAAGGAGGATATTAAAATGATGAACAGAGAAGACAAGGTGGCAATTGTCGATGGGCTTAAAGCTGATATCGACAAATCACAAGCAGTCTTTCTCACTAATCTCATCGGTATCAAATCCAACGATGCTGTGAAAATTAGAAAAGGTATTAGGGAAGCTGGTGGCAAAATTGTAGTTACCAGGAATACTTTTTTTAGAAGAGCTAGTGAGGGGACGCAGGTTGAAAAATTGCTCGGTGATTTGAAAGGTACAAATGCTGTAGCGTTTGCATTCAAAGATCCTGCGGCAATAGCGAAATGTTTAAATGATGCAGGAAAAGAGAATGAAGCGGTTGAGCTTAAGGGTGGATGGTTGTCTGGAAGTAATTTAAGTCCGGCCCAACTGAAACAGCTAGCTACGCTACCTTCAAGGGATCAGATGCTGTCAACTTTGTTGGCAACATTCAATGCTCCAATTTCTGCTTTTGCAAGAGTTTTAAATGCTATCAAGGAAAAGAAAGAAATTAGTGCATAATAAAGTAATTAGATAATAAAAATTGGTAATAAGAATTAAGAAAATATAAGGAGTTAAAAATGTCTATCACAAACGAACAAGTAATTGAACATATTTCAAGTATGACAGTATTGGATTTAGCAAATTTAGTAAAAGAATTAGAAACTAAATTTGGTGTATCTGCTGCGCCAGTAGCTGTTGCCGGTGGAGCCGTTGCTGCAGCTGCCGTTGAAGAGCAAACTGAGTTTACAGTTATTCTTGCAAATGCTGGTGATAAGAAAATCAATGTTATTAAGGAAGTTAGGGCTATCACCGGACTTGGACTTAAAGAAGCTAAAGATTTAGTTGAAGGAGCTCCAAAACCTGTTAAAGAAAATGTAGAAAAAGCAGAAGCAGAAGAGCTTAAAAAGAAGCTTGAAGCAGCTGGTGCAAAGGTTGAGCTTAAGTAATGCTTTACATTGAATAATTTTTAAGGGCGCAGAAAGGAAGTTTCTTTCTACGCCTTCGTTTGCTTAATATTGTTTTTTATTTTTTTTGGGAGCCACTATGACTGACGTGTTCCAACCAAACCGATGGTACCGAAAGAGTTTTACCTCTATTCCAGATGTTTTAGAAATACCCCCTCTTATGAATTTACAAATAAAGTCATACGAGGATTTTTTACAAAAAGATGTTCCTCATTCACAGAAAAAAGATATAGGTCTTCAAGCAGTATTTAAATCTGTTTTTCCTATATATGACTTTAACAAAACTATTGCGCTTGAGTTTGTTAGTTATTCCTTGGAAGAACCCAAGTATTCTGTTGGAGAGTGCCGACAGAGGGGATTATCTTATGAGTCTCCACTAAAAGTTGTTGTGCGACTGATTTTTTATGATGTATCGGTCGACGAAAATGGGGAAGAGCAAAGGACGATTTCGTCAATTAAAGAGCAAGAAGTTTATTTAGGCAATATTCCGCTTATGGCCGAAACTGGTTCATTCGTTTACAACGGTACTGAAAGAGTTATTGTTTCCCAGTTACACAGGTCACCGGGAATTGTTTTTGAACATGATGGTGGAAAAAAACATTCAAGTGGAAAATTATTATATTCAGCCAGAGTAATTCCGCATCGTGGTTCATGGTTGGATTTTGAATTTGATCACAAGAATATATTGTTTGCCAGAATTGATAGAAAAAGAAAATTACACGCAACAGTTATATTGAAAGCGTTGGGTTTTACAGTATCAGAGCTTTTATCCATTTTTTATCATACAGAAACGATAAAATATAACAAGAAAACCAAAGCATTCACTAGAGAATTGGATTTTAACTTGTTGGTAGGCACTCGTGCTGACAGGGATATTTTAGCTGCTCAAAATGCTGAAGTAATAGTTAAGAAAGGCAAAAAATTCACAAAATCGTCTATCAAAAAGATGATGGAAATGAAACTCAAGAGTCTTGATATTGAAGTAGATGAAGTTGCCGGAAAAGTTGTAGCGGAAGATATTTATGACCTAGCTACTGGAGAGGTTTTATCTCAAGCTAACGAAGCCTTGACCGAAGAAAAAATACAGATGTTATTGGCAGCTGGTGTGACTGATATCAAAGTTCTTTATATTGATATGATCAATTATAGTGACCAGATTAGAAATACTCTTTTATTGGATAAAACTGATTCTAAGGATGAGGCACTCATAAAAATATTTGAAAGACTTCGTCCTGGTGAGCCGCCCTCAGTAGAAGCTGCTGAATCCTTATTCAATTATTTATTCTTTGATAAAGACAGGTACGATCTATCCAAAGTTGGTCGTATGAAAATTAATTATAAATTTGGAATGAATGTACCGGATGAAAATACGATTCTTACCAAGGATGATATTCTTACCACAGTTAAGTATCTTGTTGATTTGAATAACGGTAAAGGAAAAGTGGATGATATCGATCACCTTGGAAATAGAAGAGTAAGAGCGGTCGGTGAATTACTTGAAAATCAATTTAGAGTTGGTCTGGTAAGGATGGAAAGAGCTGTTAAAGAAAGAATGGCTATTCAAGAAATCGAAACCATGATGCCTTATGACCTTGTAAATCAAAAACCGGTTGCGGCAGCAGTAAAAGAGTTTTTTGGTTCATCACAACTTTCACAGTTCATGGATCAAACAAATCCCTTGGCTGAAGTAACTCACAAAAGAAGATTGTCAGCACTTGGGCCTGGTGGTTTAACCAGAGAACGCGCTGGATTTGAAGTTCGTGACGTTCATTCAACTCACTACGGAAGAATGTGTCCAGTTGAAACTCCTGAAGGACCGAATATCGGTTTAATCACCTCACTTGCAAAATTTGCAAAAGTTTCAGAGTACGGATTCATAGAAACACCTTATAAAGTCGTTGAAGAAGGTGGACATTTAAAGAAAGACATTGAATATTTTTCCGCATTTGAAGAAGAAGGTAAAATTATTGCTCAAGTGAATAATAAATTTTTGACTGAAAACAGAATTACTGGTGAACATATTCCTGCAAGAGATTCTGGTGAATACGCCATGGTAAGAGCAGAAGATGTTCAACTGATGGACGTTTCACCTAGCCAGATGATTTCCGTAGCAACATCGCTGATTCCATTCTTGGAGCATGATGATGCCAACCGGGCACTTATGGGTTCAAACATGATGAGGCAAGCTGTTCCTGTTATTAAGACAGATGCGCCTATCGTTGGAACTGGTGGAGAAGCCATTGTCGCAACTGATTCAGGAGCCATCCTGATTGCTAAAAATTCTGGAAAAGTTATTTTTGTTGATTCAAATAGAATTGTTATTCAAAGAGATAAGTTTAAAGAAGGGGAATCAGGAGTTGATATTTTTAAACTAACTAAATATCAAAGAACTAACCAAAACACCTGCGTGAACCAAAAAGCACTTGTTAAAGAGGGTGATGAGGTATTCAAAGGCATGGTTATAGCTGATGGTCCAGCAACTCATATGGGAGATATCGCTCTTGGACAAAATGTTCTGGTAGCGTTTATGCCATGGGGTGGATATAACTATGAGGACTCAGTGCTTATTAATGAAGAGTTACTGGCACAAGATGTTTTTACATCAATTCATATAGAAAGTTTTGAAATTGAAGCAAGAGATACAAAACTTGGAAAAGAAGAAATTACTAGAGATATCCCAAATGTTTCAGAAGAAGCAATGAAGGATTTAGATGAGGCCGGTATTATTAGAGTCGGCTCAATTGTAAAACCTGGTGATATTCTTGTGGGTAAAATTACGCCCAAAGGAGAGAGTCAGCTTTCTCCCGAAGAGAAATTATTAAAGGCAATTTTTGGTGAAAAAGCCGGTGATGTCAAAGACACATCTCTAAGATCACCTTCCCATGTTCGAGGAACTGTTATTGATGCAAAAGTTTATACCAGGGAGGGAGTGGAGCTTGATTCAAGATCGAAAGAAATTATTGAATATGAAACTACTCTGATTAGAAGAGATGAAAAAATAGAGATTAAAGCGATCCAATCCTCTGCTGTACAGAAAATTGCAAAAATTTTAAAAGGATATAAGACCACAGATAAATTGGTTTCCGAAGACGGAGCAACCGAATTATTACCAAAAGGTGCTCCTATCACGGTTGAATCATTGAGAAGCATACCCTTTGAATTAATTGGTTATTTGCCTCTTGAAGCATCTTTGGAAGAAAAAATCAGTGAGTATTTTGCTGATGTTAGAAATCGAATTAACAGAGTAAAAACTCGTGCTAATGAAGAAATTGCTAAATTACACAGAGGTGATGAATTAGCTCCCGGGGTAATCAAGAAGGTTATTGTTTATGTGGCAATTAAACGAAAGCTTCAAGCTGGGGATAAAATGGCTGGTAGGCATGGAAACAAAGGTGTTATTTCCAATGTAGTTCCTGCTGAAGATATGCCTTTCTTGGCTGATGGTACTCCCGTGGAAATAGTTCTTAACCCACTAGGTGTTCCGTCCAGGATGAATATTGGTCAATTGCTCGAATTGCATTTAGGTTGGGCCGGTCGTGGATTAGGTGAAAAACTTAAGGCCATGATGGAAGAGAAGATGGAGATTTATAAGATCAAAGATTTTATATTTGACATCTACGGTACCGAAGAAGTCAAGGCTTGGTTACAAAAAGCCAGCGATGCTAGCGTTATAGAAGTTGCGAAGCAACTTTCTACAGGAGTTCGTTTTTCAACCAACGTATTTGATGGTGCTAATGAGAAAGATATTGAAAGAATGTTGGAATTAGCAGACTTAGATCCAAGTGGAAAGACGACTCTTTTTGATGGCAAAACCGGCGATGCTTTTTCAGAAGATGTAACCGTAGGAACGATGTATATTTTAAAACTCCATCATTTGGTTGATGAAAAAATACATGCCCGTTCAACTGGCCCATATTCGCTCGTAACACAACAACCTCTGGGTGGTAAGGCTCAGTTTGGTGGTCAGAGATTAGGAGAGATGGAAGTTTGGGCACTAGAAGCCTACGGAGCTGCTTATACATTACAGGAGTTTTTGACAGTTAAGTCGGATGACGTAATTGGTAGAACAAGAATGTATGAGTCTATTGTTAAAGGTGAGCAGGTTCTTGAACCAGGATTGCCAGAATCTTTTAACGTTTTAGTGAGGGAGATTCAGGCACTTTGTTTGGATATCAAACTCGACGAACATATTGAGCAAGAGAATTTTAATTAAAAACTTTTTATAAAGCCTTAGCGAGGATTAAATATGAAAGATCTTCTGAATTTTTTTGATAAGCCTAAAGATCCAATTAGCGTGGAAGCTGTTTCTCTTAAAATGGCATCACCTGATACCATCAGAGAATGGTCGTTTGGAGAGGTGAAAAAACCTGAGACCATAAACTATAGAACTTTTAAACCTGAAAGAGATGGTTTGTTTTGTGCCAAAATTTTTGGCCCGGTTAAAGACTATGAGTGTATTTGTGGAAAATATAAGCGGATGAAACACCGTGGGGTCGTGTGTGAAAAATGTGGCGTTGAAGTTACCCTTTCCAAAGTAAGAAGAGAAAGATGTGGTCATATTGAATTAGCAACTCCGGTTGCTCATATATGGTTTTTGCGATCCCTGCCATCAAGAATTGGGGCACTTCTTAATCTTTCATTGAAAGAACTAGAAAAAGTTTTATATTACGAAGCTTATATCGTCACATCCTCAGCTACTCACGGACAAGATGGTGGACTGGATATAGGAAAGGTTATAAGTGAACAGCAATATCATGAATTAAAAGAATCAGGCTCAGAGTTTACTGCTGGTATGGGTGGTGTCAATATTAAAAAGATGTTGGCAAAAGTTGACGTAGATCTTGAATATAAGGAAATACGAAAAGGGCTGCAAGCAACCAGTACAGAAATGTTAAGAGCTAAACTGGTAAAAAGGCTTAAAGTAGTTGAGTCAATAATGAATTCAGAAAATAAGCCAGAATGGTTTATGATGGATGTCATTCCAGTTCTTCCACCAGATTTAAGACCACTGGTTCCCTTGGAAGCTGGACGATTTGCGACATCGGATCTTAATGATTTGTATAGGAGAGTTATCAATAGAAATAACAGATTAAAAAGACTCAAAGAATTAAATGCACCAGAAATCATTATTAGAAATGAGAAAAGAATGCTTCAAGAATCAGTTGATGCTCTTTTTGATAATGGAAGAAGAGGTAAAGTTTTTACCGGAGCAAACAAGCGACCACTTAGATCACTTTCAGACATGCTAAAAGGTAAGCAGGGTCGTTTCAGACAAAACCTTTTAGGAAAACGAGTTGACTATTCTGGTAGGTCTGTAATCGTGGTTGGCCCAAATTTAAGATTACATCAGTGTGGCTTGCCTAAATTAATGGCCCTAGAATTATTTAAGCCGTTTATTTACAACAGGCTTATTGACAAGGGACATTGTACCACCATTAAGGTTGCCAAAAGAATGGTTGATCAACAAAAACAAGAGGTATGGGATATACTTGAAGAAGTTGTTCAAGAACATCCAGTTCTCCTCAACAGAGCTCCTACTCTACACAGATTGGGTATTCAAGGATTTGAGCCTATATTAATAGAAGGAAAAGCTATACAACTTCATCCTTTGGTCTGTACCGCTTTCAATGCCGATTTTGACGGTGACCAGATGGCCGTGCACGTTCCGCTCTCGTTAGAAGCACAAGTGGAGTGTCGAGTTCTTGCAATGAGTACAAACAATATTCTTTCACCTAAAGATGGAACACCCATCATTGTTCCAACCCAGGATATTGTTTTGGGTCTTTATTATATGAGTAGAATAAGACCGTTCGCTAGAGGGTATGGCAAACTTTATTCTTCCAAGGAAGAAGCCCAGTATGCATATTACACCGGTAATTTACATTTGCAGGCACCTATTAAAGTTAGAATTGAAGGTAAGATGATCGAGACTACGGTGGGTAGAACTTTTGTATATGACGTTGCTCCAGATTGTCTTGATTATGAAGATATAAATAAAATTCTAAACAAAAAATCTCTTAGTAAGTTGATCGATACGACTTATAGAAAAGGAACTGAGAAGGACACAGTATTACTAGCGGACCATATTATGAGACTCGGTTACGAATATGCGACTAAAGCCGGGATTTCAATTAATGTTCACGATATGATCATACCAAAAGAAAAGAAATCAATTTTGGATACTGCTTATGGTGAAGTTAATCAGATTACTGAAGAATACAACGAGGGTTCAATTACAAATGGTGAGCGCTATAACAAAATCGTTGATGTTTGGGCGCAAACTAATGAAAGACTTTCTAAAGTTATGATCGATAGAATCTCTACAGTAGAATTCGTCGGGGAAAATGGAGAGAAAGTAACTGCCCCATCATTTAATTCAATTTTTATGATGGCAGATTCGGGAGCAAGAGGTTCGAGTGCTCAGATGAGACAATTGGCCGGTATGAGAGGCTTGATGGCGAAACCATCCGGTGAGATTATTGAAACTCCGATCACTTCAAATTTTAGAGAAGGTTTATCTGTGCTTGAATATTTTGGTTCAACTCACGGAGCTCGAAAAGGTTTGGCTGATACTGCTTTAAAAACTGCCAACTCAGGATATTTAACCAGAAGATTAGTAGATGTTGCTCAAGATGGTATCATCAGAACCGAAGATTGTGGTTCAACAGATGGGATCACCCTGACTTCAAGAATTGAAGCAGGCGAAATCGTAGAGCACGTTACTGAAAGAATCATGGGAAGGATTTCATCACAAGCGGTGGTGGGGTCTGATGGTGAGGAAATTTTTCCGAGAAACCATATGTTTGTCGAGGATGATGTTAAAATATTGAAAGATAAAAATGTTGATCAGATTAAAGTTCGAACCGTTTTAACATGTAAGGAACGATATGGGTTTTGTGCGCATTGCTTTGGCAGAGATTTGGCAAGGGGAAAAATGGTAAGTATTGGAGAGACGGTTGGAATTATTGCTGCCCAATCAATTGGGGAACCAGGTACCCAGCTTACTATGAGAACTTTCCACGTGGGTGGTACAGCCACTGCTGGTGCTCGGGTAAATAAAACCGAAACTAGAACTTCTGGTATTGTTGCTTTTGATAAAGTTCAAGTGGCAACGATGAATGATAGCCAGATGGTCATTATGAATAAGACCGGTGAAATTATTATTAAAAACGAACAAGGTGTTGAAAAAGAGAGATATCCAGCAGTTTACGGTGCGAGAATTTTTTATAAGGAAGGTCAGCAGGTAACTGTGGGTGATAGGGTTATGGAATGGGATCCCTTCGCAATTCCGATTATAACCGAGGTTAGTGGAACGGTTAAATATGAAGATTTGATAGTTGGAAGTACCATTAATGAACAAATTGATGCTGTAACCGGCTTAACCCACAAAGTAGTCGTTGAATCTAAAGATGTCGCATTACAGCCAAGAGTGGTTATTGTAGATGATTCAGGTAAACTTTTAACAGTGGCTGGGTCTAAACGTCAGGCGGTTTACAGGATACCTGTGGGTGCTAACATTACAGTAAGTGATGGGGCCAGAGTAGAAGCAGGTAGTCCGATTGCAAAAGTTCAACGTGAAACGATGAAAACAAAAGATATCACTGGTGGTTTACCTAGAGTTGCAGAACTATTTGAAGCAAGAAAACCTGCTCATGCGGCACAAATCGCAGATGTTTCAGGTATTGTGGAATTTGGCTCCGAGCTTCGTGGTACCAGAAGAATTATTATTAGGCCTGAAGATGGAACTGAGCCGGTTGTTTATTCTGTACCGAAAGGTCGTTATGTTATTGTAAATGAGGGAGATTTTATCAGAGCTGGTGATCCAATAATGGATGGACCAAGTAATCCTCATGATATTTTGAGAGTACTAGGTCTTAAAAATTTGGCTAGATATATTGTTGATGAAATTCAAGAAGTTTATCGATTACAAGGTGTGCGTATTGATGATAAACACATTGAAGTAATAGTCAGTCAAATGGTTAAAAAAGTTGAAATACAAGATCCAGGTGATTCTTGCTTTATTGCAGGGGATACTGTAACAAAACTAGAATTTTTGGATGAAAATACCAGACTTTCTGAGCAAGGATTAAAACTTGCGACAGCTAATCCGCTGTTACTTGGAATCACGAAAGCGTCGCTGACTACAGAATCTTTCTTGTCTGCGGCATCATTCCAGGAAACCACGAAGGTGCTCACTCAAGCTGCCCTTGAAGGAAAACGTGATGCGCTAAGAGGTCTTAAAGAAAATGTGATCATGGGTAGATTGATCCCGGCAGGTACGGGAATATCAAGATATCGTGATTTTGAAGCAGAGGTGGTTCGTGAAGAAAAAGAGCCTACCGAAGAGGTTATACTAACTGTATAGAAAATACTTGTAATGGGCCAATTGTTATGTTACAGAAGTGAGACAATTGGCTAGAAATAAAACGGTTTAAGCTTTAAGTATAAGTACATTGAGAGGAGTTGTAATGCCTACCATTAATCAGTTAATCAGAAAAGGTCGTCTTGATAAAGTTGAAAAGACCAAGGCACCTGCTTTAAAAGCGTGTCCCCAACGAAGAGGTGTTTGTACCAGAGTATATACCACCACTCCAAAGAAGCCCAACTCAGCGATGAGAAAAGTTTGCAGGGTAAGACTTACAAGTGGATTTGAAGTCACTTCATATATTGGAGGGGAAGGACATAATCTTCAAGAGCACTCCATCATTTTGATTCGAGGTGGTAGGGTAAAAGATCTTCCTGGTGTCCGATATCATACGATTCGTGGTGCCCTCGATGCTACTGGTGTAGATAAAAGAATGCAAGCTCGTTCCAAATATGGCTGTAAGAAACCAAAAAAATAATTAATTTTTGATATTTGAGGATATTTTATTATGAGTAGAAAACATAAAGCAGAAAGTAGAGAAGTATTACCTGATCCAAAGTACCAAGATGTGGTTGTTACGAAATTTATTAACGGATTTACCTTGGGTGGTAAAAAATCTGTTGCAGAAAAAATAGTTTATGGCGCTTTTGAATTAATTGAAAAAAAGACCGGGGAAGAAGGCTTAAAAGTTTTTAAAAAGGCGCTTACAAACGTAAAACCAGCGATTGAAGTCAAATCAAGAAGAATTGGCGGTGCTACTTATCAAATACCGATTGAAGTAAGGCCAACCAGAAGGCAATCACTTGCTATTCGTTGGATAAAAGAATATTCCAGTTCCAGAGGTGGAAAGAATCTAATGGATAAATTAGCAGATGAACTTATTGATGCCGCTAATAATCGTGGTGGATCTGTTAAAAAGAGAGAAGATGTTTATAAAATGGCTGAAGCCAATAAAGCATTTGCTCACCTCAAGTGGTAGTATAATCCTACATAAGTTTTTCTTATTCTCTTGCCTTTATAGGTACGACCGTTAATATTATAATTAATTTTTTATATTTAATGTGTTGAATCTTTTTTGATTAATTCTGGGAGCCATTAATGGAGCACATTCGCAATATTGGGATTATGGCCCATATAGATGCTGGTAAAACAACTACAACAGAAAGAATTCTCTATTATACAGGAAAAACGCATAAGATGGGTGAGGTTCATGATGGTAATACTATTATGGATTGGATGATTCAAGAGCAAGAGCGAGGAATAACCATTACTTCAGCGGCGACAACTTGTGAATGGAAAAAAAATATAATTAACATTATAGATACTCCTGGGCATGTGGATTTTACGATTGAAGTCGAGAGATCGTTGAGAATCTTGGATGGTGCAGTAGGTGTTTTTGACGCTGTTTCGGGGGTTGAACCCCAGTCAGAAACGGTATGGTACCAAGCTGATAAATATAAAGTTCCAAGAATTGCCTTTATCAATAAAATGGACAGAGTCGGTGCAGATTTTGAATTTTGCGTAAAAGATATTAGGGAAAAATTAGGAAAAGTTGCTTATGCTATTCAATATCCCATAGGCGCAGAGGAAAAGTTTAAGGGAATAGTTGATCTTGTTCAAATGAAAGCTCTTTATTGGAATGAAGATGATCTGGGTTCTACTTATAAATTAATGGAAGTTCCAGACAGCGTGTTGGAAATTTGTCAGGCCCTAAGAGAAGATTTAATCGAATCATTGGCAGATTACGATGATAAATTTGCTGAGAAATATTTGGAAGGGGAAGAGGTAGCTATTGATGAGATAAAAAGAGTGATAAGAAAAGCAGTAAATAGCAATCAGTTTATTCCGGTTTTATGTGGTTCAGCTTTTAAAAATAAAGGAATTCAGCCTTTACTTGATGCCATCGTAGATTATTTACCTTCACCCTTAGATAGGGGGGATATAATAGGTCATAATACAAAAAGTTTTGAAAAGGTGGAAACACGCAAACCCGATTCCAAGGAAGTCTTTAGTGCTTTGGCATTTAAAGTAGCCAGTGACCCTTTTGTGGGAAGTATTACTTATATTAGAATTTATTCCGGTGAAATAAAAGTTGGACAAAATATTTATAATCCGCATAAAAAAAAGAGAGAACGTATTGGCAAGATACTTCAAATGCATTCAAATAAGAGACAAGAGTTGCAAGTTGCCACTGCCGGACAAATAGTAGCACTGGCAGGACCAAAAGAAACCATTACAGGGGAAACACTTTGTTTAGAGCATAGGCCGATTCTTTATGATTTAATGGAATTCCCAGAGACTGTTATTTCAGTGGCCATAGAGCCAAAAACAAGTGCTGATGAAAAAAAATTAATAAATGTTTTAGAACAACTAAAATTAGAAGATCCTTCTTTTGATTTTAAAAACAATAAAGAGACTGGACAACTTTTAATCTTTGGTATGGGAGAATTACATTTAGAAATCATTGTTGATCGACTTGGTAGAGAATTTAATGTAGGCATTAACGTTGGAAAGCCGCAAGCTTCCTACAGAGAAACTATTCTAGAATCAGCCACAGCTTCATATGTTTTTAATAAAGAAATTAATGGGAAAGAGCAACACGGTCAGTGTACGGTATTAGTAGAAAAGTTTGAATCACAAACTGGTATTACTTTTGAGTCAGAAGTTAAAAAAAGAGATTTACCGGAAGAATTATTAAATGCAGTTGAAAAAAGTTTGAAAGATGCGGCGGCAGGAGGAGTATTGGCAGGATACCCCATCATAGATGTAAAGGTAACTTTAAAAAAAGCAGAATACAATGAAGCTAACTCGACGGAGTTGGGATTTAAAATTGCTGCTGCTTACGCTTTTAGGGAAGCATGTATAAAAGCAAAACCAACTCTTATGGAACCTTTTATGAAGCTGGAAGTAATTACGCCCCTTGATTATACGGGAGACGTGGTTAGTGATGTAAATATGAAAAGAGGTAGAATCATTTCCATGGGGCATAAAGGGGGGAAGGAAGTTATTAACGGAGAAGTTCCGTTGACAGAAATGTTTGGTTATAGCACAGACCTTCGCTCTAAAACCCAAGGCCGAGCAAGTTTTACTCTTAGTTTTTTAAGATATGAGGACATGGGAAAACAAATGACTAAAAATATTCTTGAAAAAAGAGGAATTTTTATAGATTAATACATAAATTAATATTATTTTTACGATTTAATCATAAAAATAATATTTTTTTTGTAAAAAAAATGTGGGGGAGTGTTGACATTGGGCCCAAAAGGTCATATTAATCAAGTTCAAATTGGTGGAAAAAGGAATATGTAGAATGAAAGCTTCTAGGTTGAGAATTAAATTGCGTGCGTACGACTATAGATTATTAGATAATTCCGTGAATGAAATTGTTCAAACCGCAAAAGAAACCGGCGCAAGAGTTGCTGGTCCGATTCCATTACCGACAGAGATTAACAAATATACTGTTCTCAGATCACCACACATTGACAAAAAATCGAGAGAACAGTTTGAGATGAGAACTCATAAAAGACTCATTGATATTATTGATCCAACTCAGCAAACCGTTGACAGCCTAATGAAATTAGACCTGTCTTCAGGTGTTGATGTTGAGATAAAGTATTAGTTAAAACCCAACTAATATTGGCTAACATGGATAAAATAAATTAACCATGCATGCATCCCTGCTGTCAGGGTGATGCTGTGGAGGAGAAGATGGTAGAAAAAAATATTAAAGTATCTACTAAAGCAGAAGATACTGTGTCGATCCCAAGTCATGAACAAACGAAGAGTTTAGATTTACCAGTTTTTTATGGCATGAAAGCAGGTATGACTAGAATTTTTGATGAAAATGGCAATCACATACCTGTCACTGTTATTAAATTAATCCCAAACATTGTATCTCAGGTAAAAACTGTAGCAAAAGATGGATATGAAGCTTATCAAATTGCTTACTACGAGAAAAAAGAAAAACTGATTTCTGCTCCCAAAAAAGGCCATCTAAAAAAAGCGAACATCCCAAATAGTTTTTATAAATTTGCAGAAATTAAAACCGTGAATGTGGATGATAAAAACATTGGGTGTGAAATTAGTTTGGAGACTTTTAAACCTGATTTGTATGTTGATGCGACATCAAATTCTAAAGGAAAAGGATTCCAAGGTGTAGTTAAGAAGTTTCATTTTGCTGGCGGTCCTGCAACACATGGATCGACTTTTCATAGGGCACCTGGATCAATTGGAAATAGAGCGACCCCGGCAAGGGTTTATAAAAATAAAAAATTGCCAGGACACTTAGGTTGCGAGAAAAAAACAATGCAGAACTTAAAAGTTGTAGAGGTCAATAAGGAAAAAGGATATATGCTCATAAGAGGCTCTATCCCTGGCGGAAAAAATAGTTTTGTTAAAATTTCAAAGTCGGTTAAGAAGTAAAGGGTAGGTTATCATGACAGAAATATCAGTACTCAATAGTCGGTTTGAAGCTACTGGAAAAATTAAAACTGAAGTAGAACTAGTACCTGAAAAGGTTAATGTTCCAGTGGTGCATCAGATTGTTAAAGCTACATTAGCTAACAGAAGACAGGGTAATGCTTGTACCAAAAATAGGGCCAATGTTAGAGGTGGAGGAAAAAAACCCTATAAGCAAAAAGGGACTGGACGTGCTAGACAGGGTTCAATTCGATCACCATTGTTAGTTGGTGGAGGTGTTGCTTTCGGTCCTACTCCAAGAGATTTCTCGCAAAAAGTAAATAAAAAAATGACTATTTCGGGAATTCATTCTGTTATTGCAGATAAATTTCAAGCAGGAAAATTAACAGTTATTGAAAAGCTTGAATCAGATGGTAAAACTAAGAGTATGCATGAGCTATTAAACGGAAAAGGATTGTTACCCGCTTTAGTGGTTACCGCTGACAAAAACTCACCAGCTCTTAGAGCAGTTAAAAATTTACAGTGGGCCAAGGGACAAGCCGTGGATGGTTTTAGTGTTTACGAAGCAGTAAAATTTGAAAATTTAGTTATAGAAAAAGAAGCATTGGAAAATCTTTTGCAAAGGCTGGTATAGCAATGAATATAGAAAACATAATATTGAAACCACTAATTACGGAAAAAGCCACAATTATTGCTGAAAAAAATAACAGATATGGTTTTGTAGTGAATACCAAAGCAAACAAGAATCATGTTAAGGCGGCTGTAGAGAAATATTATAACGTCAGAGTTGTTGATGTGAAAACATCTGTTCTACCTGGTAAATTAAAAAGAGCCGGTAAAGCAATGAAAAAAACACCGAAAACCAAAAAGGCTTTTATTAAGTTGGCAGAAGGACAAAAAATTGAATTCTTCAAAGGTGTTTAATTAGGTTATTAATTAGTAGAGGAAAATATGGCGATTAAAAAATTTAAAGCAACTACCCCTAGCAGAAGACAGATGGCAGTTGTGGTAAACAGTGATTTATCAAAGAATAGAGAAAACTTAAGAAGTGCTCTTGTATCTAAAAAGTCCAACGCTGGTAGAAATAGTAGCGGAAGAATTACCATTAGACATCGTGGCGCTGGCGTAAAAAAGAGATATCGTATAATTGATTTTAAAAGAAATAAAATTGATATCCCCGCAAAAGTTCAGGGACTTTTTTACGATCCAAACAGAACCTGTAATATTGCTCTCGTATCGTACGCTGACGGACATAAGTGTTACATCATGGCACCGTCAGGGCTTAATATTGGTGATACAATCATTTCTTCAGATTCAGCTGATATTAAAGTGGGTAATAGTAAACTTTTAAAAGATATTCCTGAAGGTACACTTGTTCACAATATTGAGTTAACACCTGGAGGCGGTGGTCAGATCGCTAGGTCTGCAGGCACTTTTGCTCAATTGATGGCAAAAGAAAAAGATTATGTTTTAGTAAGAATGCCCTCAGGAGAGCTACGAAAAATTAAAAGTAATTGTAGAGCGACTATTGGTCAAGTTGGTAATTTAGAACATGAGCAAAAAGTTATCGGTAAGGCTGGAATCAAGAGGCATATGGGATGGAGACCAAGTGTTAGAGGTGTTGCAATGAATCCCGTTGACCATCCACTTGGTGGGGGTGAAGGTCGAACATCTGGTGGTCGTCATCCATGTACACCATGGGGTAAGCCAACCAGAGGATATAAGACAAGAAATAATAAACGTACGAATAGATTTATTGTTAAACGTAGGAAGAGTAACAAGTAATAAATGAGAGGGAGTAAATATGACTCGGTCATTAAAAAAAGGACCTTTTGTAGATGATCATCTTTTAAAGAAAGCGTTGGATCTTCAAAAAGATGCACAAAAGGGTAATAAGGTAATAAAAACTTGGTCAAGACGTTCGACGGTTATCCCTGAATTTATCGGGTTAACCTTTGCAGTACATAATGGCAAAAAGTTTATACCCGTTTACGTTACTGATAATATGATTGGCCACAAGTTAGGTGAATTTTCTATGACGAGAACCTTTCATGGTCACGGTGCTGATAAGAAGGTAAAAAAATAAATATTAACTTTAAGATAAGGTGAGGGTCGAAATGGCCATATTAGTAAAACACAAAAGAGCAGGAATATCACCGATGAAGGTGAGGCTGGTTTGCGATTTGATAAGAAACAAAAAAGCCTCGGAAGCTTTAAGGATTCTTAGATTTTCTGGAAAAAAAGAAATAGCTGTTACGCTTGCAAAGTTGATTAACAGTGGGTTAGCCATAGCAGCTGAATCTGGAAAATACGATATGGATAACTTGGTAGTAAATACTTTATTTGCCAATGATGGTCCAACGCTCAAAAGAATTCAACCAAGAGCTCAAGGCCGCGCATATCGGATTAGAAAAAGAACTAGTAATATTACTTTAGAATTAAAAGAAGAATAGGAAGGCAAGAATGGGACAAAAAGTACACCCTTATGGTTTTAGGTTAGGATACATCAGAGGATGGCATTCCAATTGGTATGCCAAAGATAAGTATGGTGAAATTCTTCAAGAAGATCTTGCAATTCGAAGATATATTGATAAGCAGATGAAGAACGCTGCAATATCAAATACTGAAATTTCTAGAACTTCGGATCAGATTAAGGTAACCGTTTATACCGCTAAGCCAGGTGTTGCAATTGGGAAAAAAGGTGCCGAAATTGAAAAAATAAGAAAAGATCTGGGCAAGCTTACAAAGGGACAGTTGATATTTAATATAGCTGAAGTAAAAAAGCCAGATGCTGATGCAAAACTGATTGCTGAAAATATTGCTGCTCAGTTGGAAAAGCGGGTTGCTTTTAGAAGAGCTATGAAGAAAGTGATGCAGTCAGCTTTTAGAGCAGGTGTGAAAGGTATCAGAGTTAGAACATCTGGAAGACTAGGTGGAGCGGAAATGGCTCGTACCGAAGGTTATTCAGAAAGAAAGGTTCCGCTTCATACGCTTAGAGCGGATATTGATTATAATACAGCCGAAGCTCACACTACATATGGAGTTATTGGTGTGAAAGTTTGGGTTTATAAAGGTGAGATTTTTAAATAAAGATAGAGGTTAAAAATGTTGGCACCAAAAAAATTGAAATGGCGAAAACATCAGAAAGGTAGAATGCAAGGACGTGCTTATAGAGGTAATAAGGTTTATCTTGGCGAGTTTGGGCTTCAGGCGGTTACTTGCGGATTTGTGACGGAAAGACAAATTGAAGCGGCGAGGATTGCCATTACTAGACATGCCAAGAGAGGCGGAAAAGTCTGGATTAAAATTTTTCCAGATAAGTCTATTACCAAAAAGCCTGCTGAAGTAAGAATGGGAAAGGGAAAAGGCGGTCATGAGAGTTGGGTTGCGGTTGTAAAACCTGGTCGAGTACTTTTTGAAATAACGGGAGTTTCCGAAGATGTCAGTAAAGCTGCTTTGAAATTGGCTGGGTATAAATTGCCGATAAAAACAAAAGTTATAGCTAAAGAGATTTTTTAAGGGTAATTGAGGTTTTTATGTTGAAAATGAATGAAATAATTAATTGGGATGAGAAGGCACTGATTGGAAAAATTGAGTCTCTTAAAAATGAGGTTTTTACAATACGAATGCAAAAGGTTACTTCGGGGATAGAGAAACCTCATAAGATTAAAGAAAATAAGCGGGACATTGCCAGGCTTTATACCATTTTAAATAGAAAAAGTGAGAAGTAAGATGAAAGATCAAAAGAGTTTTAAGAAAAAACTTGAGGGGTTAGTTACAAGCAATAAGGGTGATAAGACAATTACAGTTAGTGTTGTGAACAAATTTAAGCATCCTAAATATTCAAAGTTTATATATAAAACTAAAAAATATTATGCCCATGATAAAGGTAATGAAGCTAAAGAAGGTGATAAAGTGACAATTATCGCCTCTAGACCATATTCAAAAACAAAAAAGTGGGAACTTATAAGTATTAACAAGTAATGATCGGGAGTATCAAATGATACAGATGGAAACAAAATTAGAGGTAGCGGATAATTCTGGGGCAAAGCTCGTCCAGTGTATAAAAGTTCTTGGGGGATCCAAGCGTCGAACAGCAGGAATTGGCGATATTATTGTTGTTGCAATTAAGCAAGCAATCCCTGGTGGAAAAATAAAAAAGGGTGAAGTTAAAAAGGCAGTTATTGTAAGGACTGCTTTTCCAATAAGAAGAGAAGATGGTACCTATATTAAATTTGACGACAATAGTGTTGTTATTTTACAAAACGAAACCGATCCAATTGGTACTAGAATTTTTGGGCCTGTTGCAAGAGAGTTAAGGGCCAAGAATTTTACAAAAATCTGTTCGCTTGCCGCGGAAGTGCTTTAAGGGGTGTTTTATGCAGAAATTAAAAATAAATGATGAAGTAATAATTCTTGCAGGGAAAGATAAAAATAAAACAGGAACGGTTTTAAAAATTAACCAAAAGAAAAATATTGTGATTGTTAAAGGCATCAACATGGTTAAAAAAACTGTAAAGCCAACTCAAGAAAACCCAACTGGAGGAATTCTTGATAAAGAGCAGGCTATTCATATTAGTAATGTTAGCTTGATCAGCCCTAAAACAAAAAAAGCTACAAGAGTTAGAATTGAGACAAAAGATGGAAAGAGAGTAAGAGTTGCTACGAAGTGTGGCAGCCTTTTAAAATAGTTGAGGGAATTATGGCAGCAAGATTGCGAGAACTTTATAAAACAGAAATAAAAGAGAATTTAAAAAAGAAATTCAGCTATACGAATGATCATATGATCCCAAAAGTTGAAAAAGTCGTAGTGAATACATGTACTCGTGATGCTGTTCTCAACGGGAAAATTATTGATTCACTTGTCGCAGACCTTAGGGCAATAACAGGACAAAAACCTGTGGTAACTCGGGCCAAGAAGAATATTGCGGCTTTTAAATTAAGGGTCGGGCAAGCAATTGGTGCATCTGTAACTTTGAGAGGGGAGAGGATGTATGAATTTTTGGATAGATTGATCTCTATATCACTGCCAAGGGTACGTGACTTTAGAGGTGTCAACCCAAATGGTTTTGATGGAAAAGGTAATTATACGCTTGGCCTTAAAGAACAAATCATGTTTCCAGAAATTGAATATGATAAAATAGACAAAGTCAGAGGGTTGGGGATTACGATTGTTACTTCAGCTAAAAACAATGAGGAAGGCAGAGAATTATTGACCCAGTTTGGGATGCCTTTTAGTAAATAGTAATTTTGAAAGGAAATAAAAAATGGCAAGATTAGCAAAAATTGTAGCATCAAAAAGGAAACCAAAATTTCAAGTTAGACAGCATAACAGATGTGAAATCTGTGGCCGTTCTAGGGCTTATAGTAGAACTTATAGAATGTGTAGAATATGTTTTAGGAATTTGGCTCTCAAAGGGATGATTCCTGGCGTAACTAAATCTAGTTGGTAGTAAAAGGGGAAGATAGTATGATGACTGATCCTATAGCAGATATGTTAACGAGAATAAGAAATGCAATTAAAGCCGGAAGCACAAAAGTTGATGTTCCTGCAAGTAAAGTGAAAGCGGCAATTTGCAAAGTTTTAAAAGAAGAAGGTTATATAAAATCTTTTAAAATTATTGCTAAAGAAAAAACTGATATTTGTCTTAGAGTACAATTCAAAGAAGATGCCATCGTCGGATTAGAAAGATATTCGAAGCCGGGATTAAGACAATATAAGGGTTATCAGGAAATGCCAAAAGTTATTAGTGGTCTGGGTATATCAATTGTATCAACTTCACAGGGTATTGTTTCATCCAGAGAAGCAAAGAAAAGAAAAATTGGCGGTGAAGTCATCTGTAATGTTTGGTAGGAGTTATATATGTCACGTATAGGTAAAAATCCGGTTGTTATACCAGATAAAGTAAATGTAAAAATCAAGGATACACATGTAATGGTAAGTGGGCCAGTTGGTCAGTTGGAATTTACATTTGCGAATAATGTAAAAATTGAGCAAAAAGATAAAACAATTGTCATAACCCCTAAAGATAATTCAGTCCAGGCTAGTTCCCAGTGGGGTACTACTAGGGCTTTAATTAATAATATGGTGGTTGGTTGTTCGGTTGGTTTCAATAAAATACTGGAAATAAATGGTGTTGGGTATAAGGCGGCAGTGGCGGGAAACAAAGTTACGTTAAACTTGGGTTATTCGCATCCTATTGATTTTGACGTGCCTAAAGGGATTGTGGCCAAAATGGTTGGCAAGGATCTTCATATTACTGGCGCAGATAAGGAGCTTGTTGGGTTGGTTGCTGCTAAAATTAGATCATTTAGACCACCAGAACCATATAAAGGCAAAGGAATAAAATATAATAGTGAGCATATTATTAGAAAAGCTGGTAAGACTGGAGCGAAAGCTTAATTAAAGGTGAAAATATGAGGAAACAAATTGGTAAAATAAAAAATTTAGCAGAAAAACGTCGACATCGAAGAATTATATCGATCAGAAATAAAATATCTGGTACAGCGGAAATTCCAAGAGTTTTTATGATTAAAAGCAATAAGCATTTGGCAGTTCAGGTTGTTGATGATCAGAAAGAGGTTACTCTGCTTTCAGCTGGGACTTTTGGTAAAAATGCTCCAGAAGGAGCAGGAAAATCTAACGAAAGTGCGAAAAATATGGGAATTTTTGTTGCTAAAAAACTTAAAGATAAAGGTATAACCCAAATTGTGTTTGATCGAAAGGGTTATAAATATACTGGCAAAATTGCGGTGTTTGTTAGTCAATTAAGAGAAAACGGTATTCAAGTTTAAATATATATTGAAGAGGATATAAATGAGCCAAGAAAATAATAATAATGACGAAGTTAAGCAAAATGATTCGATGTCTAATGCATCTGAAAAACAGGCTATAAAAGCAGTTGTGGAAGAAGGCAAAAGAGGAAACGAAGGTAAAAAACCCTTTAATAGAAAACCACAGAATAAACAAAATACTCAAGCCGGATCAGTTGATCCCGAATTTGAAGAAAGAGTTGTCTCTGTTGCACGAGTTGCTAAAGTTGTAAAAGGTGGTCGAAGATTTTCTTTTTCAGCATTGATCGTGGTTGGCGATAAAAAGGGTAATGTTGGTTACGGTCTTGGAAAAGCCAAAGAAGTTCCAGAAGCAATTAGAAAAGCAACCCAAGCGGCAAAACGACATATGATTAAAGTTCCTGTTGATAAGGGAACTATCCCGCATACAATTGTGGGCGAGTATGATGCTGGGAAAATAATGTTTAAACCAGCTGCAGATGGTACAGGTATTAAAGCCGCAGGTGCATGTCGTTCGATTCTTGAACTTTCAGGCATTAGAAATGTTTTAACCAAATCTTTAAGAGGGAGTAATCCTCATAATATTGTGAAAGCAACATTTATGGCATTAAAAAATCTGAGATCTGCCGAGCAAATTGCAAAAGTGAGAGAAATAGATCCTCAAAGAGTAAGAATTAAGTAGGGGAAAAATATATGGCTGCAAAAATGATAAAAGTTAAGCTAAAGAAAGGCACAGTTACTTGCACAAAAGAAGTTATTGATACAGTAAAAGGACTTGGTCTTAGAAAAATTGGCCAGATTCGGGAACTTGAAAATACTCCATGTGTAAGAGGAATGATAAAAAAAATTATTCATCTTGTTGAAGTTCAGGATAAGTAATTTTACTAGAGGGAAGTAATTATGTTAACGCTAAACAACTTAAAGAGTCCAAAAGGTGCAAATAAAGATACTAAACGAATTGGTCGTGGTGTCGGTTCAGGCTGGGGATGTCAGGCTGGTAAAGGTCATAAGGGACAGAAAGCTAGGAGTGGTGGGGGAGTTAGACCTGGTTTTGAAGGTGGTTCGATGCCTATTTATCGAAGATTGCCCAAACGTGGTTTTTCTAATGACGTTTTCAAAGTTGAATTTGCCACGGTTAATTTATCTGTGATCAACGAAAAATATAATAATGAAGAAGTAAATAGAAACACCCTTATTGAAAAGGGAATTATAAAAGGTATAAATAAAAAATTGGCAGTTAAAATTCTTGGCGATGGAAAATTGACCAAAGCTCTGACCTTTAAAGGAATTGAGAAATTTTCAAAATCTGCAAAAGAATCTATTGAAAAAGTTGGTGGGAAAATTAATTAAGGAAAGAGAAAATGGTTTTTGCTCAAGGAAAATTGGATAGATTGAAGAAAAACATTTTGGTAACTTTGTTGTTACTAGTGGTGTACAGGATAGCCTCACAGATTCCAGTACCCGGCGTAAATGCAGCGGCAATTCAATCTTATTTTGCAGAATCCGGTGGAGGTCTTTTTGATTTGATTAACACTTTTAGTGGTGGGGCGTTTAAGAGATTTTCCGTTTTGGCTCTTGGGATCATGCCGTATATAACAACATCAATTATTTTTTCACTTCTTGGAGAGGTTATTCCCCATATTCAAGAATTGCAAGAGGACGCTGATGGACATAGAAAGATTCAAAAATTAACCAGATATTTTACGGTTTTACTATGTGCCATTCAAGGTTATGGTATAGCTGCAGTATTTGAAAGTTTTAAGACAGCCGGAAATATATCTGTAATTTCAGAGCCAGGAGTGCTTTTTAGGGTAACTGCGACGATAACACTAGTAGCGGGAACTATGTTTATATTATGGCTTGGTGAACGAATCACTGAATATGGTATTGAAAATGGTGTTTCTCTAATCATTTTTGCTGGTATTGCAGTGGAGTTGCCTTCGGAAATTCTTAACAAATTTACACTTTTCAAAAACGGAGAATTGGGCGGGTTTAACCTCTTGCTATTCTTCGCAGTTATATTTCTTGGTTTTTATGTGGTTGCCTATGTTGAAAAAGCATTTAGAAATGTGCCCGTTCAATATGCGAAAAAAGTTGTCAATAATCGAGTTTATGGCGGAACCCAAAGCCTGCCAATGAAAGTAGATACTGGTGGAGTAATGCCACCAATCTTGGCTTCATCTCTTTTAGCAGCTCCCGCAACCTTTGCTAGTTTTGTTCCAGAGGGTAGTTCTTTTAAGATGATTTTTGATACAATACAACAGTCGCTTTATCCAGGAAGACTGTTATTTAGTATCACCTTTGGTCTTTTGATTGTTTACATGACCTATTTTTATGCCCCTATTCAATTTAAAACCAAGAAAATTTCAGAAATGTTGCAAAGGAATAATGCCTTTATTCCGGGAATAAGACCTGGCACAAAGACCAAAGAGTTTCTGGATTTTATATTATTCAGATTATCATTTTTTGGAGCAATCTTTTTAATTGTAATATGTATTTTTCCCTCTCTCATTACTGGTTCTCAAACGAGATTTGATGGAACTGCGTTACTTATTTTAGTGAGTGTTGCGATTAGGGCGATGATGAATATTCAATCTTATTTGTATTCTGATAGATTGGAGTCAGCATATAAGTCTCGTGGGAAATATAGCGGAAGCAATAAGAGGTTTTAATTATGACTAAACCACAGATAATACTATTGGGAGCTCCAGGCTCAGGAAAAGGTACCCAGGCTGCTAAAATAGTAGAGTTAGGGTATAATCACGTTTCAACTGGTGATCTCTTGAGAGCCGAGATAAAGAAAGCTAGTGCTTTAGGTAAAAAGATTCAAGATCTGATTGGTAATGGACAATTGGTTGATGATCAGACAGTTTTAGATTTACTTCAAGCTAATATAAATTTGGCCAAAGGTGAATATATTTTTGATGGTTTCCCTAGAACTGAAGTCCAAGCTACTATGCTTGATAAACAGATTATAAAAAAAGCTAAAGCTGTTGCTATATATCTGGATGTTAGTCTGGATGAACTTGTGAGTCGAATTGTAAATAGAAGAACTTGTGGTGGTTGTAACGAAATTTATAACCTAATCAATAAGCCTCCAAAGAAGGAAGGTGTCTGCGATCTTTGTGGAAAAGGACTTGTTCATCGGAAAGATGATAACAAAGAGACAGTGCAAAACAGAATGGATGTTTTCAAAGAGCAAATTGATCCTATTTTGGCTTATTATGAGGCAAAAGGGATGTTAAAGAAAGTAGATGCATCTATTAACCCGGGCACTACTTTTAAACAAATAAGAAAAATTGTTGAATCATAAGAGGTATGCAATTTTTTAATAACTGCTTGATTTTTGGCAAGTTGTCATATATACAAGCATAGTTTATATATTGGACATGAATAATGACAGACACTGAATCTATTGAAGTTGAAGGTGAGGTAACAGAGCTTTTACCTAATACAAAATTTAAGGTAAAACTCCCTAACGGTCATTATGTTATTGCTCATATAAGTGGCAAAATGAGGATGCATTTTATAAAAATTTTGCCAGGAGATAAAGTGTTATTGGAAATAAGTAAATACGATTTAAATAAGGGTAGAATTGTTTATCGCAGTAAGGGTTAATTTTAATAAAGCAGAGGATAATAAAATGAAAGTAAGGTCGTCGGTTAAAGCTATCTGTAAAGATTGTAAAATCATAAAGCGAAAAGGTGTTGTAAGAGTAATATGCAAAAAATATCCAAAACATAAACAAAGACAAGGTTAATTAATAAGGTAGGAGTTTTTAATGGCTAGAATACTTGGTGTTGATATTCCCAGAAATAAAGCAATGAGGGTTGCGCTTACTTATATCTACGGTATAGGAAACCAACTTTCAAAAGATGTTTTGACTAAAGCAAATATTCCCTTGGAAAAGAATTCAAATGATCTGACGGAAGAAGAAGCAAAAAACATACGTCTTGTAATAGAAGATGGTTATGTTGTGGAAGGTGATCTTCGACGAGAGCTCGGATTAAATATAAAGCGATTGAAAGATATGAGTTGCTACAGAGGAGCTAGGCATAGAAAAAGCCTTCCATGTAGAGGACAAAGAACGCATACAAATGCAAGAACCAGAAAGGGTAAAGCAGTTGCTATTGCCGGTAAAAAATCAATTAAAGCAATGAAAGGATAATAATAGGTAGGATTATGGCTAAAAAAATTCAAAAAAAGAAAGTTAAAGCGAATGTAGCAGTTGGAATTTGTCATATTCACTGTTCATTTAATAATACCATTGTAACCTTCACCGACCCTAAGGGAAATGCAATTTCGTGGGCAAGTGCGGGACAATTAGGGTTTAGAGGATCTAAAAAATCCACTCCGTTTGCCGCACAGACGGCTTCAGCCGAAGCTGCCAAAAAAGCAATGGAACAGGGAATGACCACCGCTGAAGTAAAAGTGAAAGGTCCTGGTGCGGGAAGGGAAAATGCCATCAGAGCTTTGGTTCAGGTTGGCATGAGGATTACATCGGTTGCTGATGTAAGTCCGATTCCTCATAATGGATGTCGAGCTCCAAAAAGAAGAAGAGTATAACTAAATATTAGTAGAGGGAAATAAAATGGCTAAATATACAGGTCCAGTTTGTAAGTTGTGTAGAAGGGAAGATAATAAACTTTTTTTGAAAGGTTCAAGATGTTTTACTGATAAGTGTAGTATGGATAGACGACCTTATCCTCCAGGACAGCACGGTCAGAGACGTTCAAAGATTTCAGATTATGGGGTTCAATTAAGAGAAAAACAAAAGCTTAAAAGAATTTATGGTCTCAAAGAGAAGCCTATGAGAAATTTATTTTCTAAAGCTATGAGAATGAAAGGTGTTACCGGCGATAATATGTTGGGCATGTTGGAGAGAAGACTTGATAACGTTGTTTATAGAATTGGTTTTGCTGCATCTCGAAGTGAAGCAAGACAACTCGTCAAACATAATCATTTTACTATCAACGGAATGAAAACTAATATTCCTTCAATGATGGTTGCTCAAAATGATGTTGTCGAATTAAAAGCCAGGTCGAAAAATTCTGAAAAGTTTAAAAATGCGATTGAACAAAATTTAAGCTACAAGGAATTACCTTCTTGGATAGAAGTCGATAAGAATAATTTTAAAGGCACTATAAGGGATTTACCGAAATCGACAGATATAACCTCAGCGGTTGAAGCACGATTAGTAGTTGAGTTATACAGTAAGTAACAAGGTTAATTTTTGATTTAAAGGAGACAATTCTAATGGATAAGTTTGTAGCTAAAAACTGGACAAATATGATAAGACCAATTGCTTTAGAGACTGACAAAGATTCTGTCAAGTCAGGTTATGGCAAGTTTGTAGCAAAACCATTGGAGAGAGGATATGGTCAAACGTTAGGAAACTCACTGAGAAGAGTTTTACTTTCTTCGTTACAAGGTGCTGGAATTGCCGCAATAAGAATTGATGGTGTTGAACATGAATTTGGAACTATTAATAATGTTAAAGAAGAGGTTTCAGAAATTATTTTAAATTTAAAAGAAGTACAGTTTAAATTAACTGAAAAAGAAGATGTTATTTTAACACTCGAGAAAAATACCGAAGGTCCGGTTACCGCAAATGATATTTCGCTGGTTCCGAATGTTAGAATTTTAAATCCGAATCATGTTATTGCCAACGTTTCTTCTGGTGGATCTTTTAGAATGGAAATAAAAGTTGTTAGAGGAAAAGGGTATGTGACAGCAGTGGATAATAAGGAGATCTATGATCTCCCGTTGGGATGGATTTATTTAGATACTCTTTTTTCACCAGTACAAAGGGTAAATTACTCAGTTACCAACAGCCGCGTTGGCAAGAGAACAGATTTTGATAAATTAACGTTAGAAGTTTGGACCAATGAGGGTGTTGAACCAAGTGATGCAGTTGCATACTCAGCTAAAATTTTGCGAGATCAACTGGTTGTGTTTATGAATTTTGAGGATGAGGAAGAGTTGGCTAGAATGGAAAGCAAGCCCAAACAAACTCAGTCTCCAACCAATAATGCTTTATTGAAACCTGTTTCCGAATTGGAACTTTCAGTTCGTTCAGCTAATTGTTTACAAAATGCAAACATTAAATATATTTACGAATTGGTATCAAAAACTGAAGGTGAGATGCTAAGAACAAAGAATTTTGGTAGAAAATCTCTTAATGAAATTAAAGAAATTTTAACCAATATGGGACTTGGTCTTGGAATGAAAGTTGATTCGGTTATGAAGGATATTCAACAAAGCCAAGCAAGTGATGAACCAAAAGCGTAATTAAGAGGGATGTTAAGGAGTAGAACATGAGACACCAGAATAAGAAGTATAATATTGGAACGACATCAGCCCATAGAAAATCTCTCTTGAAAAACCTAGCAGCTGAGATTATTGACCATGGTAAAATCAAGACCACGCACACAAAATGTAAGGCGATTCAGGGATATATTGAAAAGTTGATAACCATTGGCAAAGTAGATTCCATTCATCACAGAAGATTGGCTTATATGAAATTGAACAACCAAGACGCTGTAAAAAAACTTTTTGAAGAAGTAGGTCCGCGTTTTAAAACCAGAAATGGTGGTTATACTAGAGTGGTAAAAGTAGCTGATGGAAGAGTTGGTGATAATGCCAAGATGAGTTTTATAGCTCTTGTTGATTAACACTTTTTTGTATTTTTCTTTTTTCCTGGTCATTAAAATAAACCTTTTTCGTTGGTTATATCTTCAGACCGGTTCTTGAAAGCGATACTTATTTAGATTATACTTTAAAAATGAATATTGTTTGATTTAAGAATCCTCTTAAATTATTGAGATTGAGGTTTTTCAATGTCTTTTAAAATCACCTTCGTTTTTGGCGTATTATTTTTTGCGAGCATTTCATTTGCTTCAGGTATGGTTTTGGATTTCACCGATGGAATGAAAACCATTTGTTCAAAAAATAATTCTGTTTTATTGTCAAAAAAAATGTTTCTTACTATTTTGAAATTTGAAAAACAAGGAAAAGATCCTTGTGATGATGAGGATATGAAAAGATTGGTGGCCAGTTGTAAGGATGAAACCTGCTGTGAGCAAGTATTAGGCGTCTATAAGGAAATTATTTATAAATATGAAGGGAGAGTATTGGGCCAATGAGAACACTATACATAATATTACTATCTTTATGCTCTGTATGTTCCTTGTTTATCTTATCCCTTAAGTTGCCAGCTCAAACTAACAACGAGGAATTAAGTAAAAAGATCGAGCAATTGGAAAAAGATGTTCTGGATCTACAAATTAGCTCAATGCTTAGCAAAGTTATGATTTCAGGAGAATTTTTTAATACGATAAGTAAAGTGGATACATTTAATAACCCGCAAGGGAAAAAAAATCGACATCAAGAAAATTTTGTGGGGAATTTGATTTTAAATGTGAATTCCTCCATTGGTAGTGATGTCCAGTTTTATACTTCACTATATTCATCATTTTTTTATGGATCGAGTGTATTTAGTCCTGATTATTCCACCGGGCAAATTACGGATTCTACAGTTGGCTATAGTCTCAATGTTATTAAGGCTTATATTGACTACAAAATCTGGAATGAAAGAATTATTCTTTCTCTTGGACGGATGCCAACGGTTTATGGGCCGCCTTCGCACCTGTATGATCTCACTAAAAGAACAGGGACCTATCCCTTAATTGGATTTAGCGTTCCCTTTGATGGTGGTGCAATTACTTGGAATTTGAAACAAACATTTTTATTAAAGGATGATTTAGATACGAGATTTATTTTTGCGGTGGTGAATAAGGGTAATGCTGCTGATCTGGATTCGGGAAAGGTAGCTGAATATGGCACTGATCGATTGGCAGAAAATACATATATCTATTCATACATGCTTGATTATGGAACCAAACGTTTTCCAAACATTTCATCTGATGGACGCTTTATTCTTCAGGGTTATTATGGAAAATTGAAAACATTTCCCGCTTTAAGAACAAGAGGACTTTTGGATAGCGAACTTCCAGGAGATCATGATCTGTATGAAGTTTATGCCAGCCAGGATGATCTGCTTGATATGTATGGCCTGATTGTACATCTTGAAATGAGTGATGTTTTTAAATTGCCAGTTGATGCCTATATTACATATAAGCGCAATTGGATCACTAGCCATGCAAATGTTTTATGGAGAATAGTTGATGATGGGCAGGGAGGTGGTGCTTTGGGTGATAGCGGAAGCTTGGGGGGATATTTTGTAAATGGCAAGGAAGCCGGTGATTCAATTCTGGCGGGTGGGCTTTATAAAATATCGTCGAAAATAGGAGTAGGGGGGGAGTATTTATTTGCTTCAGCAGGTAGTATGGATTCAACATATTACACTAAAACTACCACGAAGTTTTATAATATTGTCGGAGATGGTTATCACCTTTACTATACCCAATCCCTAAAAGCAGACAGAATGAATTATCGATTGGGATACATGAATGCGCTTAGTAAAAAAGAGCTGGCAGGGTTCATACAGGCAAATAACAATAAACGGGCGATTACCTATTATGCGCATTTGGGGTTGAGGTTTTAGAGTATTATATGACGAGAGTTATTAAGCTGATAGTAACATTTTTTTTAGGGGCTGGGGTTGGTTTTTTATTTCCGATGGTATTCATTTATTTGGATTTGAATGAGCTTTCTATGGTTTGGACGCTTCAAAATATTATCTGGGTGGTTCAGTCGCAAAATCTGATTACCTTTAGTTTTTATGCGCTTCCCTTGGTGTTTGCCATCGTATCAGTACTTTTTATGTTAAACTTGGAAAAAAATAAAGAAATAAAAGCAGCCTCAATTTTAATGGCCCATATGGCCCACGCAGCAGGCATGGGAGAGATAGCCGCAGAGGTAATTCATAACATAGGAAATGTACTAACTTCGGTTTTTGCTTCGATTGAGAAATCTTCAATGATTATTTCCCGTTCAAAATATAATACAGCGAAAGATGCAGAAAAATTATTAGTTGAAAAAAAGAACTTATTCCCTGAAATATTTAGTAAAGATGAAAAGCTCAACCAGTTGCTTGACTATTATGTCCTCTATACCAAAATGACCGTGGAGGAGTATGAAAGTATAAGTGAAGAGTTGGAAAAATTGAGAAAAAAAATAGCTATTATTAGGGATATATTGATGACGCAAAAAAGTTATGCCTACTCAAAAGCATTTAGTGAAAAGACCACTGCGGCTAAGATGATTGAGGCTTCGATTAGAATTTTTCAAGATAAATTGAATACTTTTAAAATATTATTAAAAACCCATCTGGCTGAGGAAAGAACGATAGATACGCAATCAAGCAAGGTGGTAAATATATTAAGTAATTTAATAAAAAATGCCGTTGAGGCCATGGAAGAATCCAATGACAAATTTATTGAAATTTCAACTGAGAATATGAAGGAGTGGGTTAAAATTAGCGTAAGGGATTCCGGTCCAGGTATTTCTGATGATAAAAAGAAGAAAATTTTCAATTACGGATATACTACCAAAAATAAGGGAGCTGGATTGGGTCTGCACTCATGTTATAATCTGGCTATTTCGCTAGGAGGAAAATTTGAAGTGGTTGATCCTAAGGAAGGACCAGGGGTAGTATTTAATGTTTACTTGCCAGTTAAATAAGGAGACTGAGTGGAACAACTTAAGAATAAGCGCATATTGATTGTAGATGACACCGAAGACATTCACGAGGCGTTCAAATGTGCTTTTGAAATCAAATCCAAAGTTACCAACGAAAAATATAATAAAATAATATCCAACCTTTTTGGTCGGCAACCCGAAAATTCTGCCATTGATGATTTACCAATGCAATTGCCCGAGTTTGATTTGGATTCAGCCTTTCAAGGAGAGGAGGCAATTGAAAAAGTAAAAAAATCCGTTGAAGAAGACCGGCCTTATGCCCTGGTTTTTATGGATGTTCGCATGCCGCCCGGGATAGATGGTATAGAGACCTTGAAAAGAGTGTGGGAAATTGATAAAAATATTGAAGCAATTATTTGTACAGCTTATTCTGATTATAATCTGACTAACCTGAGTAAAAAACTGGGATATACCCATCAACTACTACTGATTAAAAAACCGTTCGAAGTCGAAGAAATTCAACAGATTGCCTTGGCACAGGTGATGAAGTGGAATTGGAAAATGCCATATTGTAAAAAAAATAACTATAAATAAGCTTCTTTTTTCAACATTCATAGAATCTCTCTTATAAAATGTGAATTAAAATTGTTCATTGTTATTCAAAAGATTTCCAAAATTGTCTAAAGATTAGACTTTAATTGCCGAAAAGTTTTACAGAAAGTATTTGGAAGTAACCAAATATTGATGTTTTTTGGGGAGAAAAATATGATTAACTGGCAAGAAATGGGCAAACTACATGTTATTTGCAAGTTACAAGAAATACTTGGTAAGTGGTTTAATATAGAAGTTATTTTTTCGGACATGAACTATAAGGTGAGAAGTCATCATCTGGATAAAGATTACCAATTTAAAAATCATTTTTTAAAAGTGCAGATTGCTCAACAGTTTGGTTCTGATCGTTTATTACAAGATATAGAGGCAGTGAGTGAAAAATTATTAGAAAGTGATGCAAGCTTGATGGAATATGAATCGGTCATACCATGTGTTAAGGGCCTAGCATCAAAAGTGATTGTAGATCATGAATGTTTAGGCTTTGTGTTTGCGTACCCATATGTCAAGGATTCGATTACTACTGAAGAAATATCTGAAATAATCCAAAATCTTACAAAACTGGGTGCTAGTGAGGAAAATTCCAAAGCGGCAGTTTCTCACTTGAAAAAAATGAGAACCACCGAGGGGGATCATTCCAGGGATTTAATTGAGCTTGTAGCCGAAGAGGTTGCGACATTTCATGAGGAGATTACCAAGCGAGAAGAAAGAATTCACGAATTAAATAGTGAGCTGGGTGACAAATATCGTTATCATTCAATGATAGGCAAGTCTAAAAAAATGCAAGTAATTTATAATTTGCTGGAAAAAATATCAAATTCAGAATCCAGTATCTTTATTCAGGGAGAAAATGGAACTGGAAAAGAATTAGTGGCGAAGGCCGCTCATTATAATTCACCTAGAAAAGATAATGTATTTTTGGCCGTAAACTGTTCGGCATTTAATGATAATTTGCTGGATTCGGAATTGTTTGGCCATATGAAAGGTGCTTTTACGGGTGCCATTAAAGATAAAAAAGGTCTTTTTGAACAAGCAAATGGCGGAACATTGTTTCTTGATGAGATCGGAGATACGTCTTTAAGTATGCAGGTAAAACTCTTAAGGGTCCTACAAGAAGGGACATACCTTCCTGTAGGTGCTACAGTCCCTAAAAAATGTGATGTCAGAATTGTTTGTGCTACCAACAAAAATATTAAAGAGATGATGGCAAACAAAGAGTTTAGAGAAGATTTGTTTTATCGTATTAACGTAATAAATATAACCTTACCACCTTTGAGAGACAGAAAAGAGGATATCCATATTTTAATTGAACATTTTTTACAAAAAAAATGTGCAGAATCTGGTATGGCCCCCAAAAGATTGTCTAAAAATACTTTAGAAAAAATCATGGATTATATGTGGCCTGGCAATGTTAGAGAGCTTGAAAATGAAATTGAAAGACTGGTGGTGCTGGCCGGGAGTGAACAAATAATAACTCCAGATCATTTGAGTCCACGAATTATTGATTCGGTGACACCGGTTTCTGCTAGCGGTAACCGGGGCATCGATACTAATGGTAATTTAAAAGATGCGCTGGAGGATTTGGAAGCGATCATGATCAGAGAAGGACTTAAACGATGCAATTTTAATAAATCCAAACTTGCTAAAGAACTCGGTATAAGTAGAGCGAGTCTTATAATGAAAGTCGAAAAATATGAGCTTGATAAGAGGAAAAAAATGGCAATTTGATTATGGTAGGAAAGAAAATGGAAAAAATGGCGGCAACAAAAATTATATGCCAGACGAGTTTACAGGCCTATTTTTTAGATAAATTGGTTGAGGTGAATCAAAAATTAGCTAGCCCTCTTTCGCCAGAGGTATTGTTATACTCAAGCCAGGTATTGGACACATTTAGTGATCCACAGAATATTTTTGAAGTTTATGATGGTAAAAAATCAGTCAAGATATTGGGGCTTAAACTTTTAGAGAGCGAAAAGTTGCCGAAAAGTAAGCGAAAAAAAATTTTGATGGATGTGGGAGATACAGCACTTTTTATATGTGGTTTTTTTTATGAGTCGCTAAATAGAAAGCTTTTTCAAATTAGATATTATCATGATTTAGGAAAAAAAGCGTATGCTAAATTAGATGGTATTAGTTTGAAGTCCATCAAAAGACCATCGATATTCGGAATGATGGCTTCCTCGTTTGATAATATCACCGATATGATAACCATCGTTTCCAAGATGCAGTGTACATCAGAAGATGATAAAACAAGCGGAACAATTTCTTACATGATAAATGATAAAAACAAATTAAAAGCCTCTTAATTGTTTCCAACTGTAATTGTGTACCTTTTCTTGCTAAAAACTTTTTTAAGTTCTCTTTTAAAAGTACTATATGGCAGGTTTTCTACCTGTTGGTTTTTTAAATGAAAATGATCAACCCCAAGGTTAAAAATAAATGGTATGGAGTAAATGTTGGCGTAATCCTCGTTGGTTTGAATATTTAAAAGTGTTTGTCCTTTGATCATTTTTTTTGCTTCTTTAAAAACGGATTCAGACATGCCTTTATATTTTAGTTCATCTAAAATACCGTTAATGGTGGATAGGGATTTTTTTACATTTTCGTTTCCGCAAGCCATGTATATTCCCCAATATCCCCCGTCTAATGCAGAAAAGTGGACGGGTTGAACAACGTAGCTTAGTCCTTGCTTTTCTCGAATTCGGTTAAACAGGATTGATCCTTGTCCAGATAGAATAGTGGTTAGAATATTTAAAATGATACCTTCAATGGAGTTAATCCCTTTTACTGGTATTCCAACAAAAATTTGAGTTTGTTCACGTTCAAAAGGGAGGTGATAAAAGAATTCCTTTTGTGGTGTATATTTTTTGGAAACATATTTGTAACCTGACCTCTCATTCAGACCAGCAGTCTTTTTTGATATTAAATCCTTTATTATATCAAGGTCGAGATTGCCACAGTAAGAAAATAAAATTCTTTCATTTTTAATTTTTTGTTGATGCTGTTCATTTAATTGCTTTTTAGAAAAACTTTGGATCAGTTCTTTGGTGCCATAATTATTATAAGAATAGGGATGGTCATTGAAGATACTTTTTCCAACTAGCTGAAAGCATTGTTTGACAGGATCTTTCTGCTGGCTCTCAATATGTCTAATGGTCATTTCCTTTTCATGATTAATAGATTCGGTGGGAAAATCTGGCGCAAGCAAACTTCCCATAAAAATATCAAAAGATTCATTGAAATGTTCAGTGAGTCCATGCAGGGTTAGCCCATAAGCATTTTTACCAGAAAAACCTTGTAAGGTGGAAGAAGTGTTTTCTAGTGTGTGTTTGATATCATTGTAAGATATCTTATGATAACCCTTGTAAAGGTTTTGAGTTATCAAATTGAAAATTCCGTTGGTTTGAGGGGTTTCATCAATAAGTCCACCTTTCAAATAGGCGTGTAATACGTAAGTGGGGGTCATTAAGTTTTGTCGGTAAATTAAATGAATGCCTTTTTTGATTTCAATCAATTGAACCTGAGGATCAAATTTTGAAGCACTGTTTTTAGCAATTACTTTTTTGGTTTTAACCTTTTTTGAAATATTATGTATTTTTTTTCTGAATATTTCTAACGATTGTTTTGCAGAATCGGGGTTGGTTTTATCAGGTATTTGTAATTGTATATTAATTTTTCTGGATAATATTTTTTTTATGTGTGTGTTGACAGATTCAGGGGTGGTCTTCTTTATGTTATCTAAAAAATCTTGTTCACTGAATATTGAGCCGGTCTGGGCAAAGCTGTGGCCGAGGGAAAAGGTGTAGGATTCCAGCGATTCTTTGTCAAAAATTTTGCTAGATGCATACTGGTTTTTGATTCTATTAATTTCCTTATTGGCAAAACCGTCCTTATAAAGTTTGGATAAAATTGATTCAAGTTTTTTGAGAATATTTTGTAAGTTTTTGTGGGGAAAAATAATTCGAATGTTATGAAAACTACCTTTGGAAAGAAACATTGTTGAACTTACACAATTATTAGCAAGCGAACTTTCCAGCACTAATTGGCTATAGAGTCTGGAAGCCTCGCCATGTCCAAGACAGGTAAACGCCAAGTCTTCAGCCGCTGAACTGGGGTCTAAAAATTCGGGGCCTTGAATGAGAATGTTGAGCTGGGACATTTTAACGTCTTTGCTGTGGATGGAGATAGGGGCATTATTTTTTAAAGTGAATTGGGGAAAACTGGATGCCGGGCCAGCGGGTATTTCAAATTTTTCAATTGCTTTGATTATCTGTTTTTTATTACTCAAATCGCCGGAAATAATGAGTAGAGCATTGGTTAAATTGTAATATTTTTGTCTAAAGGTTGTTAGCTGCTTCTTTGAAAATTGTGAAATTGTATTGTTGGTTCCAAGAATTGGATGAGCATATCCACCTGAAAAAAATTTTTTTTGAATTTCGCAAAATGAGAACTGGTTGGGATTATCGATAGTTTTTTTTAACTCCTCGAGTACTACCTTACGTTCGCTTGGAATATGGGATGTGTTAAGCAGGGGTCTTGATACCATCTCTAAAAGGGTGTTTATTCCCTGGGTGATTTCAGTGTTGGGGATATTGGTATAGTAGCAGGTATAATCGAATGAGGTGAAGGCATTGAGTTCTCCTCCGACAACTTCAATTTGTTTGGTAAGTTTTTTTCCCGAAATATTTTTACTTCCCTTAAAAAACATATGTTCCAAAAAATGAGCGATCCCGTGGTCTTTTTTTGACTCAAGGGCGCTGCCAGCCTTAAACCATAATTGTACACAAGCACAACTGCTCCCGGGTGCGTTGACTAGACAGGTTTCAATTTTATTTTTGAGTTTAATGATTTCTAGTTGCATTTGCGAAAAATCCCCAGTTAGATATATTTAGCATAGATCTTACTTGAAACCGCTTAAGAATAACAGGGCAATTTCAAAGGATAGTTTTTGGAAATTAAATCATTTTACATGCACTTTCCTTATTGCATCAAAAAATGTAATTATTGTGATTTTTTCAGAAGTGTTAATCATCAAATGAACTTTGAATTATATCATCAGCTCCTTGAAGAAAGCCAAATCAAACATGTTAAACTGCTTGATCAGTATCATAGTTCAATGAATAAGTTAAAAACTTTTTATCTGGGGGGAGGGACTCCTTCGTATTGGGGGCAAGCAGGTATCATTTTTTTGGAAAAATTTTTTAAAAAAAATAAAATTATTTTTGAACCAGATTATGAATTTACTCTTGAAATAAATCCTGGATCAAATTTGGCCAGCGATATGGCAGGATGGAGTGACCTGGGGGTTAATAGATATTCGGTTGGTATACAGAGTTTAAATCCCTTCTTTTTGAAAATTTTAGATCGAATCCATTCAAAGCAAGATGCTTTGCAATTAATTGAAACCCTGGCCAAAGAAAAAAAAAGTTATTCGGTGGATTTTATCTTGGGATTGCCTTATTCCCAGGATCATAAGAGAGATATTTGTTTTGAACTTGCGGAAGTTTTAACATTTGATCCGGATCATATTAGTATGTATATATTAAATGTGGATAAAAATTATCCTTATTTTAATTCATTACCTGAAGAAGAGTGGATTGTTGACGAATATTTGTTGGCGTCAAGTTTTCTAAAGAACAACGGTTTTGTCCATTATGAGGTTTCTAATTGGGCGAAGAAAGATAAATTTTCAAAACATAATTTAAATTATTGGAAACTTGGAAATTGGACAGCTTTAGGTCCTTCGGCTTCAGGTAATTTATTCCATGGTTTAAATGGAGAAGGGATCAGATATACATGGAATAATGAAAAACCTAGCTATTATTTGGAACATCTTGATAATAAAAAACATAAATTAGAAAAACTTTTTATGGGACTGCGAACTTCTTATGGAATAGATCCAGAAGATATTTTTTCTAAAACAGAATTAGAGTTATTTATAAACATTGTAGGTAAATGGCAAAAGGCTGGTTTTGCGAATGTTGCAGGTCGCATTGTGTCGCTAAGCGATAGGGGTTTTTTAATGTTAAATAGCTTGTTGGATGAGGTATTTATGAAAATAACTACCTTTTAGTTTCAGATAGATACATATCGTTAAAAAAACTATTTTAGTAGTATTGACACCCACGGTTTTAATAACATCTTAGCCTTAAGCAAAAATCTTTATATATAGGGGCAGGAGCAGGTAATGTCAGATACTACAAATAGTGATGCTAAAAATGAAGAGGAATTGAAAAACAAGAATGAATCTGAAATGAAACAAGAAGGCGAAGATGCCTTAGAGCGTAGCAACGACGATAATGATGGTGCTGAGAATATCGATGAAACGATTCAAGAGGTTAAAGAAGATTGGAAGAATAAATATTATTATGTGTTAGCGGAAATGGATAATTCACGAAAAAGGTTTCAAAGAGAAAAAGAAAATTTAATAAAGTATGGGAATGAAAAAATATTATCTAATTTAATTGGGGTTATTGATAATTTTGATCATTCTATCAAGGCTATGGAGAATGATCAGGACCCGAGAATTAAAAATATTTTAAATGGTATTGAGATGGTGAGGAAGCAGTTTACCGATGTGCTTGCCAAAGAGGGGCTTGATTGTATTGATTCGATTGGACAGGATTTCAACCCGAATTTTCATGAGGCAATGGCTAAACAGCCAGTTGAAGGCAAACGAGATAATGAAATTATCTTTGAATATCAGAAGGGGTATGTGTTAAATGGTCGCTTGATTAGGCCAGCAAAAGTAATAGTGGCAGAAAACAAAACTAAACAAGAACAAGAAAAGAATAATAATAACGAATAGTGTGAAGGAGTATAGACAATGGGTAAAATAGTTGGAATAGATTTAGGTACAACCAATTCATGTATATCAGTTTTAGAAAACGGAAAATATAAAATTATTGCTAATTCCGAGGGACATAATACCACCCCTTCGGTGGTTGGTTTTGCAAATAATGGTGAAAAGTTGGTTGGCCAGGTAGCCAAAAGGCAGGCGGTAACCAATCCCACCAAGACCGTGTTTGGCATCAAACGTTTGATTGGTAGAAAGGCTGTCGACAAAGAAGTAATCAAATTTAAAGAAGTCGCTCCTTTTGAAATATTTGCCAATAAAAATGGTGATGCTTGGGTAAAAATAAACGGCAAAGAAATGTCACCTCAGGAAATTTCAGCGGGAGTACTTGAGAAATTAAAAAAAGCCGCAGAAGATTATTTAGGTGAAGCAGTCACTGAAGCGGTTATTACTGTTCCTGCATATTTTAATGATGCTCAAAGGCAAGCAACCAAGGATGCAGGAAGAATAGCAGGCCTTGAAGTCAAAAGAATAATCAACGAACCAACAGCCGCAGCGTTGGCATATGGACTGGATTCCAAAGTTGATAAAAATATTGTGGTTTTCGATTTGGGTGGTGGTACCTTTGATGTATCAATATTGGAAATTACTTCGGACGGTGTTTTTGAAGTAAAAGCAACTAACGGGGATACTTTTTTAGGTGGAGAAGATTTTGATTATAGGATCATTAATTATTTAGCTGATGAATTTAAGAAGGATACTGGTATTGATTTGCGCAAAGATATGATGGCCTTGCAGCGATTAAAAGAAGCTGCGGAAAAGGCCAAGCACGAACTTTCTAATGTGACTCAGACTGATGTTAATTTGCCTTTTATCACGGCCGATCAAAGCGGTCCTAAACATTTAAATATTAATTTAAGTAGATCAAAATTTATCAGTTTAATATCAGATTTATTGGATAAATTAGAAGCTCCTTGCCGAATTGCTTTGGAAGACTCAGGTATCTCCAAAAATGATATTCATGAAGTTTTAATGGTTGGCGGAGCTACCAGAATTCCTGAAGTTCAAGAGCGAGTAAAAGCTTTTTTTCAAAAAGAGTTAAACAAAAGTGTCAATCCGGATGAAGTAGTGGCTGCAGGTGCAGCGATTCAAGGTGGAGTGTTGGCCGGTGATGTAAAGGATGTTCTATTATTGGATGTAACCCCACTTTCCCTGGGAATTGAAACGCTTGGAGGAGTATTTACCAAGATTATTGAAAAAAACACAACGATACCTTGTAAAAAATCTCAGGTGTTTTCTACGGCACAGGATAATCAGCCAGCAGTGAGTATCCATGTTCTTCAAGGAGAGCGGGAATTTGCAAAGGATAATAAGACACTCGGTAAATTTGATTTGTCGGGTATTGCTCCAGCCCCAAGAGGTATTCCTCAAATCGAAGTGACTTTTGATATTGATGCTAATGGTATTGTTAAAGTAAGTGCAATTGATAAAGCAACTGGTAAATCACAGGAAATTAGAATTACCAGCGGATCGGGACTTTCTGAAGAAGAAATCAAGAAAATGGTAAGGGAAGCGGAGGAAAATCGGGAAGCTGATTCCAAACGTAGGGAAGTAATAGATACAAGGAATCATCTTGATGGTATGATTTTAGCCAGCGAGAAAATGATAAAAGATGGTAAGGGAAAAATTTCTGAAGGATCAAGTAAAGAATTAGAAAAAGCGGTTGAAGAAGCTAAGAAACATTTACAATCTGAAAAAATTGATGAGTTAAAGAAGGCCATGGAGGATCTTCAAAATGTTTCTCATAAAGTAGCTACGGAAATGTATCAGCAAGCTGGAAGCCAGGCAGGCGATCAAGGTTCTCAAACTGCTGAGCAGGAAGTAAAAACTGAAAAGAAAAATGAAGAAGATGTGGTGGATGCTGATTTTAAAGAGGTATAAGTATTGAATAAATACTAATTAAGCGGGCCTTAATGGCCCGCTTTTATATAATTAGCAAGAGGAAGCTCAGGTTATGGATTCAAAAAGAGATTACTACGAAGTGCTGGGAGTTGCTAAAAATGCTGGAAAGGAAGAGATAAAAAAAGCTTATAGGAAGCTTGCGTTACAGTATCATCCCGATCGTAATCCAAACAATAAGGAGGCTGAAGCAAAATTCAAAGAAGCATCTGAAGCAGCAGAAGTCTTGCTAAGTGAAGATAAAAGATCTCGTTATGATCAGTTTGGCCATCCGGGAGTCAATGGACAGGCGGGGGGATTTGGCGGATTTGGAAATGGTGGATTTAGTGCGGATGGTTTTGGGGATCTTGGGGATATCTTTGGCGATATTTTCGGTGATATTCTTGGTGGAGGACGAAGAGGCGGGGCTCGGAGAAAATCCAGGGCCAGAGCCGGAAACGATCTTCAGATGAACGTACGAGTGAAGTTTGAAGAAGCGGTTTTTGGTTGTGAAAAAACTGTTTCTATATCGAGACAGGTACAATGTGATGCTTGTGATGGGACGGGCGGAGAAAAAGGATCAGGGCCATCCACTTGTGATGTTTGTAATGGACATGGTGAAGTCAGAAGACAACAGGGTTTTTTTACCATGTCATCGACATGCCCTAAATGTCATGGTTCAGGGCAAGTAATCAGTAATCCTTGTCGAAAATGTCACGGAGAAGGTCGGACCAGAACTAAAGTTAATTTGTCTGTGAAGATTCCAGCGGGTATAGATTCAGGACAAAGATTGAAACTAACCGGTGAAGGCGATTCGGGCTATTATCAAGGACCACCGGGGGATTTATATGTTCTTATTGAAGTTGAGTCTCATGATTTTTATGAGAGAGATGGGGCGGATATAACTTGTGTAGTACCCATTTCCTTTTCCCAGGCAGCGCTTGGAGCAACGATAGAAGTTCCCACCCTTCAAGGAAGAGTGGAGGTTAAGATTCCAGCAGGCACCCAGGCAGGGAAGAAAATGCGACTAAAAAATAAAGGCGTGACATTAATTGGAGGGCATGGAATTGGAGATCAAATTATATCTATTCATGTGGAGACTCCAACCAAATTAAACCCTGAACAAAAAGAATTATTTAAAACTCTTTCTCAGTATGAAAATGCCATTAACCCAATGGGACAAAGCTTTTTAGAAAGAGTCAAGAATCTTTTTCAGTAAATTATACGGTTATTATAATGGATATGTTTAAACGCACAAGCACCACTGGTTGCTGATTTAAGCTGGAGTTTTTAAGCTACAATCGATAGAATAATTTAGACAAATGGGATTAAGGCGACAAAGGAATAATACATGAAAAACTTTAGATTATATTTCTTAATTATAATTTTTTTGGTTTCTTGTGGAGGCATCCAGTTGATTGACGGTCAAACCCAGTCAGATAATTATCGCAAAGAATTTCTTTCTAAAATTCAGACCATTAAAACTCAATATGCTTCAGGTAATGCTCAAAAGGCAATTACCAGTTTGAAATCCATGAATGATAGTTTGCTTTGGCCCGCTGAAAAAGCGTTTAAGTATAATTTAATTGGAGTCTTGTTTTTTTCGGAAGGGAAAATTGAGGAATCCATTTCTTCATTTGACTCGGCTTTGGCAACATCGGATGTGGATGATTCGCTTACCGCACAAATATATCTAAACATGGCAAGTTCATATTACAAACTTGATTTTAAGGAAAAATCCTATTCAATGCTGATGCTCTCCAATTATAAATACCTTAAAAAGAAAGAGGCGAAAAATTACCACTTCCTCCATTACAAACTTGCCAAAAGTAAAGGTAAAGAAAATGAAGTCAATCAATCCCTAGTCAGATACTTGGGTGCTTTAGAGAGTATTAATGAGATAAGGTCTAATGGCCACTTTCAACCATTACTCGAAAGTTTTTTAAAAATGACTTCTAATGAGCGGGCAGATTTTGTAAAGAAATTTGATGATGAAAAAACCTTAGTCGTTGCTTATTTGGCTTATTTAAATGCGGAAAAAATCTATTATGAGGGTGATAAATCAAGAACCAAGGATTACCTTGATTGGATCGCAGATACCTATGGTAAATATAATGAAGTGATCGAATTGATTAAAAATTTCAGTTTTCGCTTAGATACTAATGAAAAGATTGATCCATTTTCGGTGGGAGTGGTGTTACCCCTGACTGGTAAAAAGGCCAATTTTGGCCAGAGAGCCTTGTTTGGTATTGATAGTGCTTTGAAGTCCATCAATCGTGTTCGGGCAAAGGAAAATCTCACCCCCCTAAAAATTTATGTTAAAGACTCTCAAGGCAGTGGCGCTGTAGGAAGCCATGTTATTAAAGAGCTCATTGAAAATAAGCATATTGCCGCAGTGATTGGAGGGCTTTTTTCGTCTGAGGCCTATCAGGAATATATAGAATCAAAGCAAAAGGGAGTCTTTTTTGTTTCACTTTCATCAGTGGATATTCCTAAAATTTCAAAGGATTATTTGCTGTTAGAAATCAGAGGATCAATTGAATCACAGATAAATCAAATATTCAGTGAACAAACCTTAAATGCCTTGGGTAGAAAAGCAGCCATATTATATCCCTCATCTAAACGAGGGCAAGCACATCTGGATGAATTTTGGAGGAAGGCAGCTTTGGCCAACGTGGAAGTGGTGGGGGTGCAGGAATATTCTGAAGATTCTAAAGACTTCCGAGATCCGGTCAAACAATTACTAGGCTTAGGCTTTTCTAGAGGGAGGCAAGAGGAAAGGGAAATTTTAAGCGAAATATATTCTCTGGAAGATAAAAGCTCAGTGAAAAGAATTCAGGTTTTGGGACCGCAAGTTGATTTTGATTGGCTGTATTTACCTTCATTTCCAGAGCAGGCCAGATTAATTGTTCCATCGTTTTCATATTTTGATGCATTCAAAGTAAATTTTATTGGTGATCCAAGTTGGGGAGAATCAAGTCAATTAATGCAAGAGAGTTTTAAATTTGAAAATCTATTTTATGTTGGTGGTGAATTGAATGCAGTGAACACTTCTTTTTACAAGGAGTTTATCAAGGAATATAAGAGAAAACCAAAAATTTTAGAAGTATTGTCATATGATTCCATGAAAGTATTGGGAGATATTCTCTCTAACAAATCGTATGGTACCCGGGAAGAATTTGACCATGGAGTAAAGTCCTTGTCTGAACTTGAGGGGATGACTGGAAAATGGGAGCAAACAGAAGGTTTATGGTTAAAAAATATGCAACTCATGGTGCTTAAAAAGGGTGAAGCAAAAAAAGTTCATGACTGATAAAATGGAAAACTTTTAAGGTTAGCTAGATACCTATTCAGCCTTTGCTTTGATTTTAGCTTTGATGCGTTCTTTATGTTTTCTCTGTGAGTTTTTTCTTTTCATTTTAATTACTTTCTTCTTTCGTCCCATGCCCATAGTGTGTCCTTTAATCAAAAGCATTTACCCCGAAACTTCAATAAATTTAGCGGGATTAGTTTATAAACCGTCAAGTTGCCTAAATATAAGTAAAATTGTACACAATTTCAAGCTTGAATAACTTTGTTGTGAAGAATTTAATTTTTTATCCTTGGTAAATAGGTTAAAAAATATAATAGCTTTTTTAAGTAAAATGCATGTTTAATAGTTCACAAAAAAGCAGCTAAGTGATAAATTTTACATAGGTTTATTATTTTTAATAAATACGTTATGATCATGAATTGATTATTGGGTGTGATTTTTAAACAAAATCATATACTTATTACTAGTCGGGATGGTGAATTTATGTTTAGAAAGGTTTTAGATTGGTTTTCAAGTGATTTGGCGATAGATCTTGGTACGGCGAATACATTAGTTTATGCAAAAGGTAGAGGGATTATCGTGAATGAACCCTCCGTCGTAGCCGTACATCAAGGCATAAAAGGAGTAAGCAAGGTTTTAGCAGTTGGCAAAGAGGCTAAAGACATGCTCGGCAGAACGCCCGGTTCCATTAAAGCGATTAGACCAATGAAGGACGGTGTAATTGCTGACTTTGAAGTTACTCAGGCGATGCTGAGATATTTTATTCAAAAGTCACTACCTGGTACCAGGCTGGTTAAACCCAGAATAATTATTTGTATTCCGTTTGGCATTACCCAAGTTGAAAAAAGGGCGGTTAAGGAATCTGCGGAACAAGCTGGAGCCAGAGAGGTGTATTTAATTGAAGAACCAATGGCCGCAGCAATAGGGGCTGGACTACCGATAACTGAACCATCTGGTAACATGATTGTTGATATTGGCGGAGGAACAACAGAAGTGGCGGTGATTTCCCTGGGGGGAATTGTATTTTCGAAATCTGAAAGAGTTGCCGGGGATAAATTTGATGAAGCGATAGCTTCTTATATTAAGAAAATGTATTCGTTACTAATTGGTGAAAGAACTGCAGAGCTAATTAAAATTTCTATTGGCAATGCATATCCTTTTGATGAAGAAGTAAAGATTTTTGAAGTTAAGGGCCGAGATTTAATTGCGGGAGCACCAAAGATTATTGAAGTGACTTCGGATGAAATAAGAGATGCGTTGAGTGATCCTGTGGCAGAAGTGGTTGAGGCCATAAAAGTGTCACTGGAAAAAACACCACCGGAATTGGCCGCAGATATTGTGGATAACGGAATTATACTTTCAGGCGGTGGCTCGTTGCTTGCCAATTTGGATGTGCTCATAAAAGAAAAAACAGGATTACCTGTTTCTTTGGCAGAAGATCCACTTACTTGTGTGGTTAGAGGTTGTGGAAAGTGTTTAGAGTCAATTTCTTTGCTTAGACAGGTTACAACACTTTCCTAGATATAGGATTATTTCCGTATATAAGTCATGGAGTGAATTATTAAGTCGGAAGATAGTTGCATTTTTTTTTATAAGCTTGAACCCATAAATATTTTAGAAAAATTACTCTATATTGTAAGGGAAAAGAAGAATATATTTATTTGGAAAAAGATCGGACCAGTCCATTGTGTTTTGATCGAATCTGTACAGCATGAAAATAAAATTGTGACTATCACCATATCTGGGCAGAGCCTACCGCTGGATAATGGCAGTTGGCATTTACATTTTATGTTTAATAAAATTAACTACTTTACAGAAATTCAATTGATACAGGCAGAAAATGGTCTGAATGTTTTTAAATTGGGCAATGAAGTCTATCAATATGAAACCAGGAAAAAAGAAAGGCTATTGGCTTTTCCGCATAGAAAAATTTATATTTATATGGAGATTGACAATTCCACTATAGAGAAAAATGTTTTCTTTTTAAATAAACTGCGTCAGGGAAATACAAAAGTATTTAAAAATTTTATTAAAATTGCCTCGGATAAAAAATTTTATAATGATCATGACGAGCCAATGACCGGCTTTAGGGTTTTGGACGTATCAAGTTTGGGAGCATCATTTGTAACAAATACCAAAGAGGCAAAATTGTTTTCGATTAATACCAAATTTTCTTCGGTCAAGTTGGATTGGCAAGGGGAATGTTATGTTCTTGAAAATGTGATTATAAATAATATTGTAGATTATATTGATCCGAGGGTTCTGGGTGTTTCTATGTATAAAATAGGAGTTTTATTTGACAGAAATCAATCATTAGACCAGAAATTGGCAATACTTTTGAGTGATGAAAGTGTTAACCTAGAAAGTAAAGAGGAATATCTAAAGTACCTGGACGGGAACAACTATATAAAATGAATTATTTAAAAAATATAATAATGTTATCACTTCTTATCTCTTGTAGCAGTGGAGGCGGAAACTCTAAATCGGAAATATCCCGGACAAAAAAGTATTATGAATTAACGGATCACTCGGGTAAATTCACCATGGTTAGAGAGACAGGAAAGTCCAAAAAAAGTAACGACCTGGTTGCGATTACTACAATTTTTCCCCTGGAAGGAGATGAAAAAAAACCACTTGAAAAAAGTATTACGATTTCTACTCCAGGAATGTTGAATAAGATTCCGGTTTATCGTCCCCGCATTTCCAATTATTTTATTTGGTTTGATGATTCCAAAGAAAAATATTTCACCAAGATGAGTGTTAATGTTGCAACCAGATCAATAGATATAAGCATGAAAAGCCCGGAGGAAAAATGGAATGGTAAGCGATCCATCCCTTTCCCAGAAGGAAGTGGAGTGTTTTGTTTTTTTAATCAAGTGGTAGAATGTGTTAAAAGGACTAATTTTTTTAAAGAGGCCATTAAACAGGGTGATGGGAATATGAATTTTCATATCATCTGGGATGGTTATCCCTATGTACAAGAGCAGCTACTGGGTATACCGGATAGGATTTTCGAACCAGTAAGTATGGTGTATGAAAAAAATGAGAAAAAAAATTTGTATCAATTTACTTTGAAAGTGGCAGGACAGGCGATTATTTATTTTTTAGATAATGATTATAATCTAGTGAAAAAATTCTGGACCACCCAAGGGGTGTCAATAATCAAAAAAGTTGACTAAATCGGGCGGTTGAATTCAGCTTGAGTTTGTTTCAGGTGGCCTTTATACTAGAGGAAGTAAAATATGCATGAGGAGAACACAATTGTTGTAGGCCTATGAATCAAGATGTTGGTCAATTAATTATTACAGGGATAAGCGGAGTTGCTTTAACCGAACATGAAAAGAGTTTTATTGAAACAAATAATATTGGTGGGGTGATTCTGTTTTCAAAAAATTTTGAAAATCCTGCTCAATTGTCTGAACTGGTCAACAGTATTCAAAAACTTAGAAAAGAGTATCCATTATTTATATCAGTTGATCATGAAGGGGGCCGGGTCATCCGCTTTAAAACGCACTTCACTCAGTTTCCAGCTATGGCTGAAGTGGCGAAACTTAATTCTCCCAAAATATGTTTTTTTATACATAAAATCATAGCGGAAGAGCTTAGTACCTGCGGTGTTAACTTAAACTTTTCTCCTTGTTGTGATGTACTTAAAAATAAAAGTAAAGTTATAGGAGATAGGTCTTTTGGAGATTCACCAGATGTCGTCAGTAAATATATAACAGCTGCCATTCGGGGATTGCAAACCAATGGTGTGATTGCCTGTGCGAAACATTTTCCGGGACATGGGGCAACGGCTAAAGATTCTCATCTGGAACTTCCTGTTGTTAATTTAGATATGAATGAACTGACGGAAGTTCACATTAATCCGTTTGTTCGGGCCATAAAATCTTCTCGGGTTGAGTTTTTGATGATGGGCCACATGAAAGTTGATGCTATTGACGATAAAATGCCTACTTCTTTAAGTTCTATAGCTCATGATATGGTTAGAAAAAATTTGAAATATAACAAGATTATTGTGTCCGATGATATGCAAATGCAGGCTATTGCTGATAATTATTCCGTGGAGGAGGCTGCTACTTTTGCTTTATGTGCCGGGACTGATATTTTGATTTATCGGGATATGAATAAAGCTGAAGAGGCACTTGCTGCCATCAATAATGCTTTGAAACTAAAAAATATAAAAAACGAATGTCTCAATGAGAAAATCAAAAGAATTAATGCATGTAAAAAAGAAAATTTTAGCGAATATAAGCCAGTTTATATTCCAAAAATTGATAAAAAAATAAACTCAAAGGCTAGTCAAATTTTTTTAGACGATATACTTGAGAGAATTGCCAAAGTAAATGCAACTTCATGATCCTAGAAATCATACTGATTTGTTCAACTGTATGTTTAAATTGGATGATCTTTCCCCTAAGTAACTGAAAATTAAATATCTGGTACCCTATAGGTATTGAGCAAAAATTAATTTGATCAGGGTGTGGATCATGTTGCTTTATATATCACTTATTTTGGTCGGTATCTCGGTTTTTATTATAACGAGTGCTGTTTTTATTGATGAAGGCCAGTATAAAGCTTCAGAGAAACTGGATGATAACGTAGGGAAAGATAAAATTGCTCAGCAAGGAGTTATCTTAAGATATTCCAGACCTTTTTTTAGAAGATATGTTGTGCCTATTGTCTCTAATATGAAACAGAGAGGAAAAATACGGAATAAATATAAAAGAAAATTAGCGATGTCTGGGTTGACGGTGATTATTTCTCCCGAGGAATTTTATTCGTTTAAATTATTTTTGATTATTGGTTTTCCTATCCTATTTATTGGCATCAAGCTATTGGCAGATGCAGATTGGCCGCTTTCCTCCATGATTCCCCTGGCTTTTTTTGGATTCGTTTATCCGGATCTTTGGTTAAGCGGAAAAATTAAACAGCGTCAGGAAGATATTATAACCAACATGCCTTTTGCTATAGATATGCTGGCGCTTTGTGTGGAGGCAGGACTTGATTTTATTGCTGCCATGGCCAAGGTGGTTGAGAAAGCCAAAAGAAGTTCACTTTCTGAAGAGTTTGAACTGCTAATGAAAGAGATTACAGTTGGTGCCAGTCGGGCCGAGGCACTTAGAAATTTATCGTGGAGAGTAGGCCTTATAAATATAACTTCGTTTTGTGCAACTTTGATTGCGGCAGATTCAGTGGGGGCCAGTATTGGTCCCATTTTAAAAGCGTTGGCAGTTGAGATTAGGCAAAAAAGATCAAACGAGGTTGAAAAAAAAGCGGCAAAAGCAGCTACCAAGATACTTTTTCCGATGATGATTTTTATTGTTCCGGCAGTGTTTATTATTGTTGCTGCTCCACTGGCTTTGGAATTTATTTTAGCGAGGAAATAATGCTTCAGATTAAATACAAAAATTTATCTATAGCCAAATCAGTAAAGATTGCTGAATCATTTTTTGCTAGGCTAAGAGGATTGATGTTTTTTGATGAGATGATTGGTTATGATGGGCTTTTAATCAAACATTGTAATTCGATACATACTTGTTTTATGAAGTTTAACCTGGATGTGATTTTTTTAAATGATAATTATCAAATAAAAAAAATTATAAGAGGAATTGTACCGTGGAGGATAACCGGGATTTATTTGCAGGCTACCCAGGTTTTAGAGTTAAAGTCAGGGCAAATTCCCCTGGAAATAAAAGAGGGTGATTATTTAATATTTGAAGAGGGAATATGTTTAAGCTAGTCGTTATTGGTGGAAAATTACGAGGCAGGGAATTTATCTTAAATGATGGGGATAATGTTCTTGGGCGGGGTTCAGAATGTGATGTGTATTTTCCGGTTGAAGGAATATCTAAACGACATTTAAGTATAACGATAACCAATGATGCGGCTTATTTAAAAGATCTGGAAAGTGCCAATGGTACGTTTTTAAACGGTGTGTTTGTAAAAAACGCAACTTTAAAAAATGGTGATAAAATAAGTCTTCCTGATTCCATCATTCAAGTTGTTCTGGTTAAAGAAAAGAAAATAATTATTCATAAGAAGATCACTCAAAACGATGATGACTTTTTAAAACAAACTGAACCTGTCCCGACTAATCTGCCACTGAAGATTATTTACTATTTTAAACTTAAAATCATGCCTTTGTTTTATAATATTAACAGAGAGTATGAATGGAAGGTTTTGTTAGCCATCATTATGGCCATGTGTGTTTTTGTTTCAATAACTCTTACCATTTTTCCAGTGCTGAGTGATAGTAAAAGAATATTGATTGATGAGACATCACTTCGAGGTAGCCATTATGCAGATGAAATAGCCAGAATAAATGCGGGTGCTTTAAGTAAAGGATTTCTGGATCAGATTGATACTAACTTTCTTGAGCATGAGCCAGGTGTAGTGTCCTATGAATTATTTGATTTAGAAGGAAGAATTTTTAGACCAATAGGGAAGATGAATGAATTCATAGATGATCCATTTTCTGTAAAAGCAAAAAATTGGGCAAGGGATAGGAAAAAAATCAATGAACTTTTTACGGGCCCGATTGGAAATGGGCAAATTGGAATTGCTAAGAAAATTAGAACGTATAATATGAAAACCGGGGATTATGAAACGATTGCGGCAATTGCCATTCGATTTTCCCCGACTTCACTTGCGTTAGAAGCGTCCAAAAGTTCAAGGGCGTATTTTGAATCATTATCCACCTCCATACTGGTGGCCATCTTTTTTTATGGAATAATACTTTTTTTAACTATTAAACCCATGGATGAGATGAAACGACAAATTGATGAGTTTTTAAGAGGCAAGAGAAGATTGATCGAAAGCGAGTTTCTCATGCAAGAAATGAATCCCTTGAGAGATAGTATTAATGTGTTATTAACTAGAATAAGGGAATTATCCAAGGACGATTCTGATAAAATGTATGATGAGATTGAAGAAGATACTTTGTATGTCGAAAAATTGATTAATTTTTCTGAAGGATCAGGCGTTCCTACAATTGTTTTAAATTCGGAAAAAAATATCAAAAAGATTAATTTACTTGCCGAAGATTTGACTGGGATAAGGGAGTCCAGTGCGATGGATATGAATCTGCTAGACACCGCCAGGGAGAAGGGATTTGCGGCAATGTTAATGGAGTTATGTGATGAATCTGCCAACAATGGTGGAGTCAATCAACATGGATCGTATGATGTTCAAGGCAATCCTTATTCAATTTATGTTAACACCCTTATGGGAAAAGATAATTTTGCTAAGGCGTTTTATATTACTTTTATAAATGAGCAATCGTGAGGACTTTATTGGAATGAGTGATAATGTTTTAACATTTACAGATTTAAAAGTGCCGTCGGAAGCTGGGCAATATTATCGGTTTTTATGTATGACTGGTGAAAATAAAGGAACAAGCTATATTCTAATAGGTCCTCGGATTCTTGCAGGAAGAGGAAAAAATATTGATATCCAGATAAATGATATCAAGGCTTCTAGAGAACATTTTGAACTGGCCAAGGTCAAGGATAGTTATGTTCTGACTGATTTAAAATCACAAAATGGAACGATGGTTAATGATTTGAAAGTCACTCAGCATAGATTATCAGATCATGATACCGTTATTGTGGGAAAAACGATTTTTAAGTATAGTCTGCTTACGGTTTTAGACAAGAATAGTAATCTACAAAAAAGAGAATCTGATGAAATCCAAGCCGAAAAGTCAAGAAGTGAAAGATCTGCGATAATCAAAGTAGTTGCTAAAAATAATAAAAAGTTTTTAATATACGGAATATTAATCCTTATAACGCTTGCGTCCCTGTTCACTTCAAGTGATAACTCTCAAAACAAGGATAAGAAAAAGACCGGGGAAGGAACGTTAGAGGAAGATGAGATACTGGTACAAAACCTAAAAAAAAGTGAGGCTAACCGGGAGGAGGAGTTAGAACAAGAAGTCTATGTTTACATTCATCGCGGACTAAGGGAATTGCGCGAAAAAAATTTCTACCGTGCTTTACATGAGTTTGAGCAAGCTTTGGTACGGGCACCAAATCATAATCGGGCCGATTTTTATAAAAAAAAGACTCAACAAGCACTGGATGAAGAAATTGATCAGTTGTTTGCCAAGGCTGCACGGGATCGTGAATCATTAAGACTGGTGGAAGCTGTAAAAACGTATTGTTCCATTATGCGCTTGATTGATCAAAATCCGAATGATGAGAGATATGTAGCGGCACAAAAAAATATAAAAGTATTAAATGATGAATTGGGATTAAAAGAAGATGAAAATATCTGTAACTAAAAACGGAAATTTTATCGAGGAACGCTTGTTCTCTGGTGAGAAAACCGGTGGAAAACAAGCAAAATGGTCGTTTTTGATCGGACGATCGTCTGAATGTGAAATCGTTTTAGATGATAGAAAAGTTTCAAGAGAACATGCCAAACTTACATGTGACCAGGGAGTTTGGACTATCGAAAAGATGAGTGATACTAGTGATGTTTTTATTAATGGCAAGAGTATATTAAAGCATGAGCTGGTTCAAGGAGACATGATTAATCTTGGCCATTATGTTTTGAATGTATTGATGGATGAAACGGATGAAAAAAAACACAGAGCGACGGGGGTTTTGGCCCAGCCTAAAGAGGGGATAAACCAAACTGCAAAGAAAAAAACTACCTCAATAGCAGTTTCTAAAAAGGACCAGGATCTGGCGAAAAATACTGAAATGAAGGGTTACACTGCTGACCTTGAAACAATAAGTGATTTTCAAAAAAACACGGATGTCCCCTCGGCATCTTCTCCAAATAATGAAAATAATGAATTTCCGGTCGAAGAACCAAAAATAGAAAATGAAGTTTTTAAAAATGAGAACTTTGAAAATTTAAACAATTCAAATGATTTTGGACTTTCAGAAAATTCTTTTCATGAAGATCCTTCGTCGTTTGTTAACGAGAACCTAGCGGAAAAAACCGAGGTTGCAAAATCATTCTCAAAATTTATTTTGAAAATTTTTGGTGAAAATGCCCCCTATGAAAAATTTATTTTAGATCAAAATGAAGTTAAAATTGGTCGGAGTGCTGAAAAATGTCAGATAGTTTTAAATGATGTCGAAGTTTCATCTGAACATGCAGTTATAAAAAAAAATAAAAACACCTATATTCTGGAGGATTTAAAATCAGCCAATGGTACCATTTTAAATGGCATAAGAATTAATCAGTCCGAGCTTGCCAATAATGATGAATTTTTGGTTGGAAGTACGACTTTTACGGTAGAAATTATTTCAACATTTTTGCAGGACCAGAAAGACCGACTTATGCCGGTTGAAGATAACCAGGTGGTGGAAGTCGAAGAAATTGTAGAAGTTTCAACCGATTTTGCCGGGGATGCAGGGACCGGCGTTGCAGCCCAAGAGGCAGAAGCTTTGTTAGCCAAAAGCAATAAATCCTTGTTCACTCGGGATGCTTTGAAGGATCCGGTAAAAAGAAAGAAAATATTGATTGGATTGATTATTTTGCTTGGACTTTGGATATTGCTGGGGGATCAGGAAAGCCAAACAACATCCAAAAACAAGAGCAAGGATACAAAAAAACAGAATTATTTACTTGAACAGGATAAAAAAAATTTACTCAAAGGCAAAAAAGAGATCAAGCTTACACCAGAACAACAAGAATCGGCGGAGGCTTTGTATGAGTTATCGAAAACTTTATTGGATGATGGAAAATACAAAGAGTCTTTGCAAGAGTTGGACAAACTCCACCAGATTGTTTCACCATGGAAAAATTCTGCTCAAATTTATTCATGGGCCCAGGGTGGATTAAAGAAACTTGAAGAGGAAGAGAAAAAGAAGCAAGAAGAAATTGAACGCCGGATAAGAAAACAAAAAGTTAAAGAATTAGTCAAGCAGGCACAAGAGGCAGTCAAGGAGAGACATGTTGAGGTGGCGGAAACTCTTTTTAGTGAAATTATGAAGCTTGAACCGGAAAATTATGATGTAACATACATGAAAGCCACTCTGGAAGCCTGGAAGAAAGAAGAAGAGAAAAAACTACTTGAAGAGGAGCAAGCGAAAGCGGAAAGGGCCAGAAATATAAGATTGCTTAAACCTGGTAAACAGCATTATTTAAAAAAAGAATGGCATAAGGCAATTGTTGCTTTGGAAAAATTTTTAAGCATTACGGATATGGATGATGATCTGGTAAAAGAGGCCCATTCCATGTTGACCGATTCCAGAAAAAACCTAAGGGATATTATTGAACCGTTGATGGGAAAGGCCCGTTCTTTAAAAGAAGGGCAGGATCTTAAAGGCGCATATGAAACGTATTTGCTGCTTTTGAGTCTGGTCCCTGACAATATGGAAGCATTAAAAGAAATGGCTGAGATAAGGGATGTGCTTTCCTTTAGAACTAAAAAAGTATATCGAGAAGCATTGATTCTTGAATCCATGAGTTTGTTTACCGAGGCAAAAGATAAATTTCAAGAGGTGCAACAAATTGCACCTTCAGATAGCGAATATTATCGAAAGGCTACCAAAAAATTGCAAGATTATATGGAGTAAATATGTTAGCGCTCAAAGAATATACAGCCAAAACTCATCAAGGACCTTATTTAGAAATCAATGAGGATCACTACCATTTGGATGTGGTTAACAATTTATTTTTGATTTTTGATGGTTTTGGAGGAGCAGGGGTTGGTGATAGTGCTGTTTCATTACTTAGCGACGAAGTTGCCAAATTTTATACTAAATTAGACAGTGATCCTGATTTAACCTTGCCTTTTTTTTTCAGTCCGAAATATTTAATTGAAGGGAATGCTTTAATTAATTCCATTCAATATGCTCATCAAACATTAATGAAACGTAATAACGAAAAAAAGAACTTATCTCAAAAGGGAGGAGCTTCAATAATTGGGGCTGCCATGTCTGAAAATATTATGACATTTGCTTGTGCCGGCAATTGTGCCTCTTATTTATATCGGAGTGGACATATTGCCCCGATAACTTACCCTGATGTCCTGCAATTTCATTTTGAAGGCAGGCAAAATACTATTTCCCATCTGTGTCCATCTAACGGTCTTGGTTTGTTTGATGATTTATATTTACAAATAAGAGAATTAAAAGTTGAACCAGAGGATATAATTATTTTTGTAACGGATGGAGTATTTGGTAAATTGGACATTAATGAGCTTAAATATATTATTGAAATGAAAAACGATGATCATGAGAAGGGAGCATTGATTTTTAATCTCGCAAATAACAAAGGGAATCTGGATAACCAAACCTTTGTGATGTTAAGATTTTAATAAATTGTTCTAGCTTTAAAAATATGCAAAATTCTTGCTAACCTAACTTATTTAAGAGAAGATATTCTTAGAGGTTTTGATTATGAACGCAAAGATTCTTATTGCAGATGATAGTCTGACAATACAAAAAGTAGTTAGCATTATGCTGGCGAATGAACCATATACCCTGACGCAGTGCCCCTCTGAGAGTGATTTGTTCAACAAATATTTAAAAAATGATTATGACCTAATTTTGTTGGATTATAATTTTTCTTCCAAATTATCGGGGATAGAACTGGTAAAGAAAATTTTAGAGGCTAAACCAGGTTGTATTTTAATGGTAATGCTTGGGACTTTTGATTCAGTCGATGAAAAAGAATTAAAGGAAACTGGCGTAAGAGATGTCATTGTTAAACCTTTCGAAAGCAGTATTTTTTTAAAAAAATGTAGTTTGCTGCTCAATAGAGAACCTGTCAATGAAGAATTGGATATTGATTTTAAAGATGAAACCGATTCGATTGGAGATGAATGGAAAGTAAGTGGCCCCAAACCCCGTGAGCTGGATTTGCCAGATTTTGATGTTGAAAATACTCATTCAAATAACTCAACTAATTTGCATGTCGAAGTTGAAAGTTGGGGCATAAGTATTCCTGATATTATTGGAAAACCAGCCGGAGAAAGCGGTTCATTAGAAATTCCAAATATTATTGAAGAAAAAGAAACCGGATTGTTACCGACTGGTGCTAATTTGGAATATCCTGACAGTGATAGTTCTGTGGGTAAATATGCATCCTCCAAAATGGTTCGGATTGATTCATTGACAGTTGACTTGGCCGATGATGATGATGAACAAAATGATAGTACTGAAGAAATTGCGCTCGCCAAACTGTCCAGCGATGGTTGGGAAAATGATGTTAATAACAATCAAGAAGATGATGAATATTGGACAGAGAATGAAATAGATAAACTTGATAAAAAGCCAAACGCCGAGAGTATGTTTAAAGTGGTTGAGGAAGAAGCTCAGGAAGGTCAAATCTTTATTCAGCAAGAAGAGGAAGATGAGGGGACAGATGAAATATCTCTGGTTAATCTGGCTGATGAGGTTGAAAATACTGTCAGAGAAGGGGCGTCTTTAAAGAGTGAGAATAGTGAAGTCAATGAAGAATTTTTTAAAAATAAAATCAAGGAAATTATAGCTGTTCACTATGAGGAAGATATTATTAATAGACTAAAGGAACATATGGGTCCTTTACTTGAAAAGTATGTGCATCAATATTGTAAAGAGACTATTGAAAAGGTAACGTGGGAAATTATTCCAGATTTGGCGGAAAATCTTATTAAGAAAGAATTAAAAAAAATTACTGACTCTATTTCTGAGGATAATTAATTAAATAAATTTAGAGGAAAATAAGTTATGAAAAAATTACTTGGATTATTTCTAGTTGTATTCAGTTCAGTTTGCCTTGCTGATGTATCACTTTATGCGACCGCCACTACAGATTATGTAAGTCGGGGGGTATCATATTCAAACAACGGACCGGCTGTGCAAGGCGGATCAGAATATACCATGCCCATCGGTGCCATGTTGGGGGTTTGGACTACTACGCTGGGTGATAATACCGGAGGACAGGAGCTTGATTTCTATGCTGGATATAAAAAAGAAATTTTTGAAAGTTTTATAATGGGTGGCAAAATCATTTCATATCGTTATTTAAAAAATACGTCGAACGATTATCTGGAAGGAAATATTAATTTATCTTATAAAATTTTTAAACTTGATATCTATTATGCTCCAGAAGTTCCGGTAGCCTCAGTGACAGAAACTTATAAAAATTTATATTTTAATCTTTCCGCCAGTATAGAGATTATGAAAGATATTTCAATTGGAACGGCTATGGGGTATTCTCATTTTAATAATAAAACACTGGCTGATTCAAATAATCGTCTGGATGGTGTTTTGTCGTTGTTAAAAACCATTCAAGATACTACTATCAGCCTGAATTTCAGTGATACCAATAGAAAAAATATTGCGGGTGAGAAACAAAAGGATCAATCCGTATATATTGCAGCCACCGTTAATCTCTAATCTTGTCCGGTTGGTAAATGTAAAGAACCTGAGATAAAGGTATTTATTTTTCCATCAAGACTTTGAAGGATTGCTTCACCATTGTCTGTTATCCCTTGGAATACGCCAAACCATTCCCGGTTGGCATCTGTAATTGTGACTCGTTTTTTTAAGTGATAACAAAATTTTTCAAATTTTTTTTTGATATCCAATTCAATAAGATTATAAGATAAAACGTAGTTATAAATATCACTTGGAATTATTTTGCGTTCTTGGCTGGTTAATTTTATATTATCATCAATAACTCCGGCCGGGGTTTTATAATTCTTGTCATTAAATAATTCTCCGGAATGGCCCAGATTTAGTCCAACTCCGCAGATAATGGATTCATGACTAATGTATTGGCATATTATGCCACCGCATTTTAGGCCTTGATGGTTAATAAGGTCATTTGGCCATTTAAGGGTCAGATCAATGCTCCATTTTTCTTTGATATATTGGCAGAGTATAATTCCCACGGCCAAAGGTATGGTTATCGCATTGATGGAAGGTTTAAGCAGAAAAGAAAAAGCTAGGGCATTGGGGTAGTCATTCCAGTGATGGCTATTTCTACCAATACCATTTAACTGTCTATCAGTGGAGATAAGAATATGAAAGTTTTTTGAAAATAGATCATTTAAATTTTCTTTTAAATAGAGTTGAGTGGAATCACATTCTTTTAAGTGCAGATGCAGCATAAAAAATCCCAAAAAAAAGCTTATCTTAAATTACAATATAGCTTTTTTTTGTTATGAAAGAAATTATTAAAATCAAATCAAAGGAAGGGATATGTTAACCATTAAAAGAGCAAAACCCCGGGACATTCATTTTGAAGGCGATATAAATCCTTATACACATGGTTCCGTGATTGTTTCATTTGGCAATACCAAGGTTCATATCACTGCGACGGTGGAGGAATCCGTGCCTCTATTTTTGAAAGATAAAAAACAAGGATGGGTTACTGCGGAGTATAGTATGTTGCCCGGAGCAACCAATACTAGAAGCAAGAGAGAACGAACTGTCATAAGCGGCAGAAGTCAAGAGATACAGCGCTTGATCGGTCGAAGTTTACGTTCAGTGGTGGATCTTAAGGCTTTAGGTGAGCGTTCTATCACCATAGATTGTGATGTATTAGTTGCTGATGGTGGAACGAGGACAGCCTCAATTACCGGCGGATTTGTGGCCTTAAGCCTGGCTATAAAAAAACTTCTAAAAGATGGGATGATTCAAAACAATCCAATTAAAGAAAGTTTGGCTGCTATTAGTGTTGGAATCAATAAAGAGAATGAAATTATTGCCGATTTGAATTATGCAGAGGATTCAAGTTGTAAAACTGATATGAATATTGTTATGACCAGTAGTGGAAAATTTGTCGAGATTCAAGGTACCGCTGAGGATGGGGCGTTTAGTAGAGAAGAAAATAATTCTATGCTTGATTGTGCTTGGAATGCTATTCAAATAATTTTAGAAAAACAAAACCAGGTATTAAAATAATGGAATTTATACTGGCTTCGGGAAACCAGCATAAGGCACAAGAATTTGACGAGTTATTTGATAGTAAGATTATCAAAATTATTCCAGCTCCTAAGTCCATAGATATTATCGAAGATGGGACCAATTATTATGAAAATGCACTCAAAAAGGCCAAAGGTTATTATGATATCTTTAAAACGCCGGTGATGTCTGATGATTCTGGAGTTGATGTTGAAGCTTTGCCGGGTGAACTTGGAATTTATTCTGCCCGTTTCGGAGGAGAAAAGATAAGTTTCCCAGAAAGGATTGAGCTTTTACTTGAAAAAATGCGGACCTTTTCAGGGCAAGAACGGCGGGCTTCTTTTACCTGTGTTTTGTGTTTTTACCAAAATCCAGATGAAATTTATTATTTTACTGGTAAGATAAGGGGACTTCTAGATACCAGATCTCGAGGCGACCAGGGGTTTGGCTATGATCCTGTTTTTATTCCGGATGAACTCATGGAAAAAGATTTAACCTACGCCATGGCCCCAGATTGGAAAAAAGATAATTCCCATAGGGCAAAGGCATGCAAAAAGGCACAAGACTTCTTTTCTCAAACTCATTGCCAAAGTAAAAAAAGTACAATATAAACTATCTTACTTCTATCCCAATATTATCTATCGGAGCGTAGCGCAGCTTGGTAGCGCATCTGCTTTGGGAGCAGAGGGTCGTTGGTTCAAATCCAATCGCTCCGACCATTTTTATGTAGAATTCTTAAAGTTTCTTAAAAACAAAAGCCTTATTAAGTTTCTAATTTAATGAGGCTTTTGTTTTTTTAACATGTCGAATCTTTTCAGTACTCAGACAAGAGAAAAGGGCATCGAAGTTAGCTATGAAGATGAAAACCTCTGGCTCACTCAAAAAATGATGGCTGAACTATTTCAAGTGACACCACAAAATATTACGATTCATTTACAGGCTATTTATCAGGAAGGAGAACTTCACGAGGGGGCAACTTGTAAGGGATCCTTACAAGTTCAAAAAGAAGGGCAAAGTGAGATCAGTCGCCAACTTAAATTCTATAATCTCGATGCCGTTATCTCTGTTGGATATAGGGTAAATTCTAAACGAGCTACTGAGTTTCGCCAGTGGGGCAACACGAGTTCTTAAAGAGTTCTCTATTAAAGGGTTTGGGCATGTTCGATGCAAATTTTGAAAAAACGCAACAATTGTGGTGAAAGAAAATTGAAAGAATAGCGAAAGAATGTTATCATAAGAAATGATTCATTTTAATCCTTCTTCATATAATCTTGACTCAACAGCTATTAATCTTATATCTGAAATCTCTGTTTTTAATGGGGAATTATGTACGTCGGTTCGAGCGATTAGTGATGACTATCAAATACATACTCTGGCCAATATTGATGCTGTTCACTATTCCACAAAAATTGAAGGAAATAAATTAACGCGAGACCAAGTTACCAAGGTCTTAGAAAAAAGTATTCCTCTCAAATCTTTTAATCATGATATTCAAGAAGTGTTAAACTATTCCAAAGCAAGAAGATTTATTTTTGATAATAAATCTCCCAAAATCGAACTTGATTTTATTTTAAAAGTACATGATCTTCTTCTCAAAAAGATAGTTAGAGGAAAATTAAAAGGACATTTTAGAGAGGCTCAAAACGTAATTAAAAATACTGGTTCTGGTAAAATTGTGTATATGCCTCCAGAGGCGGATGATGTTTTGCCCTTAATGAAAGGATTGGTGCACTATATTAACAAATTAAAAATAACAAAAGTGAGTCCGTTAGTCATTGCTCCACTACTTCATTTTGAGTTTGTAACAATACACCCTTTTATGGATGGAAATGGACGCTTGGCCCGTCTTCTTACCAATATGATTCTTTCATCTGGAGGATTTGAGATAGAGAAGTATGCTGCACTTGAAAAACAGCATGAAAAAGATCGTGCTCGATATTACCAATCATTAGGAGTGCTTCAAGGGTACAATTATTATGAAATGCCCCAAGGTCAGAATATTTCTTCATGGATTATTTATTGGCTTGAATGTTTGCGTGATACTTATAAGGAGGCATTAATGAGAGTCTTACCGCTTTCGCAAAATGTCTTTTCCGAGGAAATTATTCATAATGATCGCCTTACCAAGGCAATATCCTTTTTTAAAAGGTATATAACTATTAAGGCCGCTGACTATGCGACCATGATGGACCTTGAGAGAACTCAAGCGGTAGCAGACCTGAATGTTTTAATTGAGAAAGACATTATTGAGAAAATTGGGGGAGGAAGGTCAACGGTCTATAGGATTAAAAAATGAAAAGGATTATGCATAGATGGATTTCATTTTGGGCTTTAAAATATGACATAATTGAGCAACAAACTCTAATGATTCATGGTTATCATTTAAAGCGTATTAAAAATTAGGATTTAATAATGTCAAGTAAAGAAGAAAAGATAGAAATTAAGCAATTTTTAAAGGTCTTTTTTGAGCAAGAAGATAATATTACATTTTATTTTCTTAAAAAGAGCAAAATTAATTCTGCGTTTGAATACAAAATACCATTTAAGACAAAGAAAAAATCTAGCACTAGAAAAATTCAGTCATTGCAAAAGAAGATTCAGCAAGAGATGGAAATTCCATGGCAGTTTGAGCATTGGAGTAAATTCATTGGCAAAATAATTCCAGAATCAAAAGTTTATAAAATTCCCTTTTTAGACATAGAAGATATTGAAGTTAAAAATCCATGGAGAGTTTGTTCTGTTGGTGAACACTGGGTTCGCAGACACCCGAAACACCTACACTCGGGGAAAGTAACAGATCACGATGGACATTGCCGTAAAAATTCGTCAAAAAAAGATTTACTAGGTGCTGATGAAATGGATCTTATCGCAACCAAGAAAATCTTTCTTAATCCGAAAGTTAAAGTCTCTAGCAAAGATTTGGGATTAGGTTTAAGTCTAGAGAGTCAGAATCGATATGACAAGCTTATCTCTGGATGGACTGCGTATTGGAATGATGTTTTTAGCTTCGATAATCCTTTGCATCCAAATCATGTGAAGGCCCTGATTGCCACAGAATCAACTTTTAACCCAAAAGCAAAAGCTTCTAATCCTAAACCAATCGGAATGGCAAGGGGATTGATGCAATTAACAGAAAGAACCACAAGATGGGCAAAGGACCATAACGTACGAGAATACAGAAATCAGTATATTGATCTTGAATATGAAGATTTATGGGAACCCAATCGTAATATTGCGTTTGGAGTCAGACATATTTTCCGAAAAAGGGAAACAGCTAAATGGATTTTGAAAAGAGACCCGACATGGTTTGAAGTATTAATGGATTATAAGGGGAAGCTGCGAAGTAAAACATCAGAAACAAAAGATGTTAGAGAAAAATTGCAAAAAATATTCGAGACTTTGGGAATGGAAGAGTGAAAATAATTATCAAGATCCTGGCATTATTTTTATTTTTTAACCTGTTTGCGAAGGAGAACTCAACATGGATTAAGAGTACCTACTTTAGGGGGTATGATCCTATCACAAATAAACTGCATAGCACAAAAGATGTTGAACAACTTGCTGAAAGATTAAAAATGAATAACATTAAATATGCTTATATTTTTGCAGGTCCGTATCAAAAAGATGGACATTTACCAGATTATACTTTTTCCAATAAAGCAAAAGAAAATATTGCAATTCTTAAAAAGATATATCCAAAAGTAAAGATTTTGCCTTGGATTGGTGGAGTTCAAAATAAGACAGTTTATCTCGAACGAAAGGAATGGGTAAAAAATGCAATCATTGATACAGTAAAACTTATAAAAACGATGCCTGTTGATGGAATACATTTGGATTTAGAATATGTTATTTATTCTGGAGCTAAATTTAATTATAATAAATTGAGTCCTGGGAGCTATAGTCAGTATTGGGCCTTATTTCATAAGGAGCTGAGACTTGCCTTACCTGAGTCATTTATTTCGAGTGTTATTGTATCTATTGCTTCAGGTACAAAACCCTGGAAGTATAAGCATACATTAAATGAAATAAAAGAGATTTCTTCTTTTGTAGATCAAATATCATTCATGTTTTACGAAACAGGTCTAATGGATTTGAAAGATTATGATGATAATTTAAAAGAACAAATTCTAATGATTAAAGAGTTAAAAAGTTTGCCTACAAATCGAAGTCAATATTTAATTGGGTTAGGGATTTTTAATGAAGAACCAAATCTTAAAGCTTTTCGCGATTTGGGTTTTAAAAATCTTCCTTTGACTTTAAAACTTGTGCAAAAAACTGAAAACAATACAAAGCAAAAAGAAGTCATTGTGGATGGATTTGCTATTTTTTGTGAGTGGATGACTGCTGAACAAGAATGGAAGCAATTGCGTAGTTATTTAAAATAAAAAAAGGGAACATACATTCAAGAAAGCTTCAGGTTTTTGGAGGAAAAACCACTTTTTTCTCCCAAAATTTGTTCCACTATTTTTTCCTCCCATTTTTGCTGCTTTTTTCTTAAAACCCTTGATAATGTTGAGTTCTAGAAATGAATCTTGGAGGAAAAATGTTCGAGCCTCCTGCACATAGAGGTCGACCATTTTTAATACGATATGAGACAGATTTCAATGATTCTTATATTTCTGATAGCATCTTTAGTTTTTGCTTCGAGCAATAAAACTGTCTGCAAATTTCCAAATCTTGAGATCGAACGACTAAATGAGTTTTTAGTAAAAGGATTTGTTCTTGATGACGAGAGATTAAAAGAGGGTCGCTCTATAGGTAAAAGCTATTTTCAAAAACTCATAGAGCGTATTCGGGATATCAGGACTTCTGAACGTCAGTTTTACCAAAAGATCACTGATATCTATGCCACTAGCTAGATAATCTGCTAATACTTCTTTTCACTTCAATAATTTCAATAATATACTTTCCAACAAAGCATCATCTTTTTGTAGTGTGAGTTTTGATGGAAAAGTTAAAAAAAGAAAAAATTAAATCAATTCTGAGTCAGTTTTTCTTGAAAGTCGATGAGGCAGAGTTTTACTTTGTGAAAAGTCTCAAGCAATTTTCAGACTTGATTCTTGTAAGATCAAAAAAAATTGATTCAAAAAAATTATCAGAAGTAAATCTACTGCTAAAAAAAGAATTGGCCAATCCTGCAATAGAGCTTTTGAGTTGGATAGATACGGTTGGTGGAATAATCCCAAAGAAAAATGTTTATAAAATTCCTTTTTTTAGCACAGATGAAATTAAAGAAATAAATCCATGGAGAGTTTGCCCGATAGGTGAGCATTGGGTAAGAAGACATGATCGACAAAAAAAGCATCTTGAAGATGTGGATGGGCATTGCCGAAAAAATAAGTCAAAAAAAGATCAATTAAAGGGCGATGAGATCGATTTGATTTCCAATCATGATCTTTTTAAAAATCCAAAATTAAAAACCACGCCAAATAATCTTGGATTTGAAAAAGTTGGGAAAAATGGAAATCAGTTTGATAATTTTATTAATGGTTGGGTTGCTTATTGGAATGATGTATTTAAAACCGATCCGCCACTTCATCCCAATTTTGTAAAAGCGTTGATGGCGACAGAGTCTGGTTTTGATCCCAAATCAATCGCGGCTAATAAAAATAAAAAGATTGGTTTTGCGCGTGGACTGATGCAAGTTACTGAACGAACTCAAAGGCAACTCGCAGGAGATGAAAAGGAATTAAAAGATCATCTTGTGATTCTAGATGATGAAGAAGTTTGGGATCCCAATAAAAATATTTGCGCTGGTGTGAGATGGCTTTTTCGAAAAAGAGAAATTCTAAAGTCTCAAATAAATCGAGATCCTACATGGAAAGAAGTTCTAATGGGATATAAGGGAAAAGTGGGAAGTAAAACCAACGAAACAAAGAAAGTACAAAAAAATTAAATGAGTATTTTGAAAAATTAGGAATAAATTAAAATGAGAAATTTCACAATTGTTTTATTTGTATTTAATTCTTTTCTTGCTCAAGCGAAGTCTCCTTTGCAGGAAAAATATCCTCATGGATTATTAACAGATGATTATGGTGTTTTGACAGAAGCCGATCTTGTTTATGCGGCTAAAGGAGTTGAGCGTACTCCGTACAAGATAGAAGACGGAAGTTCAGCTTATCAACGCTGGCAATGTTTCGAAACGAAAAAAATGCTATTTAGATATTCGACTTGGCGAGACGATTATACCGATTTTGGCCGTGGAGCCACTTTATGTGATTATTCATTTCAAGTTAATGATGAACAAGGCGTTCGCCATCTTTATGTCGCAAGACGGGCTAAGGAACTTGTGGACTGTCGTGAACTTTTTAAAGAGTGGAAAAAAGTGAGAAAAGATTCAAAGTATACATGTATTCTTGGTGAACCTGGGAGCTATGAAAATAAAGAAAAGGGCTGGATTTGGGGGAAGACAAAGACAAAAAGTAAGTGCATGTCTTATTTTGTTGGAGAATGTGATTCTGAAAAAAAGTTAAAAGAGTATGAAAATGAAAAATAAAGAGGTTTCAATTATCATTTTAAAGAAGGTTTTCTCAGACAGTGAGCTATAAGAAAATTCAGTTATCCGAAAATTTTGGATAACTGCCAGTGATTCTGAGAAAAGGTTAAAAGAGAAAGAAAATTAACATAAGAATTAAAACAAAAATAAAAAGTTAATTATCCTATTATAAAGTGAAGACGGAGAGAGTTGCTCAATTTAGGAAATGAGTTTTTAAAGATAATCGCTTTGTTAAACACTAACGTTTGACAAACAAATTTTTTGATGGTTGTTTAGAAAAAATTGTAAAGGAAGTATTGTGAAATCAATCTTAATTTTGTTTTTTTTACTGCCTGTGTTGACGCATACAATCTCTGGAGAGGTGATGAAATTTAAACTTGATAAAGCTAAGCAAAATTCGAAAGGTACTATTTTATTAATTCAAGGTACGGCTGCCCAAAATATTGATGGTCAACTTCCTGATGAAAAAATTCAAAAGATTGTAAAAGAAAAAGATCCAACTCATTACATAATCCAATCCACTTATAAAAATCTTTCTGAAAAGCTTAACGAACTGGGATGGGATACTGTTAGATATACAAGGACAGGGGTTTATCAAGATCATGTTGATTATGAAGAATACAAAAAAACAGACTTAAAGAATATCATGGATCAGCTCAGCTCAATTTGGAAAGAGTTACCAAAAGATAAGCCACGGATTATTTTTGCATGGAGCGGAGGTTCTGTTCATGCTTCTTTACTGCCATTAGAAGAAGCTAGTGCTGTTATTTTATTGGGGGCTTTTTCAACCAAGAGGGTTGATGTATATCGTTTAAGATTGAAGACTCCAGAAGAAACATTAAAGTTTGAAAATGAATTAAAAGTATTGCTATCTCAAGAAAAGAACCAACAGAAGAGAAATGAACTCGAAGGACCGAATTATCCGTTTTCAAGATTTTTTGATGAAAATAATTTAAATGAAAATTGGACATATTATAGGAAGTACCCAAAGCTTCCGATGTTAATTTTACATGGAGATAGGGATGAAGAAGTTCCTCTTTCTCAGTCTAAGGTATGGAAAGAAAAATTAAAAAAGAATGATATCACCTTATTAATTAAACCGCAGGCAAATCATGCTTGGGGAATAGCGGGAAATCGGCCAGATATGGAAGATTTAGCAATTGAAATCAATAAATGGCTAAGCACGAAAATAAAAATCTGAAAAACAATTATCCAGAAAGAACCAGATTAACGACCTGTCAGTGAATAAAATGATAGAGAATCGATGAAATGCGCTAATGAATGGCCCTTCATTTCGACGGTCGATTTAAAAAATTCAAATTTAAGATTCGTTTTTAATCCCTATTCTTCGTCGTTTATGAGGTAATGGAGGAGTTTCGACTTCAAGGATATCAAGTCGCTCGAATACAATCCGAAATACTTTATCCACATCTTTTTTAAATTCAAGAGTTCCTTTTTCCAGTTTTTCCATTTTATCAATTAGAGATTCATCTGAGGATAGAAGTTTCCTGATTTTTACGAAAGTTCTCATAATAAGTACATTGACTCTAATGGCCTGCTTACTATTAAGAACCGATGACAGCATGGCCACTCCTTGTTCAGTGAACATATAGGGGAGATATTTGCGCTTTGCAATTGATCCTCTAAAGGTCACAAATTGTGACCTTAATGATTCTCGCTCATCTTTGGTAAGCTGAAGCACAAAATCTGATGGGAAACGGTCAGGGTTACGCCTTATAGTTTGGTTGAGAACTTTTGTTTCGACTCCGTACATTTGGGCCAAATCGGAGTCCAACATCACTTTTTGATTTCGAACTAAATAAATCAATCTTTCAATGTTTGCAGGTGTGATATCCATTAATGTTTTCCTGAACGTGATTAAAAAGTAAGAAAATCCACATAACTCAATTTCCGAGCGAGAACAAATCATTTTTGTAAGATGGCGTGAAAGTTTTCAATTCTGAAACGAGTTAAGACAATACTCACTATTTTTTGTCATTTTTAATAATCCACCAATATTTCTTTCCATTTAAATAATTCGTGACTACTAAGAACTTAGTAGACATCTACTAATTAATTAGTAGATACTATCTTCACAGGAGTGTATATGGCAAAAAAAATTAAAATTGATAAACCACTAACTGAAGTTGAACTTCAACTTATGAATGTCATTTGGTCACTTGGTTCATGCACCATAAAGGAAGTGCAAAATGAAATAAATAAACATCGTGAATTGGCCTACACATCGGTTGCAACGATCATGAAGATTCTTGAGACAAAAGGCATTTTAACAAGTATAAAAAATGATAAAGCACATATCTATTCACCTCAAATTACTAAAGAGGTGTATGAGGCCCAAAGCTTGGATCATTTGGCAGAAAATTTATTTGGTGGTGATCCATCAATGATGGTTATGCGTCTCATAAATGATGCAAACATTTCTAAAAAAGATTTAGAAGTAATAAGGAAAGTTTTAGATACCAGGATCGATTCATGATTACTTTCATTCAAATTAATTTTTTAATCGTAATAACTTATGTTTTATTTTTTGGATTTCAAAAGTGTAGTGCTATTTTAAATTTTAAATCATCCGCAATTTCAAAATTACGGGTGGCCCAAGCTTTGCTAATTCTTTCTTTATTAACTCCTCTTATGATGAAACTCATTCCAAGCGAGAGACATTCTTATGCCAATTACATTCAAATCGAAGAAGAACGTATAGATACCAATCTTAAAACAATTGAAGCAAAGGCACATTATGTTGTTAACCAAACAGCTACGAAAATTAGTGAGATTAATAATGTCACCCATTTCGATTTGGGTAGTATTTTGTTAGTTGCTTGGATTTTTGGCTTTTTTTTGTTTTTATCAAAACTTTGTATTAACTATTTTAAATTAAAAAAGGTTTTTCTTGGTTCTGTGTCGCTTAAGAAAAATTCTAAAATTAAAATCAACATAAGTGATAAAATTGTCATTCCTTTTTCTGCGAGATTACTTAATTCTTTTTGGGTGGTTCTTCCTGTATCGGTTTTAAATAATAGAACTGATAAGAATTTGGTAATTAAGCATGAATTTCAACATCACCGACAGGGCGATACAACTTGGGCCTGGTTGATAGAAATTTTAACGTGCTTATTTTATTTAAACCCTGCAATTTATTTTTGGAAAAATATTATAATTGAACTTCAAGAATTTTCTTGTGATGAAGCACTTACTGGCCAGAAAGTTGTTTCATCCCGGGATTATGGAAGCTGTCTACTTAGAGTGGCAGAGACAGCGCTTTTAAACCGCCGAATGTATGCCGGTACAACATCCATGGCAGTGGTTTTTAAGAACTCAAAATATTTTAAAACATTTTTATTAAGGAGAATTGAAATGATCATGGAAGAAAAAAAATCAAAACAAAAGTGGATTTCCATTTATACTGGTCTGCTTATTACTGCAATGATGATTACAGTTGCCTACGGAGTTGAAAAACTATCAATGGCCCAGTCTAAAAAAATTAATGCTGGAAAATTTATTGGTGATACAGAGGTTCAAAAAATTGCTGATGATGTTTTAACTCGTGCGCTAAAGGATACAAAGTCAGTTGCTGGTTTTATCATTGTTGCTGATCCAACTACTGGAAAAATTCTTGCGGTATCCAATATTGATAAGAAAAATCCCAAAAAAGACCACTGGTCCCTCGCTGAATTGATAGAACCGGCATCGTTTGCAAAAACATTGGTTATTGCTCAAGCAATAGAAAATAATTTAACTAACCCAAGTGATACCTATGCTTGTGAAAATGGTTTTTATAAGTATAACGATTTAACATATCATGATTGGAAAAAGGGTGGCTGGAAAAATTTAACAACAACACAAACCCTGGCAAACTCCAGCGATATTTGTAGTATAAAGATTGGTGAAAAAGTTGGTGAAAAAAATCTGGAAATGATGGTTGAAAATTTCGGCTTTGGACAAAATGGAGTGGCGAAAGATTTTCCAGAGGCGAAAATTGGTGATGTTCCTGAATTAGGAAAACAATTTCTTCCAAGAGTAACTTTGGGTCGTGCGTACAGACTTTCTCCAATTGAAATTATGCAGGCCTACGGAGCAATCGCTAATGGTGGAAATCTGATGAAACCGATTTATGGAGATGTACAAAAGCCAGAAGTATTGAGAAGGATTCTTTCAGAAGAAAGCGCGAAAACGATGAGAAATATGCTACAGGAAGTTGTCCTAGCAGGAACTGCAACTAAAGCAATCAGCAAACGTTACTCGACTGCCGGTAAAACAGCGTCGGCGCGGCTTGATGTTTATAGAAAAACTGATTGGTATGGAGGGGACCATCACGCAAATTTTGCAGGATTCGTAGGATTTGCTCCTGTAACAAGTCCGAAAATTCAAGTTCTAGTTGGAATAATTAATCCTAATACAGAAAAGAGTGGGGCGCATGGTGGATGGCATGCGGCTCCGGTATTTAGAGAAGTTACAGAAAATGTTTTAGCATACCTGAAAGTTGCGCCGGATAAAATTTAAATGAAGTGAGTTTGTTCTTCAAAAAAAGGCTTCATTTGAAGCCTTTTAAAAATACTCGGATTTTGTTAATTGTGGCTGACCATTTTAAAAATTTTACTAAGAACCCTTTTCACTCAAATAATTTCAATCATATAATTCTATTAAGTTTAATTTTTACTTGCATCTGCCTAGGCTCCATACAATCTCTAATATCCTGAAATTGATAGCTTTTTTCATATTTTACCAAGTTTTTTGTAAGAAATACAGCGCAGCGTTAATTTTTCTGTTTTGTGAAGTAAATTTTGGTACCATGGAGAGGATATTTATGCATGGAATTGGTGCGTGTTTAAGCGATTGGAAGCGTTTAGAAAGGCGAGTGAGGTTATTGTGAAAAATATATTGAGCATTCTTTTTCTTTGTTTATTTGTGGCGTGTCTTCCTCAAGAGTACAATAATTGCCAAGATCAGTTCAAAGATAATTCCAAAGAGCTTGAAAGTTGCTTTACTGGAGTAAATTATGCTTACAATCTGGGAATTGAGACTAACAAGTTGACTATAAGTGAAGCCCAATTGATTGGGCAATATGAGGCAATACTTCAGGATTGTACGTCTCAAACAATAAGTCTTGCTTGTGAATATGGAGTAAATTGTGTTTTTCAAAAGTACATATGCACATTTATGCCAAGGATAATTGTCACAGGTGGTTCTCGAGATCGATTTTGTGAAGAATTAGATGCGAAGATTATCTCCAAGAGTTATTTTTAAAAATATTTTTTCTTTCCTTAATAAAAGTAAAATGTTCAGCAATTTATTGCTTTACAATAAATTACTTGGCTTCCAACATTTTTGTATAAACAATTGTTGATTTTTGAGGCTTGATTATGCAGAATTTCAGTCAGAAGGAGAATTGAAGTCACTACTCCCGTGAGTGATTTTGACAAGTTGATAGAGGAAGGCAAGCTCTTGGAGGATAAAACCAAGCCTCCTGCAAGGCCTAAAATTGGAGGAAAAAATAAATTTTCTTTGTAAAACTTCCTCCGTTACTTTTTTCCTCCAAAATCGGTTAACTTGAGGAAAAATGATCGAGCCTCAGGAATATAGGTCGACCATTTTCCCATTTCTCTTTTTTTAGTATTAAATTCTATGGTGGTTTACATTTTCATATCCTGTACTTTAGCGATAATTGATTTTTCTTTTCTTGCTTTACTTTGATTTTTAACTCTTTTTTTGTCACCGTAACGATTGAGTTTCTCAAGTAGGTGTTCAACGACATCGGCAAGGGCGATATAGAGGCTTGGTGCAGATTTTTGAAGAATTAGAGATTTGTATCGCTTACCATTGATGAAAACTTTGACAGTAAAAAAATCTGGACCTGCCTGGTGGGGTGAGTTTTCCATGCTTAGTGTTGTGTCGATTCTATGGTTTTGAAGATCTGGAAAGCGCTCTGTAACGCTCGCTAGACGTTCTATAGCCAAGTCTCTTGCAAAAGTTGACTCATCTAAGTTTTTAAAAATAACACGCATCATTTTGTACTCCTTTTCAGAGATTCTGAGTTTATATCTATTGACTGTTTTTTTAACGGTTGGGACTGTAAGGGGTTATCTATAATGGCCATGATCGGATACTTTCTCGGGATCTCATTTTTGGCGGCGAGAGTGACTTTTCCGCCATGAGCGAGAACGGTTTGCGCTATATCATCCAGAATATCGTCATCTTCGTGGTCAAGATCCTTTTCATGTAATTTTATTTTACCACTTTTACCGTTAAGTTTGCCAAAAAGCTGAATGTCGTCGGCAATCAAAAGTCTCTTGATTCTTCCTTGAACAGCGGCCTTTGCAATAGTAGAGATTTTTCTTTTTACTTGATTTCCATTGGTTGGGTGGCGAAACTCCGCTAAAGTCTTTTCAACGTTTTTTTGGGCATTGGCCTTTAATGTCGATCGAATTTGAGAGCAAAGATCTAATAATCGTAGCTCATTAAAAGAATGCGAAATGAGAGTGACTTTAATGTTTTTATTTCTTAATATTTTGAGAAACGGTTGGGCCAGTTCTTTATTGCCGGCTAAAAAAAGGATAGGTATTTTCTTCGTTGAAAAATTCAAAATCGAGTCGTTGAGCAGTTCTAGCGTTTCATTTAGATGTTCCTGGTTTTTTTGATTATAAGGGGATTGCGAATAGATTCTTGTATCAATATGTTTGAAGTCATGGAGATTACCCTGATAAAGGTTAGCAGATCCATACTGAAGTCCAAGTAGTAAAAACTCGCTATCAATTTGAATCCATTTTAAAAGCGGCTTGACGTGGAATGAGTCTGCCACAATACATGAGGTTTCAACTTCAAGGGGAAGACTAAGTGCTCTAAATGCGTTTTTAGTTCTAAAAATGCCGATACTGTTTTCTTTAAAACTTTTTAGCAGTTTGCTATCTTGCTGAAAGCGTTTAATGGGGGCAAGGAACTTGTGTATCAGACTTTGGGTCATGACTGGTGCAAGATGTTTTTGAGCCAATTCGATGGCGTTTTGAATTTGTTTTTTTAGATCTGAAACGCAGCCACTATTTTTAATATAGTTAGTCAAGTGGATACCGCTTTGCGATTCTAGAAGGGGTTCCATCGTTTTTATTTTTAATGATAGCATAAAACCTCCTGTTTGGTTTTGAGTTAGCATTTATTCCAACATCTAAACCTTACGGGAAATTATCCGATTGATAAAATAGATAATAAAAATGTTTAGTATCGCTTTTTGCTATATATTAAAATTCTTCATTAGACGTGCTGCTATCGGATTCTCCATTTTTCGTTTAGCGCTCAAGAGAAGTAATTCTTCGTATACACCTTGCAGTTGACCTATCTCGATCAGTTCTCCGGAAAGAATTTGTCTTGTGACTGTGTGTTTTGCCGTAGCTATAAGTCCCATTTCGCTAATGGCCATCAGTTTTTTCATTCCAATGTCTTGAGTCTCTGCGATGACATTGAACTCGATACCTTGTAATTTGGCCCAGTGATCTAGGTCATAACGTAGTTTGCTGTCATAAGTTGGCAGGATAATAGGCTTGCCAGTTATAGACTTGGGGAAGCCTTGGCGAAGTGCTTTAAATTTGTGAGTCCCATAAAAACTAACATTTTTCTTGGTAATTTGCCTTGAGGAGAGGCCTTTTGCATCAATTCCCATAGGGAGAAAATTGGTCAACATCAGATCAATTCGATGTGAGGCAAGTTCGCGTATTAGCTCATCAGATTTGCCTTCAGAAAGAGATATTTGGCAAGGAGACAGTTTGTAAGCGGCTTTTATCAATTGAAGAATGATTTGTTTAGGCACGCTGTCGAGTGCGGCCACATGAAGCGTAGGACAGCAAGGCTTCATGCGTTCATGTAAAACTTCCACCATTTCTGAACCCATTTTAAAAATGTTTTTGGCGTAATCAAGAGCCACCTTGCCCTGTTCTGTTAGGGTGAGTTTTTTGTGATGTCGTTCAAACAACTGGATTCCAAGATTGTCTTCAAACTGTTTGAGCTGTGCACTCAAAGTAGGTTGTCCAAGTCTAAGTTTTTCAGCAGCCTTTGAAACAGTCCCCTCCTCGGCGATGGTTTTAAAATAGAGAAGATGGTGATAATTTATCCAAGCATTTGCCATGCAAGCCTCCGTGTATTTCAATTTTATGTATCATCAAAAGCAATGCTAAACAATATATTAATCTATTTGAACGATAGGTGTTTTTGATTGATATTAAAAATTATCTGTTGTGATTTGTACGTTGGCAGGGTTTTGAAAAAACAGGATAAAAAGTAAAATATTTCAATCGTTTGCATAACTATTAGGGTGTTGACATAATACCTAGTATAGCATAGTATAATGTTATGAAAGTCGATATAGAAAACTGGAAATCACAAATTAGAAAAGGCTATTTGGATTTGTGTATCCTTCTTATAATTGATTCAAAAAAAAGAATATATGGATTTGAACTTCTTGACGTTTTAAAAAAGCTTGATCTTCCCGTAAAAGAAGGAACGCTTTACCCTCTTTTGAGTCGGATGTCATCAGATGGCTTGCTAACCACAGAATGGGAAACCGAAAATACCTCAGGGCACCCTAGAAAATTTTATTCATTGACTAAAACAGGAAGAGCAGCTGTTTCGGAAATGCAAAACGAATTTGATAAATTAGTTATTATCTATAAGGAAATAAAAAAATTGGAGGACAAATGAATACCCCAGCAAAACTTGAATCTTATTTGGTAAAACTTGATAAGTCCTTGGGGCCTATCGCTATTAGTGAAAGGGCTGATATTGTGACCGAAATAAGAAGTCATGTCTTAGAAGCACAGAGGCAAGATGAAACACAAACTATTGAATCAATTCTTGCTTCTCTTGGCGAGCCTGAACAAGTAGCAAATCGTTATCTATTAGAGAGAGGCTTAAAACCACAAAAGGCCCCCAAGCATCCAATTGTAAAGTGGCTAATAATAGGTTTTTTGGGCACACTTTCAATTTGCGTATTTTTTGTTTTGATAATTATTTGGAAATTTACTCCCATAATCAAGGTTGATGAAGAAAAAGGTCGAGTTATTATTCTAGGAGGGCTTATAGATGTAAATGAAAAGGCAGGACATGTAAAAGTTGGATCAATTAGCGTAAATGATGATTCTGAAGATGAACAAATTTCTGGGTCAGTGGATATTGACATTAAAAAAGCTCCAAAGATTGAAGTGTTGTTTGCAAATGGAAAAATGGGATTTGAAAATTCACACAACAACCAACTAGTTTGGAAATGTCATGGTGCAAATAGCGAAAACGTTATGGAAAATGAAAAAGGATTAACCAGGTTAAATTTTAAGAAGGTGGCAAACGTAAAATGTGCGGTAGATATTCCCAAGGGGATTTATTTGATTGTTGATGGAGGTAATGGGAAAATTGACTTTGAAGAACCTAGCTATCATGTCGATTTAAAGCTTGCGAATGGGAAAATTGGTTTTTCTGAAGATACTTCTTTAAAATATGTTTATGGGCTTCGTGTCACCAATGGAGTAGTGGATGATTTTAAGTCAAACCCATCAAGTGATGCATATAAAATTGATATGAAAATTGTTAATGGAAAAATTGATAAATACTAAATTGAAAAGGAAGTTGGTGTGATAAATAAAATTATTATTATAAATATTTTGATAATTTTTTCGTCATTTGTTTTTGGTGAGCAGATAACCCAAAAATTTGACGCAGAAAAAATTAAAAAAATTAACATCAACACTAGTAAGGGAAAAGTGGTATTAAGCTCTGTAACTGATAAAATATCGTTGGTTATAACGGATAAAATTAAAGTATCCAAAGAATGTCAAATTATTGTCGAATTACAAGATAATGTGTTAAATGCCAAAACACAATCCCGAGGTGGTGATTGTGAAGTCAATTTTAATATTGCAGTTCCTGCAAATGTAAAGCTCGATGTTAATATTGGTAGTGGTGATCTTGAAATATCTTATGTGCATGGAAATATTCATTTTAAAATTGGTAAAGGGGATGTCGTGATTAATAATCCTGGTCACAAGGTCAATGGTAAGATTGGTAGCGGAACTATTAAGATAAATTATAAAATGTTGCCTGAAAAAGGTGTATTAGACATTAGTTCAGGCCGAGGTGAAACATCGGTAACATTACCTGAAGGATCAAAAATTACATCCAATTTAAAAGTGGGCCTTGGCAGTATTCAAAACGAAATTGGAGAGTTTGAAAACGCAAGCTTTAAAATTAATATAAAGTCTGGTTGGGGGGATATAAAAATTACGAAGATAAAATTATGACGGTCTTCTTACTTTAGAATCACCTAGACTTTGGGAAAAATTCTTGAGAACATGCATGCGTCTATTCTAATAATAATGTACAATTTTTTTTCTAGTGAATTAATATGACTACTGCAACGACTTCTTCTTGGATATTATTCTTTCTTTTGATTGTGGTTTTGCTGGCGTTTGACTTAGGGGTTTTAAATCGCAAAAACCATGCACCTTCAATAAGAGAGGCGATGGTTTGGTCAGCGATGTGGATTTCTTTGGCACTCGCTTTTAATGTGGGCGTTTATTTTTGGTTTGGATCGCAAAAAGCGGTGGAATTTTTAACGGGGTTTATTCTTGAAAAATCACTTTCTGTCGATAATCTTTTTGTCTTTATATTAATTTTTAATGCTTTTAGGGTGCCCAGATATATCCATCATAAAATTCTGTTTTATGGAATACTTGGAGCAATTATTTTCAGATTTATTTTTATTTTTATTGGAGCGGCATTGTTAAGTAAGTTTAGCTGGATGATGTTTGTGTTTGGTGCATTCTTGGTTTTTACCGGAATCAAAATTACCCTCAAAAAAGATGAAGAATTCAATCCAGATAATAACATTGTATTGAAATTGGCAACGAAATATCTTCCTTTTCGTGGGGAGATGTCTGATATGTTTATTATTAAAAAAGATAAAAAATATTTCTTCACGCCATTATTCATTGTTCTTTTGGCAATAGAGACAAGTGATATTATTTTTGCGGTTGACTCCATCCCTGCCATCTTTGCCATTACCCGTGACCCGTTTATTGTTTTTACTTCTAATATTTTTGCGATTCTTGGTTTACGAAGTATTTATTTTGTTCTTGAAAACTTGATGGATAAATTTATTTATTTAAAATATGGGCTGGGAGTAATTTTAACCTATATCGGTATCAAAATGTTGATAGTTGAATATATTCATATCCCGGTAACTCTTTCATTGGGGTTTGTTTTTGCGGTATTACTTATTTCCATACTTGCCTCTCTTTGTAGATCACCAGATACAAAAAGTGCTAAATAATTAACAGGCTAAAGACTTGTTTTTATATTTGGAACTAAAATTAAAAGACATATTGTCTTGTTTATGAGAAAAGAATTTTTCCATTGATGTGTAAATGTAATAGGGTTATAACTAAAAATAAATCTAGTTTTTAATCTCGATTGAAGAGTTTATATGGATTTTCTAATACGTTTGGAAATTTTTTATCTTGTTGGTGCTATTTGTATTTTAGAGGTTTTTTTCAAGAATTACTTTTAAAAACTGGAAATTCCCTTGAAAAAGCTTTTTATTCAAAGAAAGCAAGATGTTATTGCGCCACGAGGAATCACTGTATTGGAGGCAGGTGATGTTTTACTTATTTTGTCAACGAATGTTGAATTTGAGCAAGTAAAAAATAAGATGTAGATAAGTAAAAACAATTTAAAAGTGAATAATGGAGATGAATATTCAAAAAAATGATTTGGTCCAGCTAACAAAAATGCAAATGCCTTTTGGTAAATATAAGGGAACTCTTCTGATTGATTTGCCTGAGGGGTATGTGGTGTGGTTTTATCAAAAAGGTTTTCCAGAAGGAAGACTTGGCTATTTGCTTGGGCTACTTTATGAAATTAAATTAAACGGGCTTGAATACTTGTTGTTGCCACTTAAAGATTCTTTGTCATCGACCTTAAATAAGCACTGAATCAATTATTATGATGGCAACATCGTTACTATTAATATATGGTCATTTTGAACGATGGTTAGATATTTTAAGAGGAGATTAAAAATGAAAGTTCAAATTCTAGGAACTGGCTGCGCAAAATGCAAAAAACTTTTTGAAAACGCATCAGCTGCGATTAAACAATCAGGAATAAAGTGTGAAATTGAGAAAATTGAAAAAATTGAAGATATAACCGATATGGGCGTAATGATGACTCCTGCTTTGGCCATTGACGGAGAGATAAAAACTGCCGGTAAGGTTATGGATGTTGAAGGAATAATTCAAATTTTAAAAAGTCAAAACTAAACGAAAGCCTAAGATTTAAAATACCCGGAATTTTTAGCAAGTAGTTGAGGTGTTGGCGAATTTTTGGACCAAATTTAAAAGTTCATCAGGGCGAAAAGGTTTTTTAATAAAACATTTAGCATGGCCATTATTGATAATTTTGTGAACATTCACATCGCTAAAGCCAGACATAAGAATGGTAGGTGGAAACCCTTTTAAATATTCAACGAGTTGAGCACCATTCATTTTAGGCATTCTGATATCACTGATTACAAGGGATATTTGTCCCGCATAAGTTTTGACAAGATTAATCGCCTCTTCTCCATTTTCAGCAGTAAGGGCGATATATCCTAAAGATTCGACTAATAAAGTTAATACATCACGTATGTCTTGCTCATCATCAACAACAAGTACATATTTTGCACTCATAAATAATCCAAAATTTAAGTTTTGTCCTGACTTCCGCAATTTGAATTGCGTCATTCAATGATTATAGTATGTTGAGTTACCCTTGGGGTCACTACACTTACTTGTTAATCATTTTAATTTTATCATTGATTGTGAGATTAAAGGCGTTGTAAATTTTTCTCTGAAGTTCTGTTATTTTAGAGGGAAGAACAAATTTTCTTCCAGTTTTTTTATCTTTCACAATACTTACTTCTAATCTACTCAACTCATTTTGTATTTCTTCAAAACTGAGTTTTATATTTTTTTTGTTCAATTTATAACGAATAAAACTGGTTAAACTATAGGCAATAAAACAAATTAAAATATGTGCCTTAATTCTTTTGGTGGTCCAGTGATAAATCGGTCGCATTTTTAAATCATGCTTATTCACCCTAAATACAGCTTCAATTTGCCATAATCCTGTATACCTTTTTAAAATTTCTGAGGAACTTAAATCATTCGACAAGTGATTAGTGATAACACCATGAATGCCATCCCATTGTGCTTCCTGTTCGATTTTTTCCAGGTTTAATGTGGCCTCCTTAGCACCCTTACTCTCCAGCTTTAAATATTTTTTTGTTCCGGTATTATTGATTAAATCAGCAAGACGAACTTTTCCATTAGTCATTTTTTTCTTTATACGTTCAATCAATCTCTCCCGGTCTTTCTTATCCTTCTCTGCGCGTTTTTTGCTATAAGAAACTACTAACCTTCGTCCATCATGTTCATAATCTTTTACAAATTTTTCTAACTGACTATTTTCTGCTTTTACCAATGCTATATCTGCAACAATTTGTCCTTTGATTGTCCTGTTGAGTATCTTTAATTTCGCAGCAACAATAAACTTAACTTTTTTCTCATCAAGTTTGGATAAGTTGGCATGAGTGAACATTGCTCGATCTGCAACAATAAATGTCTCAGATAAATTATATCGCTTTTCCAACTGTTCAATCACTGTAATAAGCGTATTTCCCTCGTATGTATTGCCTGGATATAATTCGTAATCAAGTGGTAACCCTTCGGTCGTGCTAATCAGTGCAAGCATCACCTGGGTTTCTTTAAACTTATTATCCTTGCTAAAACCAAAATTTCTAAGCTCATCAGGTGTAAAGCTTTCAAAATAAAGTGTCGTCACATCAAAAAAAGCAACGTCAACTTTTTGGTTTAAAAGATCAAGTGTTGATACACGAATCTTATCCTTAATACGATTTTGACAGGTATAGACTTTATCCATCATGCGATAAACTTTATCCAAATCAAGCTCAATGTTTTGCTCTTGCTCGATATTTCTAACACTTTTTCTTTTACTAACAGGATCACTAATACGAGAGAGAACAATCTCCTTTAACAGTTCATTGGAATCTTCTTGCCTGTAACCGGTATCAATTGAAGTTTCCAGATCAAGTTGCTCGTAGGCATGAGAAAAAACATCAACGAGACCGGCATTGATCCTTGCCTCTTCTTCAAGGCATTTAACGTTGACCGTATTTTCTTTTACTGGGGTTCTCTTTTTAGATGCATGAACTATTTCTTCCATTCCGGGAAGGGCAGGGTTTATTTCATTTTTGATTTTAATTATCATTTCTTCAGCGATACGTTTATGCATTTCAATTTTTTCAACATTGTCCTTATGAAAATGTCCGACACAGCAGACGGTCTTTTGCTTAACTTTATCCCCGATACGTTGATTTTCAACGATACGGATAGAAACATGATTGTCATTTTTTTTCACTATTCGTACAAACATGCTTTCAAGAATAATATTAAAAAACGTGCAGTCAAGGCCTTGGGCCACTACATTTGACCTTTTGGAAGAAAATAAGTGGAACTTATTGGAAAATATGAAAAAAAATAATCAATTTTCGGAAAAAATTAAATCAAATTGCGGAAGTCAGGAGGGCGATATATCCTAAAGATTCGACTAATAAAGTTAATACATCACGTATGTCTTGCTCATCATCAACAACAAGTACATATTTTGCACTCATAAATAATCCAAAATTTAAGTTTTGTGTGGCAAAATTATTTGAAACGTTGTGCCCTTTCCTAAATCAGTTTTAAAAGTAATTTCACCACCATGATCCTTCACAGCACCATAAGCTAATGATAGGCCTAGCCCAGTGCCTTTGCCAACCGGTTTTGTGGTAAAAAATGGATCAAAAATATGCTCTTGAATCTCCTCCGAAATTCCTTGGGCGTTGTCTGTAATTTTAATAATAATTGAGTTAATTGTTTTGTCATACATTGCATGGATTGAAATTTTTTTATCCATTGTATGTGAGTTTTCGGCTAAAGCGTCGCAGGCATTTGAAACCAAGTTTTGGATAAGTGTTTCTATTCTTATTGGATCGCATAGAAATGGAGGGATATCTTTTTGGATATCAAGCTCGATTTGGATAGAGAGCTGATCTATTTGCATTTTTAATAAAATAAGAGATTTGTCAATTATTGATCCAAGATCTGATTTAATTTCTTGAAGACCATTTGATTCTGCCCTGCTAAATTCCCGCATCCGGTCAACCAATATACGCATTCGTTCAGCTTGATGCAAAATTGCGCCAAGTTGTTTTTTTAATAACTCGGGGGGGAGTTTGTTCTGTTCACTGAAGGTGATAAGGATTTGCGCGTTGGAGAGTATTACAGTTAAAGGATTATTAAACTCGTGCGCAATACCAGCGCCAAGGATACCAAGGGAGGCCATTTTTCCGGCATGAAAAAGTTGTTTTTGCAGTTTTTCTTTTTGAATTTTGGTCTGTTGATAGTTACCCACCAGTCTGGCCAATGATCCGAACTCGTTAGCTGACGAAATATAAGGGTCTAAAATGGATAAATTTTCGGATGAAACGGCGTAAGTCAAGGCCTTGATTGGCCTGATCACTCTTAAGTATAAAAAAAATAGTAGCACTGTAATCAGGCTAATAGAAAAAGTCGTGAAGAATATTAATGAATAACGGGCAAAATTAGTAGCGGTTTTATTAAGTTGGTTTTCAATTTGGGTACAAAGAACTGCAATGGTTTTATCCTCATGATCATGTAGATCTTTTGAAATTTGAATCATATTTTGGTTTTCTGATAATGGACATTGATTTTGCTTGGTGGTGATGAAAGTTTTTCCGCCAACAAGATTACCGAGATTATCAATGTGTTTTTGATCCCAAATTTTGGCAGAGAAAAAATAACCCAGCGGTTTTTTTGCTTCACGGTTGATATCATCTTCGAGATGAATCCAAGAACCAAAAACCTCGGCAATTTCCCCGGAATTTAATAAGATGAAATAATGGGTTAGCCAACTTTTTTGAAATAAATTGTCAACGGTTGGAACATTTTTGACTGACGGAAAGGATAAAAGGGGAGATAGGTCTCTGTTGACTTGGTAAACTTTTTTACCTTTTTTATTAAACACCCATGTGTAATTCACGTTAAAGGTGTTCAATGATACATCAATATTAATTTTGGCCCAGGCTTGATCTTTACTAAGCGTAAAGCGATACATATCTGTCCAGTGCGAGTAGTCTTCAATATATTTCTGAAGTGTTTGGCTTTGTAAATTCAAAATTTGATTCAAATTGTTGGTAATGCTATGTTTATTTAATTGGTTCAAATGAATAATTTTTTTGGATTCTAAAATATTCGAATACAAAATAGCCAGTGCCAGAGAAAATGATAATAAAAGAAAAAGTCCAAGAAACTCTGCTAGAAGGGATTTTCTCATTCTTCCTCTTGTTTTCTTTTTTGGGCAAGATTGAGGGAAATACTTTTGGCCCAATAGTTCAACCGCCCAAGACAAAGATCCAAAGCACCTTTCAATTTATTTTTATCGATGGGTTTGGCGATAAATGCAATTGCACCGTCGTTGTAAGCATTAATGACGGTGGTAATCATACTGTCGGCAGTGATAACGATACATTGCGTGCCCTTGCCCATATTCATGGCCTTTCTCATTAGCTCGTCGCCTGGCATATCGGGCATAAAAATATCAGTTATGAGAATATGGAAACTGGTTTGTTCCAAATATGTTAACGCATCCTTTGGGTTGGTGGCACATATAACATTAAAAACTTCTTTGCCATATATTTTATGAATCATATCGGAAGCCATTGAAACAATTTCTTCTTGATCATCGACTAAAAGCAAATTATAAGGCTTGGAGATTATTTTCATACACTATACCATTTTCTCAAAGTCATCATCATTTAAACTGTCTTTTTTCGCTACAATCCCATTTAACAACTGTGGATCAACATAACTGCTGTTGAGAGTATCTTTAGTCTCATGTTCGATATTGGTATCTTTTACCAAACGGGTATTGCCTAAAACAATGTAATTAAGTGTATTAATGATGGCATTAAGTTCATTTTTGGCTTTTTGCAATTGAGTTGAATTATTTTGTGCTCTAACGGCCACTTCACTGTTTCCTTTGGCGGCATCATCAAGCTGTTTGAGTGCGGATTCAGTTTGTTGGACACCTTTGTTTTGTTCGTTGGTAGCTTCAACAATTCGTTGAATTTGTTCGTTGATAAGAGAGATGTTATCAGCAATTTGTCTGAAAATTGCTTGTGCTTTATTCGTCACATCTTGTCCTCGTTTTACTGTTTCTTCTGTAGATTTAACTGCTTCATTAACTTTCTTTTGACTATTTTCCAAAAGGGTGTAGATTTCTCGGGAAGCATTACCACTCATATTGGCAAGCTTACCCACTTCTTCAGCGACCACCGCAAAACCTTTGCCATGCTGTCCGGCCCTTGCTGCTTCAATGGAAGCATTAAAAGAAAGCAATTGAGTTTTAAAAACAATGTCATTAATGATGGTAGTTTTTTTGGAAATGTCTTTGATAACATCAACCATCCCTCGCATATTTTCATTTTCCTTATTAATGTCGGTCATGGAATCAACCATGTTGCGCATAATTTTGTCACCCTCATTGGTCATGTTTTTTACCGTATCAGAGATGTCTTTGGACTTATGTGAAAATTCAGCAGTTTGATTGATCATGCTGGCCATTTCCTGCATTGCCGCCACACTTTCTTGAGTGGCTGCTGCTTGTTGATTGGAGGATGATGATAATTTATTACTGGCATCATTTAATTCTTCGGAAGCCACACTAAGTTCTTTTGAGGATTTGTTTAATGTTTTGGAAACATGTAGAATTGGATCAATAATAGATTTTCCAAAGAAGTATGCAATAATCATGACCACTATCAGCACAATGGCTGCATTAACGATGATCTGTCTTAAAATGGTATAAACTGGATCCATTATCTCGCTGGTTCTTTTTTCTACAATCAGAGCCCAGGTTTGTCCCATGATAATCAAAGGAGTGTAGGCACTGATGACGGGGAGTTCATTGATATCTTTAATCTCATGAATGGAGGTTTTGCCACTTATTGCCTGGGTCTGACTGGCGGTAGTGATTGAGATATTGTTTTGGAATGATTTGAAAACGTTGTAGCGATCTTGATTGACAAACATATCGGATCGAAGTTTGTCATCGCTTCCCACCAAAAAAATTTGACCACTTTCCCCCATGCCTGATCTCTCCAATAAAATAGAGTTTAAGTAATTGACATTGATTTGGGTAATAATCACACCTATAAAGTCGCCCGCTTTGATTCCTTCACTAAGATGATCAAATTCGGAGATATGTTTGGTACAGATAAAGCTAGCTACCGCATCAGTTGATTGGTAATATTGAAAATCAGCAAAAAAAGTGGCAGAATGATCAGCTGAGTCTTTGGCATCCTTAAAGCACTTGGCAAGCGCAGTTGGGGCCAAGGTTCCAGAAATCAGGTTTTTTCCAAGAAATTGGTGTTGGGGATCGTTTTTTACGTTAAAGATGATTTGTCCACCAGTTGTCACCAGCATCATGTTGTCAAAATTGTAGCCGTCAATAATATTTTTGGTGCGGGGCCCGTATTCAACATCGGCACTGTTATAAGATTTTGTCATGATATCCAAATCTTGACCAACCGAAAAGCCGTCACTAAAAAATGATCCTTCAAGTGAAATAAACATGCTCTCGATAAGCCGGTTTTTTGATAAACCGGCGGTAAACTTCATAGAATTTTGAAAATACAGTTCTACTCTTTTTTTACTTATCTCTCTAAGTGAGACGAGTTGATCTTTTGCCATGGTGACCAGCGAGGATGAGGATTTAAGTTGAAAATAAATTAAAATAGGTATGATTGTGATTAAAGAGGTTATTATAATAAAAATTTGAATTTTTGTTTTTAATCCCATGTTTATATTCAAAAATGATTTCAGTTTACCTGAAGAGATATTGCTCATTTATTTCCTCCACCATATTTATAATAAGTAAAATGATACTAGCAATCTGGTTATCTGCAAGGGGAAGTTTTTAGCTACAAAATAAAGCAAAATAGTCTGATATGTTTTGTCGCAAATATTTCAGGAAATTTTTTTAAGATTTTTTTCTATAAGTGCGGCAAGTTCATTTTTTCGATAGGGCTTTAGTAAAATATCGTCAATGATATTATCGTTTATATATTTTTGAAAACTGTTCGAGATTATGCCAGTTGAGAGAATAATTGGGATGCGGGGGTTGTGTTTTTTGATTTGAATGGCCAGATCAATTCCATTCATAGTTGGCATGGTAAAATCTGTGATAATTAAATTAATCTTGGAATTGGGGTTATCCAGTTCGGTTAATGCTTCACCCGGTCCTGTTTTAAAAATAACATGGTAGCCGAGTCGGCTAAGTGTTTTAGTGGTAAGTCTTCCCAACTCTCCTTCGTCGTCAATTAGCAGGATAGTGGGGGTGGTTGTTTTATCAGATTCAAAAAGGTTTAAGTTTTGATTAAGTGGAGCAGATGCCATTGGTATCAGAATGGTGAATTTTGTTCCATGATTGACCACTGAGTAAAGATCAATACTCCCTTGAAGTTTGGTTACAATCCCGTGAATTACGGAAAGACCAAGCCCAGTACCTTCTTCACTGTTTTTAGTGGTAAAGAAAGGATCAAAAATTTTTTTTCTAATTTCAAGAGGTATGCCGTGTCCGGTATCGGCAACATCCAGCGATACATATTCTGTTTGATTGTTTTGGGTGATTTTCTTAAGTTCGATTAATAGGTTACCGGTTCGTTCTTTCATTGCATGAATACTGTTGGTTGTTAAATTTAAAAGTACTTGAATGATTTGCGATTTATCAGCATTTATATACAGGTTTTTTTCTATTTTCGATTCAATATGAATTGTTGGTGGACACGACGAACGAATAAGTGAAAGTGTTTCAAGAATAGATTCACTTACGTTAATTGTTTCAATGTTGGGTTTATCCTGTTTGCAAAAATAGAGAATTTGTTTAATCAGTTCGGAAGCACGATTGGAAGCAATAATTGCGTTTTCCAGGTTTTCAAAGGTTGGTGATTGGGGGTCACAGGTGGATTGACCAAGTTCAATATAACTCATTATCGATCTCATGATGTTATTAAAATCATGGGTAATCCCGCTCATCATGGTACCCAACGATTCTAGTTTTTGCATTCTAAACATTTCTTCTTGGCCTTCTTTTAGGCTGTAGATGTCTTGTTTAATACGAAGTCTAAGCCCGTTTAGGGAGTCGCAGAGTTCATCGACCTCATCACGAGTGAGGATTTTTTTTCGATGCAAGTTCAGAGGCGGTTTATCCTCGTTGAGGTTTAAATCGTTCGCATAATTGGCAATTTGGGAAAGATGTCTGGTTACATGATTTTTTATAAAGAGAAAAATACTCAGGGAAATTGCAAAGATTTTAATCACGTTGGCAAAAAGAATAATAAAAAACTTTTGAAATAATTCCTTGTATATTTTTTCATAACTGATTCGAATGGTTAATTCACCCAGTTTCAGTTTTGTCGGATGGTAGTCCTTGGGAAAAAAAAGATTGAATTTTTTTTCCACGTCCCATGGAGCTTGGGACGATCCAGCACTTATAAAAAAATGGGTGGTATTGGGTGTTTCGTAGACACTGGCGTAAACTAGATGATCAAGCTTCATAATCCCGTTTAATTCAATAAGCAGTTTTTCGTTGTTTAGATTGAACAAACTGTCAGAGACGGTCGGAACATAGCTTTTTTCAATATGGTCAATATTTTTTAAAAGTAATTGTTCACTGAAGGTGTACTCGCCATATAGTTGGATAAAGGTGGTAATGATAGTAAAAAAAAAGCTTATACCTATAATGAATAGTAAAACTTTATTAACAAGGGGTGAAAAATTTTTCTTCATTTTGAATCAGTGCCTATCATTCATATTTTGGTGAGCGGAAGATGAAATGTAAATGCTGTTCCTTGGCCAACTTTTGAAACCACGTTTATATCGCCGTTCATTTCAAAAAGGATTTTTTTAATTATACCAAGTCCAAGTCCTGTCCCATTAGCTGAATCCTTGGTAGTAAAAAAAGATTCAAAAATCTTGTTTAGATTTTCTTCAGGTATGCCGCAACCGTTATCGGCGACTGAAATATAGATGTGGTTATCCTCTTTTTTTGTTTTGATCGTGATCTTTTTATTTGGAATATTGTTAAGAGCATATTTTGAATTGGAGAGTAAATTCATGATTATTTGCTGGATGTTACCCGGATTTCCCATTACAAAATCCCGTTCGTTTTCCACGAAATCACAGATTATTTTAATGCCTTCCTTGTTGTATAAATAAGATACGAGATCAATAGAACTTCTAATGACTTCATGAATATCAAGCATGAGTACATCGTTATGATTAGTGCGGACATAGGTTCTTATGTGACCTAATATTTTGGTTATTGTTTCGGCGGCAGTTTTTATGTTTTCCAAGGCTTTTAAGCAATCGGGTTTTATTCCATCTTTGAGACTAAAATCGTCAGAGAATATCATGCCGATATAACCGTTGATAATAGTGAGAGGATTGTTAATTTCGTGAGCGATACTGGAGGTTAATAATCCAATGGAGGCTAATTTTTCGCTCTGAAGAAGTTTCTTGTGAGCTTCTTCTAATTCCAAATAATTTTCTTTCAATTTAAGAAACTGTTTTACCACGGTTTCATTATGTTTAACTAATCGGTCATAATATGTAGCAAGCAGTTCTTGTAAGAGAATGTTATTGGAGGCAGCAATTTTTTGTAAAATAGACAGGGGAAGAGCATATATAATAACGTCAGAAAGTGATCTGGCGCAAGCCGAACGGAATTTTTCTTTTTTAAACAAACTCATTTCACCAAAATAATTTTTTTCTTCAATGACGGCCAGAGGTACTTCGTTTTTAAAAATTTCGACACTACCTTTAAAAATAAAAAAAATAAAATCGGGCAAATCACCTTCCTTGAAAACAAGTGAATTTTTGCTGTAAGAAATGCTATTCATATTTTGAGCAATTAATTCGGTCGTGGAATGATCAATATGCTTGAAAAAGGGGAATGTTTTTAGGTTTTGTAAAATGGCGTAGGCATCATGCATTTTTTACTCCGGATTTTGAGATTATAACACTACAATTTACAAATCGGGTGAGTGAAAATACTGCAGGATCTTGCATCAATTGGCGAATTTGAAATGCGACTTGATAGCGCTATGCGTTTACTGGCATAAGTAAAATTGATATGTTAACAAGTAACATATTGTAATAACTTGAATTGCTTTGCGTAAAAGTCAGGAGTTTTTGTCAATTTATCATGTACTATTTATGCATATTGTGAGAAATTTTTAAGGTTATTTGTATATTTTGTCATCATCAGAAGATGATGTTAACACACACGCCAAGGATTTTTCGTGAGACTTACCAGACTTATTGTTCAAGGTTTCAAATCGTTTAAAGACAGAACCGTGATTCATTTCGATCAAGGCATTACCGGGATTGTAGGGCCTAATGGATGTGGCAAATCCAATATTGTGGATGCCTTATTTTGGGTCATGGGAGAGATGAGTGCAAAACATTTGCGTGGTGATACCATGAAAGATGTTATTTTTGCCGGTTCCAGTAAATATACTCCTGCCAGTTGGGCAGAAGTTACGCTGGTTTTAGAAAACAACGAGAGCAAACATATTCATATTGGAAATAAAATTTCCAATCCTTCTGAAATTCAACTTTCCAGAAAACTTTATAGAAATAGTGAGACTGAATACCGGATTAATGGTGTTCCCTGCAGGCTAAAGGACATTCAAGAAATTTTTATGGATACCGGTGCTGGAGCGAAATCTTATTCGATTATTGCACAGGGGGAAATTGAAAGATTGGTTCAGGCAAAACCTCAAGAAAGAAGGGCGATGATAGAGGAAGTTGCCGGGATTACTAAATTTAAACTACGAAGAAGAGAAAGTCTTAAAAAAATTGAGCAGACCAAAATCAACCTCGCACGGTTATCTGATTTACAACAAGAACTTGAAAAAAATTTAAATTCGCTTGGTGAACAAGCGGAAAAAGCAGAGAAAGCATGTAAATTGAAGGATATCATCAAAGAAAATGAGCTGATGGTGGAGTCAAATAGGATACATAAAATTTTAAAAGAACGACGAGACTTTGCGAATGAATTGGTAAAAAATAAGACCATTTTAGAAACTAGTAAACTACGCAGGGACAATCTGGAAATCAGTTTGGAAGATGAAAGGGTATTGAAAGAAGAGCTTCAATTAAAACTGGATGAATTTCAAAAAATATTTAACGAACTGGCCAAAGAATTGGCTGCGGCAGAGGCTAAAGTCGAGTTTTTGGCCAAATCAAAGGATGATAAGTCTAATCAGGTTCATCGTTTTATTGCTGAGAATAAATCCATCCAAATTGAGCTGGAAGAGATAAAAACCAGGTGCCAAGAACTTGTCGAGGAAAAAAACAAGCTTTCTGGTCAGATGCTGGAGGATAATGATTTAAGTGAACTTGAAGAAAAGGTTTCTTTTTTAAAACTTCAGATGGAAGACAAGCAAGACGAGGTAAACAAAAGTAATCAGATCTATGATCAATTATCAAAGTCAGTTCATGATTTGGATCAGGAACTGTTTAAGAATACTTCCCGCCAAGGTGAACTGGCATTTCATCTTCAGGATATTAATGCTGAGATTGAGGCATTGGAAAAGCAGTACTCGGGGTTGTCTTTTGAACTGGTGAAAGAGAGAGAAAAAGTGGACGCCGCCAATGGGCTAGTTGAAAAATTTACGAAAGAGCATGGTGCGTTTAAAGAGAAAATTGAATCTCTGCAAAAAAATGAATTGGTTATAAGACAACAAAAAGAAAGCCTGCTTAAGGAATCTTTAACTGTGGATTCTAAATTAAAATCCCTAAAGGAAATAAATGAAGCATTGGAGGGCGTGAAAGAAGGAACCTCCAAATTTTTAAAAGAACAAAAAAGTGGGTTGTATGATTTGTTGGGAAATGCCCTTCAGTGCGAGGAGAAATATTCAAAACCGGTTCAATGTTTACTAAGTGACTATCTTGAGACGATTATTTCTCAATCGAATAATATTGATGAACTGGCTGATTGGCACCAAGAGCACAGTCATATGGCCTATGATCTAGCTTTGTTAAAAGGTGATAATGGTAATAATCTTGGAGAAACTAAAGAAAGGTTAAAATTACAACTTTCTCAAATGCCTGGGTTTGTTGATTCAGAAGATGCAGTAGTCTCTTTGGATATGATAGTTAGTTTTACGACCAATTATCGTGATGAATTTAAAGAAATTTTTAAAGGTTATTATGTTGTTAAGAATCTAAGTATTGAGGCGGCTCAATGTCTTTCAGGTGATATAAAATTTAAAGCATTAGTTTCAGCAGATGGTTCTGTATTAATTAAAAATCAAGATGCACTAAGAATACTATCAGTCAAAAACCCTGACGAATTGGGGCTTGGAATTATTATAAGAAATAATAAGATTAGCGAATTGGAACATGCTTTTGTCGACGTACAGACCAAGTTGTGTGCCTCCGAATTAGATTATGAAATGGTCTCAAAAGAGCTGCATGATACGAAGGAATTTTTTGAAACCATCAGGGATAAGTTATCAGATGCAAAATCGGACTATTCTGCTGAAAAATCACGCTTGGAATCGAAAACATCTGGTTTTGAAATGGGTTCTGCCAGATTGCAAATATTAAATAATCGCAAAAATGAAATTTCCAAGCAGCGCTTTGAATTAATTGAACAAGAGGAAACTTTATCCAATAAGCTCATTAATAAAAGGGATGAGATGCTTGCGAATGAAGAATCGTTAGTTTTAGCGAAAGAGGGTTTGGTTAATGTTTCGTTGAGCTATCGTGAAAGCAAGGATGAGCTGGTGAAGAGACAGGTGGAGATCAATTCTCTTGAAGCTCGGCTGCAGACAGCGATTTCAAGAGTGTCTGATTTTGAAAAACAGATAGAAAAAGGTGAAAATAAGTTTTCTAGCAACTCTGTTTTAATTACCTCTCTCGGCGACGAAATTTTAAAACTTGCACAAGATTATGAACAAAGCAGTATTGATAATAAAAATAAATCAGAGGAATTAAAGAAAAGAGATGAGGAAATGTCTGCTCACCGAGAAGATCTGGTTAAACTGCTTAAAGGCATGCAGGATCGGGAAAATGAAGTTCGCCAGATTGGAAGAGAAATCGGCTTGGCAGAAAAAAAGTATGTTGAATTAGAAGTTAAATTGGAGAGATTTATCGGAGAAGAAGAGCAGATCACTAGAAATGTTTTTGAAAAATATCAAGTTGATCTAAGAAATATTGTGGGTAAATATTTGGAGTATTCTGTCGATGAATACTTTGGATTAACCGATTTATCCAGCATGTACGTCGTTGAAACCGAAAATGGAATCAAGGAAGTTGAAAAAATTCATTATGATTTAAATCTGATTTCAATTAAAGAATTGGACAGAGCCGAAGTGTTGTTGAAAAAGTCGAAGAGTGAGTTTAATCAACTGGGTGATATTAATTGGCAGGCCATAGAAGATTATAGAAAGCAAAAATTGCGTTGCGCTTTTTTAAGAGAGCAAGAAGTTGAATTAAAGCAATCGCTGGATGATTTGGAAAAGGCTATTATACACATTGATCATAAGTCCAGAGAGCGTTTTAAAGCGGCTTTTGAAGAAGTTAGTGAACGGTTTAAAAAGGTGTTTCCTATTATTTTTGGAGGCGGCAGTGCGTTTCTTAATATTGTAGGTGACTTGGATGATCCTGAATGTGGTGTTGATATAGTTGCCCAACCACCTGGCAAGAAAATGCAAAATATTAATCTAATGAGTGGTGGTGAAAAAGCGCTTACTGCGGTAAGTTTGATTTTTTCAATTTTTCTGGTGAAGCCATCTCCTTTTTGTTTGTTGGATGAAGTGGATGCTCCTTTGGATGATGCCAACGTTGGACGATTTAATGAATTATTGCGGGAAATGAGTAACGAATCCCAGTTCATTCTTATTACACATAATAAAAAAACGATGGAAATGAATGATACTCTTTATGGAATTACCATGGAAGAACCCGGAATATCCAAGGCGGTCTCAGTGCAGCTTCAATAGTCGAAGGGAGGGGGAGATTTGATTAAGTGTTGTCTCTTTATTATTTTGCTTGGTTTTCATTTGAAATTGTGGGCCGAAGCCTTGGAAAAACAATATTCATTTGTTCCACGAACTTTTTCATCCAAAGTGGAGCAAGTAACCCTTAGCGCTCTTTCCGGAAAAGAAAAAAAAACCTATGGTACGATGGATTATATGTATCCAGGAAAATTTCGTTATGAGCAGGAAAAACCAGAGAATAGTAAAATTATTTTTGTTTCAAATCAGAGTCAATCATGGTTTTACACTGCGCCTTTTTTGGAAGGTGAACCAGGAGACTTAATTATCAATCCGATGAAAGATAAATTTTCACTTTCCGAATTGTTTGATCTTTTACAAAATGGTCTAAGTTCGAACAAGATGTATAAAGTTCAAAAACAGGCAGAGGCGGAGCATTTGACGTTTAGTAAAAAAGTTGCAAAAAATCTTGGTATTAATAAGGCGATTTTGACTTTTAACAAGAGTAATTTGTCTGGTTTTGATAATATAAAATCCGTAAAAATTATTAAAGATGATGGAAGTGCGGTTTTATTTAATTTGTTGGAGATAAAACCCAATCTACAATTTGGAAAGGATCATTTTTTATTTACCCCTCCACCCAATACTAAAATAAATAAACACTAAATTGGATTTTTAGGAGTAAACATGGGCATGAAGGTTTATTTTATATCGCTTGGTTGCCCTAAAAATCTGGTTGATTCGGAAGTTATGTTGGGTATTTTAACTGAACATCATTATGAAATTATTAATTCGCCTGACTTAGCCGATGTTATTGTGATCAATACTTGTAGTTTTATTCATGATGCAAAACAAGAATCCATTGATGCCATTTTGGAAATGATAGATTACAAAAAACCAGGTATTGGAAATTGTAAAAAACTGGTAGTGACCGGTTGTCTGCCTCAGCGTTATATCAAGGAATTGGCTCTTGAGTTACCCGAGGTCGACCTTTTTGTGGGAACCAGCGAATATGGGTTGATCGTGGATTTTCTCAAGCAAGAAAGTAAGATTCATGTGAATGATGATCCTTCCTTTGAATATTTAGAAAAAACTTGGAGATTTTTAACTACGCCTTCGCACATGGCGTGGTTGAAAGTGGGGGAGGGATGTGATCGGCATTGCACTTTTTGTATTATCCCAAAACTTAGGGGGAGATATAAATCCAGAAAAGTTCCCCAAGTGTTAAATGAGGCCAAATGGATGGTAGATCAAAATGTTAAGGAGATTATTTTGGTGGCCCAGGATTTATCGGTTTATGGAAGTGATTTGGATGAAAAAAATACTCTTTTTCACCTGCTGCGAGGACTGGAGAAAATGGAGCAGGTTATCTGGATTCGTTTGATGTATTTTTATCCAGATGAATTAAAAGATGATTTGATCAGAAAACTAAAAAGCTCTTCTAAAATTTGTAAATATTTAGATATTCCTGTTCAGCATTTTTCAAATAATATTTTAAAAAGAATGAATAGAAATATCACCGGGGAAATTATCCTAGAAAAAATTAATAGGATAAAAACTTTGATACCGGAGATAACGCTTAGAACATCAATTATCGTGGGATTTCCCGGAGAGACTCCGGAGGATTTTCAAATGCTACTGGAGGGAATAAAAAAAGCTAAATTTCATCATCTGGGGGTTTTTCCTTACTCGGATGAAGATGGTACAGCTGCCTTTAAAATGAGTGATAAAATAGCCGAATCGGTTATTCAAAAAAGATTGAAAAAAGTTTATGAGGTTCAAAAAAAAATTACCACTGAGTTAAACCATACCTATATTGGTAAAACCGTTAAAGTGGTAATTGAAGGAGTTCATAGCGAAACGGATTTGCTTTTGGTTGGAAGGCATGAAGGTCAAGCTCCAGAAATAGACGGTAAGGTTATTATTAATGATTTAAATGGTAAAAAAGTCAATATCGGAGATTTTGTTGATGTTAAAATCTCCGATGTCCTTGAATATGATCTAATTGGTACAGTTGTTTAGTTACCACTTTGCGGGAAGGCGAAATATTCACTTGCCGTAGTGGGTGGTTGGGCACCAATTACCGCTTTAGTGGATATTGAAAAATCCTGAAAGCATGAGTTGTACTCATTAACATTGCTCGCCCCTGGCATCGTCCATATCTTTTCAGGGTAGGTGTCCCAGGTGTGAAAGTCATCATAGGGTTGATAATCGACGGGATCATCCTGATGACTTAATTGCAAATGATCATAGTGATTAAAATTATTTGAATCAAGCGCAGGAATGGGTAGCGATGCCCCTGGAAAGAGTTGGTCTATTTCCTGATTATAAAGGGTATTGCTCGGGTCAGTTATATTAGTAATAGGGTTAAAGGCCCTGTCCCACTCTCTGACCATGACAAAAATTTCTGCCTTGGGATCCATGGCGGCATTTGCGCATGTAAAGTGATAGAAGGGTTGACTACCTTTAAAGGGGTCAATCATGGTTGTATAATCGCTGGGGTGATAGTTGTTGGCATATTTTATCCAACTGTCAAAATAGTACTGAAATTGATTAGGGGTTGCATAGTTGGCGAGGCCATTTGCGCAACTGTTTTTTGCAACATAATTGGCGTATAATTTGCTGGTTTTTATCGAGATGGGGGTATCGCCCAGTGTGTTTTCATGAATTAAGTCGCCATATTTCCATTCTTTGGTAAAAGCCTGGTCTTGATTATTAACACTTACAATAACTGTTCCATATAAACTTTCTGGATTGAGGGTTTCAGTTTTTCGCAGAGGTCCCGTGATACAATTGGCCTGACTGCCTCCTGCGAGTTTGTTGGTTGAAGTAACGGTTAAGTTGCAGGTGACGTTGTCTGCGGCGTCGGTTACTTCCGAATAGGTATGATCTTCCACATTGTATGAGCCATCATCGCAATTAGGGCCGACTGGAGAATAATCACCTTCACCTTTTATAGAAGCTTCGGAACTGGCTACCCAACGTCCTGTGGATGTATTGGTATAGACAGCCAGGCTTCCGCCTGCTATAGCAGTAATGAATGTTCCATCAGGTTGCTGCAGACCGGTGGTTTGGTTTCCCAAGGTCATACAACCATTGGTAAGACGAACAAAGGTATGCTGTTTTACAATACCTCCTCCAGGAAGTACTTCTTGGGTGGTACCCGGATACGATTTAATATATTTCCATTCATAAAATGAATATGGACGATAGTGTAAATATTCGCAATTTCCTGGACTCATATATGCACCCAGGGTAAATCCGTTTACAAAAAGTTCTTCCTCTTGTACTTCCAAAAAGCAAGCAATTCTTCGGGTGGTGGTAATTTCTGGATCCTCGGGTGAACGACCAAATTTTATCTGGTCGTTGGTGAGGCGGCATTCCTGATGATGATTGCCTCTTCCAAGTCTATGCATGATATAACTTCTTGGATAATAGCTGTCGATTTTGGGAGCAAAAATAGTCATGTGGCCATGAACAGTCATACTGAAAGTCAAACTCTCAACGATATCGCTATTTCCGCTATGAGCTGTAAGGGTGTAGGTGTTTCGTATTGCATTGATAGTTGGTGTGCCTGAAATGACGCCGGTTTCACCGTTTAATTCCAGTCCTTCAGGAAGGTCTGGGGTGATGGAAAAAGTGACATTTTCCCCTTCAAATAATTTAACCGTCGTAGAAAAATATTCGTCCGTATATAAATCAAAATGACTGGTGGTCATAACCATTCCAACCAAACCCTTTGCACCAGGGACTGGTCCGGTAGATGCATTATAGATGTTGAGATTATCTACACTTTCTCCGGTTCCGGAATAATCAGATCCGAAGGCGTCGTTACTGACCCGTACGTCTAATTCTCTGGCGGAGGTATTTTTGTAAGAGACAAAGCCGGTACCTTTGCATGAATTGATTAAGTCACAGTTAGCAACCGGTCCGGCAGGGTTATTGGATACATCCATACCTGCACTGAAGTTTTCAATGCCAATCCATGCGTAATAATCAGGAGTCCATATGCCACCCTTGGCCCGACAGGTTTTGGAGTCAGCATATCCCAGGTCACAAGTGGTATTGATAGAATTAGCAATACAACTGGTTCTGGTGGTATAGGTTCCCCCACCATGACGGCAGTATCCTGCCTTGAGTCCTAGGGTTACGGTATCTGATTTAACAAAGCTGATAGTGCCAAGAGCAGTACTGGCCGAAGTGGCATCCCAATTATCATAAATTGGTAACCCCTTCGCGAAGTTCCCATAAGTGGTGAGCACATACATCTTACTAGAGCTGCCAGCTGGAGGGTTGCTATGATAGTAGATAACAATACCCTTTCCTTCCACGCTTTTGGTAAAGACGGCGGGAGATCCGATAGCACCAATCCAATTTACAGCGTAGATAGTTTTAGGAGTACTGGCAGATTCAATGTCATAATGAAACAAATCCTTATAAGCTGCTACAGGAATATTGAGGGAAAGCACGGCAGAGACTGGTAAAGGATCGTAATTAACCAGGGTTTCAGTATTTTCATATTTTCTGGCGTTATCCAATATATCATTTTTTAGAAATTTGCCATTTTTCACTTGAACCAGCATTTTGGTGCTTGAAATAATTTCCTTAACGACTCCCCACGGATAAAATTCGTGAGATCGGGGGGCTTCGCCGGTGGCAGTGGTGGGCATGTTTATCGAGGCAGATACATATGATCCGACACTAAATTCGTCGGTGGAACCAACCACCAAAATAACATTGCTGGCTATTCCCAAACCTCTTGGTTCAGTGGTCACCGAAATTCGTAGCACTTTTGTAATTGAACTTCCGTTGGATTCTCTTACGGCTAAAGTATATTGTCCTTTAGAGACGCTGGTAGGGGTCCCTGATATGATACCGGTGGAATAATTGAGGGTTAATCCGGTTGGTAATTTGGGACTTACTGTGAAGCTTAAACCGGTAAAACCCAGCGGACTTAAAGTGGGACTCATCGGGGTAATGGTGGTGTCTTTGGTAAAAATGTGGATTACCTCGGTAATTTTAACCTTTTCAAAATAAAAGTTGTAGTTGATATCAATTGAGTCATTGTCATTAAATGATCCTTGGAGGACTTTTAAGTAGACATATTTGGCAGTCGAATTGATACCAGTGACGATACCTCTGGCAAAATTTCCTTTTGCGTCTTTTGCAGAGGTTACATAAATTCCTTCGCCGTTAAATAAAGTTGTAGAAATAGCGTTCGCGTTTTTAGGGATATTTCTATTTAAAGCGATTCCGTCAATTGAACCAGGATTAAAAACTCCGTCGGCTTGAAAAAGGTTGGTAAATGCGCTGGACGAATTGTCCGTATCCTGACCGGATGCTGTCTCGGTCAAATTCAATTTTATGAGGATAATGTCTTGGGCATAATTAAGTGCGCTGATGGAAGCTGGATCGCCGTTCTCGTCAACTGGAGGGGTTGGGGTAGGATCAGCACCTCCTGTACCGCTAGAACCAGTTGCAGTTTTGGATTTATTTTTGTCCCATTTGGTAGAGCTATCAGGTAAGCAGGCGGTGAAGCATAGTACTGCAATAAGAATGATTATTTTTTCTAAAAGTGTTTTCATAATCCCAAGTCCCCTCTTAATAGTCCTCTATTGTATGTATCGGAAAACAGACCTTAAATATTAGTATTATACTTTGATTATTTGGATATCCGATCAATTGAATCAATTACTCAATGTTGGGCAGTAGCTATTATCAGTTAGTTAGATTATGATTATGATCATAATTCTCAAAAAATATAGATCAGGGAGAGCCCTTTTGAAGATGTTTTTTTGCCTACTTATTTTGTCAATGACCACAAATGTTGCCAATGCATCATTTAATTTTCAAAGTGTGATGCGCAAAATGGCGACTGATATTTTGGGTGAAGAATTGGTTGAAAATTTTCTCGGGGTAGATCCCAAAGAAATGTTGATCATGCCTTCTTTGCCAAAATTATTGGAAGATCCCAAAAGTCTTGATTTTGGAAATATTGATGATCAACCAAAAACACGGATCACTGAAGAGGAAAGGAAAAATTTGGATAACCATTTTTTGTATGAGTTATTCAAAGAAATTCGAAAGAGTGATCCGTCAGAGGATGAATATCAGCAATGGATGAATATACTAGCGCAAGGGGCAACCAGGGAAGGGGTTTTTCGGGCGCTTATTTATGATAAGATTTATGAGAATTTGGAATTTTCTTCCAGTAAGAGAGTTTCTTCAGACGCAAAAGAATTTACCGTTTTATTTTATAAAAAGTTTATTGGTATCAAGATTAGCCAAACTAAAATGGATCATATGAATGTCTTTGCCCTTAAAAAAATTGTTTGTGAGAAAACACTGCAGATGGTGGATACCCTTTATCAAAAAAATAAAGATGACGCTTATAAGTGGTATGCTATATTTTCCTCCGATCTGGCGATTAATTATAGGAAAATATGGGGTAATGATATTCGAAAACAAAGATCTCCTAGTAAGCATTATAGGTGGGCTTCCTTGGCGGGGGAGCAATTTATAAAATCGGAAATTATTATTAAGCTGAACAAACTCTATAATCATTTGGATCAAAACTAGGTCCAGAAGGGATTGGTCTCAAGGGTTAAAGCTTTTAAAAATCTTTCAATGCCAAGGGCAATTCCTGCTGATGGAGGAAGTCCCCTCTCCAAGGATTCATATAAAATGGTTGGTTCGGGTAATGTGTAGTGATAGAGATTTTGTTTTTCTTGTTGCTGTATTTTAAAACGTTTTTTTTGAACATTAAGATTGGTGAGTTCGTTAAAACAATTACTAACTTCCACTCCGCTTAAATAAATTTCAAATCGTTCACAAACCCTTGGATCGCTTTTCTTTAAGGTGGAGAGAGCGCAGAGGTGGTGTGGGTATTCATAAAGCAAAATATAAGGGTATTTTTCCAAATGAGGTTCAATTTTATTTAAAAAAAGAAGAAAAAAACAATCATCCCAGCTAAGTGATGTAATGGCAGGCAGTGGAACATCAGGGTAATCCATTTTTATTTTTTCGTAAAGATCCTTCTGATCCAAAAAATGTAGAATATCCAGTTTTAAATATTCCAAAAAAATTTCTTGAATGGTCATACGCTTGAATTTTGCCTGTTGCAGTTTTTGATTGACGGGAATGGATTGTGTTTGTAGATAATCCAAACAATATTTTATCAGTTCTTCGCAATCATTCATAATATGATCATAGCGGGCGTTTTTTCGATACCATTCGAGCATAATAAACTGGTTTCGATGAATGGGGGTGTTTGGTTCATCACGAAAGCAATAAACCAACGTAAAAATATTTTCAAAACCGTGGGAAAGTAACTCCTTCATATGAAATTCGGGAGAGGTGTGCAGGTAGAGATTAGTGTCGGCTGGTTGACAAACGCTGCTTAATTTGAAGGGATGGATATGAGTTTCCATTCCAGGATTAGTAACTGCTGGCGGGGTCATGACTTCAAGAAAATTTTGGTTATTAAAAAAAAATCTTATGGCCTTGAGGAGCATAAATAGGTTATTAAGTTTATGATAGGTTGGTTGAAAAGTAGCAGTTTTTGGCATGGATTATATCTAGTATATAGTCTTCTTAAAGGCAAGTTTTGTGAGAGCATGAGGTTTTTATGGCGAATATTTATAAGATAGTTGGGGATTTTACAATGACTTGTGATGTGGTGGCGATGGTTATTTTAGCCATTTTGCTGCTCCTATTAATTCTTCAAATTATTAGTGTTAGTAATTTGCTCATCAAATTAAAAAGGAGTGATTTAGGCCAGCCAGACCGGTTGGTTGACCAGTCTATTATTGCAGGCCAAGAAATAAAACCAGTCGAAACACTTGCTTTTAAGGATAGATTGATTAAGGGATTGGAAAGATCTAGAAACGAAGTATGGGATAAACTGAGTAGTATTATTCTTGGCAGGAGTCTGGATGAGGGAGTTTGGTCTGAGTTAGAAGAGTTACTTTATGGAGCCGATATTGGGACGGATCTGGTCAACGACCTTTTAGAGAAACTGAAACAAACTGCTGTTTCGAAAAATTATTCTCATCATGAGTTTAAAAATTTTCTCTATGCGTTTCTTTATGAACAAATGAAACCTATTCAAGATTTGGTGGATAATTCACTTTATGTGTTTGATAAAAATGTCTCGGAAAGAAAAACTAAAACGATTATGGTTGTGGGAGTAAACGGTGCTGGAAAAACTACGACTATTGGCAAACTGGCTACCAGATTGACGAGACAGGGGGCCCATGTGGTGGTTGGCGCCTGTGACACCTTTCGGGCCGCAGCCGTGGATCAATTACAAATTTGGTGTGATAAAGCTGGGGCAAAAATGATCAGGGCCAAGGAAGGAACAAATCCAAGTGGTGTTGCCTACGAAGCACTCGATCAGGCCATGAAAGAGCGGGCTGATTACTGTATTTTGGATACCGCCGGGAGGTTACATACTAAAGGAAATTTAATGGATGAACTCGCCAAAAATAAGCGTGTATTAAGTAAACTGGATCCAAATGCTCCTCAGCAAACATGGTTAGTTTTGGATGCGATTACCGGACAAAATGCGATTAAGCAGGCCGAGGAATTTCACAAAATTCTTGGTATTTCAGGTCTTATTTTTACTAAATGCGATGGGTCGTCGAAGGCCGGGGCGGCAGTTTCTATTACCAAAAAATTAAAAGTGCCAATCATTTATATTGGGGTTGGTGAAACCGTCGATGATCTGGATATTTTTAATGTGGATGAATATTTAAAAGCTCTTTTAGGCCTTTAGGCTGGCTGCGGCATTGTTGACTTATAAACACAATTTTAATAGTCTAAGAGGTGAAATGACAAAAGCAAATAATGAGGCATTAGAATTTGAGATATTGGGTTACAAGGTTAACTTTCGATCCGATACAGTTAATAGTTTGATATCTCCGACCGAAATTGTTGGTTATGTTCAAGGTGAGGTTGCGGAGATGAGAAAAAATGCAAAGCATTTAAGCACTGGTGAGGTCGCCCTCCTATTGGCGCTTAAGATGGCACAAGAAAAACTATTAATTGAAAGAGAATACCGGGAAAACATAATTAAATTGCATCAAGAAGTAAATGATGCAAAAAAAGTCATTGATAGCCTCTCAATATAATTCGAGATCTTTTTCGTTGTTTGTTTTTCGTTTCGCTTTACTACTTGAAAATCGAAAGGAGATGGAATGAATACATTAGTTGTTCTGGTGGGAGTAATTTGCATATTATTGGGAGTCGGGATTGGGGTACTGATTAGGCATATTTTTGTTTTAAAAGACTTAAAACAAAGGGAGGGAAAAGCTGACGAGATTATTACCAAGGCGAAAAATGATGCTAACGATATTAAATATAATGCGAGGAAAGAAGCCAAAGATATAATCAGAGAGGAAAAACAGCAGGCTGAATTGGAAATTAAGAATATGAAGCAGGAAATTTCCAATCAAGAAAAGGTATTGGCCAAAAAAGAGGCAACCTTGGACGCTAAAATTGAATTGCAAGAAAAAGAATTGGAAAAAGTTAAGACCAAGGATGCTGAAATTGAAAAAAGAAAGGATTTGATTGATGAAGAGATTCATAAATATAAAAGAAAGCAAATTGAAATATCCGAAAAACTAAGCCAAGTAAGCGGGATGAGTAAAGAGGATGCCAAAAATGAATTGATGAAAAATATGGTGGAAGAAGCCAAGGTGGGATTTGCCAAAGAATTGAAGCGCCTGGAAGAAGAAGCCAATGATCAGGCTGAGAAAAAATCTAAGAAAATTATCAGTACTGCCATTGAAAGATATGCCGGAGAATATGTAGCTGAAAAGACCATTGGGTCGGTTGATCTTCCTTCTGATGATGTAAAAGGAAGATTGATTGGTAGAGAGGGAAGAAATATTAGAGCGTTTGAACAGATTTGTGGTGTTGATTTGATTATTGATGATACTCCCGAAATAGTGGTAGTTTCTTCTTTTAATGTGGTTAGAAAAGAAATTGCCATTAAGACGATTAAAAAATTGATTGCTGATGGTCGAATTCATCCTGCTAAAATTGAAGAACTTCATGAAAAAGCCAAGTCAGAAATGGACAAAGAACTCAGGGAACTGGGTGAAAAAGCTCAAATGGAAGTAGGGATTCATGGAATTCATCCGGAAGTGTTAAAGCTTATTGGTGCCTTGAATTTTAGAACATCTTATACTCAAAACCAGTATCAACATGCACTTGAAACTTCTTTTATTTGTGGCGCTATGGCTTCTGAACTCGGGCTCAACGTCAAACAGGCCAGGAGGGCCGGACTTTTACATGATGTTGGTAAGGTGCTGGATGCTTCCGCTGAGGGATCTCATGCAGTTGTGGGTGCTGATTTCTTAAAGCGTTTCGGGGAATCTCCAGATATCATTCATGCTGTCCGATCTCACCACGATGATGAAAAGCCAGAATCAGTGCTGGCTCACTTGGTGGCTGCAGCGGATGCTCTATCAGGAGCAAGACCGGGAGCTAGAAAGGCCATGATGGAATCGTATGTTTCCAGAATGACGGACATCGAACAAATTGTTAATAGCTTTGAGGGCGTTTCCAAAAGCTATGCAATTTCAGGTGGAAGAGAGGTTCGTGTTTTTGTGGAAAATGATCGGGTGAATGATGAACAAACCGTGATGCTTTCCCACGAAATAGCTAAAAAAATTGAAAGTGAAATGAGCTATCCTGGCACGATCAAAATTACCGTACTGAGAGAAACTAAAGCAGTGGGAGTGGCTCGCTAACCGGACTGGCGACATATGTTAAAAAATCTCAAAATTGATAGAAATTATTTTTATCAACTCATTTCTTTTTTTGTTATTTTTTTATTTCTATCGGTTATAGATGTGACCTTGCTCAATAAATTATTTTTTTCCATTGCTTATTTTTGGCATACCTTGCTTTCTCATCCCAATATCATGGTCAAAGTGGAAAGTAAGCGATATCGCTATTCATTTATTAAGCACATTTATATCTTGGATTGTTATTTACAAAAAACATGCAATAAAAACGAAAATAAATATTTAGCAAAAGTTTTGCGAGCATTGCAGGTGTTTGGTTTTGTGGTAATACTTTATTTTATTGGTGATATGGGGAATCCTTTGTATTCAATTGTCGGGTCAGTTATTTTTGAAGGACTGGCAATCGGATTAAGGAAAATTCCATTTACCTGGCCACCTGATCTATCAGAGTAAGAATTTCGCTGATATTTTGGCAATGTAAAATCTGATTTTTAATTTCGTGGTAGTTGTAAAGAAGATAGTGAGCAAGCTGCTTAATGGAAGAGATGAATTTTTTTGAATCGAGATTATTTTGCTTAAGTTCGTTGATTAGATAATTAAAAAAAATTTTAATTTCATTTTGTTGATTTAGAATCAGGTTATTTTTATACTCATTAATAAGCCAAGGCTTTTTAATAGCGCCCCGGCCGATCATTACCCCATGGCAATTTGTATCAGCAAACATTTTATTAATATCAGGGATAGTTTCAATATCTCCATTACCAATTACGGGTACTTTTACACAATCACTGGCCAGTTTAATGTATTGCCAATCGGACTTGCCGGCATACATTTGATCTTTTGTTCTAGGATGAATAGTAATGAGATCGATCCCCTCACCTTCAAGGATGTTTAAAATACTAGTGAATTGGTGGGTTGAGTGGTAGCCAATTCGAATTTTAGCACTTAAAAATCCGTGGTAGAATTGACGGATTTCCTTGGCGATAGTTTTGATTTTTTCAGGATGGTCGAGTAAATAAGCTCCTCCGTGATGGCGGTTAACATGTTTAGAAGGACAGCCAAAATTTAAATCAATCCATGGTATGTTTAATTCCTCAAATAATTTGGAAGCTTCTTGGTTATAGGTTCTTTCAGTTGCCAGTATTTGAAAGATTGTTTTATTTAAGTAAAGTTTATTATTCCAACATGTTCCTCCGATATGATCAATGACAAAAGAAGCTTTAACCAGGGATCCGGTTGGTAGTCTTAAGAAGTCAGTGGAGACATAATCCCAAGAGGGATAATTCTTGAGGATTATGTTTCTGTATAAGTGATTGGTAATACCTTCCATCGGCGCATAAATAATGGTTTTGGAAGGGAGGTGTACTTTAGTATGCATTGTTAATAATTATATTAGTTAAGTGGCATCTGGCAACTTTCTATGTAAAATTAATGAGATGGATTTATTTTGTCTCATTATTATAGTAATCTGGTATTGAAAGATTTAAGGTGTTTTTTAGATTAACCGATAAAAGACTAAATTTTTAATAATCTAAAATTAGGATGAAAGTCAAAGTGCCCTGCCTTAATAATATTATCAGAAGGAATGTTTGTTCGTGGTAGAACTGTACGAGTATTTTATAGTATTTTTTTGTATCGTCTGTTCAGCTTTTTTTTCGGCAACGGAAGCAGTTTTAATGTCTATTGCCCCTGATCGGGTCAAACAATTGATTGAAGACGGCGGAATAAAGGCCCGGGCCATGACATTTATGGCCGAAAAACCAAACGAAATATTGACGACAATCTTGGTGGGTAATAATCTGGTCAATATAGGCGCAGCTTCTTTGATCACTAGTATTACAGCTCGTTTTTTTCAAAATGATGTTGTTAGTATTAGTACCGGTTTAACAACTTTTATAATTTTGATTTTTGGTGAAATTATTCCGAAGACCTTTGCCCGAACCCATGCAGAGAAATTGTCCATTTTTGTCATCAGGATTTTACAATTTTTTTATTATTTGCTCTTTGTCTTAATTGAACCGATGACATGGATTATTGAGAAAGCGTTGGGCAAGAATGCCCAGCTTAATGGTAGAATTGTCACCAAGGATGATATTGAGTTTATGATTAATAAGGCAGAAAAAGAAAAAACGATGGATTCAAAACAGTTGGATCTTATTAATTCGGTTCTTGAATTTCCAACTATAAAAGTTAAAGATGTGATGATTCCACGGAATAAAGTTAAATTTTTACAAGCGGATGCTTCATTTGATGATCTGGTAAAAACCGCTGAATTGGATGTGCATAGCAGGTATCCAGTTTGCAAGGGAGAGCTGGAAAACGTGATAGGTTTTTTACATATCAAGGACCTGGCTTTTGTGGAACCTGAAATGCGAAAAATTTTTAATGTTGAAAATTATGTCAAGAGCCCTTTTTTTGTCTATGAACATATGAGGATACAGGCAGTTTTTGATCATATGAATAGAAAAAAAATTCATCTGGCGCTGGTTAAAGATGAAACCGGGATGATTGTGGGGATTATCACTTTAGAGGATATTATTGAGGAAATTTTTGGAGAAATTCAAGATGAACATGATCCTATTGAGCACGGGGTGGTGGAACAATATAAGAGAGAAGATTTGCTTGAGGGCGTAGTGGTTGAAGGTAGTATTTCCCTTAGGGATTTGTATAATGAATATGATATAAAAATTCCTCTAAACGATAATTACTCGACCTTGAATGGATTTTTACTTGATATGCTTGGCAATAATTTTCCTGAAGCAGGACAGATTATTGTTTGGCGCAGTTTTTCCTTTGAGTTGAAAACCGTAATTGACTATGAAATCAAGGAAATAAAAATCAAAGATGTTGATGGAGAAAAGCATATTTTTTCTAAAATAGATGCCGAGGGAGCAGAAGATGATGAATCGGATGGAAAATAAGGTTGATCAGAAAAGTCGGTTTTATAAATATAAATAATCATAATAATCCCCAAGTTATCGGTAAATGATTCCTGCTCATAATCAGATTTTTTAAAGCGTATAATGATACTAGGATGATAAAGCTCTTTTTTTTAATATCTATTATTGGTCTTTTAATTATTTCCTTGAAAGGGTTTGCGATTATAGAATTTCAAGATGCAGTTTATCCTGAGCTTGGAATATCTGGTCGGGCCACAGCGATGGGAAATGCTTACCAATGCAAAGTGGATGATGCGTCCTCTACTTTTTACAATCCTGCCGGTTTGGGCACAGCCAGAAAAACCCACTTGCATCTTTCCAATTTACATATGGAAGTCAATAAGGATTGGATGAGAATCGCTACAGGTGGAAAGCTGGTGGATGCGGCGGGTGATTTTTTTGATGGATTTAGTTCTGATGGGATGAGGAAACTGTTACTCAAAAATAAAGGTAAAATAAGTCATCTCAGGCTTCAGGCCATGCCTAATTATACAACCAGGTATTTTAGTGTGGGATATCTTTTTTCCCAGCAAATGAGAGCAACGATTGGGACAGCCGAAGATGCATTATATGAATATTCGCTTAGAAGAGATCATGGGCCTTATGCAGCTTTGAATTTATCTCTCTTGGGAGGGATATTTAAAATAGGGGCTTCGGGAATTTTACTTTCACGCAATGAATATTTAACGGAAGTTGATTCAAATACAGTGTTTGAAGCCGATAGTAACAATTATAATAAAGGACTCGGAATTATAGCCACAGCGGGTTCCCGGTTGACTCTTCCTGTTGAATTTTTACCAACATTCTCGGCAGTGGTTCATAATGTAGGTGAGCAAAAATTTTCAGGCAGGGCCGCAGGGCCACCCGATACAATTAAAAGGTCAATCGATTTGGGTTTTTCAATAACTCCTCAGATTGGACAAACTACCCGTATTCATTTGGAAGGAAACTATAAGGATTTCACCCAGGAGTATTCTGGTGTAAGTGTCACCAGAAGATTGGTGGCTGGTATTGAGCTGGATTTTGCCAGGGCCTTTTTTATGCGTCTTGGATATGGGGACGGTTTTGGATCTGCAGGTCTTGGTATTAAGACTCAACATTTGGAGTTTGATTTAACAACTTACGCAGTGGATACCACCAGTAGTGAGTTTAGAGGGAAAGAAGATCGACGTTTTTCGATGAGTTTATCTTACGGGTTTTAGGAAGGTAAATGAGTAATAGATAAGCTGGTGCCCACTTTTTAGGTAGGATAAGCTAAAACGACATGGCAGGTAATTATTCGATTTTATTTGAGAGTTTTGGGGTTATGATTAATTAACATTTAATTTTCAATATTATGATATTCTAAATTTAGGTATTTTATAAACAGGAGAATGATAATGAAAACGATTATATTTGCCCTTTTGTTTGTGCTGGCATCCAGATTCAGTCTGGCAGATTCCTGCGTTGCCCATAAAGCGGTTCCCAGCATTGATACCCTTTTGGCCCAAAAGGGGGCATCATTTTGTCCGGGTGGATGCCAAAATAGTTATAAAATCCCAGCTGGCTCAACCCAGAGTATCTGGTATATGGGGAAATGTAGAAAAATTACTAATTTAAGTCTTGCTCAACCGGTATTTATACCTGCGAAAAATGAAGGCTTTTTTTCTTCTCAAGGTGTCGCCAAAGGAGATCCTAATCTCAAATGTGTTGGTGATTTCTACCACACCAAAAATCAAGATGCAGGGAAAGAATGTCAGAGAGGTGTTGCTATAAAAGTTGAAGAGTGTGATAACCCTTACGTCGTTGAAGAGATTGTGGAAGTATGTTATCCAGGATGTAAATATACTTATGAGGAGGATCAAGAAGTGGATACCAGTGTTGATCCCCCTGTTGTTATAAAAGAGGGATTTAAGGAAACAAGATATTTTGGAGGGACTGGCACATGTACCTATGAAAAGAGAATCATACTGATGTGGGATGGTATAGGTCGCCATAATCCAAATGACAGTGCTGAAGTAATCACCAGCGCCCCTTACGTGATGAATGAAAATTATGATAAAGTTTCATGTACAAAGGATGCTCCAGCTTGTTCTGGTAGTGCTGGGCACTGGATATGTTATACATGTAAGCCAGGGGAAGGGCTGGTCGGTTGTGATAATAAATCAGGCGATTGGAACGATGTTGGTCAACCCCCGGGTGAGCCCGCTCCCAAGGGCCACCCTACCAAAAGTGGAGGAACCACTGTTAGTCATTAATTATTCTAAAAAAGGGAGCTTTGAAAGCTCCCTTTTTTTATGAGTGAAGATCCGGTCATTAAATTTTGCCTATTTTTTATGGAGACTGACCTGGGAAGCATTATCAGTAATGAATTGAATTTGCTGTCTGGAATTTGAATTATAATAAATTATTATTGAATTTTAAACTTTATGGTATTCTAAATTTAGATATATAAATAAACAGGGGAAAAAATAATGAAACTGATGATAATGGTTTTTCTGCTTATGACAGTGAGTAGGATTTGGGGAGAAGCAGATATTTGTAAAAGTCCAAACAAAGTTCCGGACATAGATGCAGCCTTGGTCCAATTTGGGGCAGAGTTTTGCCCTGGCAAATGCCAGGATATATATAAAATTCCTGCCGGAAATACCCAGAGCATTTGGTATAAGGGGAAATGTAAAAAGGTTATTAATTTAAGTAATAGCCAGCCAGTTTTTGTTCCGGCCAAAAATGAGGGATTTTTTTCAGCAAAGGGTGTTATCAAAGGACATAGCACTTTAAAATGTGTTGGTGATTTTTATAATACAAAAAAAACAGAGGCTTCCAAAGAATGTAAAAGAGGTGTTGCTATAAGAGTTGAAAATTGTGCTAATCCTTATGTAGCAGAAGAGGTTGAAAAAATTTGTTACCCAGGTTGCAAATATACTTATGTACAGGACCAAGAAGTCGATATTAGCGTTAATCCTCCGAAGGTTATAAAAGAGGGGATCAAAGAAACAAGATATTTTGGAGGAGATGGTTCCCCTTGTACCTATTATAAAAAAATAAAATTGATGTGGGATGGCATCAGTCAACATGATCCTAATGATAGCAAAGAAGTTATTACAAGTGTGGCATACGTTTTAAATGAAAATTACGATAGAATTTCTTGCGTAAGATCAGTTCCAAATTGCAAGGGGGCAGCAGGCAAATGGATATGCTATAACTGTAATCCCGAGGAAACCTATGCAGGATGTGATAATAAAACAACAGGATCTTGGAATAATGTGGAGTCGCCTGATGAGCCAGTTGATCTAGGACATCCAACCAAAGGCGGAGCAACCACAGTCAGCCATTAATAAAAAACAGGAGCATTTAAGGCTCCTGTTTTTTTGGTTCCATATTTAGAAGGAAATTTACATGCAATTTTCTTTTACATACTCTTGGGCTTTTTTAATTACTTCAATATTTTTATCCAGGAGAGCCTTCTTTTTAAAATTAGTTTTAATTAAAGCAATTAGATTATCAACTTCCATGATCCCACTATAGGTAAGATAGGCACTGATGGCTGCCATATTTTGCCCTGCTTGGATGTCCAAGTTTTTGGCAATATCGGTTACGGGGACATAGATGGTGGTTACATCTTTTCGTTTTGCTTTTCTTTCAATAATGGAAGAATTTACTATCACAAGAGAGCCGGGAACCAGGGTTGGTTCAAAAATGTCGTATGAAGGAGTATTCATAGCTATTAAGACATTTGGTTTTTCAACCACAGGAGTTCCAATTTTTTTATTGGATAAAACGACATGACAATTAGCAGTTCCTCCTCTCATTTCAGGGCCGTAGGATGGAAGCCAGGTAGCATTCAGATTGTGGGCCATGGCAAGATATCCAAGCGTGGTGCCGGCCATCAAAACACCTTGTCCACCAAAACCGGCGATTCTTAGTTTTTGTTCTTTAAAATTTTTTGACCAAGAAATCGACGGTTTGAAATCCAAAACTTCGTTATTCATTCCAAGAACGGTAAAGATTTCGTTATCGGAAATCACATCCTTGATTCTTGGTTTGGGTTCAGTTTCGTCAATGATATCTTTAAAATTTTGCACTGGAAAATATTCAACTAGTTCGGTATTAATTCGTTTAATAGCATCAACTGGTTTCATTTTCCAGCCGATCGGGCAAGCGGAAAGGATTTCTACAAAAGAAAAGCCTTTCTTGTCTTTTTGGGCCTTGAGAGCACGATTGATGGCTTTTTTAGCCTTCATAATATTTTTAGAATCACTAACTGCAACCCTTTCAACGAAGACGGGTGCTTTCATGGTGGCGATAATTTCAGCCATTTTGATAGCATATCCTTGGTCGTTATGATTTCGTCCTGCCGGAGTGGTGGCGGTAATTTGGCCTTCCATGGTGGTTGGTGCCATCTGGCCACCTGTCATTCCGTAAATAGTATTATTAACAAAAATAACCGTCATATTTTCGCCACGGTTGGCGGCATGAATAATTTCAGCAGTGCCGATGGCTCCAAGATCACCATCCCCTTGGTAACTGATGATCATGGAATCCTGATTACTTCTGCGAAGACCTGTGCCAACCGCAGGGGCACGACCATGAGCTGCTTGAATATTTCCTGTATCAAAATAGTAATAGGCAAAAACAGTGCAACCAACTGGTGAGATAAAGATTGTATTGTCAGCAATATCTAAAGTTTCCAGTGCCTCAGCGATGAGCTTGTGAACCCTTCCATGTCCGCAACCGGGACAGTAGTGTGTATTTTTTTTATCAGTACCCGGACGCCTTTCAAACGTATCATAAAATCCTGATGGTTTTTTTATTATGTTAGACATATTTATCTCCAATATTTAAGCTAGATGTTTTCTATAATTTTCTTCCACTTTTTCAATGACTTCATCAAGTGTTGGAACAGCTCCACCCATTCTTCCATAGAACTCGACTGGAAGCCGGTCTTTGATGCTCAGTCTTACATCATTGATCATCTGGCCATTGGAGAGTTCAAGCACCATAAAAACTTTTGCTTTATGGGCAAGTTCATTAAGTCTTTTTGCCGGGAATGGAAAAAGAGTAATCGGTCGCAATAATCCAATTTTATATCCCTTGCTTCGCAGCTCTTCAGCTGCTGATTGAGCGATTCTACTTGTAATACCATATGCTACTAAAAGCATGTCAGCGTCATCCGTGAAAAATTCCTCGTACATGACTTCGGTGGCTTCAATGACTTTGTATTTTTCTTGTAATCGGACATTGAGGGCTTCCATGGTCACGGTATCCATCATAATGGACGTTACCAGATTATGTTTGCTAGCCTTGTCACCGTAAAGGGCCCAATCTTTTCTTTTTGATCGCTTTATTTCTCTTGGAAATTCAACTGGCTCCATAACTTGTCCTGAGTATGCGTCAGTCAGCAAATAAACTGGGGTTAAGTATTTATCAGCGAGTTCAAAGGCGTGAATAGTCAGATCACACATTTCTTGGGGACAACTGGGAGCAAGAACTGGGACTTTATAGTTTCCATGTCCGCCGCCTTTGGTGATTTGATTATAGTCACCTTGTTCAGGCCAAATATTACCAAGACCTGGTCCTGCTCGTTGCACGTTAACCACTACACAAGGAAGTTCAGCAGATGCCATATAAGATACACCTTCCTGTTTTAGACTGATTCCAGGACTCGAAGAGGCGGTCATGACTCTTTGTCCGGCGGCGGCAGCACCGTAAACCATGTTGATGGCATCAACTTCACTACATGCTTGCACAAAACTGGCACCAATTTTAGGAAAGATTTGCGCACAGGCATGAATGACTTCACTGGATGGTGTGATGGGGTATCCAAAATACTGGGTACAGCCGGCAAGTACCGCCGCTTTTGAAATGGCCTCATTACCTTTAATAAATTCTCTAGGCATATATAGCTCCTACTTAATTATTTTTCTTTTTTGTAAACAGTTATGGCACCGGGTTCAGGGCAAGCGTAAAAACAAATTCCGCATCCAATACAGCCTTGGCCGATGTATTCGGCGTATGTATAACCAAGTTGATTAATTTTTTTACCTAATTGAATAACCTTTTTTGGACACTCAAGTATGCAAAGTTCACATCCTTTGCATTGCTCAGGATTGATTTCAATCTTAGGTAGATTGTTATCCGTCATTTGGGACCCCCTAATAAAAGAACTATTTTGCGTGATGACAACATATTAAATGAGCGTGTTTTTGGCAAGGAAAGCTTGGAAAGTTTTAGGTAAAAAAACCTTACTTTTTCAAGAAATAAAATGAATAAGTATAAGGAGTGCAATAAGGGCACCTTTAATTAATTGGTGAGGTACAGCAAAAAATATAACAAAGCAAGCAAGGATATAAAGATCTGATTGCACAGGTGGTATATAGTTGCAATGAGTTGAAAGCCATTCAATAAATTGAAAATAAACGCTAAGGGACCATTCTCCAACAGTTACAGGAAGATATCGGCAAAATAAATAATAAAAAAAGAGAATAGGGAAAAGAAGTGAAAAAATGCTGGTTGCGAAAATACCAAGTAGGACTCCTAAAATATTCACAGACCCTCGGGCAATAAAACTGATCAAAAACTGCCCACCTAGTAGGGCAATAATAAAGTGATTTTGGGGAGCCTGATGAACACTGATGATAGCACCCAGAAAAAGGAAACTGTAAATGAAACTGAGAGGTGATTTTATAAGAGCTCCAAATATCAAATCCAGGGAAAATGCACCTATAAAAGACCACCATAATGATGAGTTAAAGTTAGCCAGCTTGGTTAAGGAAGAAATTGCACGAAGCATGGCCACACGTTTCACGGAGTAAAAACCGGATAAAAGCAGAGGTAGCAAAGATGTTAGAGTTAAAATAAAATGATAGCTTTTTTTATTTCTTTTTTTAATAAGGCCAAGCACAGGTAATAGAACAAGATAGATGGCTGCAAGATGAATCCCGGAAGGTGTAAAAAGATGCATGATATAAAGGCTGTTATGAACTTCCTTGATATGTTTTGATAAACTTGTGCGATCCCCAGTCGTGTAAGAAAGAAGTAACTGGCCCATCTGTGATGAATGAAAATTCCTACGAATGTGAACTTTTTGTGCAAACAAAAAACTGTGATCATTGATGTTAATTTTTTTTAAATTATCTTTACGAGTCCCACTTGAAAAGATAGATAGTAACAAAAATGAGATCGAATAAATGATCAGGATTCTATAATTCATATCGTTCTAGTGAAAAATAGAAACGATAATGTTAATTTTAAGTAGTGATAATTCTAGGTGGTTAGGGCAAAAGTTTAAAAATTTTGACGGAGATTGAGAATGAATTTAAATAAAATTATATCGGTATCTTTTAAAAGCGATCTGGAAAGGTTTTTTAAAGAAGATGATCTTGAAAGAAATTTTTATTATATCAATTCGTTACCAGATGAAATTGTCGAATGTAAAATCATATTTAAATCAGAAACAACGGTGGCGGGGATGCCTTTTTTCTTGGAATGTTTCAAATATTTGGGGGGAATTATTGATGAAGAGGAAACTCTTTTGGAGTTAGAGGGAAAAAGAATATTTAAAACCCCTTTTGCTGCAAATTTTACTATTCCTTTCTCGCTGGCATTGACAGGAGAAAGAGTGGCGCTAAATCTTTTGCAAAATCTTTCTGGAATTGCCCATTTAACCAGTAAATTTGTGGAAAAGGCCCAAAAATATCAAATTAGTATTTTAGATACCAGAAAAACGGTTCCCGGACTTCGCTCTCTTCAAAAATATGCCGTTAGAATTGGCGGTGGATGCAATCATCGGATGGGACAAAGTGATTTATGGATGATTAAAGATAATCACAAACAATTTTTTGGGGGCATAAAAAATTCGCTTGAGTATTTTTCATCAATGCACAGTTTTTATCAACCGATTGTGTTGGAAATTCACTCTTTGAATGAGCTGAAGGAAGCTATAGACTTAAAGGTAAAACATGTGATGCTTGATAACTTTTCCCCAGATCTTTTAGTCGAGGCCATTAAAATTAAAGCTGTTGATATGACCTACGAGATTTCGGGTGGCATTACTCTTGATAATATTGACAATTATTTGATGAGGGGAGTGGATGCCATTAGCGTAGGCAGTCTTACCACCAAAACACTTAATGCGGATATTTCCCTTAAATATCAGAGGATCAGCTAATGAGTTTGCATCAGCATGATATTATTATCATTGGGAGTGGAATTGCTGGATTGACGGCAGCATTAAAGTTGGTAGAGGCTAATTTATCCGTTGCGGTGTATTCCCGAGAAGAAGATCTGGCGGTGACCAATACCATGTTTGCTCAAGGTGGTATTATTTATCCGACGGAGGATGATAAGGAGCTGTGTGAAGATATTGTAAGAGCTTCCAGTTATACTAGTAATGTTGAAGCGGCAAATGTGTTATCTAACTACGGTGGTAACATTTTTGATGAGGTTTTAATTGCCAAAGCAAAGGCAGATTTTGATAAATTACCGGATGGAACTCTGGCAAAAACTTTGGAAGCAGCTCATAGCAAAGAAAGAATTGTGCATACTAAAGATTATACCGGTAAAGAGATTGAACAATCGTTACTAGCTTATCTTTTGGACAAAAATCGGTTTCCTAATCTTCATTTCTATAGGGGACATACCGCCATTGATTTATTAACTCCCTCCCATAGAGGGGTCCTACTACGACAAAGATATGAAGAGGAACGCGTGGTTGGCGCCTATTTTTTAAATCAAAAAACTGGATCAGTCATAAAAAGCATGGCTCCGGTAACTATACTTGCTACGGGTGGATATAGCTCAATCTACTTACATCACTCAAATACTGAACACACTAGGGGGGATGGACAGGCCATGGCCAAACGGGCCGGGGTCAATTTGATTAATATGGAGTTTGTTCAATTTCATCCGACAACTTTTTTTGATGGATCGCTGGGAAGAAGGTTTTTGATAAGTGAGGCAGTCAGAGGGGAAGGTGGAATTTTAAAAAATTTTTATGGTGAACGTTTTATGCATATATATCATCAGGATGGTGAATTGGCACCAAGAGATGTAGTGGCCAGAGCCATCTTGCAAGAAACTATCAATACAAAAACGGATTATGTTTATCTGGACATAAGTTTTAAGGATAAGGACTGGCTCATAAAAAGATTTCCAACCATTTATAACAGTTGTCTAGAAAAAGGTGTAGATATCTCCCAAGCGCCAATTCCAGTGGTACCGGCGGCTCATTACACTTGCGGTGGGATTAAAACTAACTTATACGGAAAAACTTCTTTAAATGGTTTGTTTGCTGTTGGCGAAGTGGCGTGCACTGGTCTCCATGGGGCGAATCGCCTCGCATCGACTTCATTGTTGGAGGGATTGACAATGGGTTATTTGGCTGCGGAAAAAATATCTGCCAGCTTCAAAGATTATTCATACTACAATCCTGATGAAATAAAAAATTGGGAAATTCTGGGAACCAGTATTGCGGATAAATCACTTATCCAGCAGGATTGGATGACGCTGAAGCAAACCACTTGGAACTACTTAGGGCTTACCCGTTCCATTAATCGAATTAAAAGAGGTCAGGCTATTTTACATGAACTCAATAATGAGATTCATACCTTTTATAAACATAATAAACTAACGGATGAGTTGATAGGACTTAGAAACGCAGTGGAGACCGGTCTCGCTGTACTGCTTGCCTCCAAGCAAAACAAGCAATCCATTGGGTGTTTTTATTGCGAGGATTATTAGGGATAATCAATTTTAAATAAAGCATGCGATTAATTAAATCAAGATGAGGAAACATTTTTCTTCATACGAGCGATTCGTAGCTTTTCTGAAACAAATCATTGATTTAAGTAAAAAATATAAAACTATTTTTATTATCCATGGAGCTGGACATTTTGTTCAGCAAGGACTTGTGTAATAGGAATTATTTAGAAAATAACAAGGGGGTTTATTAAAATTGTTTGAACGTTGAACTAATTGATTAGCCGTATTATGATATAATTAATGTAATTTTCAATCTTTATGCCAGGTTTTAATTCGGGGGCGAGCGTGAGTATCTTAAGGATCATTCAAATCTTATTTTTTATTTTTTTTGTTTTCCCACTTTTAGCAGAAGATGGATGTGGACATCCCGATATGCGACTTGATCAAGGGCCTGGTGCTGACTATTTTAAGTATATCCCAGTAATGAATCAAGCTGGTACAGCTTATTGCGCTTCTTCTGTTCTTTCACAGCAATTTGATTATTATCGCTTCAAAAATGGAGATGTGAATTTTCAGCACCAGACATCGCCGCTATATATGGCAATGGATAGTAAAGATAACCCAGTAGATACTTTTTTGGGTTGGATTGATGAAAATATTTTTAAGGAAGTGAATCAAAAAGGTACAGCAGAGACAGTAAGTGGAGAAGCCGATCTTTGTGGTCCATTTAGAAAATTTAAAAAACAGGGATCTTGTAATAGAAAGTTTATTGAAGATGATATTGCAAAGAAGTTTACAATATTTGCAGTAACTAAGTCTCAAGAACGTGTGGAAACATATTTGGCGTTTATGGACATGTTCTTTGAAGGGCATGCTCCTAACAAAGCCCTGGATCTTATTGGATTGGAGCTAAAAACTGCTGCTGGTGCAGTGGATGACTTGCAGTGTAGACTTAAAGATTTTATGGTACCACAGGTCTTCACACCGGACTTTACTCAGTTGGAAGAGGCACTTTCAAAAATGACCAAGACGCAATTTAACAAGGAAATTTTAAAGAAACGTTGCCAAGACCCTATAGCTGTACCTAAAAATCTTCATTGCCGATCCACCTCAATCGGTATGATAAAAGGATTATCTACATGGACTATTCATAGACTTTTAAACAAAGAGGTACCTGTGGGACTTGGAATTTGTGAGAGTGTTCTTTATGAGGGTCATAAATTCAATAAATCTACACGGACTTGTCGCCCGAAGCATGCATTGCTGGTAATAGGAAGACGTTCAATTAATGGAAGATGTGAACTTCTTTTAAGAAATTCTGCTGGGAGAAATTGTGATAAAATTTCTAAAGATTGGGAATGTGACAATCAAACCGGTCAGATCTGGATAGATCAAAAGAAACTTCTAGAACACACTGATGCCATGAGTAGTTTGAGCTTATAGATTATGTTAATTAATTCCAAACACAGACTTAATACTGGGATAATCAATGAGTGTAAAAATCGAGAGAGTAACCAAGGCAACTTTAAATAAAGCCTTTGATTATTTAAATCAACATGAGGAAACATCTCAGTTCTTAATTGGAAACTTAAAATCATTTGGCCCTGATGTGATTGATCATCAATACAGCGGAAATTTTAAGATGCTTGTTTCAAATAATAGGATTGTCGGTTTTTTTGCTTTAATTTTTTCATGAAACTAAATCTTAACAATAATTGCGCAATAAATGGGACCAGTTTTTTCGTTTATTATTTTTTGAATTTTCCAACCTGTGCCTTTCAAAACCATTTCCATTTCTTTTGGTGTGACCATAAGATAATCAAACCAAGGACCAATTATATTTCCATAACGGCAACGTAACCTTAGTTCTCCTTTGAGTTTTCCCTTTTTTAACCTGTTTTTTTGATAGGCAATATGAAATTTGTTCTTAGTTTCAGCAATATTCAGTGTCTGAGCAATTATGTTTGCATCATCGGTGGTCATTTGATGTAGTAGTTTTAGAATTTTTTTCCCGCGAGTGGGATTGCCAAGTAGTCCCCAATTATTACCAAGCATCGTAATTGATTTAAAATTTTTATCTTTTAAAGTGTGAAGCTGTTCAATGGGAAGAACTTTTGCGTTCTTGATACCTCTAAGTTTGCAAACCGTAACAGCTAGTGGACTGTTATCAATACCGAGGTAATTAATTTTCTTTTGTTGAAGATATAATCCAATTCTGCCTGCACCACATCCAATATCTAATGTTTTTCCTTTCACAAATTGAATAGCGTGTTGAGTAGCAAATCCCCAATCTTTGTATTCAGAAAAATATGCTGCTATACCACTAAAATATGCATCAATATAATAGTCGGAGCGTTCGATTATCTCAGTAACCGTTTCACCTTTGTAATGAGCCATTATTTCCATTCCAAAGGCATCATTTTCTTTTGTTATCTGCATAATTACCTCATTTTTTATTTTCTAATAATCTTCACTAAAAGCTAGTTTGCTTACTTAATTCTTATGGTAATTGCCGCAAGAACTAGATTGAGTGTTTTGTATTCCGAATAATCTTTTTCATACTGTCTGATTCTAAACGTTGGTGCATTGAATGCCCAATGGAATTTGGGTATTTTAATATTATCTAAAACAAATCGAATCACTTTTTGGTTTTTATTTCCACTGTCAATGAGGAGGATTTCGTTCGGAGCCTTTTTATTATATCCACCAACTACCACCCAGTGGCCACTATTATATTGTTCCCAAGAGATCAGGTCATTGGGAGACTTTGCATTGAAAGATCCCATCAAGAGGAGTATCGCAACTTTGTCTTGAGTGGTTTGAGAAAGTTCATTAAGGCTGATACCTCTGAGCTTATGGGGTTGTGGAAACATGGGGAGAAAATCCTGTCTAATTACTTCAAATTGGAATTTATTATCTCTTTGTAAGTCGTTTAAATAAGCAATGATCATAGAACGCAAGACCGCTGAGGTGACGCCGGTTGATGGGGTAAAATCAATGCCATGAGTGGGGATATATGTGCTAACCAGATAAGCGATTTCATCTTCTGGGCTTTCGAATTCGAAGAATTTATAATAATCGAGATTCAAAACTGTTCTCAATTTTTTCATAACGTTTACAAAGGCGGTTGGCCCACACAGGTTTTTATTGTAAGCAAATAAAAAATCGATATCTTTGAAAGCATCATGTAAAACATCACCAGTTTGGAGAGTTTGTCCATAACGCTGATCAAATTCGAATTGAGGGGGTTCTTCTGTTGCATAAACTTGAAGAGTAAGCAAGAACGTTAATTGAATAACAAGATACTTCATGGGGTTGACCTGTCAGAGATTACTTTAATTCAGATTCAATACGTTGGCTGCGATTGATTGGAAAGACCCAAGCGGAGGTTGGGTATTTTTTACATATATTTTTGAATTGGGAAAGGGATTGATAATAATCAATGTTCAAAAGTAATTCGGCAAAATATATTGCACAAAAAATGAGATGGAGGTCTTATGAAAAAAGTGATTTTAGCAGGTGTCTTGGGAACTATTTTAAGTGCAGGTATTACTCTTGATGTTCAAGCGGAAAATACCAATCTTTATTTTTCTGCTTTTGATGAAAAAATTATTTGGAACAAACTTGAATTATCGTCAGATCAATTGGATCTTTTAAAACAAGGCAGTGTCCTTGCTTGTGAGGCAATAACCTCGGAAAAATTTGAAGAGCTAAGTGGACCAGAAAGCACGGAATGGAATGAGGAGTATCAGGGTTTAGAAATAGGAGCAAAAGTAACTATATCTATGATGTACATTGAAGATACATTCTCATATGGCGTTCATGTAAAAACTCAGCTTCCTGATAGTAGAAGCTCTCATGCAACCACGTTTATTGAAGACTTAATTGGTGCATATATAGGTAGTACTAGCGAAATAGGAGACTATAATAATAGTTTGTCAGTAATGTTTGTGGGTGAAAAATATTTTTCAGGTATGGATGAAAGCAATAAGCTAAACTTAAAGGTAATTAAAATTTTAAGTTCAGAGGAATTTCTTGAACTAAATGCTAGGCCAGCGGCAAGGGTGGATCAGGGATTTTTTTGTATGCTATTTAATTTGTTTGATATGAATTTATAAAAAAATATTCGATGTCATTAGAAACAATTAAAAAATATTTTTTAATTGTTTCTGTGAAATATTTTGTATGGGACTACCTGAACACATAACAGCAAGAAGTCGGACTGGAATGAGATCATTATAAAACTGTCCATCTTCTTTGGATTTTTTATAAAATGCATTTGTGAGTTCAGCAATTTTTTCATTTAGTTCATGCAAAGATTCTTTTTTAACCAGATAGATTAAAAATCTATTGGTGTGGTATGGGTCCTTCTTTTTTCGAGTTTCATGGACTAAATTACACGACCACTCGGTTATTAAGTCTTTGAGAAATGTGCTTTCATTGGAAAAATGTACGTTACATTCCTCGGGGAGATGCACTTCATTATCTGGATGTAATTCAATAAGGCCCAGATCATCTAATTTTTTTAAATATTGAAACATGTCCTTGTCTGATAAAGAGAATATTTTTTTAATATCATTTAGCGATAAGCCTTCATAGACGAGTTTCCAGAAGATATAAAAATAATCTAAATGATTACGAAAAAAAGATTCCTGATCTCTGGTTAGTTGAAGTTGTCTGACGTTTTTGGAATTACTGGCGGCGCAGATATCAGCAATGTCTATTTTTAAGATGTTGCAAATGTCCATCATGCGATTAAAGGAGCAATCGTTACTGATAAAAATTTTTTTAACCCCCGATTCAGATAGTCCAAGCTTTGTTGCAAGTATTTTGTAAGTGATTTTTTTTACTTTCATGGCTTTTTTTATGAAGACTTTAGATTTTTCAAAATTTAAGTGATGCATAAATATTTACCCTTTTTATTGTGTACAAGTACCCTGGAACGGTACTTTTATGATTAATGTTGTAGTTACGGTATATGTTTTATATCTTAAAAATGCAAGTTTGTTGAAAGGAGCGAGGTATGAATTTATTAAATTGCTTATTTTTGTTTTTGTCCATCAGTATGATTAATTTATATGTCTATGCGGAATCAAGTGTACCGATTTTAGATAACAACGATGAGAGTGTATTTAAACCTTATTCAAGGGAAGTGGAGAATACTTTTCATATTAAATTAAAAGAGAGAAATGATTTGCCGGACGATATTAAACCAAAGGACTATGGTCATTTTTGGTCCGTACTTCCTCGAGATACTGCCACTCAAAAAATTATAAACACACCCTACATAAATCCCACACCTACAACAATTAGTAGGACGAGCATGGAAACCAGATTGCCTATTGGAAATTCAAGGAACAGCAAAATTTTGAAGTAACCATCTCATTTAAGATGAAGACCAATAATATTTTAAATGAGATAAACCCTGATCGTGTAACAAAATATGACGAAGGATCTAGTGAATATAAGCTTTATACTCGTAGCGAACGATTGATTGCTATAACCGATGAAGTAATTAAAATAGCAAACGATATTAGAGAAACATCTTTAAATCCGACAAATCCCTACTTGCTCGCTAAAGATGTTTTTTATTGGGTGATGGATCATATGCTATATGAATTAGTCCCTAACTTAAATAGAGAACGAGGAGTTGTCTATATCTTGTCTCAGCCATTTGAAATTAATAATCGAGTCTATTACAAAGGTGATTGTGGGAGCTATTCTTTTTTATATAATTCCATTTTAAGAGCGCTGGGCATTCCGGCCAGAATGGTGGTGGGAGGTTGGAGTTTTGCCACTAATCAACATCATGCCTGGTCTGAAATTTTAATTCCAGGATTTGGTTGGATATCAGTAGATGTTTCGGCTGCTGACGTATTTAGATATGATGAAGGCGAAGAGATTAATAAACTAGGAAGAAAAAGTTTTGAAGTATTTCCTCAAATAAAAGACCCAATTTATTTTTTTGGGAACATTGATCCTTATCGGTTTGTTGATTCTATTGGAAGTGATTTGGAATTAAATCCTAAACCTGAGTGGGATTTTTCTCTCTATCTTTATAAATGGGTTTACGATAAAGGCATTACCGGCGTAATTCAAGGTGGGGTTTATCATATTCTTCTTGAAGAAATTTCGAAGCATAGTTTTGTTTTGATTGAATAAAGATATTCTATCTTAATTCTTCTCAAAATTTATTTAAGCTGCTAGACTTTTGTAAAATTAGACCGAAGGGGTTGGTATGCTTTCAATTTTTAAATTATTTCTATTATCGTTAATAGTCTTGGCGTTTGGTTTGACCATGAATTCTTGCTCAACCACGAAAGACGACGAACTTTCTTCAAAGAGTGATATTAATTTAATTAAGCTTGAAGATTTTTTCAAAAATCCAATTCTTACTCAAGCAAAAATTTCGCCAGATGGAAAACATGTGGCTTATCTTGCTCCCTACGAGACACGCCTTAATGTTTTTATTAAAAGAATCGAAGACGGAGTTGAGACAAGATTGACCAGTGAGACAGCTCGAAGTGTTGGTGGATATTTCTGGAAAGGCAGTGATCGCATTCTTTTTGTAAAAGATAGTGGTGGCGATGAAAATTATCGATTATTTGGTATAGATATCAATGGTCAAAATATAAAGGGTTATACTGACTTTGCCAAAGTTAAAACTGAATTCATTGATGATTTGCCTGATGATCCACGGTTTATAATCATTGGTCTTAATAAAAGAAATCCGCAATACTTTGATGCTTATAGGTTAAATGTTGTAAGCGGAGAGCTCAAGATGATTGCGGAAAATCCAGGTAATATTTCTTCTTGGCTTACGGATCATAACGGACTTTTGCGGGTGGCTACCACTACTGACGGGGTTAATACTTCGCTGCTTTACCGAGACGGTGAACAGGATAAATTCCAAACACTTTATACCACCAATTTTAAAGAAAGTTTGTTACCTGCTTTTTTTACATTCGATAATAAAAATCTCTACGTTCTATCCAATTTAAATAAGGATAAAACTGCTCTCGCTATTTTTGATGTGAAAAAGAAAAATGAAATCAAAATTTTGTTCCAAAATCCTGATTATGATTTGTCAGGGGCCCATTTTTCTAAAAAAAGAAAAGTGCTTTTAGACGCTACTTATGTTTCCTGGAAACAGGAGAGAAGGTTTTTTGATAAAAAGATGAAGTCAATTTTTAATAAAATACAAAAGAAACTATCAGGAGTTGAAATCAGTATCAGTTCAAAAAACAAGGCAGAAGATAAATTTGTCATTAGAACTTATAGCGATAAGACACTCGGAGCTTACTATATATATGACGTTTCCTTGGATAAATTAACCCTTTTGGCGGAAGTGAGTCCTTGGCTTAAGGAGAGTGAAATGTCAGATCAAAAACCAATTGAATATATTTCACGAGATGGATTAAAAATCAGGGGGTATTTAACCCTGCCAAAGGGATCAAGTGGAAAAAATGTTCCAATAGTTGTCAATCCGCATGGAGGCCCATGGTATCGTGACTCATGGGGATTCAATCCGCATGTGCAATTTTTAGCAAGTCGCGGTTATGGTGTATTTCAAATGAATTTTAGAGGGTCGACGGGCTATGGAAGAAAATTCTGGGAGGCTTCCTTTAAAGAGTGGGGAAAGAAAATGCAAGATGACATCACAGATGGTGTTAATTTTTTGATCGATCAAAAAATCGCGGATAAAGAAAAAGTTGCTATCTTTGGGGGAAGTTATGGTGGTTATGCAACATTAGCAGGATTAACTTTTACACCAGACTTGTATGCTTGCGGTGTTGATTTTGTAGGGGTTTCAAATCTTTTTACCCTTTTAAAAACGATACCTCCTTACTGGAAACAAATGCTTGATCAATTTCATGAAATGATAGGTCATCCAGAAACTGATAAAAAATTACTCGAAGAGGCTTCACCTGTTTTTCATGTTGATAAAATTAAAGTTCCACTTTTCATTGCCCAAGGGGCAAATGATCCTCGGGTAAACAAAGATGAATCTGATCAAATGGTGGCAGCGCTAAATAAACGGGGCATAAAAGTGGAGTATATGGTTAAAGATAATGAGGGTCATGGTTTTAAGAATGAGGAAAATCGTTTTGATTTATATCGGGCCATGGAGAGTTTTTTAAAGAAGTGTCTTTAGTTGGTTACCTTTAGTGAAAGATTGAGAGCAAAAATTTTAATATATATGAGTTTAATTCTTTTCAATATCTTTGGGGATTAACTTATGTGAGAAGCAAATTAAAGAACCAAGAAAATCTTTATTGGAGAAATATTTAAATGAAGCACGAAAATAAAGTTATTGAAAAGTTGAAAAAAGATATGGAATTTCACCTGCCGGGATTATTCCGTTCCATTTGAAAAACAAAGATTCAATACTTTTCTTAAGATGTTGTATTTTGTTGGGTTAAGCATTTTCTTTCTTACAATAAATTACTCAGTTCATCTGTTTCCATTTATAAGTTGCGAATGCTTGTTTCATCAGATTTGGTGATAGCAAAGAAAGAATTATTGTGTGACTTTGCATCCTTCGAGCATCAATTTGTATTTGGTTAGAGTTCCACATGCAAAGGTTCCTGTGCCGTCACCGAAACGATTGATTTCCAAATCTCCGTTAAGATGAATAAGCGGTTTTCCACCAGGACGTACGCATCTAATACTGTCAGTAATAGCTTTATATGAACTGTCTGGATCGTTAAAATTGTGCCTAAGTTGTCTAGTACAAGTCACAGAGGTCGTATTATGATGAGTACAGCTTATGTCTTCCGAATAGAGAGTTAGCCAGTCCGCATGTGCAGCTTGGACGTCTTTCATTTTGATTACTCCTGTATCAATATTAATCTCAAAAATAGACTGCTGGTCTATATCATTTAAAGCATTACACTTAAAAGTTCGACCAGAATTAGCGAGAGCCAATCCTGTAGAAAATAATAATGTAAAAACAATAATTAATCTCATAAATCCTCCGCTCAATATTTTACGAAATATTAACCGTAGGGGTTAAGATTTGTCAATGAACTCTGTCTCTCTGAAAGTAGTGCGGATCATGCTTTTTCAGCTGAAAATTCGTCGTAAACTATTATTGTGAATTTAGCAATGATTGAGGATGCTTACAAAGCTTTTACTTAATCGTAAAAAAAGTCATCCGTGACTTAATCAACCTCCTTGTCTAAAAACCTCCGTGTTTTATTTATCAATAGTAAAGCTCATCGATCCAAGACTGCTGTTTTCGTCGATATTGAGCTTTAAGATAATAGTTTGAGTTATTTCTTTTCCTTCATACTCTAACTCGAGTTCTTCAAGCAGTTCTTTGAGTCTAAGTCTGGTCAGCCTATAGTCATTATTACTTTTATTTCTTTTTATATTTAGTTCTTTCATAAGTTCCTCCTCAATTTTTTTTTAATATCTCCGGCGGGATTACGCTCGCCTAATTCTAGGCCAGCAAATGGTTGGCGGGTCCGGCGGAGATGTCTCGGGGTACGTCCTTGCACCTGATCGAGATTTGATTTGTTTGCTTCCACAATTTATATTGAATTGGGCCCTGCAGATAATTCCTTGGAAGCAAATATTGGCGATCATCTATAGCAGGGTAAAAATTAAGCTACTTTTTTTAATAGGGTGTGGTCTTCAACTGTTATGGTTTGAGTTTGATTATCAAGCTCATCCCAAGTCATCGTTTTTGAAGTAAAGCAGTTGAAGACAGCATTATCCTCTCGCATTAAGTAATAGCTCGTCTTTCTATCAACAAAACATGTTGATAGAATGGACTTTGCAATTGAGGATACAATCCATGTGTTGTTTATAAATTCACAGCCATCGAAATCAACTTTCTCAAAGTGAGAGAATTGAAATGTGCAATTTTTAAAATTGCAACCAACAAATTCTGATTCAATAAAGTTTGTTGCATAGAAAGCACAGGAATCGAAGGTTACGCCCTTAAAGAGAGTCTTAGAGAAGAGTGAACCTGATACCATTAAATCTTTATAAACTTGAGCACTTATAACTTCATTTTCGACTACTTCGTAGGTATCGGTTCGTAGAGTGTTTGTTTGAAAAGGAGAGATTAGGTTTGTTAGAGTTTTCATGGATAACCTCCGTTCCCTGTGCTCTTGTATTTCATTTTACAATACTTGATTCATTGCGTCAAGCAAATAAATTGCATAAAGAAAATATTTTGCATTCCGATATGAATTTCAAGGAGTTATTATGGCTGAATTTAATAAAAAATATTTAGATAATTTCCTTGGTACAGTTCGTAAATATATGCAAATGCGTGGGGCCCTAAGTCAGAAAGATTTAGCGGATCTAACAGATGTTGGCGTTTCAACCATGAGTCGCTTCCTTAATCAAAAAACCAGGGATATTGATCCACAACTAATTGCAAGAATAGTGAGTAAATTGGATATCCCGATTCATGAAATAATTGATTTTGTCGAAGAAGATTATGCAGATCGCTTCATCAGGTTGGTTAAGTTTTTTAAAGGAGAAGAAACTATTGCTCCAGAACCTGAACCAATACCGACCGCAGCAACTAGTGGTGAAAATCATAGAAGAAGCGGAGAAGATCGCAGAAAAGGCCCTGATAGAAGGGCCACAGATAACAGAGATAATGACTTTGTAGAGGATATGTCAGATTTGGATAAGAAAACAGAAAGCCAGGCCAGAAAAGATCAACTGGGTATAAGGGAAAAACTCTCTCGGCTAACACCCAGGCAAAAAGCTTTTTTAACAGATTTTTTAGACTCGGATGTGGCCGGACGTGATTTGATAGTTGATCTTGGGAACAGCATTTTTAGGTATACCAGACAAAAAGGAATACAATTTTGAATATGATTATTTTAAGCACGCTCATATCCATTTTTTGTTCTGCTTATGTGTTTGCCACCCCGAAAGATGTGGAGGTCTGGTTCCTTACGCTGGAGACTGATTCGAAGATGAGTATGCTTTTGAAAATGATTAATCCTGAAATGATCAGTTCAAAAAAATATGTGCTTAGGGATTGCATTCCTATGGGGGATGGATGTTTTCACCCACAGGATGGGTATATAGAGGACGAAAGTAAAAAGAAAAAAGTTGTGGATGAAGTGGTTAACGATAAAGACCTAAACCCCAAGACTATTAATTCAGCTGATGTTGATTTAATAAAATGTGATAAGGATAATTATTTTGATATTTTTTGTGGAAAAGCTCAAAAAATAAATACTAAAAGTGGTACTGATTTAGAAATATGGATTGATATCTCTGCCAGTTTAAAACAATATGATTTTTCCAAAGAAGCTGGTTTTTGCAAAAGAAGAATGTTTATTGAAAAAGTTATTAATGGATGTCCAAAAGAGAGTGTTAATATCTCGGTTTTTAATACAAGCATTAAAGAATTGGGTAGCCTGGATACAGTGTGTGATACCCATGGCATGAATGATAGTGATCGGTTGATAGGTTGGATTGAAAATTCAAATTCAAAAAAGTTGGTTATTATTACAGACATTGATGAGTATAATCTTAAGTTTGGAAATTATCTAAACTCGATCCATGCAAAAATTAAAGGGGATAAGCCAGCCGGTTTTACTGGAAAAGACTTGGAAGATGGTTCTCAAGAAGTGATTTCTTATTGTAAAAAATGAACAATTTAAGGTAGTTTATCTCTTTGGTAAGGGGAAATTTATTAATCTGGAAAGTCTAATTAACTGGTCAATGTTACTATATGGAAATTTGCCATGGAGGCAAAATAGATCGGTTTATACCACCCTTGTCAGTGAAATAATGTTGCAACAAACGACAGTGCCTACAGTGGTAAAAAAATTTTCTTTTTTTGTTAAAAGATTTCCTGGCCTAAAGGATCTGGCATGTGCCAGTGAGCAGGAAGTTTTAAATGAATGGATAGGGCTAGGATATTATAGAAGGGCAAAAAATCTAAAAAAAGCGGCAGAGTTTTTTTATCATAATTATGGTCTCATTGTTGATAATTATAATGATTTGATAAAATCCCCCGGGATTGGTGAATATACTGCTCGGGCCATTCTCTCGATGGGATATGATCAACAGGAATTAGCGGTGGATGCTAATGTTGAACGGGTCGTCTCTCGTTATTATCAAATTAAGGCCAGGGATATCAAAGAGCTCAAGCAAACCATTCAGGAGCTTTTTAAAAAGCGGAAGATCTTGTCAAGCTTTGATGCCTTTTCTGCGCGGTCGACTAACGAAGCTTTGATGGATCTGGGTAGAACTGTTTGCAAAGCAACTAGCTACGATTGCCAGGAGTGTCCAATTCAAAAACAATGTCGGGCGTTTATTAAAGGTAATCAAGGGGATTATCCTGTCAAAAGCGTAAAACAAAAAAGGCAATATGACTTACATTTACTTAGAATATTAATTATTAGGAACAATAAAATATTTGCCTATAGAAAAACAGAACATGAATGGCTTACAGATCAATTGGAAATCCCAACTTTTGTTCTGTCCTCTGAGGACAAGGATTTTTTTCAATATCCCAAGATGAAAAAAATAAATATCAAGAATCTTAAATCGTATAAGACATTAATCACCAAATATAAAATTACCAATTACGTCTTATCGTCAGATAGCCTTAGTTGGGAAGATTCAAAGAAATATAAATTTTACAAGTTAGATTTTCAAAAGAATAATTTTTCAACAGCGACGAAGAAAGCATTAAAAACAGTTGGTTATTCCTCATCCAACTTCGATTTTCAATATAGTTTTTATCAACCTAAGAAAAAAAATTGATAACCTTGACGTTTTACGCTATTTAATGTTCATAAATTCTTTTTTCAACAACCTTCTCCTTTGGCGTAAAAGGTAAGGGGATTTTGAGATGAGACTAATACAAACTAAGAAAGGAGATTCTATGAAAATTTTTATCGTTTTATTTGTTTTATTATGTGCCATGACACTGGTTGCTCAAGAGAGCTATACACTTTCACAAATTTGCGCAGAATATGCCGGTACTGATGATTGCCAAAAAATTCCATTCTGTTATGAAGAAGTTATACCTGTTGGATGTTATCGAGCTCCCGATGCTCCTGCTTATATGGAAGGTTTATGTAAAATGCAAACCAACGATAAGTATTGTAAAATGACACCTTCTTGTTCTTGGAAAGAATTTGAAGAAGTAGTTTGCAAGGCAAAAATAACTGAATTGTAATTTAAATCTAGGTACATTGCGGTCCGGTTTTAATTTCAAAATTGCGATTATTGAACTAAGCCTAGCAGTCAGGTGATCTGATACCATTATGAAAAAAATATTAAATTTATTCCTATTTCGCTAGTAGCTTTGCCCGAGGTAACCAGAGCAAGTCCTAGCGAAAGGGATTTATATTCAAAACCGAGATATTTTGCTCACAAATTATTTTCATGTTATGGGTAGCATGTTCGTAAGGATATGAGTGAGATGTCCATCCACCTTATGGGATTATGAACGACGGTTTTATGTTTGCGACAATGGATAAAAAAAATAAAAATCGAGAGAAGGGGTAAGCCGGATCCTGTTTAAAAATACCATTCATCTAGATCCCAAGTTACCCGGGGATTCAAGCGCTCTACCCGTTTGCCAAAGAAGTGGCCCTTCTTGGGATTTGACTCCCGAGCAAATCTATTTGAGCTTGCACCACGTAGAGTTTACCTGATTTCACTACTGCGACTCCCTACCAGACTCCTGTTTCCGTTTGATAGATCAATGCCCGTACTTTCTTTCTGTTGCACTTGTCCTCGCCTCACGACGGACGGGCGTTACCCGCTACGTTGCCATACGGTGTCCGGACTTTCCTCCCGCCATTGCTGGCCGGCGGTATTATCCTTCTCTCGATTGAAAGACTTTTAGCATAGATCAAAGGTTAGTTAAAGAGCATTTTCCAATGATGTAAAATAAAATTATAGCTTGAAAAAGTCTATGCACAAAACAGCAATCTCTTCTTCTGGCGATAGAGTAATTACTTTCAGAGAGTCCGCTAATGATTTAGTTAAAATTGGTATGGTGCTTTCGAATTAGGTGAGTCGCAGTAAGAAAGGCGAGAATTTTATCTTAGTGATCGGTCTTCTGGTCAACAATCCAAAAAAATTCCGAGTTATGAAATATCAACTTCAGCCCCGAGTGCTGTTAGCAGGGAAATTACATGCGGGAAAGTGAATTTTGCGCCTTTTATTTTGGTTGTTCTTATATCAAACATGTAATTAAGACTGGTTCTAAAATCTGTTCCAATTAAAATTGCTTTGTCAAAGTTGGTGCCCTTGAAATTGGAATTGGAAAAATTAGAATGACTTAGATCTGCTTCTGAAAAATCGGCATCGATTACAAAGCAGTTGATAATCTCAATTTTTTTTAATTTGAGTCCTTGGAAAATTGAAAAATTTAATTTGGAGTCTAGAAATTTGGGTGCTTCAAATCGTCTAAGATTGCACCAATTGATTCCAATTAAATTACAAGAGAGAAAAGTGGTTTCGCGTATAGAAATATCGGTGAGGGAAAGGTTGGCCAGGTTGCAATTAGTAAATTTACAGTTAAAAAATGCAACTGACTTTAAATCGTAGGAGGTAAAATCTATGCCATCAAATTCAAGGTCTTCAAAGATTGAATCCGAGGTGAAGTTTAGATCATTGATTTCTGCTTTGGTGTATGTTTTCAAGTTTATGATCCTGTTGATATTACAAAGTTAACTTAAAATTACTCATGAGTAAATGATAGGCATGTCAAATTACTCATGAGTGGTTTCTCTGATTATTTGCTTTAATTGTGTCATGGATTGGAAATTTTCAAAGCCTCCGGATGACTTCAAATTTTGGTTGTTTTTAAAACCAAAATTATTGTTGTTATATAGTGCCCCTAATTTACTCTTATAATTCTAAAATCATTTCCAGAATAGTTTTAGGATCTTTAATAATGGTTTTAATCGTTTTAAATCCTAGGTTCTCGTAGATGTGGATCGCTTTGCAATTTTTTGAATCAACTGAAAGCATGATTTGTTTTATGTTGGTATTTTTTTTGGCATTGTTAATTGCCTTTAATATAAGCTTGGTTCCTATTAAAAACTGTTTTATAAAAAATTTTTTAACCAGTTAACAGTATATAAAGGCAAAGTAATCAGTGGGTAAATGGTGTTTTCGAGTTCACCTTTTGAAGTATTAAATCTTATCGCTTTTTTATTTTTAATTGGCACATCTTGCATAAGTTGATTTAGAGATCTAATTTTTCCGGCAGCTCCTGCTTTTACTTCTAATGCAATCAAAGTTCCATCGTATTCTAAAACGTAATCTACCTCTGCATTATTGCTTTTTCCCTCTCTAAGCCAATAATTAAGCCGTGGTTGCTTATAGTTTGGCCAAAATGATAATAATTGTTGGCCTATAAACTGTTCTGCGATTTTACCGAAAGTGATAATCTCGTGGTCGGATAATTTTGAAAAAGTTTTCCAGCTAATCTCCGACATGCTATTCATTAAACCGATGTCTAATAAAATAACTTTAAATACGTTTTCGTCTTCAGAGGCGTTTAGTGGAAATCCATTACATTTTGTATGATGAATTTTACTGATAACCCTGGCCATTTCCAAAAGATTTATGTGTTTTTTAATATCACGTGCCTGGTCGTCTTTGGAAATGTTTGAATATTTAATTTTGATGCATGGATTAGTGAATAGATATTTAAATACATGTTGAATTTTAACCAAATGATTTTTTTTAGCATATTTGACAAAATCTGCTTGATAGGTTTGCATGATTTGTGCATGTATTCGAGAAACCTGTTCAATTGATTTCTGAGTGGAAACAAATACTGCCTCGGGCATTCCGCCAATAAATAGATATTCCTTTAGAAGCTCTAACCCTTTTTTGTGAAACTCCAAGGTGATTTGCTCGGGGGAGTTAATTTTTGCTATTTTGTTTACAAAATATTTTTCATTTTTTGCCCATAAAAATTCTTCAAAATCCATGGGACCTAAAAACATAAAATCAATTCGTCCAACTGGCATAGCATATTCATGATCATTTAAAGTAAATTCTAAAAGAGATCCAGCCGCAATTATTGAGAGGTTGGGCATTTCTTCGTAAAAATATCTAAGAAGCGGGATAGCTGAGGGAGTGGACTGTATCTCGTCTAAAAATAGTAAAATGTTGTCAAAAGGAGAAATTTTTTTTTGTAAAATATCTTCTATGTTGTCAACTGCCAGTTTGGGGTTCAATTTTTTGAAAATTTCATTTAAATGAGGATATCGTTCTAAATTGATTTCAAAAAGATGGATCTTCTTTTCTTTGCAAAAATTTCTAACTAAGGTGGACTTCCCAACTTGTCTTGCGCCTCGGATTATTAGTGGTTTTTTATGAGAGGATTTGTACCATACTGTTAAATTTTGTTCAGCTTTTCTGCGCATAAATGACCCCATTTATATTCAATTATAGCATAAAAATGGGGTCATTTCTAGTCAATAATTTTATTATTTTGGTGGCATGGTTTGATTGCCTAGAAGTTCTAATCCATTGAAATCAGCTTCTTTTGTGTCGATTGGGGATTAATAAATTAATTTATTACGAAGGCAAATACTGCGCACTATGAGGTGCAATCAGTCTTTCACAACCAGGGCAGAGTTCAAGAATGGTTCCTTTCTCAATGAGTGAAGACATGTTTCGATCAATGGGATAATTGCATTTTGAGCAGGCATTGTTTTGAATCAGGGTAATAGGAAAGTTGTACAGGTGTTTTTTATTAGCATTTGAAAAAATTTCTCTAGCTTCCTTGGGGATGTCGGTCTCCAGGGATGCAATTCGGGTCTGGTAATCATTGATTTTGTCTCTTTGCGTTTTAATTATTTCCATGGCCTCGGCGCTTACAATACTGATGGATTTATCAATTCCCTGCGAGAAACCACCAACTGTTTCCTGGCTTTCTTGAAGCGAAGAGAGTTCTTCCATTTGGTTTAATATCTCCGTTTCCAGCTTCTCTTTTTGTTCTTTGTAAAAGAGAAGTTCTTTTTCAACGGCGTTAAGTTGCTGAGGATTGTTTACAAGCATTTGATTACTTTTAGCCTTTTCAATTTTACTTTCAAGTAGGTAAAGGGCATTTTCATTTTTTTGCAGTTCCGCCTTTTTTTGTAAGATGGTTGATCCGAGTTCTAAAAGTTCGTTGGCGGACTGGTTTTTTTTATTTGTTAATTGCTTTATTCTATTTTCTTGAGAAGTAATTTCATCTAGATGTTGTTTGATTTGGTTTTGAATGCTTTGTATTTCAATTAAATTAGAAAAGTCTTTTAAGTTCATTTAGATCATCTTTATTATCAGTTTTTTGCCCCAAGTTGTAGAGTATTTCATTAAACTTGGTTTCTTCATTGAACTTTATACCAACCGTATAATTATTACTAGACATAATTGGGTTGATTTTTCTGATATAGACTATGTTGCCGCTTAGTTTGTCTTTAAGAGGCTTTTCGTTGATATAGGTAAAAATCAAACAGTCCTGGGGGTGTAAAAATGAGGCAATTTCTTCGTTAACAGATAATCCGATACCGGTTTTGGAGATATCCATGAGCTTGGCTTCCTGATAGGTTTCTTTTACTAAATTTGCGTTAAGGGAAAAATTTGTAAAATTAACCAAAAAATTTTTATGATCCAGATTTATTCTTTTGTTTTTTCGGGTGTTTTGTTGAAAAATGGAAACTGGCCATTTGAGTACCAGAAATCTTGGGAATGTGGTTTTACCTAGTGTGCATGTAAAGTGCATGCATTCCTGTTCATTGGTTATATAAAATCTATATTTTCCCGAAATGGAAAATGGATGGCCAAAGCTCGTTGGTTTAAGCACCATTTCATGATTAAAATGATTTACAAAAACAATATTGGATTTGTAAAGGGTTCTTTTGTCCGTGGTATCTTCGGAAATGATAATTTCGCTGTTGTATTCCAATAATTTATCAAGAATACTCCCTATATTGTTTTTGTCTTGAATAAGCTCATATTTATTTTTATTCATATGTATCCTGATATTAATTTATACTTATATTTTGGACTGGGTTGGTGTAAATTTTAAGATAGAAAAATATTCGTATGTATTATGAAACAGGAATTTTATGAGAGGAAATATTTTCGGAAAAATGTTAAGTATGACCACATTTGGTGAGTCTCATGGTGTTGCCATGGGAGTGGTGATAGATGGAATACCACCCAATCTCGATTTTTCTTATGAAAAATTAACCAGTTGGATGGAGAAAAGACGCCCAGGAAAAATAAAGGGCACCAGTTCTAGAATTGAAAAAGATGTTCCTGAAATATTATCGGGGATATATGATGGCAAAACGCTTGGAACACCGGTGGCTGTTATTATCAAAAATACTGGACAAAAAAGTTCGGATTATGATTCCATAAAAGATTGTTCACGTCCTGGGCATGCTGATCAAGTCACCTTGGATAAATATAAAATTCGTGATTATCGTGGAGGTGGCAGGGCTTCGGGAAGAGAGACAGTATCAAGGGTTATTGCGGGGTATTTTGCTTCATTGATACTGCCAGCTTTGGAAATTGAAGTTTCTAAAATTGAGTTAGGGGATGGTAACATCTTCGAGCTCAACAATGATTTTTATGCCTATCTGACAGAAATACAACAAAAATATGATTCGATAGGTGGAGAGATCACTTTAATGGTTAAAAATTGTCCTAAGGCTTTAGGTGAACCGGTTTTTGATAAACTTAAGGCCGATCTGGCCAAATCCCTTCTGTCAATTGGTGGATGCATATCTTTTTCACTTGGTGATAAATTGCTGGCCCAAAAAAGTGGGAGTGAAATTATTGCTGATTTGGAACTTCTGGGTGGTATTGAAGGGGGAATTTCAACGGGTAGGCAATTGGTTATAGTGGTTGGTTTTAAGGCCCCGGTTAGTATTGGTGAGCTTGCCAAAGGAGGGCGACATGATCCTTGTATTATACCAAGAGCGATACCTGTCATTGAATCCATGATTAGATTTGTGATATCTGATCATTACTTAAGGCAACGTGCCTATGAATGAGGTTTATATGGAAACAAAACTGGAAAGAGTGGCCCTGTTTGAAATTTTGGATAAGATGAAAACGCTTGAGACGGATACGATTCTTTTAGTAGTGGATGAAAAAGTGTGGTCTTACTACAAGGATAGATTTGATATTGATAAAATTTCTAAATTTAAAAAAGTTAATCTTTGGGTTGCCCCTCGAGGTGAGGAAGCCAAGAGGATTTCGGAATATGAAAAATGCATGGAATCTTTTCTGGAAAAAGGTGTGCATCGAAATACTCACTTGGTGGCGATAGGGGGCGGTGGACTCAGTGATTTTGCCGGTTTTGTGGCCTCGACCATAGTTCGGGGTATTAAATGGAGTGTGGTTCCTACCACTCTCCTGTCGATGGTAGATGCATCCATTGGTGGAAAAGTGGGACTTAATTCCAGATATGGAAAAAACTTAATGGGTAATTTTCATATACCGGAAAATATCTGGCTGTGTAGTGATTTTTTAAAAACTGTTCCAGAAGATGAGATCCAAAGTGGTCTGGGAGAAGTTATCAAATATTCATTCTTGTCGAAATCTATTTTCGAGATGGTTAAAAATAGGCAGCCGCTTGAGGATATTATTCAAGCATGTGCTCACCATAAGCTTGATATCACTAAGCAAGATTTACGAGATGGCAATATTCGGAAAGTTTTAAATTTGGGGCATACCCTTGGTCATGCCTTGGAAAAAGCGTTTTCTTTAAAACATGGTGTTTCTGTTTTTTGGGGAATGGTGTTGGTTTTTCATCTTTTTGACAATGAAAAGAGCCTTGATGATCTTCGCATTATTAAGGAATGTCTAAATTGGAAAAATGATGTTCCTCCATGGAGTGTGGGAAGTGTTCCGGTTAAAAAGATAATTTCATACATTGAAAAAGATAAAAAAATTAAAAGCAATAATACAATTGATTTAATCCAGATAAGTGATATAGGAGTTCCAGTTGTAAAAGAGTATATGTTGAATGAATTAATTGCCCGGATTGAAGAAGTGTTGAATGCACCATCTAGACTTGTCTTATAATGTTGGTACAAGATTAAAAGATTTGGAACTATCTATACCTGGTTCCAAATCTTTTGCAGCAAGGCTTCTTATCCTGGGGAGTTTATATCCTAGAGAATTTACAATTATTAATTGTCCTGATTGTACGGATGTGGTCAATTTAGAAAATTCACTTAAAAAAATTGGATTGGAAATTTCAAGAAAAAATGGTGTGGTTAAAATATTAAATTCATTTCCAGGGTGTGAAAAATCCCCTGTCGGGTTAATACTTCCGGGAGAAGGCGGGACCACTAGCCGGTTTTTAATGGGACTCTTGGGTCTTGGCAAGCTTACTTATCAGTTAAAACTGGGGGCACAAATAAGTAAAAGACCTATGGATGCTCTGATTAATACTCTTGAACAATGTGGTGTATGCATAAAAAAGGAAAAGAATATAATGGTTATTCAAGGGCCATACTCTCAAAATCTGGAGAAGGTTGAAGTGGATTGCTCGCAGACCACCCAATTTCTTTCTTCTTTAAAATTGGCACTTTATAATCAATCAATCATATTTATACATAAAAATCTAACCAGTAGTCAGAAATATTTGGATTTGACAGATGACTTGATAAATAAAGTAAAAGATGACCAAGATACTTTTATTATTCCAACGGATATGAGCACCCTTTCTTATGTAATTGCGTATGCCATGCTTGGAAGAAAAGTAACGGTGAGTAATTTTAATCCAGATGATTTGCAGGCAGATTATAAAATTATGGAGATTGCCAGTCAGATCGGTTTAAAGGTATTCCAGGATAAGAATAAACTTTGTCTCTCCCCTCAAAAACAATATAACAAGTTTGAAGTTGATTTAAATAATTGTCTCGACTTGGCCCCTACTTTGAGTTTTATGGCGACCCTTTGCCAAGGAACGTCTCGTCTAAAAAATTTAAAACAATTGCGGTATAAGGAATCCGATAGACTTCGTGAAATTGTAAATCTTTTAAAGATTTTTAAGTGTAATCATTGTTATCACGAAAAGGAGGATATACTGGAAATAGGGTATAGTGAACTCATGGGGGAAAGTGTTGAGTATCGTGCCCCCGCAGATCATAGAATGGTTATGACGGCTTTTTTGTTTATGAAAAGAAATGCTGGTGGTTATATTTTCAATGCCAAATGTATTGAAAAATCCTGGCCTGAATTTTTTATCGAAATGGATATCTAGAGGTGAATTATTTTTTCTTGGAGAGTTCTTGTAAAAGTTTTTGATATTTAGTGATTTCAACATGTGGTAAATCCTCAATGGGCATGGCCGGGTCATCTTGTTTGAGGCCATATTGCATTCCTCTTTGAGCGATTTCTTCAAGTTGATAAAACATTGGTTTTTCAATAAAGTCGAAAGCACCATATTTAGCCGCTTCTAACATTAATTCTTTGTTTCCAAACCCCGTGAAAAATACCACTGGAACATTATTTCCTGCTGCTCGAATAGTTTTTAAAAAATCGACGCCATTCATGGTTGGCATATTAATGTCACAAATAATCAGATGCATGTTATAAGACTTGATTTTTTCCAGGGCCTCTCTTCCGCTTTGGGCGGTGTAGATATTAATAGAAAATTTTGATAAAATATCTTTGATGATTTCAATAATGTCTATTTCATCATCGATAATTAGTAAGTTGCCTTTTCTCATTTTTGTTCTCTCATAGTGTAATTATCTTGAATACATATGCACCTTATGTCCTTAGAATACAACAATATGCTTAATTTGGTGAGTAGGAATTTTTCTCTTAAATAAATTTAATTAGTCAGGTAATGAGCTATAGATTTTACAAGGGTTCTTTACAAAAATTCATATTGGATATACAAAATCAATAGTAACTAAACCGGACTGTTTCAGTGAAAAAACATGTATTGTTATTCATTATTTTTGCGTTGGGTGTATTGAATTTTGCATACGCCGGCATGTCCACTTTACCATTGTCACTATATTTTAAAAATTACCATAGTGATAAAGTCTTGAATAATAATAATATTCTGGATGGGCGACCCGAAAGTCTGTTAAGTGAAAACGATGATTTAGTTTTTTCCTATAAACCTACCGATAAACCTACCGAGTCCTTTGTATTGAACGGTCCGATTATTTTGAATCTTTATGTGGAATTTGATGTCAGGGAGGTGGGGATTGAAGTGTTTATTTATAAATTGGATAGCAATGGGAATGAGATTCAGTTAGAAATTTGCAATCCAGAGGTCCGGGTAAAGAAAAACAATAAAGTCAATAGAGTGTTTATTAAAACTTGCCCTTTGGAACAGTTATTCCATGCCAATGAAAATCTGTTGGTAAAAATAAGGCAAGCACCTTTGGGGAAAATTTATAACATGACCAAGCTTCATCATTCACCTAAATACCCAAGCCGGATTTTAATAAATTTTGATAGGATTTAATTCCAGAGCTTATACCTTACCAGTTTTCCTTGCTGTGTAAAATATTCATGAGTTTTGGTAAAATCAAAATAAATGGTACCGTGTATTTAAAAATATGATATATCTTTGAAGGATAAAGAATTTAATTGGAGGGATTATGAAAAAATTGTTAATTGGTTTGAGTTTGATTATTTCTCAATTTTCATTTGGTCAAAGCTATTATTTTGAATGTGAAGACGCTTACGCAGCAACTATGAAATTTGAAATTCATGCTGATAGAAATGTAATCGAATTTAGTGATATCAGTTACTTTAGAGATGCTCAAATACTTAAAGACCTTCCTTTTGGAATGAAAAAGACTTCCATAATGGAAAATGGTTCAAAGATGGATTTAATTGATTTTTCCTATGATTGGTACTATACCGCTGATTATACTTTGAAATTTTCAAAGCAAGTCCATGAATATCAAGTCAACGAAGTAACTTTCCTTTACTTGACTTTTGATGATCATGACGGTGCCTCCGTAGAGAACCTGATTTTTAAGTGTACCAGAATTCGCTAGGTAATATACTTTCTGATTATTAAAAATCATCTGTTGTTTATATTTATTTATAAAATTCGTAAATATTCGTAAGAAAATACAGTCCATTGACACTACCTCCTAAGGAATGCGTGAAAACGCATCATAACTGTAGGAGGTTTTAAGTGAAATTTTCGTTTTTGGTACTGTTATTTCTATCATTAATGCAAACAAGTAATGCAAAATTAAATGAAGATCAGGTAGCTATGTTGGCGGGAGATTATAAATTAGTGAGTGCCAACGAAAAAATTGGTGAGTGTCCATTAATATTGTCAGTAGAATATATGTGGAGTTTTCAAGATCTTGACCGCATCAAATTGGATAATCGATCGAGCGAGGGCAGTACTTTGTTTCATGATCTAATGTATGTTGACAGGGATCATTTTTCAAAATTTGAAGGACCTACTTCACAAAATTTGTTAAGAAGAATGGTATATGAGACCCGTATTCAATCTAATGATATTGGTTTTGTGCTGGCCCATACATTTCAAAAGCAAAAAAGGGAAACAGTCTTCTCTGACTGGGATGCGGCTTGGCACCGTGTGGATACACAGCTAACCCTTGCAAGCAGCGAAATGACCGGTAACTATTTAATTGTCTCAGTAAATAAAGCCGATGCAGGCGGAGTCCTTCTGGATCTTGAATGCAAGTACAGTAAATTTTTAGAATTGGAAATAGATTAAACCGCAAACTGCGATTATGAACATTATTTAATTTTTCATTTGGTTTTTATTCATGGAACCCATGTTAGATACGTCCCACTTGAATCTTAATTAAAGTGGGAGAAGAAATTTATGTGGGGTTATGCATGATCAGTGTAGCGGTTTTGATTTTATTGGTCATTATACATAATACTTTTTTAAAGACTGCTTGAGAGGATTTTTTGCATGAAGGTGATGATAATGTCAGCGATCTTATTGATCATTCTCAGCGTAAGTGCGCTTGCCAAGGATAAAAAATCGGTTGTGATGACAACTGAAATGCGTGGAAAGGCGGCTTTGATGCTTGAGCAAATGGCGGTTTGTTTGCGTTCCCAGAAAACTTCAATTCAATGTTACCAAGAGCTGCAAACTAATTGCAGTAAAATATTGGGTGAAAAGGATTGTCCGATGATTAAAGATGTGGGAGGGGTTATGTATCTGGAAGGAATGAGCGATTCTTCAGTCCCTAAAAATTAATAATTCAAGGAGACCATATGAAAATTTTGGTGGTTTATTATTCAATGTATGGACATATTCACGCAATGGCGAATGCGGTAGCTGAAGGGGTTTTGGCAATTGATGGTGCAGAGGTTATGCTTCGACGGGTTCCAGAGACGCTTTCCAATGATGTGTTAAAAAAAATGAATGCACTTGATGCACAAAAAGAAATGGCCCATATTCCTATATGTAGAGTCGATGAATTGTCGGGTGCGGATGCCATCATATTTGGAACACCCACTCGATTTGGCAATATGTGTGGACAAATGAGTCAGTTTTGGGATGCCACCGGGCAGCTTTGGATAAAAGGTGGTCTGGTTGGCAAAGTGGGAGCAGTATTTACCAGCTCAGCTACCCAGCATGGAGGACAGGAATCTACACTACTTGGTTTTCACACAACCTTGCTTCACCATGGTTTTATAGTGGTCGGGCTTCCTTATTCCTACCATGGGCAAATGGAAACTGAAATTATAGCAGGGAATTCTCCGTATGGAGCTTCAACAATAGCCGGGAGCGATGGTTCACGCAAACCTAATAAGAGTGAGCTAGATGGTGCACGCTATCTGGGGACGTATGTAACGGAAATTACCCAAAAATTGATCAGGCATAATTATTAAATGGAACATCTTTTCAAGTGTTTTACTACTTGCCTAAATTTTCGCAGTGATTTCTTTTCTTTTTTTATGTAAATAGAAAAATAATCCTCTGAAAGTTTAATCTCTGGAAAAAGTTGAATAATTTTTTTGGAGTTTAGTTCATCAATAATGGTATATTTAGGAACCAGGCCAACCCCCATGGAGGCAATGGTTCCGTTAATGATCCCTCGGATGTGATTGATCTGGATTAACTTTTTTAAAGTGGGACGCTTTTCTTCTTTTAAGGCGTAGTAAAAGCGATGCCACCAATTTCCATCTTTATCCATAGACAAGAGATAACAACGATCCAGATTACTGGGGGTAATAATGTTGTTGATTTTTTTATAATAAGGGGTGCAGATAACCACATATTCCTCCCGAAAAAGAGGGATCATATTTAAATCTTTATGATGATGGAGCTTACAATCAATAATCATATCAACTTCGTCTCTTAGTAGTGATGGAAGCAGGTGATTACTTAATTCAAGATGAATCTTGCCATATTTAAATTCTTGATTGAATGAAGCCAGTTGTTTAACCAGAACGGTAGAGCCAAACTCCAGAGTGGCTCCGACGGTTATTTCTAATTGGCCGGGTTGCAGGTTTTGGAGATCTTCGCTTGCTTTTTCTATGCTGGCGTTGATTTTTTTACAATGCTCATACAGAATCATGCCCTCCCTGGTTAAATGAAATCCCTTTTGAGTTTTATCAATTAATTTTTTCTGGAGGGATTCCTCGAGCTTTTTAATGGAGTGGCTGACAGCAGATTGGGAAATAAGAAGTTTTTGAGCTGCTATGGTGTAATTCTCATTTATGCATAGTGTGTAAAAATTTTTTAGCTGATAAAGGTCCATAGTGTTACATCTACTATGAATAATATTCATAGTAAATATTATTATTATGAATTTAACTTATAAAGCGAAATGTGGCTTAATGACGATACACTTAATTAGAAAGGAGTTTTATGAGTGCGCCAATTAATGAAAATCAAATCGTGTATAGTCAGGCTTCCTCATATATCAAGAAACTTAAAGAAGAATTGGCCAGCCAGCTCTCGAGTGAAGTGGAAATTCCGGTTATTATTGGTGGAAAAAAAATATATACTAAACAAAAACAAAAGATTATTTGTCCTCACGACCATCAACATGTCTTAGGTTATTACCATAAGGCCAGCGCAGAAGAAATTATGATGGCGCAAAATCTAATCGCTAACAACGGAGGGGCAAATTCAAATTGGAGAAAAATGAGCATTGATGACCGAGCCACTGTTTTTTTGAAAGCGGCAGAATTGTTATCAGAAAAATATCGTTTTAAACTTAATGCAGCAACGATGCTTGGTCAAAGCAAAACTGCGTTACAGGCTGAAATTGATTCTGCCTGTGAATTGATTGATTTCTGGCGCTTTAATGTTCATTTTATGCAGGAAATTTGTTCCGATCAAAATTTAATTAGTCCAAAGGGGAGTTTGAATAGATTGGAATATCGGGCGCTCGAGGGATTTGTTCTTGCAATTACACCATTTAATTTTACGGCTATCGCAGGGAATTTGCCAACTGCACCTGCCTTGATGGGAAATTGTGTTATATGGAAACCCGCCAGTGCTTCAATGCTGAGTTCATATTATATTATGGAAATATTAAAAGAAGCTGGCCTTCCTGACGGGGTAATTAGTATGATTCCAGGGGATGGAGCTGTTATTGGAGATAAACTTTTAAACTCCAGAGATCTTGCAGGAGTTCATTTCACTGGTTCAACCCATACTTTTAGTAATATCTGGAAAACAATAGGAAATAATTTATCTAATAATATTTATAAGACATATCCACGCATAGTCGGAGAGACTGGTGGAAAGGATTATGTTTTTGCCAGTGCTGATGCTGATATAGATGCGCTTTCTGTGGCCATGATTAAAGGTTCTTTTGAATATCAAGGCCAAAAATGTTCAGCGATCAGTCGAGCTTATATCCCCAAGTCAATTTGGAATAAATTAAAAGATAATATGTTTGAAAAACTTGAAAAATTAAAATACGGGGATGTGACTGACTTTGACAATTTTATGGGAGCAGTAATTGATCAAAAATCATATAATAAGACTATCCAATATATTGATGAAGCAAAAAAATCTACGTCAGCAAAAATAATTTTTGGAGGACAATGTTCAGACCAGAGGGGATATTTTATTTCTCCAACCATCATATTAGTTGATGATCCGATGTATAAGACCATGAGAGAGGAAATTTTTGCACCTGTTTTAAGTATTTATGTTTATTCCGATGATAAATTAGATGAGACGCTTCAAATATTAAACAATACCAGTCCCTATGCCTTAACGGGTGCAATTTTTGCTCGTGATCGAGAAATGATTAGTTATTTAACGGGTAAATTGGTAGATACGGCAGGGAATTTTTACATCAACGATAAGCCAACCGGAGCAGTAGTTGGTCAACAACCTTTTGGTGGGGCCAGGTTAAGTGGTACCAATGACAAGGCGGGAAGCAAGCATAACTTGCTCAGGTGGACAAGTCTCAGATCTATCAAAGAAAATTTTAATCCTCCAACTTCTTTATAACAAATAACAAGGATAGGTTAATGAAACAATGGCAAAATTATATTAATGGAAATTGGCAAAATTCAATCTGCAATGAGACTTTTGAAGAGAAAAATCCCGCCGACCTTACTGAAGTAATCGGTGAATTTGCGTCATCCAAAAAAGAAGATGTTGAGATTGCTATTACAGCAGCCAATACAGCATTTGGGTCATGGAGTAAGATGAGTGCCTTAGAAAGAGCAGATTATTTAAAACAAGTGTTGGATTGGTTAAAAAAAGAAAAAATGACATTTTCTGAAATCATTACCATGGAAAATGGAAAAACTTTGAAAGAATCCTTGTCAGAAATTGACTCAGCTATTTACGAGATGGAATTTCAGATTCATCAAGGATGCAGACTTTATGGTACAACCTTACAAACGAATAAAAAATTGGCGATGGCAATGAGTATGAAAGTTCCACTGGGGGTTGTCGCAATTATTACACCCTGGAATTTTCCTCTGAATGTTGCCTGCCGAAAAATGATTCCGGCACTTATGGCCGGCAACACTGCCATTTTAAAACCAGCCAGTCTGACTTCGCTTACTGCCGTAAAATTTATTGAGTTATTTGATAAAGTGCATATTCCCAAAGGGGTAGTAAATTTGGTTATGGGAAATGGAAGTCTGATTGGTGACGTGCTTACCAATAGTACAAAAATAAATGGACTTTCTTTTACGGGTTCCACTGAAGTTGGGTTAATTATTCAAAAAAATGCTGCCAAAAATTTAATGCCTACTCAGCTAGAACTAGGTGGAAAAAATCCCGCTGTCGTTTTAAAAGATGCTGATTTGGATGAAGCCAGCAGCGCAATTGTGTTGGGTGCATTTGCTTGTAGTGGACAATGGTGTACCTCCACTAGCAGGGTTATTGTAGAAAAAGAGGTGGCAAAAGATTTAGTGGAAATGTTAAAATCCAAAACCCAAAAAATTAAAATTGGAAATGGTTCTCACCCTGAGACCGGGATGGGACCGGTGTGTGGAATTAAACAACTGGAAACGATCAGTAATTATATTACTATTGGAAAAAAAGAGGGTGCAACATTATGTTGCGGTGGTGATCAACTTACCGAGGGTGATTATAAAAAAGGTTGTTTTGTAAAACCGACCATATTTTCCGAGGTGACTGAAAAAATGAGGATCGCCACCGAAGAAATTTTTGGACCGGTTTTATCAATTATTATTGTCAATAATTTTGATGAAGCACTATCAGTAGCTAATAATGTCAAATACGGGTTGTCATCGTCCATTTTTACCAAGGATTTTTCCAAGGCCATGCGCTTTATCCAAGAAACTAAGGTTGGTCTTACTCATGTCAATATGCCCTCTGCTTATAAGGAACCGGCGCTACCTTTTGGTGGAGTTAAGATGTCTGGTGCTGGTCTTCCCGAAGCCGGAACAGTAGGGATAGATTTTTTTACCAAGCATAAAGTGGCCTATTTGCAATATTAACCTTAGGAATGGTTTCTAGGTTTAAAAATGATAGGTCGGTCTACCGTACCCTGTCCTGGCCTTATACTAAGGGGTTTGGTAAAAATATGGCGTTTAGGTATGTGAATGCGGTCAAAAATTTTGGGATAAAATAAAAGTGATGAGAGGCGTCCCATTGAGGATAGGGCAAAGATTAAAACATAAGGCCCATACAAAAAATTAATATTGCTAAAAATATAACCACCCGTTAGTGACCCGGTTATGATAGCAATGGCTATTATAAAATTATATATACTCATATATCTAGCTTGAAAATTTCTTGGAATTTCATTAATGATCATGATGAATATGGAGTATTCAAATCCACCCCAAAACATTCCTGAAAAAATCTCCAGTATAATCAGATAAAGTGTGTTTTTGCTTAGAAACACCCATCCAAGGGGAATGAAGCATATACACAAACAAGATAGGAAAAAAATTCTATTAAGATTATATTTGATGGCAATTGCGTTAAGGCTTTTTGCTATTATTATTTTCCCAATTATGGAAGCAGAGATAATCCCCATGAAGGAAAAATAACTTAGCTTCAATTCTTTAATCATAAAAGGGATAAAAAAAGGAGCAGAAAGGTAAATGGCTATACGAAAGAAGAAAACAAAAAAAAGAATGTTTCCCATCCCGCTTGGGGTATAGGTTTTGAATTTTTCAAAAATATTTTTTTTAAAAATATTTTTTTCTTTATCTTCCATCATCACCAGTGAATGTTTTTTTAAGAAAAATGCAGAAGTGAGTCGGAATATCATACAAAAGAAAAAGATCCATCCAAAGCAATAAATAGAGACGTGTGAAATCCGGCTATATTCAAGTGCAATGCCGGAGGTGATTACACCGATAAACATACCAACATAAATGAGCATGCTTCTTTTGGAAAAAAAACTGAGTCTTAGATCAGGGGGTATAAGACCACTAATCATAGCATTCCAAGATTGATTAAGCCCAAAGGCCATAATCCAATAGATTGAGTTAAGGGCAAGCAGCAGGTAAAAACTTTTAAATTGAAAGAAGGCGAAAGCTACCAATGGAAAAAAGGATGTGGCCTGTATGGCAGAGGCCAGATAGATGAAGCGATTATAGTTCGAAAGTTTTTCAAGTATTTTCGGGAAAAATAATTGGAACGTTCCACCAAAAAAAAGTGGTAATGTTCCAAGTAATCCGGCTTTAAGAGGGTCTATTCCCAGTTCAAGGGCAAAAGCAACAAAATATCCTTCTCCTGCTCCTGACATCATGGCAAAGAAAAATGCATCCAACATACTGTAACGCATATTTCTTTTCAGAGTTGAATCTATTACATTCGTTGCATTCATCTGTGGTATTATATTTAGTTGATGGCCCATATTAATCTTCGGCCATAAAAAAAGCAATTTATTAAATACTACTATAGTAAGGGAATAAGCTAAGACGGTAATAGATGACTATAAAAATCAACAATGGCGAATTTATATTTTTATGTTGTAATGATGGTAATTTAGACTTACTTAAATATGAGATAAAAGTTAAATATCCCTACCTGAATTTAGGCTATTCTTGCGGAAGATTTTTAACTTACAAAACCACTAAGGATATTTCATCGAATGAAATTGATCTGGTATTTACGACCAGATGGGCAAAGAGTATTAAAAAGGTTTCAAAAAAGCAATTATTGTCCCAAGAAATAAATTTTCCTGATTTAACAGCGCATTCTCTTCATTATTATTCATTGCTTGAAAACGAAAGGTTGGATGATGAAGTATCCGCATTTTGGGGTAAGGTTAACACTTTAAATACTGAAAACGAATTGTATTACAATATTGTTCAGGTTAAGACTGATGAGTTCTGGCTAGGCGTTCATGCTAAAGAACAAAAATGTGCAGATTTTCCAAATTCTAATCCTCAAATTTCACTCCCCGAGGAATCACCATCACGGGCATATTTAAAATTAGCCGAAGCGGTACATCTTTTTAATATTTCCTTGTCAGAAAATCAAAAATGGCTGGAGCTAGGCAGTGCTCCTGGTGGTGCGAGTTATTTTCTTCTTCAAAATAAAGCTTTGGTTTGGGGAAATGACCCTGCAGAAATGAGTCCTCTATGTGCTTTAAATAAAAAATTTATTCATATTAAAAAACCAGTCCAGCATGTTACCCCATGTGAGATTCCCACCGACATTGAATGGATTAGTGTTGATCTGAATTTAAATCCCAAACAATCACTTATGGAAGTTTTTCGTATATGTAGAAATCTTAGATTTTTGAAAGGAATGCTTGTGACGGTTAAAATAGTTAATCTTGAGCATGTTGAATATGTTCAAGATAATATAAATTGGGCCCGTGACCGGGGCTTTGATAACGTCATTGCGATCCAGCTCCCTTCACATAAAAGGGAATATTTATTATTGCTTTTGAATCAGAGTGCACCCAAAAAGATAAGACTACCTAGCAATAAAATTCAAACCTTGGTATAATTAACCAACAAAGAAAAACCCGTGGGCTATTGATGAAAAATAATATAATTCTTCTTTCTATTTTTTTTATTTTGCTATTTTTTTTAAATTCACTATTGCTGATGAAGCCACTTTTTCAGGGGATAGGTGGTTGTGGTGAATCAAGTCTGCTTTCATGTTTTATGTCTGGAAATTTATTTCTGATGTTTTTAGGATTAACTTTGTTTGATTTTATTTTTTATACGGTTGTTTTTTATTTTGTTCATATGCTGTTGTTTGTTTTCACCAGAAGTGTGACCGCAAATAAATATTATAAACAGATGTTTTTGTTTATATTTATTAAAATTATTTTATTTGCTATTTTGTTATTTAGAGATTTTTTGCCTGTTAATTTTATCTACCTGTTTTTTATGAGCATGTTTTTATTTTATCTGGTGGAAGTCAGGCTCGCCTACAATGAGTTAATGGTTGGAGATTCTAAAAAAAGACTGATCGTAGCCATGATTCCATCAGGAATGATTGGTTTTGTAAAAGTAGGAGGTTATTATATTGTTTATTCACTTGGCTTGATTGTTGTTACTTGGCAGCTATATTCAAGGATGATGGTATGAAGATTGTATTTTTAATTATTTTAGGGGTTATAGCGAATTCGCTTTATGCTGGCGCGATTAGGGAGGGACTTGTTCGCAAGATAGAACAGAAGTTCCTATATATTCCATCTGAGATCATGACAGATAAAGGCAAGTCAATGTTTCTTACCCATTTATACTTAGAGATAAGTGATAATGATGAGTACCTGATTCTTCAGACGTATAAGGATATGGTAAGCTTATTGGGTATGGACGATCCGCTTGGGCTGATAAGCTATATCAAAGAACAAGATGCACAAGCTTTGGAAAAAATGGAAGATCGATCATCATTGTCACCACCGAAGGCTATGCCTAAAAAGGATATTGCGCCTAATAATTTGCAGCACTATCTTAAAAGTATAAAAGATGCCAATGAAGAGAGAGAACGGCTTTTGAAAGACGATGATCACTAGTAAGAGAATTTAAGTCGCGCAATATTTGACAAGAAAGAAGTGTACCTTTACGCTATGGACAGTGCGAATTTTTTAAATTGACAGGGGGATAAATCATGCAAGAAGAAAGAATACTCAGTGATTTTCCAAAAATTCAATGCCCTTTTATCCGACAGACTTTTCAAGTAAATAAGGATCAGTGGAAAAAACATGGGGCCAAGCTTGGACTTAAAACACCGGAAGTTTATCTTGTTGTTAATAAAATCAATCCTGGGTTTGAATGGGTTTTTGATGATCCAGATACCTTTGCGGTTGAAAAATTAAATGGAACTAATGTAAAAATCAAAACAGAAGCCGGTAGGCTGGTTGCAGTTTCAAATCGCTTAAATGTCATTGATCCTTTGCAGGTTATGAAAGGTAAACCATTTATCATTGAAGGGATCTTCCGGGCAATTGCGCTTGGGTATGTTAATGAGTCAGGGGAACAAGCGGGAGAGGTTATTGGGCCCAAACTGCAAGGAAACCCTTATAAGCTTGATTGGCATGAATGGTATCCTTTTGGAAAAAGCATGGAGCATCTTCGCTATAAATCATTTCATGAACATGAAAGGAACTTTACCAACTGGAGTAATTGGTTCAAAGATCATCTCGTATCACGCTATTTCACCAAACGTGCCTCCAAGCTTGGGATTGATGAAAAAGTGATGGCCGAGGGTGTGATCTTTTATAATTTAAAAAGAAAAGAGGAGAAAAAAACCTATATGGCGAAACTCAGAAGGGATATGTTTGACTGGTATTACAAAGACCTGATCGATATTCTAGATTACGACATACAAGGTCGAAACGAAGTGGAGGATCAGGATAAATTCGATAACTAGAATGTTAGTGAATTATTTGTTTTTTTCTCCAATACCATTTAAAATAGAGGGACAATTGCCTCACAAGAAAAACTGAGAATATGGGTACCGTTATCGTCAAAAAGGTTGTCTTCACAGAATTTTGAAGTGATATTTTGGGGTTCATACACGCAAGAAATTTCTCCTACCTGGTCTTGAACATTGACATTTTCATAGAAAATAACATTAATGGTTTTCGTCGTGTCTTCTTGTGAAACATAGAAATCAAAGCTATATTTGTCTTCACCTACTTGAATTTCATTCTCTGATGTCGCTACGTCGTCACCGTTAATTTTTGAAAGATTCAGGGAAGCCGAAGTTGTAATCTTCGGGCTTTGCATTGATTCCATGGTGCATTTTATGATTGTTCCACCACCTGCAAAAGCGGTGCTGGTCAAGGTGATAAACGATAGTAAGACAAGTGATTTTTTCATATTTCTTCTCCTGAATTTATAGTTTTATCCTTTATAGTATAATTATGATAATTTGCAAGTGAATTGAAATTATTACCGCTAATGGATGTTGTTTGGTATTTTTAGTGAGTTTATAACCTCTTCCAGTTTGTCTTGATCATAAAATCCCGGTTCTCCAAAAACGATATCAATTTTTGAAAAAGGATAGGGTAGGCGAGGTTTATTCCAGGCATGTTCGAAAGTATAATATTGGTGGGGAAAGGCCCGAGCTGGGTAGATTGGCTTACCTGTTTTTTGTGACATAAGAATAATGCCCTCTTTAACTTTAAAAATAGGTCCACGGGGCCCATCCACTGCCATGGCAAAATTACTACCATGTCTGACTTTTTTTATGGCCTGAATAAGGGCAGAAATACCTCCCCTGGAAGAGGAGCCTGAAATGATCTCATATCCAAAAAATTTAAGAGCAGCGGCTAGCATTCTTCCATCTTTGGAGAGCGAAACCATAATAATATAGCGACTATATTTAAAAAAAGGAATATAAACCAAATCATCTTGATGCCAGAAAGCAAACAGTTTGTTTTCACTAACATTAAAATTAGCGGGAACATGCAGTTTATAACGAAACGTTAAAGAATATGGCCAGTAGATTAATGCCACCAAAAAACCAATCAAATGTTGTTTGGTAAGACCAAACATTATTTAAATACCTTCAAGTTTTCAAAAAGAGAATCGATTTTTTCTTTAAGTGCTGCGGCTTTTTCTTTTACCTTGTTTAGCACCTCTTCCGGGGCGTGATCGACAAAGTTTGGATTGCTGAGTTTATTATTGTTTTGATCAAACTCTTTTTTAGTTTTATCAAGCTCCTTTTCTAGTTTTGATATGTGAGCTGCCAGATCAACCACTCCTTCGAGTGGAACAAAAATTTCGGTATGAGTGGTAGCATTCATAATTGCTTTTGTAGGTTTTTTATCAGCTTTTTTGCCGTAAGTAATAGTTTCAACTTTGGCCAGATCTGCAAAGCAAATTTCATTTTCTTTAAAATAATGAATGATATGATCATCATCAGAAAAAAGGTTAATCTTGATCATATCCTTGGGTTTTACATTTAAAGAGATTCTAATGTTTCTGATTGATGTAATGACCTCAATTAATTTATTCATGTTTTCTTGTTCATTAACAAATAATAAAGATTCATCATATTCAGGATAATCTTGCACAATTAATAAATCCTCGTTGTCACTTTTCAAGTATGCCCAAAACTCTTCAGTGACAAATGGGGTAATTGGATGAAGAAGAGCGCAGATTTTTCTAAAGCAATATTTTAAAATTGTTGCCCGCTGATTTTTTTTGGTTTCATCTTCTCCGTAAAGAATACTTTTAGATAGCTCAATAAACCATGAACAGAATTTATCATAAACAAATTGATAAATTGCTCCACTGGCGTCATCAAATCGAAATTCCTCCATCGATTCATTCATTTTTTGGGTGACTTGATTTAATTCAGAAATAATCCATTTTTCGTGAGAATCAAGCTTGTTTAGAGCAGGCAGTCCTGAGTTGGCATTATGTAAGAAGGGATGAATAAAACGGAAAGCATTCCAGATCTTATTCATAAAATTTCGATAACCCTCAATTCTTTCGGGATCGAGATTGAGATTACGGTTATACCCAGATCCTGAAGCAATCGCAAATCTTAAGGCATCGGCACCGTAGGTATCAATCATTTCGATGGGATCAATTCCATTCCCGAGAGATTTACTCACTTTGCGACCAAGTTTATCGGTAACGATTGCATGAATATAAATTTTTTCAAAAGGGTGTTGATTAGTGAACTTTGGAACCATCATCATCATTCTTGCTACCCAGAAAAAAATAATATCAAAACCAGTTACTAGCGTTGAAGTTGGAAAAAACTCATCGAAATTTCTTTTCTTCATTCGATCTAGGTTGGGCCATCCAAGGGTTGTAATAGGCCAAAGCCCTGATGAAAACCAAGTATCTAGTACATCAGGATCTTGAAAAATATTATCGCTTTTACATTTAGGGCAGGTCTTTTCTTTATTTTGGGAAGCCCATCGATGATTGCATTTGTTACAGTAAAAAACCGGGATTTGGTGCCCCCACCAAAGCTGTCTTGATATACACCAGTTTTTGGGTTCTCTCAGCCATGCAAAGAATGTGTTTTCCCAACCCTTTGGATAAAAACGGGTTTCATCATTTTTAATATAATTCATTGCTACTTGAGACATTTCTTGAACATTTAAAAACCATTGTTTGCTAACCATCGGTTCCACCATCGCCTCGGATCTTTGGCTGTGTCCCACTTGGTGAGTATGGTCGATCTTTTTAACAAAAAGTCCCAGCTGTTCTAACCGTTCAATAACTTTTGGCCTTGCTTTTGTACATTTAAGTCCCTGCCATTCAAGGCCGTGTTCATTAAGTGTGCCGTCTTTATTTAAAATATTTACTATTTCCAGGTTGTGTCTCTTACCGATTTCAAAATCGTTAAAGTCATGTCCCGGAGTTACCTTTAAACAACCTGTTCCCATTTCAATGTCAACGTGTTCGTCAGCAATAATTGGGATTTCTTTGTTAGCCAGCGGAAGTACCACTTTTTTTCCAATTAAATGTTTGAAGCGTTTATCTTTGGGATTAACAGCTACGGCAGTATCACCAAACATAGTTTCAGGTCTGGTAGTAGCTACTTCCAATTTTAGGTTGCTGTCTTTGACTGGGTAAAGAATATGATAGAAAGCACCTTTAACTTCTTTATGTTCTACTTCAGCATCAGAAATTGCTGATTGAAGTATGGGGTCCCAGTTTATGATATAATCTGATTGGTAGATGAGTCCTTCATTGTATAAATTGCAAAAAGCTGTTCTTACCGCTTCATTGGATTCTTCATCCATGGTGAAAATGAAATAATCCCAATCACAGCTTATTCCAAGATATCTGGATTGTTTGGCGATAACTCCTCCGTATTCTTCTTTCCACTTCCATGTTCGTCTTAAAAATTCTTCGCGACCAAGATCATGTTTAGTTTTCTTTTCAGTTTTATAGATGAGTTCTTCGACTTTTGCTTGGGTGGCTATACCTGCATGATCCATTCCTGGAAGATATAAAGTTTTAAAACCTTTCAATCTTTTAAAGCGAATAATCATGTCTTGGATGGATAGATCCAAAGCGTGTCCAGTATGTAACATTCCAGTTACGTTGGGTGGAGGCATGATTATGCAATAAGATTTACCGGTTTTACCTTCTTTGGGAGTGAAATATTTTTCATTTTCCCATTTGGGATACCACTTTTCCTCAATGCTTTTAGGATCTAGATTTTTGGGTAGTTCATGAACGGTTTGCGTTTCCATTTATCACCTTTATTATTTCATCAATGTTATCAAGTGGAAGTGTATGTTGAGTTTTATCTTTCATGTTTTTTAGCTGGACAGTTTTGCTGTTAAGTTCATTTTCACCTATGAAGGCCACAAAGTTGGCTCCCTTTTTTTCAGCTAGAGGAAAAACTTTATTGAATTTTATAGTTTCGTAATGATTAACAATTTTTAGTTGTTGTTTACGGAGCTTGTCAGCTAAATTTATGCTTGTAACAAGAGCACGATCATCTTGAATGGTAAGTAGTAAATCATTTTGTGGCAAACTAAAATTTTCCAACAATTTATGGGTGGTTAAAAAATCGGTAAGAGTTACATCTCCAAGCCCAAAGCCAACACCTGGGACAGAGGGTTCATCAAATATTTTCAGCAGATCAGCATAGGATCCCCCGCCACAAATAGCGCGGCGGTTTTCTGGATGCTTATCGAAGATTTCAAAAACAATGCCAGTATAATAATCAAGACCTCTGACGATTGCTGGATCGTAGGTTAAATAATTTTTTAAATTAGACTTTGCGACTAGATTTAAAAAGTCACTTAAGTCGCTGGCCAGAGTTTCCCCATGTTCTTGAAGTAAGTTGATGGCATCAGTAAAAGATTGAAGTGCAAGATATTGGTAAAAAATGTTTTGGTTATGGGGAGATAAATCTAGCTTATTCACCATTTCTTCCAGTGCTTCTTTGGTTATTTTTTTGCTCTTATCAATAACTTTATATAGTTTGTAAGTCAGTTCATTATCAAGTTTCATTATTTTTTTAAAAATAATTTCTACGATGGAGCGGTCGTTAATAAGAATCTCAAACATGGTGTTATTGGCACCAAAGTTTTCCATAAGACTGACTGCTACCTGTAAAATTTCAAATTCTCCTTGTCTTTTGGGTGCCCCAAAAATATCAACATTAAATTGCCAATGTTCACGCAGTCGTCCTTTTTGAGGTTTTTCGTAGCGCATGAGATTCGGGATTGCATAAAATCTTATGGGTTTTGTAGTTTCTCGATGGATTTGGGCAATCATCCTTGCCAAAGTGGGGGTCATCTCAGGTCTGATTGCAACGAACCTTTCTCCCCTGTCAGTAAAAGAATAAATTTGTTCATTAATGAGCTCTTCACCTGATTTGGCCTTGTATAGCTCGACCTCCTCTAGGAGAGGACCATCGTAGGGTTCATATCCAAAGAGCTCGGCGGTATGTCTCATTTGCCTAAAAATGAACTGTCTTTGTCTTTCGAGAGGGGGGAAAAAATCTCTAGTACCTTTGTAGGGTTGCTTTGTTAGTGCCATAATCATGTCCTCAATTTATTACCTATGCATAACATATCATTTATTCAATATCAATTGGCCAATCATTGATTGGCACAGGTTCTTTTTCGTCAGGGGGTTGTTTTTTATTGTCCTCTTTTGATTTTGGAATATTGGCGTTGAAAGGTTCGTCACTAGGAAGCCAGTCTAATTTGGGTTCTCGCGGTCGATCTTTATCAAGTCCCATATTTTCAAGGTCGAGAATGTAATTGATATTAGCAATTCCTTTTTTATCAGGCTGTTTTTCTGAAAGACTGAAATGAACCAGCTCATTAGTTAATGAAGCGGTACCAGTATGGGTCAATTGAAGATACAAGTTACTATATTGGTATAATCGCTCGATAATTTTATTCATGACATTAAAAAGTTCAATTTCAAATTCTTCAGCATTCAAGTTTAAATACAGTTCAATCCAGGCCAGACATAAATCCAGCTTTTTTTTATAATTTTTTTCCTTATCATTTTTGAGTGCTTGTTTTGCGGTTACCACCAATTGGATTGGCTTGAAATGCTCCGACGAAAATAAAAGCGTGATATCAGTTATTAAAGCCTCTATAAACCAAACAGTAAAGGCGGATAAATTGCTTTTTGAATCCTCTGATAGTTTATTTTTTACATTAGTTAAAATTTCTTCCTGATAGCTTTCCTTGGATAGTTCACTTTTAGGGCGCAATTTAAATAACACCTTGTAGATTTCTGATTTGATGAATAGATGATTTTTTTCAACTTCAAGATCAGAGGCAAGTTGATCGAATGATTTAAGTTGTTTTGAAAGCACCGAGGTCTCCGCAGATGAGGCTGGCTTGCTTTGAATGGAGTTCATAAGATAGATAAATTCCAGGGGAAAATGTTTGTTGGGGCGGTAGAAAGTTCCGGCAGCAAATGATGGATGGATGGTTAGTGAGATTAGAAGCAGCACCCAAAGAGGTTTCATTGTTTACCACCAAAGATATGATCATTGTATTCTATATTTTTCCCAACCAGTAAGAGAAATTCCCCCCGGTGAGGGATAATAATTTTATCTTCCATGGGAAAGGCTTGAGGGGCATACTTTAAATCGCTGATTATTTTTACTTCTTTTGAATCGGGGTTCAGGGAGGCAATTTCGTAATTGCTAATGGTAGCGTTTTTTTTAATTTTTTTAGAAAAGTAAATTTGTTTGTCCATATGGCAGATCATATTACCGATATCATTTAATTTTGATTCATAAATGTTGACGGCTTGAGCATAGTTTTCCAGTTGAGTGATAGCAAGCCTTTTAATGGATGAATATTCATTCAGGGTATCTAGACCAAATTCGGCAATCACAACATGATCATTTAAAAAACATAATTCAATTTTTGTCTGATGGGTTTCGGGTTTATACAAAAGAGAAAATTTTTGATCGGGTATGTTGAAATGGCTAACAATAGGAATGCCATTTTTATCAATATCGGTGTAAATAATAGTTGTCTTATTGGGCATGATAACTTCAGGAATAAAATAATGATTGATAGTATTTGAAAGGTTAATGTTTAATTTTATTTCGTAATGGATTAAGTTTTGAAATAGTATTGATTTTGTTTTCGGGTCAAAAAAAGATAACCATTCATCATTTAAATGCAGTCTTGGGGAAATACCATTACCTATTTTTTGACTTAGATGTGTTCCGTAATCAACAATATGTAATGTTGCCGGCTCACGCATACTCAAAAATTTTTGAAAGTTACTCCAGCTGGATATGATTAATTTTTTTTTAGATTCTGAACCAATGACCAAATAATGATTATATTCAATACCCTTAAGAACTTCTTTTACCTCATAATTGGATGAAAAATATAATTCACCTGTTCTTCTTTGATAATAGGTATATTTTCCATCGCTGGAAATATACCTGATATTAGCAATGTTTTGCTTGGTTTTTATCACCGGAAGTTTCGAGTTTGCATCAGCAGCCGGAGTTAATAAAAAACTGATGATGAAGATGAGAAATAAATTATTATTTTTTTCTAAAACCATATAACGTCCATGTATTTATTGGTTGAAGTTCCTTAAAGTTTGATACAGCATTGAAAATAAAGTTCCAATCAATTAGTCGGGGTGAGTGGAGATCATCAATGGAGGTCCGAATTGAAAGTAGAATATTTTCCTGGTTTTTGTCATATCCGTCGATAATAAAGGGAATTGGCGAGCAATCATTAAGTGCTTTGGTTTTAAAAAATTGCGGCAGAATATCCTGGACGCAACCTATCCCGTAAATAATTCCAGAGGGGTATTCTTTAAAATAATTTTTTAATATATTCAGATCATAAATTCGATTGATAATAATGGGAAAATTCTTTTTTAAAATATTATTTACTGAATATTTTTCTTTGAGATAATTAATGGGAAAATATTCAAAAGAAATATCTGATAGATATTTAATATCGGTGACCTGCTTTCCTCTATAAAAAATGGTAGGTTGACAGTTGATACCGTTGCATTTTTTTGAATCAATGACAATATAACATCCATTTTTATATTCAAGTAGAAGGGGGTTATAAATTTCAGTGTTTACTTTTTTACAAGTTTCACTGACAGAAGCCCCTTTGGTTTTGCTTAATATCAAAGCGAGAACCTTTTCTTCGGATTTGGGATGATCAGGATGATGCCCGGGGATAAATTCGAGGCATTCTTCAATTGATGAAGCCAGGTTTTTAAAACAAAACTGAAGTGGCCATACGATGTCTTCATCTTCTTCATTCATGACAGTTTCAGCGAAGGCTTGATAGGTTTCGAATTCACAGGATGCGGAGGTGGAGTGACGGAAAAAAGGGAACAAATGACTTAGTTTTCTTGAGATATTGATGACACTTTCAAAGTCCACTTTCCCGGGACAGTCTTGGTAGTCGATATTTAAATGAGAATTTTTATAGGCTCTGGCAATTTCATGGCAGTTGGGTTTGGGGTAAAGGGAGGGAAATTGCAGCATTCCCGCTTTGGTGCATATCTCGGGTGTGGTTTCCATGATTTCTTTACATTTCGGATAATCTTTGGCGGTAATGGTTTCTTTATTTAATACGTCCCGACATTTATATTTCATAAGGTAATCGGGCTTTTCTCCTCTGATGACCTGATCCCAAACATTTTCTGAAAGATAAATGTTGCAAAATTTTTCTGGTTTATCGATGTTTTCACAAACACTTTTAAAATATGATTTATCCAGTACCGAAAGATTTCTTTTGTAAGAACTGGCTTCCTTAAGGATAATATTTTGCTGATCATTTAATTGAGTATTTGCAGATGGATTACCCTTGATTTTTTGATCCAAAGAGTCTCCAATCCTCATGGTCTCAATCATTTTGCAAAAATAGGGCAGGTGAAAATTTTTTTTCCAATCTTGCATAATTTTGTGACAAAGGGTCTTGGAGGAGGGGATAGGTTTTTTTGTCTGATTTAAAGTTTGGAGATATTGTTCAGGTTCAAATACTGATGATATTTGTTTGAAAGCATAACATTGCTTTTCTTGAATATATTTCAAGAAATCATCTAATGGAGCAACACCAATAATTGATTTATCATTTTTTCTAATGCGTAAAATAACCTGTGTGACTATGCCACCAGCAACATTTAATAAACGGTTTTCCATTAGTGAATAGAGAAGGCATTCCGCTTGCTCACCTTCAATTAAGCTTAAATATTTTTCATCTGAATTAAAAATAATGATGTTTAAAAAATCTGGATGGATTGACAAGTTCTTGGTTTCCACTTTTTTTAAGTCGTTATATTTTAAAATATTGGTGTTGGCTTTTTGCAGTAATTTTTTATAGATGTCTTGGTTTGTGTCTATCAACTTTTCCAAAGATTCCAGTACCCCCGGGGTGTGCTCCAAGGTGTTTGTGGCGGCATATAAGCGGCCTCTGCTCAACAGAAGAAAAAGTAAATTTACTATTAGTGAAAGAGATGCATGAGTCATATTTGCATAGTATATACTGATGTTTTTTGATAGGATAGGCTAATTGCTATTATTAGATTAAAGCGGGTCAGGAGTTTTTTGAATGTTTGACTGGATGATTATAATATATAGTATTTTATTTTTCGGTTGTGCGTTGTGGCGAGAGCGGCAATACATTCGATCTTACGGATTTCTTATTGAAAGAATCCTTTTAATTTTTATTGCTATTCTTTTTTTGATTATGAAATTGTCTTATGTTGAAGATATTCTTTCAAGTTATTTTCAGTTGAAGGTCTTGGAAGTGTCCTTGCTCGGTTTAGCCTATATGTTATTTTATAACTTATTTATTCGAAAAATAATCGAAAATCAAACTTCTGAGCATAAAAATACCCGTGTGCAAAAACGATTGCTATATAAATTACCCTTGGTGGGAATGCTCAGCGGGGTTGTTTTAAATAATTATTATGGCCAATTTTTTACCAACTTTCTATTTTTAGTTTATGTTGTGCTTTTGTTGGCATTGCTTTTCAGAGCGTTTAAAAAGTTTATTATGGGATGGCATGGTTTGATATTTTTTATTTTGACGATAACACTGTTTGTGATCAGAATTAGACATAGGATTATCTTTTATGATTTTTCCTCATTTATTTCCGATGTGGTTTTTACTTTATCTGTTTTTGTAATGTTAGAAATATATAACCAAAAAGGTGTTAACAAATGCCAAGCAATAGTTTGATAAAATTAGCTGCCTGTTTTCTTTTTATTTCTTGTGCAAGATTGGAAACGCTAAACTTGAGTGATCATAAATACGGGGTGTCTCCCAAGCGGATCATTTGGTTTCAGATTCCTGGACTGAATGAGGATCATATATCAATGCTGCGTTTTAATGTCTCATTGGCGGATAAACGATCAGCCTTTGAAAATTTTTCCTGTTTAGGAAAAATTTGGGGATATAATCTATATGATTTAAGGCCAAGTGCTGCAAGTGGTCTGTTTGCCCAAATGGTTGGTAAAGAGAATATAACCAAAACTTGTGGTGATTTTGACCATATTCCAATATGGAATTATTTGGCAACTCTGGGATATAAAACCGGAATATTGGAAAGTGGTGCCCAGGATAATGAGTCATTGGATTACACTTTGATTTGTAAAGATAAGGCCAGTATTTTTCTCGATCAAGCAATCTTTTTTCGAATGGCACAGGCAAAATCATCTGATAAATCACTATTTCATTTTCAAGACCGGGAATTTTTTGAAAAAAATAAAATATACTATGATCGTACTTGCCAAAAAGGCAGTTGTTTTGCCAGTCTGGATGGGAACCTGGAATCAATTTTGAGTCGATTTAAAATTGAGAGAGGGAGATATCTTTTTATTGTGAGAGATTTTACTTATTTAAATGCCTTGAAAAAGAGGGATATTCGACAGGCGAGGGTAATCTTAAGTGAGTTGGATCAAATCGTAACTAAATTTTTGGAATTACAAAAAAGTGACAGTGAAATGTTATTATTGATAACATCGTCAGAGAGCATCGGATTTGATTTTCCCAAGGCGGGTACAGAGTGGGCCAATTTCGAGAAAAAAGGTGATAATCCAGGTTATAGATCTCCCCTGCTTATGTTCCCGGTCATGGCCAAAGGGGCAGGTGCTGAAAATTTTTGCGGAATATACAAGGAATCTGAGATTTTAGAAAGGATTTTGAAAAGTCAGATGGTAAAAAGAATATTCCCCTTACTTTAATCTATATAACGTAAGCGATGATTTAAAGGAGCGGGCAAAATCCATGTTAAGAGTAATTCTCTATGAACATTTACATGAATTGGATAATATAAAATTTATTCGAGATGATAAATCATTAGTCAGGGTGATTTGTCCCAATCCAATGCTTTCAGATATCTACCAAAATACCTATTGCCATGGAAATAAAAAAATTGTGGTGGATACCATCTCACGATTTATATCAAATGAACTCGGGAATGAATTTGGAAAGGACTTTTTTAATCGACTGATTCCTAAATCTGACTTGCTGTTAACCTTGGCCATTGCTTGGAAAAAAAAATGGATACATTTGCCCTTCCAAAATTTTAGTCTGGTCTTTAATCTCTTTACGGAGTTGCGGAGTTTTACGGTTAATCGTGATCTGATTGCAGAAATCTTAAATGATTTAGATCAAAACCAGCAGGCAGCCATCAGTTATTTCTGGGTGTTGATGGATCAACTCGAGTTAATTGACGAACATCAGGCTTATTATCTTTTAAGTGAGGTTTTTAGAAAGCCGGCGGTCAATTCAGGGCATGATAAAAAAGAGACTTTGGTTTTTTGGGGTTTTAATTATCTCACTTCATTGCAAATTGATTTGATTAAAGCTATTTCCCTTAAGCGGGATATATATATACCTTTTCCGATGGAAGTTTATAAAACTTCTGTTGCCTCAGATTGGATAAAATGGCTTCACCCTGCCGATAATGTAAAAGTCCAAACTAACCATAAGGTGGTTCGTGCTATTGAATTTTCTCCAGGAAAGTTATGTGAGGTCATGAGTAGGCTGCTGAGTGTTGATCAAATCACATCGGCAGATATTTACCTTGCTCAGAAAAAACCAACCTACGATCAATTGATGGAGATTCCGATTAATCAGCTTTCTTTTAAAGTTTCGAACAATATTTTTACAAATTCCTTAAAAGAAATATCGGATTTGATTCTTCAATTATGGCTAGATAAAGAAAAAGTTTTACATGCCGAGGATTTGAAACTATTTTTTCAAAATCAACTTGAAAAAAAACTTAAGGTGGATAATCTTTATCGGGATTTCAAAGCCATTAAAATTCTTTTAAGTTATAAAAAAACCCTGGAAAAATGGCGGAATTTATCAGAGATGAACGAAAACCTTTCGTTATTTGATTTTAAGATAATTGAAAAATATCTTGAGCTGGGACTGCCTAGGACTTATTATTTGCCAATTATAAAAAAGGCTTCTGATTTTAGAGTTTTTGGTCTGGAGTCGTTGGTTGGTTTTGCGGAAGATAGAAAAAAAATTTTATGCATAAATTCCGATTATGCTGACTTGAATAAGGATGAAACCTTTTATGACGAAAAGATATACGAGTTTTTGAGTACAATTGGTCCGATTAAAAGGGCGGCTTTTGATTTTTCCTTTTATAAGTATTATTTACATGAACTTCTAATGTCTCAAAATGTAGTTTTATTAATCGAATCCGGTTTATTGGATAGAAATGTTGCCTGGAAAGAAATTTTGGGGGAATTTACGGTGGAAAAAATTAGTTTTGAAAAACCTGAAGAAAAAATAAAAAAAATCACAGACTATTTAAATGACTATGTTGAAGCTCCTGTGGTGGATAAGATCTCAATTTCCCCAACCAGTTTTCAAATCTGGTTGGACTGCCCCAGAAAATACTACTTTCAAGTAATTAAAAAAATTAGAGATAATCCAACCTATGCTACTCAATTATCACCTGCCTCTTTAGGGAATTTTGAGCATGTAATTGTGCAATATTGGCTTAAGGATTCTGTCTTATGGAATGAGGATGATCATATAGTGTTTTGCAGAGAATTGTTAGAAGAAGAATTGGCCAAGGCAAAAATTGTTTTAAGCCAGTTTGATTATGAACAATCATTAAATGAAATTATAAATTATTCGAAAAATGGTATTTTTGTTTTAAAATCATTAAAAGATAAATTAAAGGTTGTTCAATATGTTTTTGAAAAGAGCTTGAGGCACGAAGATGATAAAATGATTTTTTCAGGACGGGTTGATATAATTGGTTACACGGAAAAGGGCATTTTCCTTCTAGACTTAAAGAGATCCAAAAGTAGTGTTCCTTCACTGAGTGAAATTAAGAAATTAGATAAGATCCAGCTTTCTTGTTATCTTGCCCATTTGCCGGATGCAAATCATGTTATGTTTGCTGGCTACTTGTGTCTGGCAGATATTACGGAATCCATGTTTTTTTCTTTTGAAAGTCAGGCATTGCAAGTTTTAGTGGAGGAAAATCTGGTAAAACCCAAAACGGCAGATAATAAAAATTTTCATTTTGATGAATGGATTAACGAATTTAAACAAAAGGAAGCCAAGGAGCTGGATAAAATTTTAAATGAAAAGAAATTTTTAGCGAATCCCCGCACAACGAAAGATTGTGAATGGTGTGTTGTTAAAAATATTTGTGCAAGAGGGGAATAGATGACACTGAAAGTGCCAAATAAAGAACAAGAACTGGCCATCAGACATCGTGGTGGAGTATTGCTAAGTGCTGGCGCCGGTGCTGGAAAAACCTTTGTGTTGGTGGAGCATATTAAGCATTTGGTTGAACAATGTTTAAAAATCAATCAAGGGTGTAATCCCATCGACCTGGCCAGAAAAATTAAAAATGATTTTTCAGGCATGGTGTTAATGACTTTTACCAATAAAGCCGCCGGTGAATTGGAAGTTAAATTGCATAAATTAATAAGTGAGCATGCACAGTCAGGACAAGATCCCATTTTTATTGATTCGTTCAAATTAGCTGCTGAATCAATTTTGATAACCACTATTCATGGATTTTGCCATAAATTACTCAGATCCGGCATGATTACGGATGCCTCTTGCGAGTTTGATATTGTGGGTGATTATGAATTGGAATGTAAAATCAAGAAATATTTTAATAAATGGATTGAAAATTTAATGTTTGACTCCAGCGAGATTGCCAAAGTTATTTTTTGGCATAGATTGGAGGTTGAGCAGGTCCTTTGCAATATATTCAAGTCGCCCGAATTGAGGATTGTATGGGAAAAAATTGATTTTACAGATGCCTCATCGTGGGAGATCAAAGATTATTTAGCCGAGTGTTTGAAATTGCTTGGTGTGCTTGATTTAAAAAATAAATCATTTGATCTTGGCGCTTATGTTAAAAGGGAAGGGACCTCTTGGTATAAACTGATTAAAAGATTTGAAGAAATAAAAAAATTTGATTTTTCATTAGATACCATTCTAGAGACTTGTGAATTTTTTGAACAGTATTATGTAAAAATGCCAACTATCCCGCAATCAAGTGTTGAAGTGGTTGAATGGGTCAAGAAATTAAAATGCTATCGTGATTTTTTAAAGAAAAACCAGGACGATTTTGTAGCTTATTTTCAACAGGTTGATGGTCATTTTACAAAGTGGCTGGGTTATATCAAGAATGGTTTTGATTATGTATGTAGTTGTTATGACCTGGATAACCAGAGAACTTTTTCTGATTTGGAGTACTATGTTTATAAGGGACTTTCAAATGAAACCAACTTGAAGCAAATAAGCAGTAGATATAAGTATTTTATTATCGATGAGTTTCAAGATACCTCGAGAATTCAATTTTCGATCATTGAAAGTATTATTCAACATGACTTCAACAGATTGTTTGCCGTCGGAGACCCCAAACAGGCCATTTATGGTTTTCGAGGTGGAGAACTGCAAGTATTTACTGATTGCTCTCTACGAGTTTTGTCAAATTTAAAATTAAAAAATAATTATCGTTCTAAGGCAGAAATTATTGATTTTAACAATACCTTATTTGCCTATTTGTTTAAAAAAAATAAGGAGTTTGAAGGAGAGGATGACACAGCTGTAGCATTTTTTGATCAGGTGATCCCTTCTGCCAGTTCAGAGGAATCTGGCTTTGTTAATATAACCAAGGTTGAAATTAAAAAGGCAGATGAAAGTGCGTTGATATCGGATGAGCATTTATCCAATATTGTGGAGGCACAGTATATTTTAGAGAGGATAATTCACCTGAAGTCAGCTTTTCCTGGCGACAAAATATGTGTTCTCTATAAAAAACTTTCTCCTTCGCAATATTTAATTTCGAAGTTAGTGGAAAATAATGTAGGTCATAGTGCTCAAATAAAAATGACTCAAGACAATGACATTGTTTTTGGTTTATTCGTGTTATTTGTGAAAGTCGCCCATGAACAAAAAATTAATGGTAGCTACACGGCACTGGAAGCCTATTTTAAATTGATATTTGAATGTTACCTCAAACATTTAAATATTGTTTTCCTGTTTGATACCAATGAGCTGATTTTAAATTTTATTCGTAATCTTGGTATCATGACTGCAGTTGATGCCTTTAAAAAAGTGTTGTTCGATCTGGGCATTGCCAATTCAAATTTTAAAAATAATTTTAAGAATATTGAGAGTGCAACTCAAGAAGCGGGTAATGATTTGGAAAAGTTGTGTTTGATTTTGGAAGATATGGAAGCCGAAAAATTCACGATGGTTTTGCAAACCGGTGAAGGCGCCGGCAATGTTGAGATTATGACTTGTCATGCTTCTAAAGGTTTGGAGTTTGATCATATTATTCTAGCGGGAATACATACCAACGGCAAGGCAGTGGTGGATTATTCGTTTGTTGGTAAAATCCCCGGGAGTATCAAGTGGAAAAGTACCAATGAACAAGAATCACCCTACATATCTCCCAATAAAATTTATGAAAGATTGTTAAATGAAAAGATTGAATTCAGTGAGTCCAAAAGATTATTTTATGTGGCCTTTACCCGGGCAATTAAAAGTATAAATTGGATATCCCTGTCAATTGATGATAACGATTTTTTAAAGTCAAAAAATAGTTGGATCCAAGGCCTTAGAAATTTTGAAAAGGAGTTTGGTGAACGCTTAAATTCGTATAATTTTATCCAAAAACATGAAAAATTTTTTTGCAAAGATAATCAATTGCAAAATTCCAAAGGATTACCTCCGGCATTTTATATGAAGGATCCGATGGGTGTTGTTAAAAAAGAAAATTATCAGGGTGAGGGTGTCTGGCTTGGACTTATCTCGGAATTATCGGTAACCCGTTTTTCATCAATTGCCTCATGTCCTAGAAAGTTTTATTTACAAAATATTTGCAAGTTGGATGAATCGGATTTTAACTTCAATCTGGAAGTTGCGCAATTATTTGAAAAAGATGATGAAACTGGGGATGAGCTTGGGATTATTTCAAGCGCTAAAAGAGGATCAAAGGTTCATGCATATATTTCTCAAGCAATTAATAATCATTTCACACTGCAAAATGATAAAAAGGATTTAAGCACAAATGAAACCCAGGCGGTTAAGTGGAGTTTGGAGACGATAAAGGCGAAATATCCCAAGGATATTTATATTTCCGAAGAGCCGATTAAGTTTTCACTTTTTGGTTATATGTTATCAGGCGTGATTGATTTGCAGATTTATCCAAGTGCTGATTCGGCAAAATTTTCCATATGGGATTTTAAAACCGGACCTAGAAAAGTGAATAATGAGGAAGCCTATCGGTGTCAATTGATAACTTATGCAATGGCCATGCACAATTTAAAACGGGTATCTTCCAATTTCGTTGTCCATCTGGTTATTGCTTATGTTGATGAGAGGAAATTGGTGGAATTTGAAATGAATTTTAATGAAATTGAGGAATATCTTTTTAATCAATGGCTAAAGTTGAGCAATTTAAACAGGATAAATGCGCAGCACTGTAATTATTGCCAGTTTATTAAAATATGTTCTACTTCTTGCACCCCCTAAGCCTTATGTTAGAATATTAGTATGTACCTAATATTGATCTATTAACTTACTTCAAAGGCAGGATGCTTTTTATGATTTCAAGGTTAATTATTTTATTTTTCGTTTCCTTTTTAATTAACACCACTTTTGATTTTTCTGTTTATGCTAGTGAAGAGTCAATTTATAAATTTTCATGGTTGGACCCAGACAAGGAAGTTTATGTTCTTCAAAACAGAAAGTTCAGAAAGGCCGGAAAATTTCATTTTAATGCAGGCTATGCCCATCTGATTTCCGGAGCCTTTGTGGATGCCGCTGGATTGCAAGGCAGAGCAGGTTATTTTTTTACGGAAGATTGGGGTTTTGAAGTGCTTTATACCAAAACCAGTTCAAAAGAAAATGATACGGCTGCAGCGGTTAGGAATCAGGGTGGGAATGGGTCAATTCCTTTTAACCGTAGAGTGGACGGATATGTGGGTGGGATGATCTTATGGTCACCTTTTTATGCCAAGTTTAATACCTTTAATCAGGTGATTTATTTGGATTGGATCTTGGGACTTGGTTATTCAAAATTGGATGAAACCAATAATCGTGATGAATTGGGCGGTCGAACGCCGTTTGTATTAACTCAAGAAACACATGGCTGTATTCTTTGGGATTTAGCTTTTAAGTTTTATTTAACAGAAAATTGGAACATTCGGACCGATTTAACGGTTCAGCATTATCAAGGGCAAAAACCAATTCAAAATTCAACACCTAGCGATCAGTCATGGTATTCAAATTATGATTTGGTAATATCGTTGGGATTTAATATTTAATGAAGGATGGACAGGATGTTCAGATATTTTATCATTAGATTGTTTTTAGTTATTAGCATGGCCCTTAGTTTTCAGACATTTGGTAGTTCAGGCCTGCTTAGAAATGCTAAGGCATTGGCCGATAAGAATTTATTTTTTACTTCGATACCTTATATAAAGGAATATCTGGCAGAAGGAAATGTTAATCCTAACAGTCAATCAGAACTTCTAATAGATACGATCATTACCAACTCGGGAGTCAGACAATTTGAAGTATTGCCGGAAAATATATTAGAGCGTTCGGATGCACCGATTGTAAGATATATTTTGGCAAAAAAATATTTTAGAAAAGAGCGGTATGGCGAAGCCCTTAATAAACTGCGCAGTCGGATACCACTGCTTCATCCGGTAAAACCGTTTGCGCTTTTTTTAGAGGGCAGTATCTTGACTATTCAAGGACAGCATGAGGCTAGTTTGGATGTTTATGCGGAATGTATCAAGGTTTCGAAAATGCATTTAAAGCGAACCGATGTACCCAGTCGTATTCGGCAGTTAAATATTAATAAGGATAATTGTGTTGTTGGGATTCCCCGAGCACAGTTTGGTTCCAAAAACCATAAACAGGCAAGTTTAACTTATCTGGATTTGGAAAAAGAATCTTTTGTTTGGCCAGAAATTTTGTTTGAGGAAGCTTGGAACAGTTTTTATTTGGAAGATTATAATAGATCGTTGGGCAAGTTGGTGACTTACAAGGCTCCAGTTTTTGATTATATCTTTAACCCCGAAGTGGATATTTTAAAAGCCATGTCCTATTTGCATTTATGTCTTTACGATGACGTTTCCAAGGTAGTTGCGGAATATTACGAACAATACCAAAACGTTTCCAAGCAACTGGAGAATATGCTGGGCAGGATGGGACGAAACTATGAAGCTTATTTCAATTTGGGAAGAAATTTTTATAACTCAAAAAGAGGGTCGGAAGTAATCATGGATAAAATGTTAAGTTCCATTACTCGTGACCCGGCATTTATTGAGCAGATGGAGGCATACAACCGGGGAGTGATGGAAGTCAATCAAATCAGAAACGTTGCTGATAATCATAAAAGTTCGCAGCTTCGACATAATCTAAGATTGGCGCTTGATCTGCAAAAAGATTTGATAGGTGCTTACGTCCGGGGAAACTTAAGAGGCTTTTATGCTCAAATTAAAAAAGGGTTTGAGGATATGACCTATATGAAATTGGAAATTTTATCCAGAAAGAAAAAACTTATCTATGAAAATATTAAAGAGCAGGATCGTAAACGCGGGGATATTAAATACTTGAAAAGAAATGATAAGCAATATTTCTGGACTTTTAATGGTGAATTCTGGGCAGATGAATTGGGTGATTATGTATTTGCTTTAAGGTCGGAGTGTAATGAATGAAAGTATATTTAGTCATTTTGATTATCTTATCCTTACTTGGTGGTTTAAATGTTTTCTCAGATGATAATGTAGAGGAACGAAAAGTTGCGTTATTAAAAATTATAGATGAAGAATTGGTAGAAATATCCAGATTGAATAAGCAAAATAAAAGCAATAATCCCACCATATTGTTGAGAATGGCAGAGCTATTGCTGGAAAAAGCACGTTTAATCAAGGAATCAGAAAATAAGAAATATTTGTCTGAGTCTGTTGATACCAGACGTAAGGCAAACAAGAGTGCCTATTTTAATAATTCTAAAAAATATTTTATTCAGGCTCAAAAAGTTTGTTTTTTTATTTTGAAAAAATTTCCTAGAATAAATAAAAAAACCGAAGTGTACTATATTTTGGGGGCCAATGCTCAGGAGTTTCAAAAATATAAGGAAGCTAAAAAATATTACGCCCGTGCTTTAAAAGGGTCAACCGGGAATCAATTATTAAAAATTAAAACCCAAATTGCCTTGGCTGAAATGCACTATAATGACGGGGAATACAAGCCTGCTATCAGACTTTACGAGGCGGCGCTGAATGAACATGATGATAAATGGTGGACCAAGGATGCCTATAATTTGTCATGGAGTTATTTCAAAGAAAAAAAATATCAAAAGGCAATTGATATTATGAAACAGGTGCATGATAAAAGTAGTGATGATAAATATATTGACGTGTCTGATCGAGCTGCTCGTGATCTGGGGTATTTTTATTCAACAGCCGGCAACCCTAACAAGGCTGCTGAGTTTTATGAAAAATCCGGAAAAGATGTCGGAGAAAATTTATTAAAAGTTGGTCAGCATCTAATCAGTTACGGAAAATATGCTTCAGCGGAAAAAACTTTGGCGCAAGCTGTGACGACATTGGAAGATGAAGATAAGCAATTACAAGCCAATATTGCTCTTTTAGATTTATACGACCGGTCTGGTAATTATTCCTCGCATTTGGGGACTTGTAAAAAGCTTAAGCCATATCAGTTAAGCAAGAAATTGAATGAAGACCAAGAGAAACAATATTTGTATCAATTGAAAAAAATATCGGCAATATTACAAAACCAGGTGGCTGCTAAAACCTATGAGCATGATAAGGCTAAACGAACCCAAAAGGCCAATATGGCAGTGGGGTATTTTGAAATTTTAAAAGAAGTTGATCCGTCAAAGGCTTACCTATATGAGTTTACCATTGCAGAAACCTTATATGCTGCTGATAAATTTGACGAGGCAATTGATTATTATGATTCGGCAGCACAAAAAGCAAATACCGCTGGTGATAGCAAGATTGCTGAACTTGCTAGTAAGGGGTTGGTGGCGTCTCTTGATCAAAAAGGTGTTGGTTCGGATAAAAAGAAAAAATTTACCGTGCAAGTATTTAATGATTATCTTAAAAATAATCCTAAGTCTGATGAAGCATTTAAAATTTATCAAAGACTTTTTACCGGTCATATGGAGAAAAAAAATATTGTAGAAGCGGAAAAAACGCTATTAATGTTTCGGAAGCATTTCCCGTACGCTCATGCCAAACAGGAAGCCATGCTGGCTGCTATAATGGATTATTACAAAGCCAATAAAGACCGGGAGAATTTTGCTAAATGGGTGGAAAGAATAAAAAGAAATGAATTTGTGGTTAATAATAAATATGCTGCCCAACTTAACAAGATATCACTGGCCATGCAGTTTGAAAATGTTCAAGGTTTGATGAGTAAGGGAGATAAAAAAAGAGCATTGGTGACTTATGTCGGGATTTACAAGGATAAAGATTCTTCTTCCGAAGAAAAAAAATATGCTGCATACAATATCATGCTTCTTTTTAATGAATTAAAAGATGTTAAAAGAACCGTCAATTGGGCGGAAAGGGCTTTACAATTGATGGATGCCCAGGACGTTGCCAAATTTGATACATCTTTTTTGGCCATTGGAAATGAAATGTTCAATCGAAGGAAGTTTAATGAATCAGTCTTTGTCTATGAGAAAACGCTTTTAAAAATTTGTAAAACTAGCTCGACCAAGAAAAAAACATTTTTTAAAAACGCCTATATTATGTATCTGGCAGATCAAAGGATAGAGGAGGTGAGAAACCTGATCAGACAAACGGCCCTCTGTGAGATCCCCCAGGATTTAATTGATCAGGCCAATATTGAAGTATTACAATCGTTAGTGGAACTTAAAAGATGGAATTCTGTTGAAGATCAAGTGAGTATTATGGAAAAATCGCCGGTTTTACAAGCCGAATTGATAGAACCAGTTTACAAGTTGCGAAACGAGCTAATTCAAAATAGCAGAACCGAAAAGGCCCAGGAATTTAAAGGAAAGATTTTTTCCTATTTTGCTACTGCTAAAAAAAATAAATACCAGGTTCCTCTTAAGGGATTGGATGTGGTTGCCGCCTTTAAGGTGGAAGATTTGAATGTTGAAATTAGAAAATTTAAAGAGATAACTCCGGTTTTTCCTGAAGAAAAGTATAATGCTTTATTACAAAATAAATTTGTACAATTAAAAAAGCTTACTGATGAGGCGCTGGAGGTGTTAAGTATAGGGTCTGGCAAAGGCCTGGTGCGTGCTTATAAAGTGTTGATTGAAAATTATTTAACTATCATTACTGATATGAGAGAGTTTACTCCCCCCGGAAAATCAGCTGATTATGTATCCTCATTTAAAAAGAGTATGTACGACTTATCAAGAGATCTGGAAAAGAGATCAAATGAGTTCATGGCAGAGGCCAGACGCCAAATAGTTAGCAACGATATTTTATCAAATGAAAATTATCTGTTTTTAAATACCGCTAAAATGCCGATCCAGATCGAGTATATATATACCCCAGGTGGAGTTTTGATGGATCGAGGGGGAAGACGATGAATTGGGTAATTAATTTTATGTTGGTGCTTTTGTTATATAGTTGTGCCAGCACGCAACAAAGTGATAATCTCGACTTTGAATTTGATTCAATTAGCAACGAGGATTTCAAGGTCATTGAAGAAGTTCCTTATAGGGAACATGAAGATGTTTTTGAGGATGTGGAAGTTAATGACGATTCTTTGGCAAAAGAATCGATGGCGAGAGTATCCGAACCAAAATTGATGGTGGTGGAAAATAAGGTGAGTAATGTCATTTCTAAAGGAATCAGTTTGTGTTATCGAAAACAATTTGATTCGGCGTTTGAAATCTTTGACAGAACCTATTTCGCATTTAAAAATCATCCTAGTTATTGGAATCAAATTGGAACTTGTTACTTTTTAAAAGGTGAAACCAAAAAAGCTTTTTTGTACTATAACAAGGCGAGGGATCTTAATCCCAATTATGTTCCTGCGATAAATAATCATGGTGTCATTTATCAGCAAGAAGGAGATCATTATAAGGCGCTTAAAGTTTATGAAAAAGCTTCCAAGTTGAATAGCTTTGTTTTAACTCCGCTGTTTAATATCGGTCAGCTTTATTTACGTTATGGTTTTGCCGAGAAGGCAAAAAATATTTTCAAATCATTATTAAATAAAAATCCGGGTGATGTTGATGCGCTTAATGGAATGGCAATGTCCTATTTCATGTTGGGGAATACCTCCGGAGCCCTGGCCTATTGGCAAAAAATTAATAATGAGTCCCTTGAAGAGCCTTATATCGGATTAAACTATGCCGTTGCTCTTAAAATGTTAGGAAAAAAGCAAGAGGCGGCTTCAGTTCTTGATAAAATTAATGATGCTAAACTAGGTCAGTTAGCTAATTACTATAAAAAAGTGAAAAACTATATAGGAGTTCAGTGATGAGGTTATGTTTAGTAATTTTATTTTGGATGGTGTTTGTTTTTGCTGGATTTGCGGAGGTTAAGAAACCTGAAATTGTTTACAAATACAAGCAATATGAAAAGTTTGATTTTGAGGACATGGTAGTTGAAGGGGAGACCGGATCACCTGGGGATTTAAGTGTTTCTTCGAGATTTCAAAGAAAATTTAGCAACAAGTTACCATATCGAAAAAACTTTCATGCAGAAATAAAAAAGGCAGTGGAAAGAATTAGATAGATTGGGATTTATCAAGGGGTTAGGTGTGGAGTTACACAATACAAAAGAAAGAACATTTTTTGAATTAAGGCCCAAAGGTATCAAGGCGAAAGGGATTCGGTTTGCCAAAGGGAGGAAACTCCTGGGCAGTTCTGAAACATGTGAAATTTATTTGCCGTTTACCGGGATTGCTCCCATTCATGCGGTGGTTGAAGTTGGAGATCAGACTTTCAAGCTTTATGATATGAATAGCCAGACGGGATGTTTTTTAAACGGGCAAAAGGTGATTAAAGCAGATTTTAAATTAAATGATGTTCTGAAATTTGGAAATTATGAATTTGTTTTTTCTCGAGTAAGTGAAGAAGCTAAAATTCCATCCGTCTTGTCAAAGCATGCTTCTGTGATTATTGGATCAGATCTTCCTCCTGCTATTGCGGAAATTAAAACACCACCGAGTTCTCCTGGCATAGTAAAAAAAGAAGAGGAGAGAATTAAAAAGGAAATTGAAAATATTCCGAGAGTGGAATATCCCCTTTCCAAAGACCCAAGTGCAGAATTTAGTGAATATATATTTGAGGATATTGATTATTTATATCCCATTTTTAAATACGATATAAGAAAAACCGCTGTAGAAGTCATTATTCTTTCTCGAGATAGGATATTTTCAGTTGATTATCTTCCGGCTAAGAAAGGTATTTATAAGTTAGTGGGGTTTAAACCGGTTAATAATGAATTAGAGTTTCCGTATCTGTCAAAAAAGGATAAATTCCAGTTTTTGGAAATTAGTGATAATGAAGTGGTGGTTTATCGTCCAGATGGTTATGAAAGCATGATTTTGTCTGATAAAAATACCAGCGAAATTGCCAGTAATATACCCTCAATATCGCTTAGAAGTAATGATATTGTAAGATTTTTAGCGGGGAATATTCAGATTTTTGTTAGAAGAACAGATGCCCCACCTGAAGTCAAGCCAGCGCCTTTTTTTAGGAGAGACAAGGATTTTAAAAAGATTTTGGTTTTGACTTTTTTCTTATTATTTCTTTTGTTGGGTCCGATTGCGTTTTATCAAGTTGACACAGAATTGGAAGAGGAAAAAAATCCCGAGCGGATCGCCACCATTGTATATAAACAAAAAATGAAACTGATTGCCACCAAATCTCCGGCCGTTGATATGACTCCGGAAAAACCCAAACAAGTGCAAAAATCCCCTGAGAAATTAAAACCAGAACAGTTAAAGCCAGAACAACCAAAAACACCAGAACCTAAAAAAGAAAATGTGGTTAAGGAAAAACCTGTCGAAAAATCTGGTGTGGAAAATGCTATAACGACCAAGCCGGCAAAAAAAGCAGAGCCCAAAAAGGCTGATGTTGATAAAATTAAGCCCATGGTAAGCAATTCGCCTGATCGTCCAGGAACCACTCCTAAAAAAGCGGTACCTCAAAGAACCACACCTCAAAGGGCAAATCTGAATAATCACCAGTCTCAAGGTCATGTGGACACTTATAAGGCAATTAATTTTAATAGCACCTTAAGTTCAGTCTTGGCCAAAGGTGGTTCAGCAGCAGCTGTCTCAAATGTGGCATCTTCTGCTGGTGAGGAAGGGTCTTCAAGTACCTTGGAAGGCACTGGCGTGGAATCTGCTACCAGCAAACTGGCCACGGTTAGTACAAAAACTGGATCCTTGTCTGGAACGACAGAAGGTAAGCTAGATGCCAGTAAGGGGGTTTCGGGACTGGCCAATAAGAGAAGTATTTATACCGTTGGTGTACCCTCTCCAGAGGTTTTGATGGGATCAATGGATCCTGACGTTATTAGAAGAATTTTGCAGGATCATATTCCTCAATTTAGAAATTGTTACCAACAGGAATTGGATCGCTCGAAAGCTGCGTTTGATGGAATTGTTCCACTTAATTTTATCATTGGATCGTCGGGGCATGTTACCCGTGCTGGCGTTGTTGGACAAAGTTCCATGCCTGCTAACGTAAAAAAATGCGTTATAAATGTCTTACGGGGAATCAGATTTCCAGAGCCCATGGGTGGAGGTGTAGTGGAAGTCAGTCAGCCGATGAATTTTTATCCAAGACAGTAAGATGTTGAAGGAAAGATAGTTACACCAATAATTGAATAAATCCAATTTGAATTGAATTGTTTTCAAGCAATGCAAATACCTGATGGTTTTTGATAAATATGTTTAATGTATGTTGAGAAATATAAAAATTAGATTTGTTCTTCGCCTCGAACTACAAATTTGTATTTTTGAAAGCCGGCTTCTGCACATGTGAACATTAATTTTTTTACATATGAATATTTAACTGTTTTATCCACAATTAAATTCACAATTCCTGAAAATTTTGGTGCCCCTTCCGCTGCTTTTTCAATTTCTTTAAACTTGTCAACTTTTTTAACCAATTCGTTGAAAAGAGGGATTATTCTTCTTTTACCCATATCATAGGCATTTCTTTCTTCCATCTCGCTTAAAGCCTCGGAGTTTAAAACGACCACATCATCCACCCAGATTGTGGTAGGAGATACTTGAACCATGACACCTGCGGTATTTATACTTTGGGATTCAGATAAGGGAAGATGAATTCCTTTGGGAACATTTAAATTTACATTTGAAGAATCGTAACTTTTAATTAAAAAAACCAGAAGAATAACCAGAATATCGAGAAGGGAAGTGATATCCATCTCGATAACGTTCTTTTTTCTTCTTGTTCCTCGGTTTCGTATAAATCTTGATTTGGGCATAATTCACCTAGCTTTGGATATCTCCAAATATGATGTTACTAAATAGTTCTTGTATTTTCTGGGCGACTCCGTCTTTTCCTGTGTTAAAGAACGCTTCGTCGGTCGGTCTCAGTATTCTTATGGCATCCATGATCTGAACTATTTTTTCATATTCAAGATCTACTTCGGGATCAAGGATGACAGTTTTTTCTTTTTGATTTCCTGATTTTAAATCGACCAATGTGGTATGTAATTTTTCCAGATCATAGTCGCCGGTATTAATGTTGGTTATTTTTTTATAAAAAGAACTTGGAATTCCAGTATAGATGTTGATGGAGTCGGCAGTGATTTTTAAAGTGAGCGCAAGTTGTTTTTTATCGGGAGGAGGTTCCCGGTTCGATACCAGTGGCACATCACTTTGAATTTCAAAAATTTTAATAAAATTAACGGACATTAAAAGGAAAAAAATGAAAATAAAAGTTGCATCCATGATTGGAATTAGATTTGGTTTTTCAGTTTTAATTTTCCTTTTTCTTCGACTTGGGACTCTATACACGTTATCCACCTTTTTAATTATTCACTAATTTTTTTTGTTCCTAGAAGATCCATAAGTTTTACAGAATATTCATCAATTTCATTTACAATTTTTTCAGACTTGCTTGATAAAAAAGTGTGAAAAACCATAATGCTAATTGCTGCAAGTAAACCTAGGAATGTAGTGTTCATCGCCATGGAGATACCGTCGGCTAAAAATTGTGCTTTCTGAGTAGGGTCCACATCTTTAAGAGCTGCAAAGGCCATAATCAGACCTTGAATTGTTCCAAGCAGTCCAAATAAAGTGGAGATGTTGGCAATCAATTGCAAATAATTGAGTCTCAATTCAATTTTTGGAATCACTTCCAAGGCAGTGGCATCTATTGCATTTTGAATTTGATCTGGAGATTGAGTCGATCTTTTGAGACCACTTTTTAAAACCTTGGGTAACATGGCCATTGATCCAGAACATACTCGTATGGCACCTTGTATATCGTTCGACAGGATATATCTTTGCAATTCATTCATAAATGAAGGGCCATCAATATCGTATTTATTGGCGAGTTTTAAAAAGCGATCCATGCTGATGGCAAGTCCAATCGCCCAAGTGGCGGCGATAACCCACATGAAAATTCCACCGTTTTGCATGAATGATGCGACACTGTTGATTATAGTTACAAGTGATAAACCTTCTTCCATGGACACAATGAACTCCTTGTTAATTTCAAAAAACTTATAACTCTATTTTATATCAGATAGTTATCAGTGGAAAAAAAATATCGAAGGAATTTATTGCCCAAAGTTGACTAAACCGTGCGGGTAAGTGCTCTTGTTAGGTATAATTTTCTGGATAAAGACTTCTTTCAATTCCTTCAACCAGAATGTGGATAATTTTAATATGTACCTCCTGGATCCTATCGGAGGAGTGAGCCGGGACAATTATAGGGATATCAACCAGTTTTTTTAGCTTTCCACCATCTTTTCCCAGAAGTCCGATCACTTTGATGCCATTTTTTTTAGCAGTTTCTGTGGCATTAATTACGTTGAGGGAGTTACCGCTGGTGGATAATGCAATAAGCGTGTCTCCACTTTTGCCAAAACTTTCTAGAAATCTCGAAAAAATAAATTCATAACCAAGATCGTTACTTACGCAGCTAATATATGAAGGATCATTAATGGCAAGGGCCCGCAAAGGGGGACGTTTTTTACGGAAGTATCCCGTAAGTTCTTCGGCAAAATGAGCAGCATCACACATAGAGCCACCGTTTCCGCATGAATAGATCGTGCCATTTCTTTTTAATGTTTCCACCAAAATATTAACCGATCTGGAAATCAAATCAATATTGTCAGGAACCCCAACAAAATCTTCAAGAGTTTTTTGCGCTTGGAGGAAAGCTGTTTGGACAAAAGATCCCATGCTATTAAGCCAGTTCTTCAAGTGATTTAACAATTTCAATTTTGGGTTGGACACCAACTAGGGTTTTGGAAGGATTGCCACCTTTGAAAAAAATCATTGTGGGGATACCTCTGATGCCATATTTTTGGGCCAGCTGGCTGTTGTTATCAACATTTACTTTGACGATAGATACTTTATTTCCCATTTCGCCCGCAATTTCTTCCAAAAGAGGGGAAAGGGTTCGGCAAGGTCCACACCATTCAGCCCAAAAATCAACTAGCACTGGCTTGGTGGAATTTAAGACTTCGGTTTGAAAATCGTTTTCGTTTATACTTTTTAATGAACTCATTTATGCTCCTTCAAATATTAAAAATATTTTATATTAATAAGACACCAATATCCTAATCAATTTCTTTGATATCGAAAACCCCAGATCTTTAAACACCGCGCATTAATATTGAAAAATATTCCACATTAGTATTCTTAATATAATGCGCTAAAATGAATATATGAATAAAAACAGAAATTATCTTTTTAAATCTTCGGCCCAAACCCATAAAGTTGCTAGGTTGGTTGCTAAAGCGGTTGATTTATTTATTGTGATGCTTTTGTCGGTTTTTTTGTACCCGTTTGGAATTTTGCTCGGAATTATTTATTTGTGTTTTGCAGATTTTATTCAAGGCGGACAGTCCGTTGGAAAAAAGATTATTGGGATGAAAGTAATTTCACTAGAGGATGGATCACCCTGTAGTTTAAAACAATCGATAAAAAGAAATCTTCCGTTTATTATTCCTCTTTCCTGTATGATTGTTCCGGTTATTGGATGGCTATTTGCACTTTTTTTAGGATTTGTTTTGATTTCTCTGGAAGTAATTATTTTGTTCAAACTCGATTCGGGGCATCGGCTTGGTGATGTTATGGCAGATACATCAGTAGTCAGTAGTGACTATATAAAAATAAAAAGCAGTGCTGGTGATGCATCCTGGTTGTCTCCCAAAAAAGAAATGGGATAAAATCTATCAAGTTACTTTTATAATAATCAATTCTGATTTATTCTAGGGTACGTTTTAAAAGGAGAGATTGTGAAATCCAGATTGATTCTTGTTGATCTAAGCAGCTTTATCTATAGGGCATTTTACGCTATAAGAATGCTAAACGCTCCAGATGGAACACCTGTTAATGCGGTTCACGGCGTTCTCTCCATGTTTTTAAAATTGATATCTGATTACCGGCCTACCCACATGTTAATTGCAAAAGACAGCAAGGGGCCATCAAAGAGAAAAGAAATTTTTCCTGATTATAAAGCCAATCGACAGGAGACGCCTGCGGATCTGATAGTCCAGTTTGATATTATTCATCAATTAGTTGATAAAATGGGCCTGATTAGTTTTACCAAAGAGCAATATGAGGCAGATGATGTGATTGGAACAGCAGCGGTAAAATGGCAAAAAAGTTTTGATGAAATTTTAATAGCTTCGAGTGATAAGGATTTGATGCAGTTCGTGGGCGATAATATAAAAATGATCGATACCATGAAAGATAAGATTTATTCTCGGGAAGATGTTTTTGAGAAGATGGGCGTATGGCCCGAGCAAATGGTTGATTATCTGGCCATTATTGGTGATGCTTCTGACAATATTCCCGGAATGAAAGGGATCGGGCCCAAGGGGGCGAGTAAGCTTTTACATGATCATAAAACACTCGCAGGGTGTATAGAGGCAAAAGATACATATACCGATAAAAGAATTAAAAATGCGTTCGAGAACCATTTACAAGATGCCATTCTTTCCAAGCAGTTGATTGAAATAGTTACAGATTTAAATTTAGACCTGGATACTAAAGATTTGAGTGTTCAATTCAACCCAACCGATGATTTGATCAACTTTTTGAAAGACTTGGGATTTAAATCTGTAATTAAAAAATTAGCAGATATGAAGTATGGGGAGTATCAGGCGCAAAAAAATAATGATTCGTTTAAATCACAAATTATTATTGATAGGCCAAAAATAGTTTTTAAACATACTCATCTTAATTCAATAAGGGAATTGGAACAAGTTCTGCATAAACCACTCATCTCCATGATTGCCAAATATTCAAATAATGTACCTGAATTTGAAAGGATGGAGGCGATTAGCATTAGTGCAGATGGTAATGAATCGTTTTATTATCACATAGCCGATTTGGACATGGATATTAAAAAAAGAATAATATCTTTGATTGTTCAAAATCCTGATTTGGAAATAGTTGGTTATGATACTAAAACCCATATGGTGGCATTACTTCGAGAGGATTTATTTTTTAATGCGAAATTTTATGATGTTTTGCAGGCTTATTATAATCTTGATACGGGAGGGGCCAAAAATATTGAATATGTGATTAAAATGTTTTTAGGGACTGATATTGTAGATGAAGCTTCGATTGTGGATTATAGCAATACTAGAGAATTCGAAGCGATTTTTCTGGGAGAACGAGCTTGCTCATTATTTTTACTTAAAAATACTTTAGAAGAAAAATTAAAAGAACAGGATTTGGAAAAAATCAATCATGATATTGATCAACCGCTTATTCCGGTTTTGGCCAAAATGGAAAAAGAAGGAGTGTTATTAAATAAAGCATTTTTTGTAAAACTTGAAAATGATTTTTCTATCGAGGCACAGAAGGTTGAAGAGGATATTAATAAAATAACTGACTTTCCCATAAATCTAAAATCACCAAAACAGGTGGCTGAATTACTTTTTGAAAAATTGAATTTACCGGTCATTAAGAAAACCAAAACGGGGTTATCTACAGATATAGATGTTTTACAAGAACTTCATAGTATGAAAATAAGCGAGGTCCCCGGGCTCCTTATTAAATATCGAGAGCTGGAAAAACTGCTATCCACCTACGTAAAAGTGCTTCCTGAAATGATCAATCCCCGAACTGGAAGATTACACACCCATTTTTATCAAAATAATGTTTCTACCGGGAGATTATCCTCGGACAAACCCAACCTGCAAAATATTCCAGTCAGAAGTAAAAACGGAAAATTAATTAGAAAGGGATTTATCGCAAAGCCGGGATGGCTTTTACTGTCGGCAGATTACTCGCAAATAGAACTTCGTCTGCTTGCTCATTTTTCTAAAGATAGGGTGATGGTGGATGCCTTCTTAAAGGATCTGGATATCCATTCACAGACAGCCTCGGAAGTTACCGGCGTAGATCTTGATAAAATTACTTCAGCGGAAAGATCAATCGCTAAAACCGTTAATTTTGGCTTGATGTATGGGCAGTCATCCTTTGGCCTGGCCCAAACCCTTGGTATCTCCAGAAATGAGGCGAAAGATTATATCACCAAGTATTTTGAAAAATTCTCCAGAGTTAAATCTTTTTTAGATGAATTAAAAGAGATTGCCACCCAAAAAGGCTTTTCCGAAACACTTTATGGAAGAAAACGATTTATTCCTGAACTGAATAATCAAAATAGAATGATCAAATCCATGGGAGAAAGATTGGCAGTGAATTCTCCAATCCAAGGAACCGCCGCCGATATAATCAAGGTAGCGATGATTAACCTAGATAAGAAGCTGACTGTCCAAAATCTTAAATCCAGAATGCTTCTTCAAGTTCATGACGAGTTAATATTTGAAGTACCTGAAGATGAATTAGAGCTGATGAAGCGAATTTTAAAAGAAGAGATGGAAGGGGTTGTAAAACTTGATGTTCCCTTGAAAGTTGATATGGGAATTGGGGTTAATTGGTTTGATATCAAGTAAAAGTGCACTTGCGTAAAATTCCGATATTTTATCAGATGCATTTACAAAATAGCGATTTTGAGGCCCGTGAATTTAGAACAAGGTTTTTGTCTTTTACGGAACTGGCGCCGATTTTAAAGTGCTAGAAAGTTAATTTATAATTATACCTCTTTGGGTATAATATTGACTTGTAAAACGATGTGCGTTATTATATCAATATGGATATAATAATCAAGCCTCGAAAAGTGTTAAAAAAAGCTGTATTTTTACCTTATATTTCAATTTTAGTTAAAGAGCAGAGAATTAAACTAGGGTTGTCCCAAGACCAGCTTGCAAAAAAAATTGGAATAGGTCTTAAAACTTTAAGAAAGATCGAACAAGGAGATTTAAATCTTAATTTTCACAAAGTGAATTTTCTATTAAATTTTTTCGGCATGGAGCTTCAGCCTGTCGAGCTGTTAACATCTCCAAAAATCAAAAGTAAAAAAAAGCTAAAAAAAAATGATATTCTTAAAATTCTAAAGAATATCTATCCGATCTTAAAATTAAAATATGGCATTAATGAACTTGCTCTTTTTGGTAGCTATGCAAAAGGAAATGCAACTTCTGAATCTGATATTGATATATTGATAAATAGCGATTCAACATTAAGCCTTGAAGTCGAGGGAGAGATACAACTCATTTTTGAAAATATTTTCCCGGGGACCAGGGTTGACTTGACTTTAAAAAATAATCTTCATAATGCTTTCAGAAAAGAAATCAAGGAGTCAAAAATTAATGTCACCGAAAGATTATAAAACGGCGCAAATTTATCTAGAGAGAATTATTGAGCATATTAATAAAATTAGAAAATATAAAAAAGGGCTGTCTCTAAAAAAGTTTAAAGAGCAAGATCAGGAGTATGACGCAATTTGCATGCAACTTTCACAGATTGGTGAAAATGTTTCAAAAATAGAAATCTCTATGGATAAAATAATTGAAAAATTTCCAAGCGCAGTTAATTGGAAGGCTCTTAAGGGACTAAGAAATAAAATAGATCATGATTATACCTGGCTTGAGACAGATAAAATATGGGTCATGCTTGAAAATGATTTTGATGATCTAGAAAGTGGTGTCAAAAATATTTTAAAAAAGAGGTATGGATTAAAGAAGTGATGCTTTCGAATTTGAAAATTACATAAGAAATTCTAGAAAAGTTTTCGCCAGAAGTAATTATTATTTATACGTTTTTTGTATAACCTTTGTCACGAGATAAATAGGCAAGAAAATCATGATTGACTTAATATCGAAAATTGATGTAACATCAAGAATGGGTCCGGGGCAGGTAAGAAAAATTTTGTCTGAAATATTTAACTATAATCCGAATTTAATTTCATTTACGAAGCACGCAAGAACTCAAATGCGTGAACGTAATCTTAAAACGGAGGATGTGTTAAATGTTTTAAAAGTCGGAATTATTTTGAATTTTGCAGAATTTGAAAAAGGAAGTTTTAAGTATCGTGTGTAAACAAAAAAAATTTCAGTAGTGGTTGCCTTTAAAAAACCGAATCATGTAGTTGTTGTGACAGCTTGGCGAGATTAAGAGGATGATTCTATGAATAAATGTATGATATGTGGCTCAAAATTGAAGGAAGTTCAAGATCCATTATACCATTATACTGAGTGTGGATTATCGAAAGTGTTTTTAAAAGGTATAGTGATTCATGAATGCACGAATCAAGAATGCAAGGATGAGGAGGTAACAATCCCTAATATAGAAGAACTTCATCAGTTGTTGGCAGAAAAAATTGCATCTCAAGCGAATAAAATTTCATCAGAAGAAATTCGTTTTTTGAGAACACATCTTGGTTTTTCTGGGATTGATTTTGCAAAAAGCATAGGTGTGTCCCCAGAAACAGTTTCTAGATGGGAGAAAGGGACCGTTAATATGAAAGAAGCCTCTGAAAGGTTTCTTAGAGTTTTAATATTGACAAAATTTGGGCCATTTAGAAATTATGAAGATCTTAAAGTATTTGCAACCAAGGCTCGCAAGTCAGTATCAAAACATTTTTATAAGATGGATCATTCTCATTGGAGAGTTGATAGGGCGGCTTAAATTTTTTTCTTTCTCCCAACAAAAACACAATGCTCGCCAGCTCCCAGAGCTGAAGGTTCAGTTGCAGTTCTAATAATTATCTGAAGTAGGTTTTTCCAAGTAGTTTCATTATTGACTAGCGCATTGATTTTATCTCCTTGGAAAGCGGCAATTCCCTCGCATGAAAAAGATTCAACTAGTTCGATATTTAATTCTTTATATAGGTTAGGCATATCAAAAGTGTTGGCAAAAGAGGCATCGGTAAATGCGTTTGGATTGTTGCTTTCATTGAGGTAAGTGCATGTATTGAGTATACGGTCTAATTCATGATTTTCGTTATTAATAGATTGTCTTGCTCCTTCAAGAGACCAGCGAAACATGTCGCGCACGGGGCAAAGTTTGGGGATAATCGAAGAAAATATATACCCACCAGGTCTGGTTACTCGGAGTGCTTCAAGTAGTGCTAATTTTCTGTCAGTATATTCAGTAAGATGATATAACGGCCCCATGAGCAAGGTTGAATCATATGTGTTTGATTTAATCTGGGCAAGATTAGTTGCATTTCGTTCAAAAATATTTTCAAGTAATTGAGATAAATTTCGCTTATCAATTTCAGATTTAGCTTTGTCCAGAAGTTGGGGACTTAAATCTACTAAGCATACGCAGTGATTATTTTCCAGCAGGTCAATAGTATAACGACCAGGCCCACCGCCGATATCAATGATTCGACTATTGGGGGATGTGTATTTATAGATAAAATGCTTGGTTACTTCAAATTCAATTTTATGATAATAATCTTGATCTAATCTAATCCATTCATGTTCAACTTGATTGTCGTAATAATTTTTGACTCTATCTATACCCATATATTTCTCACAAGATAATTCGTTGCTACCAGCTATGATATGATAAATTCAAGTTTGGAGATAAGTCTATTTATTTTTAATTCAAGGAAATGTGTAAATGCTGGAGAGGGTCTGTTTTACTCAAAGTTGAGTAAAATGAATTAAGTCTAATTAAAAACAGCGTGGTGGGGATTATGAATAAAATAAAAAATCCATTTATTGATGATTCAATAGTGGAGGGTGATGATTACTGTCCTCGGAAAAATTTGGAAGAAAGAGTGTTGAATAAACTGGAGAGTGGTCATAATTTGACATTGATCGGGGATCGAAGGATTGGTAAAACTTCAACGGCTCATTACGTTATTGATAATATGAAAGGTTTTTCTAAGGTGGATATTGATCTCTATCACATTATGGAAACATCAGATATCGCTGAGTCAATTATGGATGCTTGTAAAAAAGTTTTGGATAAAGTTTGGGATTCAAAAAAGGTGTTTGATTTTGCAGGCAGACTTTCACCTAAGCTCGATGTCACAGATGCGGGAGTTTCTTTTGGCCTTGATAGTTCCAAAAAAGAGTACAAAAAAACACTAAATGTGGCCTTTGAGTTTTTAAATGAAGTTGTAAAAAGAACGCATGGGAAAGTAATTGTTTTATTTGATGAATTTCAAGTGGTAAAAGATGTAAAAAATGGTGATGCTATACTCAAATATATGAGAGAAAAAATACAAAAAATGACAAGGGTTTCTTTTTTGTATGTAGGTAGTATCAGGCATGACATGGATCATATATTTAGAGATCAAAGTTCTCCTTTTTTTAAACAGGCAGAGATTGTATATTTTGAACATATCGGAGCAGATATTTTTTTTGAATTTGTTGATAAACGTTTTCAAAAAAAGAAAATAACTATTAAGCGGGAAGTATATGATTATCTTTACCGGATTTGCTACGGTGTTACCGGGGATATGCAAACCTTTTGCCGAGTGGCCTTTGAAAGCCTTCCAGAAAAAAGCAATCTTGATTTTGAAGAATTATTTTATGTTTTAGAAATTATTTATAAGAATGAGCAAAAATATTTTAAAGGTATTCTTGACGGTAAGGAGCTTACCAGGATTCAAAAGAATTTATTAATACAACTTGCTCAAAATATGGAACAGGTGGATGTGAAATATTTTGGAAAATATTTTCAGCAAATCATTGGAGTGAAAAGTCCTGGCGCAATAACAAATGCATTGATTGCTTTGGAAAAAAAACAGTTTATTTACAAATCCGATGAACGGTATTGTTACTCAAATCCCTTTTTTAAAGAATGGGTGCTTGATTATAGATTGGTTATTTGAGCTACAGCGGGAACAATGGAAGCAGGCTCGGCCATTACTGGCACTCGACTTGATTTTGGTTATCGACAAAGAGTGATTAGTGGAAGATAAAATTACGATTTTTTTTAAAATAATGCCCGACGCAATGATTTGCCAGATCTTCCCCTATTGTCGGTGGCAAAATTCTACTATTTTTACTAAAAAACGGTAGAAATTTTCTACCGTTTTATCTTGAATATTGTAATGACTTTATTCCAAAGATTTTTTCAAATAAAAGCAAACCAGCTCATCTTCCTTGATATTTTTATGCAACCTCCATTCAATAGGATCAAGCGAAATAAATTCAATCCACTCGTTTTGTGTAACAATTAAATATTGAAAAATATTTTTATTGCGCTCTGGTGCATAATTAGAGAGAGCATGATTTTCATCAACATCTTTTATGAATGAAGTATTCCATAACTTATATGTTGAACTTGTTTTTTCGTTTTTTTCTCTGGGCACTTTCCTGTCTACATATTTACCAATACAGGTATAAGCATATGCTTCATCGGTGATTCGTAAAGGACAAAAAGATGATACTGTAATGACGTATATGTCGTCTGGACTATCACTATTGAGTTTGAAAAAAAAATGGACGTCGTTTAATATTCGAAGTTCTGCCAAAAGCCAAAGTTGATCACTATGCATAACCGGTGTATTCCAATCTTCAACGTAAACTTCATTTCCATACGCCGATTCAACTTTCATTTATACCTCACCTTGATCCTTATTTTTGGATCTAATGTTATATCATTATCTGATGGCTGCACTTCAAGGGTTGGAGGTTTTTCAGCTTTTTTAGGACGTTTTACTATTTTTTTTCCACTTGGTAATGTTTTATATTCTATCCCATTCGAAGCAATTGAAATGTTCCCTGGAAATTTATCAAAATCTTGTTGCAGCTCCTTATCCCCGCCAACTTTTTCATACTCTCTAACTTTATTTTTTGGACGAGTTGATGTTTCCTTGGTTTTCCCATTTATTATTCCAGCTTCTTTGAGCGGTTTTTCTAGCTCATCATGCTCTTTTTGAAGAGCACTGAATCCCCTTTTAAATTGGTCTTTGATTTGTTGATCATTCAAGTCTTTTAAAAGATTGTAGAGATTAAAAAATGAATCCCAATCAATAGTTGTGGCGGTCAAGATTGCTGCTAAAATCATTGTCGCCGATATAGGGTTTTCTACCAAGGCTGGTAATACCAAGATGCCAGCAAATCCATACATTGGGGAAAATGTCAGCGGTTGCACAGGGTCTGAGTTGGGATTTGCAATCAATGCTCCTATGTCGACCGCTACTTTATTATCATTTATTGAATTTACTTCACGCTTCTGCCCTTCCGTTCCACCACTAGGTAAAATTCTAATCTGCACAAAGCCGATATCTTGAAAATGTCCATCGGTGATAAATCTGGCATAAACATTTTTAGAAATTTGGGACCATGAAGTATTTGAAATTTCATTTTTATTAAAATTTGTAGGTATGTTTATTAATTCACTCAATCTTGAATAATCATGACCGACTTCATGAAGACGCTTTTTAAATTTTTGTATTTCATTAATTTTTTGTCCAACTTCACCAAAAGCATCGAATAGATTTTCTGAGGCTTCGTAAAAGTTGGGAAGCAATCCATTAGAAGAATTTGAAACTTGATTCCATCTTTTTTCCAATATCTCAAGAAATGATTCTTTTAGTTGAGATTTAGTCTTTGGAATTATTTCATCAATTATTTTTTGACTAATTGGGGTCATTTCATCATAGCTTAACCCAGCCTGCAGACTCCATGAAACAATTTGAATATCTTGGACACTGAATTTAGGAGGTGCTCGAAGATTTAGCTCTCGAACCACCCCGGCCCTTGTACCTTCTAGTGTACTCAAAGAATAAATATGACCGCTTGGACTAGTTCCACCTTGCTTCATACAATAAGTTATCACGGGAATAACATAATCGCCGGGTGAGAAAAGTAAATTCCCCTTGGGATCATATGAAAGGCTACCTCTGATAACTTTTTTAAAATCAAAAGAGGGGCCATGAAGTTTTTGGATTAAAGGATAGGAACTTCGTTTAGCCGGCGCAATTGGAGCAGCTTCATTAAAAACAGCTTCGATTTGTGGCCTCAAGGATTTTATCAATAATTGAACTGCTTCATCCTTAATATCTTGATTACTTATGGGATATTGCGAGCAGGAACTCAGGAGTTGGATAAAAAATAGAAAGTAAATTTTAAAAAAAGATTGAACCGATTTGAAGGTATGCCTCTAGGGTTGTTGTTAATTATAATTTAGTCTAACTTTAATTTTATGACAAGTTGGATTTTATTATTATTTATTGCGAATTCACAAAACCACTTGATATTTTACCCATCTCTGTGTGAAAGTGTTTGACTGATATTTGAATTGTAGAAACTTTAAGCTGGACTCAATATGAAAACAATCAGAAAATTTAAAGAAAATGACCTTGAGCTTCTTATGAGTTTTAAAAATGATAACACTGAAAAAAAACTGTGGACGCTTGAGCGGGTCAAGCGAGAGTTAATGGATTTTGGTCGAGGGTATGGTGAGAATGTTTTAATCGAAGAAGATAATGGTGCAATATCGGCGTTTGCAGGTTTTGTGAAAACTACACCGGAAAAAGGTGAATTTTTTATTTCACCTTTTGTTCTTAAGTCATCAAAAAATTGTTTGCTTATGGAACGATTGATAAAAATTGCCAAAGAAAATAATGCGAAATGGATTCGGTCATCAGTGTTTTGTGAAGAGGCAGAAAAAAAGAAAATTTTTTGTGATTACCAGTTTTATAATGCTTTTGAGTTTATAACTCTTCAATGTGATCTTGGAGAAATAAAATTAAATGACGTGACCTCATCAATTGTGTTAATAAAAATTCCAAGAGAAAAGCTTGATCCTGAAAAATTTGCTGAATTAAATAATAGTGCATTTAAAAATGTGCAAAATGCTGCAATCATAAATAAACAACAAGCGAATGATACTTTCAACTCTTTTTACCGCTACGGAGAATTAAGTCAGATATGGAGTGATGAATTTGGTACTTATGTGGGTTTTGTGGAAGTTACTTCCGATGGATATATTGAGGCGATTGCAACCAATCCAAAATTTCAAAAAAGAGGTGTTGGGAAATTTATGCTAAGTGAGCTCTTGAAAGTTGCCAAAGGTGAATCATTTACAAATATCAAATCCATTATATCCAGCGAAAATACTTCATCGCTTGCTCTCCACCGTTCTTTGGGGTTTAGAGAAATAGAAAGAAGAGAGGTTATGCAGCTGGATTTGGAGTAAAAAAATAATGATAGAAAATATACTTAGAAAATATGGATGGCTTGGTGATTTAAGATCTGCAATTAAAAAAATCAGTAAGCTTGAAAGGTTAGATAACAAAGATTTAAAAATTCAAAAAGAATTTTTGAAAAGATTTTATTATGGCGACAGGTTTAGCCAAATAAAAATTAAAGATCAATTTGTTGCAGATGTTATAAGTGCATATCAGTCTTATTGGTGCCAAATGTTGTTAAAGAAATTGATACTAAATGAAGGTGAAAACTATCTTTATCAAAAACTCTGTGAAGTTTTTGATAAACATAAAATCAATTATAAAAATTGTAGAAATCTTGATCAACTTGAGAAATCATTAGGACATCAATTTGATAAAAAAGGTGTGTATTATATTTTAGGTTCTGTGTTGCCATATAGGGAGCTGGAAATATGGAAAAAACAAACGAGTAAGATATATAATGTAAAACTGCCGAATAAAAATAGAAAAGTAAAAGTAGTTTTTTTACATGACTTTATTATTCGAGGATGGGCCGATTACGCTACTGTCGGAGTAAGCTATCCATCTGGATGGGCAAAGAAGGATGCTCTTTTTTGTATTAAAGATGCCTATAACCAAAGATCTGAGAAATTTAAGTGTAGCTATTTGGTGCATGAGACTCAACACTTTGATGATTATAAACATTTTCCCAAACTTGAGCAGATTGATTTAGAGTACCGGGCGAAATTGGCCGAATTGATTATGTCAAAAAAAAGAACATATGAGCTTTTGGACAAGTTTATAGTAACGATGAATAATAATCCCTCCTCTCCTCATGCTTATGCGGAGTATTGCCTTTTAAGAGATTTATCTTTTGGATTGTCTAATAAAAAGATGGTTAGGCGTTTGATCGAATGGAAAAAAATTTCTGCTGTAGCAATACGAAATGCATGTTTCAATATTCTCAGCCTTCATACCAAAAATTTAAATATTAAGGGGGCAAGAAGGGTAAGGGGAATACTTTGAAATTTTCTGGATCATAACTCTAGTTTTTTTTGATATAAGTGTGACGTTTTAGTCGGGTAAAACCCTGTGGAAGGATTAAGCAAATTTCTTTCGATGCATTTAATTATCTGAAAATACGGCAAAAGTAAGAAAATACTCCAGTTTTTATTACGTTTTTATAAAGAGTTACCGATAAACCGTAATGAAGTTTGTTAGAGAAATGGGTTCTTAATATCGGTGATGCATTTTAGGCATATTAAAGTGTGAAGTTATGGCGAAAAAGTTAAATCAATTTTGTTATTTATTAATACTTGTGATGCTTGGATTAAATAATCTGGAGATTTATGGAAAAGAGCGAGCTAAGCAAGAGGAATGTTTTTGGACAGAAGATATTGTGGTGTCGAAGGATTGTCGTACCGTAGCACCGCTTGTAAATCTGGATAATAATGACCAAGAAATTGCAGATAAGCTTTCAGATGAAAAATGTGCAAATTTGTCTATATCTGATCTTGAAGAAGCGTGTAAGTGTGTTGAAAAAAATATTGATATTTCGAATGAAGGTGCAATATCTATTGAGCTTTCACGGATAGGGTTAATCGAACGAGATGTGAGTCGCAGGATTGAACTTAAGGAAAATTTAGAAAAAATTATTACCAGGGAATATTTGTTTTCTGCTAATGCTAAAATGGCTTCGTGTGATATTAGTAAACGTTTTAAAGCAATAATGAAATCTATTGCGCCAGTTAGGAAGGCTTACAGCAAGCAGAAGTATCAAAACAAAGAAAAAGATGAGTTTTGCTCTCCTGGGTATAATCCGGTTCAAGAAATTAATTTATTTAAGAATTTACAAAGTGGAGGAATTCCTTCGTTGGATTTTGATGAATCGATTGGAGCTGGGCTTGATTTGGTTATAAATGTAATTAGAGAAGCCAGCGAAGACAATTGGAATAATTGGAATAAGGAGGAAATAATTCCAAATTTATTATCTCAGGTGAGAACGGCAGTTGGAGAGTATCTTGAATCTAATGATGAGCAATTTGCTAAAAAAATTATCATAAATGAATGTTCTAAGAAAGCGTTGGAAGCTGCGGGGGGAGATAAAACCAAACAGGGTTCGGATTTATGTAGGGTTTTAAAAAAACTTAGCTCATTTTCACAGCCACAAAAAAAGAGTTTGAAGATAGCACTCGGAATTTTTACCGAAAATAACGAAGCTATTGAGGAAGCGGTTGGGGAATTTACAAAAAAAATAATGGATGGAGATCTTAATAAAATAAAACAGGAACAATTTATAAATATCAGAAACAGTCTGGACAAGTATCATGGTATTTCCTGCGATAACATACTGGGGGATAAGAGTCAACGTTCAGATATTGATACAATTAAAAAATATTGTTCTGAATCAAGTGATCCAATAGCGCAAATGGCAAATCTGACGAAAAAAGATTTAGTTGTCGAAAATTGGAAAAATTTGGTAACTGAATACGAAGCTAAGCAGAACCAACTTGGAAATGTACGTAAAACTTTGGAGTATGCTGTATATCAATATTGCGGTAGCATCCGCTCGACCCTTAAGCGTCTCAGGAATACGCAAAACCATGAAGCAAATAAAGACGCAAAGAAAAAAGATAGAGCGCCATGGATCAATGAATTTATGAAATCCAATAATATTCCTGAAGCGTGCCTGACAACAAAAAATGATATTAAGCAAAATAAAGCCTCTGCATCTGCACCTCAAACTTTGATTACGGATAAGGAAATATTCTTGAGAAGTACAGAAAAACCAAATTTATTCTCAGACAAGCCTGCAGTCAGGAAGGCGGCAGCAGGCAAGACTACAGTCCCCCCTCAATCTGTTAAGGGTGACAATAATAATGGAGGCGCTTCAAATATTGCTAGTGATACACCTCCATCAATAATAGGAGAAAATCTTGCTCGGGATGTTGATTTTCCTCCTCCGGTTGAGAATAATTCCCCCCAGAGCGGGTACTCATCGGTTGATGACATGACAGTGCCTAATTTGCCACTACCTTCGATGATAGCTAGAAAAGAAGGTAAAGAGAATTTTGATGATATCGTAAATAGCGTATTTAATAAAACTGACGATCTTGATTTTTTAAAGAATCTTTTTGACAAATATATGGAGAAAAAACAGGCTGATCAAGTTAATGATAAAACCCCTGTTAATAAAACGCCTGATGAAACATCTGATGAAGCAAACAAAAAGGACAAGGAAGTTATAGAAGCACTTAAAAAACGGATTGCGGCTTTGGAAAATGGTAATAAAAAACCATCTCTCCCTACATCTAAATTTAAATCTCAAAAAAATCCAGTTAGCATTAGTACGGAATGGTCACAGAATCGTGGCGGACGTAATTTGGCAAAACAACCATCAGTTTCTCCCAGAGATACGAAGAGATCCAAAGAAGGAGGTCCAGGTCTAGCTCCAGCTCCATTTTTAACAGGAGGTTTTAATAATTCTAAATCCTCAAGTGTTCAAAATCAGGATACTCTTCGCATACCATCTAAAAATCCACGATCTTTAAAAAAAATTTTGGATAAATTTGGTGCTAAAATAGTAAGTACAAGTGATGAGTCTATCGAAGTTCAATTGGAGGATTGCAACCCACCTGAATTGACTATAATTGCGGTGGAAAAAGAGTCCGAAGATGAGAAGTGTATATTTGTGAAGGAGCTTGGACATGTTTCACAGAGCCAGTATCTGCATATGATTAATCTGGGTATTGAGAGTACAAAAGATGAAGTAACGAAAGTAGAAGTACCAAAAGAGATGGGGATTACTGCAGAAGAGGGCAGAAGAAAATATCGACTATCAGAGTTGGAAAAATTCCTTAAGGACAAATAATCCATATTATGTGCTCATTAGGTTGTGAATTTAATTGATAAAAATATTGGTTTGTGTTAGATAAAATCGAAAAACTGATTATCATGCAAAAAAATAAATGGGATTCAACCTTGCTTGCTAACAATATTATGATTCTTGGAGCATCAGGCTGGATTTCTCATTATTTAATTGATTCAATAAACGCTCTTCATCCTGAACAACAAATTTGTGGTGTTTATCGTAGTAATAAACCAAAACAAAATATTAAGACTGAGAAGATAAATAATAGTGAGTATTCTAAAATTTTTCATCTGATAAGTGAAATTCGTCCACATATGGTGATCAATTTTACCAGAGGTGAAACCGATACAGATTTTAATTTGCATTTGGAGTTAGTTAAATATTTATCACAGAAGGGAATTTATTATGTATATTCGTCGTCTTCAAACGCTACAGATGCAATATGGGATAACCCGTATACAGAATTATCCGTTGGTAATGGGAAAAGCGATTACGGAAAATTTAAGGCCAAATGTGAAAAAGCCTTGATTGATTATTCTAATAATTATGTTGCTTTTAGGTTTGCTGCAACCCATGGCTATGCCCCCAATAGAATTTCTAGAACAGAGCTTTTTTTACAAAAACTTTATGCAGAAGAAGTTGTACCAGTCAATCTTGGTATTTTTCAAAATAGGACATATATATCAGATTTGACAAATATGATGGCTGCTTTGATTATTAAAAGGGCCCAAGGAATTATTCATCTAGGTTCCATTGATCAGAGCGAAGAGTTCGAATTTCTAAGTAAACTTGCTTCGTTATTTGGATATATTGATCAGGTATTTCCTGTTGAGAGAGAAGAAAATGCATACGTTTCAACTCTTCCTTTGAAAATGTTTGATTATTTGGATAGTTCATACAAATTTCAAGAACAAGATACGTTTGATAAGTTGATACGTGTACCAGAGTTTCAAAAATACAAAAAAAGAATATGAAAAAAATCTTGATTATAGGTATCTGTGGAGCTGGAAAAACAACGCTCGCGAAATCGTTAGCAGAAAAATTAAATCTGCCATTGATCCATCTTGATAAACATTTTTGGAAAAGTGGATGGGTTGAAAGTTCAAAGCAAGAGTGGCGAGAAAAAGTTGAAGAGCTGTGTAAACAAGATAGCTGGATTATGGATGGAAATTTCGGAGGTACTTTTGATATAAGATTCCCAGCGGCCGATGCGATTATCTTCCTTGATTATTCAAGAAGTTTGGCGATATATCGAACAATTAAAAGAATCATTAAATATAAAGGACGGGTTAGACCTGATTTGGCGAAAGGGTGTCCTGAGCGGTTTGATTGGTCGTTTCTAAAATTTATTTGGAACTTTCATAAAAATCATCGACATATTATTGAAAATTCTCTAGATAAGTATGCTGTAAACAAAAAGATATATCGATTTAAAAATCCCGCAGAGTTAGGAAGTTTTATATATTTGGAAAATTTATGATTGAAATCGAAAACGAATACCAAAGATTAAAATCGACGACACACTTGCAGTGGGATAAATCATCAGAAGAAGGAGCCGACGTAGGGCCTCCTTATGATCAAAATCTTTTCGGTATTACATGTGGAGCAAAATTTAATCCAGTTGGTGAGTTGCATTTATTTTTGGAAAATTTGCGTTTGAGAACATCGAATAATCCTAGTTTGGATATAACTACAAATGATCATCTACACTTTACTTTTTTAGCATTGTCTCCTTTAACCTATAAGAATAAAAAAGAACTTCCAAGAGAGGTTGATGAATTAAAAAGAATTTCCAAGAAAGTGATAAATCGGGAGATGTTTTCTTTAACACAACTTAGATTAGTACCTTTAAAAAATACAATTCTTTTGGCAGGAATTCCAACTGATGATAGTTTTAAGCTTAGAAATACTTATGTTCGCGAATTATTAAATTCAAGTTGGGCAGCTTATTTACAAGAGCGTTATATCGGTCATGAAATTCCTCCGAAAATTTGGCATACTACACTGGTAAGGACCAGAAATGAGTTATTACCTGTAGAAGTTCGAGAGTTGTATTTAGAAAATTTGGACAAATATTTTGGCAATTTAAATTTCGAGAAGATCGAATTAATTGCTGCTAATTATAATTGGAGTAAGATTATTCAATTGTAATTGATAAAACCAAGGGGATCGCTATAATGCAAGATTTACAAAGGATAGTCATCATTGGCTCAAGTTCAAGTGGAAAAACAACCCTTGGGACTTTGCTTTCAAAAAAATTATCAATAGAACATAAAGAATTAGATTATTTTTTTTGGAAACCAAACTGGCAAGAATCAGATCTAGAAGAATTTCGGGAGCGGGTTGATATATTTACCCAAAAAGAAAGATGGATTGTAGATGGCAATTTTACACAAGTGAGAGATTTGACCTGGAAGAGAGCGACCAGTATCATTTGGTTGGATTTTTCACTGCCTATTATCCTAAAACGATTTTTTATTAGAGCAATAACAAGATCATTAAGTGGTAAAGTTTTATGGCATGGGAATGTAGAGACTTTTAAAAATAATTTGTTTTCTAGAAATTCATTGTTGATTTGGATTTTAAAAACATTTTATAAGAATAAAAAAAAATTTTTAACATATAAAGATTCTGATGAATTCTCTCATCTCCGGTTTTATCACTTCAAGCACCCTAGGGAATTAAAAGATTTTTTGAATTTAATTGATCAAAGGAAATAATGTGTGTCAGATAAGAAACTCGGCGAAGGCCGTTATAATTAACAATGGTCGAATTCTTCTTATCAAAAATAAAACTGATTCTGATTTGTGGTATTTGCTTCCAGGTGGCGGTCAGCATGCGAAAGAGAATTTGCATGATACTTTAAAGCGAGAAGTTATTGAAGAATGTGGAATCAATGTGAATATTGAGAAATTATTTTTAATTAGAGAATATATTGGTAAAAATCATGAATTTGGCCAAGAGGATAAGGATGTTCATGGAGTTGAATTCATGTTTCTTTGTGATACAAATTCAGCCATCATAAATCCAACGCTTCCTGATAGAAATCAGATTTCAGCAGACTGGATAGATTTGAAAACAATTAATGAAACCAATCTTTACCCGAAATTTTTAAAGAAAATTCTGTTTAACTATCATTTTGAAAATAAATCTCCAGAAAACGTATATGTAGGAGATATTAATTAATTCAGACAATCTTCTTTTGGTACACGTGTTGAGTTTTGGTTGAAAGAAAACCCAGAGAAGGATAAAATAAATTGCTTTCGATACGTTTAATATTGCTACGAACGAAGATCACTTCAGCACTTTGTGAAGTTGCCCACTTTGTTGCAGATTGTACTAGAATGCTTCCAACGCCTTTGCGACGAGCGTTTTCGGCAACAATAAGTCCGATAATTTCCGCACTTAACCCTAATTCCAAGATGGGGGTGACTTGAATTTGAATCCAACCTACAATTGAATTATTTTCATCTTCAGCAACGTAAACGACACAGTCTTCTCGTTTCAGAATCTTATCAAGACGGTTACTAATTTCTAAAATATTGCATGAATAACCAAGCTCTGAAGTGAGTTTAGTAATTGCGGTGCAGTCTATATTTGTGGCCTTATGTGTTTTTAAATTTAATTTATTCATAAGGAATTTTCAGCTGGAAACATTAATATTATCACAAAGAATAGAAGGCATCTTGATTCCTGCATAAGGATGATCCTTGTTTTCAAGAGCGATAACATTAGAGAGAGTCTCGAAAATATTACCAGCGATCATTGCCTGCTTGGCCCGTCCAATGATTTTTCCATCTTCAACATACAGTGCGGGAGCAGAGCCGACGGAATAATCTCCATTGGGAATATTACCACTATGGGCGCCCACAGGAGATAGTAATATAATACCTCTATCGATCATTGAAATTAGTTCATTGAAGGTTTTACCTCCTGCTTGAATTCTAATGTGGCTAAGCTTAGGATATGGCCGATTGGTTATGGGGTTATTATCCCAATCACCTTTTCTAAATCCATGTCCGGTTGGTTGCATATTATTTTTTTGAGCATAGTTAAGATCATTAAAGAAATTTTTAAAAACACCGTTTTTAACCAGCGGAAGTATTTCTTTTTTTACCCCCTCGTGGTCAAAGGCCATTTTGTATAAGCAATCATCATTGATTGAATCATCAAGAATAGTGATCTTGTCTGAAAAGATTTTTTGGTTTAATTTATCGGCAATTGGAGTTGTTTTTTCGTATAAACTCTTTCCATTAAAAACACGGTTAAATCTATTGGAAAAGATAGCAGCAGAATGAGGAGAAAATAAAACTTTCATTTTTCCTTCTTGGACTGAAACAAAATTCTTCGAGGTATTATAAAGATTGACCGTCTCTTTGATGTCATGATCTGAGGGAATATTGAAATAATTCCCAATATTGATTTTTCTGACTGCTGATCCACCTCCAGGATAAGTCAGAACCATGTATGATAAAAAGTGTGAGTTGGATTGGTTCAAATCTGTGTTCGCTGTATTAATAAGACGATTACTGTCCATGCTTTTTGTTACACCTACAATAACTTCAGCATCGGTCATTTGTTTAATTTTTGTATAGAGTTTTTTACTCTCTTCCACCATTAAAGTATTTGAAGTCTCATCTAGCTCTTTATTGGAGAAATTTGTTTTTTCGATTTTTGCAGTATGGGGAAAATCAAATGTTGCATTAATATTTCCTTGCAAGGATGCCAAGGCGTTATCGATTAATTGTCGTGGGTCAGAAATATGTGAACTATACGCAAAACCTAGTTTTCCATTTCTTATTACTCTAATGGAGTAGCCTTTTTTATTTTGAGTCGTAATTTCATCCACTTTACCATGTACAATTGAAGTATCATCTTCACTTTCATTGTATGAAAATACTTCAATCTGTTCACAACCTTTTTCTTTTCCGATTTTTAAAAGTCGTTCCATTACACACCTCCTACAATACAATTCTTAATTAAAACATGTGGTGCACCCATGCAAGACCTTGGGTTAATCTGTCCTTTGCCGCATCCTCCAGTTTTTCGAAATGCTAGATCATTGGCAATTGCTTTAATGTTATTTAAAGTCTCATAAAGATTTCCTGAGATGTTTATATCTCGAATCATATTTTCAATTTTCCCATTTTTTATTTTATATCCGTAGAGTGCGCCAAAGGTGAAGTTATCGCCACTGGTTTGCCCACCTTTGGGACCGATAATGTAAAGACCGTTATTTAATTCTTTAAGCATTTGATTAAAGCTATGTTTACCTGGTTCTATAATAATACAACCCATACGAATAATTGGGGCGTAACGATAATCTTCAGCAATGGAGTGACCGGTAATTGGTTCATTCATAAGATAGGCTGTTTTTCTGCTGTGTAGTCTTGCCTTGAGAATACCATCTTTAATGAGCTTGGTAGGTCTAACTGCCACACCTTCATCGTCATATTTATAAAAACCTAATTGACCATTTATCGTAGCATCATCTATAACATTCAAAATATCGCTGGCTATTTTATTTCCAATTTGCATTTTTTCAAGCATACCAGGTCTTTTTAAAATAATATCTGCTTCTGACAAATGGCCAAAGGCTTCATGAATGAACACTCCTGCTAAGCTAGGATCAACTATTATATCGTAAGTGCCACCTTGAAGAGGTTCGGCATTAAGCATATCAACAACAATTTGAGATTGTTCTTCAAAATATTGATCAAGGTTTCGCATACAGGAGAAACCAATGCTTCCACCTGTACCAACTCTTAGACCTTGTGTTAGATTGCCATCTTTACTGGTTAACATTCCTTTGAGTTGAATAGTATCAAGATTTTCTCGGATTTGAGTTCCTTCAGAATTTAAATAATATTTTTCTCTTTTTAATTCAGTATAATCGAGCGTTGCTGTTACGATCTTATTTTCTTTTCTGCAGATTTTAATGTAGTGATCCAAGAGGTCACATTTTTCTTTCATTGAAATATTTTGAGGATCTTCCTCCAAATGTGGAAAATACTCATCTTTAACAATGTCAGTAGGAGCAAGCTTTACGGTTTCAATTTCTTCTTTTGATAAAATTGTGACGTTTTCCATCACTTTAAAAACAGCACGATCAACCTCTTCAAAGTCAGTGAATGTAATACTAGAAAAAGCTCCATCTTTTAATACTCTAATAACATACCCATCTACGGAGTTTTTTCCAATCTGTTCATATATTTCGTTATTTTGTTTAATAATCGTTTCATGCTTTATTTCGTAACGAACATCAGCATAATCGCATTTAATTTTACCAAGGATGTTTTCCAAACGTTTAAACATGATGATTCCTTTGTGAAAGATATTTGAAACAAAAGTATATATAGGAAGTGACGTTTTAGTCTAGTTTAGAACAAAAATAAATTTTAAAAGGCCATATTACATATAGTTTTGATTTTGCGGTTATTGCCAACTATAATTAATAAAATTAAGGAAGAAAGAGGTATGAAATTTCATAGAATGGTTTTAAACAATAAACAGACAGAAGTAAAAAAAATATTTTGCAATGAAAATATTGTTGTTGAACAATATAATGAAAAATACCATCAGATTATTCCTCAAATTTATGCAAAGTCGTTTAATGAGTTGCCTTGGCCCAAAGACTGGGATCAATTTAATGGACGAATTTATGAAGGAATATTTGTAGCTATTGATAAAGCTACTAATCATTGTGTTGGTTTTATTGTTTCATATTTTCGAGATGGTTATGGATATATTAGTGTTGTGGCAGTTGTGCCTGAATACCGCAGACAAGGTATCGCAATGCTGCTTATAAATCAGGCTATCAGTTTCTTGAATGCAAAAGAAAAATTGGAAATTAAAATTGATGTTGAAACTAGTAATGAACAAGCAATAATACTTTATCAAAAAATTGGATTTCTTATTAAGGAAACCAAGGAAGACTGATCTATCAAAAACAAACAGGAGAAAACATGGCCCAAATAAAACCCAAGCAACACAAAATGAAAGATGGAAGAATATTTACTATTCGAAATGTAACGATAGATGACGCTCAAACGTTACTGGATTATTATAATTCCTTTGAATCAGATTTTGAATTTAGATTGTCAGAAAAAGATGAATTAAATCTTAATTTGGAAAAAGAGATTGATTTTGTAAAAAAGCTTTACGATGAAAAAGACTCTTTAGGAATTCTTGCGATATATGAAAGCCAAATAATTGGATTTTTGGATTTTCATAAAAAAACACTCAGACGTCTTTCCCATATTGGAAGTTTTGGAATTGGTGTTCATAAGTCATTTATAAATATAGGCATAGGGAGAGCTTTGATATCAACTTTAATAGATTGGGCAAAAGAAAATCCAGTTATTAAAAAAATCAGTTTGGGAGTACTTAGTGAAAATATTCCCGCAATTGCTCTTTATAAAAAAATGGGTTTTATTGAGGAAGGTCGTTTTATTAAAGAAATAAAGCTTTCAGATGAAAAATTCATTGATAATATTTTTATGTATTTGTGGGTTAAATAATGGGGAAAATTCTTAATTTGTTTTTTTCTCTTCAAACTCAAACTCAAATTCAATCTGGGGATTTCTTGTTTTAACTTCATCAAGTATTTTTTTTACGAGAGACATGGCATCATTTAAAGCTTTTTCTGACTCAGTTTTTGAGAGAAGTCCTGATATCTCGTAAGTCATTTCATTTCGTTTACGGCGCATGCGTTCGAATTGTCCAGTCAAGGCATGATATTCTTCACCTAAGATTTGAGTTGTTACTTCAACAACTGTTTTATGTTGAGCTCCATCATCGGGAACATATCCTTCCGTAAGTAACAAGGCACGCCCTGCTTTTAGCATGGCCATATAAGCCATGATGTAAGTGGCCCTATCGGATAAAAGACAAATTTTCTTTGCCTCAGATAAATCAATGATTGCTTCCTTTAAAAGGTTTTCAATTTGAATAAAACCTACTTTTTGTTTTTTCAGCTTTCCTTCATTTTCTAGCTTTTTGATCAATTTACTTTTCATTGAGTTCGCCCTTTAAAATGATCATTTTCCCTTTGAGTACTAAAGATAAAAAGCTGCCTTTTTTATCTTTTTCAGTTTCAAATTCTTTTTGATTGTAACAGGTAAAATTAATTTCTCGATTTAACTTTTCTTCAAGCTTCTTGATATTTAACAAAAATTTATCTTGAAGCAAGTCAGTCTTTACATTTTCAATAATAATCAGGTCAATATCAGAATCTGTTTTGCTGGTATTTTTAGCAAATGATCCATGGAGGATTGCAAGCTTAATATGCTTATACTTGGAAACCAAATCCCTGAGCGCTCCTTCTACACCTGAAGTTTTAAAAATAATCTCTTTGAGTGATGAAAACAGAGGATGGGATTTGTTCAACGTATAAAGTTTTAAATTACCACGCTTTTTGAAAGTGAAAAGTCCTTCGGCAGAACACCTTGTTAATTCCTTAGACAAATTACCAGCAGAAACGTCAATAAGTTCAGCCAGCTCACGTACATAATAGTGGTCATCGGGATGTGTGAAAACATAAGTCAAAAGTTTTTTTTGCAGAGAAGTTTTAAATATCAAATCCATGTAATTCCCAATGTTTTAAATATTAAAACGATCGTTTTATATTTTAAAACATATATTTATGTTTTGCACTAATTATTTTAGAATAATTCTTCACATAGTTACTTTACAAACCTCGAGAGCACTTCCAAAGCCAAAAATTCATTGATAATATATTTATGTATTTGTGGGTTAAATGAAACTTTGGTTTAGACCAAGAACATCACAAGAAGGTAATATTTGCAAAGGATAGTCATAATTGGTTCTAGTTCAAGCGGAAAAACAACATTGGGAGCGTTGCTTTCAAAAAAATTATTAATAGAACACAAAGAATTGGATTTCTTCTTTTGGAAATCAAATTGGCAAGAATCAGACTTTGAGGAATTTCGACAAAAAGTAGATGCCTTTACAAGGAATGATAAATGGATTGTTGATGGTAATTATCTTAAAGTAAAAGATTTAACATGGAAGAGGGCCACTGATATTATATGGCTGGATTACTCGCTTCCTATTATTTTAAAAAGATTTTTTATTAGATCGTTAACCAGGTCGCTGAAACGGGAAGTTTTATGGAATGGAAACGTTGAGACATTTAAAAATAATTTGTTTTCTACTGATTCATTATTGATATGGATTTTTAAGACATTTTTTAAAAATCGCAAGACATTTTTAGCCTTAAAAGAATCGGATGAGTTTTCAAATATTCGATTTCATCACTTTAAGCGTCCGAGTGAACTTAAAAATTTTTTAAATTTATCAACATGGAATGATGATTATGAACCATCTCGAAATTGACTCTGAGGTATCTGTATTTTTAAATAAAGTTACTCCAACCCTGCTTAGAGAGGCTGAAATTCATTCCATGATTATTAGCTTGGCCTTAAAATGTCGGGAACAAAAGAAAGAAGTGGCCTTACTTGCGCGCGGTATGAATTTTGACGGAACCCTTGCCGTTGCGGGCATTCAAACTGATATTGTACGACCTATGATTATATCGAATTCAAATTCTGAGAATGCTAAGAAATTTGCCAGAGCCTTATTGAAAAAAAATATTTATCTTCCTGGTGTTAACGGACCTCTTTTGGCAGTTGATGCCTTTTCCAAGGTTTGGGAAGAAGAGAAGAAGGTAAAACTTCAGTTGGGTCTCAATCTTCGTCTCTTTGAATTACGTAAAGTAATTATGCCGGCAAGAGTATCTGGATTGTGGCGAGAGGCGACGTTGAGAGATGAAGATCTTCTTTGTCAGTGGCTTGATGAGTTTGGTAGCGAAGCAGTTCCTCATGATCCCAAAACGGCAGGAGATATCCTCCATGAACATGTTCGAAAGATGATTGAAGGTAAAAAAATGTTTTTATGGGAGGACAAGGGCGAACGAGTTTGTTTGGTTGCCACTTCCAGGGAGACTGAAAAAGAAACTTGGATCGCTCCGGTTTATACACCAAAATGTTTTCGAGCGAGAGGATATGCAGGAGCACTTTTAGCAAACGTTAGTCAGTTGATCGTTGAGAGGGGAAAGATAGTTCTTCTGTTTACTGATCTTGCTAACCCAACTTCCAATAGTATTTATCCCAAAGTTGGATATCGAGCGCTTGCTGATTTCCGACATGTTTTGTTTGTTTCTTCCTACGAAACTGTTTGAATTATTTTATTTCATGCTTACTTTTTCCATACACTGGCATTGTCGTTAATCTCTTTAGCAATCTCGACTGGAATGTTTACAGTATCATAAATATTTTTTGCAAAGTTAAAGGAGGCTTTTTGGGGCATTATCAAAAATGATGGTGGTTCAAAAAACTGATTAGGGCTTATTGACCGGTTATTTAGGGCCTTTGAGATACCGACATAGACAATATTTTTTTTGAAGGCAAAGTAGATAGGTTTCTGTCCTACCTCCTCATAGAAACGAACCATTTTCTCCATCATTACAGGGGTTAGGATGGTCCGTGATTCAATTTGATCAGTGGATGTAACTTTGAAGATTTTTTCAAAGTCAGGATTTTCAAGTTTCACCAACTCACCGTGCTTGTCTGAGCTAATCAGGGATTGAAGTTTTTGCCCAAAGAGTTTCCCAAGCAAACGCTCAGCAAAGTCTGGATGGATGCAGGTGTAAAATTGCAGATATTTTTTATATTTAAAAACGAAAAATAATCCATCGAATATATTATGCCTGGTGCGATTTTTTCCATGACCAGAGTGGTAATAGGTATGAACTTCGCTCATTGTAAATTCAAAGTCCTCAATGGTCCCGGTGATTAAATCGTCCCCCTTGAAGTGTTCGTGATTTCGAAAAAGTCCACTTTCAAGGTAATCATTTTCCGAAATATGTTTTTCTGGAAAGTATTTAAAACTGGGGTTGATAACCTTGATGATTGGTTCGATTACATATCGCTTGTATTTTTTCACAAAGCTTTTATGCTTTTGATAAAGGCGGTAACCAAGATAAATAATATAGATGAAAAAGAATACATTGATTGCAATGGATGTAGAACTGGAAAGTCCCCATCTGATAAGCTCAACGGCGATTCTAAGCGGTGGTGGCAGACTATGGGGTGGACTTCCCGTATATAGCAAAGATTCAGAGGAAAAGATTCCAATAAGAATGTAAGGGCAAGCAAGCAGGCCAAGAGTCCTTATGACACCCAGATTGATCGACCACCCCTCTTTAAAAATGGTGATTAGAGATTTCTCAAGTTTTTCCATATAAAGAAGTTTGAATCTTTCGTAGGAGGATTGGATTTTACTTTCACTTTCCGGTGCGGGTTTTTTAAGGGGTAATTTTATTACCATAATTATCTCTTGAACATTTCTCCCACATTGATATTTTGTCGCTCAAAAGTATCAATTTGAAAAACTTCCTTGTGCCTATATCCCATAGATCTGGCAACTATGTTTGATGGGAACATCTCAATGGCATTATTATAGTCGGTGACGCAAGCATTGTAGGATCTTCGGGCGGCTGAAATCTGGGCCTCCACTTCTCCCAGCGAATTTTGAAGAACCGTAAAGTTTTCACTTGCTCGAAGAGTAGGATAATTTTCGACCGCAATCATTATGCTTTTAAGTGAGCTGGTGATTTCATTATCAAGTTTGACCAATTTGTCGGCAGGAAGATTGGGTTTCATAACCTGAGTTCGCAGTTCGGTGATTTTTTCTAAAAGGCCTTTTTCATGTTCCATGTAAGTTTTGACAGAAGAGATAAGGTTGGGAATTAAGTCGTATCGCATTTTTAATTGAACATCGATACCCGCAAAAGCGTTATTCACTTCATTTTTTTTACCGATCAGGCTGTTATAAATTATGAAGTACACAATGATTGGTAACAACATTAGTCCAATAATTATCCAAATACTTTCCATGCACTCCTCCCAAATCATTCTTAGTCAATTAATTTAGTTTGCTGATCGGTTGATGAAATTTTGGCCTTAGTGGATTGTAATTTTTAATCATGGGCATTATTGCTTATTGCTTTAGCAATTTCCACGGGCATCTGGAAAGCTATTGTGGATCGCTTTTGCGGAATTTTAACTAGCTGATGTCTGATTAAATTTAAATGATTACCCCTGTAAATTCAGCATGTTAACAAAACAGCAAATATCTTAAAAAGTTTTTTTATACGACTAACCTTGACAGTGTTCGTATTGCTATTAAGTTGTCTCCGCACTGATAAATAAATTTTTTCTTTAACAAAGAGCATTAATTATTACTAGATATGTAAGGAGGATCAAATGCAAATAAGACCGTTAGGTGACAGAGTACTAGTTAAAAGAACCGAAGAAGAAACCAAAACTGCTGGTGGAATTATTATTCCTGACAACAACAAAGAAAAACCTGCTAGAGGTGAAGTCGTAAGTGTTGGCCGTGGAAGAAGAAATGACGATGGCACTATTACGAAAGTTGATGTTCAAGAGGGTGACAAGATTATTTTTGGAAAATATTCTGGAAGCGAAGTGAAATTAAATGGAAAAGAATATTTGATCATGAAAGAAGATGACATCCTTGGAGTTATTCAATAACAAACAATTTTTTTTATATAAATTAATTAGGAGAATATTATGGCTAAAGAATTAAGATACAGTGAAGATGCTAGAGGTTTAATTTTAAACGGCGTAAACGCCCTTGCAAACGCAGTTAGAGTGACTTTAGGCCCCAAAGGTAGAAATGTAATTTTACAAAAATCTTACGGTGCTCCAAGTATTACAAAAGACGGTGTTACTGTTGCTAAAGAAATTGAACTTGAAAATAATTTTGAAAATATGGGCGCACAAATGGTTAAGGAAGTTGCTTCTAAGACCAATGATGATGCTGGTGACGGTACAACTACTGCTACAGTCTTGGCGCAAGCTATTTATAGGGAAGGCGTTAAATTGGTTTCTGCTGGACATAATCCAATGGAGCTTAAAAAGGGGATTGATCTTGCCGTAGAAAAAGTGGTTGAACATCTTAAAAAAATCAGTAAAGAAATTAAATCTGATGATGAGATCCGACAAGTTGGTACAATTTCTGCAAATAACGATATTGAAATTGGAAAACTTTTATCAGAAGCTATGAGCAAAGTTGGAAAAGATGGCGTTATAACTATTGAAGAATCAAAAACCGCCGAAACAGAACTTAATGTTGTGGAAGGCATGCAATTTGATCGTGGTTATTTATCACCTTATTTTGTAACTAATGCTGAAAAAATGGAAGTTCTTTTTGATAACGCAAATCTTCTTATTACAGATAAAAAAATCAGCAATATGAAAGAATTTCTTCCTATCTTGGAAAAATCAGTTCAAACTGGAAAACCTCTTGTGATTATCGCTGAAGACGTAGATGGCGAAGCACTTACCACGCTAGTTGTAAATAAGTTACGCGGGAGTTTAAATGTTTGTGCTGTTAAAGCTCCTGGCTTTGGTGATAGAAGAAAAGAAATGTTAAAAGATATCGCTGTTTTAACTGGAGCCACCGTTATCTCTGAAGAACTTGGCAGAACACTTGAATCTGCAGATCTAAGCGATCTTGGATCAGCCAAGAGAGTTACGATTGACAAAGAAAATACAACCGTTGTTGATGGTAAGGGTGATAAAAAAGAAGTTAATGCCAGAGTTGCTCAAATTAAGGCCCAAATTGAAGAAACTACTTCTGATTATGATAAAGAAAAACTTCAAGAAAGATTGGCTAAATTGGTGGGCGGTGTTGCGGTTATCAACGTTGGTGCTCCAACTGAAACCGAAATGAAAGAAAAGAAGTTTAGAGTAGAAGATGCTTTAAATGCTACCAGAGCAGCTGTTGAAGAAGGTATCGTTGCTGGTGGAGGCGCGGCTTTGGTTCATGCTTCTAAAAAAGTGCTTGATAATCTAAAAGCTGACACTTTAGAGCAAGAGTTTGGTATTAAGATTATTAAAAAAGCTTTGGAAGAGCCTATGAGACAAATTTCTAATAATGCAGGCGTTGAAGGTTCTGTTGTTATTAATGAAGTAAAATCTCAAAATAATATTAATTTTGGTTACAATGCTAGAGATGGCAGATATGAGGACCTTGTTGTTGCTGGAATTATTGATCCAACTAAAGTTGTAAGAAGTGCTCTGCAAAATGCTTCTTCAATTGCGGGTATGATGCTAACAACTGAAACGATGATTGCCGATCTTCCTAAAAAAGATGAACCACCAATGCACGGAGGTGGCGGCGGAATGGGTGGCGGAATGCCCATGATGTAAAATGTTGAAAATTTAGAAGTTTTTAATAGGAGGGGGAGACGTATTGTCTCTCCCTTTTTTTTTAAGTATGGATTTATTTCATACCTTGTTCATTTTTCAATAATCGCCATGATTTTAGATTATAACTAACCCAATTCTACGGGAGCATTTATGATGAAATCAACAATTCCACTTATTTTTTTTCTTCTATTTTCTTTTGCTTTAAAAGCTATTGATAGCGGAGAAGAATCGGCAACGGCCAAAAGAATTCCCTGGGGAGGATACTGGTGGCCTATGCAATATGGGGAAACCGCTCTCGGGTGGGAATCAAATACTGGAAGAGTTGTATGGACCGAAAAAGAAGCTATCAAATTTAACAAATGTCTGTGGTCTAAAACAGATGCTTGTAAAAAATTTATCAATTCGTCGTCAAGTGATCATGGCCGAAAACTTTCCCCGCTGATGAAATACGACCTTTTCGTAAAAAGAGTTATTGAAAAAGATCCCGAACTGGCCGAAAGTGGTGTCGATATGCAAACCTTTGCCACCCAAAAAGAATTGGATATTCATTACATTGGCAATAACACTAATCATCCGCTATATGAAAACGCCGGGTTTGCCGGAAAATGTATTGGATGGTCCCTCTCTACTTTTGATTACGATGAACCCACCAAAGAAAAAATCATTATGGATATAGTGTTTGAACCTGCCGATATCAAGGCTATTTTAGCAACCTTCTATTCCGGCTCTATTTTCTTTATTTCTGAGAAAGATTTTTTAGGAAATCAATTTTTAGATATACCTGGCGAAAATAGCGATAAATATTATAACGATGTTTTGCCTCACGATTTTATCAAAGGATTATATAAGACGATTAAAAAAGGTAAAATGCTGGAAGGCGATCTGGATCCTGGTCATGGTGTATGGAACTATCCAATCTATAAATATGATTTGTCCTGGAAAAATCAAAAAGAAAATTGGATATCGGTACAGGCAACTATCTGGTTTGCTGACGATGAGGTTGAGGTTGATGACGTTTTTTCCACCAAAAATGATCGAACAGATATTAAATCAAGAAATTATTCTTTTGACCTAAAAATGCCAGCTAATTGGAATGGCAAGGATCTCTCTCTTGCCGTAGATGGAAAGTGGTCGGGGGAAAGTGTAGATAATCATCCAGATACACTTCTTTTAAAGCTCGAAAGTGATTGGCGTGAAAACATAATTACTATTGGTACAGATGATCCTTCTTTTAATGGCTGGTTAGCGACAGTGAATGAATCCAGTGGTGAATTATTTTTTGATGAGCTCATTTATCAATATTATAAATAAAAAATCCACACTCTTAAGAAAAATCGATCTCAAAAGTGTGGACGTATTTTAAATTTATTACTGAAGAATGCTTCTTAATTCATCAAGCTTATCGAGTTTTTCCCAGGTAAAACCGTTGCTGGATACACGACCGAAATGTCCGTAAGCGGCGGTTCTTTGATAGATTGGTCGAAGTAGATCAAGTCTCTCAATAATGGCCTTGGGGCGCATGTCGAAAATTTCTCTTACAGCACTATTTATTTTCATAACATCAACTTTTTCGGTGCCGAAGGTCTCCACCATTAAAGATACTGGTTGGGCAACGCCAATCGCATAAGCAACTTGAACCAGTGCTCTACCTGCAAATCCGCCTGCTACAATGTGTTTAGCAATGTGTCTGGCAGCATATGCGGCAGAACGATCAACTTTGGATGGATCTTTACCTGAAAAAGCTCCTCCACCATGTCCACCGTGTCCACCGTAAGTATCTACAATTATTTTCCTACCAGTAAGTCCGCAATCCCCTTGAGGCCCACCGACTACAAATCTTCCGGTTGGGTTGACAAAAATTTTAGTATTTTTATCCATCATGTTTGCAGGGATTACTTTTTTAATAACAGATTCCCTGATAGATTCTTCAATATCTTTTAGTTTAAATTCTTCTGCATGTTGTGAAGAAATAACGACTGCATCAACTCTTGAGGGTTTTCCGTTTTCGTACTGTATGGATACCTGGCTTTTACCATCTGGTCGAAGGAGTGGTAGAAGACCATTTTTTCTAACTTCAGTAAGCTTCATGCATAGTTTATGTGAAAGATCGATTGAAAGAGGCATAAAGTTGTCTGATTCATTAATTGCATAACCAAACATCATTCCTTGGTCTCCGGCACCTTGTTCTTTAAATGTGCCAATTCCTTCACTGACTCCTTGAGAGATATCTGGAGACTGCTCATCTAGGGTCACCATCACCGCACATGAATTAGCATCAAAACCTTTTGCAGAATGATCGTAACCAATGTCCCGAATGGTTCTTCTGACTACTTTTTGAATATCAACATATGCTTTAGTGGTTACTTCACCAGCAACTACCACTAATCCGGTAGTACAAAGTGTTTCGCAGGCAACTCGGGATTTGGGGTCTTGTTCGAGCATAGCATCTAAAACACCGTCAGATACTTGGTCAGCAATTTTATCAGGATGGCCTTCAGTTACTGATTCCGAAGTGAAAATATAATCTTTTAACATAGACAACTCCTCTCTTTAAAAAGTTTAACTAAATAAATAATACACTAGCCGGGAGGAACTATACACTCATCTTTTCGTATGGGCAACTAGACTTTTATTTTTTTTTAAAATATTTAAACAGATGTGGAGAGCGATATTTGTAAAAACGTAATGTACCTACTTCCTTAACATAATTTTTGTTGTTTACTTCCAAGACATCAAAGGTGTTCTTGGTTTCATCTTGAAATCTATATAACAGCGTATAGAGGTTTTTTTGATATTTGCTTTTAATATCTGTGTCAGATGTTATTAATTTTCCGGGTCGCTCTGGAATGGGGTTATAATCCTGCCAAAGAGTGGTCATATCGATTCTGCCGAGCATTGATATGCGAGAAAAATATCGAAGTGCTTTAAATTGATTATCAGTTTTTTTAAGTGCAGATAAGGCAATTAATATATTTTCATTACGAATCCTTTTGCTCTGCTTGGTCATACTGGGGCAAAAAATACGCACACTGGCGTCCATGTAGTAATAGGTAAATGAGAATTCACCTTCTTTGAATAAAAGATTAAGCCAAAGATTTTCATCTATTTTTTGGTCAAAATTACCGAATAAATTTTTCCACAAGGAGTCAAGAGTGGAGAGACGATTGTATTTCTTTTCAAAAAAACGATTGATAATAACTTGAGTTACGTCTATCCGTTCTAGATTATCAGGAGAATCAATTTCTCCAACTTCATTATATAAAATGGTATCGATTACATAAAGGTACTTCATAAGTTCATCTTGGTTGGACAAGAATTGATAGACTTGGGTAAATTTGGAGGTGACAAATTCACTCAGCTTGAATCTGGCACTGGATTTTATTTTAACCATTTCATCGGATCTGATTAGTTTACCATCTTCAATATATTTGCCTTCCAGAATACTTTGGTAAAAATTGTGAATTCTTTGAGAACGCTGCTCCCACTCATCAAGATGAGTGGATATGTGCTTTTTCCCAAGACTTAAATTATATTCCATGGTTTTTAAAATATAATCCAGATCTATTCTTTGCGCTTCTGTAAGGTGTCTATTTTTTTCCTTGAAACTTAAGTAGAGGGTGCTAATCGTGGTTCTAAAAAATAAATCATTACCACTATGGTCGATTTTAGCAGCCCCATCTTCGAGAATTTTTCTGAGAAAAAATATCTCGTTGGCTTTTTTTACGCTTTTTTTATCCTTGTTATCCTTTATCTGGTCGAAATCTTTTCGTAGGGTCAGGTAGTCAGTTGGAAAATTGTAAGGAAGAAAAAATGGTGTCTTGGTAATTAATTCGTTGTATTTAATTTTCAGGGAATCAAGAAAGACTATTGATTTATGGTCTGCATTTCTTTTTTCCTCAACGTTATTAGAGGTGTAAAATATTTTTTTCTGTTCCAGTAGGATATTTAAAAGCAAACGTAAATCAGCAACGCTTTTTTTGATTTCGAGAAGATTTTTATGCAAATCAAGGTTTTGTCTTTGCGCTTTTATCCATTTTATTTTTTCTTTAATTTGCGGAAGGTATTTTAGAATGGTTTCATGATCTAATTGATCATTATGGGTTAGAGGTAAAAAAAAACCATTGCCCCGGTGATTTTTAAGTAACTGTTTAAATATTTCTTCAGTGCCAGGGGAACAAAATTGCACACTCATTTTATCTTGAAGCTGATGATATTTTTTAATGATGGAAGTATCAGGTTCGATAATTACTGGAAGTTTTTCATGTTCTTTTGAAGATAATAAAAAAGAAAATCCAGCTAAGATGATAAAAATAAAAATTTTAAGAGGCCTGGTATTACTCATTGGTTTTTAAATTTTTTGCCCAAGATGTTTGCCAAAGGCCAAGGCATGTGCCGTTACTTAAAATTACAATAATACTGTCTTTTTGTGCACAGGTCTCGATATAGCTAAATAGTTCATCAATATTGGTTGCGACGGCTGCAGGAGTTCCTTGTTTATTAATATCATGAACTAATTGGTGACAATCCAGATCTTTTGTATTTTTAACGGTGGTTGGCTTGGAGGGTTTGGCAACCATGATGCTGTTGGCCCGCAAAAGAGAGTTAGCGAATTCTTTTTGAAAAATGGCACTTCGGGCTGTCGCTGACTGGGGTTCAATGATGACATTGATAGTCTTGTTAGGGTATTTGGTGATAATGGCATCCAGCGTGACTTCCACTGCCCGCGGGTGGTGGGCGAAATCATCAATGATCAGGGTTTTTTTGTAATAACCTCTTTCTTCCTGTCGCCGTTTTACCATTTTTAAGTCAAGAATTGCTTTTTTGATTTTATCAACCTTGAACCCGCAATCAAGAGCAAATAAAATACAGGTGGTAAGATTTAAAATATTATGTTTTCCAACTAAGTTGGTTTGGAACTCAACTTCCTTATTGTCAACTAAAAGCAAAAAACGAGATTTGTCCTTGGTTTCTTCAAGGTATCTAGGCCCAATTTTTGAATTTTCACCATAAGCAGTGATTGATTTATTGGAATATTCACTTTTAAGTTCACCTAAAGCTTCATAGTCTGTGTTCCAGATAAAACTGCCATCTACGGAGGGGATTAATGCTTTAAATTGATATTTGATATCTTCGATGGAGTTAAATATATCAGCATGATCAAATTCAAGAGAGGTACAAACCAGATGATTAATGGAATAAAGTCTGAATTTGGAAATTTTTTCAAAATAAGCGCTGTCGTATTCATCAGCCTCAATGAAAAAATACTTTCCATCACCCAGGGCCGATGAAGGGCGGTCAGAGATGACTCCACCAATAAAATATCCAGGTTTTTCGCCTAAATTTTCGAAAATCTGGGCCATTAAATAGGTGGTGGTGGTTTTGCCGTGAGTGCCGGAAATACCAATGACATTAATGTCTTTTAGAATGAGTTTCCCTAGAGTTTCGGGAAATGAGCTAAATGGAATACCGAGGTTTTCAATTCTTCTGGCTTCATCACTACTTCCAGGTACAACATTACCAACCACGATAAGATCAAATTCTTTTAAATATTCATCGGTAAGATCTTTTATTTCCAGGCATTCAATTCCCATGTTTTTTAAATAGTCACCCATGGGGGGGGCGAATAGAACGTCAGCACCAGCAACATGTAATCCTTTTTCTTTAAGTAAGCATGCTGTGGCTCCCATGCCGACACCACATATGCGGTAAAAAAAGACTTTTTGAATATTTATTAACCTGGAAAAATCAGCTTTATTTTTTAAATCCATCCTCAACATCCTTGTAATAAAACATAATAATTTTTTTAAAAAAAACGTTTATGCCAAATATATTTACCCAGAGCTTTTCGAAGCTCATTAAGACCTTTACGGTCATACCAATTGTCACGAGTGGCATTAGTTAAGATAACGTGTCCGATTTGCTTCTCAGAATCAATCCAGATTGATGTACCTGTAAATCCCAGATGCCCAAAGGTTTTAAATCCTGCCCCATCTCCTGCCAATGTGTTGGCATAATCCTCTATGGTATCCCATCCCGCTAGGTATCTTTCGTGGTTATTTTTATCAAATTCTCCTTGCATAAAATGTGTAAGATTTTTCTTGGTTTCAAGAGTGAGGAGAGTTTTACAAATTCCATTGATGGTTCCAAATAACCCTGCGTGGGAACAAAAATCAGAAATAATGTGAGCATTATCATCGTGTACAACACCTTGAATAGGTCTTGATTTACGAATTCCGGTTATGGGACATTTGGATTTATCTTCAATGTCCTTCCAAAATTTCATTTCGTTATCTAAATATGTTGAACACAGTGCTTTGAAAGGTTGACCAGTCGTTTTTTCAATTTCAATCATTAGGCGCAAAGCGGAGTAATCGGAATAGAGAGTTTCGGATTCTTTGATTTTATAAGCGCTGATCTGTTTTCGCCAATAATCGACGGACAGTCTGCCGGTTAATCGTCCCCATGCCGGTAATCCACCTCGATGGTTTAGTAAAAGGATCATCTCCTTGGTAAACCACTCAGGGTGCAGTAGATAGTTCGCCGCTAGTGTCATCGGTTTGGTTAAACTGGCCAGGTCAAAATAAAGTTCTGGTGTTTGGGAAAAGATATTTTTGTCATGTATTTCAAAACATTTGTAGGCATGGGCCTTGAAATCAATCACCCCAACAGCCAAAGCATCAAAAGTTTGGTTTCTCATCAGGTTAATGGCGAGCATTTGTAATTCTTGCATACTAGAATTTAAACTTCTCCATTAGATATTTTTTTACATTAGCAAGTGCTATCCGTTCTTGAGTCATGGAATCCCTCTCTCGAATTGTCACTGCTTGGTCTTGAAGGGTATCGTAATCAATAGTGATGCAATAAGGTGTTCCTATTTCATCTTGTCTTCGATATCTCTTTCCAATTGAAGCAGTTACATCATAATCAGTTTTATAGTTTTCCTGGAGATCCTTATGGAGTTTGCTGGCGACTTCTTCAAGCTCAGGTTTTTTCATAAGAGGTAAGATGGCAGCTTTGATAGGAGCAAGTTTGGGATGAAATTTTAATACAACCCTTTCGTTTTCCTTATCACCCTCGTTTTCTGTCCTGTAGGCATCACACATCAAGGCCAGGAGAGTTCGATCACAACCCACTGAGGTTTCCACAACGTAGGGAAGATATTTCTGGTTGGTTGCCTGATCTACATATTCCAGTTTTTTTCCAGATAATTCTTGATGTCCTTTTAGATCAAAATCTGTTCTTGAATGAATCCCTTCAATTTCATCCCAGCCCATGGGAAATTCATAATAAACATCAAAAGCCAGATCCGCATAGTGGGCGAGTTTATCTTCTGGATGTTGAAACCATTTCATCTTTTCTGATCGCATACCGTTACTAACATGCCAGTTCCATCTAAGTTCTTGCCACATATTGAAAAAATCTCGTTGAGTGCCAGGAGCAACAAAATATTGCATTTCCATTTGTTCGAACTCCCTGGTTCTAAAAATAAAATTACCAGGAGTGATTTCATTTCTAAAGGCCTTGCCAATCTGGGCGATACCAAAAGGAATCTTTTTTCTCATGGTAGTTTGAACATTTAGAAAATTGACAAAAATCCCCTGGGCAGTTTCTGGCCTTAGATAAACCATGCTTGAAGCATCCTCCACCGGCCCCATTTGGGTTTTAAACATAAGATTAAATTCCCTTGGTTCAGTGAGACTATCCCTGGTGCCACAATTGGGGCAAGGTTTTTTAAGATCGATATGATCAGCACGAAAGCGCTGTTTACAATTTTTGCAATCAACTAGAGGGTCAGAAAAAGTATCAACGTGTCCAGAGGCTTTCCATACCAGGGGATGCATTAAAATAGAAGCATCAAGACCAACAACATCATCCCTTAAAGTCATGCTTTTCCACCAGCTTTGTTTTAAATTATTTTTAAGTTCAACGCCCAGTGGGCCGTAGTCCCAACAAGAGCCAATTCCGCCATAGACTTCCGAGCTTTGAAATACAAAGCCTCTTCTTTTACAAAGACTAACCAGTTCACTCATGCTTTTTAAATTAGTTTCACTCACGATATGTTCTCCCATTAAAAGTCCACTCTGATTATACTTGATTTTTCTACAGATCGAATACGGCAAGTTTATGTAAATAAACAGATACTTACTTTAAGTCAAAATACAATGGTTGATGAAATTAGTCATGTTTTTTTATTAATCACCAAATGAAAAATTTAAGGATTTTTGATTGGTGTTATTACCTTTCAAATTTTTTACGTTGGACGGGGTTTTATTTAAACATTCTATGTAGCCCGCGTCACCTTCCTTAAGGTTGATTCCTGATTCATCCTTACAGGTCATGGATACTTTTACAGAAGAACCTTTATCAGCAGGTTTTTCCTTCGGTTCTGTTTTTTCAATTTTATCCGCTTGAACCTTGCCCAACTGATCAAGTTTGATAACTTTCTTGTTATCCCCAGCATAAGCAGAAAAAATGTTGATAAGTAAAATAAATATCCAGACAAAAATTTTCATAAATACCGCCCAAAGAATTAAAATATATGATTGATTTAAAATCTTGCAATTTAGTATTTCTCCTCTATTTTAATGTGACTCTACAATTTTCTTCTGATTTAAACCAATACCGAATTCCTTTTCCAGCAAATGGCTCATCAGAAAAACGTGGGATTAAATGAAGATGTGCATGTGGTGTATCTTGCCCCCCTGTCGGATAACAATTCCAACCAACATTAAAACCTTCAGGAGATAATTCATCTTGAATTCTTTTTTTATGTTTATTTAACAATCTAAAAGTATCTTTTATTTCTTCTTCATTTAAATCAAAAACAGTCTCAGCGCATCTTTTTGGCAAAATCATTCTTGAATATTCCAAAATCTCATGAGGAAGCTCAACATAAAAACATGTTTCATTTTCATCAAAAATTAAATCATCTTTTTTTAAAAAATCATAACAGAGAGTACAAATCATAATATTCCCCTACAAATCCTCAGAAAAACTGGCATCAACTTTACATATACCGCAGGGCCCATTAACGGTTATAAAATTATACATATAATCTTTCTGCGCCTTAGTTGCCTTAAATTTATGAATCTTTTTTTTATGCTTAAAAGCAAGTTTTTCCAGCTCTTTTAATGAAGAACATTGAATCTCCATAGTATAATTTTGAGTGAGAAGTTGATCCTGTCCAGTCATCAAATTCAAGGTAAAACTTGTGTTAGGTATCCTAAAAGTGATCCATTCAGCGTGATTATATCTATCCGCCTTTTCTTCAAAAAACTTTCGCAAAAAATTTCTAACCTTATTAATATTTTCATGGCAAACAATATATGAAGTCATTTTATACATCTTAATCTCCCTAGCAAAGTTCATCTATTTTCTTTTGCAAATGCTTAATTATCCTTCTGAGTTAACTATGGTACTTGCTACTTATACCACATTTCAAAAACAAACTGTTCAACAAATATTTGTCTCGCTTGCGTCTTAAATAATGATACAGGTATTCTTATTTGAGATTATTTTATAGTGCCTTTTATTAGTATGCCAAGGGGATTATTTGAAAAATTTCTGGAAGAGTATAACTGAAATTGATACCCATGTTCATATTACACATTGAGAGATAGTGAGTACGGATATCCATAAAAATACCATTGAAGAATCGCAGTTACTTTATTGATGATAAGTCCTGGTGATGAATTAATTATCAAAAAGAGCGAATGTGTACGCTTTATTTATTTTTCCATAGAGTTAATTTTACTAATCGACAATTATGGTTGAAAACGGGTAACATCATTCATAATAAACATGGAGTGCAATATGGAAAAGTTAATAATTATATTATTTGTTATGGCAATTTTTCCAAAGATCGTTTTTTCCAAGGAATTGGCTGTAACAATTGATGACTTACCTATAGTCCATGCCAGTGCATTTACAAAAAAGCAGCAGGAAATAATTTTTAATAAAATATTAAACACTCTTGATAAGTTTAATATAAAAATTGTTGGGTTTGTTATAGGGAAGGAGGTTGCAAGTCATAATCATTATATGCTTAACACCCTGTTGGCCAAAGGACATTTAATTGGGAATCATACCTATTCCCATCCGTATTATAAACACGTTACGATTGATTTTTATTGTAATGATGTTATGAAAGGAGAGAAAATTCTTGAATCGTGGTTAAGTGAACCTAAATATTTTAGATATCCCATGCTTCATCAAGGTGAAACTCAATATAAAAAAGAAACTATGAAAAATTTTTTGCTTGAAAAACATTATGCGATTGCTCACGTTTCCATTGATAACGATGAATGGATGTACAATGATGACTATGAAAAAGCTTTTTTTAATCAAGATAAAAATAAAATGAAAAAAATAGGGATCAATTATCTTGAGCACATGAAGGAGAAAACATATTTTTTTGAATTGATGGCAAACAATAAGCTGGGTCGCAATATAAAGCATGTTTTGCTCATTCATATGAACCTTTTAAATTCAGATTACCTGGAGAAACTCTTGGAATGGTATAAGAAAGAAAAGTGGAATTATATAACTTTGCAAGAAGCCTTGTCCGATCCTGTATATAAAATTGAAGATCAGTATATAGGAGATCGGGGGATATCATTTTTAGAAAGAATATATCTTCATCCCTAGTTTTTATTTGCAATCCCAGACAGATTTTTATTTCGGATGGAGTACCGGAAATATATGTTTTAAGGCGAAGATAGATATAGCGTGACTTTGAAATGGTTGAAATACGTTTCCCAAATTGGTTCACACGGTTTTCAATTTCTAAATTCTGATAAGTTAAAAAAATCTTAAGGCAAATCTATAAGTTCTGCTGAAATTCCTTTGCTTGCTTTAATATATAATTCTTGAGCGTTTTCTGAATAATCTTCCAAGTGACTCAATTGGGAGCAAGTTTCACAATGTTGATTAATGTATTGTTCAGGGATATAGCCATAACCATGATCCCCCCAGCTTTCACCCCAAGAGTTTCTAAAAATGAATTCATTATTGTTTTCATTATAACCAACCAAGGTTATAACATGTCCTCCACAATTTTTAAGATCTTCTTCGGAAGGCATACTAATTCTTCCAGTAGCTTGGTTAATTACGTCGTAGCACCAAAGAATATTAATAAGAACTGGCTTTTTATTTTTGATAATAAACTGGGCAATATTCTCTTTTTGAATATATTGGGTCTCAATTTTATATTTTTTCACAGGAACATCATCAGGGGGTTCATATGTAAAACATTGATTGACATATAAACCATCAATAATTATGCAAGTTGGATCATTAAGTTGAAATCGATTATTAAATTGATACGGAAAATCACTTTCAAATACTACTCCAAATTTATACCCTTCTAGTGCCAAATAACCTGCTAGCGCATCAACGCCTTCATAAGTTTTTAACAATGGATTTGTTAAGGTATATTTTTTTGAAGCCCAATAATTATATTCTTCGGAAAGATTTATATAATAACCTGCATTTTTTTTAAGTAGGAATTCTATAATGGATGTTGCTGCGAAAACGCTACATGTACCCCTCTTACCTTGACCTTTAATTGGAGGCATTTCTGATCTCAAATCTACTTCGCTAGCGAGTACTGCACAGATTAGTAACATAGAGCCTATCAAAAATATAAAGTATTTAAACATTAAAAACCCCTGCAAGGTTGAGTTTATAAAAAAATATTGAGCTTATTATTGCCCATTCTAAGACAAAAAATATCAAAATTATATTAAAAAAACTATCAAGCTAAAAAACTTTTACTTAATTTTAATATTGGATAATGTTTATTTTAAAGATACCGCCGACAGCCTATCCATCATCCTCTTCGAGTAGACTTTGATATTTTTTCTCTAAAGTTTCATACTCAGGCATGATCTCGGTTAGTTCGTTAAAGTTTTTTTCAATCTTTTTGTGGGCGATATCAATATGTATAGACAGATTTTTAATTTTCTGGGCGTCACTGGTTTCTGATGCCTTGATGATGTCGTCGTTATAAAATTTTAGATCTTTTTCCAGTTTGGATATTTCGTTTTCTAGGAAATCGATTCTGTCTTTAAGCGGTTTTAATACTTTGGATCTTTCCTTGATGATCTCGCTTCTTCTTTGCTTGGACTGCTGTCTTGATCCTTTCTTTTTTATATTTTTTTCATTGTCTTCATCCGGCCAGCCAATTTTATCAAGAAAGTAATCATAGTCTCCTTCAAAGCAATTTATATCGTTGTTTTGAAAGATAACCAGGCGATTAGCAAAAGATCTTAAAATGCCTTCGTTATGGCTTACCATCACGACAGCGCCCTCGTAGGACTCAAGTTGATTCATGATTATTTCAATGGATTCAATATCCAAATGGTTGGTTGGTTCATCGAGCAGAAGGAGATTGGTTTTCAGGGCCAAAATTTTTCCAAGAAGAACACGACTTTTTTCTCCTCCAGAAAGTACTGAAATTTTCTTTTCAGCAAGATCCCCTTCGAATGCCATGGCTCCGCAGATACTTCGAATTTCCTTGTTACTCAAATCTCCATTTGAGCTTTGAATTTCTTCTATGATTGTATTGGTCAGAGTTAAATTTAAAATATTGGTTTGTCCAAAGTGGCCTACCCGAAGATCGGTGGCTTTTTTAAGCATTCCACTTTGTCCATTTAGTATTCCGCCCAGTAGATTAAGCAGGGTTGATTTGCCTTTTCCGTTTTTCCCGATGATTGCAATTCGATCACCGTTAAAGATTTGATAATTGAAATCCTTGATGATGCACGGGCTTTCTGGATAATGGAAACATAAATCCTTAGCAGCTAAAAAATCTTTTGAATTGGTGGGATAATAATTGAAGGAAAAACTCAGAAGTCTTTCATTGGTCATTTTTTCCATGATGGGAAGTCTGGCAATTTGCTTCATTTTAGATTTCGCTTGAGTGGCCTTGTTAGCCTGGGCCTTGAATCTATTTACAAACTGCTCCAAATTTTTTCTTTTGGCTTCCACATTGATCATGGTTTTTTCATGGATCTCATCTTCCAAATTCCATTGCTCGTAGAGCTTCTCCGTATTTCCCTGGACTTTCTTAATTTTCTTTCGATTGATTCCGGCAACGTGAGTAATTACTGAGTCCATAAAGGAGCGATCATGAGTAATTAAAATGAACTCTCCTTTATAATTTCTAAGAAAATCTTTAAGCCATCTCAGACTGGTGATGTCTAAATAGTTACTTGGTTCATCCAGTAAAATCAGATTAAAATCCTGAAGAAGTAATTTGGTAAGATTGATCCGAAGCTGAAATCCTCCGGAAAAGTGCATTGGATTTCTCGCAAAGTCTTCCTCGGTAAATCCGAGTCCCATCAATATTTTCTGGGCACGAAATTCATCAAATTCTTTTTCTCCATATAGAACACTCGTGCATTCTTGTAAAAGTGTATCGTGGGTGAATTTGAGGTATTGGGGTAAAACGCCAATGTTATAATTTTTAGGTCTGATAATGGAACCTTTGTCATATCCTTGTTCGCCACAGATCATTGAGAATAGGGTCGATTTTCCGCTGCCATTTCTCCCCACTAGTCCCAACTTTTCCCCACTACTCATCGATAAGGAGATATCTTCGAAAATAACTTGTGGGCCGAAAGATTTAGATAGATTATGAATTTGAATCATCTAGTACTCATCATATTTTTTGGCATTACTATGAGCCTTATCTACGGGATATTTCTGAGCGTTTTTTTTCATTTTATTATATAAGGCTTCATTAACATCAATATCAAGCAAATCAATCATACGAACGAGATAAACTAGAATATCAGCAATTTCATCTTTTACTTTTTCAATTTGAGTCGGGTCATTTTTAATGTTGGATGATTCCTGTGGGGTTAGCCACTGAAATATTTCTACCAGCTCGGAAGCTTCAACTGATAATGCCATCGATATGTTTTTGGGAATATGGTATTGCTCCCAGTTTCTATCCTTGGCGAATTTGCGAATTTCCTCAATCAATTTGGTAATATTTAAATTTTGCATTCCTCATTTCCTCACTATTTATTTACTTTCGCTTTTATAAGGTTTAAAAGACTTAAAGTAAAATGAAACACCGATATAATCAATACTCTTCTTATATAAAAAACAAATACGGACAGAGAGTTCAAAAGATTCCTGTTGATGCAGGGTTTACATGTCCCAATCGAGATGGAACCCTTTCGGTGGGGGGCTGTATTTATTGTAATAATAGTAGTTTTTCTCGCCGACTATTAAGTCCGCTTACTCTTTCTGAACAAATTAAAATTGGAATTGAAGTTGCTAAAAAAAAATATAAAGTTGATAAATTTTTTATTTATTTCCAGTCTTTTACTAACACATACGCTTGCCTTGATTATCTGAAAGAAATCTATCAGACAGCTTTGGCCTTTGAGGGAGTGGTTGGTCTTTGTATTGGTACCAGACCCGACTGTATTGATAAGGAAAAATTGGATTTTTTAGAAGATCTGACTGAGAAATTTGACATTACTATTGAGTACGGTCTGGAGTCTGTTTACGACTTAACGTTGAGCAAAATTAATCGGGGGCATAATTTTCAGGCGTTTGAAAATGCGATCAATCTTACTTTAAATAGAAATATACAAATATGTACCCACATAATTTTGGGATTCCCGTGGGAAAGTTCCAGGCAATGGATCGAAACGGCAAAAATTTTATCAAAGTACCCGATTGATTTTTTAAAAGTTCATAATCTTCATGTAGTAAGAGAGACCAAATTGTTTGAGATTTTTCAAGAATCCCCCTTTAAAACGCTGGGGGCGGAGGAATATTTGGAAATTATCATAGAATTTTTGGAAAACTTGAATCCTCAAATTATTATTCAAAGACTTTTAAGTGATACTCCGATAGATCTACTCATTTCCCCCCGGTGGGAGATTAAAAATAGTACTTTTTTAAATAACCTACTAATTGAAATGAGTAAGAGGAATACCTACCAGGGTAGGTTATATGAAAACATACCTTCTTGATTAAAATCACTTATGGAGTAGAATCTTTTTAATATCGAACTTTGGGAAATATATGAATAATAAAAAACATAAGTCTATTGCAGTAACCGAGAAAAATAATCAATTATTAAACACTTCCGATGGGGGGGGATTTTTTGATAATTTGATATTCATTGCAATCATTATCATTATTTCGGTGACGCCACTGGTTTTTAGCAAAAGTATTTATCAGTCCTTTTCGCTGGCAAAAGGGTTTGTTTTTAAATTTTCCTTGGGGATCGTTTTGATCGCCTGGTGTTTTCACAAGATTATTACCAAATGGGACAAGACTTATTTGCTGAAGGTCAAGCTTTTAGCGGTACCCATGTTGTTGTTTGGTTTTTTTACTATCATTTCAACCCTGCAAGGAATAGATCCATGGATCAGTCTCATTGGAATTTATACCCGCCATATCGGTTTGCAGGGAATTTTAACAATTGTTTTTAGTTATTTTGCGCTGGCATTTTCTATGAATAAAAAAACAGATATTGATTTTGTTTTATTTTCTTTTTGTGTTTGTGCGCTCATTATTGGTGTATATGCAACCTTGCAATTCTTTGGTCTAGATTTTTTTAGTTGGGTTAATGTAAAATTTTCCAGGGTTCCTTCAACCGCTGGAAATGCCAATTTACTTGGTAATATTGTCTCCCTTCTTTTCCCAATTCCTATATATTACTTACTTTTTTCTAATCGAAGATCAATTAAGATTGGTGCTGGTGTTACCATGTTTTTTATTTTATTGGCGACGTTATTTTGTATGTCACGGGCCAATTGGCTTGCGATTTTGGCCAGCATTGTTTTCTTTGCCTTTTTATATGTCAGGGTACATAAGGGTAATCAACAGTTTGAAAAAGTAATCATAAGCTCCATGGTTGGCTCCTTATTTATTCTTCAATTAGTCATTAATTCGCTGATAGTGGAAAGAGGTGACAGTCCCTTGCTCATAACTGTTGCATTGATTATCCATGCAATTATGATTTCGTGTTTTAAATTTCAAGAGATTTGGACTGGCATTAGGCTGAAAATATCGACGCTTATTTATGTTATTATTTTTATTTTAACTATGATGATTATTATTCCACTTAATGTTTATACGTCAAAGGATAGTTTTGCAGGTAAATATTTTTCCATATTTCATTATGAAGATTTGCCCAGATATTATCTGCTTCGAGACTCAATACATGTTATTAAAAAGCATTTTTTCTTTGGCACTGGGGAAGGGACGTATAGGATAGCTTATATGCCTCATAAATCTTTGCAAAATGAAATAGCGGAGCCAAAGGCAAACTATGATAGTCCTCATAATAACTATTTAACAGTGTTAGCTACTCAGGGCATTTTTGCTTTTTTGGCCTATCTTGCAATATTTGTTCTGATTTTTAAAAAGGGAGTACAGGCGGTTATCAGTCCTCACATTCAAAATAATGATAAATATTTGGTTATTACGTTTCTCACCATCTTTTTTTCTTACCTGGTGTGGTCACTGGCAAGTTTTGACAGCGATGTGACGAACCCGGTAATGGTGGGTTTATATGCCTCTTATAGTTATTTGATATATGAGCTTTTTTATAAGGACACTGCCGTCTTATATGAGCAAAAAATTATTTTTTCTACAAAAATAATAATGATCATTCTTATTCCTTTTGCGGCATTAAGTGTTTATCAATCATATCTTATTTATCAAGCAGATACTTTTTATGGAATGGGCCTTAGAACAAAAAATTCTTCAATAAAATATCTTAGTTCAACTAATCCAGCGGATAAGCAAATTGCCTTGAATGTCTTAACCAAGGCCAATGCTCTGATTGCCCGGGCACTCGAGTATAATCCCAAGGAAAGTTTTTATAATGTAGAAATGGCAGACTTACATCACGCTCTTTATGTGCTGACCGGTGACCAGTACCATTTGGATCAGATATATAGATATCTGGATTTGAGTGCCGTTCATTCTTGGGACCCAGGAAAATATTATATGGTCAAAGTCAAAACTGAATTGACGAGAGGTCGAAGCCAGGAAGCTATTAAATATGCTATCGAGGTGCTGAGAGATCTTCCCCATAATGCCATAGTCAGAAGCCAGTTGGGTTTTATGCTTTTTAAAGAAGGTGGAGCGGACAACTTTAAACAGGCATTGGTGCATTTTGAAAGAGCTCTTAAAGTTGATAAAACGAATTTAATTGCTTTAGTTTATACCAGTGAAATCTTTTTAAGATTTGGAAAATTTGATGCTGCTCGAATGTTTGCTAAAAAATCGTTGATGGCTTATCCTGAAAAAGCAAACGAAATTAATGGACTGTTGGCCAGAATTGATTCCACTGAGAAAATTTATATCAATAAAAAATAGTAGGCAGATAGGTAGATGATTATCTCAATATCTGTTCAATAATAAAATCGGTGGCCCTGATAGGATTGGTCTTTATTTTTGTATTGGCAATTTTATAAATTTTATCTATTTCAGATAAAATATCCACGTCATTCAATCGATCTTCCTCAATGACAATCGAACCTAATATTTTTTGGGCTGCCATGGCATTATGGTATTGTTCATTTTTTTGGGCAATTTTTAAAGGTATGAATATACTGGGTTTGCCCAAGGCAATCATTTCGGCTACGGTTCCTGCGCCAGATCGGGAGATTACAACGCAAGAGAGTTTGAAAATATCAATAATATTATCAACAAAATCAATTGCCATATAATCGGAATCTTCATATCTTTGATATTTGGCAAGATGATTAATGCCTGCTTGATGAATAATAAAAAATTTTTGTTTTAAAATATTCAAATTTTTTTCAAGTAGTCTATTTACCAGGTCAGAGCCATTTCCTCCTCCGGTGACAAACAAGATCGGTTTTTCAATTTCTTTTAACTTTATACCCTTAATTTTATCTAAAATAATATTTTCCTGATAGCATTCATCTCTGACCGGATAGCCGGAAAAGATAGTTTTTGATGGGGGAAGAAATTTTTTTGTTTCTTCAAAGCTAATAAAAACCTTGAAAGCAAACTTGGAGGCAATCAGGTTGGCAAGTCCGATGCGACTGGTTTGTTCATGCACATATACTGGTATTTTTAATAGACTGGCAGCAATGACCGGAGGAACAGAAACAAAACCTCCGGTAGAAAATAAAAGGGAGTCCTTGTTTTTTTTACACATCAAGAAAAATAGCACTTGAAAAATAGCAAGGAAGACCTTGAAAATATCAACTAAATTTTTAAATGATATGTATCTGCGCAGTTTGCCTGTTAAAATGGCTTTATATTCAATGTTAATATTATTCACTAATTTTTTTTCAATACCATCATAGCTGCCAATGTATTGAATTTTTAGATTGGGTTTGTGTTTGATTTTATTAATGATGGTGATTGCCGAGATGGCATGTCCACCGCTGCCGCCTCCAGTGAAAAAAATTGTTTTCATTTTATAGCCTCAATTAAAACATATTAAAAAAGTCGGATATTATAACAGCGAACACTCCAATAAATCATTATATAACTTGTTAATTTTTATGACCAATGATTACTTTCGGTAAGTCTGAAATAATTAAAGGTTTTAATAAAAACAATTTGCCAATAACCGATACGAAGTTGGGAATGTGCTTGAAATATCAGGCTAATTTTAAAAAGCACATGAATGTAAGGAAGTTATCATGAAATCAAATCTTCAGAAGAAAACATGTGTCGAAGATTTTTTTGGCGGACATGAACCAAAAGAGGAATCAAGTCAGTCATCGGATTTTAGCGATCAGATTAATATTGCAGATTCTCTTACAGATAAACTAAAGAGTTTGAAAAATAAACATACCAATGATATAGGGTTTGCCGTTCATGAAACATTTCAAATCCAAGATGCCATGGGTGAACTCTTAAAAGAAAAAAGTGCCATAGAGAAAAGTATTGCTGAGGCAAAAAACAGTTACCACGAGGAGCTAAATAAACTTGAAACATTGAAAAAAAAGAAATTCAGTATTTTGTCAGAAGTGATAGATTGCGATACAAGAAAAAAATGCGTAATGGGATCTGATGAGCAATCAGTGGAGCTGGTTAAAAATGAATTTGAAGAAATTAATCAGAAATTGACAGTACTTGTGCAGGAAATTGAACAGGCTGAAGAATTCAAAAATAATTTGTCCCGTGATATTGAAAACCTGGTGGCCAAAAAAAATGAACATCAGCGTTTTATTTCAGAAGCGCATCAAGAGTTGGAGCAAATTAGAAATTCGCTGGAGGAAGGTAGCCGTATCACCGAAAATTTTATCAATAAGGCTAATCACTTAAGGGAAGAAATTGAGGCTTTAGAAAGGCAAAAAGAGATAAAAGCAAGCGAGATTTTTGCTTTAAAGCAAAATTTCAATCCGGATAGTCTGGATGAAAATAGCAATCCATCAAACCCCAAAAGCCTTGAGATTAAAAATAATTTGCAGCAAGAAATTAATCAATTAAAAAAACAGCATGAGCACTTGGAACTGCTGAATCAGCAACTTAATCATGAAAAAATGATTCATGAATCCAAAATTGATGAACTAGATCATATGTTTAAGATGAAGCAAGCGGAAGTTGTTGGTTTTGAAGACCGGTTAAAAGACCTGCAAAAAGAAATTGTAAAATTTAATAATATCAAGGGTGACGTGATCAAATCTCTGGAAGTTGCCAAAAAAGATAAATGGTTGATTCAGACTGCTACGGATGAACTTAAATGCAATATTGAGACCTTGAACCAGACCAAAGCAGAAATGGAAAGACATATTAATGAAAAAAAAGATCAAGTGGAGGAGTTTGAAAATAGATATCATCACTTTAGTGACGAATTTGAAAAACTTCATAAAAATTATATTGATTTGCGAAACAATACCCAAAACTTAAGTAAGACCAAATTAGAGGCAGCAAAAAAACTGGGTGAAATTAACCAAAATCTTGTCAATAAAAAAAATCAATTGAATCATGTGAATGATAGATTTAAATCGAAAGAAGCTGGGTTGCAAAAGAATATTAATCAAAAGAGAACTGAACTGGTAAATTTAAAATCAGATCTGGGACAACTTAAGAAAAATTATCAAAGTAAAACCGCTGAATTCAATCAAGTTGAAAAGCAAATAATAAAGTCAAAAATTACTTGTGAGCGATTGGATATTAATCAAAAAAAGCTGATTGATCAGATAAAACAAGCCAAAAGCACCGTGGATACTTTGGCGTTGAAAGAAAAGGATGAAATTGATCGGCTTGTAAAAATGAACAAGACGAATGAATTACATGACGGTGAAAGATTAAAATTGTTAGTTAAAAAATCAAAAATTGATGCTCAGATTGATGAGGCCAATAAAGCTCTCCAAAAAGTCGAAACAGAAGAAACGCAGACAACTCAAAGGATTTTGAAACTAAAAGAACAAAGTTTGGAGCTGGAACAGACGGTAGCCATTTTTGAAAAAGAATTTGAGGTGAAAGCGCAAAAAGTTCAAGAATTAAATAGTCGAATAAAATATCAATCGGATGTTTTGAAACGTCAAATAAGCGCTTATAAAAACATATGGCAAGATGTTTGGGAGTTATATCAAGCGGAAAAAAGTCAATATGATATATTGGTGAATGAAAAAAACAGATTTTTGAAGGATTATGAAAAAAATCTTTTTTCTTTGGAAAATAGGGTGGCGGTGCTTAAGGTGAAGGAGACGGTTGCTCATCAAAGCATTGATGAGATTCAAGCGTCTATTCAAAACGAAAAAAAACGCTACGATGAACAATTACAATTGAATAAGCAACTCGAGAAACAAACGCTTTGGATTCAGAGCAAGGTTGATGGAGCAGACGATGAACTAAAGGCCAAGATTGCAGAAGCCGGTATGATAATAGGACAATACCAAAAAGAACATCAGGCTTTGCATGATAAGTCAGAGGAGCTTGATTTAAAAAGATGGAAAACGATTGTATCAGTCTCACGAATGGAACAACAGGCTAGAAATAAAATAAATAGTTTGGAAAAATTAAATGTGGCCCACGGGGAACTGTTTGAGCAAATAAATCGTCTTTCGCTGGAAAAAGAAAAACTAGGGTTAAAGAAAGATTTACTTGAGATGGAAAGATTAAAGATGATTGTGGCTACATCAAAAACCCAACACAGCTATGATGTTCTTAAGACTAAAATAGATCATGAAAAAAATGTATATGAAGTCTTAAACACAAAACTCATGGGGCTTGCTAAAACGACTGAGGAGCTGGAACTTAAAAAGCTAAAACTGATCGTACAAAATTCAAAAGTTGAACATAGCAATGAGTGTAATCTGCTTATATCAAAAAAAATTAATCAGGAAATTCAAGAATTGCAGCATAAACTTGATGGGAAAAAAATAGAATATCAGGATTTGCAAAATCAGTATGATAAACTTGATACCAAAAGAATGTCCTGGTTGGTGGTCAATTCAAAATTGGAAAATAATTGTCAGGAGATGATTAGAAAAGCAGATAAAATTCAAAGCGAACTTGACGATAAAATCCAAAATCAAGAGTCTCAAATTAAAAAACAGCAGTTGGAAATGGCAAAACTTGAGGAACTAAAGATGAAATCTAAAGAGGAATTAAATATCCAAGGTGTGCTTATTGAAGATGCCGTTGCGGAGAAAATTCGTATGATTTTTGAAGAAAAAAAACAAGAGCAAATTATTGATAGTTTGAAAGAAAAAAGTCAGAAGGAGTCAATGCAAATACAGCAAAAACAGAAAGAATTTGAATTGCATTCTTTGAAAAATCAGGAATTGATAAATCAAATTGTCAAAAAACAAGCAGAGTTAAAAGAAGAAGGGATTAAATACGATGAACAGGTTGTTTTTATGACTAAAAAAATTGATGAATTGTCACAAATGCTGGCGGCTTTGAATAATCGTATTGAGAAAGCAAAATCCATAGATGAAGATAGCAGAGAAGTTGCTAAAAAAGCCTTAACATGTAAATCAACGCTTCTGGCAGAAATTCAAGATCTTGAAGTTAAAAAGAAGACTCTGCTAGAGAAAAATGATGTCCCTATAGCTAAAAAAAAATATGATTTCAAAAAAGCTGCTTGAAGCTAAACCTAGTACTAGGTCATAAGTGGCAACCAATCAGGACGGGATTTTATATTAGTTAAAACTAATTTAGTTAATTAGTTTTACTAATATTTATCTAGCCAAAGCATGTTTTTCCCACTACGCTCAAATTGCATCTGTTCAAAAATAATTTTTTCATAATTTTAAAAAGGAAATCAACGTGTGTGGAATTATCGGGATCGTAAACACTCTTCCTTCCTCTATCGGGTCTAGCAATAATGCTTCTTATGATGTTTATCGTGGTCTATTGACTCTTCAGCATAGAGGGCAGGATTCGGCAGGGATATTGACTTACGATAACACTAGCAGGGAATTTCATCTGGAAAAAAGAAAAGGTTTGGTCTCAAGTGTTTTCGATAAAGGTACACTGGAAGAATTAAAAGGTAATCTCTCCATCGGTCATACCAGATATGTGACCGTTGGTTCAGATCACAAATCCAATATACAGCCCATGGTTACTGGAATTCCTTTTGGAATTGGTATGGTTCATAACGGGAACATTTTGAATTTTTACAGTATTAAAAGAATTTTGCGAGAAGAAACTGGCTCACACTTATTATCTAATAACGATATAGAGTTGATTTTGAATTTGTGGTGTCATCATATGATTAATATGGGAACCCGTGGATTTGAATTGGATATTGCAGTTAAGGCATTAAAGGAGGTTTATAAAACTTTGATTGGTGCCTACTCAGTGGTGGGGATTGTTTCCGGAATGGGACTTTTTGCGTTTCGAGATCCTCATGGAATTAGACCACTGGTCCTTGGAAAGAAGGAAACTTCTCTGGAGACGTCATGGTGTTTTGCCTCAGAAACTCTTGCATTAAATATTTTAGGTTATGAGTATGAAAGAGAGGTTAAGCCGGGCGAATTTGTATTTATCGATAATTACGGAAACATGTATAACACAATTATAAAGAGTGAAACGAGAAATAGTCATTGCATGTTTGAATGGGTTTATTTTTCTGGGGTAGAAAGCGAATTGGAGGGAATGAGTGTTTATACTTCCAGGCTAAACTTGGGCAAGTTTTTGGCCAAAAAAATTCAACGTGAAATTGATCAGAAAATTATTAATCCAGATGTGGTGGTTCCCGTTCCAGATACTTCCAGAACCGCAGCGATAGCCATCGCTGAAACATTAAAACTGCCTTATCGCGAGGCTCTGATAAAAAATCGTTATGTTTATCGCAGTTTTATTTTGGGCAATCAACAAAAAAGAGAACAGGCGGTAGAACAAAAATTGAGCCCGGTAAAGAGCGAAATATTTGGTAAAAATATTTTATTAGTTGATGATAGTATTGTGCGCGGAACCACTTCGAAAAAAATCATTGCTCTTTTAAAACGCTACGGTGCTCATAGCGTAACCCTGGTTAGCACTTGTCCACCTCTTCGATATCCTTGCTTTTATGGAGTTGATTTTCCATCCACGGGGGAGCTGATTGCCTCCAATCGAACCGAAGAGGAGATTGCTAGGATCATTGGTGTGGATAAGGTTATATATCTGGAAATTGAAGATCTTAAGTTATCACTCCAGCATGAAAATCTTTGTTTAGCCTGCTTGAATAATGATTATCCCACACCGATTGATGATAAAAATATTTTTCAGGAAATAAGAAACCATGAAATGAAAACCCAAAGGGAATATCTATGAATATTCTGATTGTTTTTGGAAGTAAATCTGATCAACGTGTTTATGATCCACTTGTATCGGTTTTATCAAAAAGTCATAGTATCCAGTTTGATATCCTTTCTGCTCATCGAAACCCCATTGAACTTGATTTGCTTCTCAAAACCAAAGCCTTTGATTTAATCATTGCGGGTGCTGGATTAGCGGCACATCTTCCGGGAGTTGTGGCTTCTAAAGTTGATACACCTGTAATTGGATTGCCTATAAACGCATCGCTGGCCGGACTTGACGCTACCCTTTCTATATTACAGATGCCATTTATGGTTCCTGTTATAACTTGTGCCCCGGATAGACATATGGAGGTGGTATCTTTTATTAATCTGTTAAAAGAAAGAAAAAAATCAGAGAGTGAAAAGAGTATATGCATAGTATTTAATAAAACATTTGACTCTTTAATTTATCAAAGTGAAATTGATCGAACCCTGCTGTTTGCCAAGGAAAATGCAATCAAAGTTTCTTTGGTTGATTGCTTTGATGCTTCGAAATTAAATGTGATATTGGTAACTCAAAAGGAAGATATTCAAAAAGATGTGCTGGCCATTCATGTTCCTCTTTTTAATCAACATGAAAATGCTAACCCAGAAACTTCTATCAAGCTATTTAACTGGATTTCCTTGGGGGGAATGTGGGTAGGGATAAATAATACACGTAATGCTCTTATTTATTATCAAAAATTATTTTTAAGGAGAAACATATGACAATGCCAGACGTGTTATTTCATGGATCAGTTAAAACCGTGCGTGGTCAAACCGGAATTACCCCTTATGTTTTTGAATTTACAGATCATTATAGTGTGTTTGATTGGGGAAAAATGCCGGACACTCTTATTAACAAGGGTGAAGCTTTAAGTTATATTTCCAATCTTTTTTTTGATCTGCTTGGAAATGATCAATGTTGGAAAACTTGGGAATGTCCTGGTGTATTGTGTGAAAGTAGTACCTACAAACGGATAAAAGAGAATGGAGTGGTTCATCATTTTTTAGGAAAAGTTGATCAAGATATGCATAAAGTTTCTTCCGATACACCGTCTCGTTTTTTGGCAGTAAAACCAGTAAGTATTTTGAGACCAAAAGCTATAACCGAAGAAAATAAGCTTAAATGGAAATATGATGGTTATCACAACAAGCCGGTCAATACCCTTATCCCTCTGGAGGTGGTTTTTCGTTTTGATGTTCCAAGCGGGAGTTCATTGCTTGATCGGGCCCAAGATCATGCATATCTTAAAGAAATTGGATTAGTAGCTGCACCTCAAGAAGGCGATTCATTTGAAATGCCTATAATCGAATTTTCTTCCAAGCTAGAAACCACCGATCGTTATATGTCATATGTTGAAGCAAAGAGGATTTCTGGACTAAGTGAAGATGAGTTTAAAGATTTGTATGATTCTGCTACGCTCTTGGCATTACGGCTTAAATCCTATTTCGAGGAGTGTTCGATCAAATTATCAGATGGTAAATTTGAATTTGCCTGGGATGAGAAACGCCACCCCATGCTCGTTGATGTTATCACCCCTGATGAACTTAGAATTTCGTACAGAGGGGTATCGCTATCCAAAGAAAATATTAGAAAAGTTTATCGAACAACCAATTGGCATCAAAATGTTAAAAGGGCAAAAATGCTTGCTACTGAAAGAGGGGAGAAAGATTGGAAAAATTTATGTGTTGGTGAGTTAAAGTCCTCTCCACCCAATCTTAGTGAAAGCGATCTGAAGCGTTTTTCTATGATCTATATGGGGCTTGCCAACTGTCTTTTTGAAAAATTGACTGGGAAAACTGTTTACCCAGAAGCATGGACACTTGATCAGCTGGTTTTACAACTTTAAAAGGGAATAGATATGAGTGACAAGGTTTTAATTATTGGTAGGGGGGGCAGAGAACATGCGTTTGCTTGGAAAATCGCCCAGTCAAAGCAGGTTGAGAAAGTTTTTGTAGCCCCGGGTAACGATGGGATGAATGATCAAAACAAGATTATCACAGTCGATATTTTAGAAACGGATTTTTCTGGAATTGCTGAATTTGCTAAATTTAACCAAATAGCTTTGGTTATTATTGGGCCTGAAAAACCTCTTTCTTGCGGAATAGTAGATTATTTACAAGATCAGGGGGTGAATGTAATTGGTCCAAGTAAATTGGCTGCCAAGCTGGAAAGCTCTAAAATATTTGCTAAAAAATTCATGATTGATCATCATATTCCCACAGCGGATTTTGAATTTTATGACAATTACGAAAATGCGCTACAGGCACTTTCTCATTGGGAGATCGAAAAAAAAGGTATTGTTATAAAAGCTGATGAGCTAGCATCTGGAAAAGGGGTAGTGGTTACGCATGATAGGAAGGAAGCTAAGCAAACTCTTTATGATTTCATGATGAATCCTCATTGTTCAATTAATTCAAAAAATATTCTTTTAGAAGAAAAATTAGTGGGTCGGGAAGTTTCTTTTTTTGCCTTGAGTGATGGTGAAAATTTTGTAAGTCTGGGACATGCTTGTGATTATAAAAGACTCTACGATAATAACCTAGGTCCTAATACTGGCGGCATGGGGGGATTTACCCCGGAGAATTTTCCCAGTCAAAATTTGATTTTTGAAATTGAGCAGAATGTTTTTGAGAAAACCATTATGGGTATGTTTAAGGCAAAAATGCTATTTAAGGGGTTTTTATTTGCAGGTCTTATGATTGATAATAATCAGGTCAAGGTTTTGGAATACAATGTTAGATTTGGTGATCCTGAAGCTCAAATACTTCTTCCAACCATATCCGAAGACCTTTATCCCTTGCTTAAAAATGCCAGTGAAACCAAACTAGGTAGTAATTATTATTTTAAGGATAATAGGCTTAAATCGGTTCACGTGGCCTTTGCATCAGGAGGCTATCCGAGTAATTATAATGAACCAATGAAACTCAATGAACAAATCCATATTGCCAGCGAATTGCTAGATCAACCGGGTACCCATCTCTTTTTTTCTGGAGTCAAAAAATTAAATGATGGATATGTTAATACCGGGGGGAGGGTCCTGGGTATTACTTGTATTGGGCCTGACATCAAAACCGCAAGAACTAATTGTTATAAGTGTGTTGAAAAAATAAGATTCAATCATGCTCACTGGAGGAATGACATTGCAGTTGACTAGAATTAATATATGTATTTTTGCTTCAGGAAATGGCACCAATGCGATTAATCTTATTCGTGAATCAAAGAAATATGGTCACATTAAGGTGGTAGGTTTACTTTGTGACAACCCAAGTGCAGATATTCTGCAAAAAATTAAACCATTTGATATTCCGGCGTTGGTGGTGCCTTTTAAAGGTAATAAGCTTTCCCATGAAAAGGAAATATTGGCTCAGCTTTCCCATTTGGATATTCATTGGATTTTCCTGGCTGGCTATATGCGTATTCTGTCAGCCAATTTTATCAACCAATTTAAATTATCGGGGGAGCGTTCACGGATAATTAATATTCATCCATCTCTTCTTCCCGCATTTAAAGGAAAGGATGCTTATCAGCAAGCATTTGATTCAGGGGTGTCCCAATCCGGTGTTACTATTCATTTGGTTGATAGTGGCATAGATAGTGGCGAAGTTATTTTGCAAGAAGCATTCTTAAGATTGGATACTGATACATTTCCTGATTTTAAAAGCCGGGGAATGCAGCTTGAATATCTGCTTTATCCTCAAGTTTTAAAAATGATTTCTCAAAATTCTATAGATTTCAACAAGGATATTGCTCATGACTAAAAAACGAATAGAAGTTATTAATATTTATCCTAATGATAAATATAATTATCTGATAAACGAAAGCCAAAGACAGTTTGAAATCAAGGCAATCAAAGAGGTTTTGTTTTTCAAAATTGATACTGATGATGCAGGTGATTTCGGTGCTGATTTTCGAGAGGTGCTTTATGATTCTATTATTCAAGAGATTTATTTTGAGGAATATCAAATACCTTCTAATTATAATTTTGCAGTGGAAGTTGGATTTAAACCCGGAGTTACCGATAATTTAGCAAATACAACCGTTGAGGCTTTGAAACTTAAAAATATTGAGACCAAAGTCTCAACCGGTAGAATATTTTTTATTGAAACAAATGAACCTTCCCAAAATCTTATAAAGTTTGCCAAAGAAACGCTTGGTAATGATTTAATTGAAACAATTCATGTCTATGACATGTTGGGGTTAAAAAATACTAATCGTTTTAATAAAGTGTTTTTGCCGGAAGTAAAACTTCAGGAAAAATTTGAGGTTAACGAAATAAATTTAAATGTGTCTAACGATCAGTTAAATAAAATTAACCAAGACCGATGTCTTGCCCTAACTTTGAAAGAATTAAAAAGTATCAGGGACTATTACAACTTGGATGTGATTAAAGACTCAAGAAGAAAATCAGGTCTTCCCATTAATCCGACGGACTTGGAATTGGAAGTTTTGGCGCAAACTTGGAGTGAGCATTGCAAACATAAAATATTTGCGGCTGAAATTGAATATACTCAAGTCGGCGATAAAACGCTTTCGAGTGACAATGTTTTAATAGATGGACTTTATAAAACTTATATTAAAAAGCTGACTCAAACGGTTTCTCAAGAACATAACATCGATTGGTTGGTATCGGTATTTGATGATAATGCAGGTATTGTGCGTTTTGATGAAAATGTTGATTTGTGTATTAAAGTGGAAACCCATAATAGTCCTTCAGCTCTGGACCCATACGGCGGGTCTATTACTGGAATTCTTGGCGTCAATAGGGATATTCTCGGCTGTGGCATGGGAGCCAAACCCATTGCGAATACTGACACTTTTTGTTTTTGTGAACCAACATGGCCGGACCCAAGTTCTATGCATGAACTTCCAATAGGGCTCAAACACCCCTCAAAAATTTTAAGTGGAGTTCATAAAGGAATCGAAGATGGCGGAAATAAGAGCGGAATCCCAACCATTAACGGGGCAATTTATTTTGATCGAAGTTTTGCCGGCAAGCCCCTGGTTTTTTGTGGCACAGTAGGTGTTTTACCCCAAGTTCTCTCTGATAAGACTCCTGCATTTCAAAAAAAGGCCAATGTTCATGATCGTATTGTTATGATAGGTGGATTTATAGGTGCTGATGGAGTCCATGGTGCGACGATGAGTTCTCTGGAATTAAATGAAAATTCCCCAGCTACCGCCGTTCAGATAGGGGACCCTCTTACTCAAAAAAGAATGTTGGATTTTATTATTGTTGCCAGGGATCAGCAGTTGTTTAACGCAATTACTGATAATGGTGCTGGAGGACTAAGTTCCAGTGTCGGGGAAATGGCGTTACAGTCTGGGGGAGCTGTAGTGGATCTTGCTCATTGCCCTGTTAAATATCCCGGACTTTCACCCTATGAACTTTTAATCAGTGAAAGTCAGGAAAGAATGACGTTAGCAGTACCATCTAATAAATTTGATCGGCTTCAGAAGTTAGCTAAAATTTATGGAGTAACGTTGACGGATATCGGTGAATTTACCGATAGTGGGCACTTGATTGTTTACTATAATAATGAGCTGGTTGGAAAAATTGATCTGGAATTTTTACATCATGGGCTTCCTAAACTTTCTCTTCGGGCAAAATGGGAACCATCCAAACTGGAATCAGCCTGGTCATCACCCACCAATAAAAAAAATATTAAACATTTTGATAAAGACTGTTTAGTTGAATCTTTAAAAAAACTTCTAGGCAGAGGTAACATCGCTTCTAAGCAATCGCTGGTAAAACATTATGATCACGAAGTGCAGGCTGCCACGCATATCAAACCATTCATGGGGAAAACTCAAAATGGACCTAGTGATAGTGGAGTTCTTTGGCTTTATCCCCACGGAGGGACACTTGACAATGGGGTTGCGGTGTCTTGTGGATTAAATCCCAGAATATCCCAGTACGACCCTTATTTAATGGCCCAATATGCAGTTGATGAAGCACTAAGAAATGTTGTGGCCTGTGGCGGTAATCCAGAAATGACATGTTTACTTGATAATTTTTGCTGGCCTGATCCAGTTACCAGTTTAAAAAATCCGGACGGTGAATATAAGCTTGGACAGTTGGTTAGAACATGCATGGGGCTTTATGATATTTGTCTTGAATATAAAACTCCTTTGGTTAGCGGAAAAGATAGTATGAAAAATGATTTCAGAGGAAAGACTATTGATGGGAATGAGGTTTGCATAAGTATCCTTCCCACCTTACTGGTAACGGCCATGAGCAAAGTTGACATTCGTTATACCAGTACGTCTGGATTCAAAAATGCCGGGGATATTATATATTTAATTGGAAAAAATGTATCTGGCCTGCTTGGTAGCGAATTCAGTGAGGAGTATGCCATCACTGATCATGAATATTTAACGGTTCCATCAATAGATCCAGAGCAAAACTTTAAATTATATAAGACGTTGCATAAAGTGATTGTCCAGGGATTATTGTCATCTTGTCATGATATTTCTGATGGGGGAGTTATTATTTCAATTGTTGAATCTATGTTTGAAAATAATCTGGGAGCACAAATAAATATTAATAACTTTGAAAATATGCAGATGTTTGATTATTTATACAATGAAGGACCAGGTCGATTTATTGTCAGTATTCCAGGCAGTTGCCAGAGAGAGTTTGAGAAACAATTGGGTGATTTACCATTTACAAATCTAGGATTTGTTACTCAAAACCCCAAACTCTTACTAACCAGTAATCATGAAATGGTCATTAGCGAGGATACCGCTACCTTAATGTCACTTTGGAAAAGGGAGTTTTAAATGAATAAACCTAAATTTCTTATTTTGGCTGGGGATGGTATTAACTGCGAAAATGAGACAAAGCTTGCCTTGGTAAACGCTAACAGTGATGCTCAAATTGTTCATATCAATGAATTGCTGGAAAATCCATTGATGCTTCGAGCGGTCCAAGGTCTTGCTCTTCCGGGAGGATTTTCCTTTGGAGATGAACTTGGTAGCGGCCAAGTACTTTCTTTAAAAATTAAATTCAAGTTAAAAGATCACTTTGAGGATTTTATTTATCGAGGGGGCGCTGTCATTGGGATATGTAATGGGTTTCAAGTATTGCTAAAGCTTGGACTGCTTCCCGACTTTAAGAAAGAACGAACAATTTCACTCGATCATAATATTTCTGGAAAATTCATTAATAAGTGGGTAACTCTTAACAAGCACCCTGCGACCATATGCAAATGGACAACTCTTTTAAAGGATCAGTTGATAAATCTTCCTATACGACATGGAGAAGGAAGAATTGTATTGAAAAAAAATGATGAAACAGTTGTTTATAATACTCTTTTAAAAAACGGACAAATTGTTTTTCAATATAACGAAAATGTGAATGGGGCATATGAAAATATAGCAGGTATATGTGATCCTACCGGTCTTATATTGGGGTTGATGCCTCATCCTGAGGCATATTTGTATGAAGGTCTCAATCATATTCATCAAAAAGATTTTTTTAAGAAAGGTAAAGGACAATTAATATTTGATAGTATTGTACAATATTTGAAAAATTCATAAATGGAGTCAGTATGCAAGCACTTTTAAGCGTTAGTAATAAAACAAATCTTTCGCAATTGGCTAATTCACTTATCAAGCACAATTTCCAAATTATTTCTACCGGAGGAACCGGAAAGGCCTTAAAAGATTTAAATATTGAATTTATTCCTATCGAAAAAATAACCGGCAATCCAGAAGCATTTGGTGGAAGAATGAAAACAATCAGCTTTCAGGTATTAAGTGCGATTTTATTTAATCGAAATGTTGAGGAAGATATTTTAAAAGCCTGTCAACTTGGTATAACTTCTATTGATGTGGTCGTTTGTAATCTCTATCCATTTGTGGATGTAGTTAAAAATAATTCTCATGCCACGGATGAGGAGTTGATTGAAAATATTGATATTGGTGGTCCCACCATGATCAGGGCCGCTGCTAAAAACTACGAAGCGGTTACGGTTTTAACTCATCCTGATCAGTATGAAGAATTTATAAGCGAGCTGGAAAACAATCAAGGGATCACTTCAAAAAGTTTTAGAAAAAAAATGGCTTTATCAGCTTTTCAACTTACATCCTTTTACGACTCTTTTATTGCATCTACCTTTGAAAAACGATTTGATCAAATTAATACTACGATTTATCTAGATTCTACTAAGACCAAAAAACTGCGCTATGGAGAAAATCCCCATCAAAAAGCCTGGCTATACAGGGATTGTAATTCCAGTAATGGGTTAGCTTTTGCTGAACCTTTGCAAGGGAAAGAATTATCACATAATAACTATTTGGATGCGGATGCGGCCTTAAAGTCTAATCGAGATATTTCAAAGGTCAAACATCCCCAATTTACATCAGCCTGTACTGTGGTCAAGCACCTCAACCCTTGTGGAGCGGCCTTGGCAAAAAGTTCTCTTGATGCTCTCAAACTTGCTTGGAACGGTGATCCCATTAGCAGTTTCGGTTCAATCATTTGCTTTAATCAGGAGGTTACCCAGGAGATTTCTGAGTGGCTTGGGGACAAATTTGTTGAAGTAATTATTGCCCCTTCCTTTTCTAAAACAGCACTGGAGTCATTTTCCAAGAAGAAAAATCTTCGTTTGATTCCTTTCGATCCAAACGCAATTAATTGTGACCAGTTGGTGGTTCGATCCATTTCTGGTGGATATGTTGTGCAAACTGAAGACACCGGACTCGATAGAGAATTTCAAACAGTTAGCAATACTAAATTTCCAAATGAAAAAAAGGACCTGGCGCACTTTGCTGTCATGGTAACGAAGCACCTTCGCAGCAATGCTATCGGACTTGCTAGAGAAGATCATTCGGGTTTTACCCTGGCGGGAGCCGGGATGGGCAATCCAAACCGTGTTATTTCATTGCAAGAAGCGATTAACAAAGCCAAAGAAAATAACCAAACCAATTTTAGCGAAATGATACTTGCCTCGGATGCCTTTTTTCCTTTTGCTGATAGTATAGAGTTAGCTAAAACCAATAACATTAAATATATTATTGAGCCCGGTGGCAGCATGCGTGATGATGAAGTCATTAAGGCTTGCAATGAAAATAATATTTCGCTTGTATTTACTGGAACCAGGCATTTTAGACACTAGGAGAAGATATGATTACTTATAAGGATAGTGGAGTTGATATTAATAAGGGCGATGAATTGGTTGAATCCATCAAGCGAAAAGTCAAATCGACCTATGGTAAAAGAGTTTATGAAGGAGTCGGGGGTTTTGCTGCTCTTTATGAAATCACCGCGGATAAACTACTTTCAGTAGGTACAGATGGAGTCGGTACTAAACTTAAAATTGCACAGCAACTTGGTATCCATAATACTATTGGAATTGACTTGGTTGCTATGTGTATAAATGATGTTCTTTGTACTGGAGCAACACCTCTTTTATTTCTAGATTATCTGGCCTGTGGAAAACTTGATTTAAAGACCAGCGAATCTTTGATTGATGGAATTGTTAATGGGTGCAAGCAGAGTGAATGTGCATTGATTGGTGGGGAAACTGCCGAGATGCCGGGTTTTTATCAAGAGGATGAATATGATCTGGCGGGATTTGCGGTAGGTGAAGTTTTTAAAAAAGATCTTATTGACGGCAAAAAAATAAAAGAGGGTGATACAATTATCGGACTGGCATCATCGGGACTTCATTCGAATGGATATTCACTGGTTAGAAAAATAATTAGTGAAACTGATCATTTGAAAATGGCCCTGACGCCTACGAAAATTTATCATCGAGTTTTATCTTCTCTTTTAAAAGACCATCGAGAGAACATACTTGGCTTGGCCCATATCACTGGTAGTGGTTTTTTAAATATCAGTCGTATGAATGCAAACTTTGATTATGTGATTGATAATGTGCCAGGCTTTGATGAAATACCCCCCATCTTTTCGATATTAAAAGAGCTTGGTAATTTGGATTTAAAAGAAATGTACCAAACTTTCAATATGGGAGTAGGACTTACGATTGTAACGGATGATCCAAAAAATATTACTGCATCTCTCAATAAGATGGGGGAAAAATACTGGGTGCTTGGAAAAACACAAAGAGGATCTGAGAGGATTATTTTAAAAAATAATGATATTGTGCTTAATTAGTTTTTTAGATGGTGAAAAAAGAGTGTTAGCGGATGAAATGCGGCATTTTCTCAGGGAGCACAATCGAAAATTCCATTAATCCCATGACCACCCCATCTTTCTTCCAAGGTGTTTGATAAATCAGTTTCTTTACTCCATCTTTTTCGATGGTATAGACATTTTCTCCCCCCGTGGCCAGCATTTCGTGTATTTTCTGATTGGATGTTTCCTGGTGGCAATCATAAATATTTTTTCCAATAAGGGATTTCCCCCCATATTTCTGAAAGGTGATGATGGCCTTTTCATTCAGGTAAAGGATTTTCCCATCCGTATCCATCACAGTGAGGGCCGATTGAAGTTCGTCAAAATAATTTTCAAGCACCATAATTAAACTATTCCTTTTTAAATAAGCTATTTTATTGTTTGTAAAAAATATTCTGATATTTGTTGGAAGCCATCGGGACCACTTAGATTTTTTTCTTTGTAATAAGTGATAATATTGAGACAGATGTCATGCATTTTATAATGAAAATTGCTAACATTACCTGATTTTTTTAAATAGTAATCCAGTCCTTTTCGCATGGGGAAAAACGAAGTTTTCGTCATGATTTCTTCATATGGTCTGGCGGTTAAATAGATAAAGGGTATATTGGAGCCAGTCTTGTAGAGATAATTGCAAATTAAATCGCCATGGCCATTGGGCATGAAATAGTCAGTAATTACAAGGTCAAAAGAATTATTTCTTTTTAAAAGTTCCGCAATACCATTTTTTCCGTTATCCACTTCGATGATTTGAATTCCAGGAATGGTTTCAAAAAAAAGTGAGCAATAAAATTCCCGGATGTCTGGGTTATCTTCCGCAAAAAGTATTTTCATACACGACCTTTTTTTTAAAAAATGAAAAGGCATATTCTTCTTGAACATTCCTATCCATATTATACTAGATCAAAGGTGTGGAAAAAATGCTGGTAAAAAATTCTGGTGCAGGAAATTTTACTTTTTAAATGCCTTTTGCACCATCTCGGTTAATTCCTGTGCGTTTTGAGCGTTACTCAGGTCAATTATTTCGTTGTTAATGCGCACTTTGCCTTGTTTTATCAAATCCTGATCAAACTCCAAGGTTATCCCGTTATGTTTCATTTGATATAAATTTCCTTTTTTTTCAATGGGAGGAAGTGCGCCAATATTGCTGGTGGCAAGCAGGTTTTCGTACACCTTTTTATCTTCGGGATCCTTGATTTTATCAGAAAAATATTTGGGGTTTTGAATATTTTTATTATATTCGTGAATTTTTTTGTCTATGGGATCGGATTTTAGTTCGGTTACGCTAGGGATGTTTTTCCCAGCGTTTAAAAAACAGGTGATATATAGGGTGGCCCGGTTGGAAAGCGATTTATTGCTTTCAACTTTTTCTAAATTATTTTTAATAATTTCAGCGTTAAATGTTGAGGGCAAGGTTATTTGAAAATTTTTAAAAATAAATCGGTTGGTTTTAAGTACGTTTTTGTCAAACCGGATGTTGAGGTTATTATCAACAATCTGGTAATCATCTTTTTGATCTAGAATGGGGGATAAAACAGTAAGTTTTTCGCCTTCTATAATTTGCTTTATAATATTTTTGCTTTTAACGTCTGGTATACGGTCAAAACAGTATCTAAGGTCGAGAGTATTCTGGTTATAAATTAAAATTTTATCTTTGAGAGCGGTCGGGTGATCTTTAGCTTGAATACCCAGAATAGAAAAAAATACAAATGAAAAAAAAATCACAATTTTCATAAAGGCACCTTGGTTATAATAAACCTTCGCACCCATTTAGAATAGGTTCATTTTGAAAAATAGGCAATACATCGAATGATAAAAATACCCTAGTGAGTTTATAAGCTATTATTGATTAATACAAACTGTGTAATCTTCATAGGCTTTGGTGGTACATGTATCCATAATGGAAAAGCATATTTCAGAATCTGGGTTATGTGCAATACATCTATTAAAACCAACCTGACATGCACGAACTCTGATATCTCTGACTTGTTCGCAAGAAAGAAGTTCCTCATCATTGGCGTACGAAAAGCAAGCGGATGAAAGTAATAACAAAGTAATCATAAATTTCATATTTTCTCCCTGAAAACAAATGGTGTGAATTTATAGCTTAAAAAAAAATAATTCTCCAGCAATTTGAGAAGCATGGTGTTTTTTACAAATATTTAAAATTTGCTGTAAAGATAACCCAGTACAGCAGGTTCCTTATGGGGGAGAATGTTTAATAAATAATCCATTTCATTTGGTGTTATGGTGGTTGGTTCAGGGTACCTCATGCGAACAATGCCAAAAAATTCGCTCAAGGAAAAGAGTGAGTTTTTTAGTCCTTTTTTAATACTATTTACACCCAACTCTTTTGAATTATTGAATAATGATGCGGGCGAAGTTACTAATCCCCAAGTCGTTTCCATTAATGCGCTAAAAAAATTGACCATTCCAGCACCCCTATTCAAAAAAAATCCGATATATCCCTGGAAGTCGGGTTGGATGAGCATAAACTTGTTTTGGCCTTGATCAATTGAACTCGAGAGGAAGGTGATGTTTTCAAAATTTAGAGATTTTCCAATATTAAGCATTTGATATTGTCTTAGGGTCTTTTGGGCCGGGTAAAAAATAATTTTATCAACCTTTTTTTTCTTTAAAAAATTATAAATGAAGCTCGGTAGGAAACCATCAAAATTATCAATGGATAATTCTCCTCCGATGTAATTTAATTTCTCTCTCACCGGGTGAGTGCAGTTATTGTTGAATAAATCGTAGTCAGGCCAATCAACCAAGTTTCTTGTTTTTATCAATTCTTTTTGTTTTTTATAGAGGCGCAAAGAGATAAGGTAATTTTTATAAATTAAAAGTGGGTCGATGTCTAACCAAACCTCAATAATGTCTCGATTGTTTTCAAGTTGCATCTTTCCATACCCTTGATAGCTAGCGGGGTTTGATTGGGTTTGGATATAATTTTTTTTAAGCAAGGAAATTAAGAAAGTTTCATCGGAAGGAGAGAGTTGATTGGAATCTTGGGGTAAAAAATTTAAATCTTCTCTGTATCGGATTTTAAAATCATTCAAGTTAATAGGCCTAAACTGGCTAAATTCGTAGAGCGTATCGACCATTCTATTTTCAACACAGTAAATATATCTTTCGGCAACATGGCCAAATTGAGAGGAGTTAAAAGCCGGAGTCATATAGACAATAGCAAATCCTAAAATTTTGACAGGTAAATTTGTGGAAGTGTACAGATCTGGTTGATACGATTGCGAGCATACATTAAATTTTAAAAGACCATCCTTGGTTAAAGAGGACGGATCGACCACAATTTTGGAAGCTTTAGTTGAATAGAACAGTTTCTTTTTATAAACCGCTTGGATTCTCTTATACTTGATTTTTTTATTATCGTAGTCAATCAGTTCTTGGCAACCAGCGATGGTCGGTTGGTAAACACCATTTTGGGAATTATCTAGTACATCCAGGCGACAACGATTTACCTGTTTTTTTCTTTCCTTGGAATAAGGAGTCGATAAATCAGAGGCATTTTTAAAAGTTAAGATGGATCGTTCAAGGGATTTGACAAGAAGATCAGTGTAACTGCAGTCTTTGTTTCTTTGGGAAATAAAGTCAGATTCAATCAACTCAAGAACATCCTGATTAACATAGACGGTAAGGCTATTTAAATCGGGATATGAAAAATTTGATAAATTATCTTCATGACAGTTAAGTGTTAGATGATTGTCAGTGAATTTTTCAAATTCTATATTGATTATTTTGTTGGTACCCAGGCGAATTCCTGAAGAGATACTGTTTTCCATCATAAGGAAGTAATATTTGATTTTACTATCGAGCTTTTTATCTTGAAGATTAAGAGAGAAGTTGTAGGTGGCATTTCCGCAAATACAAAAACAGTAAAAAAATACTATGGAGATGGTCAAATGCTTCATGATTTCCTTTTGAAAAGACCTATCAAAGCCAGTGCTCAGGCTTTGACAGGTTTTAATCATTAAGACACTTATTCTATATCGAGATCTTTTTCTGCATGTATTCGAGCATCTTTTTCCAGTTCCTTATAAAGTCTTGATTCTTGAATAGCTTGATCAATTCCTTGGGCAGAGGAAGCAGAACCACTAGCTGCGATTCCAAAACCAAATCCCATGCAAATGGCGCGTAAACCATCATCATGAACATCACTACATAAGGCCATCATCTCCACCCCGGTGGCCATAAAATGCAGACCAGTTATGATTTTGCCTTCGGGAGTGCTCCAGTCAACTTCGTAGTAGTAGTGGTGGTGATAGTTGTAATAGTTGCCGTAGTAGTAATCATGGTGGTGGTTGTAACTTGAGTGCCAACCATAATAATGGCTGTTGTGGTGATAAGAGCGATTGACGATTCTTCCACGGTGGGTATGATAGGTTACATATGGCCTTGAATAGTGTTTGTCGGTGTAAATGGTAATTCGCGTTTCGGCTTTGTAATTGTCTATATAGCTAGATTCCACAATTCGTTCTTCAATGTAAACTCGCTCAGTCCTCATAGATGGGTGATAACATGTGCGATAGCCACCGCAGTAGCTTTGTGAAGAGAAACTTTCGGAATAACCATAAAGGTTGTAAGTAACCCGGTCGAAACTTTCATACGAAGTGCTGTATCTGAAAGTTTTACCTTGAAATTCAGCATAGGCAGGTAAAATGAGAACAAAAGTAAAAAACATAAGAATCAATTTAAACATAAATTCCCCTTTTTTTCTTTAAAGATGTGGTAGAAAAAGTTGATGTACCATACACCAGTCAAGGCTTTAATGCGGAGCGTTGTGTAGATTTTACAGTTTTCGCCTGGTTGGATGGGGGCTTTTTGACTACTGTAAATTAAACTAGATATACTTTCTTGCCTTAGTATTTTTTGACGGAAGGGGTTTAAATGAAAATATTTTTTATATTATTGATGTGTTTTAACGTGATAGCGGAGACTAATGAAAAAAGTGTAACCATTCCACTTAAAGAATACGAGGAGTTGCGACGACAGCTTGAGATCCAAAATGTCATGGTGATTGAAAAATTAACTCTTGAGGGAAGTTTTAAAAGCGAACAATTTGCAATGAAACTTAATGGGCGGATGATTGGCAAATCCAAAAAAGAAGTTATTTTAAATAACTTTACTGAAGGGTTGAAAAACTGTTCTGGCGATGGGGTTTTTACATATGAAAATAATACAGTTTTCTTTATGCCACTTAAAGACAATTTCAAAGCAGGCTGTGAAATTGAACTTTCTAAAACCGGAAATTTTTCATTGAATTTTTTGAATGTACTTTATTTGGAAAATCAAATTGTCGATAGTGAAAGTATTATACGAAAAGATGCCCCTCCCGGTATAAGCATTGATATTTTAAGAAAATATACAGAAGCTAAAAAAATCAAAGGGAGAGTTGTTGCCAATGGGAGGTATCGTGTTACGGTAAATCCCAATATCACCAATTTTCAATATATATTTGAATTTAATAATCCCAATCAGAACAAGGAGCTTCTCACAATATCTTTTAAAAGTTCGGAGGTGATTGAATCAATTCAATCAGAACTTAATGTTAAAGAGGAAGACAAGGGTATTGCGATTGAATTAAACCCCGGAGAAAACTTTGTGACGGTTAATGGTCACTTGGAGGGGAGTGAATTTATAAGTCCACTTGAAAGCGAAAATCAATTTTTTCTTATTGAATCTCATCCTTTGATTCAAGTGATTCCTCAGACTAAATGGCGAAGAATTACGCCCAGTGAAAGTGGAATAAATCCCACCCAATTAAATTCAAAAGGATTTTTTATTAATCAGGAGCAAAATATTGCTTGGGAAGTTAAAAAATTAAATGTTTTCAGTTCGCTTGGGTTTTCCGTTTCTGCTGCAGATTATCTTTTTTATATTCCGAAAAAAGGACGGGGTATTATAGAAGCAAGTTTTCGGCTGGATAACAAGGGTACTCCCGAAATACCATTTAAGATTGCAGGCGATGTTCTCTATGCTGAGTTAGATGGACAAGCGATACCGATGTTAAAGGACGATCTTAATCAATTGCTTATTACGATGAGTCCAGGATATCACGAAGTAAAATTTCAGTATCTACCTAAAAAAGTCGTTAATATGTTGGGGAGTTTTTTTAATTTGAAGCTGGCTAAGCCGGATACCATTATCAGCAATAGTTCGTTTAATTTGAGGTTTGATCCAGCGTGGAATTTAATTTATGCAAATTTTTCTTCAGATAGCAGGTCTTTGATAAGTGTTGAACAGCTTTCAAGTTGTCTGATGTTTTTTGTAAGTGTTTTTATTTTATTCACTTTCTTGAAAATGCAGAAAAAACTTTTTGTGCCCATTTTGATTCCTCTTTCTTTAATATTATTATTTAAGCCGAATTATGCTGCTTCGTTTTATTTTATTCTGGGGTTACTTTTATTGGTAAGATATAGGGAGAAAATAAAAATAACTGTAACTAAAACCAACTTTGCCAAGGTTACGGCGTTAGTTGTTTTAATTTTAATATTTTTTATGGGGTATCATTTTTTAAGAAATGTCACTCAAAACGCTTTTCAAAAGCTCGATTCAGCCAGTCAGTTGGCCAGTAATGTGGAAAATAGCTTTGCACCGCCCATGATGGAACGGGGAATGCAGAAAATGTCATTGGAAAAAGCAATGACCTCTAACGATAATGCGGTCACAGCAAGCCAGGTGGGTAATTCAGTTCCTTCTGATTTTGAGGGAATACCTGCCCGGATCGAAATTCCAATTAGCGGTGTGAATTATTACTTTACAACCAGTTTAATTGATGCAAATCGAAATATTGAATTTATGTTATTTTCACTCAAAGCCTACTTAATCAATTTTATTGTGCTAATATTAATATTAGCAACGGGTGTAATTATCTTTCTCAAAATAAATTGGTTAAAAAAAGAATTGTTAAATATTTTATAAATTTATTTCAAGGAAGGGTGGGGAAGCTAGTGGTCATCTCCTTGGACTTTCCCTCTCATTTTCTTATGAATGCTGTGTTTTTGTTTGGATGCTAGTCTGCGTTCCTGGGAAGCTTTAGTCGGTCGGGTTTTTTTCCTTTTTTTCTGAACAAACAAAGCCTTTTGTAAAATGAGAACCAGTTTTTCCCTGACTAGATGACGGTTATCTTTTTGATTGCGGGATTCTTTGGCAACTACCATGATTTCCCCTGCTTTGGTTAATTGATTTTTTAAACTGGTCAAAAGCTTGGTTTTAATATCTTCCGGGATAGATAATGATTCTTTGAGATTAAAGCGTAATTGTACAGCCGATGAAACCTTGTTGACGTTTTGTCCACCGGGGCCACTGGAACGCACAAAATCTTCAACTAATTCATCCTCTGAGATGGTAATGGTTTGGTTAATTTTAAGCGACATGTTTATTTCCTGCTACCTTTAAATTGTAACACCATAAATAATTAATTGCCATGGTTACTCCGGTTAAGGTACTAACAATCAATTTAAAATGTAGATAAACGTACTACGCAATTAGGAATAATAGATGACCATAAGATCCAAGCTTATTCTTGTACTGCTGGGCTGTATTATCATTCCAACTACGATAGGGATCATGGCGATGTTTTCTGTAATGGGGAATGTGGTTAAGGATGTGCGGATTATCCAGTTGGAAAATATTGTCGATCTCCAGCGGGCCAGAATTGACGCTTTTTTTTTAGAACGCCAAGATGATATTAAATTGTTTCAAACAAATTTGAATGTGCAGAAAAATTTGCCTATATTTTTAAAGTACACAGGTAAAAAGCAAAATCAAGGTTACCTTGACGCTAAAAAAGAACTGGAAAAACTGTTGGCGGCAGTACGGTTGAGTTATGGTTATCTGGATGTCATGCTGACTGATACCAATGGAAAGATTGTGTTGGCGGCTAATCAAACGCATATTAGTAATGAAATAGGTATTCATTTATCAGATATCGAACCGGATGCCTTCGAAGGAGGAAGGCACCAAACCTATTTTAGTGGAATTTATAGAAGCGGAAATGGTTTTGGAATGCTTTGTACAGCTCCGCTTTTTTCTGACTCAAAGGATTTTCTTGGTGAGTTGGTTTTTGAAATAGATGCTGGACATATTTTCGATTTTGTTCATACTACGACGGGACTTGGTGATACGGGAGAAACTTTTATTGGAATTCCCCACGGAGATGAGGTGATGTTCATCAGTCCGCTTCATCCAGATCGCAATGAATTGATTCCTCTTAAGGTGCTTGCTAAAAGGAATGTTGCCCTGCCTATGCAATCCATGCTTAGAGATAATAGGGATGGTTTTGGAGAGAGTGTTGACTATCTTGGGCATCAGGTTTTGGCAGCCTGGAGAAGGATTCCATCAGTAGGTTGGGGGATTGTGGCGAAGATTGATTACCATGAGGCGCTTGCCCCAGTGGCTAAACTTAAAAAAATTTCCCTGTTAGCGGAATTGATTATTTTAGTTTTTTATATTGCAGCACTTTTTTTCTTCTCTCAGTCTATTATCACTCCCATACATACTTTGCAAAAGGGTATGGAGATTGTTGGTTCGGGTAGGCTGGATTATAAGGTGGGGATGACCGTTAATGATGAAATTGGGCAGCTCTCCCGGGCCTTTGATCGTATGTCAGAAAATTTACAAATGGTTACGGCATCCAGGGATGATTTGGATAAGGAGGTGAGAGAGCGAAAGCAGGCGGAGGCGAATATCAACAAACTCAACCGAATTTACGCTGTTTTGAGTTCGGGAAACCATCTTATCCTTAGAAGCTCAAGCCAAGAGATGCTTTTTAAAGAGGCATGCCGGATTTTAGTTGAGGAAGGGTTGTTTAAGATGGCATGGGTAGGTTTGGCGGAGGAAAGAACCAAGAGTGTGCAACCCGTGGCATGTTGGGGTTGTAGTGACGGGTACCTTGATCATATTAAAATATCTCTTGATGCAGTCCCTGAAAGCGAGGGCCCTACTGGACAGGCTATTCGGACTGGTCGTACTTTTGTTAACAATGATACAGAAAATAATCCTATTATGCAGCCTTGGAGGGATGAAGCGTTAAAGCATCATTACCTGTCCAGTGCAGCCTTTCCTTTGATTTTTAATAGTAAGCCCATTGGGGCACTCATGGTTTATTCTAATGAGAAATTTTTCTTTGATGATAAGGAAATTCAACTGCTGGAAGCATTTGCCCAGGATATTTCTTATGCAGTTAAGTCGATGGAGCAAGAAGAGCTTCGTAGAATGGCGGAAACTGGACGTAGACAAGCAGAGGTAGAAGCTCGTGAACTTGGTGATAAGCTGCAAAGTCTTGTGGAGGATGCTTTTGTTGGAGTTTATATTTTACAGAGTAGGCAATTTGTTTATGTAAACCACAGATTGGCGGAGATGATAGGATATCAACTAAAAGAGCTTCTGGCATTGGAAGATTTTAGTCGATTAATTCATCCAGATGATCAAGCCTTGGTAGAGGAGAATATTCGTAAACGTTTGGAAGGGGAAGCTTCCCAGATGCAGTATGAATTTCGTATGCATAAAAAAAATGGCGATGTCATATTTGTGGAAGTCCTTAGTTCGTACACATTTTATAGTGGGAAACCTTCAATTATTGGAAGTATCATTGATATTACTGCACGCAAGCAGCTTGAACAGCAGAAAGCTGATTTGTATGCAATGATAACTCATGATTTTAAATCCCCACTTACCGTAATTATTGGTTGTTCCGGTTATATCCTTACTTTAAAAAATCAAGGGCTGGATCCGGATGTCCAGGGGATGATTGCGGATATTCAATACTCGAGTGTAAATCTTCTCAATATGATTGATGATTTTCTAGCGTTTTCTATGATTGAATCCTCAGGATTACTTTCTCTTAATCTTGTTTCTACAGATATTTTAGAAATTGTGAAGAGGGTAACTAAAGATCTTGGACCAGCTGTTGCTGGAAAAAAGTTATCGTTGATTGAAAAATTTTCTGATCATCTGCCACTGGTAATGTCTGATCAGATGCTTTTACGCCGATCTATTGCTAACCTCTTGCAAAATGCCATAAATTTTACGCCTTCTGGTGGTCAAGTTACGCTTACGACAGAGCGGGTGGTCATCCAGGAAGCCAGCTACGTTGTCATTTCAGTTGCTGATACAGGACCTGGAATAGCTGCTGGCGAGCATGAAAAAATTTTTGAGAAATACTACCGATCACCTCGAGATAGGGAAACTAAAGGGTCAGGATTGGGCCTTGCAATAGTTAAAACGGTGACAGAGGCTCATGGTGGAAAAGTTGAACTAGAGAGTGAGGAAGGCAAAGGGGCCATATTCAAAGTATTCATTCCAAGTGGAGATGATACCCAAATTGTATAACCGAAAAGTATTTATTGTTATCGCTTCTATTGTCATGTCCATAAATAATGGGTTAGGGGCAATCTTCCTTCCCTATTTTGCTAAATTCAAGTTTCTGCTTTCATCAAAGGACTTGGGGGTCTATGTATTTTTGAGTGCGGTAGTTTATGTGATTACTGCACTAACAGTTGTTCGAATCGAAAGAAAATTTGAATTACAAAAGTCATTATTAATTTTTCTCACAATACAATTATTAAGTTTTGTCAGCGTTTTTTTTATTCACACAAAATTATTTATAATAGTTCCATTTCTTCTGGCGGGGATTGCGCAGGGGGGATGGTGGCCGCTTGTCGAGGGAGCTATGTGCGAGGGTCAAAACGTGATTCAAAAAAAACGGGCGGTAGCTTTTTTTAATTTTAGCTGGCTTTTGGGTCTTGTCATCGGTCCGTTTATTGCAGGAGCGCTTTATGAAATTAATGTTATGTGGCCGCTTCATACTGGTATTTATATTATTTTATTCGTCATATTGCTTGTTTTAATACCTCAAAGTTTAATGATTGCTCCTTGGAAATGCATTCAACAAAAATCATTAATTGTTCCTTTGTCTTTAAAATATTTTATCAAACTTGGTATCGTCTTAAATTTAATAAATTACCTCTTCATCAGCTCTTTTCGGTCGTTATTAGTAGAATTTGTAAGTGACTTTAAAATAAGCTCATTTCAATACGGTATTATTCATGCAGTTTTCAATCTGGGGATTCTTAGTTTCATGTTTATTCTCATGAAATATGATTTTTGGCAGTTTTCTAAAAAAATTATAATGGCTGCAATATTGGCATACATAATACTTCTGTTTACCTACGCCAAAGCCGATGCATTTTTTCAATTTATAGCTATTTCCTTTTTACTGGGGGCTCCTTGTGCTCTTATTTATTTTTCCTCTCTTTACTACGGGATGCTGGGAGAAAAAAGTGGTTCACAGCATGGCGGTTACCATGAAGCGATGATCGGTTCTGGCCAAAGTTTGGGACCTTTGATTTCTGGATTACTGATTAGCTTTACTAGTGATCCCCGATTTATATTCTACTGGCCGATGTTGGTGCTGCTCATTGCCGGGGGATTGATTTTTATATTAAATAAGAAGAGGTTCAATGTAACCAATTAAATTCCTTGGTTATAAAAAAAGATTTTTAGCTTATGATAAATAACATTTTCGAATAGATCACGCTGGTCAAAACTCTTCCATTATTTTAAAATTAATTATTAAGCGTTCATGGATGAAATATTAAGATAGGAGATTTTATGCTTAGGAATTCAGTTTTATTGATTGTTTTTTGCCTAGTGGTTCAAATTGCCAAGGCCATGCCTCCTGCAGATCTTAATCAACTTATTCAAGAACAAAACGCGCAATGGACAGCGGGAATAACATCGGTTTCCGTTTTACCTCCGGAAGATCAAAAAAAACTTCTAGGAGCTCCGGCACTTGATGTTAAAGAATTTATTTTTGAATATGATACAAATTTAAAATTTTCCGATCATCTTGATTGGAGAAACATAAAGGGTGTGAATTATATGTCACCAATTACCAATCAAGGGGTTTGTGGCAGTTGTGTTGCTTTTGCGGCAGTTGGAGCTTTAGAAGGGCAAATTAATATTGCCAATAAGTGGCCAGATTTAAATTTGGATTTTTCAGAACAACAGCTTTTTGCTTGTGGCGGTGGATCGTGTGGTTATGGATGGTTTCCATTTATGGCCCTTTATAATATGAAATTAGAAGGGGTGGTTGACGAATCTTGCCTTAAATATACCTCGGGCTCTACCGGATTGGATGTTGAATGTACTAGTCAATGTAGTGATTACGGGGAAAGAAAATTTAAATTAAATGATTATACCTCAAACAAATCACAACAGGTGTTAGATGCCAGTGATGTTATCCGGGCATTACAAAATGGTCCTCTCCTGGGAAGAATGAATGTTTATGAAGATTTTTTTAGCTATACCGGGGGAATTTATTCCAAGGTGACCGGAAACTTTGTCGGCGGTCACGCCATTGTTCTGGTTGGTTATGATGTTAAGGAACAATACTGGATTGTTAGAAATTCATGGGGAACACACTGGGGAGAACAAGGGTATTTTAGAATAAAATTTGGAGATGTATCGGGTGTAGGTCTAAGTACTTTTTCATTAACGGTTGCTCCGCCGGAAGGTCTTGTTAAAATTGAAAAACCCGGCTTTAAAGAAATCATTAGTGGTATCTTTGAGATAGAATTATTATCTACTGTGAAAAACACCCAGGAGATGAATTTTGAATTAAAAAAAGATGGAGTGGTCACAAATTACGTCGCTGATAAGATAAAAGAAAGTGAGCAATATGCGGTAAGAATCGATACAACCAAACTTGCCGATGGAGTTTACGAAGCAAGGGCGATTTCAGTGACGGGAAAAAATAAGATTGAATCGCAGATCAAGGATATTTATATTCTTAACAGCGCTCCTTCAATCAAGGTTTCATTTTTGAAACCAGCCGATCAAGCGATAGTGAGTGGCAGATTATATGCGGAGATTGAAAGTCAAGCGAGTCCGATAGATTTGACCGAGCTTCATATGAATATTAAGTATCCGGATGGACATGTACAAACTCTTAAGAATTTCTATCCCGCTCCTGTTACCAGAATGAGTTGGAGAACCACCTATTCTCCTAACGGGAATTATGAAGTTTGGGCAGAAGGTTTTATTGGAAAATATTCTGTGACTTCCAAGATAGTTAAGATCAAAGTTTCTAATTAGAAGCATTGCTCAGATAACTAAACACAAACACATCGAAATCCACATCATTATTTGGGAAGTCGATTGAACGTTTTTGGCGATACTGCTAATCAATTTATCCTTTCTTAGCTGCCTTTTTTTCTTCCTTCTTTTTTTTCTTTTCTTGGATTGAAAGTTTCTTCTTTTCTTTGTTCTTTACTTTATCTTTACCGCCCTTATCTTGTCCCTTAGCCATTTTTTATCCTTGGTTAAAAAGTTTATATTATTTATGAAAAATATTTAATAGTAAATAATATAACATGGTTTTATTCTTTAGCAAGGGTTACTATGGCCTATGGACAAAGCACAAATAATTTTAAAAGAAATTTTTGGTTATGATTCATTTAGGGGTGATCAAAAAGAGATTATTGACTCAGTTATTGCTGGAAATAATGCTCTTGTTTTAATGCCAACTGGTGGTGGGAAGTCGCTTTGTTATCAAATTCCTGCTTTAATAATGGAAGGGACAAGTATCGTTATTTCTCCTTTGATTGCTTTAATGAAAGACCAGGTAGATGCTTTAAGAGCTAAGGGCGTAAAGGCTTCTTTTTTAAACTCTTCAATTGGTTTTAGTGAACAAAATGAAATCCAAAGGTCATTTGTTGCTGGGCATATTAAAATCTTATATGTTTCTCCTGAAAGATTGGTGACCCCGTATTTTTTAAATTTGATTGAAAAAGTCCAAATTTCTTTATTTGCCATCGATGAGGCCCATTGTGTATCTCAGTGGGGCCATGATTTTCGGCCAGAATATATGGAACTTAGTATTTTAGCTGAGCGTTTTAGCAAAGTTCCCCGAATAGCATTAACTGCCACCGCCGGGGGCCCTACCAGAGAAGACATCATCAAATGTTTGAATCTATTTAATGCAAAAGTTTTTATAGGATCATTTGACAGGCCTAATATTAAATATACCATTTCAAAGAAAACTAACAAAACGGACAATTTTGCAAAACTGATAAAATTTATAAGTTCATTTCATCCAACGGATTCTGGAATTGTCTATTGTTTATCCAGAAAGAGCACGGTCGAAATAGCTGCGTATTTAAAACAGGCAGGATATATGGCCTTTGCTTATCACGCCGGACTTACTCAAAAACAAAGGGAGAAAGTTCAAGAAAGGTTTCTTAAGAAAAAAAGTTCAATAGTGGTTGCTACCATAGCTTTTGGAATGGGAATAGATAAGTCAGATGTACGTTTTGTCGCCCATATGGATTTACCCAAATGTTTAGAATCGTATTATCAAGAAACCGGTCGTGCCGGCCGAGATGGACTTTTCGCTAATGCATGGATGTTATACGGGATGAGAGATCTGATTCTTTTAAAGAGTTTTACAAATAAGGATATTCGTAGTGCTTTAAGAAGAAGAGTGAATGAAGAAAAGCTCGAGGCAATGCTTGGATTTTGTGAGACGACTAAATGTCGAAGGGAAGTTTTGTTAAATTATTTTGAAGATGATTATAAAGGTCCGTGCGGAAATTGTGATACTTGTGATGCCCTAAATACCAAGCAAATGAATGCTATTGAAGTTTTGGAGGGAAGGGAAAAAGTTTGGCCAAGAGTTGATTATAAAAAAACCGTTGATCAAAACTCTCCTCCAAGAAAAAAAGTTTTTAAATCAATACCCGGTAAAAAGGTCAAAAAGAAATCAAGCGAGCCTAAAGAGTATAATGCTTTTGATGGTACTGATAAAACCCTTTTTGAAAATCTTAAAATATTTAGAACAAATTTGGCAAGGCAAAGACGTACTCAGGTTTTTAAAATATTTCCAGATAGAACTTTAATAGAAATGGTTGAGCGCCGTCCAACAGAGCTATTCGAGCTTGAAGATCTTTATGGAGTGGGTCCCAAAAAGTTAAAAAGATATGGGAAACTTTTTATTGATGCTATAAGTGAATTGAAGGGCGTTTAAATCCCGTTACAAAACTTGTGTTGAATTTTATCACTTCCAAACATATAATTTCATGAAATTGATTTTTTAAAAATGTGGGATTACTTTAAATGTATATACATATATTGGGTGTTAGTTACGCCCTCCTTGCTGCTTTATTATTTGGGATAGCCGACTTCTCTGGTGGATATGCCTCCAAAAAATTGCATCAATTTCAGGTTTTAATTTATACAACATTTTTTGGAATTATAAGTGTGGGAGTTATTGCATTAATTCTGAAACAAAGTTTACCTTCCTTTCATGATTCAATGATTATGTTTTCAGGAGGAGTACTTGGTGCTCTGGGATTGGCATTCCTTTTTAAAGGTTTAAGTGAGGGCAAAGCATGTATTGTTTCTCCAACAGCCGGGGTAGTCGGTGCAATTATCCCTTTGATTTTTTCAAGCCTATTTATTACAATGCCAACCATCGTTCAAGGTCTTGGTTTTGTGATTGGTCTTATGAGTATCTGGTTGGTTTCCCAGCATGAAAAAAATAATGATGCTGGTTTTAAGGATTTGATGTACGGCATACTTGCCGGACTTTCCTTTGGATTATTTTTTATTCTTATTGCTCAGGCCAACACTACAAATATTTTTTCAGGATTATTAATTGCGAAAATAGGATCATTTCTCGCGGCACTGGTTTTACTCAAATCAAATAACAAAATGATCCCTTCAATTAAAATAGCAAAAATCGCAATTCTTTCTGGTGTAATTGATGCATTTTCAAATGTGCTTTATTTATTTGCCAAAGAAAATACAAGACTTGATATAGCAGTCGTTTTATCTTCTCTATATCCTGTTGTTACAGTAATTCTTTCAAGATTTTTTTATAAAGAGATATTAACCATTAAACAGATCGTTGGGTTAATCTTGTCGTTCATTGCAATTGCCTTGGTGTCGATTTAAGTCTTTCGACGTTGATTAGTACTTACAGGGGTTAGATTATAAAAACATCTATCGTGGCAGGGACGCCTGAACACTATATATATGGTTGGTAAATATATTATATTTATTAAAATAGAAAAAAAAGCCCCTGCTTTAATACGTGATAAAATTGTAAAATTTACGCATTGCATTATTTTTATTCCCTTAATTTAAATTATTTGCTAATTTAGAAATAAGTTAATATCAACTTGATAGAAGTGAGGTTGCGAAGATGAAAAAAATTGTTTTTGTTGGTTTATTTTTTATAAATAGTGTTTTTGCGATCTGTTCATATTCAGAAAAAGGTATGGCTGGAAGAATTCTCGAGCAAGGTTCAACTGTAATTGTTACTGCCGATGAATTAATTGCTACGGTGCAAACATTAGAAGAAGATGACGTTATTAATATCACAAAAATCAAAGAAAATGACAGATATTATGACGGTCAACCAATTAAACAAAGATATCCAAGTCGATTTAAAGTCTATGGAGAAAACATTTCTAAAAAGATAGTTATTGAGAAACCTTGTCCTCCATCAGGCTGATCTCCTATAAAAACATTAATTATAAAATAGGGAAAGAGGTTAAAATCAATTTTTCAATTTTAAAGGATAGGGGTATGAAGAAGTTTATCCCAATTTACTTTATGTGGTTGTCAATAAATTCATATTCATTCACAATAACTCACGATGAAGGAACAAGTTGTTATGATGAAGATCAAATATTTAAAAGATGTGTTGATCAAAGAGAATTATATCAAGAGGCAATGAAAAAAGCAGTACATAGTAAAAAAGAATTACTTATAATATACGGTTATGATAATTGTGGATGGTCCAGGTCAATGCATAATCTTTTATTTTTATCATCGAAAGCAGAGAGATTTAATGAAAAATTTTTGATTAGAACGATTGCAAAAAGTTCTGGTAATTTAACAGGACAGGAGCTTATTGAAAGCTTAATTGACAAGGGAGGGTTTGCAGATAAGCCTAGTTATCCTTTTTTGATTATTATTGATCCCGAAAGTGGAAATCCGAAAAAATTTATCAAAACTGGTGACAACACTGAAAGAAATTTTGATTCATGGGATTGGAATGGACAAGATCTACAAAAAGTTGAAAATCTTCTGCTTGATTTGCCCAATTGAGTATTTAAAATTTGATGAAAATACCGTGCAAGGTGATCTTGCCCATTAACTTGAATGGCCAAGGGCAAAATTTGGTCAAGTTGCTTGAAATTTTGGAGCGGAATACCAGGTTTGTGCTGCTTTTCTTCTGCGTTCAATTGAATGTCTTTCAATATAAAATAAAAAGTAGTTGGTCTGAAGATAAGGCTTTGTTAAAACTGATATTGTAAATATCTTAATTGCTGTCAAAAAACTTGATAACCGCATGGTAGTGTGATACACTACCATGCGAGGAAGGAGAAATAGTTTGGCAAAGTTTAAATTTGTATATTGGCTTTTGGAATATTTACAGTCCCAGGCAGAGTTTCTTTTTGAATGGGATGAAGGAAATATGTTTAAAAGCGAAGATAAACATGGTGTAACTTTAGAAATGGTTGAATCATGTTTTCTTGATAATAATCTTATTGCCTTGGGGGAACAATACCATCCTCATACTTCTGAAGATAGATACGGAATGATTGGAAAAACAAATACGGAAGAAATTCTTTTTGCATGTTTTACAATCAGGAATGGAAAAATTCGTCCAATCAGCGCTAGATTTGCAAATAAAAAAGAGAGGAGCGTTTATGAAGAAATATGCTAAATCAAAAAGTGAATATGACGATGTTGAGTTTGATGAAGCTGAAATAAGAAATCATAGGAAAATAGGTAGAAAAACGCCCACGAGTGTTTCTCTGCCACCTGAAGTTGTAGATGAATTAAAGAAATTGGCAGAAAAAAAAGGAATTCCTTATCAGGTGCTTATGAGAAGTTTTATTATTGAAGGACTAGATAAAATGAAAAAAGCCTCATAGCTTTTATATAAAAGAAGCGCTTGAGCCTGACCAAAATATCTGTGGTGCATGTGATATTTAAAAAAACCAATTTTCCTACGGTATGTTCGGGCCGGTGGTTATAGTGGATGTTAGAACGCTTGGTCTTTTAATTAGCACAAATATTTGTTATTGCTGGTATTGAACTTAAAACTAGAATTTTTTCACTTATATGTAGTTATTACACGCAGACCTTGTGCGTCGCGTTATTTTGTGGTAATTAATACTGTCTGCGTGAAATATATATAATTTTCATGCAGACAAATCAATAGATTGGAGGCAAACGATGAAATCACTTTTTATATTTATCGCATGTATATTGCTGATTATAGGAAGTAAGTTATATGCTGTCGAATTCAGTAATATTAATCTCATTGCTTCTACAACTTTTCGTATTTATGCAGCTAAAAATTTTAATCAAAAATTTGATATAGGATCAAAAATTGCATTGAGTATTTACTCTGAAGGTAAAGAATTTGAAATAGAATTAATCGAAAAAGGTATCCTCTTAAGGGAAAGCCTTGGGGACCCTTCAGGTTATGCATATGTTTTTAAATATTCAAGTTGTGGTGTTGTTTCTTTATCTACTGAAGAGCATAATTGTTTTATTACAATTGTCATTGATGATACGGGGGAAACAATAGATGCACCCTCTTACTCCACCCTTTTAGAATATGGAATTCCTGAGAAATTAGCAAAGGAGTATTCAGAATTATTTCCTAAAGGAACCTCCTTGCTAAAATATTGGACAATAAGTAGATATACAATAAATCTAGCGCTCGAACACTCAATTCCAAGAGTTTCAATTAATAAAGACCCTGTTTTTAATTAAAAAAAGCCCCCGAAGGGAAGTTTTGTATCATCGTAATCACCAAGTTTTTTTGGAGCGGGATACCGGGTTCGAGCTGGCTACCTTCTGCATGGCAATCGCGACCGACGTGATTTTTTATAACATTACAACTTCATGTAATTGTTAAAAAAAGTTTTTAAGATCAAAGAGTTGGTTTAAATTTTAATTATGATATTGTTTGGGATGTTTCGGTATCTTTTCATATATTCGGGTGAATTTGTTGTGAACTAATAAAAGATTTGTTGATTGATCAATTACGGCTAGAATTATTAGAATTTTTTAGGACGATATTTTGAGTATTTCTTTCGATGTTCTTTTTTTGAGTAATCGGTACTACTGGCCAGATGTGATATTAAGTTTTAGAAATGCAGATTAAGAAGGGATTAACAAGTACTACTAAATATAGTAGTACTTAAATGGTGAGCTTATGGGACGGAAAAAACGTGGGGGATATATTTTTGAATGGTGAATGGGTGATCACTCTCCCAAGCATGTATATAAGAATGGGGTTCAAATTGCAAAGATAGGAATACCAAATCTGATTGTGTTGCAGGGAGCGATGACGAGAAAACTTAAGAAAATATTGCAAGAGATGATTAAGGAAAAAATATTATGAAAGATACCAAATTTAAAAATGTAAAATTTAACAATCGAAAACATCAGGTTGAAGTTACTTATACTTCGGGTAAAAAATATACTATCCATTATAGTTCTCTGGGGATTAAGAAAAATATTTCAGAAGCATTGGTTGATGATGAAACCAAGGGACATTCCATTATTTTTAAATTTAACGATGGTAAGCATGATTATATGCCCTACGATCAGCCACTGGCCATTATGAAAGATCCAGAATATAATTAAACAAGTAATTTCGGAAATGCTTCTAAATATTTTATATGAAATTTTAGGTAATTTGGAAAAATATTTTTCCATTTATCTTCATTTTTTCTCATGGAGAGCCAAGATAACATAAAAAGATGTCGAATGCGTTCAAATACTTTTAAGTTTTTTTCAATTTCTTCCGGTAGTGATGTTTCTGCTTTATATGCCTTGATGAATTCATTCTTTAGCTCTAGGTTAGTATTACTCATATGACCATTGCTAAGACGATGAAGTGGCATCGCAAAATCCCAGCCAAACCAATGCCTACAGCAATCATCAAAATCAATAATGATCAAATCTGAGTTTGTTTTTATCAAGTTTCCGGTATGAAAATCATAATGAACTAATCCAAAGTAATCCTCACTGGTTGGGAGTTGATTAAAAAAATATATACTTTGTTCCCATTCCTTCAACAGAATTGTTTTTTGATCAGTAGTTAGGTTCGAAATATTTTTTACTAGTTGAGTAACCGAACTCCATTCTAATTCATTCCATGGACGCCTGTCTTGGGCCGATGGAGATCTATATTTTTTGGAACAAGCATGAAATTTTCCAAGCGTCTTTCCCCAAAGGTTAATGAAATGTAGATCCCATTTATCTTTTAAAACAATATCTCCTTCAATAAAATTAAAAAAGGCGTAATGATAAACATTGTTTGATAGTTTTACCTCTCGAATTATGTCGTTGCTGCTGAAGCCAACCGGTGCTGCGGCTTTTACACTATTTTGATTTAGAAAGTTAATAAAATCAAATTCTGCTTCAATAGATTTTCTACTTTCCTTGTGGGGCCGATAGATTCTACAAAAATATTTTTGCTGTTCAATTATTACTGTATAGTTGTGATTAACTGAATAGCTTAAAAAATTTACAGAACAATCTTTTGAGATGTTGTTTGAAATATCTTCCTTTAACACATCTGTAAAGTTTTGTTTTTCAAACATCATTCAAGCACCTAGTTATTTATGCAGCCTTTTTTAGTCGCTCTAATCCATCCAAAATGAATACCCGAATAAGTACTTGATAAGGTATCCCTTGTGTTTCTGCAATAGCTTTAAGCTCTTGAATTGTTTTTTCATCAAGAGCAACACTGGTTGGTTTTTTGGGAGAATCTTTATAGCGCTTCATGGCGGTTAAGATTTTTTTTGCATCAAGATTGTACTCTTGGTCATATTCTTTAAGAGATTTTGCGTAAGATTTCTTCATACTGTACCTTTTCCTTTTTATGTGCTGGCCTTGCACTGATTACTCTAACTCGACCTTCTCTTAGGGTAAAAGCTATTTGGATTAATTTACCGTTAATAGACGGGCCGATAATACCAAGCCTTTGTTCGTTATGTAGCGGACTAATCTGAACGCCGAGCGGAAGGGCCAGTCCTGAGCGAAATACAGCTTCAATTTCGTGAGTTTCTAGTCCGTGCTTCTTGGCATTTTTATGACTATTGCCCTCATCCCATTCAAATTCAAAATAAGATGTTTCTAAGATCCAAAAAAGTAACCATTCTACAAATTCCCATTTTGCCATACATGAATGTAACACACTATCTTAATAGTGTCAAGACACTATCAAAATCAAATAATGACAAATATGGTGAACTGATAAAAAGCTTATAGCTTATCAAACTTGTAATTTTAACCCGCAAATGTTTTTATAGAAAAATATGTTGATAGTCTTATATTGGTGTGGTAAAACCAATATAATGAAGGCTAAAGAAATTGTAAGACATAAGGCTGAGATTCAAGAGAGATATATTATTGAGTTAGTTGCTCACGAAATAGGGAGATCCAAAAGATATCCTCAGGCCATAAAGTATAGCTTGATTTGCTTTGACAAAAATAAAAAAAAGAAAATTCTGATGGATAATCATCATCCCAAGGGACATCATATTCATTTGGATGATGAAGAAATTTTTTATAAATTTACGACGTGGGAAAAATTAATTGTGGATTTTGAAAAATTAGTTCTTGATAATATGGGAGTAAAACTATGAAAAAATTAATTATTTCTTTTAAAAGCTCATCTGAGGTTATGAATGATTTCAAAAATTCTCTTAAAAGAGCGAGCAAAGGAAAAATCAAAGAACCCCATCACGAAATCTCGTTTGACTCAAGAAAAAGTTTTGAAAGATTTGCCAAAAATATCCATATTCTTTCCAGTATTCTTGCATTCAAGCCAAAGTCAATTTATGAATTGGCAAAGCTTACTGGTACTGATGTATCCAATTTGAATAAAATTGTTATTTTCTTTGAAGAAATTGGTGCTATTAAAATTAAAAAATCCATTTTAAATGGCCGAGAAATAAAAATGCCTATTGTTGATTACGATGAAATAAATATTGATTTGAAAGCTGCTTAATGAAAAAGAATAACATTGTAACCAATAAAACGCCCCACGCATTAGCAAAATCTCTGGGCCTTGCTCCTACCGATGCCGTTGAATGGGAAGTCCGTTATAGTGTAACCAAGAAAATTATTGAGACCGTCAAAAATAAATTAATAACAGTAACACAATTAGCGAAAGATTCAGGAACCTCGCGAGGTAGAATTACACGAATTTTAAAAGATGACACCTTTGGTATTTCTCTTGATGTTCTTTTTAGAGTATTGGGTGCCACTGGCTTGGATGTGAAATTGAGTTATAAAAAGACCACTTGAGATGCATTGCTGATCCCCTTGAAGTCCATGTATAAGAGCAATGCGTTCTATAATCCTAAATAACACTTGAGTACTATATTGCTGATAAATATATTATGTTTATTAATTGACTTCCTTAAACTACAGACAAAAAAAAATATGCTGTTTCTAACAAACGAATAACTTAATCAGGAATACAAACTTGATGAAAGAAATTCCCATATAGCTATTTATTATTTTACGTCATAAAATAAAATAGGAATTAATTTTTCATGAGGGAACCATATGAATTTCTCAATAATTTTTTTTACAGTATCACTAATGATTTTTTATAATTTTGTTTATGCTAAAACACTTACTTCTATTGATGAGCTTAAAGGTGGGAAGTATCGAGTGTCATATATGACTTTTAAAGATGATTTATCGGTTTGCCCAGTAGGATATTCCGTAAAGTGTCCTCCACTTGTTTTGGAAAATGCGGGAAGAAACCTAATAGATGCGTTATATGATTTTAATGATTTTTGTGTGAATAAAACAACAGGTTTTAAAGAACGTTGCAATTGTGTTGAAATTTTTGAAGATAATACTAATGGAGGTCCGATTTTTGATTCAAAAGGTGATTTTGCTGGGTTCATGCGCCCCAAGTCTCCCAACGATAAAAGACCATCTAAGTCTCCTATAAGGACTGCTTTAAAAAATGAACCCAAACTAAGTGATGCACTCCTGATGTTTACTGATAAAAGCGGTATTGATTATGAAAGTTTTATTAACGATAACCCTACTACCGATACAGCTTCAAATGGACAAGTCAGCATAAATTGTTCCAATTTTTCTGAGTGGCAAGAAAAAATTTCAAGAAAAGGAGGGAGCGATTCTTCGAACGAGGCAGGAAAGATGATTGGACGATAATGTTCATTATTTATTTTATTGATTTGCCTATTAAATAACCTCATCTTACAGAGCAAAACGTTCATATGTTCCAAGTGACATTGAAAAAACTAAAATTCCAGCGCAATGTTATAAACGGGGATACCCTGTAGGATGGGCAATAGCGAATTTATGTCCCTCTTGATTACTCGAAGTGTTGTAAAAAATATTTTAAAAGTATTGGTGAAAATGTGGTGAACTTCAAAAAAAGTCAAAAAAAAAGCCTCCGAAAGGAAGCTTTATATCATCGTAATCACTAAGTTTTTTTGGAGCGGGATACCAGGTTCGAACTGGCGACCTTCTGCATGGCAAGCAGACGCTCTACCAACTGAGCTAATCCCGCACATGGGCAAGGTCATATTAAACAGCGTCGACTTTTCTGTCAACGAAAATTCCTAGTTTATGGGTTCGTGATAGGTAAACTCTACATTTTTATAATTTCGAAGAACCAGTTTATTTCCATCGTGACTAACCACATAATTGGGAGTGAGTGGAATTTTTCCACCACCGCCCGGAGAATCAACCACGTAATAAGGAATGGCGAGTCCCGAAGTCCAGCCTCTTAGTTTTTCTAAAATTTCAAGGCCAACCGAAACTTTTGTTCTGAAATGACTGATTCCTTCAGAAAGGTCGCATTGGAAAATATAGTAAGGACGCACTTTCATCAAAAGCAGAAGATGATTAAGTTTTAGCATAATACTTGCGTTGTCATTGATATTTCTAAGAAGAACAGTTTGATTTCCAACGGTACAACCCGCAAGCGATAATCTGGTATTGGCGAGCAATGCCTCTCTTGTGCATTCTTTGGGATGATTGTAATGAGTGTTAACATGAATTGGTTGATGTTTTTCAAAAATCTCAAGGAGTTTATCATCACGAAGTCTGATGGGAAGTGTACATGGATTTCTGGTTCCCACCCTCACAATTTCAACATGTTCAATTTTTCTAAGTTCTCCCAAAATATAATCAATTTTATCATTGCTTAAACAAAGTGGATCTCCGCCTGAAACAACAACATCTCTTATACGTTTGGTTTTTCGAATATAATCAAGGCATACTTCTATTTGTTTGTCTTTAGTATCTGCATTGTCATTGGCAACTTTTCTTTTTCTTGTACAGTGCCTGCAAAGCATCGGGCAATCATTACTGGCATAAAATAATACGCGGTCAGGATAACGATGAGTAAGGCCCGGAACAGGCATATCGCGATCTTCGGCGAGTGGATCGGCCATATCAGTTTTTAAAATATTCATTTCAGCAACGTTGGGTACCGATTGCTTTCTTACGGGACATTCAGGATCATCTTTGTCCATGAGGGCCGAATAATATGGCGTGATGGCCATTTTAAATTTTTTGGAGCAGGCATCATAAGCTTTTTCTTCATTACCGGTAATGTTAATGGCCTTTTTGAGCGTTGGTAGTGTGGTAATTCGGTTTTTTAGTTGCCATTTCCAGTCATACCAATCTTCATCTTTGGTGCCTTCGAAGATTCCTCTTCCTGAAACAGGAAATTTTTCCAGTATATGCTTGGGATAAATTTTTTCCAGATCCTCAATGGTGCGAATTTCTCGAAAATCCATACTTGCCTCTAAATATAAGTATTATTAATATCTTATAAAGGATAATAATCTTCTTTTCAAGGCACAAGTTAAACTTATATAGGTAAGTTTTAACTCTTTGATTTTTCGATAAATTCTTTAGTTTGGTCAGGAGCAAGCTCCCGCCAATCGGTGATCTTTTTTAGAAGAAACGATTTGTAGATATCACTCAGTAGAAGATACTTTTTGTAGATCTAGATTTTCTACTTTTTCTCGACTACTCCCTCTTTGGTTCCTTTGGTGTCAGGCAGAGCTATATTAGTTGCAGTTGCCATCGTAAGAAATTTGCACCGATATCGGAGAAGATGCCTCATCAGATTGATATGTTCAATGAACTTGAAGATACCAAGCTTGATGATGCTGATAGTGCTGAAGACGAAAAAGAAACTATTACTTATGAACGCAGGAAAGGAAAAAGAAAGCCACTGTCAGCACCAATTCTAGGTAAGTTCAAAAAATGGATCGATGAATTGCGAAGTAAAATTACACCTAAGTCGGTGGCGGGTAAAGCAGTTCACTATGCGTTTAATGAGTGGAAATATCTTTCGGTCTATATTACCAATGGAAATTTTAATATTAGCAATGTCTGGGTGGAGAATGCGATCCGTCCTTTCTGCATTGGCAAAAAAAAACTGGCTTTTTAGCGCCACAGTTGATGGTGCCAAGGCCAGTTCTTGGCATAAAGCTGACGATTGTATCAAAAAAAATAACTCAAAGATAGGATGGCCATTTACCGCTTACGACGATAATTAGCAAAACAAATGATCATTTTTATCTTTTGACGCATTGATTCCTTCGCAATATTTCATTCTGAAGTAATAAATATACCAGTGTATAAATAAGAATATTTTTTTGGTAAAATGATACATATTGGACATTGTTTAAAAATGTCTAAGAAAAGACAGTAGGTTTTATGTGACACTAAAGCAATTAATTTGCAATCAAAATAAAATTACTCTTAAGCTTGATAAGATTATTAAGATTACATTTTTCTTCTTTTTACTTATTCAATCTTCATTTAGTTTTGCGGATCCAATTGATGAATTTATTCTTAATAATACTAAAAAACTTTATAAGCCTATGACTTTTTGGTCATGGGGAAGCCGGGAAGGATTTAATACTTTAACAAAGGAAGATTCTAAACTAACTTCAGATAAAATTAAGAAAATTAGTAATAAAGGTCTTTATGTTTCTAGCAATTATTGGTCTTCTTCCGACCGTCATCCTATAGATCTCCCTGGTGAGATAACAGAGATAGTAATACCAGCAGAAACGGAATATATTGATATAGTCTCCACTCATTCAAAAAAACAGATTGAAAATTTATCAAAATCCATGGGATTATCTCCTTCGCAAATAGAAGAACTAATTAAAAACCGAACAAATAAATTTTTTTATTATAATGGAGGTGATGGTTGGTGGCTTATAAGAAACAATACTCCATTCCCCAAAGCTCCCACAGTTAGAGCTTTTGCAGGAGAAGGAATTTCAAGTACTAAATTACTGAAAGACCTTAATAAAATTTCAACAAACGCATTTGGAACCTATATAACTAACGTTAACAGAGTACTAAATGAACTCAGTAAAAGCGGACAAACAGTTTTAGACAAAAGGTTACTCCAAGCTGCTAAAGAAGTGATTGTTCCAGAGATTGATAAAATATTAACTGAAAATCTGCCAATAACAGGAATTTTACGACTGGAAAGCATTGCAAGATCTAACAGTCAGCCAACTAAGCAATTTCTCGAGATCCTATTATCTGATCTCGTTGCCCAAAATAAGCTTGAGAAGCTAGTCACTCATATAAGACTAATCCGTCCTGCCATTCGTGACCTATCAGAAATCCAATTTGTAATTTTAAACTACTGTATTAACAATCCTGAGAAAATTGGCATTACTCATAAAACATCACAATCTATAATTTATCAATTGAAGTACTCAAAGAGTGAATCCGTTAGCAATGCTATAACCAAACTTCAGGTCGCAAAAGACCCAAAAGCCTGTCTTCTGGATATCCTAAATTCAAGGTAATTTGTAGATCCGCCTCTTTTATAACAACATCTCAAGTGCCAGAATTATTTAAGCTAATAATAATTTAAAAGGAGATGAGTTCAAGAAGAAAATGAGTTAAAACATCACCCCAGTAGTAAATAAGTTATGCCTTAATGTTTCAAGATCACATCGAATCTTAGCAGGGCAATTAAATTTTACTCCTTTGGTATTTCCAGACTGTAGACCAAAATATCTATGGGTGTAAAACTTAACGTTTCTGTTTCTAGAGGTTACATTTATAAATATCATTAAGAATCTGTCCTTCATTATTCTTATCAATAATGTGGATACATAAGATTTTTGACTTTTTCATATATTTTTTAAACATGTTGGGATCCACTGGAGATATTAACTCAATTTCTGTAGTATTTAATTTATTGTAGATTTCTTTGGAATATGTCTGGTCAGCCAAGCTGCTACAAGAGTATGAATCATTGACGATATTCCCTTCAAAATCGTTGTCAATAAAATGAATACATGTCATTTCTGCTTCTTTGTATGCATGCCAAAATAAATCAGGTGCAACAGGTGATGGTATTAGCACTTCATCAGTCAATAGATTTTGGTAAAGACTTTGGGCAAAATTGTTTTTTGGGCTTGATTCAAATGCAAATAAATTAGTAGCAATAAGTGCGATTGCGGCAATAATAATCGTTTTCATAATCTTCTCCTTTGTTGATATTGATACAACGTTATGTTTTAGGGAGATTATTTTAAAATTGTATTTTTCGATATTAAAAAAAAATTAAGTATAAACCTAATGTTTCCGAAAAGGAAGAATATGGGAAAACATATCAATGTATTTAAGCACTTAGACTATAGAAAAATTATTAAAGAATCTTTGATATTTTTTCATAGAGAAGATAAAAAATACACAATAACCAATATGGCAAAATTTATTAGAGTACAGAACCCATATGTTTCCAAGATATTAAATGGGGATGCAAGTTTTAACCAGGATCAAATGTATCTTGTATGTCGTTACTTTTCTTTTGATTCTGATCAAAGGAATTTTCTTAGTCTTCTATTGGAATATGATAGAAGTACTCTTATTGAAAGAAAGAAAAAAATACTCGAAGAGATTAATACTCTAAGAAACAAGTACAGGGATTCAAGTAGGCATATTGCTGCTAAAAAAATTTCAACTGATACTAACGCATTGGAAAAATATTATTCTAACCCTTTGATTCAAATTATTCATATATGTCTTACAATAGAAAAATATTGTAAGAACCCTCAAGACCTCAGCAATAAATTGCGTATTAGTGAAGGATATTTGAATACCATTCTTGAGTCACTTGAGGAAATGAATCTTATTAGAAAAAATGAGAAAGGGTATCAGGTGTTGGAAAGAAATATTCATTTGCCCAAAGGGGCATCAATCCTTAAAGTTCATCAAAATCTGGTGAGAATGAAAAGTATAGAGCATTACAATTCGTTTTCAAGCAAAGAGGATTATTTTTTTAACGTTACTTTTTCAACGGACGAGGAAACCAAAATTGCAATTCATGAAGAATTTCTTATTTTTTTAAAAAAAGTAGAGGAACTTGTTAAAAAAAGCAATCCAACTGGTGTTTATCAACTCAATTTTGATCTGCTTTCGTGGTTGGATACATAATAAAAAAATATTTAGTAATGTTGTTTCAAATCGTACCAGCTAGGATGTGTTTTTCTTAATGATGCTTTCATGCCCTTGAGGTATAGGGAGATGAATTCTTCTCTGATAGACATGTAGCTTGAATCAAGATATTCAGGAATCAGAGCAGTAACTCTGTTAGCAATCTTTGAGAAGTCGTTTAAAGCTATATCTGATCGAATGTAGCATTCATCGAGATATTCATATTTATCTTCAAATTTTTTACACAATCCAATCAATTGCCTTCTCAACTCGTTGTCGGGGTATTGAACGATATCGGACATAAAGTTTCCAAATTCGAGATTTTCAATTCTGCAATCTTCTGGATCACTTTGCATAATCATGGCCGTAAATTTTTCTAGGGTGCCATCACTCATGTTGTCTTTGTAAGCGATCTGTATTTGTCTTAATACTTCCTGAAGAATTATTCCAGCCTTTGAATTTTCCCCGGTTTGATTCCAAGCTCGAGAGGATATTGTGACTCCATATCCGAAGTCGTTATTCAAATAAGAATAAAAGGCAACCTTCTTGGTTATAGCTTTTGGATATTTTGATTTTAAATATTCGGGTAATTTATAATCGCCATTATCGGGGGCAATTTTTCTGGTATAATAAAAGTGAGTATATTTCAAAGTTTCACGTATCAGATAAATTAAATCTGGATATTGTTTGTTCAGTGTGGGATTTTGAGTGAAGGGTTTATTCGAGTGCACTGTCCTACCTGCAATCACAATCTGATTGTTGCTTTTAGCTGCAAAGGGCGCGGGATTTGTCCCGCATGCGGGGCCAGAAGGATGCAAGATACCGCTGATCATACGGGTTTTCTTTACATGCCAATGTTGATGTGGCATCAGAAGCGCGCGAGAAACTGGAAAATCTTATCAAGTATACCGCTCGTCCGGCGCTTGCCAATAGTAGAATTTCAAAAGATCTGGATGGACATATTCTTTATGAGCTTAAAAATAAGTATACCGATGGCACGACCCATCTTCGTTTTACCCAGACAGAGTTTATCGAAAAAATCATGGCACTCATTGCTCCACCCAGAAAAAACCTGATTCGTTTTTTTGGAGTTTTTAGCCCGCACCATGGGTACAGAGAAGAAGTTACGGATATGATCAGGAAGAGGCCGCAGTTGGTTAAGGAAGTTGGGGCCAATGAAGCCAAAGGTGCGGATATTGTGAGAGTTGAGCATTTTATACAACAAGTTCCAAGGAAGCCAATATATTGGATTCCTTGGGCCGAACTGCTTAAAAAGACATTCAATATCGACGTTATGAAGTGTGAAAAATGTGGTGGACGCATGAAAGTGGCCAACTATGTTTTAGATTCCAAAGAGATTAAAAGGATTCTCATATCGTTAGGGGAGGAGCTCGTAGACAAGATTGAAGTTCGATCGATCGATTTTTCGTCTAGTGGATATACCTATGTTCTTGATGATGAATATCGAGAGCAAGGACCCCCTTTATTTTAGCAATCTAGAGAAGCTTTGAGCTAATTTCTTTATCCCGCCAGGACGGCGGGATAGTCGTCATATTCCCTTAGTATGCGTTTTTCTGGTGTTTTTCTGGAAAAATTTATTAAATTTATTAACTTGAGTAGCTTTTTGCAGAATATGTAGGGGGAGAGTTTTGATTTCATGTGTAGGGGGTGAAATCATCTACCCCTTTATTTTTCCTATACTCTTATGAACAAGCATCTTATACAGAAGCATTGGCATTGTTTAATAAGACCGGAGCACTTGCATTACCTGTGGTAAAGTATGAATCAAAAGTTCTTGTCGGTATTTTGCATTATCAAGATATTTTATTGGCCAAATAAGGAAAATTTAGAAAATAAATAACTGGTTGATAACAAATTAAGACAATGACAAAATTGTTTTTGAAAAATTAACCATTTAATTTTTACACGTTTCTAAGTTTTTTGCATTCATTTAAGAACATTTAGTATAAATATCCACTAAACAATGGGCGACTCAAGGAGTTTTTATGAAAAAAATCTTTTTTGCATCTATATTACTTTACACTTTCACAAATGCTTTTGCTGATATCACATTCACTTGTGACCCTGAAACAGGAAGCGGAAATGAAGTCGTTACAGTTAGTATTGATAATAGTAACTTGGCTTCCATTAGTGTAAATGATTCCAGAGAAGATCTTTGTGGTAAAGGTGCAGTCAAAGGAGAATTGGTAGAGTATGGTGAAGGAGAGCTCCAGATCCAATGTAAGAATGGTTTGGTTTACCTCATTCAAAACTATGATGAAATGTCTTTGGATATTGAGTCACTAAAGCTGAAATTAAGTGATACAATTTTTATGTGCAACTAAAAACACTAAGTTTTTACTAAAAGAACTATATCAAAAGTTGGCAATTAAGCTTAGCGATCTTTCCTCTTACAAGGCATTACTTGCTTCTTTTTTCCAATAAAAAACAAACTTCCGCTTTACCACTTGTCGACCCTTAAAATATTCGGTCTGTGGATTTAAAAGTTTCGCAGAAATTCTATCGTAACCGGTACCAATTCCGATCATTTGAAGCCTTTATATAGACCTTTCGGTCCGAAAGCTTCGCTTTCAGTTTGGCCGTCGACGAAGGAGTTTTCATTACTATCTTGGTGATACAGTAGATCCATCCTCCTGTTGGCCCCGAAACTTTACCGACTCTCTCAGCTGGTACTGATGCTTTATTTCACGGTCTTCGACATTCTTATATCATCAGATAAAATAAATGATATAGGCTTGACAGGAATTACATACTATTTTTTTGAAATGTTGTTTTGACCACTGGTCTATGGATTTTTGCGTCTTTTTTCTAGTAAGGAAATTCCATATAAAAAAATATTTAGTAATGTTGTTTCAAATCGTACCAGCTAGGATGTGTTTTTCTTAATGATGCTTTCATGCCCTTGAGGTATAGGGAGACGAATTCATCTCTGATAGACATGTAGCTTGAATCAAGATATTCAGGAATCAGAGCAGTAACTCTGTTAGCAACTTTTGAGAAGTCGTTTAAAGCTATATCTGATTGAATGTAGCATTCATCGAGATATTCATATTTATCTTCAAATTTTTTACACAGTCCAATCAATTGCCTTCTTAACTCGTTGTCGGGGTATTGAACGATATCGGACATAAAGTTTCCAAATTCGAGATTTTCAATTCTGCAATCTTCTGGATCACTTAGCATAATCATGGCCGTAAATTTTTCTAGGGTGCCATCACTCATGTTGTCTTTGTAAGCGATCTGTATTTGTCTTAATACTTCATGAAGAATTATTCCAGCCTTTGAATTTTCCCCGGTTTGATTCCAATCTCGAGAGGATATTGTGACTCCATATCCGAAGTCGTTATTCAAATAAGAATAAAAGGCAACCTTCTTGGTTATAGGTTTTGGATATATTGATTTTAAATATTCGGGTAATTTATAATCGCCATTATCGGGGGCAATTTTTCTGGTATAATAAAAGTGAGTATATTTCAAAGTTTCACGTATCAGATAAATTAAATCTGGATATTGTTCTTTCCATAGCTCTAGTCTTGCCTGAAGTCTTTGAAAAGATTTTAAGGCGGTTACTTCAAGGGACGATATTTGTTGGTGTGATTCCTGTAGTATATCATCTTGATTAAAATCATCTTCATAGTTCTGGTTATTTAAAAACAAATCAATCAAAATGTATTTATTTTTCGTTCCAGGAACATTAATAATTGTTCCTCCACTGCTACTCCAGCCCCCACCGCTTTCGCCTGCTCTCAAATTGAATAACAGATTTCGGTGCGCTTTCTCATCCTTGGGAGGTTGATTTTTATTGGTAGAGATATTTGGTTTTGAGTTACCATCAAGTGTAATGGATGCAATGTTTTGAGAGGACTTTGTTGGTGTTTTTGTGGAGAAATCTTGTTTTGAATAGTCAGCAGTCTTTGCGTATAGCGATACACAAAAGAAACTGACCATATACAATTTTAGTAAAATTCTGTACGATAATCTCATTGATTACGATTATAACACACTGTGCGACTCTGTACGACATACCTTTTTTCCTATGTAAATTCTTCATTGTAACCAGTGTCAGGCTTAACAAATCTTGCAGCTAACCATCTGTTTTTTTCAAGATTGGAAGTAAAACCTCATTTGAAGCGTCTCTCCATTCGGTGATTTTTTTTAAAAGAAATGATTTATAAATATCACTGAGCAAACATTTTCCGTAAAGCACATTTCCGCCAGGGAGGGGAAGTAAACTTAAAGCGTGAACCGGTCTGAAGTTTTTTCCGTGGCTTCCTCCAGCATATTTAATTTCAATAAAATTTTGATTTTTAACTTTTTCTTCCAAAGCTTTTAGATGTTCGGGAATGATCATATCTTCCATATTGTTAAAATTTTTCAAATGAAAGACGTTGGCATCTTTTAGTACGTCATCAAGATTGACGGTATGGTTTTTTCTAAGGAGACCTTTCGCAAAAATACGAAGGCTCGCATAAGCGTCATCTAAGGCCCTGTGATGATTTTTTATTTCAATTCCCAGAGTATCGGCAACGGTTTTTAACTTATGGTTAGCTGATTCTTTAAATATTTTCCTGGCCAATTTACACGAACAGAAAACATTACATTGAGGGATTTCCAGTTTCAGATGGTGGGTATTATACATTAAAAACCCCATATCAAATTGAGCATTATGAGCAATGAGTGGAAGATCGCTCAAAAAATCGATAAAGGAGGGAAGAACACGGTCGAGTGTTTTGGAATCTTTGACCATTAAATCTGTAATATGGTGAATATTCGTGGTGATTGCAGGAATATCGATCTGTGGGTTGATCAGTTCATTAAAAGTCGTAATACCTTCGGGAGTTACTTTGATCGCCGAGATTTCAATGATTTTATCCACGAGAGGAGAAAGCCCGGTTGTTTCAAAATCAAGAGCAATGATGCCGTGAGGAAAAAACTTTAGTAATATTTCTAATTCTTCGGTAACTAAGTTTTGAGTTAGTATGTCATTTGACATAAAATCCTTTGGATTTTTAAATATAAGTTCTTTTGATATAACTTTTATTAGATCAACTTTCAATGAAAAGGGCCCGTTTATGGAAAAATTTGATGTTATTGTTTTAGGTGGTGGACCAGGTGGTTATATAGCTGCGATTAGGGCCAGTCAGTTAGGGAAAAAGGTTGCACTGGTTGAAAAGGAGCATTTGGGGGGAGTTTGTCTCAACAAGGGGTGCATTCCTACAAAAGCACTATTAAAGTCAGCTCACAGTGTTCATGAATTAAAATCCATGGCCAAACTGGGGATTAATGCTGAATTAATTTCACTGGATGCGAAAGTGGCGGTCAAGCGTGCCAACGAAATATCCTCAAAAATAGCCAAAGGTGTCTCTTTTTTGATGAAAAAAAATAATGTGACGGTGTTTGATGGTTTGGGTTGTTTTAAGAATAAAAATGAAATGAATGTAAAATTAAATGCAGGAGAGTCAGTTGATCTTGAGGCTTCCCACTATATTATTGCCACTGGTGCCAGTTATAATTCATTTCCGGGCCTAGTTCATGATGGAGATCGTCTTATCGGTGCATGGGAAGCATTAAAAATGGAAGAGCTTCCTAAATCGATTGGCATCGTTGGAGCGGGTGCGATCGGGGTTGAGTTTGCTTATTTTTGGAATGCGTTTGGAGTAGAGGTTCATATATTTGAAATGCAAGAACATCTTCTTCCAATTGAAGATGAAGATTCAAGCATTGAAGTTGAGCGTGCTTATAAAAAATTAAAAATTAAATTAAGTTTGGGCGTTTCCAATTTAAAGGCCATAAATAACCAGGATCATGCTTTGATAACTGTAACTGAAAAAGGTGAAATCAAAGAATATAAGTTTGATAAAGTCCTAATAGCCGTTGGAATGAAGGGAAATATTTCTGGATTTGGCCTGGAAAATATTGGAGTGGAAACCCATAAAAATTTTATCAAGGTAAATGAATATTACCAGACTAATATTGAACATATCTACGCCATTGGTGATGTGAGTGGACCACCACTGCTTGCTCATGCTGCCAGCCACGAGGGTATTGTTGCCAGTGAGCATTTATCAGGACATCCGACCCACCCAATTAGCAAAGAAAATATTCCAGGCTGTACATATTGTTATCCCCAGGTGGCATCATTGGGTCTTACTGAAAAGAAAGTAAAAGAATTGGGTCTTGAACATACGATTGGGAAAGTTCCATTTAGATCAAACGGCAAAGCCGTTGCCAGCGAAGAGGTGGAAGGTTTTGTCAAAGTGATATTGGGTAAGGAAGGAAATCTTCTCGGCGCTCATATTGTTGGAACTGTGGCTACCGAACTCATTCACGAATATTCACTTTTTAAAACGATGGAAGGAATAGATGAGGATATCTTTGCCACTATTCACCCGCACCCAACGCTTGGAGAAACGCTCGCTGAAGCAGTAATGACCGCAAGAAATAGATCTTTGAATTTTTAGAAGTCGTTGATGAGATCAACCATGAATGGATAATCTATAAAAGGATTTCTGTTGAATTGGATTTCATAGATATCATCATTCCTTTGCAGTTCTTCGTCATCAACGGGATCTTGTATATGCCATTTTCGAAGGTAAAATTCCTCGTCGATGCTAATTCTCAAATCATATTTTACGGAAAAATAAAAGAGTGCTCTGGCAACATTTCCCCGGTGTTCCATTGGTGGTTCAAAAAAGAAAGCACTGTAGTCTCGACTTTTTCTAGTTTGGTAAACACCAAAAGTAGATGTGTGGCAAAGATTCACTTCCGCAGGCTCAGACACTTCACCAAATTGATAATTTCCTCTTATGCTATTAGCAGTGTTTTCAGAGGGAAAAAGGTGATGGAGATCGCTCTTTTGTTCTTCTGCACTAAACTCCGTTGAAAACCTGCTTTGGGGCCAAGTATGTTCGCAGTTTAGAACGTCAGCGTTGGGAATCCTCATCGGGCCAACGTCCTTGATATGAGGTGTATGGCTATCAAAAGTTTTATTGCAATAAACGTCTTTGATATAGTAACCGTGATTATCTTTTTGTAGATGGAGTTTACCAAAGAGATAAGCTCTTGCTTCAGAGTATTGTAAAATTTTTCTTTTGCTACATGTTTGACCATCTTCACATTTATCCACCAAGGTATCAGCTTTTCCATCTTTCTCAAGATGGGCCTTGGTCAAAACATCTTGAATCATCTTTTTCATTTCACTGTTTTTAACATTCATTGCCCACACGGTTTGGGCAAAAGATGAGGGGTAATAAGGGTGGTCGTAGGAAGTGGTTGACAGGGTGTTAAGAGAAACAAGTAGTAAAAAAACAAAAATGATCACTTTCATTCAGCTCATCTCCATATTTCGACTTATACATGGTGTTGTAAGCGCATACTATAATATAAATATTAATTTGCCTAATGTTTTTTTTAAGAAAGACCTAATGTTGCCCACGTTTATTTTTTACTATTAATCTCATCTAATCTTTCTTTTAAAAATTTTTCCCTACCATTAATAGTTGGTTGGTAAAACTTGGGAATTGGAGAACTGGTATAAGTTTGATTAACCCAGTTTCCAGCGAAATCGTGAGGGTAAAGATATTTGGGAGTATTGCCGGGAGGATAATTTTTCAAATGATCAGGAACTTTTTGAGTGCCACTTGTCTGAATATATTCTAATGCCTCATTAATGGCCTTATAAGAAGCATTGCTTTTAATGGTGGAAGCGAGATAGCAAGTTGCTTGAGCGAGAGTTATTCGCGCTTCCGGCATTCCTATCTGGCCGGTGGCTGTCAGTGCATTGACTGCGATAGATAATGCTAACGGATCGGCGTTGCCAATATCTTCTGAAGCAAAAATAACCAGTCTTCGGGCGATGAATACGGGATCCTCCCCACCATCTAGCATAACCGCAAGCCAGAAAATGGCGGCGTGGGGGTCAGAGCCTCGCATGCTTTTAATAAAAGCTGAGATGACATCGTAGTGGCGATCTTGGTTTTTATCATAATCTCTGGCATTTTCTAGAATTAGATGCCGAATTTTAGTCAAATTATTTTTGATATCAGGATTTTTTTCTACGATTTCAAGATAGTTAAGGGCGCTTCTAGCATCTCCTCTCGAGTAGTCGGCAATAAAATTAATGACCTCTTCTGAAGCGTAAATTTGAAATTTTTCATTGGCAGATTTTAGTATCTCGACCAGATTGTTTTCAGATAAAGGTTTGAGTTCAATGACGTGCAGTCTGGATAATAGTGCCTTATTGATTGATGCTCGGGGGTTTTCAGTAGTTGCTCCAAAGAGAATAAAAGATCCTTCTTCCACGTATGGTAGTAAGGCATCTTGTTGAGCTTTATTGAATCTGTGAATTTCATCTATAAAGATGATAATATTTTTTTGATTGTATTCTTTAACTTCAAAACTGCGGGTGATAATTTTTTTAAGCTCGTTGACGCCACCGAGTACAGCACTAAACTTATAAAGTTCAGCACTTGCTTGGTTTGCTAGAATATTAGCAAGAGTAGTTTTGCCGGTTCCGGGGGGACCCCAAAAAATCATACTGGTCAGTTTATTGGATTTTAAAAAGGGATGTCTGGAAAAAATGTGCTCTTGTCCTTTAAAAGATTCAAGCTCGTGAGGCCTCATTCGGTATGCAAGGGGTGTAGATGATGAGGCAACCTCTTGTTTTTCTTGAACCTTTTTAAAATTATTATTAAAAAGTTCACCTTGTATGGTCATTTGACACCTTTATTTTTATAACTGATTGACTAAATTCTGCTTTAGGCTTAGTTTATTACAACTTACAAGGTCATTTTGCAAATATACCTTGAAAAACCCTGGTTTTACTGGGGCCTTATTATTACGACAAAAAGGAGGTGAATGGCGATGTCAAAGAATAGTTCAAGCGTTGTGGTCGAGATAGATGATAAATTTGGAATTGAGCGTTCTTTAAAGAGATTTAAAAGAATGTGTGAAGCTTACGGCGTTGTACGCGAATATAGAAAGCGTCAAGAATATAAAAAGCCTTCTTTGAAATTGAAAGAAAAGACAGAGGCAGCTTTAAAGAGGCGTAAGAAGACTTCAAGTAAATTTTATAGATCAACTAAAATCTAAAACGTAAGGGCCTCAAATGAGGCCTTTTTAATTTGTGGTTTTGCTGCTATTTTTTAAAATAATTTTTAAAACAGAATTCCATCTGTTATGCATAATGGACAGAGTGTTAAGCGTACTTTGGGGAGCTTGAACAATATGTTTGCTAAGTAGCATATGAAAAGAGTTCCAATTTTGATTGAAATATTCCAGCCGGTTTAGAAAAAAAGTATCAGAGTTATTAGAGGTCAGATATCTTTCCAGATCTTTAACAAAGAAAAACCATAATTCAAAATATTGGCGTTTTAAAGTTTTAGGTAGCAGTTCAGTCAATATTTTTTCGCTTAGAAGCTGCATCATGTTTATATTGTCTTCAATTAAATCAGTTTTACTCTGCAGGGGGAGTTTACTGTCAATGGCCAGTATTGAGATCATATCCATGGCGTCAATTGTTTTATAATTGAGAATGGATAATTCATCTAAATCGGATGATAAAAGAAAAAGTGAGTCCGTAAAAAATTGGTTAAGAAAAAAAGACCTGTCAAAAATTTGTTTTTGTAGGGAAGTTGTTTGCACTTCAAGATCTCGTTGGATTTTTTTTATTTTTTTTAAGTCTTGAACGCAACTTTCGTTCCATGTATTACAATGTTTATTCCAATTTTTCCATTCGATGCTGGCTTTTTGGGCCAGTTCCTTGAGTTTGATTAACTGGGGATTTAGCGGGTGCAGGGTTGCCAGAGTTTGGTAATATTCGCTTACCATGGCTTTCAGCTGAGGCTTGATATAGCGCTCAAGCATGGTGTTATCTAGGTTAATATCTTTTTGATCACCGTAAAGAAAAGAATAAGCACTAGCCTTTAAGGATAAGACTAAAAATAATAAAATAAAATTTTTTATCATCATAAATTGATCCTAATTAAATATTAGGACCAATTTACAGTTTTGAAAACCATATTTACGCTTTAATAATTTCTATCTTTAGAAAGTCAGAATCAATATCATAATGGAAAGAGTTCTTATTTGAAGGTGAGCCCTTGGTCAAGCTTACAGTGAGGGTCTCTTTTGAGATATGATCCTTGTGGTGTATGATAGCTTTTTCTACGTCGCTGGATGCATCGTAAATGATTTTAATTCGATCTGAGACATTTAAATTGATTTCCTTGCGGGTTTTTTGAATTCTGTTTACGATTTCCCGGGCCAAACCTTCAGATATAAGTTCTTCGGATAATTGGCAATCCATATCAATTGAAATAGAACGGTTAGATAAGGCCTGAGTCCCCGGCTTTGCTTCCCTGAAAATTAAAACATCCTCTTGGGTAAAATCTTCTCCCGCAATGTTAACAGTGTTACCTGCTTCCAATTGAGTTAAGATGTCAGCGGGAAGTGTTTCAATCTTTTGTCGAAACTCAGCAAATCTTTTCCCTAGTTTTTTTCCAAGTACTGGTGAATTGGGTTTGGCAAAAAGATTAATATAGTCGGACTCTTTGGTGGAATATTGAATTTCTTTTATGTTTAGTTCAACTTTTATGTAATCTTCCAATTTTTTAATTTCATTAAGAGTCGCTTGGTCTTTGTGTAAGATTGTTAGTCTTTTGAGAGGAGTTTTTACCTTTACTTGAATCTGGTTTCTTTTTTGTCTGCCAAGTAGAATAATCTGCTGCATTCTGCTTACGGCATCTTCGAGTCCTGGTTTGATTAATTTTTCATCCTCTACTGGGTAAGTTTCCAAATGAACCGATTCTTCTTTATTGGGAGAGAATTTTCCAAGTTCCTGATAAATATATTCGCTTAAAAATGGAGCAAAGGGGGCCATGGCCAAGCTTAGCTCTTTTAGTGTGGTGTAAAGGGTTGAGTAGCAGGCGCATTTATCATCGGTGAGCCCCTCACCCCAAAAACGTGAGCGATTAAGACGAATATACCAGTTGGTCAAATCTTCAATAAAATTAAAAAGTGCGGGAACGACGTTGTACAGCCGGTAAATTTCCATTTCTTTACTGATGTTTTTCTTCAAAGTTTGAAGATTTGATAGTATCCATTTGTCGGTAATATTGTTGCCTGATTTAAAATGCTTTTGATATTTCCATTGATCAACATTTGCATATGTGTGAAAGAATTTAAAGGAATTGTACCATGGGAGTAATGCTCTTCTCACCATGTCTTTAACGCCAGCATCGGAAAAGCGTTGCTCTTCGGCTCGTACTAGACCTGAGTTGATTAGGTAAAGTCTCAAGGCATCAGCACCAAATTCTTCCATGAGCAGATCAGGAGCTGTATAGTTTTTTAAACTTTTGCTCATTTTCTTCCCATCTTCGGCCATAACAATTCCGTTTACGATGACATTTTTAAAAGCAGGTTTATTATATAAGGCTGCAGAAAGAACTGTCAGAGTATAAAACCATCCTCTGGTTTGATCGAGACCTTCAGCAATAAACTCTGCTGGAAAGCCCGCTTCAAAAATGGCTTTGTTTTCAAAAGGGTAATGAAGTTGAGCATAAGGCATTGATCCGGACTCAAACCAGCAGTCTAAAACTTCAGGTATCCTCCTATAGACTCCTTTTTCCCCCTCAATTGAAAATTCAAGGGGATCAACATTTTCCCTATGAAGATCATTGATTTTAGTTTTTGAATATTTTTCAAGCTCGGCAATTGATCCTATGCAAATATATTTTTCGCTGGTTTCATTTTTCCAAATTGGAAGAGGTGTCCCCCATATCCGGTTTCTACTAATGGCCCAATCTTTAGCTCCTTCAAGCCATTTACCAAAACGTCCGTCCTTAATATGACCGGGTACCCAGAGGATTTCTTTATTAGCGTTAATAACTTTGTCTTTTATGCTTTCAACGTTTACATACCAAGAAGGAATGGCTTTATAAATAAGTGGAGTATCGCTTCTTTCACAAAAGGGATAACTGTGAACGACGGTATCTTGGTCGTATAATAGGTTGTTATCTTTTAACCATTTAATAATTAGTTTATCTGCGTCCTTTACATACATACCTTTGAAGTCGGTGACTTCGTCAGTAAATTTTCCGTGATCATCAACTGGACAGGCGTGAACATGAAGATTGTGTTCCTTCATGACTCTGTTATCATCTTCTCCAAAATCGGGAGCAGTGTGGACTAATCCTGTTCCGTCACTGGTGGTGACGTAACTATCACAAACAACTTGAAAGGCACCATCTTTTTTAAGATGCTTAAAATAAGGAAAAAGTGGTTCATAACGTTTTCCTTTTAAATCACGCCCCATAATTTCAGAGATAACTTGTAATTTCTTTTTTCGGATTTTTTGGTAATGTCCAAGGCGGTCTTTAGCAATAAGGAAATTAACGTTATAAGTTTCATCCTTAACTTTGGTATAAACAATGTCTTCTCCTACACAGATTGCCAGGTTGCTGGGCAATGTCCAGGGAGTGGTGGTCCATATGGCCAAATAAGTGTCTTCATCGGATAGCTTATAGAAAATGGTTATTGCGGGATCTTGCACGTCCTTGTAGTTGCTGGTTGCTTCGAAGTTAGATAAAACAGTTCCAAATGCAGTAGAAAAAGGAACAACTTTGACTCCTCGATAGATCAATCCATTATCCCAGAGGCTTTTAAACACTGACCATACAGATTCCATAAAATTAGGATCCATGGTTTTGTAATCATTTTTAAAATCTACCCATCTGCCAATGCGGGTGATGGTCTTTTCCCATTCTGAGGTATAACGGTCAACGATGGATCGACACTCATTATTGTAGCCGAGAACACCGAGTTTTTTAACGGCTTCATGGGCAGGCATTTTGAGCTTTTTATCAATTTCATGCTCAATGGGCAGACCATGACAATCCCAGCCAAATCTTCTTTCAACATACCTACCTTTCATCGTAAAATATCTCGGGACAACGTCTTTTAAAGTGTTGGCAACCAAGTGTCCATGATGAGGAAGACCGGTGGCAAAGGGAGGGCCATCATAGAAAATATAAGGTTTTCCCTTTTTAGTTTTTTCTAAACTTTTTTTGAAAATATTTTTTTCCTTCCAAAATTTTAAAACTTCATGTTCGGCTTCTACAAAAGAAAATGAACCTTGAGGACTGCTTGATTCAGACATGCGCTCTCTCCTGACTTTTTTATGATTTCGAGTCAATTATACTACAAATTCAACTATTTGTTTATCAGAGGCTGACTTTAGGTGTCAACTTTTTTGCCTATAGGGATAAATTATGCCCCCAATGGGTTTAAAATGATTAATTTCTTAAAAATATTGGTCAATGATGACGAAAAATGGTCTGGAATATAGGGTTTTATATAGGATAGTGATTTGAATAGATATTTATTGCTTGCCTTGATTTTATTTCATTTTGTTTTGATAGAGATATCAAATGGGGAAGAGATTTTTTATAAGGGGCAGACCAGGAGTTTGATCGACTGGCCTAATTTGGACCCCTATGAATGGCTTGATTTTAATTATTGGAAAAGAGAGCAATTATATCGCAAAAAATTTCCAGATTGGGCCAATGTCCAGAGGGATAAAAATAATCTGGAAGAAGTGGGACGAATTATAAAATGTGTTGGAGATTGTATCAACGAAAGACACGATGGGGTTTTTAAAGTCGGATTTTATTCGAAAGTATATGAAACCAATGAACTTAAAACGGAAGATGAAAGTTATGCGTGGATCTATTTAATGGATGGAACGCTGGTTCGGCTGTCGCCCAATTCGTCTATTACTTTTAACGAATTTAACATGAGTACCAAGGAATTTTTGATTTATTCAAGGGTCAATTATGGCAACGTCCTGTGGTTATCCAGGCAAGCAAGTGAAGTTGAGGTTAGAGATTTAAGAGAGACGGATTCCATGTTTTCGCTGTTATTGATTCCCGAAATAGATGAATGGTTAAGTCGGGAAAAAGAACTCGATGAAAATGATTTGTATGAGAGTTTGACCCGCGCTGAATATTCCAAGCAGTATGATCATTTAAATAAATTGATCAAAGAAAACAATGAATGGATAAGTAAACCCACAAAATTCATCTTATCCATGCCCAACGGATTAGTTACCGGCCAGAATTTATCCATGGAATTTGTGGTACTTCTTGGCAATAAATCTTTTCTGAAACAAAGAGGTTTTGATGTTTATAATTCCACGACCACAACCTTTCCCGAAGGAGAATATATAACATTGGGTTTTGATAAAGCACAACCTTATCCCTTATCGCCAAATACTTGGTATGAAGTGGATTTTCGGGGGAAAAATATTGAAAAATATGAAGGAGACTTGCTGAAATCATTTCAAATTGGAGAGCTGGTTACCAAAAGAATTCCAACCATTATGACGGCCAGAGAACTTTGGCTAAGAAAATTCTCGAAACTTCTTCATGGAGAGGTTGTCGATGAAAAGTATTTAAGAGAGGAAATGGGATACAGACTTTGGAAGGAATTGGCAGATGAGAAAGGGGATTTATTTTTGCGCTATAATTACCTTTTAGAGTTTATAAGAAAGCTGGAGAGTCAAAGTATTGGTGCTTATGCAACCTATATTGAGGAATCAAAAAAAGAAGGACTTATGTATGAAACTATGGAGTATGGCCCCGGATATTATAGCAAAGCCATGGCTAATTACAGTGTTCGTCGAGAGTCTGATTACTGGGGAATGGCAAAAAGTGATAGGAAAATATTAAACAGTACTCGCAGAAAATTTTGGCGGATTATTCATGAAAATAATAGATAATTACCGGTTGGTTTTAGGGAGCAAAAGCCCCCGACGTAAAGAGCTACTGGGCTGGTTGCAAATTCCGTTTGTGGTAGAAGTTTCCACTATTGAGGAAATAAGTGCAAAGATAAAACCTCAAATGATTGCCGAAGATATCGCCCAAAAGAAAGGGCAAGATATTTTGCAGAAACTAATTAAAGATAACTTTAAACAACAGTTGGTGGTTAGTGCCGATACTATTGTCTGTATTGATCATGAAATCCTTGGCAAACCTAAAGATATTACGGAAGCAAAAAATATGTTAATGAGACTTTCTAATCGTGAGCATGATGTTATTACGGCAGTATATCTTGGAAAGTATAACCAATGTATGCAGGATGGTTGTGGCAAAGTTTTTTCATGTAAAACCAAGGTTCATTTTAAAAAAATAGATCAGGATCTGCTGCAAAATTATTTGGATTCTGGGGACTCCATGGATAAGGCAGGGGCTTATGGTATTCAAGGCCAATCTTTGACTTTTATTGATCGCATAGAGGGTTCATATTCTAATGTCGTGGGGTTTCCGCTGGATATGTTTATCGATGAATTGAAAAATTTTTTAGGCCATCCGGGAGAAACAGCTGGGCAGTGGCGTAAAAAAATAAGATCAGCATAAATTGATCAATCCTAAATAGTGAGTTACAATCCAAGCTTATGAGAATTATTCTTTTAAGTATTATTTTGGTTGGATTGATGAATGCAAATAGGCGGGCGGCTGCACAGGATGATTCTTCTACTGTTACCCCGGTTGTTTCAAAGATTGAGGGAATTGATTTCTCAAGGGCGGATTCTTCAGCGGCGATAAGAAAATTAATTAATGAGATTCCTCAGATGGATCCGAAATTTTACTCAGATAAGATTGCTTCGTTTAGAGAAACTTTTGAGAATTATTTTGATTATAAAAAAGGGGTATGTAACGGAACCTTTGCGACTTTGATTGTAGATGAGAAAGAGGGCGTGAAACAAAATAAATCTCTGGATAAATTATCCAAGGAAGAAAAAAGTCTTTGTGTGAAAGATCTGAAGGAATTGCATATCAGTTTCATTAACAATATGTTTACTTGGCGTAAAAAATATCTTGATTATATTCACGAACAACGTTTAGAAGAGCTGAAAATGATCAAACAAAATACCATCAATGAAATCCAAAAAAGCTACGAAAAAAGATAGAAGCCAGTATGATTATTCTTCTTCTTTTTTAAAAAGCTCACCATCCTTGGGGGGATTGACAGTGGTTTTAATTCCCGTGCGGTAAAGACTTCTGGGGGGTATGATTGAACGGGTCGGCCTCAAACTGGTGGTTTTGCTAGGAAAGGTAGAATCTATAACGTGGTTTTCTGCCATGGGTAATTTGGTTTTTAAATTAGAAGTTGGGTTATTGGTTTCCATAATATGCTCCTTAACGTTTTTTAAATTTTGACTGTCCAGCAGATTGTGTTAAGAAGCAAAGTTTTAACAAATCAGACTAGATCACTCAAATACACTGTACAATTAAACAATGGATGCTCCTTGCATTTGGTGTAGAATACTATAATAACATAGTTTCGAGTAAGTTCAATGGGGCAATATCATTTAGTGGTATTTCACTAGTAAATAACTGAAATTTATGGCAGATTATGATCATTAATACCTATAATACTTACTTTCATTAAACAGATGAGGAGTTATCTGTATGTTTAAGTCCTGTGTGAAATTTTTTTTGTTATTGATCCTGATTTCATGCTCTAGTATGCGAAACAAGGTAGTGTTGGGGCCTTTTTCGGATGTTTTGTATGAAGCTTCTTTTATGAGCGAGGAAGAGATCAATTATGCCAATTTTAAACAAGGAACCATGCCATCACTGAAATTGGCCGAAGCGATATGGTCTTTGAAGAGAGAAGATCCTGAAATATTGGTTACACTGATCAAGGGATATACGGCCTGTGCATTTTTAATAAATGAAACGGATTATTTGGCAGATAAATTTACCGAGGCTGAAGATAGCCAAGAGAAGATGCAGGCTATTTATAATTATTCCCAAGCGGTCCAATACGGTATGTTGTTTTTTAAGGGGCAAGGATTTGAATTGGATGATCTTATAAAGGTCTCTAAAAATAAAGATGGTATCATTGATTTTTTAAATGCTCAGTTAGGTAATAACACCCGTGATTTGGAAGGTGTGATGTATTTTGCACAGGCTTTGAGTGCGCTGATTAATTTGCAAAAGGATGATATGAAACTGGTGGCGTATGCTCCCCTGGCTAAGGATATGTACGATTGGGTTTGTAAAAATAAACCAGATATGAATTTGGGAGCTTGTGGAATGTATTACGGGGCATACGAGGCATCTCGACCAAAAATGTTGGGAGGCAATCCCGAACTGGGCAAGGAAATTTTTAAAAAAACAATCGAAAAATATCCACATAACTGGCTTGCTCGGGTCATGTATATGGAACATTATCTAATTCCAAACGGTGATAAAGAAGGTTATCGGGCTGAAAAAAAATTCTTAAATGAAGCAAGGGCGAAAATGAAAAAAGAAAAAAAATGGGAGCCGACTAAAACACCAGACAAATCTTTGCTGGGAGATAAAAAATATCGAATTTACCAGATTGTTGCGATTGAAAAATTTAATTTAATTGAAAAGTTTGAGAAAAATTTATTTTAAGAGGAGTTGATATGATGAAGATAAAAATGAGTGTTATCATATGTTGGTTGATGCTTAATTCGGCTCTGGCGGTTGATTTAAAAGTAGGTATTCTTGCTCCGGATGGCACTACTTGGGCCAAGTATCTGAAGAAAATTATCAAGGCTGTGGATGTTGCCACTAATGGTGAGGTGAAGATTAAGGTTTATTATGGTGGTGCTCAAGGTGATGAGAGCGATGTTCTTCGTAAAATCCGGGTGGGTCAATTACATGGCGGAATTTTTACCGGAAAAACGCTCTCCGAGATATATAGTGATGTAAGAATTATGGAAGTGCCTTTTACCTTTTTTGATGATCACAACAAGGCTTCCCAAACGCTTAAAAAAATGACGGATTATTTTAATAGTGGGTTTGAAAAAAACGGATTTATCAATCTTGGTTTTTATGAATTGGGTAAAGTGTATTTTATTTCCAAGAAAAAAGCCTCCAGTATCGAGGGAATGAAGGGAATGAAGATATGGCTATGGGAGGGCGACAAGCTGGTTTCTACCTTGATCTCCAACTTAGGGCTGGTGGGTGTACCGCTGGCAATGACGGATGTCTTAACGTCGCTTCAAACTGGAATATTGGAGGCAACTTATGCGCCGCCAATGGCAATCCTGGCGGTTCAATGGAATACTAAAGTTAATTATCTGATTAATTTTCCTATCGCTTTTTCGATGGGAGCTTTTTTAATTGATAAAAAAGCCTGGAATAAAGTTCCTGCCAAATACCAGGCCAAAGTGAAAGAGATTTGTTTTCAATTTTCAGATGAAGTGAATAAAAAAACGGTTGAAGAAAGTAAAGAAGCGCTGGAGGCGATGAAATCAACCGGTATGGAATTTGTCGAATTTTCAAAAGATGATATTAAAAAAAGCAACCTGATCAGGGCGCAAGTAATAAAAGACCTGGAGGGAAAAGTTTTATCTAAGAAGGTTATAGAAATTTTCAGTAAAAATATTTAACGGATAAATCATGGTTTTAAGATTATTTAATCAGTTTGATAAAATCGTTGAAAAAATCAGTTCGGCTGGATTAGTGGTTTCAATTATTTTAATTTTGTTGCTGGCGCTTTTAAATATAATATGTCGCTGGGTTGATTTAGCGGTGATGTGGATTGATCCTCTGGTAAGGCATTTGGTTTTTTTGTGTACCTTCCTGGGGGGGGTGATAGCTACGGGAAGAGGAACGCATGTAGGGATTGATATAGTTTCAAAATATCTTGAAAATAATAGTTTAAAAAGAGTGAAAAAGGGAGTTTCTCGAATCATCATTTGTGTTTCGTTGGCCACACTGGTCTGGTTGATTTATGCCTCATATGTTTTTTTTAAAGTTGAATTAGAGTTTGGTAAACCACAATTTTTGGGAATTCATAGTGGGGCGTTGGTTTTTATCATTCCATTTGGTTTTTCACTGATCGCCTATAGATTTTTTAATCAATTACTTAATTCCTTGTTCAAAAATAATGAGGATGAATCATGTTAGCAGTATTGGTTTTTATCGGGATTTTGTTTTGTGCGATGTTGGGAACGCCACTGTTTGTTGTCATGTCGCTGGCAGCTTTGTCGCTTTTTACTATGGCCGGTGTAGAAGTATCTGCGGTAGCCGTTGAAGTTTATCGAATTTCTTCTGCTCCAACCCTTATTACCATACCTCTTTTTACGTTTGCTGGTTACATGATGGCGGAATCAGGTGCACCCAAAAGATTGCTTAAATTTGCAGAAGCAGCATTTGGATGGTTACCAGGCGGGGTAGCCATTGTTAGTTTGGTAGTCTGCGCTTTTTTTACCGCCTTTACTGGGGCAAGCGGGGTTACGATTATTGCGTTAGGCGGATTGTTATATCCTATTTTAGAAAAAGAGGGCTATAAGGAAAAATTTTCTTTGGGATTGATAACTTCTTCTGGATCTTTGGGGTTATTATTTGCGCCAAGCTTGCCAATTATTTTATATGGCCTGGTGGCTAAAGTGGATATTGATAAATTGTTCAAAGCTGGAGTCCTGCCCGGGATTATTTTGATTATTGTATTATCCTTATGGTCGGTAATTAATGGGCCTAAAACCCGGGAGAAACGGCATTTCTCAGTGATGGAACTGCTCTCGTCACTGCGGGCTGGTTTCTTTGAAGTTTTACTACCCTTTGGCGTGTTGCTTAGTATTTATGGAGGATTTGTTACGGTTTCAGAGGCGGCTGCCTTTACTTGTTTCTACGTTTTAGTGGTGGAGTGTTTCATTTACAAAGATCTGGATTTTTTTAAGGATATTCCCAGAGTAATTCTTGATAGCATGAGTTTGGTGGGAGGGATTTTGCTGATTTTATGTTGTGCTCTCGGACTTACCAATTATTTGGTGGATGAAGAAGTGCCCATGAAAATATTGGATTTGATGAGACAGTTTTTAACTAATAAATATCAGTTTCTATTTTTCTTAAATATCTTTTTATTGATAGTTGGATGTTTGATGGATATTTTCAGTGCTATTGTCGTAGTGGTCCCCCTGATTATCCCTATCGCCTTGGAATTTGATGTTCATCCAATTCACCTGGCCATTATCTTTTTACTTAATTTGGAAATTGGCTATATTACACCTCCTGTGGGTATTAATTTATTTATTTCCAGTTTTAGATTTAAAAAATCCGTGACATCACTGTACAAGGCGTCGGTACCTTTTTTAATTCTTTCACTTTTGGTGCTTATGATTATAACATATATACCTAAACTGAGCCTTTTTTGGGTGGAATAAGATTTTAGGAATTGCAAAGAAATGTTTTTTATAAAAACACTTTTAATAATCACTTGGTCTTTATTAATCATATTGGGCCATCATTCAATCCATGCACAAGCAGATGATTACTTTAACGAAATAGTGCCAGGGGAATATATTATTGATGATTTTGTTCTCCCCTTTGATCCCTTGATTGATGTGGATAAAAATACCAAAAAAATATTTTTCCAACAGAGTCTGGTAGAGCAGGACGCCGTCAATTTTTTTTATCCAGAGCATTTGAATTTATTGGAATTTGTTTTTTTCCCTGAGCTGCTAAACGTTTCTCGCTGCCCCAATTCCATCATCACTAAACATGCAGCGTATTTGCGGTATATATTTCGATTATTATCTATCAGTTATTTGTTTGAAACGTTGAAGGAATATGATGATGTTTTAAAAAGAAGTGGGGATAAGGATGTCTGCTCCACCAAGTGGGAAGATTTATTTGACCAATGTCGGCCTCAAAGCAATGAAATGCAAAAATTTTTAAAGAGGCTGCGTCCTCTATACGTGGATGCATTCAATAAACATGAAATTACCTTAATTAATGATGATTCTCTTTTGAGGTGGAGAAGTCTTTGGTGTAAGGATAAAACAAATTGTGTAAATCTGGATACTGGTAAAAAAATTTGTCAGGATAGTAGAAGATTAATTGTTCAATTATGCAGTGAAACCGATTTCATTTATGGGCTTTCTTATATACCGGAGATGGCAAGAATATTAAAAACCTCAAATGTTATGAATATTATTGACCAGGAAGGATACGGGATTGGTTGTATGGATCGGTTTGTTACTCTTTTTAAAGATTTTGAATCAAAAGAATACTGGCTTAAAAATATTTTTCCAGTAATTTTCAGGAGGAATGTTGCCAATCAATCCAGATATATTGAAGGGGAGTTGTTTTTACGGGGAGCCTTAAGAGAGTATGATGAAAAAGGACTGGGTGATTTTTTATTTGCGATCAAGCCAGTCGAGGAACCCCAAAAACCATCACCGAAGGTTGTAGCCATAGAAAAAATCATGGAGGAGCCAACCCCAACTCCTTTGCCGGTGCCTTCTTTAAAGCCTGCACCAATACCAGTGGTGGTCAAGGTGATAGAGAAGGAAGTTAAGGAAGTAAAACTCAGCGAGTTTGAAAGTAAAATCAAACTTAGGGAAGAAAGAACATTAAGTATACTGGGTATTGATATGAATGTTTTTGCCAAAGATTATCCTTTTACAGAGGAAACGATCAAAAAATATGATGAAAATTTAAAAGACTATTATTCCAGGACTGCCTTGTTGGATATGTTGTCATTGGATAAATTGGGGTCCCAGCAGGAGCCGGTGCGGCTTAAGTTTTTAAAATATTTAATGGATACGGATAAACATCAGGGGCTTTTTAATCTACAGGCAGTCATTGGGGAAAAATTTTATGTACTTAATGATTTTGAAAACAAGGAAAAGCCGCAATATATCAAGCTGGAAAATTCAGAAAAGACCCATTTCAGGTGGCAAATTTTTATTTTAAAGGATTAACTATCTGGATGAAAAATAGGTTAGTAAATCATCCTTGACGTCCTGATCAAAATCAAGCAGGAGAAGAATTCCCGGGATATGATGGTTTTGCTCTTTCCCAATCATGGTAATGGAACCTGCTTTTTTATTATTGATGAAATAATCAAAACTGGTCATTGAGTAAAATTTTTCAAAACTGGCAACCGGGATAAAAAAACCTAAATGATTAGCTGACAGATAAAGTGATGAATATTCGAAATTGTTAATAGCAAAGTCAATACCTGGAAGCGATCCTCCGACCATACCAGGAATACCTCTCTCATCGGGAAGATTAATCAGTGGTAGCTTGCCATCATCAAATTCGATGAGTTCAAGGATATTAAATCTATAAGTAATGGAGAGTTCTTGGTTATTAGATGGGCCAATTTCAACGTAAGCGTTTTGGAATTGGGGTAGTTTATAAGAGGCTTCCGATTCTTGTTTGATATTTTTGAAAGTCATGGTCATAATCAGAGTTTGGTCGCTAAGCAAAATATAAGGCCCGTCAATTCCTTCAATGCTAATATTTTTATTGTTTCCGCAGGAGATCAGCGTAAGAAAGATGAAAAGATTGAATGTTGTGAAAAAAAATTTCATTTTTGGGCCTCCATGTCCAAACCTTTGCAAAGAAGTTATCGGAAATTGGAAATAAAAATTTGGTAATAATAAAAAACCAGGCATCATGGGAAGATGATGCCTGGCATGGCTGTTAAAACGAGTAAATAGCTTAGTTATTCGTTATTTTTCTTCCAGTTTTTGTAGTAGCTCTTCAAGTAGCTCTTGGTTTTGTCGCCAAGATCAATGAGTAGAAGTACACCACTTCCTGAACCTTCGTCATTAGGTCCAACCAGTGAAATGTTACCAGATCTTACGCCGTCGGAATAAAATCTTGCCGTAACGATGTTGTTTGCACCGATTTTAAGTGCAGGGAAGGGATACCAGATTCCAAATACTCTTGTTCCAATGTAGAAACCCATATTGTTAATGGACTCAACATTAAAAGCAATAGCTGGTAATCTACCACCTTGAATACCTGGAAGTGGTCTTCCATCGGGTAGAGATTGTGGATCAAGTTGGTTGATGCCATCTTGTCCGTAAAGGACGTCTTGCAAAGACAGATGAATGGCGATCAAGGTTCCGCCACTTATAACGTCCGGACCAAATTCCAAAAATGAGTTTGGGTATGTGGTTAATCCAAGTACGTCGAATGGTATTCTACCACCACCAATAACTTGCAGCTTTTCAAAAACTGCATCAATGCGCACAAAGTCCTGAGCCAGATAGAGATGGGGACCGCTCATTCCTGGAATGGTTGGGTTTACCCCTACTCCGTTACAGGAGAAAAGGAAGAGGGAAATGGAAACTAAGCTAAGCGTAAACAGTTTCTTTGTATAGGTTAATACCTTCATGTTGCTCTCTCAAAAAAAACGTCGTTTTCTTTGAAAGTCTGAACCTTGATTACTCTTAACGTTCTTCTTGAGCTTACGTACAGCGAAGGTTCAAGCAAAAATAATTATTAAAGAGACATTCTTTTTTGAGCTGACATTTCGACTTGAATCCGACCGATAACGTCAACTACTAGCTTACCAGAATTGAGTTTAAGTTCAATCCTAAAATCTAACTTGTACCTCCTACTCGGCAAAATATACCAAGCGCTTGAATTTAAAAGTTCAATGTAAGCATTTTTCACATCAGGGGATAATAAGGAAAATTTATTGCTATTATTTTTTGTGACAACTATTTTTCCCTTGATAATGGTAATTGTTTGAAATTGATAATTTAAAAAATAAATGATTGAACTATGATTTCTTTGCCTGATTAAAAAAAGCTGATAGTGAATATATAATAACAATGATTGTAAGAATTGATAAGAATCAATCCTTTAATGAGGTAGTGATGAAAATATTTAGTGGTTTTGATCCTAGTTTACCAAATACCGGTGTCAAGAGAGTATCATCTGCCAGGGCGTCTAATAACCCAAAAGAGAAATCCAATCCGCAAGCTATAAGAAATAATGATGTGAAAATTGATTTATCCCCCAGTGAAATAAGGGAGAAGATAAAACTTAATCAGGCAAAAAAAAATGAGATAAAAAAAGAGCCAATCCCGGCTCCTATCAACTCAAGCGACATAAAAGAAATTGCTGATCCTGTCGAATCACCAAACGATCCCGCCAATACCAATACGGTGGAAAAATTAAAAGATGTTTTAAAGGGGAACTCAATCAATTTTTCAGATAAAACCAAGCAAGTGCTGGGTGAAATTCTTAAAGATCGTTGAAAATTGAAGATCATTTATTTTTTAAACTATCCATCATTATCGATAACTGAAAAATAGTGCGTTTGACGACATGATCTAAATCACCCTTGATTTGCGTTGCTGCGGAATGGTTATGTCCACCTCCGCCCAGCGCATGGGCCATGGTTCCTACGTCACAGGTAGAGGTTGATCTTAAACTGACTTTGACAAATTCGCCTTCCTCTCTGAACATGCAAGCAATTTCAACTTCATCTAAAACCAGTAGATGATTGATGAAACCGTAAGTGTCCTCCAGATTGACGTTGAATTTTTTCAAGTCACTTTCTCTAATGGAAATCCAGGCAATGGTTTTTTCCTTATTAGTTTCTGCTTCTGATAAAATTTTACCTAAAAATTTCATATGATCAATGGATCGAGTACCATACATCATATTGTAGGTGGAAGAAGGTCGAATTGCTCCGGTTTCCATTAATTGGGCAATTAATCTATGGGTGTTAGCGTTTACTTTAGGATAACGGAAACTGCTGGAATCCACCATGATGGCAGTATAAAGCGGAATGGCCATATCGGCGGTGAATTCAATTTTTAACTCATTAATCAGACGACCAATAATTTCTCCGGTGGCAGAAGTTTCGTGATCGATACAATGTAATGAGCTTATTTCTCGGGGAGAGGGGTGATGATCGATATAAAGAAAGTTTTGACTTTTTTGGGTTAGTTTTTGCAAGTTCGGGCCTACTCGGTCCGGGTTGTTGGCATCAACGATAATAAATAGATTAATTTCGTTAACATTCATTTTTTTCTTAAATTCCTTGAAGGAAATAACAATATTTTTAGCATCAAGGTATTTAAGTTTTTTGGGAATTTCTTCTTCGTTTACGCAATAGACAGTTTTACCCAATTGTTTTAAAGCAAGTCCAAGAGCAATTTGGCTGCCAATTCCATCCGCATCAGGGATAATGTGAGTAGTTATTAAAATAGTGTTGGCTTCTTCCAAATAATGTCTGAAACGTGTAAGTGATTCCATGGTAAGATGACTATCGGATCATTTTAATTGAAACCTTATTTTTCAATGTCTGATAAATTTGTTACTATGATTATGTTGGTATGGGGAGGATCGTTGGACGTCATAAAAGTAAATGCTATCTCGAAAATTTGGCCCGGTTTAAAAGCACTGGATAAGTTGAGTTTTTTGGTTCAGAAAGGCACCATCCATGGCTTTCTAGGTCCAAATGGTGCAGGAAAATCAACCACTCTAAATATTTTGGTAGGACTTACCAATCCCAGTGAAGGCATGGTGGAAATAAACGGGACTATCGGATTTTTGCCTGAGAATCCCCCTTTGTACGAAAATATGGTGGTGGATGACTATTTAAAATTTGTAGCTCAAATTTTTAAAATGGAAAGATCAGCCGTTTTGACTAAAATTGATGAAATAATAATCCAGTGTAGTTTGATGCCGGTTAAAAAACGGCTTATTAAAAATTTATCCAAGGGGTTTAAACAAAGAGTCGCATTGGCACAGGCTATGATTTGTAACCCAGATATTTTAATTTTAGATGAGCCCACCGTGGGCCTTGATCCCAATTCAGTCATAGAATTTAGGAATTTAATTTTATCTTTAAAAGAAAAACATACTATTTTATTTTCTTCCCATCAATTATCAGAGGTGGACAAAATCTGTGATGATCTAACCATTATAAACAAGGGAAAGTTGATTGCAAGCGGGTCCAAGGAAAAAATCAAGAAAATGTTTGGTAGCAAGCAAGTGCTTAACATCGAATTGCTTAATTGGAACACGACCACGCAAAATGACATGTCAAATTTATTTGGTTTTGAAAGAGTGGAGGTTGTTTTCAAAAATAGTCATTCTGTTTTAAAAATTTATTTGAATACGCTGGATGACATCAGAACCCAGATATCAAAATATCTAGTGGAAAAAAATTGCGGGTTGATATCCATGAATGAGGAGAGATTGGATTTGGAAGATATATTTAAGGAAATAACCAAAGGTTAAATGATGACAATAAGTTGGTACATGAAGGGGATATTGGTACTTTTAAAAAAAGATCTGCAGGACGCTTTTAATTCACCTTTTATTTATATTATTGCTTCCTTGTTTGCCCTGATAATTGGATGGCTCTTTTTTAATTATGTAATAGCTGCGAAGGATTTGACCTCGCTAAATATAACCAATGCGGTGCTGGCACCAGTGTTTGGAAATATTAATTTATTTTTTATTTTTCTGTCCCCGATGCTTACCATGGGACTGCTGACTCAGGAGAGAAAAAATCATACTTTGGAACTTCTTTTATTATCTAAGTTGAATCTTTCCCAAATCGTGTTGGCGAAATTTTTAGCAGGGATAGGCATGGCCTGGTTTTTGTTGCTTCTGACGGTGATTTTTCCTGCCATGATCTGGCTTACCGGACATGGTGATATCGGAATGATGATTTCCACCTACGTGGGTTTTTCCTTCACATTAATGTGTTTTATCTCAGTGGGATTGTTTGCCTCCAGTCTTACTGACAACCCGATTGTGGCAGCCTTTATGGGATTTGCTTTTTTAATGCTGGTAATGTTGTTGGCGGTCAGTTTGAATGCGACGAACAATTGGATGTTGGGTGAAATTGCACAATATCTGAGTATTGCTTATCATTTTGAAGCATTTGTTAGAGGAGAAATCCGTTCGTATGATGTGGTGTATTTTTTGTCATTTACAGGATTTTTTTTGTGGCTGACCAGAGAGTCCTTGGAGACTAGAAAATGGTAGAACCCAAAACTGTTTTTAAAAATTTTTTGTGGGTTATATGTGCGTTGATGTATTTGGTGACCGCCTCGCTGTGGGTGGTTTTACCAGATACCTTGACTTTGAATTTATCCACAGCTTTATTCACTCTCGGGTTTAGTATCTTAATGATTATCTGGGATAGGAGAAAGTTTCAGAAATATTATAACGGACCCTATTTTTATAAATTAGTTTCCTTGTCAATTTCAATGATTTTAGTTTTTTGCGTGCTAGCGGTGGTTAATTATCTGGCTTATAAACATCCCCGCCAGGTGGATATATCGGATATGGAACATAATTCACTAACCTTCGAGACCGTGAGTATGCTGCAAAAGATTAAAGGTAAAATTATTATCAGAATTTTTGGCAGAAAGGCTGAAATCCTGGCCATCAAGGCACTGACTGATCTTTATCGTTTTGAAAATAATCACATAGAAGTCGAACCGGTTGATATTGAGCTTCGTCCTGATTTGGTTAAAAAACATGCTGTTTACAAGAGTGGCACTATTGAAGTTGAATATAATAACAGGGTTGATCAAGTGACAGAGGCTTCTGAATTGGTGTTAACCAATAGTATTTTGCGGCTAACGAGAAAGCGAGATCCTCAAATTCTTTTTACCAAGGGACATGGAGAACTTTCGGTTGAGGATAAAAGTAAAGATGGTATTTCTAACGTGGCTGCCATTTTAAAAAAAGCCTACTTTAATATTATTTCAGAAAATACCCTTTCACTTTTTGAAATCAAGGAACATACCGATTTGATAGTTATCTGGGGACCCAAAACTGCTTTCATGAGAACTGAGCTTCAATTAATTGAAAATTATCTAGGACGTGGAGGAAAACTTCTAGTGGGATTGGATCCCACCTTTAACGGGGACAAGCATGTCGATCTAAGAACCATGCTTGGACGGTTTGGTCTAAAGCTTGATAACAATATTGTTGTTGACCAGGTTTCTTTTATTGATGGATCAAGCGGATCAGTGCCAATGATCAGTAAAATAAAAAGTAATCATCCGATATTATCGCTAGAAGAAGGGCCGGTCTTTTTTCCATTGGTTTCTGGTGTACGACCAGAAAATGGCGATAGCAAAAAGTTTGAATTATTCTTTGATTTAAAAACCAGTCCGTTTCCTGCCAGTTGGGCGGATAATAATCCCGAGGAAATGGTAAAGGGCAAGGTGGTGTTCAATCAAGAGAAAGATTTTAAAGGGCCGGTTAGTCTCTTGGGGATTTCCCGGCAAATTGATGGACCAACCAAAGTGGTTGTACTAGGGAATTCCACCTTTGTGTCGAATGCCTACGAAAAGTATGGTAAAAATTTTAATCTATTTGTAAACGCAATTACCTGGCTTGTTAAAGATGGGGAGATTGCAGAGTTCAATTTGCCGCTTGGAAAAAATGAGCCGGTATTTTTAAATCGCCACCAGATTGGTCTGATTTTTTATTTCTCTGTATTGTTTTTACCAATTATTTTTATTGGTCTGTCGATTTGGTTTTATCAGCGGAAGAAAAAATTATGAAAAAAAATTTATTCTTCTTCGGAATTTTAAGTGCACTCTTAATGTTCACTTATTTTTATGAAGAGTTGGGACAAAGTAAGAAAAAATTGTTGGAGGAGTCAGAAAATCGCCTGTTCGATGTACATAAACTTGGGGCAATGCTCAGGTTTTCTACTATGAATCAAAATGAAATAGTTTATTTAAATAATAATTTTTATACAAAAAAATTAAATTATCCGGTTTCCCCTTCAGGAATCAAGCTTTTTTTTGATATCCTTTCCAGTATAAAAATTAACAGATACTTAACTAAAAATGAAGTTAATGACAAAAATATTGATCTTTTTATCCCTGATTTGAATAGAAAAATTACCTTTGAATTTGAAAAGGGAAAAATTGAATTTATTCTTGGAAAAAAAATTCAAACCGATCCCAGCTTTTATATATTGGTTAAAACTGAAGTGGATGAATTTGTGGTGGTCGCTTATGATGATTCTGCATTGGAAGGAATTTATGTGGAGGAAAATGTCCATCAAAACAGTGAAAAATATAACCGACTGATCCGAGCATTCAATATGACTGAAGAGGATTTTGTAGATCGAAAGATTTTAAAATATCTTGATTTGGAAACTATCTCAAAAGGTCTTACGGAAATAAAAATTGAAAATTTAAGAAATATTTCTTTTTCAATTTTTTCTCATAATCAGACTACTTATCCAGAGATTTTAAAAGGTTTGCGGTTTAACGAAGAGTACTATCTTTTTTTTCTAGGAGCCTTAATCAACATGCAGGCACAAAATATTTGGCTGCCAGAAAAGGGCGTAGGAGTGAAGGATCAAATCGCACATATGATTTTAATGGTCGATAAAAAAATTGACTTGAAACTTTTTAGACAATATGGACATCGCACTGGTTTCTTTGTTCAAACCAGTTTGGAGAAGGTCATTTTTGAGATAGACCAAAATAGTGTCAGATTGTTTTTTTCTAATGTTCAAGATTTTTGGGATAAAAGAGTAATGCCTGAAAGCTATATGAAACTAAATAAACAGTTTGATTTTTCAATAATTTTTAATCGGGAATATGTCTTCAAAATTGATAATTCATCCAAGTTTAATGTGATTTCTGAAGATCCCAATAATAAACCAAAAAACTCAGGTTTTAAGGAGTTGCTGGATTTTTTACAAAGAGAAGCCGATTTTGTTAAAAAACGACTTAAGCATAATAATAAGGAAATCTTATTTTCTTTTACATTTTACTCTTCCACCTTTCATGTTATTTTTAAGGAAGGTGATTTGATAATAGCGGATACTCAAAATGATCTGGAGTTTCACTATCACTTGGGGGACTTATCCAGATTTAAACATGTAAAAAGTGATTTTTTAAATGATTAAGTACACATGTGATGCATTTTATTCTTATTTTGTGATGTTGATACACCCCTTTAAAACACATGAAATATTAAGACAGCAAAGGATGGCCATTTCTGAACGTTCTACTGTCATTCCTTTTTCGATTACCGATGACAAATTCAATCTGATCCAGTTAAAAAGAGAAGAAGTTATTTGTTTTTCCTGGATCATGGAGATCATTAGTGCCATCTACACAATCATATCAATCAACCTTGGGATTTCCGCTTTAAATTTTATTAACACAGGATCTTCATTTAATAGCTGGATTGCCTTTCAACTTTACTATTCCGGACAGATCACTAACATTGCCATAACTCTTTTATTGGTGGTTTTGTTTCCCATCACCGCATGGATTTATATCAAAGTGTGGGAGATGATCGTGGTTTTTTTTATGAAGTTATTCGAATATGATGAACTCGATGAATTAGGGGCGATAGATGTGGTCACCTCCACGATGAGTTCAAATATTTTATTACTGATTCCGCTCTTTGGCTCCGTCTTGGCCAAACTTTATCAGATATTACTGTTTTTTGCGGGACTCAAAAGCAATTTGGGAATGAACACCCAGCAAAGTATTTTGGTGCTCATGGCCCCCATCTTCTTGTTGGTAGTGATGAGTCTTTTTTTGATTGGCTATGTGATATTGATGTTTACGGCGATGTAACCAAACAGGAGAAGTGCAATGGATAGAATTCTTATAAACCAGGAACAAATAAAACAAAGAATTAAAGAATTAGGTGTCCAAATTAACCAAGACTATCAGGGCAAAGAGCTGGTGGTGGTAGGAGTGCTTACCGGTGCTTTTATGTTCACTGCCGATCTTTTAAGGGAAATAAAAATCCCAATTGAGAGGTTGGAATTTATTTCAATCTCTTCTTATGGTGATTCCACCGAAAGTAGTGGAAATATCAGAGTGTTTCTGGATCTTAAAAAGGACATTGAAAATAAACATGTGCTGCTTATTGAGGATATTGTCGACACCGGACTTACCATTCATCATCTGTTGGAGATTTTTGAAGGTAGAAAACCCGCTACCATTAAATTGGCTTCGCTTTTGTATAAACCGGCCAGAGAGAAATATAAAATCAATATTGATTATCTGGGATTTACTATTGATAATCATTTTGTTTACGGTTATGGATTGGATCTTTTTGGACAAAGCAGACATATTCCTCATATTGCCATTTATAGTGGAGATATAAAAGAATGATTGTAGAACAAGGTAGTGTCAGAATAGATTTACTGGGGGGTACGCTGGATATTCATCCGATTAATCTAGTCTTACCGAATGCCTATACTTTGAATTTGGCTACTAGTTTGAAGGCCAGGGTGGAGTTAAAAGAAATAAATTTCCCCGGTATTCGCTTTATCACCAAAGATTATGGACAAACTCGAGAATTTAAAACCGAGGAATTGAATAAAGCCAATCTGGAAACCACTTTATTTGGTAATTTTAATTTTTTCGTTAGGATATTACTTCTTTTTAGTGTTAAAAAAAATTTGGAGATTACTCTCAGTTCTGGTTCCCCTCCTGGAGCAGGTTTAGGTGGATCATCTGCCATGGGGATTACTTTTTATAAAGCCATTTTAAAACTTCTTAAAGTTGAAGAAGACAAGGAATCAATTATAAGAAAAGTAAAAGATATAGAGGCGATTTTATTGGATAGTGGACAGACTGGTTATCAGGATTATTATCCGGCCCTTTATGGTGGAGTGCTTGCCCTTATTCCTGCCATCGGGGGCGTCAAGGTTTCGCAGCTTTATTCTGAAAAGTTAAAAAACGCAATTGAAGCGCGCATGACTTTGGTTTTTACAGGTGAAATGCGTTTTTCTGGTCTTAATAATTGGGAAGTATACAAGGGTTTTTTCAATAAAAATAATGTTATTCGCAGCGGTCTGTCCAGTATTGCCCAATATGCTAAAGAGGCTTATCAGGCCATTACCTCGGATGATTTGGATACTTTTTTTGAATTGATTAAAAAAGAAGGAGAAGCGAGAGAAAAGCTTTTTCCGCAAATAGTGGTTGATTCACAAAGAAAACTGCTTGGGGAAATTAAAAAAGATATAAAAGATATTGGGATGAAGGTTTGTGGAGCAGGGGGGGGCGGCTGCTTTATTCTTATTCATAAGAAGGATGAATTCTCTATTGTTGAAAAACATGTCAAGTCCTCTTTGATGAGCATTTTGGATTTTACTGTGGAAAAACCGATTTAATATAATATGGAAAAAAAATATATAGCAGGCATGGATATTAGGGGAGGGCGTAATGATGATTTTTATTGTTCGCTTTTGGAATATTATCCAGGCGGACAACGAATATTTCTAAAAAGCCTGCTTCAGCTAAAGGATGAAAATAGCAGCCGGGATACTTTTATCAAGGATTGGGCGGATAAATATGAGTTAAGTGATATTGTGGTGGATTGCCCCTTAGTTCCCCCTGTCTGTACGACCTGCGCCTTGGAATGCCCTGGTGAAAAAAAATGCCCTGAGGTCACTATCGTAGAAGTCAGAAAAAAAATCAACATTCTTCTCCACGAGGATGAAAAAAAAAGAGTTAATCATCCTAAAGAATATGAGAGAAATAGAAATATTTGTGACGAGATTGAGCCAGCCCGCGATATCCTTAGAAAAAGTTCCAAAGATCACATGTTGTCACGATCTTTTAAAAAAAGATTAAAAAAGGATATTTTGCCTTATTGGAATAGACCACTCGATTTTTGGATCTGGTGTAATTACTATGACGCTCTCTTGGACATTTTTAAAACCTCTTATGATTCCTTTGGCCACTCTTCGATGATGTTAGTGTACCGGGTGGATTACTTAAAAAGACATTTTCCTAGAAATTTTAATTTATTTGAATCAGATGTGGATATGGTTTTGATTGAACTGCTAAGAGCCCAAATTGTCACCAGAAGTGATTTGACGGAGCTTAATATTATGGGAAGTGCAGGACTTGCCAGACTCAACATATTAAAAAGCTTGGAAGAAAAATTAAATCTATTCATTTATGATCATGAAAAAGAAATTCTTGTCAAAAGACCTAAGGCCTTTGAGTCGTTATTGCTTGCTTTGGCTGGATACCGGTATCATTTAGGAAAAACCGTAGAAATGCCTTGGTGGACCAGACCCGGGGAAGTTAATTTTATTTTGCCAGTTTTTTAAAATAGTAAAGTCCAAAATAGATATAGGCGTATAGGAAGGTCTGTAAAATAAACCAAGCGAACCCGATGTGTAGACTCATTCCTTCCACTGCCAAGAGTATTGTGGTAGGAGCACCCAGCAAACTAAGTATTTTAATATAATTCATGGCGCTTTTTTTCTCATACCAAAAAAAGATGTAAACCACAGAATGGACACTGATGATCAGAAACAGAAATAAGACTAATGATTGCATCGTAAGATCAAATAGCGGCTGGATCATGTCTTCACCGATGGCGTTAATGTTTAGGGAGGGATGCAGGCTTATAATTTTTTTGAAGGTTTCCAAGTTGTTGAATTTTAGATAAAGAAAAAGCAGGACAGAAAAATCGCCTAAAAAACAAAAAATTATTGTTAGTATTTTTAACGTTTTTCGGGTACAGATAATGTAAAATCTTTCCATGTTAATCCTTTAAGAAATAGGTTTTTTCAATGATACCACAAGCCTTTATAGATATTCAAAACCCTCTTGTTCATAGTTTCGCGCTGCTTTTATCTTTTGTTATTTTATATTACGGTGCCGAGTTTGTGTTATCTTCTGCGGAAAAAACCGGAAAGGCTTTAGGTCTATCCCCCTTGGTTATTGGGCTTGCCATTGTGGGTTTTGGAACCTCTCTTCCTGAATTGTTTGTTTCCCAGATGGCAAGTTATAAAAAATCCTATGAGATAGCCTTTGGAAATATTATAGGAAGTAATGTTGCCAACATTTTGTTAATTCTAGGGGTTTCCGCCATAATTTATCCTTTGAGTATGGGAAGAAGGGATATTAAAAGACAGTTAAAAAGACATTTGGCTGTAACTATTTTGCTTTTAATTATTATGCAGTTTAAGGTGATAAATTGGATTGCCGGGATTATTTTACTTTCATATTTTGGATACTATCTCTCTTTTACTTTCAGAAAAATGGCAAAGAGAGTTAAAGAAGAGCACGAAATTAAACCCAAGATAGGGATTCTGGATATTATTAAGTTGGTTTTAGGATTTTGTTTACTGTTTTTTGGAGGAGATTTGCTGGTTTGTTCAGGAACCAAACTGGGTGAACTTTTATCTATCTCACCCTACGTTATTTCCGCAATCTTTGTAGCGGTGGGGACCAGCTTTCCTGAATTAGTGACATCACTGGTTGCATGTATTAAGAAAAGAGATGTGGATTTGGTAACCGGCAATATTATTGGTTCAAATATTTTTAATATTGCACTGATACTGGGGTCTTGTGGCTTTTACAACATTGTATCTAATTCAACATATTGGGTTGAAATGGTAACGCTGGTTATTCTATCAATCGTATTTTTAATCCTGGCCAAATTTCGTCCGGTTCTGGATCGCAAAGTGGGAGTACTTTTTTTACTTGGCTATGTGGGAATGGTTTTGCACTGGACTAATTTTTAGTCAAACTGGCCTTTTTGCAATCTTCGGTTGACTTCGGCTTTTTTACTATCTTCTCTTTTATCATGCAGTTTTTTTCCTTGGGCAATGGCAATTTCAATTTTTACGGTTGAATCCTTGAAGTAAACAGAGATCGGCACAATGGTTATTCTTTGAGTCATGACTTGATGAGAGAGTTCCTTGATTTCCTTTTTATGAAGTAGCAATTTCCTTTTTCTGGTTTCCTCGTGATTATTGATATTTCCGAATTCATAATGAGCTATGTTCATATTGATGATGTAAGCTTCATTATTTTCATCAATTTTAACATATGAATCGTTAATATTGATTTTGCCAAGACGAATAGATTTGACTTCGGTACCCCTAAGCTCAATACCTGCTTCAAACTTTTCCTTGATAGAGTAATTAAAATATGCTTTTTTATTTTTACAAACTATTTTTATTCCCATGGTAATACCTAACTGATTTTTTTTAAGTTTTTATACAGGCAGATTAATTCTTTAAATGCCAGGGACTCAGCTCTGGCAGTCAACTCCTTATCAATTATCTTAAATGTATCAATCAGAATATCAAGTGGGTAGTATTTTTTGAGTATACCCCCCATCTGTTTTCTTTTAAATTGAAAAAGTCGTCTTAAAAATTGTTCGAGCGAATCGAATTCTTTAAGGGCAACTTCCGGATGATCAAAACGTTTAAAACTAATGACAGCCGATTCAACTTTGGGGGGAGGGTTGAATGATCCTGGGTGAACTTTGCATAAAAGTTTTAAATCGAAGTAATTTAGGCATATCCCCATGAGGGAACTCATGGGATTTTTTAGATTAGTAAAATTAAAAATTTTTTCAGCAACTTCTTTTTGAAACATCAGGGTCATATATTTAATGGAGTCGGTTTTGATTAATTGAAGTAAAATTAAAACCGAAACATTGTAGGGCAGATTGGAAATAACCCAAATTTTTTTTCCTTCCCATCCGAGAGTTTTTATCAGCTCCGGTAAATCGACTTTTAAAGCATCTTGGCAAGTGATTTGAGTGTAATCTAAAAATTCGCTCAAGGGCTCGATCATCCGATCATCTTTTTCAATGATATGGAAGGGTATTTGCCACTGAACTAGGTATTTGGTTAAAACACCTTTGCCTGGGCCAATTTCTATAATTCCTTCAGCTACGTCAGCAAAGTCTTTGGTCATGACTTCAGCAACATGTTTGTTGTTAAGAAAATGTTGTCCGAGTTTTTTATTGGCAGTTATTTTATTCATGATTTAAAACCTGGTAGGTTTTTTTGGAAATATATCTGCTTTTTGCATCAATTTTTAAACATTCAGGAAACCCTATTTGGTCATCATAAGTTCTTAGGGCATAGTTGGCGATCATCGCACCGTTGTCTGTGCAAAAAGCAGGGGCCACAAAATGAACATTATCTTTGTATTTTTCGCCAAGAGTGTGGCGAAGAGATGAATTGCAGGCAACTCCCCCTCCCACTACGATAGGTAAGTTGAGTCGGGTTTTTTCTTTGGCTTTTTTTATTGCGTATTTTAGCTTGAGACAAAGAGCTCCGATCACCGCTTCTTGGTAGGAGGCACATACATCACTAAGTTTATAATCCTTGGTATTTTCCAAAAAAAGTCGCAGGGAGGTTTTAGTTCCTGAAAAACTTAGGGTGGCATTGGAGCTGGATTTTAAACCAATAGGGAACTTATATTTATTTTTATCGCCTTCTTTGGCCATATCATCAATAACTTTTCCGGCGGGATATCCAAGCCCAAGTAGTTTTCCTGCTTTGTCGAGTGCCTCACCCGCTGCATCGTCAATAGTTGATCCAAGAATTTCGAAATCAGTTGGTGAAGTGACTAAAAAATACATGGAATGTCCGCCACTTATTAAAAGACCAAGATAGGGGTAAGGGACTTCTTTAGTTAAAAAGATAGCCTCCAAGTGAGCAAAAAGGTGATTGATAGGGACAAGGGGCGTTTGGTATAAAAGAGCAAGTGTTTTGGCCGCATTGATCCCAGTCAGTAGCGGTCCCAGTAGGCCCGGGTGAGTGGTTACTCCAGTCAAGTGGATATCCTTTGGGGATAGTTTGGCTTCTTTAAAGCATTCCTCTAAAAGGGGCACCAGTTTTTTTAAATGATTTCGGGAAGCAATTTCTGGAACCACTCCTCCCCATTTCTCCAACATGGTGTCTTGCGAAAAACGCTTATGGGTAAGAATGTCAGGCCGGGTGGCGTATTGTCCTTTGGAGCCTTTAATAATAGCAATGGAGGTATCATCACAACTGGTTTCAATTCCTAATATGTATAAATCACTCATGATGGTTAGCTCCACAGGTTGTATAAAGTGGCAGGAGATTAGCACAAAATAATACATATTTGAACCAAGAAAGGGTATAACATAATATGATTAAATTTCTCCTGATTTTTGCCTTATTATTTGTATCACCTGGACTGATCTGTGCTACTTATTACGATAGATTGCAGGCCAGGGGATTGGGGGAATATTGGCTCAAGCTCATCCATTTTGAACAAAACTTTTTTTTACCTTCTTATAGCAGGGCAGATCGGCATGATTTCTTTTTTTATAGGGAAGGATCTTTTGATCCCGAAAAAGAGTTAAATGAAACGATCAATGCTTTTCAAACTGGCCTTCCTTTGGTCGGAGACAAAGGACTCCATCCCCAATGTGCTTTTCCAGAAAGATTAAAATTGATCAAGAATCTAAATATTACCGATTTGCGAGAAATTGAGTGTAGAGAATTTAAATCATGGAAGAATGATTTACGTCCCCTTGAAATATTCTTGATTTTTAAACAACCTCTAGTGAATAAGACAGCGGATTTTTTAGGTGAAGTCTTTTTAAAAATTAAAACTGATAAAAATAAGGAATATGCAGGTTTATTTAATATTGCGAAAAATACTAAAAATTATTACTTTCCCAAACCGTTGCAAAGGTTGATCGGGCTTAGTAGCCTTGAAATTAAAATAACCGACTACGATACCTTTATTAAAAATCAACCTGATTATTTTTCCAGCACTTTTTATGAGTATCGATTAAGGCTTTCCCCTGAAGAGATGGATCGGATTATTAATCATATTTGGGAATTGCAAAACAGTAACACTTTTAATTATTATCTGATTAGTGAAAATCGTTCCTTTTTTATAGCAAGTCTGTTGCAAATTGGGAAAGATCATTGGAACTTGATAAAAAATAATAAATTTTATTTTACGCCAAGGGATCTAATTAGAAATCTCGCAAGCTATCCAGACGATATTGAAAAGAAGGAGTATTTTTCCTCTGATAAAGATCAGACCAGATTTTCAGTAAACAACCAAGCGGTGATCCAGAAAACATGGCCGGATAAGTCCCACCCAACTCAAAAAATTGAATTCACCTCCATCCTAGCTGAGGATCATCCCATTTTGGGCCTTGGTTATCAGGCGGGATATCACGGCTTACTTAGTAGCGACCAAGGTTATCAAGATTATAGTAGTTTGGATTTTTTTAAAATTAATATTACTTACGATACGACGGTGAAAAAATACAAAGTGCCCGAGATTAATATTTTTGAATACACCTATCTTTATCCAGTTACCAAGGGAGATTTTGGCTGGTCAAAAAAGGGTGCCCTGAAAAAAGATTATGTGCAAGATATTGATCTGTCGTTTAAATCCAGAAATCGTCTCTATTACGGAATGGGTTTAACTTTTACATTTCTAGGAACTTTTTCTTTGTTTACCGGACTCGAGTATCAACGGAGTGCTTATACCAAGAAACACGATCGGTTGGGACCCTGGGGAGAATGGATGATTTTTTTTAATTTTTTTAGAAGTGGCAAAATCCTGTTGAGACAAAAAATCATCTCCAGTTTTTTGGAAGATGTGAATGATGCGTATTACGTTGAAAATGAAGCTGCTGCATCAATCACCCTCTCGACAAATTACGAATTGTTTTTAAAAAATCTGGTGGTCACTAAAACCGGTGAACTTGCTTTTGGTCAATATCAAATTAGCCTGGGGCTTGGAAAATATTTTTAAAATTATAAAGTCTTGAGTAATTTTTTAGTTGATTCACCAAGTTTGGATTTAGGAGAGCGTTTGACGACTTCCTCAAATGCCTGTTTGGCTTCATTTTTTTGGCCTTTTTCCAAAAAGTTTTTGCCCAGATAAAAAAAGGCTTCGGGTACTTTTTGGGATTTAGGATAGTTGGTGACTAGCTTGGAGAGTGACACGATAGAGGTGTCATAATTTTTTGATTTGTGTTCACAAATTCCTATGTGATGAAGGGCGGTTGCTTTTTCAGTGCTACTTGCCTTCGCACTATCAATATGAATCTTAAATTTCACGACCGCTTGATCACATTTTCCGCTGTTATATAAACTGATAGCCTCTTCAAAAATGCTGGTCTTTTTTTTGCTTGTTCCGGTTCCAGTGGGAGTATTACTAATTTTTCCAAGCGTACTCACCACTTGGGCAATATAAGCTTTTTGCTCTTGCATTTCTTTTCTTACTTCTTCTTGATCTTTTCGAAGTGAGACCAGCCCATCATGCAAGATTTCCAGATCAGCTCTAATGCGGTTAACGATTTCTTGGGTCAGTTCTTTTTGTTTGTAGTCCTCTTCACCTTTTTTTCCTTGAAATTGGCTTAGTTTTTCTTGAAGGTCGTTAACAGCAAACGATAAGTCAGCATTATCCTTTTGCAGTTTAACTACGCGATTAGACAGATTATCAACTATTTTTTCTCTCTGGACTTGTTCAGTGGTTTTGCAAGCAACAATTAATGTAAGTAAGAAACAAACGGTGAGTGTGGTAATGTGATGCATATTCTATCCTTTTTAATTATCTTGCTCTAATTTTTTTAATTGGGCGTTGAGCTCAGCCTGTTCGGAAAACTTTTGTGATAGGATAGCGTATTGTTTAGCCTTATTAAAATATTTTTTTTTGTAATTACTTTTGGCCTTTAAATAGTAGTGTTCAGCTTTCCTGAATAAATTGGGAGAAAGACTAGGGGCATTGGCATCTTGAGCGGCCATAAAAGCGACAGCGGCGAGACTCATTTCAAGCTTAGGTCTTGTTGTAATAAGACCACAAGACCCAAGCAAAATTATCAGTATAATTAATGACAGTCTTTTTACCATTACTTGTTAGTAGCAGTAATTACAAAATTACCTCTTCTATTTTTTGACCAGGAATCTTCGTCATGTCCAAAAGCCAGCGGTCTTTCTTTTCCAAAAGTTACTGTGGAAATTCTGGCAGCAGCAATTCCCTGGCCAATTAAGTATTTTTTAACAGCGTCGGCTCTTTTTTCACCCAGTGCCAAGTTGTATTGTACACCACCACGCTCATCGCAATGTCCTTCAATTTGGATATCAATTGTGTTTTTTGAAAGAAAAGCGGCATTATCTTTCAATGTGGCTATGGTTGTGCCGGTTAATTTGGATGAGTTGTAATCAAAATACACAGTTTGCAATCCACCAGCTTTTCCCGAGTCGCTGTCTGCGTTTAATTGAAGATCACCTTCAGACATGTCGGTTGAAGAAAAGGCTTCTTCCCCTTCAGTTTTTTTTGCGCTTTTTGAGCAACTGGTAAAAGTGACTAAGGCCATAGATAAAAGAATAACGGTAAGAACTGATCTAAAAGTCATTTGAAACTCCTGGTTTAGAAATATTTTACATATTAATTTAAAAATAAATACTTAAGGTAGATTATCACAGAAAAGTGTGTTTTTTAAAGTTTTTTAGGTCATTGGGTTAATTAAAAATTATTCTTGGGAAAATGAATAGCTGACAAAACCAGTCAACTTTTCGGGATCAAAGTGTGTTGTAATTCTATAGGACCATATTCCTGGTCCGCCATTTCCCTTACAGGAATCAAATATTCCATCGCCAAGACCGGTGATTTGAAAATAGTTAATGGTGCCATCTTCGTTTTTGGTAAAGTCTTCGTTAATGACACCCTGGTAATATTCGCCGCATGGATAGGGAGGTGTTACGCTGGTGTTGTTGCTTAAATATTTCCAAAAGTATCTTGCGATTACTTTGGCATTTCTAAAAAAACTTTCATTCTCTGATAAGGAAAATTCTAATTCGCCCTTGGCGTATTCGTGATTAAAAAATTCAGATTGAACAAAGTCACTCAAGCTGCCTTCAAAGGTACCATTGATATGCTCTCCGTATGCAAAAGCATTTTTGAGTTTTACTTGAATAGCTTGGTCGCTGCTTGCGAAGCTTGCAAGCGACGGTACAAATAAAATAAATATGGAAAGTATAAAAAGTCTCATAGTTTCTTGGTCGGTTATTCCTTGACTTAATATAGTGCTGTTGGCACAAGAGGTTAAGTAGATAAATTGTATTGCACTTATCTAATAATTAGATAGATTCAAGATCCCAACTAAAACCACAAATCTTGCTCTTGGCATTGGTAAAATTCACAAACTATGGTAGATTAGAAAAAGCCGTTAATGGGGGTGTCCCGGTTTCGACAGGGGATCTGCTGGATTAGACGGGCGTGTCGAGGTTGATCACCCGGCCTCGTAAAAAGGTGATTAAATTGTATAATTGGCGAAAGTAATTTTGCTATGGCTGCCTAGTTAATTCTATTGCAGCATTGAGGGCCCGGTTACCAAGAAACAGAAGCCGGAACCACTGTTAAGGTTGCAGTCAAACTAGCCTTAGTGGATTCGTCGGGAGACCACGTTAAAAAAGCACCGAGGTTCGCACCGTGCATGTAACGATGCTAGTCCGGTCCCGGGACAATAATCAGGGAATACACACGTAGTCCGCTTTTTCACAATCTTTTGGACGCGAGTTCGATTCTCGCCACCTCCACCACTTGATTTTGAGTGGTGGCCCCCCAAATCCTAAAATAATTATTAATAACAACAACTTGTTTTCAATAGTTTAGGTCTTCTTTGCAGCTTCGTTCCTTTCTGAAACTTTCCTGAAATTTCCCGAGAAATCTATTTTTTGTCTACTTTGTGTCTACTTTTTGAAAAATGAACTTAACCATGGACTACACTGTGTAATTTTACGCTTCCTACACAGAGTAGTCCTATGAATTTATTGGATACACTGCGTATCCGTTAAAGAGCATTTTTTAACAATTTTTTTAAGGAGAAATGCTTATGGAAAACAGAACAAAAAAAAGAAGAACGGCCACAAAGAAGATGACCAAAGAGGCACTTGTCTTGAGATATTTAAGAGAGTCCCGTTGTTTATCAATGAGAAAGGCGGCCAAGGTTACAGGAGTAAGTGACGCTCAAATCAATCATGCCGAAAACGGAAGAAAGGATTTAAGGCCTGATTTTATTTTGAAACTGGTGGTCGCTTATGGTTACACTTATCAAGATTTTTTGGATTTTCTTAATAATAAAAAAGAGGCCCCGGAGCATTTATTAAGTGAATGTATTTCAATTTTAAAAAGGCTTAAGTCGGATAAGTTGAAATCGGTGAAGACGATTTTGGAGAGTTTTTGAATATTTAATTTTTAGTGGGGATCTCTAATTGAAAGTGTGTTATTGCTTATTGTTCGCATTAGCGATTGTTTGCTTCTTGGTGTCAATAACAGACAAATGAATTAACTACCGTTATACTGGCACAATATTCATCCCAAAGGTATATTTTATGGAAAAAAAAAAATTAACTTCGTGTCAAAGAATATTCATTTCTCTAGCCTTGTTTCTGCTCGCTATTGTTTTGTTTTGGTTCCCATATATAAAAACCGTGGAAATAGAAGACGCAATTACACATATAAAAATAACCAAAACTTTTTATGCGCTTCACGTTTATGGTGCTCAAATTTTGGGGTCAGCTCTTCTAATATTAGCTGCCTGGCTGTGGAGAAAGGAGTTAGGAATATCTTCGCTGGGGCCACTTAGCGAGAAAGAGGATATTGCCGATGACTTAGAACCAAAAGATTCCGAAGAAAATAATGATGAAGGATCACCGAACGATACGAATGCCTCAATTCCAACTTCCAGTAATCAGTTGACCTTCTATGAAAATGAAAGAAAGACAAAGTTGCTTCAATTGGTAAAAACGCACCATTATCTTTCAACGTCAAAGGCATCAGTGGAATTAGGTATCTCTATTAAGTCGGCTCAATCCACGCTTTTTAGTTTATTTGCTGAGGATAAAATTGATAGGAGTGAGTACAGAGGAAAAGAAATTTTTCTTGATAAAGACTTCTGGGAAAACAAAGCAATTGATTGGGTAGTTAAGCAACTTTCAAAAATTGAAAAGATTGAGTCTGTTTATAAACAAGTCAGATATAAAACAGCAAGTTTTGATGCAATTGCAGAAACTGCTGAAAAAGTATTTTTCATTGAAATCACAAGTCGACCTGAGAGGGTAGTCTCAAGAATCGTCAGAGATTCGGTAGAATTCGAGCATAGATACAAGAAACATGCTTATTACATAGTTGCGGCTGTTTGTATTGAGGGAAAAAATGCCCCAGCTCCTATAAAAACGCCAGTCAAGGACTTTGAGTTCTGGAATGTTCCAAGCGAAGTGGCGATTATACCACAAAAAGACTGACAGTTTCTGTGTAGAAATTTAATGTCAAAGTATGTTGACCCTTGAAAAGAATCAAACCAACGCAGTTCAATCAACCCAGAAGAAAACCAGAATGAGGGGAATGACATTGCTCAAAATATTTCAACTTATCTGTAAAGCTGAACATAACTTTTAAGTACCTCGCAGGCATTAGATCCCTTTAATTTGGCCTCAAACATATAAAATCATCCTTTTGTAAACGCTTTTGTATAAAAGTAAAGGTCGATTGGCAAGCCGTCAACCAAGCATTTCCCGCACTGGGACAGCTTCCTGAGCATTTTTATGTATTTTTGTATAGTTACATGTCCCGCAGTAGGAAGGTTTTTCATATATGAAAAATTTCAGAATTTTTATTAATATTCGACAGACATATGGGAATTAATATAAACCAATGTAAATGTTCTTGAGAAAATTAACAATAAACCAACTTAGAGATTTACATCCGGATGGATAAAATATTATTGAGGCAACCTTGATTATAAAAAATAAAGTTTTAGCATATATTTTCAGAAAGACAGGCGAAAAAAACGAAGTACTTGTTTTTGATCATAGAAATGATCCGGAAGTTAATCCCCAAGTGCCGGCCGGAACAGTTGATACAGATGAAGCCCCAGAAAAAGCAGTGCTCAGAGAAATATTGGAAGAGTCAGGCCTAATCTTTAGTAAACATAATCAATATCTTGGATGTTTTGAATATTTTAGAGATGATATTCAGGAATTACACCAAAGACATGTTTATACTTTTGTATCAGAGAATCTTCCTGATAAATGGGAACATCTTGTTTCAGGGGGCGGAGAAGATCAAGGACTGATATTCGATTATTATTGGTTGAAAATTGAAGATGCTAAAAATAATTTAGTTATTGGGTTGGGAGAATATTTGTATGTTTAAAAAAATGATTTTCATTTTCTTCGTTATATCATCTTTGACCTCCATGGCGAAGAGTGCTCCGAAGTCAGCTCATTTTTCAGATGATTATAAAAAGTTTAATGATAAGAAATGGTCAGTAGAGGTTCCCGAAGTAAGGGAGCTTATTAATGTTATTTTTGCAATTACTCCAAAAGGGTTGGCCGGTAGTTCGCTTGAATTGTTTAACATTATGCGAGAAAATGATGATTATAGAAACTATTATCAAGATGTGTTGGCGAACTTCTTACCGTTTTATAATCACCCTATAGTGACCAAGTTTAATAACTGGATTGAAAATGGTACTCAAAATGAAAACTATCCAATTTTTAATTTAAACAGTTATGCATTTATTTTTAGGGGAAATAAAATTGTTAGAACCAATGTCCATAATTATTTTTGGGATGGCGATATAAATGGGCTTGATTCACATATTAAAGAACTGGAAGATTTTGCTTTAAAAACAAAATTCAGGACATTCTATAAAAATCATCAGAACTTTTATGATAAAATTATTAAATTACAAAATGAAAAAACACCTGTGAATAATCAATGGCAATGGTTAGAAGATCAATTTCCAAAAAGAATAAATAATTATAAAACTTTAATTTCCCCATTGGTCTATGGATTTCATTGCACCGGTTGGAATGAAGATAATGGTTTTATTGAAATCGTGATGTCAATCTCTGCGCCAGGAGAGGTGAGTGAAATAAAAGGTGAAGGTCTGCAACGAGTGATATTTACGGAGATTGATCACAATTATATCAATCCAATATCAGATGGGTATAAAGAAGAACTTAAACTTGTATTTAAAAAAATGAATTTATGGGCCAAAGAAAATACCGGCTATGGCATGAAAGAATATCCAATTTTTAATGAGTATATGACCTGGGCTGCCTATCTCCTATACATTTATGATAATTATAATTCAGAAGTTTTAAAACAAGAGGAAGCAACCACTATAAGCAAGATGGTAAACGCTCGTGGTTTTCTTAAATTTCGAGAGTTTTATTTTGAACTCTTGAAATTCTATAAAAACAAACCCAGCGACAAAAAATTGTCTGATTTGTTTCCTGCTATTATTGATTGGGTAGGAAAACAATAATTGGATTAAAGCATGAAAAAGAATGAAAAATATGAACCATATAATCCAAGTCGCATTTCAAATCAAACAGTGCTGCCAGTTACATTCAGAAAATTGTTGATGGATGACGTGGATGCTATTTCATCAATTGTTGCTGAGAGGAATGGAGAACTTGTCGAGTGTTATTACGAGAGGGTTAAGAGAGAACTTGGTGATATTCAAAATAGCAATGATTAATGATAGCGTAATTGGTTTTGGAAGGCTGATTTTCCATAATTCAAAGGAACGTCCCGATGTTATAAACTCCCCAACGGGGTGGTGGATAATGGGTGTGGTCGTTACCAAAAAATATCGGGGAAATGGAGTCGGAAAACAAATTTTTGGTCATCTTGAATCTGAGACAATGCGACTTGGTGGTAGTGAACTGTATAGTTTTATTAATGCGGATAATCTAGTATCAAAAAGCTTGCATCATAAACTTGGCTTTGACGAAATAGCGAAAGGGTCATCATTTTTGAATGTTAAATTTGATGGAGGAGAAGGGCTTCTATTTAAAAAAATGCTTCATGAATTGAGCAGTTGGTTAAAATCATGACAACTAATAAAAAAGACATTTTTAAAATAATATCAACGCTAATATTTTTTGCTGTAAATCTTAATAACATTGTCTATGGGGGGAATGTGTATATTGACCAAAATAAGAAACCATTGCTTGACTATCAAGTAATAGGAGAAAAAGTTGAAAAGATTTATGGTGTAAAATTAAATCGTCCTGTTACCGTTATATTTAAAGAGACTCCTGGTGGTAGATTCAATTGTGAAAGTAACGAGATATTCATTAATCAGAATGATCCCCTCCAAAAAAAATTAGTTACTATTGCTCACGAAACTTCGCATTTGATGCATTGTCAGATTACTAATAATAAAAGTACAAATGAGGAACTAAGGTTTGTTGATGAAGGATTAGCCTCAATAATTGGACAACGAATTACCGGAGACGAAGATAGTTATAAAGCTCAGACCAAAGAAGAATCTGCTTTGGAACGTGATAAGGGGAATGTTTCTTTTGAGTTGGTTAAAAAATGGAAAAAGTATTTTGGAACGGGAAATATAGCAACGTCAAATTGGAAAGCATATAGGGTTGGCAGCAGCTTTATTTATTATTTGATTTACAAGTACGGGGAAGGCACTCCTTTTGATTTTTTAAAATATTTAGAACGTAGTAGTTTTCAAGAAGCGCTGTTAAAAACAACGGGAAATTCAGAGCAAGAAATTGAAGTGGCGTGGCTGGAATATATTTATGAGCAGGGGAAGATCTAGTGAATAAAATTTGGATAGAGTCTTGAACGATTTATTTAAATTTTCTAAATGGATTATTTTATGACCGGAAAAATGAATTTAAGTATAAAAGATGTAGCAAAAGAAAACTTGAAGGATCTTGATCTGATCTGTATTCCTTTTTTAGATAAAGTTGAAGATAAATCTGATTTTATCGAGGGAATTGAAAAACGAAATGAATGGTATTTAAAGATGATGGAACATTATGGGCCTATTTCCAAAGTGGCATATGTGGATGATCTGCCGGCCGGAATGATACAATTTATCCCAAGAGTTTCTGAGCTGGTTTTTGAAATTCAATGTATATTTATATTAGAAAAATTTGCCAAGAAAGGAATTGGTAGTTTTTTACTCAGGGAAACAATCAATGAATTATCTACTCCAAAATTGTTTTTTAAAAATAGACCTCCGAAGGCACTCATATCCTGGGCGTTTAATGTTTCAGGTCTTGTGCCACAAGAAGACCTATTTAAAAAATTTGGTTTTATAGAATCAAAATGCGGACGACCTTTATATTTACCAATTGAAAAAGATTATGAGTACTCCTATAGTCGGGGTAAAAAAATCCAAGAACGCTCAAATGAGAAAAAGGCAATAACAGTCTTGGATACTTCTTGTCCATTTTGTATTTTTACGGTTAATAAATATAAAAAAATTTCTAAAGAAGTCTCTCCACAAGTTGAAGTTTGTGTGGTTGATAAATTTAGGGTTTCAAATGAGACAAAGTGTATGATTGATTTTTGTGAATTTAATAAGAAAAAAATAGTATCTGCATTCGCAAAAGAAGATGAAATTAAAGAATCAATCAAGGAAGCTATGCTTGCAAAACTTTAAGCAAAGGACGGTTTTATGACTGATGAAATATCATTTGTAACTTCAAATGTTTTACTTCGGCCTTTTAAAAAGGAAGACCTTCAATGTTTGGTAGAATGGTTCAAAGATGCTGATCTTCGAAATAAGATAGGTGAAATTTCTCCGATGACTATACAAGATGCCAATAATTGGTTTGAAAAAATGTCCGATGATGAAAGTCGAAAATGGTTTGCTATTGAATTAATTAAAAGCAAACGCATTATTGGTGAGGCAGGGTTACTTAGAATTTTTAAAGAGTGGAAAACGACTGATATGAGCATTGTTATAGCGGGGAAGGATTATCAGGGTAAAGGATATGGAGTCGAAATTGCGAACGTTTTGCTTGAATATGCATTTCAAACATTAAAACTACATCGTGTTTCCGTTGGGGTTGTTGGGCTTAACCAAATGGCACTAAATTTTTGGAAAAAAGTTGGATTTAAAGAGGAAGGGATTCAGCGGGATGGTTATTTTTGTAATAATAAATATCATGATTTTGTTATGATGAGTATTTTGGAGGATGAGTATCATGGAAAACCAAATTAAAGATGGTTCAGTGAAAATGATGAAAGATTTAAAACATACGTTTAATGATATAGCTAAATATTACGATCAAACCAGGCCAACTTATCCTAACCAAATATTTGAAGATATTATCAGATTAACAAAAATAAATACTGAGTCAAAATTATTGGAAGTCGGTTGTGGAACCGGGCAGGCAACGGTGCAATTTGCTAGAAAAGGTTTTAATCTTCATGCAATTGATATTGGAGAAAACTTAATTGAAATTGCTAAACAAAATTGCAAACCATTTAATAACACAAGGTTTGAGCACATCTCCCTTGAGGAACATGCCAAAACAAATAATCAATATGATTTGATTTTTTCGGCCTGTGCATTTCACTGGATCCCAGTAGAGATCAGATACGAACTTGCTTCAAAGGTACTTAAGGATAATGGACATCTTTCTATAATTACTCTTATCGTATTAAATGATGATAACTCTATTAGTTCTAAGTTAGATAAGATTTATAAGGACATTGCTCCTGAAATCTCTGCCCCCTTAAATAATAAAAAATCTCCTGAAGAACAAATTTTAAAACTAAAAAATGAGATTGAATCTTCTAGCTTTTTCAAGAATGTCTCGATATCAGAAAGCATAATTGAAACGCAGTATTCCTCGGAAGAATATATCAAACTTTTACAAACATTTTCTAATCATCGCAATCTTCATGTTCAGACTCAGAAGTTACTATACGATAAAATTTTTGAATTGATTGAATCAACTGGTGGAATATTTATTAGAAAACAAAAATGTGCGGCACTAACTGCAACTAAGATATGACCATGGACCATAGGTGATGAGATACTTCCTGAAAATACTTTCATTTTTATATTTTACTGGCGTGATATTGCATCTACTAGATTTACTTGATTTGAGATTAAAATTTTCTGAAATGAGCATCGTTTGGAAGATGTGGATTATTTATTTGATTGCAGGTGATATGATTGCGAGTATCGGTTTATATCGACAGAAGATTTATGGCGAAATTGCTTTTCTAATAATTGGTCTATCTCAAATATTTGCCTACACCATTTTTGAATCCTATTTTGGAAATCAAAATGCACTTATAGTTTTCCATCTAATCACGATATCAATTTATTTGTTTTTCAAAAATAAAAAATCATTCCTGCGTCTTTAATAATTCAAATGTTTTTAATACCCTTAATAAATGAGCTTTTACTAAGTCCGGTGAGAAGGGAAACGATGTTAAGATTACTTGGGCCATATACTTTTTCAACCTCAGAAATCTTTTTATATTTTATAAATAATTGATCTAGCTCTGATGTTAATTCGTCTATTTTTTCGCGTGATAACTTAAAGCTCGATAGGCGAATGTGGCTTTTTGATTCAGATTCGTCAATAATCGTTTTAATGAAATTAATAATATTTTTCTTTCTAAGATCATCAAAACCAGCAATGCCTTTTGTATCAACAAAGATAGGAGCACCTCTTGTATATGAGTATTTGTCGTTTGCAGAAAGTTTGATGAGATCGAGATCATCAAGGGCCTTGAGATATTTCCAGATGGATTCTTTGGTAAGATTGAATTCTTTTGCCAAGGTCTCTGTCGATTCTTCTTCGTAGATTAGTTTTAAGTAGAAATAAAAGAAGTGGGGATGTTTGAGAAAAAAATCGGTTTGCTTTGGGTTAAAACGAATTCTTTTCATTGGCCTGTTTTTTATAGAGTCGAAAAGAGAGTCTATGGATATCTGGATTATCTCACAAATTTTTATAAGCCTGCTCAGTGACATATCACCAGTTTTAAACATTTTTTTAATGGCCGCTTCAGATAAGTCCAGATGCTCGGCAAGGTTGCAATAAGTAACTTTTCTTTTTTTTAAAGCTTGTTTTATTACTTCAATAATAAGACCAGTATTATCCATATGCACCTCAATGGGGTCAAAAGTATACTTTAAGTATTCTTTTAATATGTATATTGCAAGCAAAAATTACAGGTGATATTGAAAATTCGACGTTTTAATCATAGAACAACAAGGGGAGATAAAATGAATTGTAAATTATTATTAAGTTTAACTGTTTTATTAGCTGTAAAAACGTATGCATTTGAAACTATAAAGTTCAAAACGGTTGGCCCACTGTTTGGAGAATCTAAGCAATTGCAAACAGAATGTACTTTCGAAAATTATTCAAAAACTTGCATTATTGATACAGGCGCAAGACAGTCGGCAGTAGGTGAAGATAGCTTCTTTCTTCAGTACCCAGTAGCTTCTCAGGGTGAAATGACTGGATTTAATGGTGAAGTAATTATCACAGATGAAATTTTAATTAATAATTTTAAAATAGGAGAGCTTGTTCTATCTAATCTTCTTGTTGATAGAGTGGGGGTTGGGTTTGCCTCAAAAAATCCAATAATCGGAAACGATGTCTATTGGAATTTAACGATGACATTTGATTTTAACCAAAATGTCATTTATTTGGGTGACCAGTCTCCAGATGACGTTAAGCATGCTGGTCTTGATACTTATCATGAAAAATGGATTGGAATTCCAGTTCAAATTGAGGGTGATAAGGTAAAATCACTTTGGGATACAGGTGCCAGTCTCTCTGCTGTTGATATACGCTACATTGAGGAAAATCTTGCAAATTTCAAATTTGTTAGAGAGATCGAAGCGGAAGATGGTGTTGGTAATATAGTAAAGACCAAGGTCTATAAAACTCGATTAAATATTTCAGGAATATCTATACAAGATGTTACGGTAGTGGCTATTGATTTCAAAAAAATTCAAAATGATGTTGATCCAGATATTAAAGTAATCGTTGGTTATAATATTTATTCAAAATTCAATTGGCTTATTGATTACAAAAATAAGAAATGGGCCGTTTGGCAAAAATAATGTTGCGTCTTTAATATGAGCGGGGACTTTACCTGCTCATAATATTGTATCATCATATCGTTAAATATTTATTTAATAATTAAACCCAAACTGTCCCACATCGGGACGCTCGAAACCATTTAATTACAATATCTTCAATAAATGGACAAAGGATTGGCGAAAGAAAATAGCCTCTGAACTTGGGAAGGCCCAAGGTCGTGATCTAATAAAAAGATTGTTGAGTGAAGAAAAATCTATCAGCTTTATCAAGAAAGTAAAAAACACAGTCAATGTGATTTACAATTACGGTATTGAAGAAGGGTTAATCTTGGGAGTTCATCAATCACCTGTTTATGGGATTAAACTTCATCAGCGGAAAGAGAAGGTTCCCGATATTTTTTCTTTGGAAGAAATTAAAAAATTTTTATACGAAGCAAGAAGATTGGATAATCCGTGGTATCCCATTTGGGCCACAGCTCTTTTGACTGGAATGAGAAACGGCGAGCTTTACGCCCTTGAGTGGGATGACGTGGATTTTGAAAATAATATTGTTCGTGTCTCAAAATCATTCAACAAAAGAATGAATAAGACCAAAGAAACAAAGGGCGGATATTGGAGACATGTTCCAATGTCGCCAGAGCTTCGGAATCTTTTTTTAACTTTACGTAGCTCATCTACGATTAAGTTCGTATTGCCCAGATTTAGAGAGTGGCAAAGAGGAAACCAATCGCCCGTTCTAAAAACGTTTCTGTTTGGTATCGGTCTTCCTAAAATCAAGTTTCATGCGCTAAGGGCCTGCTTTGCTACACAGCTTTTAGCTAAAGGGACACCCCCTGCAATTGTGATGAAAATCTGTGGTTGGAGAGATTTAAAAACCATGGAGTTTTACATAAGAGTAGCTGGTGTTGACGAAAAAGGTGCTACTGATTGTTTGAAAGTTCTGCCATCAGAAGCGGAGGTTTTGGAGAATGTGGTTAATCTTTTTGGAGTTAATTAAATAGAGGTGATGGCGGGGTGCAAAATAATCTCTGCCATCACCTTTTTAAACAAAGTTAATAGTTTTTTAGCTAAACAACGAAAAAATAATGACTTACATAATGTTCGACTATGTTCATTTTTTATGAACATTACATTATTTCTGAACAAAAATAGTATAACTACTTAAAAATTTAAATATATGTTCATTTTTTCCGATATGTTCGGTATATATTGAACATATGCTATAATATGAACATGAATATGGATAGTGAACTACAAAGAAAATACATTCCGAAAATAAAGAATATTCTAGAGAATGACCTGGGATTTGAGGTAATGGAAACCTATGGACGAGTCAATCTCGGAGTTAATTATATTCCAGATCAATTGATGTCTGTAAAAATTGGGAAATTTAATGTTCCCGTTATGATCGAAGTGAAGGGGCAGGTATCTCACTTGGCAGAGATAAAAAAATTCGCCGAGATTGCAAGTAATTTTAATGGGATTACAATTCTAGTTGCACATTCTATAGATGAAAAAATTAAAGAAAAATTGAGACAATATCGAATTGGCTTCTTGGAAATTGATAAAGAAATCAATATTCCTTTTGAGTTTTTATTGAGTAGAAAAAAGAAAGTATCCCAAAATGAGTTAATTAAGAAGAAGGGATTTCGAGCAGAGAGCAATATAAAGCTGTTGCTTTACTTTATCACCTTGCCAGAATCTTTAGGTTTTACTCAAAGAGAACTGGCCATGAAGCTTGGTGTGTCTTTAGGAGCTATAAATGGTGCTTTAAAGAACTTGGAAACTGTTAAAATGATAATTCCTATGGGGAAAAGGCGACTTTTGGGTAGATTTGATGACATCGCAGACAGGTGGAGAATTTCTTTCCAGGATTTTGAGGCAAAAAATCACTTTATCGGAAGATATTCACCTGCGAGTAAAGATTTTTTTCTCGCACGGGAAAGTGGTTTGAGTGGACTTGATGCATATTGGGGAGGTGAGGTTGCTGCTGCTTTGAGAACAGGATACCTGTCACCAGAATATTATAGTATTTATACTTATGATGAACGTGTCACAAAACTATTAAATCATCTAAGATTAAAAAAAGATCCAAATGGTCAAGTTGGAATATCTAGATGTTTTTGGCCTAAAGAACTAAATAATTCCGACAAAACAGTGCCCGATTTTGTAACATATTGTGAGCTGCTTAATTCCGGTATAGACAGAAATATTGAAACAGCTAAGATATTAAGAGAGAGGATAAGAGAAAAATTAGGCAAATATGAATACTGATTTAGAAGATATTGTAAATGGATTAGGAAAACACTTTAAAAGTTTGGACGTTGACTTTTTTATTGTTGGTGCCAAGGCAAGAGATATTATTTCTAAAGAATCTGGCCTGGAGTTGTCTCGCAGAAAGACCTCTGATGTGGATTTTGGTTTATTTGTGGACTCATGGGATACTTTAGATGCTATGAGAGAATTATTTAGAAACGACGAGAATATTGAATTAAACCCCGATAAAAAGAATAAAGTTAGATACTATTATAAGGGGACTCCCTTCGATTTAGTTCCATTTGGAGGTATTGAAGATGCTGATGGTAAGGTATCATGGCCTCCCTGCTATGATACTATTATGACTGTAATTGGTTACGAGGAAGCTCTAAAAAGCGCAAAAGTAATAGCTATTGGCGACACAGAAGTGAAAGTTGTAACTCCCGAAATGCTTGTTGCTTTGAAAATTGTTTCCTGGGATGAAAACCCGGCCAGGGACAGAGATGCTCAAGATATAAATTATATTATGGAGAATTATGAAAATATCGATGCAGATGTTGAAAATTGTCTATTCGATCACTATCTAGATATTCTTGATAGATTTGAACATGATCATCATTTGTCTTCTTTGGCCATAATGGGGATACGGATTGCCAGGTTTGCAAGCGAAGAACATATAGACCTGATTAAAAATGTTTTAAATGATTCAGACCAAAGGGAAAAACTCGCCAGGAAAATGGTTTCCTTTAATGTGGTAGAACGAGAAACGCAGGTTGAAAGGCGATCCAGTTGGGTTGATGCTTTAATCTATGGTATGAATTATGAGCGTGATCAGATTATTTACCGGTAACTTTTCAAATTATTTATAGGAATTTGCATTATTTTAGGCCCACAAGATTATTTAATGAATTTTTTCAATTCAAAATTAAAGTATAAATATTCTCTTCAAGTTTAAAACTACGATCATAGTTTATTGTTATCCTAAATGAAGTTTCGGCTTTTTACAGCTTAGCGCTATGTTAAGCGGTTGAAAGAGGTTTTCGTCGGCACTTTCCACCATTTGATTTTGAGTGGTGGCCCCCCTAGATTTTTTTGAGTTAGAAAACTTAGGGAGGCATGATCCCGAGGATTCGTATTTGGGGTTGTTAAGAGAAATTATGATAAAAAAAATTCCAATAGATCAAGTTGTGCTTTCTGTTCATGCCGTTGAGCGTTTAACAGAAAGGAAGATTTCGATAGAAGAACTTGAGAGTATTTTGACAGCACCAGATTTAGTGATCGCTTAAGGACCCAAATTTATTTTTCAAAAGAATTTTAAAAAACGCAATGACAACGATATTGCGGCAGTTGTTTTAGAAAAAAGGGAGAAAAATCTATGGCTCGTGATAACAGTCTTAGTAAACTTTCAAAAAAAGTAAAAAAAACGCTTCCCAGAGTGATGATTGATACAGAGGCAGATTTTGCTTCAATTAAAATAGCTGAGGGTGTGGAGCGGAAATCTTATATCAAGAACGGTATGGTTTTCTGCGAAGATGAGAGAGGAAGAATTATTGAAATTCAAATTCTCAATTTAAGTTCCTTGGCACTTTCTAAAGTATCGTAACGACTGTCATTGGTAAATAGTGGGTAAATCTACAATGAGCGACTGTGTCGGCTTCAACGAAGACCGGTTTTATAATATTATAATCAAACGGTTTTATAGGGTTTAATCAAATTACCAAAGAGCTGAAAAAAAATGGAATACTTTTAAAATGGTTTTTCATATGATTAAATGCTCTTTGTGTGATCAAGGAATTTATATGAAAACAAAAAACGCCATTATTCTTCCACTTTTTACGACAGCATTGGTCGTGATTCTGTCTTTACTTTCTACGAATCTATGGATGGAGAAAAAAGAAGAAGTCACTGCGAGCCATAGTATTAAAATATCAACAGAGATGACTTTGCAAGAGATTTCGACTACAAATGGAATTCCATTTAAAGTAATTGTACAGGCACTTAATAAGCCTGACTTGGATCCATTAAAATCCCTGACAGTGCAAGGCTTCTCTTTTTTATATGCAAGAGAAGAGATACTTAAAAATTTTGCTGTCTATCAAGAAAATGAGACAAAAAATTGGTTTAAAATCCCACTGAAGTTTATCCTGTGGTTTATTTTTATGAGTATTGTGTTCTATCAGTTAATAAAGCAGGGATTGTCGCCCAAGAAAAGAAAGATCTACTATGCCATATCTGTTTTAGTCTTCGGAGTCATTTTGGGATCTGACCCAAGTCCTATGGGTACAGTAAAAGATGCTATTGCTTTGTATGGAGAAAAAGGAGTCATTTTTCCTCCCAGAATGATTGCTTTGTGTATTTTTTTATTAACGGTTTTTCTTGCAAATAAGATGATCTGCGCATGGGGATGTCAGTTTGGATCTTTGCAGGATCTTCTTTTTAGATTCAATAGAAACAGTAAAGATACCATGGGAGTTATCAAACAATATAAAATACCATTTATTGTCAGCAACTCGATTAGATTGATCTTTTTTGTTGCTTTTATTGCTATCTCATTTATTTGGTCAATTGACATCATTGCCGAGATAGATCCTTTTAAAATTTTCAGGCCCCAATTTTTGACTGCAGCAGGCATTGTATTTCTTATTTTGCTTTTTCTGGCATCAATTGTCGTCTATAGACCTTGGTGTTATCTCTTCTGTCCTTTTGGTCTGATTGGATGGATTGTTGAAAAAATGAGCCGCTATAAAATTAAAGTAAATTATGAGAAATGCATAGCTTGTCTTGCATGTGAAAAGGCTTGTCCTAGTGACGTCATGAGTGCCATCTTGAGACAAGATAGAGTCATTCCAGATTGTTTTAGCTGTGGAGTGTGCACTGAGATATGTCCAGAAAAAGCAATCAGCTTTTCTAAAGAGAAAAGAGAAAAGCCGTCAGTAGCTAAGTTTAATAAGCAGTGACAATTCTACTTCCTGTTTGAGGCTAACTCGAATGGGGAGCCTGGGTTGGATTCAGTAGCGGGTTTTTAAATTTTCATTGATAAATAATAATTTTTTTTCTCTACCAATCAGAAAATTTGGCATATGACTTTAAAAATGAGCAGGGAATGGAGGAAATATGCGAAAAAGTACTAAAACAATAGGTCTATCTAAAAAAGCGATAGAGTGGATCCATCACTACATTAGCGACATGAATAACCACTACGCTGACTCAGCAACTTATAATTTACTCAAAAAAATACTGTCAAAATACTCCCCGTCGGACTTTGATCACGGCGACAAGTTCTACCGATTTTGGGTTGTATATAAAAGGGGAGGTGGACTAAAGTCATTACCTGTTACAATTCAGCTTTACAAAGAGAGGATCTTTTTAACCGCCGGACGTAATTTGGGTGAAATTAAAGAAGGTAATGACGGATCAATTCCGCAAATGATCGAGGTTCTCGAGGCAATCCTAAATTACGATAAAGTCTTAGAGGAGTATGGTCTTTGCAAGCTGGAATCTATGCACGACAAGGATTTCAGACACGGATATATTCACAGTAAGCACATAATAAAGTTCGACCAGAAGGCCGGAGAGAGACAATTGAGGACATTTAAGAAAATGTATGAGGATCGAACCAAAGATGGAATTCAAATTTCGGTTAACAAATATGTAGAAGCAGCCAATATTTGCTACAGATCACTTTTCAAGAACAAGCACAAAGATATTTCAGAGATGGATCTATACCTAAAGAAGTCAGATTCAAGGCACGGCGGAATGACTGAAATAAAGGATTACGATTCTCCTGTCGAGTTTCTGAAGTGGTTAAAGTCAGGCCAATGGGGAGGAGCTCACCCCTTTGAGATCATCTTTTCTATGATGGGGATAGGCGTAACCTTGACTCCGAAAGAGGCAAAAAACGGCGGAGTTATCTTTAGTATTGAAGGCGGTATTTATGGTAACAATGCAGTCTTTTATATGGCCATGGCGCTAATGAGGGTAAACATTCCCATAGAGATAGATTCGGTAGAAGACGTCTATTTTTACATACTAGGAGAGGAGAAGATCGGCATTAACTACGTATCAATAGACTCTATTGCATACAGAGATGTACCATCCAATAAGAGAAAATACATAGTATGGGACCTACCAAATAGAGGTAAAGATAAGAGCGACTGATAGGTTATTTTCATCTACAAATTAGATAAGTATTTGTCCATCAACCATTTTTTTAAAAAATTCAAAACAGCATCATCTATTAGGATCGAGTGTTGTGAGAATTCCGTCAGTCCCATTAAATATCCCCGTTTATAACATTGCACGGGGAATTTTGTTTTTTCTACTGTCACTTACTGTAATTGAGTAAAAGTTTTTTGGTTGGTGGAATTATTTTATATAAAACCAAGCTTTAGATTGATTATAGATTCTTTGTATTCAATGTTCCCCCCCCTTAATCATTTAATCGAAGAGAAATAATATTTTTTTTAATGTCTCTGCGAATATAAGTTCTGAAATCTCCAAGATATTTGAAGTCAGCACCCTTATATAACATTTGAGTGTTTTTATTATTATCATGAACCTCTAGCTTTATTTGTAATCCGATTTCTTTTGCTTTTTTTATAGACTCACTTAGTAATTGCTTTCCATATCCCTTTTGCCTAAATTCTTGCTTTATAAAAAAGTGATGCAAATACAATCTCCTCGCATCATTAGTAACCCAAGAAGAACCAATAATGATGCCTAAATCAGTTTTTTCCATCACAAGAAAAAAACCACCATTACTTATAGTTTTTTTAATTACCTCCAGAGAATCATTTCGTTCAAAACTTGAAAGGCCATATTCTATCCATAATTTATTAATAGCTTCAAAATCTTCGTTTCTAAAATCACGTACAGTAATCATATTAACCCCATATTCTAAAATAAACGTATTTTCACTAAATCTGCGCTTAATTACAAGCATAATAAAAGATCAGAAAAAAATTATAATTATCATTTTATGATATGTTCAATACAGGTACTTGCTAATACTTATGCCAATATGGTATCCAAGCGTTCTAACATCCTTCAGAATCACCGGTTCGAACATAACACCAAACTAAAGGTTATATACGGATGTCAATTATCTATAGTAAGTTTCAAAGTTTATTTGTGAAACAAAGAAAAATATTAATTATAATAGCTTTTTTAACGATTTATATAGTTCACAAATCCGTGTTTATGGGCATCACTGTAACCACATTGCCTAAAAAATTTATGTGCGTTTTCTCTGTTGGAGCTGCTCAATAGCATAATTTTGGTGCATTTTAGATCCTTACAATAGGACTGGATAAACGCCATTAATTTTGTTCCAATTCCTTTTTTTTGATAAAGAGAATCGACAACTATATTTTCCAGAATCGCAAATGGTTGATCTCCAAACATAACATCTCTACAAATAGTTAAGAATGCCGTTGCAACAATATTTTCATGAAATCTTGCAGTGAAAAGATAGTTGAATTTATCATGCGTTAATAATTCAAGCTGCTCCGGTGTGACACAAATATTGGGATTATTTACAAATTGCTTGTACAAGAGTTCTAAGCTTTTTGCATCAGAAGGATGTGCCTGGGTGATTGTTAATTCCATAATCATGATTGTAGCTTACAATAATTAAAATCAATATTAAGAAACATGAGCAAAATTGAAATAAGTTATTGTTGAATATGTTCAATTCTAATTTCAGTGAGTTAGGAGTCAATTACAGTAGCCGCAGATATATAAAACGATTAATGATCGATATCTCATTTCTTGAAATTCAAGAATTTAAAAGATCATTTTGGGTTTTCGTAAAATTATGGTGCTGATAACCCATCCATCCGCACAGAGTGGCAGAATTAACATTTTCAAGAGAATCATCAATAAAAAGAATTTCATCTGGCCTAAAATGAACCCTTTGTTCCAACGCTCTAAAATACTCGGGATCAGGTTTTTTTCGGCCAATGAATGAAGAGGAATAAATATCACTAAAAATATTTTTTAAACCGAGTGTTTCGTAAAGATACTTTGATCGATATTTATCTTGGTTGGTAGCCAAATATAGTGGATAACCATAGTCTTTCAATGTATTGGCAAAATTTAGCATCTGGTCGTCAATCTTAGAATCTTGTTTAAACCAATAATCTAAAAAAACTTTTGCAGAAACTTTTGAATTTATTTCTTTTAAAAATTCAGAAATGCGATCGAGAGTATCAGTTTTTCCAAGTAGGACATCTGACCATTTATGATTGAAAAGTTTTGGTATCTCTTCTACATGAATACCTAAATCTGCATAGATGTCTTTTTTCCAATGATAATGCCCATTTTTATCTCGTCCTTGAATGAGGACATCATCAACATCAAAAAAAATCGCTTTTATCTTCCTATAATGATTTTTTAACATACTAAAACAATCTCAATAATTTAACACGCCTGTTTGCATAATCATTTTTCAACCCTTCACGGTTTTTGAATAAATTTTGCATGTTCTACCTTTCCACAGAAAATCTTTGTTTGTTACAGAATTTCTCCATAGAGTATCAATATCCACAACGGCAAAGGCTCCATCGTTTTCTTTAGATACTTCTATTTTTTTGATCTCTCTTTTGTTATGAACAAGATTATAATTTTCAAATAGATTATTATAGATTTCACTCCATCTATCGTAATTAAATTTACCTTGTTCCAAGACCCAAGTCATAGGATCATGGGATTTTGAATCTGGGGGCCAAGGCCAAACCATTTCTTCGTGAAAAATAGACAAGAGCTGTTCGACATTCTGATTATCCCATGCCCAGGTTTCTCTATTAACAATTTCAATAATTTCGTTTTTTGTATTCATAGCAATTTCTCATCACTGAGCCTTCGCAATTCTTTGATAAATCGCGGCTTCCTTTTATTTTCGTTTTTTAAGTGTTCAAGGTATTGAGTCCATTCTTTGGTACGTTTTGCTTTTATATAAATTTTTTGAACTTTTTTCAAATAATCAACGGCAGAGGTGTAAGCGGATGAGTTGGTTTCTGCAATAAGGTCTTCTGCAAGTTTTTGATAAATTTTCAACGACTCTTCAGGATATTTATCTTTTATAATTTGAGCAACTTGTGCATGGGAATTGAAATATTTTTTCTTGTTTGTAGCAGCTTGATATAAACTCCAAACATCATCAACACGTTTTTCTTTTTCGGCGATGTCGATCAGAACTTGGTATTGGGGAAATTCTCGGTGATGGAATTTATCTTCTGGTTGATAGGCCTTATTTAGTGCACCTTTGGCCGGGGCTTTGCCAGTTTCCAAGTAGTGAAGCGCCCAAGATTTCATTTCTTCAACATTGTTTGTTTTAATGGCTGCTTCAAGCAGGGCCTCAAAAGATGAAAGCCCTGGTCTATCCAGAAAATCTTCTTGCTTGAGTAAAAGAATACCATAAAAGTCACCCTGCTTGGCCGCAAGATTTGCAATTGTTGTGCGTAGTGAGTTTGTAATTCCAGGCCAGTTCTTTCCGATGATTTTAATGCCTTCCTCGGCAGCAGCTCTGGCCTTTTCAGGTTGGTTGTTTTCAATTAGAAAAAAAACCAACCGTTCCCAGCTACCAGTTATCTTGGCCTCATTTTCATAGATCGGAAGAATTTCATCTGTTCTTTCAGATTGCGAGAGGGCATGTGCTAAAATATTTGAAATTTTATCTCTTTGATAATTCCTGATAAAACCATCTTCATTTTCTTGTGTCGGGATTGTTTTGAGTTGTTTGTAAAAGTGATCAGCAATCTTTGACCAGACATTTTTATCATGGATTGAATCAATGACTTCAGAAGCTTCTTGGCATAAGTCATAGTCATCCTCGAGTTGTGAACTGATGGCAAAAAGTAATTTTTCAAAGTCGGGTAAGGTTGAATTTTTTAATGCTCTAAAGCCAATGTTCAGGCATTCAGTAATTTGGCAAGCAGAATTACCATCATCGTTACATTGCTCAATATAGGTGTAGGCACGTTCAAATAAAAATTTGGTTAGCTCCACAACGATATCATAATCACCCTTGTTGCAGAGGTTTAATAAATTTTTTTCCACTCTGCTAAAATCAGCCAAGTTGCCTTCGTCAGACCAGTGGCTATGCCAAGCTGGCTCAGACATGATAGATGAAATTTCCTTTCGTATGCTGGAGGCGATCTCTGTTGTTTTTCCGCTTGAAAGTCTTGAGAGATCCATTAATTCCTCTTGAAGATTAGGGTGAGAAGCAGATAGCTTGATAATCATTTCGATCAGCGCTTCTTTCGAATATTTTGCCAGGTATTCAGAGATGTCTTTAACGGGATTAGTTTTCACTGACATCTCATTCATAAAATCTTCTTCGAGATCGTCACGTCGTCGACCTTCTTTAATTTGTTTCAGGCGATTATCTGAGCTACTTACTTCAGGAACATGTTTTCCTTTTTTTATCGAATCAATATAGGCCAAAACTACAGCAATACTGTGCTTGCAACCAGATCCGTAAGGGCAGGTGCATTGAAATTGTAGTTCAGGATTATCTCTGTTTTCCTCGAACGAGACTAGCGTAATGTAGTCATCGCTACCAATAACATTGGCGATTAACCCCTCAGAGCATACTGCTAGATTTCTGACTTTTCCTTTTTTAAAATAATTTTCACCACGTTGTAAAATTTGTGGCCCGACCAAGCGTTCAAGTTTGTTCCATGAAATGTTTTTTAGCTGCTTTTCAAATTTCATTTTATTATTTTTTCTTAATAAATTTTTCAATAAAAGGGCTGATCGTTCTGAGTTCTTTTGGAACAACAGGGTTGGTATAAATACATTGGAAAAGATTGTTTGCTACCATTTTGTCGCTTGGAAGTAATACTAAAGCTTTTTCCCAAGACTCCTTGGTCATTTGATAATTTTTTAATTTATAGTAGGCTGTACCTAAGTTGTTATAAGTTTCATTAAGATGAAATTTATCTTCAATCGGATAATTATCAATCGCTTTTTGATAGTAGGTAATGGCACTTTGATAATCTTTCTTTTCAACACTCTCAATCCCTAAAATATAATTTGTTCTTGGATGATTTGGATTAATGACAAGGGCCTTTTCTAGAAACTCCTGTGTTTTTTTACGATCAAAAAAAGACCAGGTAATGGCGTAACGACAGAGTATTTCAGCAGTCAGGCCAATTTTGTCTTCAGCTTGTTTCATATAAAAAAGCGCCTTGTCGAGGTGTCCATCTTGGGCTTCACACATGGCAAACGTAATGTCCTTAAATGCTTTCTGACAGCAAAATCGGTATTTTTTCCCTGAGGCACAAGGGCATGGACCATAAGTTTCAGGTATAAATGCGTCTATCTCTTCTTGTGAAACGTCATCATTTTTGTCTAAGACCTCATTTTTTCCGCTTTTAAATTGCTTAAACGAATTTGTAAAATCGCTAATAAATGGATCGAGATCTTTTTTAGTCGCAACTTCAAATGTTATTTTAAGTTCGCTACATACCGCTTGAACAACTTCTGCCAGTGGATCTTTTTTTAAAATATAAATCTTTTTGGGAGTCGTATTGGCCTTTGAGCAAGATTTTTTAATCAATTCTAAAATTTGAGAGGATGACGGTAAATCTTTTGATGTTTCCATTTCAAGGCAATGTCTACTTATGGCATCTAGAACGACGTAAATATCACATATGCCATCTTGCAAAGTATCAACCTCTTCTCGATGGATAATCCAAGCATCATCTGGGTTTTTAATTTCTAAAAGACTCATGTACACCTCAGACAGAATCCTACAAGAATGGGAGTAAATTGTCATTTGACATGATTATTTTTGAATATCACCACCAAGCTTAATCAAAAAATACCCTAGATAAATTGTCGGAATTATTAATCATTCGTATTTTTTTAAAATTATTCAATGATATTATTATTTCTTTGGGTACTTATATTATGGAAGCAGATTGAGTAGGAAAAAATGCAAGAAATAACGGGAAACAAATTATTAGACGAGGCCATTTGGCAAAATAAGAAATGGATTATTACAAAATGTAAGTTCACTGAACGTAATAAAGAGAGTGCAGAGGATCTTTATCAGAATGTGATGTTAAATCTTTACAGGTCAGGTAAAAAATTTATGGAGGGAGAGGAAATTATTAAACCAGATCATTGGGTAAAAAAGGTTACCAGTAATATTACGGCCAATTATATAAGAGAAAAAGTGAAACAGAGAAAGATTCAGGAAAGTGTGGATCTCTTGGAACGAAAAAAAATTGAGTCGAATCAGGAGAGCCTAACTTTGTTAAATACTATGTTGGAATATATTAATTCTAATTTTGAAGACAGGGATAGGGAGATCATGATGCTTTATATGATGAAGGAATCTCATGGCGATATTGCGGAAATTGTGGGGATGACCCAAGGAAGTGTCACCAACAGGATTCTGGTTTTAAAAGAAAAGTTAAATGATTTTTTAAACGAAGGTAACTAAGATGAAAGATATAGATAATTTAATAGATCAGTGGACAGAAAATATTAAGAGTGAAGATTTCTCTGAACCTGAGAATATGGCCGAGATGGTTGAAAAATATAAAAAGAAAAGAAAAATAGGCTCAATCATAGGCAATTTTTATCTTTTAATGATGCTTATGTTCGGTCTTTGTGTAGTGATGATAATTTCCAACGTGTTTAATAAAATTATCATGGTTGTAACCATATTAATATTTATCACTCATTCGATTAAATTTATTAGATTCCAAAATAATCTTGAAGAGCAAAATCCAGCTGTTACTGTATCAGATTTTGTTGAAGAAAGAAGAAAGTTAACTCAAAGATTTTATGAAATGATGAAAAAATGGAGATATCTAGTTTACCCCTTGAGCGTTGTAGCGTTGATTAATAATATTTTGATTGCATTAAGTGAGTCAAAATTACTTCTGCAAATATCAGGTATTTTGTTTGTCATACTTATGAATGGGTATTTGGTTTATTATATTGAAAGCGGGATAAGGGAATACAGGGAGAAGTTAAAGGCCTTTAACTAATCCAGTATTAAAAATTTAATAACGGTTTTATTGAGGTTTCAATCTCAAGGGGGATTTGTATGTCAAGTTGTGGCAAAAGAAATGAGCAAGTTGATATTATCACTTCGGGTGGAGAAATCATTGGGGATATTTTAAATGCTCTGGGTGTTTTATTTACGGAGTTTTCAATTTGGTTTTTCACTAGGGTTAGCCGATTTATTAAAAGGAAATACTTTAATATTTATCATTCAAAGCCAGTTCAAATAAAACATTTGAAATCAAAAAAAACAGTCAGGGAAAAGGAATATCTGGGGTACTCATGCAATAATAAAAGAAAGTTCAACTTATTTGAATTAAATACCACAAAACATACAGCAGTTATTGGCTCTACTGGATCAGGAAAGACGGTATGCTTAAGATTACTAATGGATCATACTTTAAATTTGGGTAAGCCTATTATTTATTTTGATCCCAAGGCCTCAATTGATTCGGTTAACATCTTCAGACAAATGTGCAGGCAGCGAGGGAAAAAACTTTATCTGGTTACAGATATTGTGAATGATCCAGCCTCTTTTAATCCGCTGTTAAATGGAACGTTAGATGATATCTCGGATAGAATTATCAATGCATTGGAATGGTCTGAACCCTTTTATAAGAACGAATCAATTCAGGCATTGGATGATGTTTTAGAAGCTTTATTTAAAAATCATATTCCATCCACCTTTAAGAATATTGTTGAAGAACTTAATAAGCATTCCAATAAGAAAAATATTAAAGGCCTGATTAATCAACTGGGGAAGGTCTCCAAGAGTTCGCTCGGCCCTTTGTTAAATGATGAAAGCCGAGACACTTTAACTTTTAATAAGGTTCGGGTTGAAGAAGCATGCGTTTATATTGGAATTTCATCCATGGGGAGAAGTTCTAGTGGCAATATTATTAATAAAGTTTTCTTTGGAGGACTCTTAACTCATGCGAAGGAGTCGCTACTTGGAAACGTTCCACGGCTTGGTAATCCCAAAGAGTCCCCGGTATCAGTTGTGTTTGATGAACTATCAAGCACCATCCACGAAGGTTTTATTGATCTTCAAAATAAATGTAGAGAGGCCGGGATTGAGATTACATATGCAACCCAAGGGCCTTCGGATATAGACCGTATATCACCAACTTTGACGGCTCAGATATTTGAAAATACCAATAATCTATTTATTTTTAATCAGATTGTTCCTATTCATACCGAATTCTTTGCTCGTTCTTTTGGAACTATTAGTTCAGAGAAAAAAACTCATGTCATGGAGAATGATCAAAGAAGAAGTCTTGGAACAGTAAGGGAGGTGGAAGAATTTATGGTGCATAGTAATGTTTTTAGAAATTTGAGAGTCGGTCAATGTGTTCTCCTGCAAAGGATTCCTAAACGGGTTGATTTGCTTAATTTAAGAAACTTTGAAACGGGATTATGGGATTTCCTAGAGGAGAATGAACCTTGTCGAGCAGAAGGATTAATTTAATCAAAGGAGTTTTTTTGGAATACTTGGAAAAAATCATGCCCAGTTACTTTGATTTATTACTACCCTTAAAGCAGTGGAAAATTTTAAGTCTACGGGAATTGAAAGAGGAGGCAAAGTACACAGGAAGTTTTTCTGGCTTTTATAAAATCATATCCAAGCTGGAAAAAAATATGCTTCTGGATAGCTTTATTAATTCATGGAGCAATGAGAAATTTCTATATCTTCTCCCCGACGGAATCAAGGCCCTTGGAGGAAATGAAAAGAGTTTACACATAAATAGGGATTTGCGCTTTCATGATTCTTTGGTGTCCAAGGTGGCGAGAATGATCAAGGAGTTTTCCTTTGTAAAAGATGTGTACATGGATTTTCAGGCCAGAGAAGTGTTTCCATTACTTGAAAGAGTTCCAGATTGCGTAGCTTCGGGATTTCTAAAAAAAGAGTTTGTGATGGCAATAGAGGTGGAGTTGACCCAAAAAAGTCAGGATAGAGTCAAAGAAATTTTTAAGACCTATTCAGCTTCTAAAGTGGTTAACAACGTCCTTTATATTACTGACAAGAAGTCAATTTTTAATTCCTACAGGATGTTTTTAGATGAGCTAGGAGGTGAAATATGTAAAGAGAAGTTTCTATTAATGTTTGGTGAGGACTTAAGAAAAATGAAGTCGGATTTAAAATTGGCCCCGATCTACTTTAAGGATAAGCTAACCAATCTAAGTGAAGTCTTTAAGGGGTATTTATGAAAACGCCAGGGTAATGCTTGGGTAATGTAGTGATAATGGGGTTGAGCGGGTTTTTGAAATGTTTATTAACTAATTAAAATCATTCGCTCATTTTCGCCCCGATTCTTGACCTCCCCCTCTCTACGTGCCTTGAGAGGATGAGGTCAACAAGTCGGGGCGACTAAGGCGAATGAAAAGGAAGGAAGATGGGTAAGAGATTTGAAAAATTAATAATTGATGAAGAGTTCAAAACTTGGGGAAAAATGATGGAGGCAATTTGTAATGTAAAAATTTACCAAGGAGAGGAGGTCGGAACTTATGATGTGATTTTAACCAGACCTGAACATAAAGATTACCATGGGATTTGGACAACAATGTTTTTTGAATTTTTTGCAACTAGAATCAGGGATAAATATTTAAAAAGTGTGCCTGCAGAAAAAATCAATTGGTACGATAATTGGAGGGAGGAAAGTCCATACAGGGAAACCATAACCGAATTATCAAAAGTATTTATGCAATGGAATGGTGAACATTACCGAGATCCAAATTGGTTGTATCTTGCACAATGAGTTAGGAGGTGATGGATTTTTTTAAATCGAAACTCAACAGGAGAAAGTTTGATGGTAAATAGTGCAGACACTAATTGCAATAGTACGATAAATGAGTATAGTAACGCCGTTGATGAACCCAAGGGAACATCAACATCGCTCTTTAACAATCAAATATGGTTAAGTACTAACGAAGCTGCTAAGTATCTTGGTAAAACTAAAAATGCAATTTGGATTTTGCTTTGTCGTGGATTATTAATAAAACGAAAATGGAGAAGACGATTGTATTTTAAAAAAACCGAGTTAGACCGACTTTTGGAAATGTCTTTTATTTAAAGGAGGCAACAAATGTCGATTAACAAAATTACTGATGAAAAAGGAGTGAGCACCTGGACAGTGTATGTGAGTGCACGAAGTTCAAAGATGCCACACATCCGATTTCAAAAACGTATTAAAGGTTTAAACTCAAAAGCTGAGGCAGTTCGTAAAGAGAGAGGCCTAGTAAAAGAACTTTCTATGAAAGTAGCTCATCAAGAGGGGCACGGTTTTACATGGCGTATGGTTGTAGAAAAATGGTTTGCGGTGGTTTCTTCACCCAATTATATTCACAAGCAATATAGTCCAACTTCACTTAAGGATTATTACGGAATGATTTATAAGTGGACTAAAAGTTGGATGAATATTCCTGCTGGTGAATTAAACAAGGGAGATGGTAGAAAAGTCATAGATTCCGTTTTAGCTGACGGAAAATCCAAGGCGCATCAGAAGAAAATTAAAAACACCATTAACATGATTTACAACTGGGCAATTGAAGAACGTATTATTCGCGGAGTTTATCAAAGTCCTGTATATGGGATACAGATAACTATCCAGCAAAATAAACGTCCTGAGATTTTAAACGTCAGGGAAATTCGGACGCTTCTTTATGAGGCAAAGATTCAAAAGCACGAATGGTATCCAATTTGGGCCATGGCCCTTTTAACGGGGATGAGAAATGGTGAATTGCTTGCTCTAAAGTGGGAGGATGTTGATTTTGATAACGGTACTCTTACCGTTCAAAGATCTTACGATAGAAGAGATGATTCTTATAAGTGTACCAAGGCCGGATATTGGAGAACCGTTCCGATATCCAGTGAATTGAAAGGAGTCTTGATAGATTTACAAAAATCTGCCAAGTCCGAGTTTGTTCTTCCAAGGCCCCATTACTGGGAGCGGGGAGAGCAGGCAAAAATTCTACGGGCATTTTGTGATTCAATTAAAATTGGATCAATTAAGTTTCATACACTCAGAGCTTGTTTTGCCACTCAACTTCTTGGTGAGGGGGTTGAACCCATGAAGGTGATGAAAGTTTGCGGATGGCGTGACTTAAAAACCATGGCCAGATATGTTCGTCTGGCAGGTATTGATGAAAAAGGTGTCACGGATATTTTGAATTTTCTTCCGGCCGTGGATGCTGGTTCAAGCAATGTAGTGAATCTATTTGGAGGTGGAAAGGATTAGGTTTCTCAGATGAGAAGTAGATAAAATTTTTCAATATCGGGGAGGAGGTAATGCTCCTCCCTTTTGTATTTAATTTTTTCATTCATAATTGTTTGAGTATATGTTTTTTGCTTAAATGTACTAATGACAGACTATTGTATATTTCGTGATATAACATAAGGAAATTAAAAATTTGTATCGTTCTATCATATTAACTATTATAGCTAAAAAAGCCGATTAAACTACTTATTTTATTAGCCAGTAACCATAAAAACGTGATTGTAACATTAAAATGTTACTAACATGTTTTTTATGTTACAATCAAGATATGAAGAGTATAGCTGAGAAAACAATTAAGAAGTATTTGCCAAGCCTGGGAGTACAAGGAAAACTACTAAAGCTTAAAAATCTTCCTGCTCTCTATCAGGGAATGTACGACTTTGAGGAGCTAGATATTCATGAGAAAGCCTATCTGGTTATTAAAGTAAAGGACAAAACCCTCGGTCCCAAAGACTTTAAAAAGCATAGTCGGGTGTTTAAGGAAAGCTTAGATTATCCTCAAATCTGGTATCTAAAGGAGCTTCACTTTAACAAGGTTCAGCGAATGATTCAAAATGAGCTAAACTTTATTATTGAAGATAAGCAAGTGCACTTGCCTTCTGTGAATATTTCTATCAAGCATGAAGTCGGGAAAATAAAAGTAGTAACTCAACTGAGTAGGCTTTCTGTAAACATGCTTATTAGAGAAATCTTAAAAGGTGATCTTTCTGGCAAGAATAAAGTTGAATTAGCTGAACTTTTTCAAACAACAAAAATGACAGCCGGAAGGGCTATTGAACCACTTCTTGCGAATGAGTTATGTGAAGAGAGTAACGTAGGGGTTTTTAAAAAGATTCATTTCCGAGAACGTACTGAATTGTGGGCGTATTTAAAAGAGAATGTAGACTCACCAGTTAAAGAAGTAATCTATTTTGATAAAGTTCCTAAAGCTTTGCCATTGTCGGGCATTTCAGCTTTGTCGAAGCAAACGCTGTTAGCAGAAGATGAAATTCCCACTTTTGCTTCTGATAAAAGGGCCTTTAATAAAAGATTTGCGAATACTGTATCAGTGCTGGAGGAGTTTGCAAAAGCACGAATTGAGTTGTGGGATAGACCAACAACGTTACAAGAAAATGATTGTATCAATGTTATTGATATATATTTGGTATTAAAAGAAGTCAGTGACGAAAGAGTTCAAATAGAACTTGAGGGGCTTCTTAATAAATTTAATTTGGAAATATAAAAGATGATTAGAGGTTTAGATCATTTCAGAGAGTATTTTAGATCATGTTCTGAAAATTTTATTTTGGTGGGCGGGGTAGCAAGTTATTTACTACTCAATGAAGCAGGAGCGCCAAGGCTTAGACCTACAAAAGACCTAGACATAGTTCTCATAATGAAGCCAAGTGAAGTATTTCTAAATGCAATTAAGGAATACATCAAGCTTGGTAAGTATGAAATTCAAAGAGGAAGTAGAGACCAAGCGACTTTCTATCGCTTTCAAAAGCCAAAACATGATGAATTTCCCATCATGATCGAGCTATTTGCTACGACAGAAGCGGATTTTAAATTGTTCGAAGGGCAACATATTATTCCTGTCGTAAATGATGCAGGAATTGAATCACTCTCGGCAATTCTTCTGGATGAGGAGTATTATGCAATTATTAAAAAAAATGCCGTTGAGAAGGACGGTATTTATATATTGAATGAAAAAGCACTAATTCCTTTTAAGGCCAAGGCCTATTTGGAGATCAAAGAACGAGGTGAAGACTCAAAAAACTGGAAAAAACACAGAGGAGACATCATCAATTTGGCCGTAACGTTTCTAACAGAGGAAAGTAAAGAGAAACTTACAGGAAGGGTAAGGGAGCATTTTGTGGAGTTTATGGAGCATTTTAAAAAGGAGATTACTTTAGACATTATTAAAGGTGCTAGTGACCAGAAGATTCCCATGGAGACGATTATTAATTTATTAGAGAAGACGTTTCTATAAACGTGGTTTATTTAAGGATAAATTTAAGAAATTATGTTACTTAAATTTGTCTTGATATAAACCAATCTTTGGTTTATAATTGAACAAAAATCAGCAATGGAGATTCTGAAATTATGTCTAAATTAAACCAAATTCTTTTAGATTGGAGTAATGAAGATATACATGGACTAGTGTGGTTGAGAGATAGGGGTGTTGAGCAGAGACTGGCCTATTCATACTACGAAGATGGATATCTTGAAAAACTTGGCCCTGGCGTTTTTGTTCGTAAAAAAGATGATGTAAGTCCTTATGCCCTAATTCGTTTTCTTCAAGAGGAACTAAAGCTCAATTTACATGTATCAGGTAGAACGGCCCTAGAACTTCAAGGGCATTCTCATTATGTTGCGATGGGGGCAAGACTGAGAGTATACCTGACAAGTTATGAGGATAAGGTATTTCCTAAATGGGTTAAAAAATTAGAAAACAAATTTGAGTTGATATTTAAAAAATCAAGTCTTTTATCAAAGGAAGATTTTTTAATAACCCATAATGAGAGTGGCTTTAATTTTAAAGTAGCATGTCGGGAACTTGCCATATTAGAACTGATAGAAACGCTCGATTTGTCTTGGTCGCTTGAAACCGCAGAAAATTATACTGAATCGTTAATGACTCTTAGAGATGAAGTTCTTCAGAAGGTGTTAGAGGATTGTAAATCGATACAGGCAAAGCGGGTGTTCCTTTATTTGGCCGAAAAAACAAATCTGCCAAGCTTTCATAAATTAAAGCTCGACAAAATAAATCTCGGTACAGGCAAGAGAGTGGTTGTCAAAAGCGGAGAGTTTAATAAAAAATATATGATAACCGTGGATCGAAAATATGAGGAGAATCCATTTTGAGAGAAGAAGAGTATAAAAAAACAGTTAAAATGCTTTTAGAAATATTGCCATATGCCTTAGAAGATAACAGGGTTGCTTTGAAAGGTGGAACAGCAATTAATTTGTTTCATCGAAATTTTCCCAGGATATCTATAGACATTGATTTATGTTATTTACCTTTAGAAGATAGAGAAACGACATTTCAAAATTTGCATAAAATTTTAGCTGAATTAAAAAACAAACTGGAAAAAATGCTTGGTTTTGCTGTAAGTGCGAGCAATCCCTTAAATGGGAAAAAAGAAACTAAGCTAGTTGCTTCTAAAGATGGCATTGGAATAACAATTGAGCCAAATTTCATTCTTAGAAGCAGTTTATTTCCAGCAGTGGATATTGAATTAGCACCAAACGCCGTCATAGAATTTAATAAAAAGGTCAAGGCCAGATGTCTAAATATTGCTGATGCATATGGCGGTAAAATTTGTGCTGCTCTAGATAGACAACACCCAAGAGATCTTTTTGATATAAAGTTCTTACTTGAGAATGAGGGCATCACAACAGATGTAAAAGATTCATTTATTTTTTATCTGATTTCACACAATAGGCCAATTAACGAACTTTTAAATCCAAACTTCAAAGATATTAGTTATCAGTATATGGCAGAGTTTCTTGATATGGCAAAAGTAGAAATCGAACTAGGTACTCTACTGAAGGCAAGAGAAGACTTGGTTAGGAAGATCATGGAATCACTGACAGAAAATGATAAAAAGTTTTTGATTAGTTTTGTGTCCAATAGACCTGATTGGTCGCTTGTTAGAAACAGCAAGATAAAAGATTATCCATCTGTAATGTGGAAGATGATGAATCAGGAGAAAATGGATGTGAGTAAAAAAAATGAATATGTCAAAAAAATTGAGGATTTATTTATAGGAAAATAATCATTAAAAAGAATAAACAAATGAGCCGGATTATTAAAGAGTTTTGGTATTCTGGTTTAGGAACACAGATGATGAAGCTAATGTTATCGACTGCAAAAGAGGCTGGATACTATCGAGTAAATTTAACCGTAAGACCATTTAATATAGCGGGTATAAAATTATATGAAAAAGTTTGTTCCAAAAGAATTAGTTTGCTAAAAGATGCTGTCTTTATTGATGGAGAATATATTGACGAATTTACATATCAAAATTTTTTAAATTAATATGAAAAAAGAAAAACTTATTATTCGTAAAGCAAATAAAAATGAGTCTAAACTTTTATCACAAATTGCACTGACTTCAAAATCTCATTGGCCTTATTCTAAGGACTATCTCGATAAATGTGTCGAGGCTTTACATATTAGTGAAGATTATATTGAACAATGGCCAGTTTATGTTGCAGAAGTTGAAAATGCCCCTGTGGGATTTTATGCTCTCAAAATCATTAAAGATGAACCTCGCTTAGATAATCTCTGGATTCTTCCTGATTTCATAGGTAATGGAATTGGAAATAAACTGTTTAACCATGCTATCCTTGAAGCAAGTAAGCTTGGTTGGACTAATTTTCGTTTAGCAGCCGATCCCTATGCAACAGGCTTTTATGAAAAACTTGGTGCTCGTCACGTTGGTGTTGTCCAATCAAAAATTAAGCCGGATTTGTTTTTACCTCATATGGAATTTCAAATTCCTCCTTTGAGTATAGATTTTAGACTTTTTAATTCGAGCGACAGTATTAAAGAAATAAATGTTTTATTACTTTCATCATACAAAGCATTGGCTGAAAAAGGAATGAGATTTGCAGCCTCACATGAAGATGAGAGCGCAACTAAAAGAAACATTGAATATGGTGAATGTTATATTGGGATTTTAAATAATGAAATTGTTACCTGTGCGATGTTGAGAATTCCTAACAAAGTTGAAAAAGCCGGTTGGAAAGCAAATAGGCCAAACTGGTATCAAGTTGAAGGAATAGCTACTTTCGGAAGATTTGCAGTTTCTCCCAAATTTCAAAGGCTAAAGATTGGATCAAAAATGATGGATGTAATTGAAAGTCGAGCTAGAGAACTTGGATTTTTAGAACTAGCCCTTGATACATCTGAGCATGCAGATCATTTAATAAAAATGTATGAGTCACGTGGATATCGATTCATTGAATATCATCAATGGGGTATTACGAATTATCGAAGTGTCGTTATGAGTAAAAAATTATGAAAAAACTAATTATCTTTATCACTTAAGGTCAAAATGAAAACTTGAAATGAGCCGGAGGAGTGAGGTTTATTCAAGAAGAGTTACCAAAAGAAGATTCATGTTTCAGATAGAACTGCACTTGAATTACTTGGTCATGATCATTATATCCCAACGGGAAATAGACCTATAGTAAATCTTACTACCTACTTTAAAGAAAAATTACCCAAGTGGTTTACAGAAATCGATTTTGGGTGTGAGTTTAGATTTCGTACATCAGTTCTATTTTCCGAAGATGCGTCATTGAATAATTATAAAGATGAAAATGGCTTTTGTTTTAATATCTCATCTAGAGAATTGGCCATATTAGAGTTCTTTTGTATTTCTCAGAAAAACGAGGGCTTTCGTATTTTAAGGATATCAATATAAAAAAAATAGATCTTGGGAATGGAAAGAGGCAGATAAGAAGAGATATGAATGAAAGATTTGGTAATAATGGTTTCTAAATCCTCTGAAGGATGGACTTGTTCGGTCAGTTTGAGTTTCTCGCTATTTTATCTACTTCTCAAGTTTAATCATTCAAGATCAATTAGGGTGTGCCGAGTCCATCATTTTCGGCACGAAATTTGGAGTTTAAGCGCATGATATTGTTGGCTTTTTTCCCTAGGCTTGCGTTCCCGTGGTGCCGTGGTTCGTTGATGAATCCAACGCTTAGGAGACATTGTCCGCACCACTACTTAGCCTACATGGAGAGTTCTATTGTAAAAATTATAAACTGTCAGAATCATATCATTTGAAATTTATTGCGCCATGTGTTATGGTTCCAAAGATTCTCAAAAAATATGTTTTACCTAAACAAAATAATTGAATTAAGCGAAATTAAATGGAGAAAGAAAATGAAAATACTGAAAATTATGTCATTGTTTATATTTGTAGCCGGTTTCGCTGCCCGTGCAGATTTGTATGTAGATGATGAATTTCAACGTACTGTTATGACTGAGGAAGAGCGTCACTTGCCTGCAGTTCAAGTCGGCCGGGGGTCTGGGGTTCTTCTCAGTGATTCACTCGTTTTAACTGCTTCTCATGCTACCAAAAATTGGCAAAGTTATTCAATGAACGGCAGTACTTTTTTCTTTGGTCCGAATAATGCCAGATACTACTTTAAGATTGAATCCATTTTAGAAGAAAATTTAGACTTAGATTACGCTATTCTAAAAATTAATTGGCAGAATCAAATCGTCCCACCTGGACTTCAATGGGTTAAAAAAATCATTATGCCAAACACTCTTGAGCTGGACAAAGTCCATTCCTTAGAGTTTTTTGCATTAGGTGCACCTTGGGATAAAATTCCAAATCCTATGCGCAGCAAAGGTGGAAAACTTGTAATTTTATCCGATAAAAACACTCGTTTTCCTCTGTTTTTTAATGCCGGAGTCGTTGGAGGAAATTCCGGAGGTCCAATTTTGGCTTCCGATTGCGCCCTATTAGGGATAGTTAACGGAGGACCTCATAGTCTTGGCGAAACTGGTTTTGATGGCAACGACCCAAATAACCCTAAATCTTGGAATTGGGGAACCCCAATAACAAGCATCTATATGGTGAGCCCTATTCTTAAAGAGCTATTTCCTTAATTAGAGAGAGTTTGCCGTTTCAATAAAGTTTTCTTGGTTGCAATTTTAGCTTTTTCTTCAATAATAAATTGTTTACCTGTATTGCAAAAGAAGTAAAATGAATAGAAATGATCATTCCCTTGCCAACCTGTGCTGTAGGGATCTCACTTGAGTATCTACACTATAGTACCGTACCCATCTCGGTTGCGTGGCGTTCATATAGACCTTTTGGTCCGAAAGCTTCGCTTTCAGTCTGGGCTTCGTTTAAATTGAGTGGCTGTTCACCTTTTGAAATTAATAGAAAAATTGAACCTGTAGAAAAGTTATGCTTTAGTCTCAATTTATATGGTTACTGTAGGTTACATTTTTATTGATATTGACCTATTTTATGCTAAAATGTTAACTTGAAGATACTTTTTTGGTCTTCCTGCGCAAATTGTTCAAAAATGTTTACTGGAGTATATATGGCAAACGCAAGTCATTTTGAAATCAAACTTGATGATATCAAAAATGTCGGTGAACTTTTGAAAAAATATAGAAAAGAAAAAAAGATAACGCAGGAAGAGCTTGCTAAATTTGCAGGTCTTTCACGTATTGGAGTTCTAAAGTTAGAGAATAATGAAGGTGATATCAAAGTATCAACTCTTATAAAGATTTCAAACCTTCTTGGATTCGATCTTATGTTAAAAAAAAGAGCAATTAAATGAATGACGGGAAACAAGTGTTAAATGTTTTTTTTGATTCGAAAATTGTTGGTTATCTAAGCGAGGACAACGAAGAACGGCTTTCATTTCGATATTCAAAAGAGTGGCTTGCTGATGAAAATTCCTTTTCACTTTCACTTGCTTTAAAACTAAGCGATGAAACTTATGGCCATGTGACAACTAAATCATTTTTTGAAAATCTTCTTCCTGAGGGAGAAGTGAAAAGTGTTTTAGAAAAGACAAATAAAAAAAATATCTCCGATGAGTTTCATTTTTTGAAAGAGTATGGAGTCGATTGTTCAGGGGCCTTTGTTATTACGCCTTCTGAGCACTTTCCAACAAATGCGAAATTTAACAGCAAAGAGATCACACTAGATTCCATTTATAATTATCTCGAAAATCAACAAAGTTTGGCTTCTGTAATGATAAATGAGCAAGGGGGGAAGTTTTCTCTTGCAGGCGCCCAGGATAAGTTTCCTGTGATCTATAAGAAAAATAAAATCTTATTACCTTTGAATGGAGAGCCTACAACTCATATCCTCAAGCCACATGTCCGCTATCATAAGGATACAAAAGATACCCCATACAATGAGTTTTTTTGTATGAAATTGGCAAAAGCAGTTGGACTCAATATTCCTAAAGTTTTCTTGATTGAGGGGCAATATCCTCTCTATCTAGTCGAAAGGTTTGACCGCATTATTCTTGACTCAAAAACGATTCGTATTCATCAACAGGACTTCTGTCAGGCACAAGGAATTACTTCTCGTAAGAAATATGAGGAGGATGGTGGCCCAACTCTCGCTACGAATTATGAGTTTATAAAAAAGAACAGTTCTCTTCCGATCAAAGATCTTTCCCAGTTCTTAGCTTGGTTTTGGTTTAATCTTTTTATTGGAAATAACGACTGTCATTCAAAAAACCTAAGTTTTCTTCATACAGATGAGGGAATCAGACTCTCTCCTTTTTATGACTTACTTTCAACTTCTATTTATAAGGATCTCATAAATAAGTTCAGCTATTCTATTGGTGGGAAGTGGAAATGGTACGACTTAAAGCAAAGAAGTTTTTCCAGCTTAGCCTCGTCTTTGGAAGTTGATGACTCTCTGCTTTTTAGCAGTGGTAGGGAGATAATCAAAAAGATGGATTTAAAACTTGAAAAAGAAGTCATTGACTTTGAGTCGAGATTTAAAGGTGTTCACACTGTCAAGAAGATACAAAAAGAAATCCAAAAGAGGATAAAACATTTGCAGACGAATATAGATAAGCTTGCTTGATCTTAAATGTACTAGTTAAAATCCGTAGCAGTCTGAAAAATAAAGATTGATAACTAATTAATTTTTTCTCTCCACCATTTTGCGGGAATGTGGCTCTCCAAAAATTTGAAATGCGCTTTCTAATAATATAAACGCATTAGTAGATTATTTCCTCTTTCTTCGTTCCTCATTATGAGACGGAAAATGTCTCCCTATAGGGAGAATAGATGTTGTTTTTGGTGTTTTTAATTAAAAATATCCCTTGGGGGAGATTTTTTGTTGTTGCTGTTTAAAAATCGTTGTCGTAGTTTGGCACGGCAGGGAGTTAGTGGTTAAAAGATAATTCACTCGTACCTAAATTGATTCATAAATAAGAATTTTTTTCTCTCCATTATTTTTGCAATAACCTACAAAGATCTTGTTCTTCAAACAGGGTAGCAACTTCTTGAAATGGGGTATTCAAGTCTCGAAAATACCTCATTTATCCATAAAAATAACCATATATATCCATATATCTTGATTTTATGGCTATTTATGGATATATTTATGGATATGGAACTCTATGAAAAACAAATATCGATTAGTCCAAAGATCCTTAAACTCATAGCAGAAATTGATGAGTTTAAAGGGAGCTGGTTATCTCTTGGCCAACTTGCACCAGACAGACTGACGTCGCTAAAAAAAATCGCAACGATTGAATCCATTGCCTCTTCGACTCGAATTGAAGGTGTGAAGTTAAGTGATAAAGAGGTGAAGGCCTTTCTTTCGGGACTTGATATTAACTCTTTTAAAAGTCGAGATGAAGAAGAAGTTGCAGGTTACGCTGAAGTCATGAATCTTATTTTTGACAGTTACCGTGAAATGTCACTCAGTGAAAATACAATCAAGCAACTTCATCAAGTTCTTTTAAAATTTTCAAGTAAAGACGTTCGCCATAGAGGAGATTATAAAAAATTAAATAATCATGTGGAGGCCTTCGATTCATCTGGCAAGAGTCTTGGTGTTGTTTTTCAGACGGCGACACCTTTTGAAACACCACTTAAGATGGAGAGACTTTGTCAGTGGTTAAATAAGGCCATTCTTGAAACTGACGAGCATCCACTTTTACTTATCTCAAAATTCATCCTTGATTTTCTTGCTATCCACCCGTTTCAAGACGGAAATGGCAGACTTTCAAGAGCGCTCACCACGCTTTTGCTTCTTAAGTCAAACTACGATTATGTTCCTTACTCATCAATGGAGCGTGTGATTGAAGACAACAAAGATAAGTACTATCTTACGCTCAGAGGAGCACAGACAGAATCAGGTGATTCGAGCGTTCTGCTGGTAAAATGGATTGAGTTTTTTCTTGATTGCTTAGTTACACAAAAAAATGTGCTTTCACGGAAATTGGAAAAAGAGAAAACACTTCTCGCTCTTCCCAAATTGTCAGAGCAAATAATCGTTGCGCTTAAGGAGCATGGCAAACTTTCGCTCTCTGAAATTGTAAAACTTACTCAGGCCAATCGAAACACATTAAAGGTGCATTTATCTAAATTGGTATTTGAAAAGCAAATTCAAAAAGAGGGTGTTGGTAAAGGAACTGTTTATTATATCTGAACTGTCGAAGATTTCAAGTAATGAAAAGGGAATACATTTCTTTTGGAATTATTTTATAAAAATATTGATATAAGAATTGCATCTTAGTGACCAGGTCTGATGGTCCGGAGTTCTTTTGGAACAGCAGAGTTTGTATAGATACATTGGAAAAGATTATTTGCTACCATTTTGTCGCTTGGAAGTAATACTAAAGCTTTTTCCCAAGACTCTTTGGCCATTTGATAATTTTCCAACTTATAGTAAGCTGTACCTAAGTTGTTATAAGTTTCATTAAGATGAAATTTGTCTTCAATCGGATAATGATCAATTGCTTTTTGATAGTAGGTGATGGCACTTTGATAATCTTTCTTTTCAACGCTCTCAATTCCTAAAATATAATTTGTTCTTGGATGGTTGGGATTAGCGAGTAGTGCCTTTGCGAGAAACTCCTGTGTTTTTTGACTATCAAAAAAAGACCAGGAGATAGCATAGCGACAGAGTATTTCAGCAGTCAGACCAATTTTATCTTCAGCTTGTTTCATATAATAAAGCGCCTTATCGAGGTGTCCATCTTGAGCCTCACACATAGCATATGTAATATCTTTAAATGCTTTTTGGCAGCAAAATCGGTATTTTTTACCGGAGGCACAGGGACATGGGCCGTAAGTATCAGGTATAAATGCTTCAATTTCCTCTGGCGAAACGTCATTATTTTTGTCGATGAACTCATTTTTTCCGCATTTAAATTGCTTAAACGAATTTGTAAAATCACTAATAAATGGATTGAGTGCTTGCTGGGTGGCAACGTCAAATGCTATTTTAAGTCCGCTACATACCGCTTGAACAACTTCAGCAAGGGGATCTTTTTTTAAAATATATATTTTTTGGGGAGTCGTATTAACCTGTGAACAAGATTTTTTAATTAATTCTAAAATTTGAGAGGATGATGGTAAGTTCTTAGATGTTTCCATTTCAAGGCAGCGTCCAGTTATGACATCCAAAACGACGTAAATGTCACATACGCCATCTTGCAAAGTATTAATTTCTTCTCTATGGATAATCCAAGCATCGTTTGGATTTTTAATTTCTGAAAGACTCATATTCACCTCAGACAGCATCCTACATTAGCGGAGGTAAATTGTCACTTGACGTGATTATTTTTGAATATTACTTCCAAGGTGAATCCCAATATTCAAAATAGTTTTTGGAGGAATTGAATCATGGGAAATCACTGAAGGACGGCTGACTTAATGAGTTTTCATTTGCACCAAGAGATGGTCTTGTGGAATTATACTTGCTTTATTTTTTCAACTGAGAGCGCTGACAATAACCTGTTTTTGCTTAAAATAAGGTAAAATAGTAAACTTTAATATAAATAATTGATTAAAAGTTTATCATGGAGTACTAAGGTTGCATGTAAAACAAGTTTTCCAAGGAGAAAGAAAATGAAAAAATTATTATTATTTGCATGCCTGATTACTACCAATCTTTTTGCTTCAAATTATCCAGCTGATTATTGTAATCAAGTTGCCCGTTTTATGGTTGATGGCCCAGTGGTTTTTGGCGATGTAAGCAGTGGTTGTATGGGCAGTCAATATGTTGTGGGTTATAAGAATGATGGAGTGTTGGGAGGAAGAGGTTATGTCGATGCAGTACTGGTTATGACTTGTAAAGATAATTATAATCACAATCTACGCACAGTAACCAATGTGATAAGATTGGGCCAGGAAATGCATGGTACTGGTTATATGTCCATGCCAATAAATATTTCTTCCAGTGAGTATTGTCCATCTGCGCGCTTGAAAAAAATTGAAATTGCTTTTTTTAATAATAATGAATGGGATTCTAGAAATGGAAACAATTATGTTATTACTGAAAATAGTCACGAATACCAAATATTTAAAATGGATACCGCCACTTTTGGTGGCGATATTGAATTTCAAGTCTGGGATTTTATAGTTGATTTAATGAGATAGTAAAATAATATTTATTAGTAAATGATAAGTTCGCAGGTGAGAAATTATCAAGTCTTAAAAACTTTACTTAGATGTGATTTTAAGAAAATCATTTAATGCAATAAAAAGCGTAGCCTTGGCCCAATTTAAAGGGGTAATGGGGGATGGAAGATAATACGATTGATTGTTAATGATGATGGTATTAATACTCTCCGGAGTTACAAAATCCTCCACCATTTCCCCGCTCGCTGACATTAACTTTGAATTCTGCATGCTGCCAGTAATTTGACCAAGCGCTCTTTTAATATGAATTTTATAAGCAAGAAGATCCTTGTAGTTATTGGATAGATTAAATAATTTCATTCTACCTATAGCCAGCATGCTGTCAAAAAACCATTGAGCTTCAGTATTTTTTAATGAAGTATTTTGTCGATGTAAAAATTCTTTCAGAGTTGAAGCATTGTCAGTTAAATGTTTGTTGGGTTTGTTTTCGTCTTGGATCCAATAATTACCAGCCTGATAACTATCACCCTGGTAGCGAATGTATCCGGAAGTTCTTTTCAAATCTTCAATAATATCGAGCACTCTACGCATCTCAGATTCACTTAGTCCTTCAAGTGGAGATGGTAAGAGTAGAGAAATCATTGCAAAATCTGCAAGTCGATAACGGGGATCAGATCGTGGGTAATCAGGTGATTCTCCGCCGAGGGCAAGTTGCTTTTTTACGGTGTCTAGCCCTTTTTTAATCATCATGCTCACGGTTTTTTTATCATAATTTAAAAAGGATGTTTTATTTATTAATTGTAAAGATCTGGTGACCAGGGCAATGCTGGATGTATTTTTTCTTTCGAGCTCCTCCCATGCTCCAGAGTCTTCGATTTTCCAAAATTCAATTTTTAGAAAAAAAGTTATGAATTGTTCGATTAGTAAAAAATGATTTTTGGTTAAATCGTTTTCATTTATTAAATGATTGGAAATGGCATCCAGAACACCTATGATAAAAAGACCGTAAGCATCCAGTTGTTTATGATTCCAATATTCAGGTACTCCATTTATTAATACGTCTTCAAATTCAGAAGAATTTCCATTAAATCTTATATGTGGAACCTGCATACAATCATTGGCGAGGACTGGATTTTTAATAACCTTTTGAAGTCTGGTGATTTGCATGGGGGATAGAAAATAATCATATAATTTCAGGATCAATTTTTTTGCTTGATCCAATTTGTTTTGTTCTTTTAAGGCATAATAAATCCAAATTGAATCCCTTACCCAAACTGCATCATAATTGGTGGAATCATTAGACAGGTTTTTATCTGCAGCACTTGGAAATCCTGCCGAATTAAGATTTATTTTAAAAAGACGGTCTCCTAATGCATTCAGGATTTCTTGTACCAATTCCTTGTTAAAATCTTGTTGAATCCATGCTTTAATTTTAGGATTGAATACCAGAACTTTTTCTCCTTCGGGTATTGTGACAATCTCATAAGGAATACCTTGCAATAAATAATTATGAATTTTTGATTTTAGAGAATTACTCATTTTTATCCTTAACTTGTATAACTGTAAGTCCTGCTATAATCATGGATAGTCCGCCGAGGATAATGGTATAAATGGCGTTTCCGTTGAAAAATATTTTTGTGACCGGTCCTAAAATTCCTGCGGCAACTATTTGAGGGATAACAATGAAAAAATTAAAAATTCCCATATATAATCCCATTTTATTTCCAGGTAATGAGCCGGCCAAAATGGCGTAAGGAATTGAAAGAATGCTGGCCCAGGCAATTCCAATTCCCAGCATGGAAAAAATTAAATAGAGTGGATTGGATATGAAGTAGATGGAAATGAGTCCCATTCCCCCAAGAATCAAGCATAGGGTGTGGACCAATTTTCGTTTGATCAATTTTGATAAGAAGGGAAGAAAACAAGCAATGATTGCAGCAAAACCGTTATAAAATGCAAAACAGATTCCTACCCAATTGGCTCCATCATTATAAATTGCGGAAGTATGGTCAGTAGCGTGATAGATATGGGTGGTTACGGCGCTGGTGCTGTATATCCACATACAAAAAAGTCCAAACCAAGAAAAGAATTGAACGAAAGCCAATTGAATCATGGTCTTTGGCATTTTTATAAAATCATGCCAGATTTGAAGGATACCCTTTTTTTCTTTGATATATTTTTCTTCGCTACATGCTTCAAGTTCAGCGGGGGTATATTCTTTGGTTTTTAAAATGGTCCATAAGACTGCTAGAAAAAAAACTATTGCTCCAAGGTAGAAGGATAGCTGTACGGACAACGGAATCATTCCTGCAGGCGCAGTATTTTCCACTTTAAACATATTAGTTAAAATCCAAGGAAGGGCTGAAGCTATGATTGCTCCGGTGCCGATAAAAAAACTTTGAAGGGCAAAGCCCGTAGTTCTTTGGGAGTTTGGCAGCATATCTCCCACTAAAGCACGCATTGGTTCCATGGAAATATTAATGGATGCATCTAAAATCCAAAGCATGCAGGCGGCAATCCATAAAACTCCTGAATTAGGCATTATGAATAAGGCCAAGGTGGAAAAAATGGCTCCCCATAAAAAATATGGCCTTCTTCTTCCTAATTTATTCCATGTGTGATCGCTCATATGGCCGACTATCGGCTGGATTATCAATCCGGTTACTGGGGCAGCGATCCATAAAATGGGTATATCATCAATTGAGGCCCCAAGCGTTTCAAAAATTCTAGATACATTTGCATTTTGTAGAGCAAATCCAAATTGAATCCCAAGAAATCCTATGGTCATATTCCAGATTTGCCAAAAATCAAGTAGTGGTTTTTTCATTGTTATTTTCTCAAAAATTTTTTTTTTAAAGTATTGCAAATTATACAAAATGTCTTTGTTTTTTATAAAAGTTTAGTATATTGCCTTGATATTAAAATTATTTAGATACAGGGTGGCCATAAAAAGGAATTGTGCATGAGCAGATATAATTCAAGACAACTATTTTTGACATTGAAAATGATTTTAAAAAGCAAAAAGCTTTCCTATAAAAAACTTGCAGGTAAGGTTAGTTTTTCTGAAAGTACACTTAAAAATATTTTTTATGCTGGTAACGCCTCTCTTGAAAGAATTATTGAGATATGTAATGCGGCTGAAATTGAATTTCCTGATTTAGTGAATCTATCAAGCAAAGAGGATGAAAGTGAGTTTTCATTTACGCTGGAGCAGGAAAAATTTTTAGCGGATCATCCTAATTTTTATTACTATTTTAGAGAAATATTTTTTGAAAAAAAGTCATTGGAAGAGATGGAGAGAAAATTCAAGCTTACTCGTAAAACCACTTTGAAATATTTAAAAAAGCTTGAAGAATTCAAGCTATTGGAAGTCCATCCTAATAATAGAATTAAATTTTTAAAGTATGGGAAACTAAAATGGATTTATAATGGTCCTTGGACTAAAAAAATGTTTCCGAAATATTCTCAGAAAGTCACTGAGTTACTTATAGAAAATTTGGACAATTCAGATTATTACTCATCTTTGGTTGGCTATTTCAGCCTACCTCCAGCAACATTTTTGGATTTTAAAAGAGAAGTAAATGAGCTAGAAAAGAAATATAAGAATATTGCTTTTCGTGATTATCTCACTAACGATACTGGTAATTTTATTCCTGTGACCTGGATTTTTAATATACTTCCCGTGGATATTTTTCAATTAGAAACTCATATTACTGATTAAACTACATGATTTTAAAAGTGCCATCGATGTGTCGGGAGGGACATTGGAAAGGATATTTGTATTTCCTATTAGGTCTTTCTTATCAGTTCTAGAGCTTTGACGGTTTGATTTCTTTCAAGTTTAAAGATTAGTATTATTTTTTTTCCTCAAGATCTCATCAACTTTTAATTTCTGGTTTTGGCGACTGGGAAATACAAAAAAAACAGATGATCTCTGCTTTCTTAATTTTAGAATTTCATTAGAATTATTTCTAAGTAATTGAATAAAGTTTTCTTGGCCCCCGGCAAAGTTTAGAAGATGTATAAGTTCTTCAACAGTAATTTTATATTCACTAAATTCACGTTGGATTCCTTTAAAGTATGGTCCTAGCACCCATTCAAGATAACTTGGTTCAAAGAAAACAAGTAAATTGGCATAATAGTTAGGTGTAAGTTCCTTTTTGTCTCCGAATGCTTTGGAAATCAAAAAGTAATCTTTAAGACCTTCTGGACTTAAGCCAGAATTTAAAGATTCTAAAGCAAGGTTTTTAAAATCATCGTCTAGTCGATTTTGAGGGTTTGCTAGAAAATATGGTACCAGCCTGCTGTCTTGAAGTTTTGAAATTATTTTTTTATATTCACTGGTTGAGAGATCTGGAAATTGAACGATAAATTTAAAGTAATTATTAATGTCTTGGGTAGATAGGCTTTGTTTATTGTTTTTGCGATACTTGAGCAAGAGATCTTCAACTTTTTGATCATTTCCACACAAGCTTTTATACAGGGCAATTAAACTTAATGTTTTTTCATCTGATTTTATCAAACTATTTTGAATATCAATGACGTTTAGTATGAGGCTTCCAAAATTATTTTGCCGTAAGATACAATCCTGCGGGCATGCCGCCAAGTCGAACACGGTGTTAATGAGAGCAGTATCAATATTTTCTTCTTTACTTAAATCATTCACATAATAAAGTAGCGTGTTTTTGAGTATAGATATTTGAAAATGCTTTACATCAAGTTTGATTTTGTTGATTAGATCAGTAGCTTTTAAAAACGCTACTTCTCCGTTTTTAAGTTCAACTTCAATAAATCCAGTAGGTATAAAGTATGATTTTTCAAAATTCTTGCTGGCGTAACCGTCAAGCATAAGGTGAAGATGCTCATCAATATCTTGATAACGTCTTTTTAATTCTGCAATTCCGGCAAATCGAGTAATGTCGCCAGGATCGGTACCCAATAAAACTTCTTTCCATTCTTTTTCTGAGGCACTATTCATTTTAGTTATCAAATCGGAGTCATTTTTTGCATTGAACTTATTTGTTAGTTGTTGAATTATTTCATGACTCAGATAAGCTCCATTAAATGTCATTTTTTCACCAACGGTGACCTCTTTGGATTTATCAAAATCTACATAGAATTGTTTGATCTGATCAGTGGGTCTTTTTCCCGCAATTTGATAAAGTTGTAATTTGCTTTTATTCGGAAGCGTAACAATAACATTATTTCTTGTTGTTGCATCTGGTGTGATTAATATGGCAGGGTTGCCTGAAATAGGTATCCTGAATGCACCTTCTCTTTGGGCCCAAGAAGATACTAAAAAAAATACTGAAATAAACAAGGCAAGTGATTTTAATTTCATAAATGGCTTATCGTTTTTGGTCCTGTTTGAGTTAACGGTATTATCGATACCCTGGAAAAAATAACAATTTTTCCAATTTCATTTTAACATATTTTTAAATATGTTGATAGATAGGTAAAAATATATGATTTTAAAAGTGCCACCTATGTGTCGGGAGGGACATTGGAGAGGATATTTGCTTTATTTCCTGTTTCGTAGATAATTAAGATAAAGAGTTATTTTGTATTTTTTTTTCAAAATCAGGAGATGCTGTGAAGATTATAATTGTTCTGGTATTTATACTAACCGTATCGGCTTTTGCTCAAGACAGAGGACGAAATTCACCGAGAGAGATACGGGATTTGATGTATCTTCCTTTGAAACAAACTTTTTTTGGATCGACAAAATTTAAGACACTTTCTCGTGACTATAAGATGGATTATAATGCCAACGAATATTGTAAAACAGAACAAACTGCTTCCTATTTCATCCAGGAGTTGGGCTATTCATTCACGGACACATTTTCTTTGAGATTGGAGGGGGGGGTATCTTATTTCAGCTGAATCAACCGACTCCTATGGTCCTGCTTCAACGGTCAATGGAACACAGGATAAAACCAAAAATGTCGGTATGGATGATCCTATTATTGGTGTAAGGGCCAGGGTTAATAATCAATCGGATGCTAGTATAAATTTTGATCTTTTTGTTGATATTTCACCTAAAGGACAAAAAGATAAGCAAGCAACTGTTAATACAGAAGGAAATGCAGCAAGGGGTGGAAATGCTGCGCTTATAGGAGCAGAAATTGGAAAAAAGGATAAGGGTACCCAATGGAAAATAAAATTCGAGCTGGGAGCTTACGGAAAGGCAGAAGGTTATAATGCCGAGACAGGTTTGAAAAAAAGTGAAAGTGATTCATATAGTACGTTAGATATTAACTTTACTTGGCAGTGGAGTTGGCCGATTTTTTCTCTTGATTTAACCGGTGGGATTGGTTCGGAGGGGAAAGTTTCCGGATCCGATGTTTCTGGAGCGACTCCGGTCTCGATAGAAGAAGCTGCTCATAGTGTTGTTAATTTAGGAGTCAAGTTAGCCTGGACACTTATCCCAGACAAATTAAATATTAATTGGGATATCTATGGAATTGGACACGCTGACCATGACTATCAGTCAGGAACCGATACCTTACAGATCAAGGATGAAGCTGAAGGAAGTTCTGCTTTAGGTCTTTCTTATCAGTTCTAGAGCTTCGACGGTTCGATGTGGAGTGGCAAACTGTCATTTTCATTCTGATACATTAGGCGGAAAAATGTTAATCTACGGCACAGGAAAGGGTGTCGGGGCCGGAATAGGGCCCGGTCCAGGGAACACTAACGTTTTTAGTTCAAATGCTCCAATATCACAAACAATCGCATTATCCCCATTTCCATCATACCTGCCGATACCTCTTTGGTCATTGGGTGGACAGGCATCGTTGTCACCAGCATCCACCGCAGGACTATTATAGCGAAGAGCGTGGGTCATGGTAAACCCACCGTAGTTATGAAGTGGCGCCAGTATTGGATTTTGATTGATGATGTCAGTTGGTGCATTCAAGTTGCATGTGTTTAGATTCTCAAGGTTATGTCCTCTAGAAATGATTTGTGCATAATTGGGAAGATAATGGCAATTGGTTCCCTGCCCTTGGGCACTTTTATTGTTTGAGATAATAGTGTTGACCAATTGAACTTCTGACATAGCATTGGCGATTGCTCCTCCTCTGGAAGAAGCGGTATTATCATTTAAGGTGCAGTTTATAAACATGGGTTTCGCCTGTAAAACGTAGACAGCACCTCCATCTACCGCTTTGTTTTTACTAAAAGTAACGTTGGTGATTATCACATCTTGACCGTTGGATAGTGAAATGGCTCCACCTTGAGATCCTTGGTTACCGGAAAATGTTGAATCATTTATTTTCAAGGTTGATACGTTAAAAAGAGCTCCACCTTCACCTTTTGCCTCATTATCAATAAAATTGACTTTAGTGAATTTTGTGTTGGCGGTATTGATGATTGCTCCCCCATTTAAAGTTGATTTGTTCTTGATGAAGGAGCTCAGATTGACTTCAACCTTTGTCTCCATGAATTCACAAGCACCGCCGGCTTCAGAAGTATTACTTTCAAATGTAACGTTGTTCATGGTGGTCGGGCCTCTGGTGGTAATGGCTCCACCTTTTTTTAAAGAAGAATTTTTTAAGAAAATAACATTATTCATCTGAACCATGCGTTGGGGTCCGTTGTAAAAAGCACCACCGTAGGTTTTGGCAGTATTATTTTGAAAATGAGAGTCACTTATCATGACACTGCCTAAATTATAAATTGCACCACCAAAAGTGTTCGAAGAGTTATTAGAAAATTGGGATCCAATAATGGTCAAATTACCAACATTGAGGATGGCCCCGCCGTGATCGGCCTTATTTGAATCAAATTTGCAATCAATGAGAGTTAAATTATTATTCTCAGCAAGATATAGTGCGCCTCCTGCGTTGATGACTGATGTACCAAAATCATAGGAATTACCTCTGGCATTTTTAAGACTTATACCGGAGAGTGTAAAATTCTTACCGGAGCTACCAAGACCAAAATTGAAAATTCTATCATTAACCACGCCCACATTCGAAAAAAGTCGAAGGGTGATAATGTTTGAACCTGGTCCTGAAATAAAAAGATTATCGTTTATGTCGGGAAGAGCATTTGCAAGATCAATCGTTCCTTTTAAATTATTAGCAAAGTTGATGGTATCAACACCCGGATTAATATTGGCATCAATAATGGCGTTTCTAAGAGATCCGTTACCTGAATTGAGCTTATTTGTTACCGTATAGGTTGCACAAAAGGCATTTATTGAAAAGAGAGAGACAAGGGTGAATAAAAGTTTCATGATATCCTCGCAGTGCTTGTAGTGTTTAAGATTAATTATCGCAATTCAAACCGAGTGTCTATTAGAATAATAATGTGACACTTGCCATGCGGGTCTGAAGAATTGAGTTAAAAAATCGGAATAATTTAACCGTTGGATAACGGGAGATCTGTTACGAATATGATTAAATGGTTGGTATTTAATCAAGAAAAAAAAGTTTTTCACTTAAAACGGTGTAAAAAGTATATTCCGCTTACACCTTTAAAAAAATGAGACTATGTAATTATGGGTAAAAGAAAGTAATTTGCTATCATATTCAACCACTTGTGGTATGTGCATGAGATATTTATAGTTGGTTTTTTTTGAACGTTAAGACGATAAAAATCCTTCGTCAAATTAACATAGGAGTGCATAATATGAGAAGTTTAATTACAACAGCCTTGGTTATTATTTCTTTTAATTCTTTTGCGGGAAATCTTGATGTTTCATCACTGGACTGTACTGTTAATCACCCTCAACCAAACAATGTGGAAAAGGAGTTTCGATTACAGTTAAAGTTTGAATCAGTCATCAGCGCAATAAACGATTCGGGTCTGGATAAAACTCAAAAAGCCGATTTGACGATTACCTATTCTATTGGCGAGGGTAAAAACCAAACTGTGGTTATAAACAATATTTCGCTAAGGCAATCCACTAGCGCATATGGGTATGAACTGGCCTTTAATGCAAAGGTTTTAGGTTCACAATATAATTCTTTTTTTAGTCTTTCTCCCAAATTCAAGGGATTCCTGAGTAAATCTGTAAGTTCTTTTGACGGACTGATTGAATTAAATGGTCTTATTGAAAATTATGATAGTATGCTTATAAAAACCGAATATCTTACTTGTACTCCTTCACTCTAAATTAATGACCACTCATTGGGTGATATAGGCGTAATAAGCGATTGATATTTGATAGGAGTTAAGTGTGAAAAAATATTTGTGGATATTTTTTACTGTTTCCCTTTCCGCAAACGCTATTAATCCGGTTCAACTTTTTATAGTACAGCGTAGTAAAAATAAAAATGAGGTACGTTATGAACTCAGGGTTGATGAAAATTGTATGCCTCTTGGCAAGGAACCAGTTCATGGATACTGGCAAGAACTAGAGAAAGGTCCTGATGTGAGATCGGAGATGGAGGGGCTTGATTTCTTAGCGTATGGAATAGCTTATCAAAAAATTAATGGTGACACGGTTAAGTTTAAAGTAAAAGCAATCAAAGACAGGGAATATAGCGTGAAATCATTTAAAAAAGCTGATACCTGTTATGCCGAGGCAACCACAAAGATCAGTGGAAAAGATGCAATTTTAAAAAAGGTCTATATTTCTTCCGTCGAAAAATTTTTAAAAGTCAAAGTAAAATATATTAATCTAGAAGGGGTCTTGCCTGACGGAACTGCCATACAAGAACGTATGAATTTTTGATCAGGCGGGATAGATATATACCGCTCATGATTTAATTTTCTAGTAAAAAAAGTTGGCCTTTCATTTCAATTGATCTACTATTTTTTTAATGTATAAATTGTTTGATATGGCCTTGGATAGGCTGATTGGGGTTGCTAATAGAATACTTGTAAAAGATGTTGAATCTTGTCTCCACAGAAGATGGCAAGATAACTAAAGCAATTCAGAATAGCTTTTACACTTTACGATTAATCGAACACTATTGTGTAAAAAAGATATTTCTTTAAAAAATTTAGAGGAATGTTTTTTAGTAAATATTCTTATTTATCAATTAGTTGTAGCAAATTGCATAGTCATCTTAAAATTGTTTAAGAAATCTTTACTTTACGATTTAAAAAATTTGGTTTGAAATTTCTGAACCCAGAAAAAGTAATTTTATCTTCGGAGAATCAATGAAATTTAAAAATAGAATTTTAACGAGCATTTTTTTGTTTTTTTTAGTTTTTCCGTATAATGTGTTTGCTAAATTTAACCTGACGGCAATCATTCGTAATAATTTGCTAGAGAATGTTAATGAAGTGTATTCGACCCTAAACATTGCTCTTAAAAAAATTGAGTCAACCAATATTAGGAATGCCTATCTAAAAATCGATTATGTTGGAAAAAGTAATCAATTACTAAAAAGTGATAAAAACCCACTTGCTTACGATGAAATTTTAAAATGTTTTGTCGCCGATGATCTCCAATGTTTTTTAAATCCTAAACTCATGAATATAATATTTAAGAACGTTACTTGTAAGTTGGATATTTCAATAAATTCATTCTCCGAAGTAAAAAATGAAATTCTTGGTCAAACAACTATTTTATGGGGAGATTGTGGAACGATCCCAATCCCACTTGATCCTTCTCAAATGGAGGATCTTTTGATTGATCAGGAAACTTTAGTCGTTAACAATGAAAATATTACTGAACTTCCTTTCTTGGTTGAATCATTAAAAAAATTGTCCGTGGGTGTGAAGAATGAAGGAAAAAAAGATTTTTTAGGTAATATTAAAATGGATATTTTGGGAGAAGATAGAGTTGGAAATATTATCTACGCTTCAACAGATTATATTTCAGGTGTAGGGATGGGAGAATTATTAAATGTAAATTTTTCCAACCAATTGAAGCAGTCTGTTTGGCATAGATTATGTCGTGTTCGATTATTTATTGATACCAAGTACAAAATAGCAGAGGAAAATAAGGCTAATAATGAGCAAGTTTTTAATCTAGGTCTATGTGAAGATCCTATAAGTTACAATGATGGAGGAAAAATTGATTTTCGACCATGGATTAAAAAAGAAAATGATATGCTAATCCTTTACTTCTTTAATATGGGACATATTGCTTTTAATGAAGGTGAAAGAGTTAAATTTAACTTCACGGCCAGTGGCGTAGAAACGCAAGAGAACAGATTTTCAAGAGATATTGTCGGAGAGATATTACCATTTGGAGATTTTATCACTTATAAAATTAATCAGGACTTTATCGCAGATAAATGTCACTTTACGGTTCATGTGAATCCAGATTTTCGCATAAATGAATCGGACTATTCTAATAATATATTTGAACTGGATATATGCAATTAAATTCAAAGTTTAGAAGGGAGAATCGATGAGAGCATTATTTTTGTTTTTAGGCCTAAGCTTATTTATTAGTTTTAAAGCCTTTAGTTTTGATCCTGTTACTGTTGACGGTAACACGATTGGGTTATGGAATTTTAACGGTGAGACCGATGATCAGGTATATGATCAAGGTGTTTATGGACTTAGTGGAACTGCATTAAGTGCAGCAGTCGTAACAGGGATACCAGATCTTGATGTTCTTTTTTTGGAAGCAAGAGAAATTACAGGTGATGGATTTATTGATTTGGGACAAGTTAACAGTAGTGCATTGGAATTAACGGGGGCGACACAGGCGAGTGTTGAAGCATTAATTCATTTGACCCAAAATGCTGACGGACAACATATTATCTTTTCTACAGATCAAGTGGAGTTAATGGTAATCAATAACTATCTTGCTGCTTTTATCAGGCAAACGGGTGGTAAGTTTGGGGTTGTTTCTGAAACTTTGTTGGAGCTTAATACTACCTATAGAGTAAATGCATCGTTTGGAAGTGGAATGCTTGGAATATTTGTTAACGGAAGAAATCAAGGCCTAGTTGCTATGGCCGAAGCTATCGCACCGATTCCAATTGTAAGTGGTTTTCAACCCCATGGGTTTATCGGTGGTAATATGTTTTCTCAAAGTTTTCCCGGATATATTGATGACGTAAGATTTTCCAATATTCAAAGGGGAGATATTATTTCGCCTACTATCGTAGTTGTATCTCCGACAACTGGTGTTGTTTATGAGGCCAGACCGGTATTTACATTTAATTTATCTGATAATGATTCTGGTGTAGATGTTAACTCGGTCAAAGTGTATCTCAATGATGTTTTACAAACAGGCCTTAGTATTACCAGTACTGCGATAACCGGACAAATGGATAGTGACTTAAGTTCAAGTTCCGTAAACGAAGTTAAAGTATATTTTACTGATAATGTAGGTAATGAAACAGAGAAATCATTTTATTATACCTTTTCAAATATTACGGCCCGCACCGAATACATGACCGATGAGCACACACTAGGACTATGGCATATGAATGACTTTGCTCCTGAAATCATGCTCGATAGTTCTGGCCGCGGTGCTGATGGCTTTGGCCTGACTGGAGACGTTGCTGTTGGTGATGGTGTTTTTTCTAAAGGTAGATATTTTGCAGGCAATGGTGAATCCAAGATTTCCTTAAAAAGTACTTTAATACCGGGGAACCAGTTTAGTTTGGAAGCTTGGGTGATGCCGGCAACTGATAATGTTGACCCTAATCAACAGGAATATATTTTTGATAATGGGCAAATTCGAATTGCCCGTTATAATGGCGGACATATAAGGATTACCTTTTTACAGGCGAGAGATTCCAGAATTTTTGAATCAGCAATACCTTTTCTTCCAGTTGGTGAACTTCACCATATGGCAATTACGTGGGATGGGAGTAAAGAAGTTGAAAATCTCCTTATCTATATAGATAGTGGAATTATGCAAAAATTCAATGCTCCGTTTTATTGTGATTTTGCCCCCATACCGGTAGTCGGAATAGTGGGCAAATATTTTAATGGAATGATCGATGAGATGCGTTTTTCAAGCATCGTTCGGGATGGATTTAATATTCCCACTTTTGAAACCAGAATTATTGATTTTCTAACTTTGACTGATGGATCATCTACTGATAGCAACTTTCCTGAACTTCAAGTATCTTTTAATTCTGATACGATAATTAATCCGGCAAATGTTAAAGTAACACTTAACGATGTTGTGCAACCTGCAACAGCTAACTTGATTATTACCGGAACAAGTATAAATGGAACAATGATCGACGAAGTAAAACCTGGCCTTAATATTATTGAGGTAGAATTTATTGATAATAATGGCAATCAAAAGAAGAGGAAGCAGTATTTTTACTATATCAAAAAAAATGTGGGACAACCTTATGTTGCTGATGCAAATACCATAGGATTGTGGCATTTTTCGTTTGATGCAAGAGACAGTAGTGGTAATGGTTACGATCTTTATCCATTGACTGGTAGTACAATAAATATTAAGGATGATGGGAAAATAGGTAAGGCGATTTCTGGACACAGTTGGACTCTACAGAACTCCGTAATTCTTAATAGTAAGGAGTTTACCGTAGAGGGATGGTTTAAACAGATTAATGCACTTCCCAGTGATACGTTTAAAACAATAATATATTTAAATAGTGCTGAGTTCACTTTAAATATAGATGTAGATTTTTTTACAGGTGATGTAAAAGTCTATTATTACCATCCAGATTTTAATTTAAATCAAACCATTCCAGGTGCGTTTCCAACTGATGGGAATTATCATCATGTGGCCTTAATCTATAATGGCTGCCATAGTTTTTCTCAAATGATTTTAACAGTTGATGGAATGGTAAAAAAATCATTTAATGCGCCTTCTTATTGTCGCGTTTTAAATCCTCTAAGTTTTGCTTTGGCATATTATCAAGCGGCCGGAAATCTTTTATATGATGAAGTAAGACTTTCAGACAAGGCGAGATATGATTTTAATATCGGTGATATGATTAAACCGACCAAGGTAAGTTTTTCTCCTGATAAGGAAGAAACAATTCATGATCCTCTCCAGACGATAAATTTGGTAGTAACCAGCCCAAGTGGTATTTCTTCAGATAAAACATACTTACTTTTAAACGGTAGCGTGGAAGCTGGAGTTAACTTTTCTCAATCTGGGCTTCAGGGTACGTTCGCTGGAACTTTTGAGAATATTATTCCGGGAGCTAATTTGGTTCAAATATTTGTTAATGATAATAATAACAATACTCAAGAATTTATTTATACCTTTTATATGTTTAATGACGGAGGTGTTGGCGAATATACAGAGGATGCCAATACTTTGGGTTTATGGCATATGAATGAAAATGCGGGAACGATCATAGGTGATAGTTCTGGCAACGGTTATGATTTTGATATGAGTATGTTTAGCTGGATATGGAACTTAGGTGTTTTTCAAACGAGTGGTGTTTCCGTTAATAATCATACAGGTTTAGTCAATATACCTGTGATTGAGAATTTAGCAAGTTTTACTATTGAGGGATGGTTCAAGGCCACCAGCGATAATACAAACGCTTCTCCAATGTTTAGCGCTTATTCAGGTTATTCGTTATTAACTAGAGGTGGTTATGGTATTACACCTCAAACAATTACGTTATTTAGACCGACCAACTATTCTGGATCAGGAGTCTTTTCCAAAGAGATACTACTTACTGATGGATTTCATCACATTGCCATCGTTGCGGATAAAGACCATCCTTATAAAAATTATTATTTTTTAGTTGATGGAAAAGTGCTTTATTCAGGAAAACTTACGCTTGGAGAATTAATTCTTAATCAAGATGGTACCTTCCGAATTGGTGGCAATAACGATGTTGATGAGATTCGTTTCTCAGATGTTTCCAGGTATGAACTTAAATATAAACAGTAAAATAATTTGGAGAGATAGATGAAAAAATTATCTATAATACTATTTACTCTTTTGATCAGTAGTGCTTTTGCTGATAAACCGAAACTGCTGATTTTTAACCAAGCTACTGATCATCCTGTCGCAGGCAATGAAGTGGTAATTTTTGCTAATACGACGATCATGTATGAATCTTCGAGAGAGGTTCGTATCTTCTTAAAACCTACTTTAAAATTAAATGGCGTGGTGACCAGTGAACCATACGCATTTTTTAAGACAAGTGGCAGACAGTGGACCTTTTTTGGTGGCCCTTTATCTCAGGCCGGAACCTATTCACTTAGAGTTGATGTTTATCTTGAAGATTTTAAAGCAGATGAAATCAAAGCAGATCTTGCAATTATTGAAAATCGGATACAGGAATTAATTGAATTGATCAGGGTTGAAACTGATCCGGTAAAAAAACAGCAATATATTGATGAAAAAGAATTAAAAAGACAAATGAAGCAGGATTTACAAAACGTTCTTACTCAAATTCGAATTAAAATCGGATATGAAGAATTTGATTTTCAAGTAGCTCAACTGTAATTTTAAAGAGGATAAACTATGAAAAAAAATATTATTTTTATTGGATTAAGCTTTTTATTTATAACTTTTGCAAATGCCAATTACGTTCCGACTTTTTTAGAGCTTGAGTCAAATCAAGCGACATATGAAATTGGAGATCAAGCTCTTTTAATGGCCCATGTGAGGATTCAACCAGTACATTCAGATTATGAACTTTATTTAAAATCTAAATTTAGCACTACAAATCTAGCAATTGATCAAGTCGCCGAGAATGAATATGTTGCTTTCCCACCGGTCTTGCAAGAATCTGGAACTTTTGCATGGATTGTTTATGTTTATATCCAAGATCGTCGTTTGGCCATGGCATTAAATCATAGTAAAATACAATTAGAAAAGGATAATTTAAAAATTGACCAAGATCTGGTTAATGAAACTGATCCTGGAGAAAGGGAATTATTACTCCGGATGAAATCCAGAAATAATACAATTATTTCCAAAATAAATTCTGAACTGGCAGAGGGACGAAGACATTTGCAGACCATTAAATTGAATGTAGTTGTAAACCCAGTACAACCTAAAAATCTTGATCAACCACCAGTCGCTTTGTTAGAGGTGGAACTGGATAGGGAAAATCGTACTTACTACGTTGGTGAACAGATTAATTTTGTAGTTACTCGGGTTGCCGATTTAACAGGTAATGAAATTTTAGAGCATATACTTCGTGCCAAGTTAAAATCCTGGCCAGTAGCTTTATTTGATACGGATGATGAAAATGTAAAAAACGGTCAAAGTTTTGTTTTAGCAAATAGTCATGTGGGGGAACAGTCACTAAACGTTCGTTTATTTATAAGGCCCAAAGAAAAGGCCCAGCATTTGCGTGATGGAATAGACTCTGCTCAAAAGAAAAGAGTCGAGTATATTGAACTGAAAAATAATTATCCAAATGATCCGGTCAGGCAAAGTTATTTTGATTTTAAGATTACCAGACTTGGAATCGTGATTTCAAATTATTATAATGTGCTTGAATCAATGCTTGATTTAGTAACTACAAATGAATCAGTGGTTTTTATTAATCGGTAAAAAAAGAAAGAACATATGAACAAACGATGGATAGTGTTAATCTCACTTTGGTTGATTACCAATGCTTTTGGGCAAGGACATAATGCACTTATAAGTGAGGTTAAAGATTTTTTAAAACAGGATTGGAGTAGTGAAGAACTGGAAATGGCAGCGGCCATGTATACAGGCAATAACTTCTTGCAGGTTTTTCCCAATCACTCGAATTTAACCTACAGGGAGGGCGAGCAGGCCGGTTTTGTTTTACTCCTGGAAGGCCAAATTAATAATCCAACTTATCAGATCGTTGCGCGTGGAATGTTTCCTGCAAGAAATAGGGAAGTTGAATTACTGGATACCGGCCTTAATTATTTTTATCAATCTCCGCCTTTAAATTATGATGACCAATATCACTTTATAGGCCAGGCCAGGATTGTATATGCTGAACAACTAAAAAGGACGAAAGACTATCTTGCACGATTAAACCCTAGTGATCCAGAAGAAAATAGATATCGAGAGATATTAAAAAACAGATGTGATAATCCCTATATTGTGCTGGAAGAAGTGGATTTGACCATAAATGTTCTTCCGGCAGAAAATCAACCTCCAGTGGCCGAGATTTATGCCTCTGTAATAGAAGGTTATGCCCCTTTGCAAGTTGAGTTTAGTGGTGAAAATTCCTATGACCATGATGGAAATATAACTCAATACCAATGGAATTTTGGGGATAATTCTACAGTTGTGAGCACGGCATCGGTTTCGCATGTGTTTTTGAGTTCAAATACTTTTGATGTAAAACTTACGGTGGTCGATGATCGAGGAGGAATTGGTGAGAAAGTCATTCAAATAAACGTCGAAGAAGATACTCAACTTCCGGAAATTCTCCCGGAAATTGAAAGTGGTTCAAAAGTTATAACAGATACTCCTATATTTATTTTCAACCTGAGTGATCATGAGTCAGGGATTGATCAGACGTCAGGCCAAATGTTTGTCGATGGTGAGAATGTAACTGATAAGGCCATCTTTATGGAAGATCGGGCCAGTATTCAGTTTACCAGCGATTGGCCATTATCTGTTGGTAGTCACACCATTGAAGTTAAAATTAAAGATAAGGCGCAAAATGAGAAAACTATTAGGGTGACCTATGAAGTTGATCTTGGAAAAATAGAACAGGGGTTTTTATCTGGAACTGTTGTAGACTCTAGTGGAAATCCAATTGAAGGTGCTTTAGTTATACAAAGTAAAGGGCCTGTAAATGTAAGGCTTAGAGGGACAACAGATTCGGAAGGAAACTTCGTTATTCCATTTTATTCATCGGGTGAATTTATTATAAAAGTTTCTAAAAGTGGTTATTTAGATGTGGTTAAACCAATAGAATTAACCATTGAACGAGATCGAAATCTGGGAATCTATACTTTGACTCAAGTTGATACCCAAGTGACACCTTTAACTGTTGCAAGTGGTGGGACGGCCAACAATTCGACCGGAACTTTAAGTTTTTTTGTAGCTCCTGGGGCACTTCCCTATGATATCGATTTTGTCGGAACAGAATATGAAAAGGCCGAAACACTTCCTGCGGAACTTCCCGAACTCTCGGTCTTTACTTACGCCTTTGATGTGAAACCTACTCTTTTATCATTAACTGGAACATCGGCACTTTATTTAGAAAATACACTTGGATTCCCAGAAGGCGCATCACTGGTTTATGGAATATTTGATGAAGTCCTTGGAAGGTGGATTGATAGTGGTAAAAGTGTAATGGTGGGAGAAGGGGGTAAGATTAAAGCAGGTCTTCAAATAGGGCCTCTAGAAGAAAATCCACTAAGGCCTGGAGATATAAATCATCCAGTCACCTGTCTTCAAGGGGGAAGTCTACCAAGCTGTGAAGTGCCAGTACCCAATCCTCCACCACCACCTCCTCCATGTACCCCAAATAATCAAGGCGGGGGAAGTGGTTCTGGTGGTAAAAATAGTGGAGGCGGAGGGATTGCGTGTCCCAGAAATGTTAGTGGTTCAGAAGTTGATATGGACACCGGCAATGCCAAAGTTGATTATACAACTCCATCGGTAAAAAGATTTGGAGAAACGATTTCCTTGAAATTTGCTTATAATAGTAGAACTGCTTATCCTACATTTTTTGTAGGACAAGAGATTATTAATAATTTTCCTGATCCGGCGTCAGCAGTTGAGTATGAATTGCAATTGGCCGGAAGAACTTTAAAATTAAATTTTAGTGGTGAAGCGATCACTTCAACCTCTTTGTATCGAAGTGTTTTCCCAGGGATAAATGCCGAAGGAAAATTTTTAGAAACGGGAGTTTATAGCTATGAAGCAAAATTCGCCACTCTTTATGAAAACTCGGCATACGCTACGGCAAGTTATTTTGGCGCTCCTCCTGGGCCTTATTTTAATCCGGTTATATCTTCCAGAGTTCCTTTAAGATTTAGAGATAACCTTAAAGGAAATATTGTGCTTATTAATAATCGGCTTTCACCCTTTGGCTCAGGGTGGTCACTGGAACAAATGGAAAGGTTATATTTTTCTCCTGATGGAATGGTGGCGTTGGATAATGGAGTTAAACCCGAAGGACTTAAATATACCCCGGTGGTACCAACTACGGGAGGTAAATTTGAAAAAATAAATTTAGATCAACAGCTCAGTAAAAAAGGGATTATTAGAAATTATAGTGGAGAAGGGATTGTCAATCTGGCGGCAAAATACGGTATTATTTATGCGGCCGATTGCCAGGCGAATATGATTTACCGAATTGATAGCACTGGATATGTAGACGTAGTTGCGGGAACTGGGGTAAGTGGATTTTCTGGTGATGGTGGCCTGGCCACTAAGGCAAATCTTAATTGTCCTATGGCCGTATATCCGGCCGAACTTGGCGGTTTTTATATTGCCGATTCTGGGAATTACCGTATTAGAAAAGTGGAAAAGAATGGGATTATTAAAACGATTGCCGGTAATGGAACCGGTTTATTTGGGCCTGATGGGGTTAAGGCGACCAGTACTGGTATAGGGAAACCAATAAGTATTTCAGAAGATAATATGTTTTCAGTCTTTTTCACGGTTGGTGACCAAGTTAGATTTATTAATCCAAGAGGGGTTTTAGAAACTTATGCGAGTAGAAAATCAGGGTATGTTGAGACAAATTTACAAAGGCCTAGTCAGGTAATCTTTGATGATTATAATTACCCTGTGATTGTGGATAAAAACAATAATCGGATTATGAGTCTTTATCCACAAAGTAATGTGACTCAAGTGCTTTTAGCAAGAGATGAAAGGAAGGGAGACGTTCATGATAAGATTGTTTTAAATCGTCCCAAAGTTATTAGTTATGATACAAAATTAAAAAGATATTTTATTTTGGAAGAAAGTGGACGAGTACTTCATTGGGAAGGAAGAGGATCAAAACGTCTGGTTGAAATAACCTTAAAAAATGAATCTCTTGGAGTTAATTATCAAGATAAAAAAATAAGCGCTCAACAAGCAGAAGACCTAGAGATCAAAGAAAACCAAATTAAGGCCATGGCGTATCTTCCTAGTATCGGATTAATCTTGTCTGACGGTAGCGATATTATAATGAGACGCACGTCTGGTAATAGTCAAAAAGGTATAAATGATGCCAAGGAAGATGGGGACATTGAGTATATCGCTGACGTTAATGACACTAGTCGACTTTTTAAGAAGGCCGATGGAACTTATGAAAGAAAGCTTTCAAGCGGAGTTGTGGTAAAATATGATGGAAAAGGATTTATGACTTCCAGTGTGGATAAAATTGGAAGAGTGAATAGATACCAATATGTGGGATCAAGAATATCCAAAATTATTTTACCAACCCTTGATTATTATAAATTTAATTATCTGGGGAATGGATATTTGGAATCAGTAATTGATCCAGCAGGAAGAAAAACCACTTTTGATATAGATCAAAATGGTGACTTGCTATCAATTACCGGGCCGGACTTTTCAAGCAAGAATTTTACTTATGTTGATCATATGTTAGCAAGTGAAACCAAAGAATCTGGTGAAACAACTGAGTACCTGGTTACCAAGGGACGAATTAAAAACGAAATTTTACCTGGCGAAAGGCCAAGAAATTTTGTGAATGGACATTCGGTGGCCGTTTTAACTGGAAACAAAGATGATTATGAAGAAGATGTAATTGATTTTTTCAAATCATTTTTTATCAGCAAGGATGAGCAGACTCCTATTGTAAAACCAGAGGATTTGGTGATGAGATCATCCTCCAAGGGAGGAGATTGCGAATCAACTTCAACCTACAATGGTATAAATTTGATAGTAACGGATTGCATGGGATTTTCTTCAACTTATAAAGTTAATGAAGTTAACCGCTTTACGGGAGTGATTACTCCAGAGGGAAGAGAAGTTTATAAGGATACTTTTGATAGTTTGGAAAGGATTGTTGAAAAGATATCTCCTAATGGACATCAGTATTTTAACTATGTGGAAGAGAGCGAAAATGTAAGTGAAAGCTGGTTATATGGGAATGCGAAAACCTTTTATGTTTATAATGATCAAAATTTAGTTACTAAAATTACTGATCCCTTGGGTTATGAAACCAATCTTAATTATAACGAATATGGGCTCTTGACTTCTATTTTAGATTCGCTTGATCACCAAACTCAAATTCAATATGGAAGTCAGGGAAATGTGAGTAAGGTTATTGATCCGCTTGATCAGAGTGTTGAATATTTTAGAGATGATGCAGGCAATGTTACATCAATTAAAGATCAGGCAAATAAATTTACCAATTTTGTTTACGATAATCAAAACCGTCTCCTTGAAATTAATGATCCAATGAGTTTCAAAACCAAGTTTGATTATTCCGAGGATGGTAAATTATTAGCTTTAACTGATCCCAAGAATCAACAAACCAGATTTGAATATGACAATCACTACGAAAAGGTATCTAAGATCATCAATCCGGCAGGGCAAGAAGAAATATTCAGTTATGATGCCAACGAAAGACTGGTGCAAAAAACCAACAAGGATGGTTCAAATATCGTTTATAACTACAATCTTCGAGGTGATCTCACTTCTAAAGTCACTCCCATGAACACTACCACCTATGGTGTTGACGGTGATGGAATGGTTACCAGTATCGCTGATAATGATTCTCAGGTTTTATATAAGTATAATGATCGAGGAAATGTTTCTGAAGTTAAAGAGACTCATCAGACTGATGGAAAAATTGTCTATGAATACGATAACAATAATCAAAAAATCTTCACCAGATTTATAGATGGAGCAGGAGCTGAAAAAGTTACCCTTCACTATCAATACACTCAAAGAAAAGAACTCGAAAGAATTGATGCCAATTTTTTTGGAAAACAATTTGTCTGGGAAGCAAGTTATGATTCTGCTGGAAGAATGAGTGCAGAGCGAATAAATAACGAGCTTATTTCCAGCTATGCGTTCGATGATTTATCCAGAATCACTTCAATAAATCATAGCTATAATGCAAAAGTCATCTCTGGGCAAAATTATGCCTATTCACCTGTCGGAAATATCTTAAGCAGGGATATTATTCTTGGTGGAAGAAATAATGCTCCTGGTATTTTCACCGAAAGTTTTGGGTATGACTCTCTTGATAGAGTAATAAGTAGCTCAAGGGAAAATGGATTTTCTTATGATGAAGTGGGTAACCGAACTGGTGGTGGAGAGGTTTATAATAACTTAAACCAATTGTTATCCAATAATGATTTTGAATTTACTTATACGGGCAACGGTAATGTTGCCACCAAGAAAAATAAAAAAACAAATGAAGTGTTTGAGTTTTATTGGGACATTGAAAATCAATTGATTCAGATACAAATTAAAAAAAACTTAACTGAACTCACCAAGACCATTGATTATAAAACAGATGGCACCGGTCGAAGGATTGAGAGATCAGTAACCAATCATCTTACAGCAAAAGCAAGCTATGCCCGAAAATATTTCTATGACAATGAAGATATTTTACTAGAGTTTGACGAAAACGATCAAATGATAGCAGCTTATTTGCACGGCCCAGGAATAGACCGTCCGTTGGCAATGCTTAGAGATATTAATAAAAATTCAAGCTTTGAAGATAATGAAATATTCTATTATACTAGAGATAATCTTGGATCAATAAGAGAACTTGTAAATACGCAAGGAAAAGTAGTGCAAAGATATAGTTATGGAGTGTATGGAACAACCAGACTTGAAAAGGATAATCCAAACGATAGTCACGAGTTTGTAGAGAATCCCTACGCCTATACAGCGAGAGAATGGGAGCAGGAAACGGGGTTGTATTACTATCGGGCGCGATTTTATGCACCTGAGACAGGAAGGTTTTTGAGTGAAGATCCGATTGGGTTTAATTCGGGAGATAGTAATTTTTATAGGTATGTTGGGAATAGTCCATTAATGTATAGTGACCCATATGGTTTATTAACTCCGAATAGAAATGATCCTATTCCTGAAATTCCAAGAACATCAATGCCGACGGGGTCAACGTATAATGCTATGGAATGTTTGGAAAGCTGCTTAGGCGGCGATTTAATTGTAACTGGTGGAAATGAACAAAGTGGACACAGTCCCAATAGTCAACATTATAATAATAATGCATGTGATATTGCAGGTCCATCTAACGGGAATTCTCAAGCTTCAGATCCAATTAAAACGAATATGTGTGCGCGATCTTGTGGTTTTAGTAATGGCCAGTATGAATCGTTTCCGAATAATCCGAATAGAGATCATTATCACTTGCAAATTACGCCAGGTAATGGAGTTCCTAAATTATGAAATTAACAATGCTAATTTTCCTATATTGTTTTGTTAATATAAATATTCAATCAGTTGAACCAGTGGAGAAATCGGCAAAAAGTATTTTGGATATATATTCTGATAAGATTTCCATAAAAAAAAATAAAAATGGATTAAGGTTTTCATATTGTCCGGACAATACTTGTGACTTATTAGATATAGGTACAAATGATGAACAAATAGTCTGGGAGGTTGGAATAGTATTCCTCTATTATAAGTCGACCTATGTTTATTTGAGAGATTTTAAAAAGATGAAGGAACCAATTGAAGTTATTAAAAAAATTGTTGAAAAACATAAGCTTGTTTGTAAAAGAGAAAGTAAATATAACGATTGTGTTTTTTCAAAACTGTCTACTAAGTATGAAATTAAACAACATTTTGCCAGATATGATGAAGGGAAATTGATTGTCGAATAAAGAAGATCTACTGCTGCGTTGAATGCTGTTAGTTCCAATTCTGCCTGCACATTGAATAGATTTAGTGGCCAAAAATTGGCCAAAACTTTTCAAAAATTTCCAAAATTGGGCCTAAAAAGGCCTCCGGGTCTAACTCGACAATTGACGCTTATATTGGGAGATTTATGCAATTAGATTCATAATTGGGAGTAAAAAATAAGGAAAGCTTTCGACTTCCCTTATCTTTTAATCATCACTCAAAGGGATTGGTAATGGATTTTGAAATTATTTCCTTGGATGCCTCTCCATAAAGTCTTTTGGTATCAAAAAGCTGTCCATGTCCTAAAATATACTGTAGCTCTTTCATATCACCACCACTTGCTAAAAAATTTACCGCGAAAGAGTGCCTCAGATCAAGTGGACACCAATCACCCTTGAAAAGTTTTTTCTCCTTGAATTCAGTGATCAAGCGAAACAACTTATTGGTAGTGAAAGGCTCATTGTGATATGTCCAAAAAAGAGAACCTTGCTTTTTATTTTTTTCTTTTAAAAGTGTTATCAATTCATCAGAAATTTTTAAAGTTCTCTCTTTTCCTCCCTTACTTTCGTTAAACTTGATTGTCCCACTCTCCAGATCAAGATCACTCCATTTTAAATCAATAATCTCTTTATTTTTAGCTGCCGTTTCAGCAAACATTTTAATGATCGGATAAAGATATCCCGGAGAAAATGATTTGACTGCTTTTAAAAGTTCATCGATTTGATCAGAACTTAGAATGTTTCTGGATTTAATACTTGGTACATATTTTTTATAATAAATCTTACTAAGTGGCGACTCTGAAATTATATCCCTCTCCACGAGGTAGGCAAAAAAAGTGTCGATTTCACACTTAAGCCCTCGCATGGAGATATCCCTCAGTTTATATTCTTTTTGAACTTGATCCAGCCAGACTTTAAACGCATCACTGGTGAGTTCATCAATGTGGTATTTACCAAAGGTATTTACAAAATCAATGATATGGGTTTTCATTTTGGTATAGGCATTTCCCGGTTTTTCATCAATAAAGATAATGATTAGCTCTTCAATCGTGAGTTCTCGGTAATGGGCCTTGTGTTTGCGTTTATATTTGTGTTCCATTTCCTCCTTGTAAATTTTGGCCAAATCTCTATTGGTAAAGGCCTTTCTTATTTTCTTTTTTGAAAGTGGGTGAGTAAAACTTGTGAGTGTTGTTCCATCTTTGATGGGATAAATTTTTACTTGAAAATCTTCCATATTATACCTCTTTTGTTAGTTGTTCATGGTCATAAGGCGAAGGGCACTCAATGTCTTGGGCCTTAAGTTGTCCATACAGATCAACTGTGACATTAATTGATCTATGGCCAAGCAGAGCTTGCAATTGA